>Ga0265780_10000018_pt1 | contig 458024 bp, 419 predicted proteins | sample P1T30metagenome_FD_192432 | JGI IMG/M metagenome (GOLD analysis project Ga0265780, IMG submission 192432) | Plant litter microbial communities from East Loma Ridge, Irvine, California - P1 T30 | ecosystem: Environmental > Terrestrial > Plant litter > Unclassified | place: USA: California...
ACCTCTTTACCGTTAGTAAGGCGCACACGGGCCACTTTACGCATTGCTGAGTTTGGTTTTTTAGGGGTAGTGGTGTACACACGGGTGCACACGCCTCTTCGCTGTGGACAGCTGTCCAACGCTGGTGACTTACTCTTGTCAACCATAGCTACTCTACCTTTTCTAACTAATTGCTGAATAGTAGGCATTCTTCCTTTTTAATTTTTACTGTTTTATCCTTATTTTAAGGACTGCAAAAGTACACACTTAATTTGTGATATTCAAGCGGTTGTGAAAAGATTTTTTGCCGAGTGTTACAAGTTACACCTAATAACAAAAAAAGCCGCTTAACCAATACGGTTAAACGGCTCTCCTACTATATAACTATTTATAACTAAGCTTTATCCGCTTTACGATGTTTAAACCCGCCTTTACCGTGGCGTCCTTTAAATGCTTCTTTCATATCGGCCTTTTGCTTATCGGTTAGTGTAGCCATAAAAGCTTTGCGGCTGGCCATGGCGTTGGCTTTGTTTGTAGCCATTATTTGCTTTTGATCGGCTGTTAGGGTAGTCTCCAATTTCGCTTTGCGGTCTTTACGAGCTAGTGCTTTATCTTTCAGGATAGCTTTTTGATCGGCTGTTAAAGTGGCTTTGAACTTAGCCGCAGCTTCTTTATGCTTTTGCTTGTTCTCTTTAAGCACCGCTTGTTGCTGAGCCGTTAACACAGTAGCAAATTTACGGTGATGCTTGGTGCTATCGGCAGTTTGTGCGTTTGCACCAAAAGCAATTGCTGATATTAATAAAGCAGCTGCGGTAAGTGATCTGATTATCTTTTTCATAATATATTCATTTTTGTTTTATGAATAGATGCAAACCGGGCCTAAAGGTTTAAGTAACATTTTTGTGCTATAACCGCTTCGTATTGTACTGAGATTGAAAGCTGATTTTACTTGATGAAAATCCTCAATAAAATTAAAAGCCACTTTATTATATAAAGCGGCTTTCCTGTAATTATAATAAACGCAAGGCTTTTAATTCATTCTTCCCATATGGAAATTATTAACGCAGGTACCAAACCCAATAACCACAATAACTATCCCTACTAAAAACCACGACCATCTTCTTACCGATACAGCTACAATGAAGCAAACTAAAAAGTGTACGATGGATATAAAAAAGGCAAAAACACCACCGTCTCCGCTGACTGCCACACACAAAGCGGTATAAATGGCAAATACTAATAGGTTTAAACCCATGATCTTTACATCAGATACAGGTTTTGCTTTGTTCTCGTTTAAAGGCTCATTCATATCAAATAGCTATTTCGTTACGAAGCATTTCTAAATAAGCGGCTTTGTCATCTCTATAAAACAGGTTCATGGTTTCAAAAGGAATAATGTTCATATCCTTGTTTACAATATGAACGCATGATTTTTTGATGGCGCGCACGTCAAAGTTTTGTGCATCTATAAAGTTCATAATAATAATCCGGAACAAATTATCGTAGCTTAAACCCGGTGCATCTATTTCGGGCAAGCAGCACATAATCGATTTCAAATGCTCTTTAGCCACCTCAACCGAATTACCGGTACTAAACATATGCAGCAAGTGCATTTTCAGCACTTCGTCCTGCTCATAAACAATTGTGTTTCGGGAATTGTCCAGCAAATCATTAGGGTCTATCATCCGCGTGAGCGGGAACACCTTGCTGCCTATTTTTAGCGCATAACCCATTACCAAGGCATCAGGATTGCAAGGAACAGGCAACAAATCCTGAGCTGTAAAAATATCAGTTTGCTCTAATATGGCCGAGCGTACTTCGGTAAGGGTATACCTATCGGTAGCCGGGTTAAAATTTTCTAACCGGCCTGCCTGCTGGGTTGGCTGCAGTGTTACTCCCCTAACACAGCGCTGTTGTAAGCCATACTCTATTATTTTGCCAATTTCATGAGTATTTAAACCTTTTTGCAGCGTTACAACCAGCGTGGTAGATAAGTTGTATTTGTTTAAATGTTCGATGGCCTTGCTCCTTACCTCGCGCAAATCTTCGCCCCGTAACTGTTCCAGAGCTTCTTTTTCAAAAGAATCAAACTGCAGGTAGATCTCAAAATCGGGTTGGTAGGTAGCTAATCGTTTAACAAAAGCTTCGTCTTTAGCTATGCGGATGCCATTTGTATTGAGCATTAAGTGTTTGATGGGTTTGCGCTTGGCAATATCCAGTATCTCAAAAAACTGCGGATGTACGGTTGGTTCGCCGCCGCTAATTTGCACCACATCGGGCTCACCCTCGTTGGCCACAATCACATCCAACATTTGCTCAATTTCTGCAAGCGTACGGTGCCTGCCGTAATGGGGCGACGACATAGCGTAGCAGGTTGGGCAAGCCAGGTTACAACGGTCGGTCACCTCAATTACGGTGAGGCACGAGTGCTGTTCATGATCTCGGCACAATCCACAATCGTACGGACAGCCGTAATGAGTTGCGGTATTGAATTTAAGTGGCATTTCGCTCCGCTTGGCATAATTACGGCAGTTTTTATAGTACTCAATATCGGTAGCGATAAGCACCTTTTCAAAGCCGTGCTGTCTGCAGTTTTTATGCATAAACACCTTGTCATCCTCAAAAACTATTTTAGCATCAACCCGCCTTAAACAGGTAGAACAGATACTGATAGTGAAATCATAATAAATATACGGCCGTTCGGGCATAAGCTTTCAGGTTTTTTAATGGATAAAGAAATACTTTGTAATAATAAGCTAAACCGGCCAAACATGCCAGTTGCAATACAGATAAACCAAAACCAAATTGGTAAGCTGGTTTTATAAATTCTATTCCTAAACGGAACATAAGGTAGCTTACCATTAACAGTTTGAAACGGGCACCGTTAACCAATTCATGTTTTTTCTCAAGGCGACTTAATACTACCCAGAACAGGAGCCAAAACACTATTTCATACAGGTTAGTTGGATGCCGGTACACACCATCGCCAAAGTTAACGGCCCATGGCAGCGAACTGGCTACTCCATATGTACCATCCTCTAAACCCGCCAAGAAACAACCGGTACGGCCAATGATCATGCTGAGGGCAATGGGGTAAACCATTAAATCGCCCGATGATACGGTAACACCTATTTTATTTTTAGTGAGTTCAACGCCAATTAAACCGCCCAGCAAACCGCCAATAATGGTGGTGTTACCCATAAAGTAAAGCCAGTCCATTTGCATTAGCTTACGTGGATTTTCCAAAATACCCAATACATGCGAACCAATGAAGGCTCCTGCGGCGGCACCAGCAAAAATAATGAGCCGGTGGGTATCAGTTATGGCATCGTGCTGGTTTTTGCGCAAATAGCTGTAATAGCGGTAGCCCAATGCGTAAGCCAGGGTTTCGCATATAAAGTGAACGGAAACGTGCCCGTTACCTAAGGGAATATTTACGGGAAAGTGCAAAATGACAGATTAACGTTTTACTGATTTACTTTATAAAAATGCACTTATAAATTGATAATCAAAAATTAAACTAACGATGTATCAAATACCTGAATCCGCAGATTAACGTACAGTTGCAGGCTGTATTAAATCCCACAGATTACCATACAAATCACTGAATACCACAACGGTTCCATAAACTTCCTTTCGCGGAACAGATGTAAACGCTACGCCTTTCTGTTGCATGGCTTCATAATCGCGCATTAAATTGTCGGTATACAAAAACAAAGCTACCCGGCCGCCTGCCTGATTTCCAATCCGGGTTTTCTGTTCCTCATTAGCGGCTTTAGCTAAAAGCAAACACGTTTCCACAGAACCCGGAGGTGCCACCAATACCCATCGCTTAGTGTCACTTAACACGGTATCTTCTACCAGCCTGAAGCTAAGCTTTTGCGTATAAAAGGATATAGCTTCATCATAATCATTAACCACCAGGGTTACATGTGCAATAAACTGTTTCATCAGTTGTATAAGTAATGTTATATACCAAATTAGAACTTTCAAATCCAGCTTATCCTCTTTTCAAGAATTCGGTACGCTATATCGTGCGCACTTAGTGATGTTCCCTTTACTTTCAGGCTTTTAATTAATACTACCGTGTCATCTTCATTTAACGGATTACCGTTACTGTCTTTCACTTTTATAGCTTACAAATTAAGCAGGTAAAGGTATTAAAATGATAAGATAGGAGTTCGGCGAAATACAATGCTTGCACACCACAAAATCTCCTTGCGTTATAAAAACTTTCCTCTAACAATAGAGTTATTCATTTAGCTATAACAAAACGCCATGTCAGCTCTGTTTTTCTCTATAGGCACTACGTTGCCCGTCATGATCATACCCGATACTCGTGCATCGGCCAACGGTCATGCTGTAATTACTTACACTTACAGTGTTTTTAAGGATACGAGCAATGGTAACCCGGCATTTGAACATAGCAAGGATAGCGAACTCCACTTGGGGAAACACACGGACCCCAATTATATGGGATTCATAACATTTGAAGATCCCGGCAAATTGTTTACCTATACGCCCGATGGTAAGGAGAGTTTAAGCTCAGACCAGGTAGAAGAAATTATTGAACACATTAGCCATTACCGCGATAACCCCGGCCTTTGGCGACACTTGCACCAATAACAACACGCTAAACTAAACACTATGGAATTTCAGATAGGCGATGCCGTAACTACCCCAAGAGGGAACGGTTACATTAACGATATTATAGGTGACCAGGTAATAGTTGACCTGATTGATGGCGATGATCACCGCGAAATGTTTAGCAAAGCCGATATTTCTCTCTTGCCCGAATAGCATCATTTGAATCTTTCCTGAGTTTCCCTCTTCTTAACAGTATAATTCCACTAAGCTTAAGGGAGATAATCTAAATTCTTCCTAACATTCAAAACAATCTTCAGGGGGTGTAATGGATAGATATTTTGTCATCATTTTATATTTTTAAATAAAAAGTCTACTACTTCTATATACATTATATATATTTGAAAAGTAATGACAGAAATATTAGTCCATTTTAACTACACCATATGTATATGTTGCTGCAATATTCGCAACTCAAAGGGGCTATTATCATAATTTTAAACAAATTAATTATACGATAAAGCCTCTACCGGTACCCACTGATAGAGGCTTTTTTGAATACATACATCAACACATGCAAAGTTTTAGAACCGAACTGGAAAACCCTATAGTAGAGAAAGACATCATCGATCTCGAAAAAAAGATCAGGGCTTTTCGTGAAGGTAAAATACATGACGAAAAATTCAGAAGCCTGCGCCTGGCACGTGGTGTTTACGGTCAGCGTCAGCCCGGTGTACAAATGGTGCGCATTAAGTTACCTTTTGGCAAGGTTACCTTTAAACAGATATTGCGCATTGCCGATATTGCCGACGAATACGGAAGTGGCAACCTGCATTTGACTACCCGTCAGGATATTCAGATCCATTACGTTAGCCTTGACCGTACGCCCGAACTTTGGGCCAAACTGGAACAGGATGATATTACGCTGCGCGAAGCCTGCGGCAATACTGTGCGTAATGTAACTTCTTCACCAACATCGGGTATCGATCCGAAGGAACCTTTCGATGTATCGCCTTACGCTCATGCTACTTTTGAGTACTTTTTGCGGAACCCCATTTGCCAGGAAATGGGTCGTAAGTTCAAGATTTCTTTTTCATCGGGCGAAGAAGATACTGCGTTTTCTTACATCCACGATTTAGGCTTTATACCTAAACTACGCGGCGAAGAGCGTGGCTTTAAAGTAATGATGGCCGGCGGCTTGGGTGCACAGCCTGCCATAGCACATATTGTTGAAGAATTTTTACCCGAAGACGAGGTAATCCCTTATATAGAAACTATTATACGCGTGTTTGACCGCCATGGCGAACGGAACAACCGTAACAAGGCGCGAATGAAGTTCCTGGTTCAAAAAATTGGGCTGGAGGAAGTTTTGCGCTTGGCTGCAATAGAGAAGACCGCCAATAAAGTTAAAACCTACAAAGTGAACCGCGAAGCCGTGCCACAACCCACACCTCCCCCAACCGGCAGCTTCCCCGAAATTACTATTGCCAATCCATTAAAATATGAGCAATGGCTGGCCACCAACGTTTTTGAGCAAAAGCAAACTGGTTTTTATGGCGTATATGTAAAGGTGCCCGTAGGCGACATTCACACCCCTGAAGCCCGTAAACTGGTAGAAGGCATCCGTGGCTTAGTGGCCGATGAAATCCGCATTACCCAAAACCAGGGATTACTGTTAAAGTATGCCCGCAAGGAAGCCCTGCCTGCCTTATTTAATGCATTAAACGACCTGCAACTGGCCGAACCGGGGTTTGACAGTGTGGCCGATGTAACTACCTGCCCCGGTACCGATACCTGTAACCTGGGCATCTCCAACAGCATGACGCTATCGAAGGTATTGGAAGATGTGATTTATAATGAATATGAAGACCTCATCTATAACCGCGATATTAAAATTAAGATCAGCGGCTGTATGAACAGTTGCGGCCAGCATGGTTTAGCGCATATTGGCTTTCATGGTAGCAGCCTTAAGGCCGATAAACGCGTGCTGCCATCGGTACAAGTACTGTTAGGCGGTGGCACCGTAGGCAATGGCATAGGCCGTGCCGCCGATAAGGTGATTAAAGTGCCGGCCAAACGTGCCACCCATGTTTTGCGTGCCGTTTTGGATGATTATAAAACCAATGCCGTAAGCGAGGAAACTTACCACAGCTATTACGACAGCAAGGGTAAGGATTACTTTTATCAATTGTTAAAACCACTGGCCGATCTTACTAACCTGCAGGAAGATGAATTTGTAGACTGGGGGCACCAGGAAACTTTTGCTACCGCTATTGGCGTAGGCGAATGTGCGGGTGTGGTGATAGATTTGGTTGCAACGCTGTTATTTGAATCGGAAGAAAAGCTGGGCTGGGCTAAAGAAGCCTATGCCGAAAGCCGCTGGGCCGATGCCATTTACCACAGCTACAATACGTTTGTAAGCAGTGCCAAAGCGGTATTGCTGGATAAAGGAATTAACAGCAGCACCCAAACCGGTGTAATAAAAGAATTTGACTTGAACTATGTAAATACCGGACTGGTTAGCCTGCCGGTATCGTTCAACGATCTGGTTTTGCAGATCAACCAAAACGAACCATCTGAAGCTTTTGCAACCGCATACCTGCAAAGCGCACAGGAATTTTTAAACGAAATGAAAGCGAACAGAGAGGCGCTTAAAGTGTAATGATCGTATCAACAGAAATTAAACAAACCGTTAAGGAACCTAAGATAACCCTGGTGGGTGCTGGTCCCGGTGACGCGGAATTGATTACCATTAAAGGGATGAAAGCATTGCAAACTGCTGATGTGGTTTTGTATGATGCCCTGGTAAACGAAGAGCTTTTAAGCTTTGCCCCCGAACACGCACACAAGGTATATGTAGGTAAACGCTCGGGCGATCATTCTTACTCACAGGAAGCAGTGAACCAGTTAATGGTTGATTATGCTATTAATTACGGGCACGTGGTACGCTTAAAAGGCGGCGACCCGTTTGTATTTGGTCGTGGTTTTGAAGAACTGGATCATGCGGCATCTTACAGCATACCAGCTGAGGTTATTCCGGGGATCTCCAGCTCTATAGGCGTACCGGGCTTACAGCAAATACCCGTTACCCACCGCGGGTTGGCCGAAAGTTTTTGGGTAATAACCGGAACTACCACCAATGGTAAAATATCGAGCGACTTATACGCCGCTGCAAAGAGTAAAGCTACGGTAGTGGTGTTAATGGGCTTACATAAACTGGCCGAAATTACAGAACTATTCAAGGCAGAAGGCAAACACCGATTACCAGTTGCACTCATTCAAAGCGGGTCTACTGTTAATGAAAAAGTAGTGATAGGCATTGTAGATACTATAGTGGAACTCGCCGAAGAAAATAAAGTTAAGGCACCGGCCATGATGGTATTTGGGGAAGTGGTATCGCTGCATCCAAAATTTCAACCCATTCGCGAATTTTATGACATCCTTGCCCAGGAATAATCATATAGCTCCGATAGCAGCCGAAGAAAACCAGCAAGGCAACCAGCTTTTTCCGGTGTTTCTGAAACTGAACCAACTGCATACGGTAGTTGTTGGCGCGGGCATTGTTGGGTTAGAAAAACTAACCGCATTGCTTAATAACAGCCAGCAAGCCCGTGTTACGGTAGTGGCCGAAAGCATACTGCCCGAAGTTTACGAATTTACGGCAACTTATCCGCAGGTATTAGTATTGCAAAAGTCCTTTGAGGCCAGCGATCTCGATGAGGCCGACCTCGTAGTTGCAGCTACGGCCAATAACGTACTAAACGAAGTGATCCGTAAAGCAGCACACGAACGTAAACTCTTAATTAACGTGGCCGATAAGCCAGCATTGTGTGATTTCTACTTAGGCTCTATCGTTAAAAAAGGTGATCTCAAAATTGCCATATCCACCAACGGCAAATCGCCCACGGTAGCTAAACGCATTAAAGAGGTACTTAACGAAAACCTACCCAACGAAATAGATACTACACTACAGCAAATTGCTGCCCTACGCAATACCCTACGTGGCGATTTTGCCAGCAAAGTAATAGCCCTAAATAAAGCAACCGCCAGCCTGGTTGACCCTAAGCCTGTCCGAAAAAAGAATTTTAAATGGCTCATTTGGGGTACCATCATTTTTTCAATAATTGTTGCATTAACCGCTTTATGGTATAACGAGCCGGCGTTCAGAGATTATGCTGGTAACATTAGCCATGTGTTTTATTACTTTTTGGCAGCTGGTTTTGTATTTGCGATGGTTGATGGCGCCATAGGTATGTCTTACGGGGTAACCTCAACGGCATTTTCGTTATCTATGGGTATTAGTCCTGCATCGGCAAGTATGGCGGTACATTTATCGGAGATCATGAGCAACGGCATTGCCGGTTGGATGCATTACCGTATGGGCAATGTGAACTGGAAACTGTTTAAGCTGCTTATTATACCAGGCATATTAGGCGCGCTGGCAGGTGCTTATTTAGTATCGTCATTAGAGCATTACAGCCAGTACACCAAACCTTTGGTATCGGTTTATACTTTAATTTTAGGTTCGGTAATTTTATCTAAAGCTTTTAAAACAGGTAAAAAGAAATCGGCCGATAAAATTAAACGCATCTCGCTTTTGGGTTTAGGCGGAGGTTTCATTGATGCCGTTGGCGGTGGCGGCTGGGGTTCTATCGTGCTGTCGTCGCTTATTGCAGGTGGTCGTCATCCGCGGTTTTCACTGGGCACCGTTAAGTTGACCCGGTTTTTTATTGCCATGATAGGCTCGCTTACCTTTTTAATTATGCTTGATAAGGCACCCTGGAGCGCTATTGCCGGGTTAATTATTGGCAGTGCGCTGGCAGCTCCTATAGCGGCACGTATATCCAACCGGATATCGGTGAAAGTGATTATGGTTGTCGTTGGTATTATTGTTATACTGGTAAGCCTGAAGAGTATTTATGGCTTCGCTTCTAAAGTTTTGTAATGGATAAGGTATCTCAACATATTAAAGAACATACGCTTGGTTTATCGCCTGTAGAGGCACTGACCTGGTTGGCTGATGCATTTCCGGGTGAAATTGTGTTTTCCACAAGTTTTGGTTGGGAAGATCAGGTAATCACCCATATGATATTTGCTAACAAAATACCTATCAAAGTATTTACGTTAGAAACCGGCCGCCTCTTCCCTGAAACGTATTACGTATGGAACCGCACCATGGAAATATATGGTCAGCCGGTACACGCCTATTATCCGCAAAACGAACCATTGCAGGCTATGGTAAACGCCAAAGGCCCGAGCAGCTTTTACGAATCGGTTGATAACCGAAAAGAATGCTGTGGCATCCGCAAAATTGAACCGTTAAAGCGCGCTTTAAAAGGTAACAAAATTTGGATCACGGGTATCCGTGCCGAGCAATCGCCCAATCGTCATGATATGGCTAATATTGAATGGGACGAAGGCAATCAACTGGTGAAGTTCCACCCTATTTTTGACTGGGATTTAGAACAGATAAAAGCCTATATTAAAACGAACAACATACCTTACAATACCCTGCACGACCGCGGTTTTCCGAGTATTGGTTGCCAGCCCTGCACCCGTGCCGTACAACCGGGCGAAGATTTTAGGGCCGGCCGCTGGTGGTGGGAAGATCAATCGAAAAAAGAGTGCGGTTTACATTCCGTGCAGGAAATTATTACAGAGAAATGAGTACAAAATCATTAGATTATCTCGACGAATTAGAAGCCGAGGCCATTTATATTCTACGGGAGGTAGCCGGTCAGTTTGAAAAACCTGCACTACTGTTTTCGGGTGGAAAAGACTCCATTACGCTGGTGCGTTTAGCCGAAAAGGCTTTTCGTCCGGGTAAATTTCCTTTCCCGCTGGTACATATTGATACCGGCCATAACTTCCCTGAAACCATCCAATACCGCGATGATATGGTGGCCCGCTTAGGCGAAAAATTAATTATCGGTCACGTACAGGATTCCATAGATCAGGGCAAAGCGATAGAACAGAAAGGCAAAAATGCAAGTCGCAACGCGCTGCAAACGGTAACCCTTTTAGATACTATTGCCCAGCACGGCTTTGATGCTTGTATAGGTGGTGCCCGCCGCGATGAGGAAAAGGCCCGTGCCAAAGAGCGTATTTTTTCGGTGCGTGATGAGTTTGGCCAGTGGGATCCGAAACGCCAGCGCCCCGAGTTATGGAACATCTACAACGGCAAGATTCATAAAGGCGAAAACGTACGGGTGTTCCCCATCAGTAATTGGACGGAGCTTGATGTATGGAATTATATTCGCCGCGAAAACATTGCCCTGCCTTCCATCTACTTTGCACATGAGCGCGACTGTATTACCCGTAACGGCCAGTTAATGGCTGCGGCAGAGTTTTTAAATATGGATGAGGAGGATGTAATTACCCGCAAAAATGTACGTTTCCGCACTGTAGGCGACATGACCTGTACCGCCGCTGTAGAATCAGACGCATTCCTGATAGATGATATAATCGACGAAATAAGTGCCTCTAAAATAAGTGAACGCGGCGCCCGTATAGACGATAAAGTATCGGAAGCTGCTATGGAAGACCGTAAAAAAGGCGGCTATTTTTAGACAAGCAAATCCGTCATTGCGAGCGATAGCGAAGCTATCCCTGCACGATAGTTAAAGGACGACTTTTATCCGCAGAGATTGCTTCGTACCTCGCAATGACGCTCAACTTTACAAGACTAATCACTCATTACGAGTATGGAGATATTAAAATTTATTACCGCCGGCAGTGTTGACGATGGCAAAAGCACGCTGATAGGCAGACTGTTATATGATAGCGAATCTATATTGGCTGATCAATTAGAAGCACTGCAACGCTCGAACCGCAAGAACGACGACGGCACTATTGACCTTGCCATTTTAACCGACGGCCTTAAAGCCGAACGCGAACAGGGTATTACCATTGATGTGGCCTACAAGTACTTTCAAACCGATAAACGCAAGTTCATCATTGCCGATGCGCCCGGCCACATCCAGTATACCCGTAACATGGTTACCGGTGCTTCCAACTCTAACCTGGCTATCATACTTATTGATGCCCGTAAGGGTGTGGTAGAGCAAACCATCAGGCACTCGTTTTTGGTATCGTTATTAGCTTTGCCACAGGTAGTTATCTGTATCAATAAAATGGATATGGTAGACTATGACGAAGCCACCTTTACACAGATAGTTGATCAATATAAGATCTTGGCGGCCAAGCTCAAGTTAGAGAACGTTGCCTATATCCCCGTGAGCGCTTTAAAAGGCGATAACATTGTATATGAGTCCTTTAATATGTCCTGGTACCAAGGCAAAAGCCTATTGGAGCACTTGGAAACAGTAGAAATTCCTGTGGATGACAGCAGTGCCCACGCACGTTTACCCATACAGTGGGTAGTACGTCCGCAAACCGAAGAACTGCACGATTACCGCGGTTATGCCGGTCGTATTTCGAGTGGGAATTTTAAGGTAAATGATGCGGTTACCGTGCTGCCATCAGGGTTTACATCAACAATTACCAAAATAGAACTCCTTGATAAAGAATACGATGAGGCTATGGCAGGCCAATCGGTAACCGTACACTTGCAGGACAATATAGATGTGAGCCGTGGCGATGTACTGGTGAAAACTGCTGCCAAGCCCGAAGTATCGCAGCTTATTGAAGCCGACCTGTGCTGGATGGATACCCGCGCTTTAGATACTTCACTAACTTACCTCATTCAGCATAATAGCAAGGTAACGCGCTGCCGTATACAAGAGGTGCTTTACAAATTCAATATCAATACGTTAGAGAAAGTTTACGAGGAAGAATTTAAGCTGAACGATATTGGCCGCATCATCATTAAAACTGCCGAACCACTGGCCTTTGATGTGTATCAAACCAATAAAGCAAACGGTGGCGCTATCATAATTGACAGCCGCACCAACCTTACTGTAGGCGCTTTGATGCTACGCGCTTCCGCCGACTGATATTTACTTTAATAGGCATAAAACCAAAAAAGCAGGCAAAATGCCTGCTTTTTTGGTTTACGAAGTTTCAAAAAGTTGCATTTAATTACAAAAACTTACATAAAGTTGCATTTAATTACCTTTTGCTCCGACCAAATTTTGCCCGGTTGGGCAAATATCGAGCAACACACAATTAACACAGTCGGGCTTGTAATGGAAGCAAACTTTTTGCCCGTGCCGCATCATTACCTGGTGATGGTCGAACGTTTCACGGGCAGTAAACTCCGGCGGCAGCAAGGCTTCGAGCACCCGGTTGGCCTTGCCCTCCCCTATCTTGTTTTCAATAATACCTAAACGCACTGCCACCCTAAAGTGGTGCGAATCCACTGGCAGCGCCTTGCCGCGTAGCGTACTGAATGAAATAACAGCGGCGCTGGATTTAGGGCCTACGCCGGGCAATTCTTCCAGCCATTTGCGGGCGGCTGTTACTTCCATGTCACCCAAAAAATCAAGGTTGAGCTTGCCCAGCTTTTCGGTGATCAAACGGAGTACTTCTTTTACCCGCGGAGCTTTTTGCTCGGGCCAGGTGCAGGGTTTGAGTTGTGCCATTATTGCGTTGATTTCAGCATCGCGCACATTTTCCCAATTACCGAAAGTATCCAACAAATTACGGAACGCCTGCGCCGAATCGCGGTTTTTGGTACGGTGCGATAGTAGGGTTGTCACCAGTTCGCTCAGCGGATCCAGATCGTGAAAATATTCGATGCGGGCACCATATAGTTCGTACAAGCGGTAATGCACTTCCAGCACAAATGCTTTGTTGGGGTTGTTGGTTAACATGGTTATTAATAAAGCATACGAGCACAATTAGTTTTAACCAAAACCACCTTTACATCAGTAAAGAATTATCTTTTAAGAATTATAGAGAACCACTTCGAAACAAATAAATTTCATTAAAGTTAATTGAGTGAATATACTACCCACAATTATTTTATGGAAACTACTTCAACAACTACTCATATCAGCACCAAAGGTTATGGTGCCTCGGGCGATTTAATAGGCGGCAAAACTTTAAAGCCTATGGACTTTGAACGCCCGGCACCGCAAGCCGATGAGGTTTTAATTGATATGCTTTACTGCGGCGTTTGCCACTCGGATGTTCACCAGGTGGCTAACGACTGGAAAAACACCATTTACCCTTGCGTACCCGGCCACGAAAACATTGGCCGTGTAACTTTTGCCGGCAGCAACGTTACCAAATTTAAGGTAGGCGATATTGTAGGCGTTGGCTGTATGATTGACAGCTGCCAGCACTGCGACCCCTGCCACGAAGGTGAAGAACAATTTTGCGAAGGCCCGCATGGCCCAACCATGACCTATAATGGTTACTGGGTACCCGACGAAACCAAGTACAACACTTTTGGCGGCTACTCTACCAACCTGGTGGTAAAAGACAAATTTGTAGTTAAAATTCCCGACACGCTGGACATTACCAAGGCTGCCCCTATCCTTTGCGCCGGTGTAACCACTTACTCGCCTTTAAAACACTGGGGCGTAAAAGCTGGTGATACTGTTGGGGTGATCGGCATTGGCGGCCTGGGCCACATGGCTGTTATGCTGGCTAAAGCAATGGGTGCAAAAGTGACGGCCATTACCACACAGGAAGAAAAACGCAGCGAGGCCCTGGCCTTAGGTGCCGATAATGTGCTTATTTCTACCGACGAAAAAGCCATGAAAGCATTTGAAAAGCAACTGGATTTTATCCTGTGTACCATTCCCGAATCATTTGATGTTAACCCATACATTTCGTTAATTAAACGCCGTGGTGCATTAGTGACTGTAGGTTTGTTAGGCCCATACGCTGCACCGGTAAATAATATGGAAATTGCCAAATTAGGCCGCAGCATAGGCGGTTCGTTAATTGGCGGCATTGCCGAAACTCAGGAAGTATTGGATTTCTGTGCCGAACACAACATTTTGCCACAAACCGAAATGATCAAGATTCAAGACATTAACGAAGCCTTTGAAAAGATCAAAGACGAAGATGTGCGCTTCCGTTATGTAATTGATATGGCGTCGTTAAAAGAATCACAGTAGTTATTTATAATAACCATTAAGGTTGTCAGCCTGAGCCCGTCGAAGGCTTAGCATAGCGTACAAGTCTTCGACAAGCTCAGACTGACAGGTTGACATTACTTAACCCATTGTGTTAAGTATGTCGAAGCATTTGCACTTAATTCACGAAATCCCCTTAACTTAATATTACGGGGATTTTTTTATGGTTAATGGTCTTCTTATTTTATTGGAGCGTTTCCCTATGGGTCAGGCTATCTGCTCATACTGCACAGGCCTTAGCCGCAAGGCCGGTATCCGCTTCTATCCTTAACGCATTACCTGAATTGGAATTTAAGAATTTATAGGATTGGCAGAATTTATTGCAGCAACATGTTTTCAATATTACGCCAAGCTGAACTTGCTGAAGCAAATCTATATCTCGCAGTGCAATTGGAGTTCCTCACAATAATTTCTCTTCTAAAAAACTATCTATAAGCGATACTGGCATATTCATTTTAATGATCCTGCCTTCTGCATCTAACAAAAAACTTGTTGGAAACATCATTACATCCATCGACCGGGTTTTAACACCGCCCATATCAGATACGTGTTTCCAAGTGTAGTCATTCTTTTTGATCACATTTTTTAAGTTGACCAACTTATCCTTGGTATCCACCGCTATCCCTACAACTTCAAATCCCTTGCTTTTAAACTTTTGATAAATTTCTTTGATCTGCACAAACTGGGCTATACACGGTATGCAGCTGCTATACCAAAATTCCACAAGTGTGTATTTGGGTTTGTTATAATTTGCACCCAGTTTTGCTTTTACAAAATTGTTAAGCGGAAACAAATTTCCGGGAGCTTTAAGTTTTTGCCTGGTTAAAAAGTTACTTAAATAAGTATTGGTTTGTAAGGGTATATAGTTTACCATGCTTGTTAAAGCAGTTTGAAAGTAGGGCGAATAACCATGATCGGTTATTGCCGCAAACAATACGGCCGGCAAAATAGGAGATTGAGGATTTGATTTGACATAATTAAATAAAATACTATCGCGGGAATTACGTATAATATACTTCATTTTATCTGCCTGCAAAAAGCATCCATTTCTAGCTTGCTTATCGGCAATGGAACTGCATTTACGCCTGGCCGTATATAAAGCACTGTAGTGGCTACTTAACTCATCGTATATAGGCAAATACTTATTAATATATTCATTGTTGGCTTCTGAGCCTACTAAAATTACGCCTATACCAACGTCTAAAACGTCATGAATCTCCGTAGCGGTATCAATATTAATTTGCTGATGACCCGAACCCACAAAAAACGGTTCGGTTAATAGCACCTCTTTAACTCCCTGTAAAATAATGATGCGGTGCTGTTCGGTGTACTTTAACACACCTTCGAACTTAAATGAATGGTTGGTGATTGTTACGGTATCTTGCTTACTATTATATGGAAAAAGTTGTTTATTTCCGGTTATCACGGCCCTACCATTGGTAACCTTATTAGTTGTACCCTCAATGGTAAATTTTGATTGCGAAAATATTTTACCAGATTGTAAAAGGAATAATAGCAGCAATAGCTTTTTCACGGGTAAATTTTGCAGCATATAGTCTGTTTATGAATAAACAATAATACTCAAATGCCCAATAAAATTGATTAATGTTTGACTGGGATCCGTGAAATTATAACGATAGGTTGTTTTTATATTTATCAACAAGTACCAAGTGGTGCTTGTACCCTATAAAAAACAAATAGTCTATCTTTTCAAATCACATTTTCACGTGCCTGATGCGTTAACATCACGTTCAAAAACCAATCATTCCTTCTAACACAATTCTAATATTTTTTGGTCAAACAACCATTTTCAGGCAGGATATGCATCCGTTACTATGCATGCATAGCATAGATACCAAATACCAATTTAAACTTTGGTATAAGCACATCAAAATATTATTCTACTTAATAATTATTTTACAGAATTTAATTCTGATATTTACGTAAATACAGAATTAAAAACTTAATTAAAATTTATTTTTCTGTTATTGTCAGTTGTTAGGCTTCTGTCTACCTTACAAATATTGATTTTGTAACCTAATAACATTAAAAAACATTTTAACGGTAAAGATACGCAAGCATAATTATGTGTTCACTTTACGCCGCTAAATTTAAGAGATACATCAATCAGTAATAATATATACAAACAGAGCTGCTTACATAATGAGTTTTAATACCGATACCACACAGGAAATAGAATTAAACAAATACAGTAAGGCGTTTACCCAGGATCCTACCCAGCCTGCGGCACAGGCCATGCTTTACGGCATTGGTTTAACCGATGATGACATGCAAAAGGCGCAGGTAGGTATTGCCAGTATGGGGTACGATGGTAACACCTGTAACATGCACCTGAACGATTTGGCCAAAGTGGTTAAAAAAGGCGTATGGAACGAAAACCTGGTGGGTTTAATTTTTCATACCATTGGCGTAAGCGATGGCATGGGTAATGGTACTCCCGGTATGCGTTACTCCTTAATAAGTCGTGATGTAATTGCCGATTCCATTGAAGCAGTTACTGCTGCCCAGTATTACGATGGTTTGATTACCCTGCCCGGTTGCGATAAAAACATGCCTGGTTCTATTATTGCCATGGGCCGTTTAAACCGTCCCTCTATCATGGTATACGGTGGTACCATTCACCCGGGCCACTGGAAGGGAGAAGACCTGAACATTGTATCGGCATTTGAAGCTTTAGGTAAAAAAATAGCCGGCACTATTAGCCCGGAAGATTATATAGGCGTTATTAAAAATGCTTGCCCAAGTGCAGGTGCCTGCGGCGGTGTATATACCGCTAATACCATGGCAGCCGCTATTGAGGCATTGGGCATGAGTTTGCCTTATTCATCGAGCAACCCGGCCTTGAGCGACGAAAAACAGGCCGAGTGCCTGGCAGCCGGTAAAGCCATTCATAAACTGTTGGAAAAAGACATTAAGCCATCGGATATCATGACCCGTGAGGCTTTTGAAAATGCAATGGTAATTATAATGGTGTTAGGCGGCAGTACCAATGCAGTATTGCATATGATAGCCATGGCCAAAAGCGTTGATGTAAAAATTACGCAGGATGATTTTCAGGCCATAAGCGACCGCATACCGGTGTTAGCCGATATGAAACCGAGCGGTAAGTATATGATGACCGATCTGCATAACGTTGGTGGCGTACCTGCAGTAATGAAATATTGCCTTAGCCAGGGTTGGTTACACGGCGATTGCCTTACGGTAACCGGCCAAACTTTAGCCGAAAATTTGGCTGACGTTCCTGAACTTAACTTTGATACTCAAAAAATTATATGGCCTGTTGAAGCGCCCGTAAAAGCTACAGGTCACCTTCAAATTCTTTACGGAAATTTAGCCGAAGGTGGTAGCGTAGCCAAAATAAGCGGAAAAGAGGGCGAAAAATTTGAAGGCCCTGCCCGCGTTTTCGACGGGGAGTTTGATTTAATAGATGGCATACAAACCGGCCGGGTTAAAGCCGGTGATGTAGTAGTTATCCGCAATGTTGGTCCGGTAGGCGCGCCCGGAATGCCGGAAATGCTAAAACCAACATCGGCCATATTTGGTGCGGGTTTAGGCAGTTCTGTAGCATTAATAACCGATGGTCGTTTTAGCGGTGGCACCCACGGTTTTGTGGTAGGCCATATCACCCCCGAATCCTATCGTGGTGGCACCATAGCCCTGGTGAAAGACGAAGACCGCATTGAAATTGACGCTACTAAAAACAGTATCAACTTAATGATAAGCCCCGAAGAACTGGCCGCCCGTAAAGCAGCCTGGCAGCAACCGGCACTACGTGTTAAAAAAGGCTTATTGTACCGCTACGCCAAAACGGTAAGCACAGCAGCCGAAGGTTGCGTAACAGATGAAATGGAATAAATGAGTTATCTGTTTTGAGTGGTCTGTTGTCAGAAGTAATTATACCACCTGACTTTTTTCAGACAACCGAAAACAGAGAACTGACAACTAATAACACATATATTATGGAAGTTGCACAGCAAGACGTATTAACCGCACCTGAAGAAAAAGCAGGCACAGAACTTTCGGGTTCGGCAGCGCTTTTAGAAGCTCTTTTAGTGGAAGGCGTAGATACCATTTTCGGTTATCCGGGTGGTGCCATTATGCCTATTTATGATGCTTTGTATGATTACAAAGAGAAATTAAACCACATCTTGGTGCGCCACGAGCAGGGAGGAATTCACGCCGGACAAGGCTATGCCCGTTCATCAGGCAAGGTCGGTGTCGTCTTCGCTACCAGTGGTCCAGGTGCCACCAATTTGGTGACTGGTTTGGCCGATGCACAAATTGACAGTACCCCATTGGTTTGCATTACCGGTCAGGTTTTTGCGCACCTGTTGGGTACCGATGCTTTCCAGGAAACTGACGTAATTAACATTACTACCCCGGTAACCAAATGGAACTACCAGGTAACCGATGCCGAAGAAATCCCTGAAGCTATAGCCAAGGCCTTTTATATTGCCCGTACTGGCAGACCAGGCCCTGTTTTGATAGATATTACCAAGAACGCGCAGATCCAAAAATTTAATTATAAGGGTTATACGCCTTGCAACCATATCCGCAGCTATCGGCCGAAACCTATTGTGCGCACCAAGTTTATTGAGCAGGCTGCACAGGTAATTAACGAGGCTAAAAAACCATTCATCCTTTGGGGACAAGGCGTTTTGTTAGGCAGTGCCGAGCAGGAATTTAAAGCCTTTGTTGAAAAAAGCGGCATCCCTGCCGCCTGGACTATTTTAGGTGCCGGTGCTATTCCAACTGATCATCCGCAAAACGTGGGTATGCTGGGTATGCACGGTAATTACGGCCCTAACGTGTTGACTAATGAGTGCGATGTATTGATTGCCATAGGCATGCGTTTTGACGACCGTGTAACCGGTCGCCTGGATAAGTACGCCAAGCAAGCCAAGGTGATCCACCTGGATATTGACCCGGCCGAGATTGACAAAAACGTAAAAACACACGTACCCGTTTGGGGCGATTGTAAAGAGACGCTTCCGCTGTTAACCAATTTGGTTGAAGCCAAACAACATACCGAATGGCTGGAAAAGTTTAACGACTTTACCCGCAAAGAAGTTGAGGCTGTAATAGATGCCGAACTGCATCCTACCAGTGGCGAAATGACCATGGGCGAGGTTGTTGACCAACTAAATAACTTAACCAAAGGCGATGCCATTATAGTGACCGACGTAGGCCAGCACCAAATGGTAGGCTGCCGTTATGCCAAATTCAACAAAACACGCAGCAACATTACCAGCGGCGGCTTGGGTACTATGGGTTTTGCCCTTCCGGCTGCTATAGGGGCGAAGTTTGGTGCACAGGAAAGCACCGTAGTTGCCATTATTGGCGATGGCGGTTTCCAAATGACCTTACAAGAACTGGGCACCATAATGCAAAGCGGCGTTGATGTAAAAATCATCATCTTAAATAACCGCTTCTTAGGTATGGTGCGCCAATGGCAGGAACTGTTTAACGAGCGTCGCTACTCTTTTGTGGATATTCAAAGTCCGGATTTTGTGCAGGTAGCCAAAGGTTACGGTATTGCAGGCAAGTGCATTAAAGAGCGCGAAGAATTGCAATCATCTTTGAAAGAAATGCTTGACCACAAAGGCTCATACCTGCTGGAAGTATTTGTGACCAAAGAGAACAACGTGTTCCCGATGGTGCCACAAGGATGCAGTGTAAGTGAAATCAGACTTAAATAAGGAACCAATTATGAGTACTCAAGATACACAAGCGGAAGGTAAACAAGAGTTTAACATCACCGTTTACACCGAAAACCAAATTGGTTTATTAAACCGCATTGCTATTATTTTTACCCGTCGTAAAATCAATATCGATAGCCTGAACACTTCGCCTTCGGAGATCGACAGCATTCACCGTTTCACCATCGTAATTGATGAAACCGAAGAAGTGGTACGCAAAGTTTGCCGCCAGATTGAGAAACAGGTGGAAGTACTGAAAGTATACTACCATACCAATGCGGATGTAATTTGGCAAGAAATGGCACTATATAAAGTATCGGCTGATGTAATTGCCGAAAAAGCACCGGTTGAGCGCTTACTGCGTGAAAATGGTGCCCGTGCGGTAGTGATCCGTAAAGATTACATCGTGTTTGAAACCACTGGTCACCGCGAGGAAACTGAAAGCTTGATCAAGGTGCTGCAACCGTACGGCTTAATTGAATTTGTACGCAGTGCCCGTGTAGCTATTATTAAAGACAGCGACGGCTTTAACGCTAAGCTACGCGAGTTTGAGCAAATGCAACCCGGCGAAGACGTTAACGAAAACGAATACCTGAACAAGGGACAAAAAGTGTTTACCATGTAGGGCTTTTGTCTTGAACCAGAATTTTCAAATTAAGGAATTAACAGAATAAAAATCAATCGGTGAAATCACTCCTAAATCGGTGAAATCACAAAAATCAAAAACAATAGAAATGGCAAAATTAAATTTCGGCGGTACTGAAGAAAACGTAGTAACCCGCGACGAGTTTCCTTTATCGAAGGCACAGGATGTATTGAAAAATGAAGTTGTAGCCGTAATTGGCTACGGTGTTCAAGGTCCGGGCCAGGCGCTTAATCAAAAAGACAATGGCATTAACGTAATTGTTGGTCAGCGTAAAGATTCAAAATCTTGGGATAAAGCGGTAAGCGATGGCTTTGTACCCGGCGAAACTTTGTTTGAAATTGAAGAAGCCCTGGAAAAAGGATCTATCATTTGCTACCTGTTGAGCGATGCCGCCCAAATTGAATTGTGGCCAACTGTTCAAAAATATTTAACTCCTGGCAAAGCCCTGTATTTCTCTCACGGATTTGGTATTACCTTTAAAGAGCAAACCGGCATTGTTCCACCTAAAGATGTGGATGTATTTTTGGTGGCGCCTAAAGGTTCGGGTACTTCATTGCGTCGTATGTTCTTGCAAGGCCGTGGCTTAAATTCAAGCTATGCTATTTTCCAGGATGCAACCGGTAAAGCATTTGAGCGTGTAATTGCCTTGGGTATTGCTGTTGGTAGCGGTTACTTATTTGAAACTGATTTCCGTAAAGAAGTATACAGCGATTTAACCGGTGAGCGTGGTACGCTGATGGGTTGTATTCAAGGTATTTTTGCAGCACAGTTTGATGTGTTACGCAGCAAAGGCCACTCTCCTTCTGAAGCCTTTAACGAAACTGTGGAAGAGTTAACCCAATCGTTAATGCCATTAGTTGCCGAAAACGGTATGGACTGGATGTACGCCAATTGCTCAACAACTGCACAACGCGGCGCGTTAGACTGGTGGAAGAAATTCCGTGACGCTACCAAACCGGTATTTGAAGAATTATACGAAAGCGTAGCTACCGGTAAAGAGTCACAACGTTCTATTGACAGCAACAGTCAACCCGATTACCGTGAAAAACTGAACATTGAATTGGCCGAACTGCGCGACAGTGAAATGTGGCAAGCCGGTAAAACCGTACGCAGCCTGCGTCCTGAAAATCAGGAAGTAGAAGCATAAATCTTTTCAGTATTAAGTAGCGAGTATCAAGTATCAAGACATTAACTTGTCGTGATGCAAAATACTTGCTACTTGATACTAATTACTTGATATTCAAAAATGGGACAAACACTGTTTGATAAAATTTGGGACGCTCACATTGTAAGTAACAATGAGGGTTTTCCTGATGTATTATATATCGACACACATTTTATACACGAGGTAACCAGTCCGCAGGCTTTTGATGGCTTGCGTGAGCGTGGTTTACCTGTTTTCAGGCCAAAACAAACCGTGGCCACAGCCGATCATAACGTGCCTACCTGGGACCAGCACTTACCTATTAAGGAAGAGCTTTCGCGTTACCAGGTAGATATGCTGACCAAAAACTGTGCGGAGTTTGGCATTGAACTATACGGCTTAGGCCATTTATACCAGGGCATTGTACACGTAATTGGTCCCGAGCTGGGCATTACCCGCCCGGGCTGTACTTACGTTTGCGGCGATAGCCATACCTCAACCCACGGTGCTTTTGGTGCCATTGCATTTGGTATTGGCACCTCGCAGGTAGAGCAGGTTATGGCTACCCAATGCCTGTTACAGCAACGCCCTAAACGCATGAAAATTGAAGTGAACGGACAGCTTCAAAAAGGCGTGGGTGCTAAAGACATTATCCTGTATATCATCTCTAAAATATCGGCCGCCGGCGGTACCGGTTATTTTGTGGAGTACGCAGGTGATACCATCCGTTCGTTAAGCATGGAAGGCCGCATGACCATTTGTAACATGAGCATTGAAATGGGTGCCCGTGGTGGTTTAATTGCGCCCGACCAAACTACTATAGATTACGTTAAAGGCCGCCAATTTGCCCCCAAAGGCGAGGAGTGGGACCAAGCGGTGGCTTACTGGCAAACCCTGTACTCTGATGAAGATGCGCAGTTTGACAGCGAACTGTACTTCGACGCGGGCGACATTGAGCCGATGATCACCTACGGAACAAATCCCGGCATGGGCATTGGCATTACGCAGCATGTACCCGAAACCAGCAGCTTTGAAACCAAAGAACAAGGTTCGTATGCCAAAGCCTTAAACTACATGGGTCTGCGCGATGACGAATCGTTAATAGGCAAGCCTATTGATTATGTGTTTATTGGCAGCTGTACAAATTCACGCATTGAAGATCTGCGTTTGGTAGCCGACTTTATTAAAGGAAAGCAAAAAGCTGAAAACGTTACGGTATGGGTAGTGCCAGGTAGTAAACAAGTGCAATTACAAGCCATTGAAGAAGGCCTCGACAAAGTATTTGAAGCGGCCGGCTTCCCCCTGCGCGAACCTGGTTGCAGTGCTTGCTTAGGTATGAACGAGGATAAGATCCCCGCAGGAAAATACTGCGTATCAACCTCTAACCGCAACTTCGAAGGAAGACAAGGACCCGATTCACGTACGTTCTTAGCCAGTCCGTTAACGGCGGCAGCAGCAGCGGTAACGGGGAGGATTACGGATATACGGGAGTTACTGTCTGAATCTGAATTTGCTGAATTATAGAATTGACAGAATTATAAATAATTAAATAATAACAAAAATTTGTTTAAGTGGAAAGAGATGAACTTACCTATAAGGTCATTGGATGTGCAATGAAAGTGCACAACACACTTGGTAACGGATTTCAAGAAGTAATATATCAGCGTTGCCTGGCTATTGAGTTACAAGACGCAGGTATATCATTTGTTAGAGAACAGGAACACACAATTTTTTACAAAGAATTACAAGTTGGCTCAAGACGAGCCGATTTTGTAGTTGAGAATAGACTGATTATAGAATTGAAAGTATTAATCAATTTAGAAGACGTTCATTTGGCACAAGCAAAAAATTATACAGTTGCTTATAATTTTCCAGCAGGGTTGTTAATCAACTTTGGCAGTCAAAGTCTCCAATATAAATTACTTTTCAATCCAAAACATAATTTCATTCCTAATTCAGTAAATTCTAAAATTCAGTAAATTCGGATCACATGGCAACCAAAATATTTAAACATTTACAAACTTCGGTAGTGCCCCTGCCTATTGAGAACATCGATACGGATCAGATCATTCCGGCGCGGTTTTTAAAAGCCACTACGCGTGATGGCTTCGGTAATAACCTATTCCGCGACTGGCGTTTTGATAACGAGGGAAATCCAAAGCAGGATTTCGTACTCAACCACCCCACCTACTCAGGCAAGATCCTGGTAGCAGGTAAAAACTTTGGCTGCGGCAGTAGCCGTGAGCATGCCGCCTGGGCCATTGCCGATTATGGTTTCGACGTGGTAGTGAGCAGCTTTTTTGCCGATATTTTTAAAGGCAATGCCTTAAACAACGGCCTGCTGCCTATCCAGGTAAGCGATGAGTTTTTGAAAAAGCTTTTTGAAGTGGTATTTGAAGATGCCAATGCTGAAGTAGAGGTTGATCTGGAAAACCAGTTCATCCGCATTGCCAAAACCGGCGATCAGGAAAGCTTCGAAATTAATCCATACAAAAAGGCATGTATGACCAACGGCTACGATGATATTGATTACATTTTGAGTAAAAAAGAATTAATAACTGAGTTTGAAAATAAATAGATAAATACGATTAGTCATGCTGAACTTGTTTCAGCACCCCACAGAACATTCCGCACGATAGGATTATCGGTCACTGAGCGCGCGAGATGCCGAAATAAATTCGGCATGACAATTAAAAATATATAAATGGGTATTCAAAAACATATATTAGTCATCCCTGGTGATGGTATTGGCCCCGAGGTAACCACTTGGGGTAAAGCCGTTTTAGAGCATATTGCTTACGCTTACGGCCACGAGTTCACTTTCGACGAGGCCTTGATGGGTCACGCCGGTATAGAAGCTACAGGCAACCCGTTGCCCGATGAAACTCTGGAAAAAGCCAGAGCCAGCGATGCTATTTTGTTTGGTGCCATTGGTCATATCAAGTACGATAACGATCCATCGGCTAAGGTGCGCCCCGAGCAGGGTTTGTTAAAAATCCGCAAGGAACTAGGCCTGTATGCCAACCTGCGCCCCATTATGCTGTTCGATGAACTTTTGGATGCATCAAGTTTGAAACCAGCCGTATTACGTGGTACCGATATCTTGTTCTTCCGCGAACTGACCGGCGATGTATACTTCGGTGAAAAGAACCGGAGCGAAGACCGCAATACCGCATCTGATCTTATGATCTATCATCGTTACGAGGTGGAGCGCATTGCCCACAAAGCATTTGAAGCTGCCCGTGCACGCAGTAAGCGTTTATGCTCGGTAGATAAGGCCAACGTACTCGAATCATCACGCTTATGGCGTGAAGTGGTGCAGGAAATAGCTAAGCAATACCCCGATGTGGAAACCGAACACATGTTTATTGATAACGCCGCCATGCAACTGGTGAAGAACCCTAAAAAGTTTGATGTGGTATTAACCGCTAACCTGTTTGGTGATATCTTGACTGATGAAGCATCGCAGATAGCAGGATCTATGGGCATGCTGGCATCTGCATCCATTGGCGATGGTACCGGCTTCTTTGAGCCTATCCATGGTTCGGCACATGATATTGCCGGTCAGGATAAAGCTAATCCGCTGGCATCTATCCTATCGGTAGCGCTCATGCTCGAAATTAGTTTCGGCTTAAAAGACGAAGCAAAACGTATCACTTCAGCCATTGACCACGTACTTAAGGCAGGTTACCGCACCGGTGATATTGCCGATACACTAACCCAGCCCGATAAGATTTTAGGTACCGAAGCCATGGGCAAAATGGTACTGCAATTTTTATCGAAACCGGAACTGACGTAGTTGTCTGAATCTTAAATTACTGAATTAAAGAATTAACAGAATAGGAAATATTTAATTAAAAAAACAAAGTCCTCCCTCCCGGGGGAGGATTAGGAGGGGCTTATGAAATGGAACGCAGATTTATACGATGATAAGCACGGCTTTGTGTCGCAGTTTGGCACAAGCGTGCTCGAACTACTGGATGCAAAACGTGGCGAATCAGTTTTGGATATAGGCTGCGGCACGGGCGACCTCACCAAGCAGATTCAGGACCTGGGTGCCGAAGTAACGGGAACCGATTACTCGCCCGAAATGATAGCACAAGCACGCTTCAAATATCCCGATATACCATTTGAAGTAGTGAATGCAGCCAGTTTTCAGGTAGAATACCCTTATGATGCAGTTTTCTCTAACGCGGCATTGCATTGGATCCATAATTCGGGCGGCGTTATTAAATCCGTTTATGAAGCGCTTAAACCCGGTGGCCGTTTTGTGGCCGAAATGGGCGGCAAAGGAAATGTAGCCAAATTGCGTGGTGCCATTAAGCAGGTATTGCAAAGGCATGGCTACACCATGCAAGCCGAAACCCAGATCTGGTATTTCCCTTCATTAGGTGAGTATACCAGTTTATTAGAACGCCACGGTTTCCGGGTAACTTACGCTGTACATTTTGACCGTAAAACCCCATTGCAAGACGGCGACCAGGGTGTAGCCAAATGGATCAAAATGTTTGGTGCGCAATACTTCACCGGCATTCCCGAAAGCGAACACACAAAATTATTACAAGAAATTACCAGCATATTAGAACCCGCTTACAACGAAAACGGGCAATGGTATGCCGATTATAAAAGATTAAGATTTACAGCGGTGAAAGAGTAAGCTGAGGTCAGAGGTCAGTTGTCAGAGGTCGGATAAAGTCAGACTCCCGGCATCGAGACCTCTGACAACTGACCTCTGACAACTGACAACACATTAAACTATGTTACACGATCCAAACCGGGTTTATATTTTTGACACCACCTTGCGCGATGGTGAGCAGGTACCGGGCTGCCAGTTAACCACGCCCGAAAAGATTGAGATTGCGCGCGAACTGGAAGCGCTGGGTGTAGATATTATTGAGGCCGGTTTTCCGGCATCAAGTCCGGGCGATTTTCAGAGCGTAGTAGAGATAGCTAAAGCGGTTACCAACCCAACTGTGTGCGCTTTAACCCGTGCCCATAAAGGTGATATTGATGCGGCTGTTGAGGCACTCAAATATGCCAAGCATCCACGTATTCATACGGGTATTGGCTCGTCGGATATGCATATTAAAACCAAGTTCAACAGTACCCGCGAAGAAATTTTGGTACGCGCTGTAGATGCGGTTAAGTACGCCAAAAAATCGGTTGAGGATATTGAGTTTTACGCTGAAGACGCCGGTCGTGCCGATGTGGAGTTTTTAGCTAAAATGATAGAAGCGGTAATTGCCGCCGGCGCTACGGTGGTCAACATCCCCGATACCAACGGCTATTGCCTGCCCGATCAGTACGGAAGCAAGATCCGTTTCCTGAAAGAGAACGTAAAGAACATCGATAAGGCCATTATATCAGTACATTGCCATAACGATTTAGGTTTGGCCACGGCCAACTCTATAGCCGGTTTGCAAAACGGTGCCCGCCAAATTGAAGGTACTATTAACGGTATAGGCGAGCGCGCAGGCAATACCTCTATTGAGGAGGTGGTCATGATCCTGAAAACACATGAAGTACTGGGTTTACACACCAACATCAACACCCAAAACTTTTATGAGCTTAGCCGCATGATCAGTAGCCAAATGCGAATGCCGGTGCAGCCTAATAAAGCAATAGTAGGTAGTAACGCCTTTGCCCATAGTTCGGGCATTCACCAGGATGGTTTTTTAAAGAACCGCGAGAACTATGAGATTATTCGCCCGGAGGATGTAGGTTTCCCAAGTGCTACCATTGTGTTAACCGCACGCAGCGGCCGCCATGCTTTGAAGTTCCATTTAGAGCGTTTAGGCCATATATTGAGCAAGGAAGAACTGGCTGTTACCTACGAACACTTTTTAAAATTAGCCGATAATAAATTGGACATCAATGATAACGACCTGCATACCTTAGCGGCGCATCGTTTGGTTAAGCAATAACAAATGAGTACCGAAATTCATATGCAGCTCGATTTTGCATCGGCCACGCAACGCCTCAAAAACGTTGTACGCCGCACCCCGCTCGAATTTAACCAGGGCCTATCTGACAAATACGAGTGCGAAATTTACTTAAAGCGTGAAGACCTGCAAGTAGTGCGCTCGTATAAACTGCGAGGCGCTTATAACATGATTAGTCAGCTGAGCGAAGAGCAGCGTCAGCGTGGCGTGGTTTGCGCCAGTGCGGGCAACCATGCACAAGGCGTGGCATTTTCGTGCCGTAGGCTGGGTATTAAAGGCGTTATATTTATGCCCGAAATTACCCCCAAGCAAAAGGTAAAGCAAACCGAGATGCATGGCAACGGTAATATTAAGATCATACTTGTAGGAGATACTTTTGACGATTGCCTGCGCGAAGCCTTAATTTATACCGAAGCGCACGGATTATCGTTCATCCCTCCTTTTGATGATTACCGCATTATTGAAGGCCAGGGCACGGTTGGTGTGGAAATACACGAAGACCTGCCCGATGTCGAAGTAATTGTAATGCCTGTAGGCGGTGGCGGTTTGGCTGCCGGTGTGGGTAGCTTTTTTAAACACTTAAATCCTGCCATTAAATTAATTGGTGTGGAGCCCGAAGGTGCACAATCTATGGTAGAAGCCATACACCGCGGCCAGCCCTATACCCTATCGCAAATTAACCGCTTTGTAGATGGTGCGGCGGTTAAACGTGTAGGCCAGCTTACTTACCAGTTGTGCAGTGAGGTGCTGGATGAAATGCTTTCGGTACCCGAGGGTAAGGTTTGCACCACTATCCTTAAATTATATAACGAGGATGCCATTGTAGTTGAGCCTGCCGGTGCCTTATCGGTAGCGGTGTTAGACCTCTGCAAAGAAGAAATTAAAGGTAAAAAGGTAGTTTGCGTAATTAGCGGCGGTAATAACGACATCGACCGCATGGGCGAAATCAAGGAGCAGTCCTTGTTATACGAAGGCTTAAAGCATTACTTCATCGTCCGTTTCCCGCAGCGCCCGGGAGCTTTAAAGCTTTTTGTAAGCGATGTATTAGGTCCGCATGATGATATTACCCGTTTCGAGTTCATCAAGAAAACCGAACGCGAACGCGGACCCGCCCTGGTAGGTATCGAACTATCATCGGCCGAGGATTATCCTGCCCTGCTGAAACGCATGGAAGAGTTCAACTTTGATGTAATGGAAATTAACAGGGATCAAACCTTGTTTGAATATTTGGTATAATTCACCTTCTTCGCCGCTGCCTGTGTCCTCACAGGCAGCTTATAATTTGGATTATCCTGAAAGTTGTTTGCAAAGACACAAACAACGGCGGCGATTCTACTTTACCCACTGCCATTTCGAGGCACGAATTAGTTGCGAGGAGTTTTTAGCAACGTGTTACCTCTCAAATGCATATCCAAACGCGTACGGTTGCCACGCTATCGCCAGCAGTGACATGTTCTTTTATATTCAAGTTTGAAAACTACTAACTCACGACTAACTGACTCTCCCGACTCATCGACTTCTTTAATACTCCAAATACTTAGTTACCCTTATACCTATATGGCTGTAGTTATCATACAAGCCGGGTTCGTGGTTAATAAGGTGGACCTCTATGGGGCCGTACTCTAAATAGATTTCTTCGTAAGCGCCTTTGAATAGGATCTCCTTGATGGTCCAGTCCAGGTTGCCGCCGCTACTTTCTGGTACTATCCATTCAGGATAAATGACTACCTGCTCCTTTACTGCTTTAACGCGCAGTGCACGGGCCTCTTCACGGATAAAGATGTTGCAGTTGGAAAGTAAACGTGCCGTATATAAGTTTTCGGGGGAATTATATAGCTTTTTAGGAGTACCGCTTTCGAGTACAGTACCGGCTTTAATGACCACCAGTTCATCGGCCATAGAAAGCACTTCGGCCGGGTCGTGCGATACAATGATGACCGTTAAACCTGTCTCCTTAACAATGCGGCGAATATCTTGCTGCAAGCCATCTCTAAACGTAGTATCCACCTGGTTAAAGGGTTCATCCAGCAATAACACTTGCGGACGGGTGATCAAAGCACGGGCTATGGCTACGCGCTGCTTTTCGCCGCCACTGAGGTCGGCCACGCGCTTATCGGCCAGGTGAAACATGTTAAGCTGGCGCAGCACCTTTTCGGGCTGCTCCATTTTGGCCTTCATATCGGTATTAGGCATCAGTATGGCTATGTTATCCCACACCTTGGCATACAGGTTTAAATCATCAGTATGCTGGGTTACCATCTTCATGGCATCGTGGCCGGGTATCAGCTTCTCAGCAGGTCCCCAAATGCGTTCGCCCATAAACTGCACCTGCCCTTCATCGGGCGATAATAAACCGAATAATAACTTGAGCAAAGTACTCTTGCCACTGCCGCTTTCGCCTATTATACCGGTTATTTTACCGGGCTGTATGGTTAAACTAACATTGTGTACGCCCGACTGATGTTTACCGGGATATACTTTACTTACTGCAATAGCCTGCAAAAAAGGGGGGGTATTTGCCATTGGGGTAAAGATAGCAAAAGGAGTCAAACAGTCGATGGTCCAAAGTTCATAGTAATATAATAACTACAGACTTTGAACCATCGACTTCAGACTTGAAAGGGGTTCTTAAAATCCAACCATAAACCCGAACGATAAGTTTTTCAACCCGTCTTGCTGGGCGGTGTCGAACATATCGTTAAAATAATATTTGGCGTATATACCCAAAGCACCCTGACCTACACGGGCAGTTAGGCCATAACGTACTTTGGCAAAATGGTAATCGTTATTAAACTTTTCTTTTCCGTTTTCATCACTTATTTGCTTTACACGGCCATTGTACAATATGCCAATCATAGGTCCGCCCGAGATGTGAATACGGTCGCCATCATCATCTACCTTACTTCTCCAGTCGAAAGTTAACGGTATGCGGAAATAGCTGGAAGTAAAACGATTTTTACTATATTGAATTGGGTCGTTAGTATAACGCAGGGCATCATCGGCACCGCCTTGCTGTATGGTGATATCTTCGCGCAGGCGGAAGTGGGTCCAATCAAAACCACCCGATACATAAATGCGGAACGAGCTATTAAAGCGGTAACCGGCCTGTACCACATCAAACCCCACGTTGCTGCTTTTCCAGGAGCGGTAGCGCAAGAAGTTATTTTGTGGCGATAAGTTAAAGCTACCGTTATCAACCAAAGTAGCCAAACCCAAATCGAAACGGGCAAAGGTTAATCCCCAAGAAAAACCCGGTGCTTTAGAATGCTGTTTTATGGTATCTCTGCGATTTATAGATACCGAACTTGCACCTTCCCCCTGTCCAAAAGTAAATTTAAAACCTTTTCTTTTAGTTTTAATGGTATCGGTTTTCACCCGGATGGTGTCACCTTTATCGTCTGTAGTAACGGTTTTCGTAACGGTGGTGGTGCTTTGGGCAAACACACCCACAGCGGCCGCACAAAGTATGGCGGTAAATAATATGCGTTTCATGATATATAATTTAGATTGAGCGTTTTTATTTGTCTTTTTTTATTTTCACCAAGCCCAGGTTAATCCCTGTAACGCTCGATTGATCTTCATCGGTTTCGGTAAACTCAATAAGCTTGTCTTCACGTTTATCTACCTTGGCTATTACGGCGTTAATTAATCCGCCTAACGAGTGAATGCCGCGTTTTTTCACTTTCTTTTCGGTTTCATTAGTTATTGAAGCAGCAGCCAATGCGTTCACCGGTTTTACAATAGCCGGTTCGGTACTTATTTGCGGCGCGTTTAAATTCATATCGGGCACTATGGGCTGCATTACCGGTTTAATATGCACACTGGCTAAAACAGGAATTTGCGGCTGAACTATAGGTTCGGGTATAGTAGCCGGTTTAACTTTTTGCAGCTTAACCGAAGCCATAACTTTATTGCCCTTACTTTGTTTTACACTGGCTATATGATTAGTGGTTGTTATGTTGTTTTTTACTGACGGCAGCGTTTTAACTGCTATATCCACTTGTTCAACATCCATTGGATCCATTGCTTTAACAGGTTCTATAGCTTTTGGTGCTGGCTTTAACTGTACAACTTGGTTAGGTTTGTTTTTTGCCGGCTTATCTAACAAAAACCAGGTACCCGCAGTCAGTAATACTAACACTGTTGCAGCTATGCTCCATACCGGTGCCCATGATTTTTTCGGTTGACCACCTAATTGCGCCTGTATATTTTCCCATACTTGTGCAGCAGGCTCCATTTCTAATCCCCCCAGCTTCGAGCGGAACAGATCATCCAGTTCGTTATCCTGCATATTCATATTTCTTACCCTCCAATTGTTCAATTTTTTGTTTTAACATCGTCCGTGCCCTTGATAATTGCGATTTTGATGCACCTTCGGTTATACCGGCCATTTCGGCAATTTCGCGGTGCGAATAGCCTTCTACCGCATAAAGGTTAAACACCATACGGTAACCTGTGGGTAGCTGCTGTATAATAGCCAGCAGATCTTTAGCCTCCAGGCTGCAGGCAGCCAATCCGTTTACCGATTGTTCATAACCGCTTTCTTCAATATCCACGTGTATCATTTTATGGTGCTTGCGATAGTACTCAATTGAAGTGTGCACCATAATACGGCGCATCCATCCTTCAAAACTTCCATCGCCACGGTAATCGTTTATTTTTTGAAACACCCTAATGAATCCATTTTGCAACATATCCTCCGCTTCCATTTTATCGGTAGCGTAACGCATGCAAACAGCCAGCATTTTCGAAGCAAATTGTTTGTAAAGCAACTCCTGCGCCTTGCGGTCGGCAGCTCTGCACTTTACAATCAGGTCTTCGGTTGAATATTTATGCTTCAGGAACATCATTTGAAAGGTAGATGATGGTTAGCGCTAAATGGTTGCACGGGTATGTAAATAAATATGAAAAAAGATTGAAATAGAAATTGTCATTTCGAGCGATAACGAGAAATCTTTTCAGTGCAGAATGTAGCCAATCCTTTTATTTCTAAATGATCTCTCACTATCGTTCGAGATGACATAATTTATATATTTAAGTATGAATCTAAAGTTCTCCCTCCCGGGGAGATTTTAGAGGGGCTACTCTCCATCTCTTACCAGCGGTTCTTCCCCGGTCATATCAATTATCTGTTTTGCTTCATCTATTTTAAAATCCCACACAATGGTATCGCCTGCTTCATTCCTAATATCCGAACAGGTAAAGTGATATTTGACTCGAAATTTACAGGTAAAGCGGCCTGTTAAAACAGCCGGGGTAAAGGTAATACGGATAATTTCAAAATTATGCACCTCAGGCGAACCGCCATCGTTGCGGTGATACTCCTGCAGGGCGGTGCACATGAGCTTGTGATTGAATTGATCCTGAAATAAATTATGGAGGAAATCTTCGCTGCTCAGGTTTTCGTTTAAGAGTGCAGCAAAATCAAATTGCGGAAGATGGAGTTGTAATCGTTCTGCCATGTGGGAATGCAAATAATGTATAAATATATTGATTAACCGGCAGTAAAAGGGGATGGTCGAAATAGAAATTTGTTTAATGAAATCCTATTATTGTTGGAATAATAACACTCGTTGTTGCGAGGAACGAAGCAATCACTGCACGGCAGGTAGCCGACTACTTTTCTACGCAGGGATTGCTTCGTTCCTCGCAATGACGGCGTGGATAGATTATACTTTATTCTTCACCCTATAATTCTTGTAAATCTTCACGGCCGACATAATGATCATAGCAAAAGCCACCAAACCAAGCAAACCATAAATCCAGCTGACAGCATTTTTGAGTACGGCTAAGAAGACAATGGCAAATAGAAAGATGGTAGCCACTTCGTTCCATAAGCGTAGTTGAAAGGAAGTCCACTTGAAGATACCTTTGCGCATATCATCCATAATGCTTGCGCATTTGAGGTGATAAGCCACCAAACCTACCACAAAGCACAGTTTCACTACCAGCCAGTTCTCGTGCATTAAATAGGGCTGTAAAACAACCATCCAAATACCGGCTATCAGCGTCAATATCATAGCAGGGGTAGCTATAATTTGCCAAAGCTTTTTCTCTATGCGCTCGTATTCGGTAGTGAGGATGCGCTTATCGGGGTCGGGTTTGTCCTGCGCTTCGGTATGGTAAATGAATAAACGCACCGCATAAAAAAGCCCTGCCATCCAGCTGACTACAAAAATGATATGTATGGCTTTGATGTAGAAGTACATGTAGTGGTTTATAATAAACTTTCAGCCTATGTCAGTCTGAGCTTGTCGAAGACTTAGCAAAGCGGCGATGCTTTGAAAAGCTCAGCATAACAACGTTTTTATTAATCAATGTCATTGCAAACGATAGTGACGCCGCAATCCTGTTTAGACACGTCTGGTGGAAATTGCCACGCTACGCTCGCAATGACGTAGTATTTATTTAATATCTGAACTCTTTGATCACCTCAACCGCATACTTCACATTATCAAAAGGAATATCGGGCATAATGCCGTGACCTAAGTTGAAAATGAAGCCCGGCGTATCTTTCATCCGGTTGAACAAGCGGTGGATCCGTTCTTTAATGACGTGCTTTTCGGCGTATAAAATATGCGGATCCAGGTTACCCTGTACGGCAATGTTTTGCGGTAAACGTTGCTTAATGTCCAGCAGGTCAACGTTCCAGTCAATCGAAATTATATCCGGTTTGGCTTCGGCCATCAATGGCGCAAAAACCGAACTTCCTTTACAAAAAGAAATCACCGGAATATCTTTACGATTAAGGTTACTAATGATTTCGGCAATGTAACGGTGCGAAAACTCTTTATAATCATCCCACGCCAAGGCCTGTGCCCAGCTATCAAATATCTGCACGGCATTAACACCTGCCTCAATTTGCAGATTCAGGTAAGCAGCGGTTACTTTGGCAATTTTAGCCAACAACTGATGAGCCATTTCGGGCTCGTTGTGCAGCATAAGCTTGGTCAGCTTAAAATCGCGCGACGATCCGCCCTCCACCAAATAGCTCATTACGGTAAACGGGGCACCGGCAAAGCCTATCAACGGTATTTTACCATTCAGGCGCTGCTGAATTACTTTGATGGCATCCGCTACATATTGCAGTTTATCCAAACAATCCACATTAAGATTATCAATATCGGCCTGGGTGCGCACAGGGTTGGCAAACTTAGGGCCTACGCCCTGGGTAAAGCTTAAATCGCCACCCATAGCTTCGCCTGTCACTAATATATCCGAAAATAAAATGGCAGCATCAATATCCAGTAAATCAACCGGCAGCATGGTTACATCCGCAGCAATTTCCGGGGTTTTGCACATCTCTAAAAAGGAGTACTTGTTTTTGATTTCCCAGTATTGCGGCATAAAACGACCAGCTTGGCGCATCATCCATACGGGTGGACGCTCGGTTTTTTGTGAAAATGCGGATTGTAGAAATAAATTGTTTTCCATATAAAAAAGGGAAGCTTCGCAGCCGGCCTGTATTAAATTTTGTGTGATTGTAATTCCTGCTCTAACTTGCTGATAACGGCACGCATCTTAGCGTTGATCTGGTCGCCTTTGTTTTCGGCCAGTTGCAGGTAGGCTTGCGCCTTTTCGTAATTGCCCTGACGGATGTTGAGGTTCACTATATGCACCAATGCCGCCACATGGTCATTAACCGAGCGTAACGGGTATTGGGTAGATAGTTCGTAATGCTGCTCGGCTGCGGTATAATCCTGCTTATGCAAACTTACGCCGCCCATCATAAACTCATAAAAGCCACGGCGTTTTTCGCTCAGCCATTGCGGCCTGTTAATTTGCAACAACAACTCCTCAGCTTTTTGGTAGTTTTTAACGTGGAACTGCTTGGCGGCCAATATAATGGTACCTTCCTTAAAGTAGCCCCAAACCAGCATGGCCGTAAATAAAAATGTAATGGCAGCCAGCTCGTAAGTTTGCTTATAAATGAAGAACACCATAAGCAAAGTAAAAGCGGCCGCAACCAGCAAACGGGCTGTGTTTGTAAACATTAATTAGTGCTGCGTATCGGTAAACTTATAACCTACCCCACGTATGGAGTGAAAATATACCGGGTTTTTAGGATCGGGTTCGAAATATTTACGGAACGTAAGGATAAAGTTATCGATGGTACGGGTTGATGGATACACGTCATAGTTCCATACCGTTTCCAGGATCTGCTCGCGCGATACGGCCTCGTTACGACGCTCAATCAGCAGCTTCAACAACATCGTTTCCTTTTTGGTTAACGGCGTAACCGAACTATCCTCATTAATTAACTCAAACGAGTTGAAGTGAATGGTTTTCTCACCTATTTTGTAGCTGTTAAACTCTTTCAGATCGTCGCCTTTTAAACCACGCTTAACCAGGTTATTCACACGTAATATCAGTTCTTCCAGGTTGAAAGGCTTGGTCAGGTAATCATCTGCACCTTTTTTAAGACCCTGAATTTTATCTTCGTTGGTATTTTTAGCGGTAAGGAACATGATAGGCACCTCCGAATTTTCTAAACGGATGGTTTCGGCTACTACAAAGCCATCAACTTCGGGCATCATCACATCCAGTATAACCAGGTTAAAACGCTCTTCTTTAAATTTTTGAAGTGCTTTTTTACCGTTATTAGCAGTAGTAACCTTGTAGCCTTCCAGCTCCAGGTTTAATTTGATGGCTTCTAACAGATGTTCTTCATCCTCGGCCAGTAATATTCTTTTTTTTGATTGCATATAGAGGTTTTGTTGAAATTGGATTAACCAAATATAACTTCGAAAACACTGCCCGCCGGACGATTATCCCTTACATTGATAATGGCCTCATGCTTATCGAGCACATGTTTCACAATATATAAACCTAAACCGGTGCCTTTTGTGTTACGCGTTTCTTCACTTCCTACGCGGTAGAACCGGTCAAAAATACGGCTTTTTTCTTCATCTGCTATGCCAATACCATGATCGGCCACTTCCAAATGTACTTTGCCGGATTTGGTATATAGCTTTACCTCTACGGTATCGCAGGGGCTTGAGTACTTAATAGCGTTTTCGAGGAGGTTGGTCACAACGGCAGTTAACGCAAACTTATCGCCGGTTACTTCTACTTTCGATTCTATTTCGGCATTGATGAGCTGCTGGGTCAGATCGCATTTATTGATCTGCAAGCGGTTTACGATACCATCAACCAGTATTGACAAATCGAACTGTTGCTTAGGGAACGAGTACGACTGGTTTTCTATTTTAGCGGCCAGCAGCATGTTCTCTACCATATCGTTCAAACGGTCTACATCCAGCAGGCATTTGCCCACAAAATCGGTTACCTGTTCTTTGGTAAGGCTTCGTTTTTGAATGGTTTCGAGGTATAGCTTGATGGCGGCCAGCGGCGATTTCAGCTCATGCGTAACCGATAGCAAAAAATTCTTTTTCTGTTCTACCAAACGGCGCTCCTTGTTCAGCGATTTGTGAAACAACAATGCCCCAACGACAATAATGCCTATGAACATAGAGCCTTCGCCCAGGATCATGCCCGTACGATCGGGCTGCAGCCTGATGAGCATGTAGCCCCACCATATTAACTCCGTTAAGGTGTAAATAATGAGCGCGTAAAATATGATAAATGGTCTTTTCATATGTTCTGTTTTCTGTGGTCAGTTGTCAGCGGTCTATAGTCTGGTTTCAGTTATCTGTGATCAGTTATCTGAAAACCTCTCGCAAGGTACTGACAACTGGCAACCGACAACTGCTAACTAAACACCACATCCAAACTATCAAATATAGCTTGTTTTGCAGTACTTAGTATATCGGTAGTGTGGGCGGCAGATATAAAGCCAACTTCGTAGCCTGATGGGCCCATGTACACGCCGCGGTTCAATAGTTCCTGGTGCATGGTTTTAAAGCGGTCCATACTGCGCGGATCAATATCATCGGCCTTGCGGATAGTATCTTTTGTATCAAACGCAAACCAGTAAATTGAACCCACGTGCGAGATATTGACCGGGTAATTACGCTCCGTAACAAAGGCCAATATATCGTTCACAAAGATTTCTGTCTTGTTTTTCAGTTCTTCGTAAAAGCCGGGCTTTAACAGTTCGGTTAACTGTGCAATACCGGCGGCCATAGCTACCGGGTTGCCCGATAAAGTGCCTGCCTGATAAACCGGCCCCTCGGGCGATACATTACTCATGATATCCGCCGATGCACCATAAGCGCCTACCGGCAAACCACCACCTATGATCTTGCCGTAAGTAATAATATCGGGTTTGATGTTGTATAAACCTGCTGCACCGTTAAAGCCAACCCGGAAACCCGAGATCACTTCATCGAAAATAAGCAGCGTGCTGTTAGCGGTACACACCTCACGCAGGTATTGTAAAAACTCCTTGTGCTGCAATAACAAACCATTGTTGGCCGGAATAGGCTCAATAATTACGGCGGCTATCTGGTCTTTGAAATCGGCAAAGGCCTGAGCTAAAGCATTTTTATCGTTCAGTGCTATTACAATGGTTTCATCGGCATAAGCCTTAGGCACACCGGCCGATGAAGTTTCGCCAAAGGTTACCAAACCCGAACCTGCTTTAACCAACAGGGCATCCAGGTGACCGTGATAGCAACCTTCAAATTTTAAGATCTTATCGCGCTTGGTGTAGCCACGGGCCAACCTAATGGCCGACATTACCGCCTCTGTACCCGAACTGTTAAAGCGGATCTTTTCGATGAACGGATTATTAGATAGTATCAGCTCCGCCAATTCGTTTTCCAAAGCAGTTGGCGCACCGAACGACATGCCGTTCTGCATCACCTCAATTACCTTTTCGCGAATAGCGGGGTGATTATGGCCTAAAATAAGCGGTCCCCATGAACAGCAAAAATCAATGAACTGGTTATCGTCAGCATCCCACAGGTATGCACCATCACCTTTTTTGATGAAAAGCGGCGTACCGTAAACCGATTTAAATGCCCGTACCGGTGAATTTACCCCACCCGGAAAGTAGGTTTTAGCCTTGGCATATAGTTCAGCTGACTTTTCGCGGCTGATGTTGGGGATACTTTCTTTTACTTCTGACATAATCTATTTCTTAACGTCAATGCAGTCTAAACCGTTTGTCAGTCTGAGCTTGTCGAAGACTTAGCAAAGCGGCGAATGCTTCGACAAGCTCAGCATGACAATTAAACGCACACTTTAACGCGTGCGGTTGCCACGCTACGCTCGCAATGACATGTTGTATTTTTGTCTATATTCTTGATTCTATATTCTCTACTCTTCCCTTACAGCCACTTATTCAACAACACCTCTTTAGCGTGGTACGTTAAAATGCTGGTGGCTCCTGCCCTGCGGATGCTGGTAAGCACCTCGGTAATGGCGCGTTGCTCGTTGAGCCAGCCGTTTTGTACGGCTGCTTTAATCATGGCATATTCGCCGCTTACATTATAAGCTGCTATGGGCAGTTCGGTATTATCTTTTAAGAGTTTGATGACATCGAGATACGGCAATGCTGGTTTTACCATCAAAAAGTCCGCACCTTCCAGTTCGTCCAGGTTGGCCTCAATTAAAGCTTCCCGCTGGTTGGCGGGGTTCATTTGGTAGCTTTTTTTATCACCAAACTTAGGGGCCGAATTTAAGGCATCCCTAAACGGACCATAAAATGCACTCGCGTATTTGGCCGAGTACGACATGATAGACACGCCGGTATAACCGTTATCATCCAATACCTTACGAATGTAACCAACCCTGCCATCCATCATATCCGACGGGGCAATAATATCGGCACCGGCACGGGCATGGGCCAAGGCCATTTTGCCTAAAATTTCTAACGTTTCATCGTTCAGGATCTCGCCGTTTTGTACTACACCATCATGACCGTCGCTGCTGTACGGGTCCATGGCTACATCAGTAACCACGCAGGCTTCAGGAAATTCTTTTTTTACTTCACGGATTGCACGGAGGTATAAACTTCCCTCGCGGTGACTCTCCGAAGCGTACTGATCTTTTAATGCATCATCGATGTTAGGAAACAAGTCGAATGCCTTTAAACCTAAGTTCATGCAGCTTTCTACCTCGCGCAGCAAATTATCTACCGAGTAACGGAAGATGCCGGGCATAGAAGATACCTCTGTCTTTTGATTTGCGCCATCTATAATAAACAACGGAAAAATCAGGTTTGCCGCACTCACATGTGTTTCCTGCACCATTTGCCGAATCACTTCACTCTTTCTGTTTCTTCTTGGTCGTTGTAGCATTTCTTCAGTCTTCAGTTTACAGTCTTTAGTCGACAGCCTGTAAACGCTTTTCATTGATATTAAGAGTTCTAACTTCCGACTAAAGACTTAAAACTCCCGGACTGGCTTACAGTCCAAACACCGCCTCGGCCAGTCCAACTTCGTCGGGTGAAAAAGGTAGTGTATATGTTATATTTAGTTCGTTCAGCTTATTGCCGGTGGATTTACCAATGGCAATTACGCGCTGGTTACTGTCTAATAAATTATCGTTAAAATAAGCTTCCGCATTACTCGGACTGGTGAATACCAATATATCGGCATCCGTTCCGCTGGCGCTTTCTTCCAGCATGGTTTCGTAAACCGGCAGGTCAATGATCTTGGTTTCGGGCGATAATGCCTTGTGAATGCTTCGCATCGGGCTTTCGGCGCCGGGGAACAAAATAGTTTTGCCATTGGCTATTTCGGCAAAATCGGCCGCTACCTCCGCCGTGTCTACGCTTTCGCCTACAAACTCAGCGAAATGACCATTTCGGCGCAGCATATCTTCGCTGCCGCCACCCATTACGCCAAACTTAACAGGACGGCCAAATTGCGGTTTCAATTGAAAGAAGTACTCTACCGCATTTTTACTGGTAAAAAACACCCAGTCAATATCCTGAAGTATATGCGGGTTCAATATGGTCATTACCGGAACGGTACGTATCAACGAGCGTGCCTCTATTTCAATGTCGTGCTTTTCCAATACCCTCCTGAAATAGCTAGATTGCGGCAGTTCGCGCGAAATGAATACCTTATCTGCTATCTTACGGTTCTTATCAAACTTGGCTAAAATTTTATCTATTAAACCATCGGTTGTAGGCGAGGTTATAAACATACGGTCGGGTAGTTCCGTATCCGTATCGGCCTTGGAGGTAAATACTTGGTAAACGCCTTCATGCTTGCGGCAATAGCAGCCTAATGGCATGTGGCAGCCTCCGCCAAACTGCTTTAACACGGTACGTTCAATAGCCAATGCTTCGGCCACATCGGCGTGGTGCAACTGCTGTAATATCTCAAACAGGTCGGTATTGCTTTCCCTTATCTGGATAGCTAAAGCACCTTGCGCCGGAGCAGGTACAAATTCGGTCGGGGTTAGTTCTTCTACGTGAAATTCGCTCAGATCAATACCCAAGCGTGATACACCTGCTTTAGCCAGCATAATGGCATCATAATTTTCGCTGCGGAGCTTACCAATACGGGTAGGCACGTTGCCGCGCAAATCGTCCATTTCCAGATCGGGGCGCAGGGAACGCAGTTGCGCTTTACGGCGGTTGGAGGAAGTACCCACAGTACCACCAAACTTAACCGATAACTTTTGATGCACGTCTACACAATCTTTCAGGATCAGCAACAGCTCAGATGGATCTTCGCGTTCAGAAACCGCCGCAATAGTTAAACCCGGCGGGTGCTCGGTAGGCAAGTCCTTATGCGAATGGACGGCAATATCAATAGTGCCGGCCAGCAACTCTTCTTCCAACTCTTTGGTGAAAAAACCTTTACCCTCCAGCTTATCCAAGCTGAGGTTCAGGATGCGGTCGCCCTGGGTTTTAATAATTTTCAATGTAGCGGTAACGCCAATATTGGCTAAACTATCTTTAACAAAGTTGGCTTGCCATAAAGCTAATTCGCTGCCCCGGGTGCCTATAATAACTGTCCTGTCCAATTGTAATTTTGATTTGCACAGCAAATTTAACTTTTACAAGGTTCTGTAAGGAATTTTTATGAGAATGTGAGGATTAATTGACGGTTGAAGAGATTTGGGAGGGTTTGTTGGTTGGTTGGTGTTGATAAACAGTTTTTGACCAGGCAGTTTACAGGCTTGTGCGTTATAAGTAAGGCCTATGCTGTTATATAAACAGCCCGTGGCACTGCCCCGCTTTGGAGGGTTAGGCTTGTGCGAAAAGAAGCATATGGAGATGACTTGATTTATTCACCATTTGTTTGTCTTTAGCGATTATGAGGTCGCTACGCTTAGTTTTGGTTCTTTTTATCAAGAAAAAGAACAAGGGTCTCTGCGGCCAAGAGCAGATAAAGTAAGTTCATTAGCACTGACCACAGTTTCAAACGCACTTATATTCAATATTGAACATTCGGAATCAATTCATTCTATACTCATCCAGCTTCCTATACAACGTAGTTAACCCAATACCCAACAAACGTGCAGTTTCGGTTTTGTTACCGTTAGTGTGGGCCAGTACTTTTTGGATGTGCTGGCGTTCTACCGTTTCGAGGTCAAAGGAATTACTGTTAACGCTTTGATAATTAAACTCCGACGGCAGTAAGTCGGGAGTAAGTACATTATCATCGGCCAGGATGACTACCCGTTCCATCACATTTTTGAGTTCGCGAATGTTCCCTTTCCATTGATGATGGGTAAGCAGGTGCAAGAAATCATCGGTAAGTTTAATGGCGGGTTTACCAATTTTGGCTGTAAATTCCTGAAGGTAGTACTTGGCCAATAATTCAATATCGTTCTTCCGCTCGTTTAATGAGGGCAAGCTAATAGTAAAAACCGATAAGCGGTAAAAAAGATCTAACCGAAAACGACCGGCTTCGGCCTCTTTTTGCAGATCGCGGTTGGTAGCGGCCAGTATGCGTACGTTTACTTTGGTGGTTTGGGTATCCCCTACTTTGATGAAAGTTTTGCTTTCGAGCACACGCAAAAGTTTGGCCTGAAGTTCCATGCTCACCTCTCCTATTTCATCTAAAAACACGGTGCCGTGATGTGCTTCTTCCAGCAAACCTTTCTTGTCTTTAACAGCACCGGTAAAGGCACCTGCTTTGTAGCCAAACAGTTCACTTTCCAGTAATTCGGCGGTAAAACTGCTGCAATTAATAGCCACAAAGGGCATTAGCCTGCGCTGACTTTCATAATGAATGGCCGATGCAAATACCTCTTTGCCCGTACCGGTTTCGCCTAATAAAAGTACGGTGGTATCAGTAGCGGCAACCTTACGTGCCAGTGATACGGCATCTATAATAGGTTTGGAAGCACCAATGATCTGCGCGAAACTGTGCTTGCTGTGCACTTTCCTTTCCATCTCATAAACGCGGAACTGTAATTGAGCTTTATCAATAGCCTGATATATTAATGGAATGATCTTATCGTTATCGTCGCCTTTGGTAATGTAATTGAAGGCACCGTTTTGCATGGCCTTTACACCATCGGCAATGGTACCGTAAGCGGTAAGGTTGATCACTTCTACGTATGGCTTTTGAGCCTTGATGTCTTTAACCAGGTCTACACCATTTACGTCGGGTAGTTTAACGTCGCTAAGCACCACCAGCACATCTTCCTGCTTTAGCAGTTTAATTCCCTCCTTACCGGTTGATGCCTGCAAAACACGAAAACCCTCCAGCTCAATAATGCGGGAAAGCAAAGCGCTTAGTTTTTTTTCGTCATCAATAATAAGGATGGTGGATTGCATTTGCTGAGATATTTACGGTGACAAAGGTAACACTAAGCAAATTAATAAGCGGCAACTCGCGCAGTTACAAATCTACCCTGAAATTAATATGATTATGGGCAGTAGCACTATTCTCCTTATTATACTCGGCTAATAATAAGTACACCATACATTTAGCTGTGTATTCGAGGTCCGACTTTGATATTTTGACGGTATATACATTATAATAGCCATCTGATTTTCGGATTTGGAAATTGTTGCCGGGGTTAACAACATCATATAAGTAGGCATCATGATCTATAAAAGCAGTACTATATCCTTTTGATGAAGCGTACACTTCAAAAAGCTTTAATGGCTCTGCTTCCATAATAATAAATTTAATAATTGGCTGATTGTATGTGTACAAGTACCTAAACCCCGAAAAGTTTGCTAATCAAACAAATACAGTTAAATCACCCTGTTATAAACTTAATATTAGTAAGAATGAAAACATGATAAGCGCTGCCTGTAAAGCCACAAATTGAAACACAATTAATTTTGCAGTTTGCAGGCTACACTTTTATACTTTAGTCCTTCAGCACAAACACGGTCATGCTACGCGGGCCATGGGCACCCAATACCAGCGACTGCTCAATATCGGCCGTTTTACTCGGACCTGCTATAAATGCTCCCCACCCATATTCATTACCACCAATACGGGTGTAAGCTTTGTGCATGGTAGGTACAATATTTTTGGCACTCAGCACCGCTGCTAAATGCTGACAGATAAAAGGTACGGCACGATGGCCTACCAAATCTTGGGTTATCCATACCGCACCATTTTCGGCCACGGCAAAATGCACATGAATAATAGCCAGTTCTACATCGGCCAGGTGATGGGCAGCCGGATTGATCTCGTAAGCGGCCGTGGCAATATCTTCCAGTTCGGGCACTAAACTCAACACTCGTTTTTCGAGCGAGTCATAACCACTTTTGATGATAGCTTTGATCTCTTCCATGCTATTAACCCGGTACATTTTGCCACCAATGGCGGTCAGCACGGCTTCGAACTGGCCAAGCGCATCCTCATGCGCTATTTGCTGAAATGGCGCAATATCCGGCAAGGGCATCAAGTCGGGCTGGTTTTGCTTAACCGCTGCTAATATTTTTTCTCTGCTGCTCATGGAGTTCGGTTGTCAGTAATCAGTTGTCGGTTGCCAGTATACAGACGCATTCAAACTGATCATCAATCTCTGTAATCTTGACTCTTTATTCTGTACTCTTGACTCTATCTCTTGTTTCTTGTCTCTTACTTCTTGCCTCTATTCTTACTGTACCACTCACCGAACGATTGCTCGGGCGATGAGGGCATATCGCGTTGCTTATACCAGGGATTAAGTTTGTTATTTACCGCAAATGGAGCGTACTTGATAGTCAGCCTGCCCATTTTACCTGCGGCATGGTACAGTGTTGGTGAGGCCAGCGTTTTAGCCATTAATTGCATGGCAATCTTTTTACCGGTTGGCGCGTAGCCTTCTTTTACCAATACTTGCCGCCATTTATACAGCTGGTCGTGGATATCGATTTTTACCGGGCATACATTAGAGCAGGAACCGCACAGCGTTGAAGCAAAAGGCAGATCAGCATACTTGCGCATGTCGAAGTTTGGTGCAAGTATGGAGCCTATTGGACCGGCCACGGCAGTATGATAACTGTGCCCACCACTACGGCGGTAAACCGGGCAGGTATTCATACAGGCACCGCAACGGATGCATTTTAAGGAGTTGCGGAAATCTTCTCTTCCTAAATGTGCGCTTCTGCCATTATCAACCAACACAATGTGCATTTGCTGCCCTTCGCGCGGTTTGCTGAAATGGCTGCTGTAAGTGGTAATAGGCTGACCGGTAGCACTACGGGTTAACAGACGTAAAAATACGCCTAAGTGCTCGCGGTTAGGGATCAGTTTTTCGATACCCATGCAGGCAATATGTACATCGGCCAGGTGTGCGCCCATATCGGCGTTACCTTCGTTGGTACATACCACAAATTCACCGGTTTCGGCTATGGCAAAGTTTACACCGGTTAGGGCTACCTTACGGGTAAGAAAAGTTTCGCGCAAACTGCCACGGGCTGTTTCCGTTAAAAACTGGGGATCTGACATGTTGCTGGGTGTTCCCAAATACATGTGGAACAGGTCGCCAATCTCTTCTTTCTTTTTATGAATACAGGGCAGCACGATGTGGCTTGGCGCTTCGCCGGCCAATTGTACAATACGCTCGCCCAGATCAGAATCGATCACTTCAATGCCATGGGTTGCCAGGTAATCGTTCAGGTGGCATTCTTCGGTGAGCATGCTTTTGCTCTTCACCATCTGGGTCACCTTATTTTCAACCAGTAACCGGTGAACGATCTCGTTATGCTCCTGGGCATCGGCAGCCCAATGTACGGTAATGCCATTGGCCTTAGCACCAGCCTCAAACTGCTCCAGGTAAGTACTCAAATTACTTAGAACGTTATGTTTGATGTTGGATGCCGCTTCACGCAGGGCTTCCCATTCGGGCAGTTGGTGAACGCTTTTGTCGCGCTTAGCCCTTATCCACCATAGGGTTTCATCGTGCCAGTCTACCCGGTCTTCATCCTTATTAAATATATCGGCCAGTTCGGCGTGGTCTTTTGTTTCTGTAGTCATGGTTGTTCATAGTTAATGGTTCATAGTTCATAGCTATGATGGCTAATTTAGACAATGGCCCAAAAGCGAACAGCGCAAATGCTACTATTAACTATGAACCATCATCCATGAACTACTGACTATTCAATATCTCTGCAATGTGCAGCACTTTAACTTTACTGCCCCGGCGTTTCAGGATACCTTCCATGTGCATGAGGCAACTCATATCGGCACCGGTAATGTATTCGGCACCATGTTTCAGGTGATCGGCTACGCGGTCTTTACCCATTTTGGCCGATACGGCTTCTTCAACCACGCAAAACGTACCACCGAAGCCGCAGCACTCGTCCTGGCGGTCCAGTTCTACCAGTTCCAGGCCTTGTACCATATTCAGTAATGAGCCTGGTTTGGAGAAGCTGGGTTCTACCAGTTCGGTCATGGAGCTTAAATGTAAACCTCTTTGCCCGTGGCAGCTTTGGTGTACACCCACTTTGTGCGGAAAGCGCGCCGGCAGGCTTTCCACTTTTAAAACATCGGTTAAAAAAGAAGTCAGCTCCCAAACCTGGTGCGCTACTTGTTTAGCCAGCTCGGGCTGCTTATCATCGTGCAAATGCTCGCGGATGTGCAGCACGCAACTACCCGACGGCGATACGATATAATCGAATCCCGTAAAGTTTTCAATGAACAGTTTGTTGCAACCACCTGATAAATGCTCAAAACCCGAATTAGCCATGGGCTGGCCGCAACAAGTTTGGTTGGGTGGATACACTACATTTACCCCCAATTTTTCCAATAGCTGTAACGTGGCTATAGCTGCCCCGGGGTAAAACTGGTCAACGTAACACGGTATAAATAATCCTACAGTCATATATGTACAGTATTCGATGCTGTATTGTAACGTTTAAGTTGGATAAGGTTATTAGGTAAAGCTTTATTATTCCACGACTTATGGATAGCAAGCGCAGTGCCTACGGCAGTAGCCTGCGCTACAGAGGCCGCCCATACTTTAACATCAGGAAATAAGTCGGCCAACAGGCTCATAAAAATTTCGTTCTTGCCAAAGCCGCCATCTACATAAATATCTTTTACATCAGTTCCTTGCAGCACCAGTTGTGTAGATTGATATTGTAACGAAGCCAAATCAAGCATCAGTTGATGGTATGCTTCGGTATCGGTTGCAAAGGCAGCCAGATCTCTATTAGCAAAGCCTGAGGTAATCAAGCCTGTAATATCTTTAGCCGTACTTGCCGGAGGCTGTTCGCCTTTAAGTTTGGCAATTACATTGGGCTGGTAGCGCATGGTGCGGTATTTTGCTGCACTTTGCTTAAAATATGCCGCTATACGTTTTACCTCCTGCTCATGCTCATTGCCCGAAAAAACGCGCGACGCTTTTACAGGTTTACCTTGGTATTGCAGGTAAGCAAGGCAGTCTTTACTTAATTCTTCGGATGTTAGTGGCTGGTTATTGAACGGATTAAGGCTAATGCACCAGGTACCGGTAGATAACAGCACGAACGGTTCGGCAAAGCTTACCAGGTAAGGAATCAACGCGGCCGAACTATCATGCAAACCAATACCGACCGCGCAACTTTTACCTTCAATAATCATAGCTAAAGCCTGATTTGATGGAAATATAGGAGCCAGCTTTTTACGGAGATGTTCTTCTTTAACCCACGAATGATAGTCTTGCTGGTTAAAGTCCCAAAGCTGGGTGTGGCAGCCAATACTGGTAATATCGGAATAGGCCGCGCCCGATACCAGTAAACTTAAATATTGCGGCAGGTGCAAGGCATATTTAACCTGCTTGAATAATTCTGGCTTTTGATGCTTAATGCGATATAACTGCATACCCGAATTAAGATTACCCAGTATCGGCGATGCCGTTTCGGCAGCTATGGTTTCGGGTGAGCCATACTCCCGGTAAAACTGCTTGCTTATTTCTTCGGGATAAGCTTTAAGGTAATTATAGAGGGGCGCCAACGGCTCCCCCTGCTCATTAATGTATACCAGGCTTGCCCCGTATGATGAAAAGTTTATCGCCTTAATCTCAAATTGGGGGAGACGGTAAATTTCATGCAAGGAGTCAAAAATAGACAACTGCAGGCTTTCCAGGTTTTCACAGGCATCACCATCCTCATCTAAGGTTTCGATGAACCTCGCCGACTTTTCGTAAACGATGTTATAGTCCTCATCCAGCAAAAACAATTTTTTGTTGGTTTTACCTACATCAAATACTGCTATTACGGGTATTTTGGCCATGCTTATAATCCTGTGGCTACAGTTTTTTCGCCACGTTCGCTAATCAAATTCTTACGTACATCCAGGCTGCGGTAAGCAGCCAGCGGGTTTAGTGCACCACCTGTTCTTAAACGGGCTTCGGCTACCAACGGGCGTACATCTGTGCGGTAAGCTTCCTGTAAAATTTCCTGTGCTTTAGCTACATCGTTCGATAACTGTGCCTCTCTCAAAGCGACAGTATCAACAATAAGCGCTTGTGCATAGGCAATCTTAATAGCCTCAACCGATTGGATCAAATCTTCAATAGGATCTTTAACATTATGCGACGCGTCAATCATCCAACCCAGATCTTTAGAGTGGGTCATGCCGCGGGCATCCATACCTTCAACCAGTTCATTAAAAATCAGGAATAATTGATATGGGTTAATGCTGCCAACGGTTAAATCGTCATCACCATATTTTGAATCGTTAAAGTGGAAACCGGCTAATTTGCCTTCCATTAATAATAACGAAACAATTTGCTCAATATTGGTATTAGGCAAGTGGTGACCTAAATCAACCAGCGTTGATGCTTTAGAGCCTAATTTATTGGCCAGCAATAATGATTGTCCCCAATCGCCAATGGTGGTTGAGTAAAAGTTCGGCTCGTACGGTTTGTACTCTACCCAAACTTTCCAATCGTCAGGCAATGCCTCGTAAATTTCCTGCAGGCTTTCCAATGTATTTTGAAACGCGTTGCGGAAGTTTAATTGTCCGGGGAAATTAGAACCATCGGCCAACCAAACAGAAAGCGCGTTTGAACCTAATTCGATACCATATTTAATTACTTCGATATTGTGGTCGACCGCTTGTTTGCGTACCGCTTTATCTACATGGTGTAACGAACCATATTTGTAGCTGTGTGCCTGATCTTTTTGATCCTGAAAAGTATTAGAATTTACCGCATCGAAACGTAAACCGTTTTGTGCAGCCAAAGCTTTAATAGCATCGGCGTTTGATGGAATATCCCAGGGAATATGCAACGAAATAGAATCGCTTGATTTATTTAAAGCGTGGATAACACCTACATCTTCAATCTTCTCTTCCAAACTGCGTGGTTCACCACCGCCCGAAAAACGACCGAAACGTGTACCGCCAGTTCCTAACGCCCAGCTTGGAATGGTGATGTTAAAAGCACCCAGCTTTTGCATTACTTCATCCAAATTTTTAATATCGGCAGCTACATAATCAAATTTGCTTTGATGTTTGCCGCTCAACTGATGATTGGCTTCATCAATTTTATATTTTTCTATTTGCATAATTTATAATTGGTTCATTGTTGATGGTTAATAGTTCATAGTAATGGGTGGCTTTCATCATGAACCATCACTATGAACCATGAACTAAAAATTTATCTTACAAATCCGGCAGCTACACCACCGTCAACGTTAATAACATTACCTGTTGATTTAGCCAGCAGGCCACCGGTTAAGGCGAAACAAGCGTTGGCAATATCAATTGGTAAAATGATCTCGTTTAATAAAGTACGTTTAGCATAGTAAGCAGGCAGTTCGGCAACGGTGATACCGTAAGCTTTAGCACGGCCTTCGGCCCATCCGCCAGCCCAAATATTGCTATCACTAATTACCGCATCGGGGTTAACCACGTTCACACGAATCTTATCAGGACCTAATTCAGCAGCGTTTAAGCGGCTCAAGTGTAATTGCGCAGCTTTAGCACTACCGTAACCGGCATTGTTTGGTCCGCTTACTAAGGCATTCTTGCTTACAATATTTATTACGTCGCCACCAATGGCTTGTTTTTTCATAACCGATACGGCAGCTTGGGTAACAAAGAACTGGCCTTTAACCAATACGTCGTACAACAGGTCCCAGTCTTTTTCGGTATGGTCGCCTATGGTTTTAGAGATCGATAAACCTGCGTTGTTCACAATTAAGTCGACACCACCAAAATTCAACGCGGCAACATCCATTGCAGCCTGAATTTGCTCAGCGCTGGTTACATCCATAATTGCAGTAGCGAATGAATCTTTACCGTAAAGACCTTTAAATTCTTCGCCGGTAGCTGCTAAACGCTCGGCGTTCATGTCGTTTAAAATAACAACGGCACCTTCTTCTACAAACTTTTTAGCAATAGCTTTACCAATACCACCGGCACTACCGGTAATTAAGGCAATACGGCCACTTAAAGCTTTAGGCTTAGGCATACGCTGTAACTTGGCTTCTTCTAACAACCAGTACTCAATATCAAAAGCCTCCTGGCGTGGTAACGAAGTGTACTCAGAGATAGCCTCAGCACCTTTCATTACATTGATAGCGTTGGTATAAAACTCGGCAGCAACACGGGTAGTTTGCTTGTCTTTAGAGAAGCTGAACATACCTACACCCGGGTACAGAATAATTACCGGATTGGTATCGCGGATGGCCGGGCTGTTATCGTGCTTGCAAGTATTGTAGTAATCGGTATACATTTGGCGGTAAGCCTCAAATGCAGGAGCCAGTTTAGCTTTCAGGCCTTCTACGTCAGTCAAATCAGCATCGGGAGTAAGGTCTAAAACCAACGGACTAATTTTGGTACGCAGAAAGTGATCGGGGCAGCTGGTACCCAGTGGAGCCAAGCGATCCAGATCGTTAGAGTTAATGAACTCCAATACGCGGGCATCATCGGTAAAGTGACCAATCATGTTGCGCTCGCTTGAGCAAAAACCACGCAGAATAGGTGCTAAAGCAACGGCTTGTTTTTTACGACCGGCCTCATCTAAGCTTTGTATTTTTTGGCCACCAAATACAGGGCCTTTTTTACCATAGTTTTCTTCCAGGTACTCAGCACATTTTTCTATCACCTCTAAGGTGTTCATGTAGCTTTCGTAAGCGGTATCGCCCCAGGTAAATAAACCGTGAGAACCCAACATAATACCACGAATGCCCGGGCTTGCATCTAAACAAGCTTTCAATTGCAGGCCTAATTCAAATCCTGGTTTTTTCCATTCAACCCAACCAATGGTACCTCCAAATAACTCTTCAGTTATCTTTTTACCATCTTTAGCTGCTGCAATAGCAATAGCTGCATCAGGGTGCAGGTGATCTATATGAGCAAACGGTAAAAAGCCATGTAAAGGCGTATCTATAGATGGTGCTTTTGAAGCCAGGTCGTAAATGCTGTGGTTAAACAGTTCAACCATTTCATCTTCGTGCTCAACACCGCGATAAACATTTGTTAAACTGCGTAAGCGGTCAACATATAAAGCAGCCAGGCCACTTTTTTTCAGGGTGCCAATATCGCCGCCCGAACCTTTGATCCACATTACTTCCACTTCCTGACCGGTAAGCGGATCCTTTTGCATGAGTTTACAAGAAGTATTGCCACCACCATAGTTGGTCAGGCGCAAATCGGCACCTAACAGGTTAGAGCGGTATATTAACAGGGCTACCTCATCGCCGGCCAGTTCGGCTGCTTTGGCATCATCCCATAAATAGCTTACATGCTTAAATTCGGTTGTTTTAACAGACATATTGAATTTTACTTATTATAAATCTTGATTGTTACTTTAATGAATTACCGTAGCCAACTATGAGTACCGAGAGTATGATGGTGCCAATACCGGCTATTACAGTGATGAATGCTTTGCGGCTTACACCCTTCCATTCTTTTAATACCAGCCCCCAAATGTTGGCTATTAATATGATAAAGGCCATGTGTAGTATCCACGAGCTGGGGCCATTACCTAAACGACTTTCGCCCATTCCGTAGAAAAAGAATTGCAGGAACCAGGTTGTACCGGCCAGTGCCGAAAACAGATAGTTAGCCAGTAAAGGTGTTTTTTTATTGGTATAATCGCCGAACGTTTTGTTACGCGCATTGAGTATCATGCAATAAATAAGGTTGGTAGTTAATCCACCCCAAAGTATTACGATGTAGGTCACGTTGTTTTGATACAGGAAATTGCCCTGGCCCGGGTTAGCCACTTTCCAAATATTATTTGCGGTTTGCGCCATGGTATGACCGGCCTCTATCCCAAAGTTGAAACACGCGCTCAGCACCCCCGATATAATGGCCAAAGTAATACCCAAACCAAATTTGTAATCCGAATTATTTCCGGCTACTTCCTGATCGTTGGAAAGCTCCCGCTCTTTCATAACACCTGCCTTGCCGCATATTACAATGCCTATTACACAAACCAGGATACCTAAAAGCACCATTTGCCCCCAATGGGTATTCATTAAAGTTGAGATGGTATCTTTATTAGCCTCGGGTTTAAATTCGTAATAGATGGATGGTATAAGTGAGCCAAAAATGGAACATAAACCTAAAATAATAGAACTACCCAACGCCACGCCTAAATAGCGTACGCCCAATCCGTATGTTAACCCGCCAATGCCCCATAACACACCAAAAATGAAGGTTAATTGCAGTATACTGCTGGTGGTGTTTTTAATGATATCGGTAAAGTTTGGAATGGTTAGCCAGGCTGCCAGCGGCGGTACAATTAACCATGAAAATATGCCGCCCACTATCCAAAAGCTTTCCCAAGCCCAGCCCTTCACTTTTTTGTACGGAATATAGAAACTACCAGAAGCAAAGCCCCCGATAAAGTGGAAAATGACACCTAAAATTGCCTGCATTAGATATAATAATTTTATAATTGGTTATAACGAAAGTTATGAGCTGTGTAATAAACTATCATGCACAGTCATGGTTACTCCCGGGTTCAGCGTAAAACTTTATATTGAAACGTTAGCTATTACAATAATACTTTATTAACAATCAAATACCCAACTTGAAGTATATATTGGATAATTTCGTATAGTAAAATGTCAATATCAGCAAATACACTCACTTCAATTGCTGACCCCTGTAACAGCTTTAAGCCAACTTAAAGCTGACAATTATTGTCGCCTTTTAAAACCATCTCCTAACTAATCATTACTCATATACGCCAAAATACTAGCAGTCGACTGACTTTATTGCTAACTCCGTGTACAATGGGCACATGATTAGTAATGAATTTCAAAAAATGGGCAAAGTTGTAGCACGAAATGATCATTGACAACCCACACGAACACTTCAAAAATCCTTTTTACCTTACTTTGCGCGCTTCATTGTAATGTTATACCTTTGATAGCATGACAAGAAGTATTATCAGGACAATTGTAATTTTATTACTAACCACCTCAGCCCTATTTACACAGGCACAGGTAAAACTTGCATCTATTTTCACCAGCAATATGGTGCTGCAACAGCAAATGGACGTACCCATTTGGGGTTGGGATAAACCCGGTAAGGCCATTACCATCACCACATCTTGGAATAAAAAGCTTTACACAACCACAGCAGACCAAGCCGGTAAATGGAAAATAAAAGTGAGCACACCTGTGGCCGGAGGACCCTACAACGTAACGATCAGCAACGGTCAGGTAACCAAGCTGGACAATGTACTAATTGGAGAAGTTTGGGTGTTAGGCGGACAATCGAACATGGAAATGCCCATGAAGGGATTTAAAGGCCAGCCTATTATGGGTTCTAACGACGCTATCCTTAAATCTAAAAATAACAATATCAGGCTTTATACCGTTCCGCGGTCTTCGGTAACCGAGGTGCAGGACAATAGTAAACCGTCGGACTGGCACATAGCCGGCCCCGAGTTTGTGAGTAACTTCAGCGCAACCGGCTACTACTTTGGCCGTTTGCTGAACGAGATGCTGAATGTGCCCATAGGCTTAATTAATTGTAGCTATAGCGGCTCTTTTGCTGAAGCATGGGTAGACCCAGATGTATTGAAAGCTTTTCCTACCGTTAAAATACCGGCTAAAACCGATACGATAAAACAGGTAAGCCGCACCGCTACAACACTCTATAACGGCATGCTTCACCCCATACTGGGCTATGGCATTAAGGGAGCCATTTGGTACCAGGGCGAATCAAACTACGATAACCCGGAAATGTACGAAAGATTGTTCCCGGCTTTAGTTGAACGCTGGCGTGCTTTATGGGCACAAGGCAACTTCCCTTTTTACTTTGCTCAGATTGCTCCTTACGATTACGCACAACTTCCACCATACAACAAAGGCGGCAAATATAATTCGGCCTACACGCGCGATGCGCAACGCAAATCGCAAAAAACCATACATAACAGCGCGATGGCTGTATTGATGGATATTGGCGAACAAAACAGTATTCACCCGGCACATAAAGAACCGGGCGGTACCCGTTTGGCTTACCTGGCATTAGGTAAAACGTATGACGTGAAAGGTTTCGGATTCGCCAGTCCCGAATATGAAAACATGACCGTTAAAGATACCGCCGCCGTACTCAAGTTTGTTAATGCCAACAATGGGTTAACCAGCTACAGCAAACCGTTAACGCAGTTTGAAATTGCCGGGAAAGATCAGAAGTTTTACCCTGCTAAGGCGGTTATTAACGGCAGCAGCATTACGGTATCATCACCTCAGGTAAAAGAACCAGCCGCTGTACGCTATGCTTTCCGCGATTTTATTGTAGGTGAATTGTTTGGCACCGACGGTTTGCCGGTTTCCTCCTTCCGTACCGATAACTGGCCAATGTAATGAGGAAACTTGCTTCCATAATTAGCTTGCTATGCTTATGCCTGCAAATAGCGAAAAGCCAGCCTGCCGAACTTAAAACCAACAACATAGTTTGGACTACCCAAAGCCAAAACTCAGGTGAGAGCATGCCTTGCGGTGGTGGCGATATAGGCCTGAACGTATGGGTTGAAAAAGGCGAACTGCTTTTTTATATTTCCAAAAGCGGAACGTTTGATGAGAATAATACCTTTTTAAAATTGGGCAGGGTGCGGGTAAAACTATCACCTAATCCATTTGAGGGATCAGATTTTAAACAGGAACTGTCTTTACAAACCGGTGCGGTAAACATTGAAGGTAGCCATAATGGTATAAAAGCTAAAATTAAGGTTTGGGTAGATGTATTTAGTCCGGTAATACATGTAGAAGTCAGCGCCAACAAGGACATTAAAACCGAAGCAGCCTACGAAAGCTGGCGCACAGAAGACCGCTTTACAAAAGGTAAGGAAAACAACCAGGGATCCTGGAAATGGGCTAACCGGCCAACTATCAAAACCTATAAAGATGTAATTGCTGTAAAGAACAGCAGCATTGATTTCTATCACCGCAACCAAGACACCACCGTTTTTGATGCCACCGTAGCACATGAGGGTTTAAACGGCGTAAAAGCACAACTGACAAACCCGCTTAAACAGTTGACTTTTGGCGGCAGCTTGCAAGGTGATAATATGCAACCCGCAGGTACCTACGCCGGCACTTATTTAAGCACACCTTTTAAAGGCTGGAAACTGCAAAGTAAGTCGGCATCGCGTAAGCAGAACATTAGCATTTACTTGTATACGGCACGAGCTACAACGGTTAATGAGTGGCAAAGTGGCTTGCAAACTATAATTAAACAAGCGTTGTCACAAAACAAAAAAGCGGAAAACAATACTCAAAACTGGTGGAAAGCTTACTGGAACCGCAGCTTTGTCTATATCAACTCCGATTCTATAAAAACCGACCCCTGGCAGGTTGGCCGTAATTACCAGTTGTTCCGCTATATGTTAGGATGCAATGCATTCGGGCAATATCCCACAAAATTTAACGGCGGATTGTTTACTTACGATCCGGAACTTACCGACAGCACTGCCAAGTTCACCCCTGATTTCCGTAATTGGGGCGGAGGCTTAATGACAGCCCAAAACCAGCGGCTGGTGTACTTTCCTATGCTCAAAAACGGCGATTGGGATTTAATGAAACCGCAGTTTGATTTTTACCTGCGTGCCCTACACAATGCCGAACTTCGCTCACAAACCTACTGGAACCACGCCGGTGCCAGCTTTACCGAACAATTGGAGAACTTTGGCCTGCCTAATGTAACCGAGTACGGATGGAAACGCCCGGCTGGTAACGATAAAGGCATGGAATACAATGCCTGGCTGGAATACGAGTGGGATACCGTGCTGGAGTTTTGCTACATGATGCTGGAAACCGAACGTTATGCTGCAAAAGATATTAAACCCTACATCCCGTTCATAGAAAGCTGTCTTACCTTTTTTAATGAGCACTACCAGTACCTGGCCCGCAACCGCGGCAGCAAAGCTTTGGATGGTGCCGGGCATTTGGTGCTCTACCCAGGTTCGGGTGGTGAAACGTATAAAATGGCGTACAACTCCACCAGTACCATTGCCGCATTGCAAACCGTACTTACCCGCTTGCTCGAATTACCTAACACCTATTTAACCGATGCTAAACGCAAGGACTGGGAATTAATGCTCAAACGCATCCCTCCTATCAGCTTTACTGAATTTAGCGGCCATAAAACCATTGCCCCGGCCCAAAGCTGGGAACGGGTAAATAATACGGAAACTACCCAATTATACCCGGTATTTCCCTGGGGTATTTATGGCGTTGGCAAGCCCAATTTGGATGTAGCCATTAATACCTGGAAATACGACACACTGGCTGTAAAGTTCAGGAGTGGTAAAGGCTGGAAACAGGATAATATTTTTGCCGCACGTTTGGGTTTAACCGATGAAGCTGCCGAACTGGCCTTGTTTAAACTGAAAGATTCTGGACGGCGCTTTCCTGCCTTTTGGGGACCGGGTTTCGACTGGACGCCCGACCATAACTGGGGCGGATCGGGTATGATAGGCGTACAGGAAATGCTCCTGCAAACTGATGGTAAAAAGATCTACCTCCTACCCGCCTGGCCAAAAAAATGGGATGTACATTTTAAACTGCACGTCCCTTACGAAACCACCATTGAAGCCACCGTTAAAAGCGGAAAGCTTATAAACCTGCAGGTATGGCCCGAAAGCCGCAAGCAGGATGTGGTGAATATGTTGAATTAGATAGTACTTCCCACCTGTGTCATTGCAATGAAATGGTAGGTGATGAACAAAAATAGCGGATGCCCTTGCAGACATCCGCTTTATAACAAAATGCCTTTATCTACACCGCATCAGACAAAGAACTAAACGTAAAGTCCCTGATTTTCATCGGCGGGATTAACGCATTTTGGCCGCTTTCGCCGCTTACGGTGCGTTCGCTTTTGCCTAAGGCTTCCAGGTTGTTGAGCATAATTACCGGGCTCTCGTTAAAACGGAAGTTTTTCACCGGGAACTTGATCTTTCCATTCTCAATATAAAATGTACCATCGCGGGTTAGGCCGGTATAGAGTAGAGTTTGCGGGTCAACCGGGCGTATATACCACAGACGGGTAACCAAAATGCCTTTTTCGGTACCTTTAATTAGTTCTTCTAAAGTTTGGGTGCCACCTTCCATAATAATACCACCTGGACGTGGAATAGGCTGAACACCTTTTTTCTCGGCCCAGTAGCGCGAGTACGACATGTTTTTAACTACTCCTTTTTCTATCCAGTTCACCCGGTTTTGCGCCTGACCATCGCCGCTCCAACGGCTGGTGGGCAAATCGAGATTAGCCGGGTCTGAGTAAATGTTCACCCGCTCGTCCACCAGTTTTTCGCCTAAACGGGTTTTACCTCCCGGGCGACTTAAAAAGCTGCGGCCTTCATCGGCACTACGGGCGTCTAAACTTCCGTACAATTGTTCCAGCAATACTATACCGGCAGCCGGTTCTAATATAACGGTATATTTACCCGGCTCCAAGGCTTTAGCCGTTGCCGAACCTGATGCTTTGGTAGCAGCAATTTTGGAAAAAGCCAGTGTATCTAATTTAGCAACATCGTTGTATGCCTTGGTAGCATAGCCCGATCCTTTGCCATCCTCGGTACGAAGGGTAACCGAAAAATTAATATCAGTTGATGTGTTATAGGCAAACAAGCCTTTAGAGTTCATCATGGCGGCAAAGTCGGTGCTGTTCTCTAAAAAGCCTGCAGCGGTTAGCTTGGCATCTTTAGCCACCTGTAAACTGGCTTGTACCATATCGGCCCGTAGCTTGGGTGTAAGGTTAGCGGTTGCCGGCACAAAGGTTTTAGTAGGCGGACCATAAGTTTGCGGACCTAAAAACGGCATAAACTCCGGGTTTTCGGGGGCTAATTGCGCCAGTTCTTCCGAGCGGCGTACCACTTTCTCTAACGAGGCATCATCAAACTCATTGATGGTAGCAGTCCCCACCTTTTTACCAAAGGCCGATGATACCACTAAACTGTTACGGCTTATGGCGCCACTGGTTGATACCGAGTTGCGTGCATAACGGATGTTCGACGAATCGCCTCCGTTCAGGTTTATTTCGCATTGTTCGGCTTTTGAGTAGCTGAGCGCTTTTTTCAGCAAGGCGCGTGCTTGCTCTTCTGTTAATATAGCCATAGTAGGTTTTATATTTTACGTGCTGTATTGATAACGTTAACTCCTTTAAATTTTGCGGTAGACGATCCGTGCGATACGGCGCTTACCTGCTGCGGCTGCCCTTTACCATCGAAAAACGATCCGCCTAAGCGGTAATCGCTTTTATCGGCAATGGCCGAGCAGCTGTTCCAGAACTCCTGGGTATTCGATTGGTAGGCCACATCGTTTAGCATGCCTGTAATCTGTCCGTTTTTAACTTCATAATATAACTGACCGCTAAACTGGAAGTTGTAGCGCTGCTGATCTATGGAGAAAGAACTATCGCCGATAATGTAGATTCCTTTTTCGGTATTCTTAATGATATCGGCTACTTTTAGCGCCTCTTTGCCCGGTTGCAGGCTAACGTTAGGCATACGCTGAAACTGTACTGATGACCAGCTATCGGCATAGCAGCAACCTTGCGATTCTTTTAAGCCGATGATATTTCCCTGGTCGCGGATGGATTGATAATTTACCAGCACACCGTCTTTAATAATATCCCACTGCTTGGTGCCTACGCCTTCATCGTCATAACCAACGGCGCCTAACGAACCTGGCTGCAGCTTATCGGCTACTATGTTCACTTTATCGCTACCAAATTTGAAGTTTTTAGACTGCCATTTGTCCAGCGTTAAAAAGCTTGTACCGGCAAAATTGGCTTCGTAGCCCAGTACACGGTCAAGCTCGGAGGGGTGACCAACCGACTCATGAATGGTTAACCATAAGTGGGATGGATCTAATATAAGATCGTATTTACCGGCCTCAACCGATTTAGCTTTCATCTTTTGATCGGCCTGGGTGGCTGCAGCGCGTGCATCTTCGAGCATATCGTAGCGGTCGCGGTATAAAACGGTTGGTGCCGTTTTAATCTTTTCGCTTTCGCTTGGCATTACATACTCGTAACCCATGCCGCGCGGCGAACTCAACGACTGACGGGTAGAGAACTTACCGGTTTTAGCATCAATTCTAGTCACCGAAAACATAGGCCAAATACGGTGTACGTCCTGGTCTATATACGAACCATCGGTGGAAGCAAAGTATTTTTGCTCGTTTACCAAAAACATAATAGAGTTTACATAATTGGCTCCGGCTTTCATGGCGGCATCGTTAACCGATAGCAGCAGGTCCACCTTTTCTTTTACCGGTACTTCAAACGCATTACGTTCAATAGGCGTTTTCCAGCTTACTTCGCCATAACCTTTTTGAGCCAGCAACTGTACCGGCTCGCTTTGCAGGCGGGCGTTTTCTTTAGCAATGGCTACGGCCTGGGCAGCGGCTTTGGCAATACTGTCGTTGTCCAGCTTATCGGTAGCGGCAAAGCCCCAGCAGCCATTGGCAATAACACGGATACCCATACCGTATGATTCGGTACTCACTACGTTTTGCACTTTGTTTTCGCGTGTTACCACGTATTGGTTAAGGTAGCGGCCAATGCGCACATCGGTGTAGGTAGCACCTTTTGAACGGGCGGCGGTTAATACCACATCGGCCATGCGCTTTTTGGTAGCCACATCAACACCGCCCTGCAGCATAGCCTCGGGCGATATAGGCGAACCAAATACAGGAACCTGGCTCAGCATAGCCCCACCGAAACCCATGCCGGTGAGGTAGAGGAAATCTTTTCTGTTCAAAGTTGCTTGATTTAACCCCCCAGCCCCCTAAAGGGGAGTTGAAGAGTGTGGTTTGTGTTCAATTTATTCTATTCAATAATTCGTCATTGCGAGGTACGAAGCAAACTCTGCGGAGGCTTACCAAGCAGTTTACTTATCGTGCAGGGGTTGCTTCGCTATCGCTCGCAATGACGTTATTTTTATAAGGTCTACCCAATTCTCCTACCCGTATTAATCACGTTCACCTTATTAAACTTAGTGGTGGAGCAACCGTGCGATACGGCGCTGGCTTGTGAGGGCTGGCCTTTACCATCGAAGAAAGAACCGCCCATGCGGAAATCGCTTTCATCGCAAATGGCCGAACAGCTGTTCCAAAATTCCTGTGTATTAGCCTGGTAGGCGGCTCCTTTGGCCATTCCTATAATTTTGCCTTCCTTAATTTCGTAGCACAATTGGCTGCTGAACTGGAAGTTATACCGTTGCTGATCTATAGAATACGAATTACGGCCAAACATGTATAAACCTTTTTCGGTGTTCTTAATCATTTCGGCAACCTTGAGCGGTGTTTTGCCCGGTTGCAGGCTTACGTTTGGCATACGCTGAAATTGCACATCGCTCCAGGTTTGCGCATAACAGCAACCTTGCGATTCCTTCAAACCTAAAATATGGGCCTGATCGCGCGTGGCCTGGTAGTTAACCAGCACACCGTCTTTTATAATATCCCAGTTGCCGCATTTTACACCTTCATCATCGTACCCAACAGCACCTAACGAACCCGGTGTGGTTTTATCGCCTACAAAATTGACCATATTACTACCGAACTGGAATTTTTTAGATTCCCACTTATCGAGCGTTAAAAAGCTGGTTCCGGCAAAGTTGGCTTCGTAACCCAATACGCGGTCTAACTCGGTAGGGTGACCAACCGATTCGTGTATGGTAAGGAACAAATTTGTTGGATCGAGAATCAAATCATATTTGCCTGGCTCTACAGGTTTGGCTTTCAGTTTTTCCTCCAACTGGGCGGTACCTATGCGCACATCTTCCAGCATATCGTACCGTTTTTTATAGATAGGAAATATGCCCTGTATTTTTTCTTTTTCATCGGGAATCAAATACTCGTAACCCATACCAACCGGTGCTCCTAAAGAGTTACGGGTTTCGTAGCCGCCGTTTTTAGTGTCGGTTTTAGTAAGGGTGAACGACGGCCACATGCGGTGAATATCCTGATCGATGTAAGAACCCTCGGTAGACGCAAAGTATTTTTGTTCATTAATCATGAACAGGTTATTGCTTATGAACGTGGCACCGGCTTTTAAAGCTACAGCATTAGCGGCCAGCAACAGGTCTACCTTATCTTTAATAGGAACCTCAAAGGCATTTTTTTCGATGGGTGTTTTCCAGCTCACCTCACCGTAACCCTTTTGAGGAGCCAGTTGAACCGGTTCCGACTGTAAGCGGGCGTTTTCTTTGGCTATACTTACGGCTAATTGGGCGGCTTTGGCAATGCTGTCATTGTCCAGCTTATCGGTAGCGGCAAAGCCCCAGCAGCCATTGGCCAATACCCTTACCCCCATTCCGTACGATTCGGAACTGGCTATATTTTGCACACGGGTTTCGCGCGTGCTGATGGATTGGTTAAGATAACGGCCCAGGCGAACATCGGCATAAGTGGCACCTTTTGATTTGGCTGCGTTTAGTGCTACATCGGCCATGCGTTTTTTTATGGCAACATCAACAGGCTGCAGAACAGTACCCGGTTCAACCGGCGAACCCATAACCGGCATGCCTTGTAACATGGCTGCGCCCACACCCATTCCGGTGAGATATAAGAAATCTTTTCTTTTCAAAGCAATGATATTTGATTGCGTAAGATAGCAATATGGGTGTAATATCACCACTTAAAACATCATAAAGCTATATTTTCAAATAATCGCAGGTAAAATTCGACCAGTTTTATTGATTAATGCAAAAACGGCTATCTCTTGGAAAGAAATAGCCGTTTTAAATACATAATATTTGAAATTTCTTAAAATCTCTTCACATTAAAGTCAGATACGCCACCTTTTAAATGAATATAAATCTTATTAGCTGCTGTTTCGTAGCCAGGAGTGATATAATGACTACCATCTATCTTAGTAAAGCCTTCAAAATTATTGGAAGACAAGCCGGAAGACACATCAACCTTGCAGGCTGCGTTCTTAGGGATGCTGATCTCCACTTCGGATGCACCTGTTGCTACGTTCACTTCGGTAAATGGCAGCTTGGCATCAAGCTTCACTTTGGTAGAGGTGGCTCCGCCGCTAACATCGAGGCTGCGCACTTTAAACGGGGTGAGGTCGAAGTCCATTTCGGCGGCACCGCTTTTTAGGTTGATGTCCCATATTGGAGCGGTATGCAAGCTAATGCGTGCTTCATTTTTTCGGTCGCTGTCCCAGTGAAACCTGTTGTTGTGGTTTTTCATGATAAAATTAAGCACCATTACCGAGTCGTCAGTGCTTTTGGTAAATAAGTATTCACCAAAGGTTTCATGTGTGGTTGCCCGGAAAAGGCTATCGGTAGTAGAATTTAATATATAGGTAGTGGCTCCGCCCGTAATGTTTAAACGAACCCTTTTCTCTTCGGGTCGGTATAGTTCTTCGTAAGTACTGTTTACACCTTTCGAACCTTTGATGTCACCATCGGTAAACGAGGTATCGCTATCATTGTCGTCATCATCGTTATCACGGTCATCTATATTGAAGTGATAATTAAAGGGCGAATTGTGGTTGCGGTTTTTGCCGACGTTGCTAAATAACACAAACCCTAACCCTATAATTAGCACGGCTACCTTTATAACCGTTGCCCAAACAGTACGGGTATTAGCAAGCAGTAGGTTAATACCACCTATTACCAAAAATATAGGCCACAAACGGAACAGGTTACCCCAATGGAAATCTATCACTCCAAAATTATTGAGCAAGAACACCGCACCAATAATAACCAGTACCAGGCCCGAAAATAATCTATCGCTTTTCATAATTATACAATTGGAGGGTTAGCATTTGATGAATTGTTATTTATAGAGGTAAATATGAGCATGAGCCCTATAATTACTAATGGTACAGGCCACAGGTGTTCAAAATCCCAGTCGGGGATAACATCGTATTCATCCAACAGTAAAACACCACCTAAAAATACCAGCACTATACCGGCTATTACACTAAAGTTGCTTTTACGGCGGGGCGGCTGCATTACAAAAGGCTCCTGGGTAAAGCCGGGTTGAGCATCTGCGGGAGGCACGCCAAAATCATTTGCCGGGGGTACGGTATAATCTACACCGGGGGTACCATAGGCATAAGGTTTTTTTGGCAACACAATCATCAGTATAATATAGATGATAACGCCGCCGCCTTTAAAGATGAGCATGAGTACAAACAATGCCCGTACAATAGATACATCTATATCGAAATAATCGGCCAGGCCTTTACACACACCGCCAATGGTTTTGTGTTGCTCATCGCAGTAAAGTTTTTTAGTGGTATACATTTGTGGTATGTTTTAATGGTTAATTATAACTGACCCAAAACCGGCTTAATTATGATCTCATCAACATTGGCACCTTTGCTCATGTTGTAAGCGTTGAGTACGGCGGCGGCAATATCTTCGGGGAGTACAAAACGTTCAGGCGGCACTGCAGTACCAGCCCATGAATTGGTTAAGGTTGAACCCGGAAGCACTGCGGTTACTTTTACACCGTAAGCCTGCATTTCAAGTTTCATTATACTACTAAGACTATACAGCGCAGATTTTGTTACACTATAAATACCTGCATTTACAACCAACTCTTTAGCGGCAATAGAACATATATTAAAAATGTGACCGCTGCGCTGGGCTATCATTGCTTTGCCAAAAAAGCGGTACAGTTCATAAGCAGGCATAAGGTTGGTGTTGATGTTTTGCATAAAGGCATCATCGGCATCATCTAATATACTCGATGGCATAAACATGCCTACGTTATTCACAATGATCTTGATAAAACCCAGTTCCTGCTGGGCCAGGCGGGCATATTCCAGTAGTTCGGCCTTTCGGCTACAGTCGGCCGCGTAGGCAAAAACCTGTATTTGTGCATTAATGGCAAGCAGTTCTTTCTTTAATAGTTCTAAATCTTTTACATTGCGTGAACAAATTGCCATACTTATTCCTTGTTTAGCAAATGAAATGGCAATTGAGCGGCCTATGCCTTGTGTGGCACCGGTTATAAGGGCGTTTTCCATATTTTAAAAGTAAGCAAATAGGTTAAGCAGTAAAGCTTAATCATAAAATGTATTTTTACCCATATTTCAGCAGTTAGTATATGTTTCAAACTTTAGGCAGGTATCTTTTATTAGTGCGTTTAAGCTTCCGCAAGCCCGAAAAATTTTCGGTTTACTGGGCCGAGGTAATGCGCGAAATGGTATCTATAGGCGTTGGGTCTATGGGTATTATCAGCATTATATCGGTTTTTATTGGGGCGGTGGCCACTATACAGGTAGCCTTTCAGTTATCAAGTCCGCTGGTGCCGCGTAGTATTGCCGGCAGTATAGCGCGCGATTCTACCATTTTAGAGTTCAGTCCAACCATATCGGCCTTAGTACTGGCTGGCCGTGTAGGCTCGAGCATTGCCTCACAAATTGGCACCATGCGGGTTACCGAGCAAATAGATGCGTTGGAAATTATGGGTGTAAACGCCCCTGGTTATTTAATTGCACCTAAAATTATAGCCGGTATTACCATGATACCGGTATTGGTTATTTACTCTATGGTATTAGGTATTTTAGGTGGTTACATAGCCTGTGCAGTTACGGGTACTATTGCACCAGCCGAGTATTTAATGGGCTTACGCGATGGTTTTAACGCCGTTATTATTCAGGTTGCCTTAACCAAAGCGTTCGTTTACGGATTTATCATTACTTCGGTATGTGCTTACCAGGGTTTTTACACCAGCGGCGGTGCGTTAGAAGTAGGCCAATCGGCTACTACGGGAGTTGTTTACAGCTGTATATTTATTTTATTTGCCGATTTAATTATATCGGGCGCCATGTTATAGGTTATGATTCAGATTAACGATATATATAAAACTTTTGGTGATAACGAGGTACTGCGCGGCATTACCGCCACGTTTGAAGCCGGTAAAAATAACCTCATTATTGGTGGCTCAGGATCGGGTAAAACTACGTTGCTGAAATGCATAGTGGGCCTGCACGAACCAACCAAAGGAGATGTGCAATTTGACGGACAGCAGTTTACTGCCATGAGCTTTGAAGAGCGGGTGCCTATCCGTAAGGAAATTGGCATGCTGTTTCAAAATTCGGCTTTGTTCGATAGTATGACGGTGGAGCAAAACATCATGTTCCCGTTGAACTTGTTTACCAATATGAGCACGAGTGAGAAGCAGGATCGTGCTAATTTTTGCCTGGAAAGGGTGAACCTGAAAGACAAGAATAAGCTTTTCCCGGCGGAGCTATCGGGTGGTATGAAAAAACGGGTAGGTATTGCCCGTGCTATTGCCATGGAACCTAAATACCTGTTTGTAGATGAGCCCAACTCAGGACTTGACCCGAAAACTTCCATTGTGATTGATGAACTAATTAACGAGCTTACCCAGGAGTATAAAATTACCACCGTTATTGTAACGCACGACATGAACTCGGTAATGGGTATAGGCGATCATATCATCTTTTTACACCAGGGCCAAAAAGCTTGGGAGGGCACCAATAAGGAAATTGCTCATACCGATAACCAGGATGTGAACGACTTTGTATTCGCCAGTAAGTTTACACAGGCGGCAAGGGAGAAGTTGTAGGTTAGTGAGTGGTTGAATGATTAAGTAGCTATTATGCTTACATCAGTGGTAATTTTCGGTTTGATATTACTGACTTTTACAGGCATAGCTTTTAGCGTACTTAATAGGAATAAACTCTTAAGTACTTACTACCAACCCAACGCAGACGAAAATATTTATCTTCCCCCAGCCAGAATTACCGGCATTGCCTGCTTGCTATTGATTATTGGTGCTGTGTTTGCAGCAGCAGCTATATGGCAATTGAACTGGCCATTTAATTTTAATGAAACTGCTACTTATGTTACCTTAATTGCTCTAGCATTTTCACTGCTGGTTATTATTGTTGCGCTGCGTTTGTATTCCATTAAAAACGGCGTTATACAAATGCAATTTGTAGGAACAGGTATCTGGGTTCCAGATTTGCAGCCACCTATACGAAGGCATCTACTCCTCGACTTGTTATCCAACAAAAAGTTTAAACTGGTTAAATACGAAAAGATATGCAGAGCCGAGCATCGTGAAACGCTATCCGGTAGCCAAATTGTGCTGATAGAAACTACCGGAAGTTCAACGCTGGCTATTTATATAGAAGACCAGTACGATGCCTATAAGCTTATTGAAAAAATCAATGCAAAGGCTACAGGAATTGATGTAATGAAAGTTTAATAGGCTTTGGCTTACAGTGCCCAGTGTAGTATTCGCCAATGTGGCCTTTTCGGAGCATTTGATTACCTTTGTAGTACCTGGTAACAGAAAACTGACAACAAATAAAGAATGATCCAACTACTTACCCCATCGCACTGGAAAGATTATGAACTGATAGATTGCGGCGACTTTGAAAAGCTGGAACGTTTTGGTGAAGTGATTTTAATACGGCCCGAACCACAGGCCGTTTGGAGCAAGACCCTTCCTGCTGCTGAGTGGCAGCGTTTACATCATATAAAATTTAAAGGCCGGTCGGCCACTGCGGGCGAATGGTTAAAGAAAAACCCTAGTACGCCCGACCGCTGGCACATTGAATATAAGAACGATCATGCAGCTATTAAGCTGCGTATGGCACTTACCTCTTTTAAACACTTAGGTGTTTTCCCTGAGCAGGCTGTTAACTGGGATTATATTGCCGAAAACATTAAACGCTTTAAAACTCCTAAGCCAAAAGTGTTGAACCTGTTTGCCTACACCGGTGGGGCGTCGCTTATAGCGCAAAGCGCCGGGGCCGATACCACGCATGTGGATTCTATAAAACAGGTGGTAAGCTGGGCTAACGAAAACCAGGAGATCTCGAACCTGAAAGACATACGCTGGGTGGTGGAAGATGCCCTTAAGTTTGTAAAACGTGAAATTAAACGCGGCAAAAAGTACAACGGTATTATCTTAGATCCTCCCGCATACGGCCATGGGCCCAACGGCGAAAAATGGAAACTGGAAGATCACATTAACGAAATGATGACCGATGTAATGGAATTGCTCGACCCTAAAGAGCATTTTCTCATCCTCAATACTTACTCACTGGGCTTTTCATCAGTTATTGTAGAGAACCTGATTAGGAGTGCCAAACCCAACGTGGAAAACCTGGAAATTGGCGAACTTTACCTGCAAGCCACCGCCGGTCCAAAATTACCCTTAGGCGTATTTGGAAAGTTCTATAAAATTTAAGTAAAAATTAAGCGGAACTATTTGCGGCAATAAATTATATTTACAACGCATTTACAGGCAAATAATTTTACACGCACTAAAATATTTTACTCTACAGCTACAAGCCTACGTGCTGCAAACATTTATTATGAGATTTAAAAATCTACTGGTTTCTTCTACCATACTGCTATCATCTACATTACTACTATCTTATTGTACCGAAAACAGTAAAGCAGGAAAAGTAACAACCACCAAAACAACTACAACCACGGAAGATACAGTTGTAACAGGAAAATCGACTTACGCACCTATTGATACCGCCAAGTATGATAGCCTGAATGTACGTTTAGCCAATGGCGATACCACAGGCCGCTGGCCGGTTAAAAACCAGCCTTACCCTGTTGCAGGTGCTATATTACCCTACAAACGTGTAGTAGCTTTTTACGGTAATCTGTTCTCTAAAAAAATGGGCATCTTAGGTGAATTACCTCCTAAAGAAATGCTGGCCAAGCTTAAAACAGAAGTAAAAGCCTGGGAAAAAGCCGATCCAAAAACGCCGGTACAACCCGCTTTGCATTATATAGCTGTAGTAGCACAAGGCGATGGTGGTGCCGATGGTAAATACCGTTACCGCATGCCATCTAAACAAATTGATACCGTTTTATCATTAGCTAAACGAAGCAACTCTATTGTGTTTTTAGATGTGCAGGTAGCCTTAAGCGACATTCAAACTGAGTTACCGAAACTGGAAAAATACCTGATGATGCCACAAGTTCATTTTGGTATGGATCCTGAGTTTTCGATGAAAGACGGTACCAAGCCGGGAAAAAAGATAGGTACTTATGATGCAACGGATATTAACTTTGCCAGCCAGTATTTAGCCGGCTTGGTTAAAAAATACAACCTGCCTCCTAAAATATTAATTGTACACCGCTTTACCCGTAAAATGGTGACCAACTACAAAAACATTAAATTACGCCCGGAAGTACAGGTGGTAATGGACATGGATGGATGGGGCGAACCTGAATTAAAATTAGGCACTTACCGCAACCACATTTTCCCGGAGCCTGTACAATTCACCGGTTTCAAACTATTTTACAAAAACGACTTAAAGAAAGCGCCGCACCGCATGCTTACGCCGGCCGAACTGTTAAAATACAAACCGCAACCTATTTATATACAGTACCAGTAACATAAAAGACCCTACTGGAAACTGGCAAAGCCCGATGATGAAAATCATCGGGCTTTTGTTGTATTATTCATTATTATCATTGCGCACTCGAGCTCTTCGATGCGCCCTGAAAAGACAAAAGTTTTATAATATTGATTAACGCATCTTAGTAAATACTGTCAGTCTGAGCTTGTCGAAGACTTAGCACATTATAAAAGTCTTCGACAAGCTCAGACTGACAATCGATTACTTTGATTTAGTTGTGAGGATTTTTTTATTAATATATCAAAGCACCACGCACAACTTCATTACCGGTACAACCGCAGGAATATTACCACCCGCATACATTGGCCCGGTGGTAGTAATGCCCGGCTTTATATTAAAACTCAGATCTCTATCCATACTGTAAGAGTGGATGAACTTAGCGTCTACAAAGGCGTCTATCATTTGTATTCCCCACATGCCTGCTATTCCCATAATGCTGAGCTGCATATTGCGCTGATGACCGTTCAAGGCGCCTTCAATTGCAGCAGGGGACCGGAGAAAAGTCTTATCGTAAAGAGTGCGCACGGAAGTGCCCTTGGCAGGTAGTTGCTCAGTAAAACTCGTTCGGAGTTTATATACAGCCAGGTATTGCTGGTAGTTATGCTGATTAAAAGCAACAGCCGATCCTAACAAACCCATACTACCGTAAACTAAAGGCACTTTCCACCATTTACGATTATAAACCTGGCCCCAGCCGGGTATAATCCCCGACTTGATGAACGCGAGGTTTGGCTTATGTAAACTATCGGGCCGGTGGACTTTCATATTCCGGTTGGCCAGCCTGATGAGTTCGGGAGATTGCTGCCGGATATTTTTGGTTTGTGCCTGTGTAACCATTGTGGCGGTTGTTAGCAGGGCAACTAATAAGCCAGATTTTAAAAGGTATGATAAACGTGATTTGGGTTGCATTTGATTATAACTAAGCAACCCCCGGTTTATTGCTACATACCGTTAACGAGGAGAAATTATTTTAAACCCTGCAACAACTGCATCGTGTCCTTCAAATCATCATACAGTTTTTTATAGAGCGGGAAAGCTTTAGCATACACTTCATGGTTAGCAGCGTTCGGTTCAATCACCTGTTCTACACTAACAACAGGCAGGGGCTTATCTGTATAAAGTGCCTGCATGGCTAAATAAATAGCGCCAATGGTAGATGCATCATCGGCCTGTAGCACCACCAGTTTTTTACCGGTAATATCGGCCAGTACTTGCATCCAGGTTGCCGAATCTATAAATCCACCACTAATATTTATCTGGTTAATGGAACCCGATGCTTCTTCCAGCGTACCCAGCACATCGTTCAAGGCATAACAAATACCTTCTAAACCAGCCCGTAAAAAATGCGCCTGACCATGCTTGGGTTGAATGTTTAAGTAAGCTCCGCTGCTGTTGGCATCCCAAATGGGCGCACGTTCGCCGTACAAGTACGGTAAAAATATCAATTCTTCACTCCCGGCAGCAATGCTATCTATAGCTTTAAATAAAGCTTGATAACTTTCGGCGTTAAGTTCGGGCTGATTAAGAAACTTTTTCAGCAGCCAATCGACTGCTATACCGCCGTTATTTACCGCACCGCCGCTTACATAAGTATCTTTATTCAGCAGGTAATTAAACGGCATGGCATGGTAGTTAAATACTGGCTCTTTACCCGTAATGCGCACAGCACCACTTGTACCAATAGTTAAGGCCGCGGTTCCGCCACCGGTTACGTAACTACCTATGTTAGCACAGCAACCATCGCTGGCACCAATTACAAAAGGTGTAGCTTCGTGTATACCTAACTGATTGGCCATATTTGCCGTTAAGCCTTTCTGCTGATAATTGGTATCAACAGGCTGAGATAATACATCAGCCGTTACACCGGCCAGTTGGCAAGCCTCGTCATTCCAGCGCAGTTCCTTGATATCGAACAAACCTGTGGCCGAAGCTATGGCGTAGTCCACCTCATATTTATTAAAAAGCTTATACCAAATGTATTCTTTTATGGAGATAAATTTAGCGGTCTTCTTGAACAGTTCCTCCTCATTTTCGCGCAGCCAAATGAGTTTGCAAAGCGGCGTCATGGGATGAATGGGCGTTCCGGTGTTGCGATAAATAGCCTCACCCCTATCCGATTCCCTAAGCCGCTGCGCTATTGTTTCGCTCCGGGTATCAGCCCAGGTAATCATGTTGTTCAGCACCTTGCCGTCTCCATCAACCAAAATAAGGCTATGCATAGCACTGCTGAAACTGATGGCTTCGGGTGACTGGTTCAGCTTCTTAGTGATCTCTTGTACACATTGTACAAACGCATCCCAAATTAATTCGGGATCCTGCTCGCTATAGCCGGGTTGAGGCTCAATAATAGGATACCTATGCTGAGAAGATGCAAGGGTTTCTCCCGCCAAAGTCAGCGCAACACCTTTGGTGCTCCCGGTGCCTATATCAATACCTAATATATATGGTTTCATGAATCAATATGTATAAAACGCTTCAGCAAGTATTTGTGTTAAAAATTAATCAGTTAGCTGCATGTTTAAACACACTATATTCATCAAACAAAAAAACCGCCTTTATATTTTGTATAAGGCGGTTTTTCAATGATGAATGATGATTATTTCTTTTCTGGTGCTTTATCTATCAGCTCCATAAACTGATCCAGTTTAGGGGTGATGATAATTTGTGTACGCCTGTTACGGGCTTTACCGGCAGGGGTATCGTTGCTGGTAAGCGGATTGTACTCACCACGACCGCCAGCTGTTAAACGTTTAGGATCAACGTTATAGGTTTTTTGCAAGGCCATTACTACCGATGCAGCACGCAAGGCGCTTAAATCCCAGTTGTTACGGATGTTAGGTTTCGAGATAGGCTCCGAATCGGTGTTACCTTCAATCAGCACATCGTAATCTTTATAATCGGTAATGATCTTGGCAATTTTGCTCAGGGTTTCGTTGGCTTTATCAGAGATCTCATAACCGCCCGATTTGTACAGCATGTTATCAGACAACGATACATAAACCACACCTTTTAACACCTGCACGTTCACGTCTTTTGATTCTTGCTGACTTAACGAACGGGTTAAGTTGTTGGTTAACACAATGTTCAACGAATCGCTCTTGTTTTTGCTGTTAACTAACTGCTGAATGTATTTGTTAGAGGAGTTGATTTCATCCACCAGTTTAGAGATGTTCACATTACCCTGACCCGATGAGGTTAAACATTTGTCTAACGCAGCTTGCAATGCATTTAAACTTGAGCGGCCGGCAGTGATCTGCTCTTCTAAACTTCTTACACGGGTTGTTGCGCCGGTAAGTTCTTGCTGACTGTTCAGGAATTTAATGTTCAGATCTTTGTTCTTCGCTTCTAAATCGCTGTAGCTGGTTTGTAAAGCGGTGTACTTTTTGGTACTAACACAACCCTGCGAAAGCAGCGCAACGGCTAATAAGGCAACAGGAATAATTGAGTATTTCATAGATTGATGATAATGTTAAAAAATGGTTTCTTTTGCCAAACAAAACAGGTTGAAATGTTAAGTTTTGGCTAAAATAACTTATTGCTACGATTTGTACTAACAAAACGAACTTAAATTAGTTTTAGCGTGCGCATTAACTGTTGCAGCTACTTGAAACTAAAGCTGGCGTCAGCATCCGGGTTATCCAGCTTGGTACTTTTGCGTTCTCCTTTTACTATAACGTGCAGCATATTAATCTGCTCGGTATGTTCGGTGTACAGTAAGTCATTGTGCACTTCAATCTTTTGCGCCTTAGTAACTCCTTTCACTTCAAGATAAGCCCAGGCGCCATCTTCCTGAATTTCGTAACCCACGTAGGCCGGGTTAAGTACCTTGCCATCTACCTTAATAATGAGGTGGCGGTGTACGTAATCGTTAATGAGTTTATTGAGTTGATCTTTGTTAGTTGGTTTTACAATATCCAGCCGGGTTTTATATTGTTTTTCCAGCACGTGTTCCAAATCATCATAAAACATGCGGCAGCTAATTTCAACCGACTGGGTTTTGGCGTTGTGGTTAATTTCGGTAACGCTCACATAAAACGGGTGAAAAATGCTAAGGTAAGCGGCAACCAAATATTGTAACATACTTAAAACGATTATGGGTATTTACACAAAATACGCTATAATTATCCATTAATTTACATTGAGCCGATGCGCGATTTCTCCTTATACTTTGAATTAGGCTGGCAGCACATTTGCGACTGGCAGGGCTATGACCATATTTTATTCGTCACCGTACTTTGCGGTACCTACCTCCTCACCGACTGGCGCAAGGTGCTTATCCTGGTAACGGCGTTCACCATTGGGCATTCCATTACGCTGGCGTTAAGCGCGCTCAACATCGTACACATCAATACTTCGCTCATTGAGTTTCTGATACCGGTCACTATTGTCATTACCAGCCTGTTCAACATCGTAAAAAAGAAACGTTCGCCGGGTACGGCCAAAGTAATTTACGCGCTGGCTCTATTTTTTGGCTTGATACATGGGCTGGGGTTCAGCAATTACCTTAAAAGCTTGCTGGGTAAAAGCACCAACATTACGGCGCAATTGCTGGCCTTTAATTTAGGGCTCGAATTTGGGCAGGTGCTTATTGTACTGGCCATACTCATTGTATCTTTTATTTTACTCAATATCATTAAAATACAACGCCGGGAATGGACTTTGTTCCTGTCATCTGCTATATTTGGGATAACGTTAATTATGTGTATCGAGCGGTTTGCTCTAATTCATTTCAAATGATCAAATTTTACTACTTACTGGCCGGTTCGCTGCTGTTAACATCGGCACTCCAAGCACAACAAACCGAAAACAATCCGGGCTCTAATCACGGCAATAAGTTTGAACAGCTGGGCCAAATGCTGGCCGATCCTAACATGTACCGTTCGGCATCGGGTGCGCCGGGACCAAAATACTGGCAGCAAAAAGCCGATTACGATATCAGCGCCAAGTTAGACGACGACAAGCAACGCCTGGATGGCGTGGAAACCATCACCTACTATAACAACTCGCCCGATCCGTTAACCTACCTGTGGTTACAGCTGGACGAGAACGAACATAAAAAAGGCGCGGAAAGCTCCAAGTTTGATGGCAGTAAAATGCAGGAGAAAATGAGCATCCGCCAGTTGCAGGCCATTATGGGTAGCAACCTCGATTTGGGCAACCACATTGTGAGCGCCAAAGATGCCAGCGGCAACCCGCTTAAATACACCATTAACGAAACCATGATGCGTATTGAACTGCCGCAAACGCTGGCACCGGGCGCAAAATTCGTGTTTAAAATTGCATGGTGGTATAACATATCCGACCGTTTAACCATTGGGGGTCGTGGTGGTTACGAATATTTCCCCGAGGATAAAAACTATCTGTATACCATGGCACAGTGGTTTCCGCGCATGGCCGTGTACAGCGATTTTCAGGGCTGGCAAAACAAGCAGTTTACCGGCAGAGGTGAGTTTGCCTTAACTTTTGGTGATTATAAAGTAGCCATTAACGTACCGGCCGATCATGTGGTAGATGGTACCGGACAGTGCTCCAACTATAGCCAGGTGCTTACCGCTGCGCAGTACAAACGCTGGCAGCAGGCCCAAACTTCGTTTAAAGAACCGGTAGAAGTGGTGAACTTAGCCGAAGCAAAAAACGCCATGAAAGGCCATGCCACCGCCCGCAAAACATGGAACTGGCATGCCGAAAATGTACGCGATTTTGCCTGGGTATCGTCGCGCCGGGTGGTATGGGATGCCATGGCTGCGCAAATTGATGGTGGCCGCAAGGTAATGGCCATGTCGGTTTATGGGCCTGAGGCTTACCCGCTTTACCGCAAGTACAGCACCAAGGTGGTTGCGCATACGGTTAAAACCTATAGCAAACACACTATCCCTTATCCATATCCTTGCGCTACCTCGGTGGAAGCCAGTAACGGTATGGAGTACCCTATGATCTGCTTTAACTATGGTCGTGCCGAAAAGGATGGTACTTATAGTGAAGCTACCAAGAACGGTATGATCGGTGTAATTATTCACGAGGTGGGTCATAACTTTTTCCCGATGATTGTGAATTCGGATGAGCGCCAGTGGACTTGGATGGACGAAGGTTTGAACACTTTTTGCCAGTACTTAACCGAGCAGGCCTGGGATGCTAACTTCCCCAGCAACCGCGGACCGGCTTATAAGATTGTGGACTACATGAAGCTGCCGAAAGACGAGCTGGAACCTATTATGACCAACTCGGAAAACATTCAGCGCTTTGGTCCGAACGCTTATGCCAAACCGGCTACAGCACTTAATATTTTACGCGAAACGGTGATGGGTCGCGATTTATTCGATTATGCCTTTAAAACCTACGCGCAGCGCTGGGCCTTTAAGCACCCTACCCCTACCGACTTTTTTCGCACGATGGAAGATGCCTCGGCGGTAGATTTAGACTGGTATTGGCGCGGCTGGTTCTACGGAACCCAGCCTGTTGACATATCTATTGACAGCGTGAAGTTCTACCGTTTAAATACGAAGAATCCCCAAGTAGAAAGCACCTACGACCGTGCCCAGTTCGACCGCAACCTCACTAACATCAGCACCACCCGTAACAAGGAAGCGGGCATGCGCACCACCGTAGAAGCTGATACTGCCCTTCAGGATTTTTACTACAAGTGGGACCGCTTTGCCGCCACCCCGGTTACCGAGCAAAGCTACAAGGCTATGTACAATGCATTGAGTCCGGATGAGAAGAAGCTTTACGATCAGCAAAGCTATTTTTACGAAGTAAATTTCAGCAACAAAGGTGGCTTACCCATGCCCCTGTTTATTGAGTGGAATTATGCCGATGGCACCAAGGAACTCGAAAAAATATCGGCTTATATATGGCGACACAATGAATATAACGTAACCAAGGTATTTGCCAAAACCAAAGAGGTAAAAAGCATTAAGCTTGACCCTTACCGCGAAACCGCCGACATTAACGAAGGCAACAACAGCTGGCCGCAGCAATACACCCCAACGCGTTTCGAGCTGTTTAAACAGCAGAATACCATCAGGGGAGCGAGTACAGGTGGCAACCCTATGCAGGAAGCGAGGAAGACCAATCCGTGATAAAAGGTTGGTGATAACACCAACCCTAAGCTAAAAAATGCAGTATCTGAAAAATTACCGGTATATATCTATTATAGCCTATTCTGTAATTATGTTGAAGGGACAGATAATAGGTCTTCCTTTTCTATTTTGGCTTGCTTTTACGGTTTTTGATTTTGGTAATGTGAATCAACTATTTGCACTTATGGGAATATTAGGCTTAATAATTCCACTAAGGAACCGGAACAAGAATAGGATACATAAAATTCTGTTTGCTGATTTTATGTGTTTCATACTTTTAGCCACGCCCATAATCGGTCGTTTAAATGCGGTGCCTTTAGCTATGTTTAAGTATGGCGCTTTTATTATTCCAACAGCAACCTTTATACTATGCTATATTATATCATTAGTACTTTCCTGTAAGCAATATTTGGATATACGACAGGTATCAACGTAGAAGTTACATAGCCCCGCTACCGCAAGGGTCTCTCTTGTGGACAGGAACAGATAATTAAGAAGTAAATAGTTTATTGATAGTAGCACATCTTTACGAATGAGACCCTTGAAGTAGTACGTACGAACTAGAAACATGAAATATAATAGATACTTCTTCCTTGGAACATTTCCATTGTTGACAATTACAGCCTCAAGTATAATAGGTTGTAAGGCAAAGCCAATAGAAAGTCAAAAGAAAAGCAATGAAACAGATACAAGTCGACTACAGAGAAATTCAGGAGTTTCTATAATTGATTTAGTTGCGAATCCAAACAAGTTTAACCGTCAAAAAATCGAAGTTAAAGGTTTTATAGAAATTGAATTTGAGAGCACAATCTTATATCTACATAAAAAAAGACTTTGCAAACGGGCTAACTGACAATGCAATATGGATTGAATTGACCAAACAGGATATTGCATCAACGAAATATCAAAAATGCAGTAAGCATTATGTTTCGGTTGAAGGCACTTTTGATGCAAATAATAAAGGTAATCATGGTATATTTAATGGGGCATTAAAAGATATCGTAAATATCACACTACTAAAATGAGCTATTCCCTCACCCCCGCTGTCCGTAGTCTCTGCATACGGACCACTATGTACGCAGACTTCAGTCTGATAAGCGTCAGCACATAGATAGTATTGTCAAAGCATCATACATCTGCGCTACCGCAGGTTTCCAATATGTAGTTACCAGATGCAGGAAGTTTTTAAACTTCCTGCATCTGGTTCATGAGTTACGCTATACTAAACTCGCGGGAGCAGCGGAAAATTCAGATTAATTAATAAGCAAATTTTCGTAAGTTCGTAATTCTGAACCATGAACAAAAAATTACTATTACTGGCCACGCTGTGGCTGTTTGCTTCCTGCAAAAAATCACACACTCCCGATCCTGAAATTACTGTTCCCGAAACGGTAAAGGAAGTAACTTTTGTAGTTACAGGACTGAACTCCGTGCCTTCTGCACCTTTTAAACAAGGGTCGGGTAAATTCAGTTTTTTAGGATACGGATATAATATAATTGGTAAATATGCCGATACGAGTTCAGTTAAGACGCCGGTTATTGACATCAATGCTTATGCTGCAGCTTATCCTAAACGGATTGACTTGGGCCGAACTACCTCCTGGGGCGGTAAATTGATATACGGAAAAGATGCAGAAGACTACTCCTACAGAATTTCTCTAAAATCAAGAGAGAGCAATGGCATGACACTTTTTAAGCATACCATTACGGATGCCTTTCCAGTTGAGGACGCTCTTTCAGATAAATATATTTATGCACAATATGAGTATTCGTTTACATGGAAAGCCATCAGAACTAATTGGGGGGATGCCGGAGTATTAGATTATTTAACACCTGAATTTAGAAGCGATGTGCAAAATTTAACGCCCGAAAACCTCGTAAAAAAATATGGTACGCATGTTTTATCCGGCGTTACCTTAGGCGAAAAATTCAACGTTTATTACCAAGCCAAATCGGCTGGTAGAGACAAGCTCCATTCATCATTAGTAGGCTTTACTTATGCGTTGAAAAAGGTTTTTGGCGTGATGTCGGGCTTTGCAGATCCGCTTAAGCCTGATGATATCAATGCTGTTTCGGAACCGAAGCTGGTGTATGAGGCAATAGGAGGCGATCCATCAAAAGTTAACCGTGTAATTGCTGATGGAAAGACACAAATCAGGTTTAACGAGTGGCTTTCAACCTGTACGGAAGATAAGGCCTTATTTATAGATGTTGTAAGCATGTCTCCCTTGTATGACTTGATTGATAATCCAGCAAAAAAAGCTGAAATTAAAGACTATGTCACTTCATACATCGAGCAAAATCAGGTTAAGTTATAACAAAGAGATATCCCGCTGTCTGTAGCCGCTGTCTGTAGTCTCTGACTATGTACGCAGACTTCAGTCTGCCTCAACGCTTCGCCTTAGTTACCTTAAGTCTCTCACTTAAGGCTACAGAGTAAGTAAAATCAAGCTATTGGCGCTTTCAAAAGTACACGTGCGCCGCACAGAAAACTATTTTTTGGATACCACGTTGATATACTTGCAATTAAGAGCCTGATTTAGTCCTAAAACAGATCAGCGTTAGTTTAACCCAATGAGAGCAGATAACCTTAAACCTACCAGCGCAAGTTGGAAAGGTATAACCATCACCACATTTTCCGCATTCCGTTTTGATACTTTGGTACGTGAGCAGCAATTTTTTCAGTTAAACTTTAAGCAACCTTATAATTCACCTTTTAAAGTTGGCATAGATGATCCCGAAAGCTTTAGCGAAACTCCAATCATACTCAACTTTGAGGAACCCTCGGGTAAAATTAAACGGGTTAATGCCAATGTAATAAAGGTTAGCTATGTAACTAACCCCGGCCAGCAACCAGAGATTATTTTAGGCGGTACCATATACCGTCCATCTGGAAATATTCCTAAATTTAGTTTGCTGGTGTTTACTGCTTTTCTACTACCTGTTTTGGCTTTAGGATTACTTTATTTACATGTTTCTTCGCTCCGGCAACAATTAATTGCAATGCAGGGCAAAGTAACCACATTTCAGGACAGCTCTTACAAAAGACACAAAAGGTTCATTTTTAAAGTTAGTCCGTATAACGCTACACTTTACCGCGAATACAACAGGCCCATATTTAACACGCCCACCCAAAATATAGAAGCACTGTTTATGGCCGATTATGATGGCTATCATCAAGACAGTACTGGGCAATTGGTTACCTTTTATGTTTTGAAAAACGACAGGACCAGACTCTATAAACCAAACGAGAAAGTAACTTTTTTTAATCTTAAGAGCCAAAATCAAGCTTTTTCAAATACCGATCAGTTCTTTGATGTGCTATATTACGTATCCGATAAAACCTGGATATACTTTGTCTGGATCGTCTACCTTGCTGTTGAAGTATTTAGCCTCATTGCTGCCTATTATTATTACAAAATGTTTTCGCTTTTTCATCAGCGGCGTAATCAAATATTATGGTGGAGCGGTGTAATATTAACCATACTTTTTAATTTGATTGTTGTTGCGGTTATTGAGTAAGGGGAGCTTACTACCACTGTGCTGGCGCACGTGTGTATCATGTGTGCTTATTACAATGTGCAAGTATATGAGCACCACATTACTTATCCTTAACAGGGCACACGCGTGCGCCAGCACATAAAAATTTCAGAAAACAGCAATGTTCTTTCTCTTACCCCAAACATATCTAACCCAAAGCCATTATTGTATTTAAACAATAGCAACTATGATTAAGTTATGCGTTCTGTGTCCGCGTAAGCCGGACCTTACACTGGAGCAATTTGAACATCACTGGAAAAACGTACATGGGCCTTTGTTTGCCAGCCAGCCCGAGGTACAGCAATATGTTAAAAAATACATCCAGGTACACAGTACCGGAGAGCAGTTAGAGCCCGGTTCTTTTCCGCCTGTATCTGATTATGATGGCATAGCAGAGATCTGGTTTGAAAAAATAGGTGACATTCCAAAGGTCTTCGACAGTGAAAACTTTAAGACCACCATAGCACAGGATGAAGAAAAGTTTATCGACCGTGAAAACATCAAGTGGATCTATGCTACGGAGAACGTGGTGATGTCTTAAAATATGTTTTTGAATAAGATTGGTATTTACCTGCATAGCTAAGGCTGGCAAAACGCTTCCTTACTTATGCAAAATCAGTTCAGGTGTTAGCATGAAACCCATTTACCGGCTTTTTTCTACCGGAATCTTTTTAACCATTATTGCTATAATTTCCATCGGCGTTACAGTTGCCGTAATTGGTTGGGGAATATCCATTTATACTACGCATGGGCTGGGCAGTTCCACTTTAGAAGATTCTGTTTATTGGATGGCCTTAGGCGGCAGTTTGGCGTTAACCATCTGGATTTTAACTTCGTCGGTTTTGCCGCTTATTAAAATTGATGACAATGGGATTAGTGCTTATTCTATATTTTGGAAAAAGACCATTAAGTGGGAAGATCTGCGTACGGCAAAGTTAATAGAAGTTAAAAACACGGCTCACCCAAACGGCACAAAGGTGCATTTCACAGATGTTAAAGAACCCGAAAAGAAAGGGACTGTGCCATTCAAAATAGGCACAAGTGTTAATAAATTTATTTTGTTATCGGTGCGTAACTGGCAAAAGCCGGCCAACACGTTATTAATGCGAGGCTTATACACGCACAGAACAATTGCCGGCAAAGACGCCATTGCTTTTGAATACGATGCCCGTAGCTGGAAGATGATCCAGGAAAAGCGAAACCAGTAAATCTCCTCAGTTTTGCAAATAAATTGTTCACGAAAGTGTTCACAAACCGTTCAAAAAGCGTTCACGCGTGAACACTTTTTAACCTAAAACGGCTCCTAATAGTGCACAAGAACAACCGCAAAACCCGCCCTAACATATAAAAAAATGCAACTTTTTGAAATTCTATAAACTAAAACGGGCACTTCTAGCGTGAACACTTTAGCTTAAAGATTCTATATTTGAATAGTGACTGTGCCACCACTATTACAATTAACACATGAAAAACCTATTCCTGCTTATCCTCTTCATCCTATCCACGCTTTACACCAAGGCTCAAACCCCTACCTATAAAGTCTACGCCATCCGCTTTGCCGAAAGCACTTACGCTTTTACAGTGTCCGACTGGGTGAAAGGCGGACCTAAAACGCCGGTAAAAATCAACTTCGTGGTGTGGCTCATTAAAGGCAGCAACGGCCGCAACATTTTGGTAGATGCCGGTTTCTATAATGATTCGGACGATGCTAAGGAGTTTCAATTGGTTAACTATATACGGCCCGACAGCGCCGTGATGAAAGCCGGTATCAAGCCCGAAGACATTACCGACATTATTTTAAGCCACCCACACTGGGATCATATTAACGGGATCGACCTGTTCCCTAAAGCAAGAGTGTGGATGCAAAAGGACGATTACAGCTATTTCACCGGCCCGGCCTGGCAAAAAGGCGGTGACAGAGGTGGCTTTGCCCAAAGAGATGTGCGCAAGATAGTAGAACTGAACATGGCAGGGAAGCTTATGCTGGTTGATGGTGATAACCTGGAGATTATTCCGGGCATTAAGGTTTATACAGGTTCGAGGCATACATTTAACTCGCAATATGTGGGTTTGAAAGCTGGTAATAACAAGATCATCCTTGCCTCCGATAATGTTTGGGTGTATTACAACATTGATTACCTGCTACCAGCTAACGGTGGTACATTAAATACAGCTGGTTATATCAAAGCCATGCAACGGATGAAAACCTTGGTCACCAATCCTAAATATATCATACCAGGTCATGACGCGCAGGTATTTTCCAAATTCCCAAAGGTGACCGATGGTATAGTAGAGATTAAGTGAAGTACCAGCATCAATAAAAAAGCCCGTCCATAAATGGACGGGCAGCATCGGCAAATTATATATGCTCGGCAAATAACCTATCGTAAAGCGATTTTGGCTTTTAATAGTATATAAGTTTGACTATACGTAATCTATAAAGTTTAGTTAGCGTTTACTCTAATGGGTTGTATCATTCTTACATAAACTGTAACAAGATTGTAAAGATGTTTAAACAACTAAACAAAACAAATTGGTTTTGCTTTGCTATTAATAACAACTATAAAATTTAGCGAGCAAAAAATTTAACCCATGACATTAGTAAAAGCATATGCTGCACAGGCAGCAGACCAACCCCTTGCCCCCTACTCTTTTGAGCGCCGCGAACCGGAAGCAGAAGATGTAGAAATTAAAATCTTATTTTGTGGCGTATGCCACTCCGATATCCATACCGCCCGCGACGAATGGGGAGGAACGGTTTACCCATCGGTACCGGGTCACGAAATTGTGGGTACCGTAACCCGCGTAGGCAGCAACGTAACCCGCTTTAAAGAAGGTGATACCGTTGGTGTAGGTTGCTTTGTAGACTCGTGCAGGCATTGTTCTAACTGTAACGACGACTTAGAGCAGTACTGTGAAAATGGTCACACACAAACTTATAACTCATTAAGTCAGGATAAGCAATACACTACTTTGGGTGGTTATTCGAGCCATATTGTGGTTACTCAGCACTTTGTACTTTCGGTGAGCGATAAATTACCATTAGAAAAAGTTGCCCCTTTGTTGTGTGCCGGTATCACCACTTACTCACCGTTACGCCACTGGGGTGTAAAAGCGGGCGATAAGTTAGCCGTTGTAGGTTTAGGTGGTTTAGGCCACATGGCCGTTAAACTGGCCGCCTCCATGGGTGCCGAAGTAACCATGCTGAGCCGTTCTCCTAAAAAAGAGAAGGATGCAAGTGAATTAGGCGCACACCACTTTGCGCTTACCACTAATGCAGATACCATGGCAGGCTTAGCCAACAGTTTCGATTTTATTATCGACACGGTTTCGGCCCCGCACGATTATAACGAGTACTTAGCCTTGTTAAAAACAAATGGCGTAATGATCTTAGTTGGTGCTCCACCAGAGCCGCTGCCAGTTTCTGCATTCTCCATGATTATGGGTCGCCGTAGTTTGGTGGGTTCGTTAGTAGGAGGTATTAAAGAAACCCAGGAAATGCTGGATTACTGTGCAGAGCATAACATAACCTCAGATGTGGAGGTGATTAACATCAACCAAATTAATGAAGCCTACGAACGCACCTTAGCCGGTGATGTTCATTACCGTTTTGTTATTGATATGGCTACTTTATAATAAGCCGTATTTTATTTACAACAAACGCCATAGCAACTCACCTTGCTATGGCGTTTGTTGTTTACACATAGTTTGTTAGTTTTGATGTAAACACGCTCAATTTGCTACTCCATGAAAAAAGCATATCTACCTGCATTTTTAATCCTCACCTTATTATCTGCTTGCAGCACTACCAAAAACGCCGTTCGTTCTACCAGTACTTCTACAGTTAACAATGGTAAGGTTTGGGCTTCATTATGGCAGCAGCGCTCGGCCGAGTACAGGGCATTATGTTTTCAGGCGTATAATTTAGCCCGCCTGCGCTTAGATGAAGCGCTGAAGCAACCGGGTGGTAAGCCTTTAGCTGTTGTTACGGACATTGATGAGACTATTTTAGATAACAGTCCGTACGATGCGCAACGCGCTATTAACAACCAGGAATATGACCTCACTACCTGGAAACAGTGGACGGCCAAAGCAGCTTGCGATACTGTTGCGGGTGCTCCCGGCTTCTTTAAATATGCGGCAAGTAAAGGCGTCCAAGTTTTCTATATTACCAATCGTGATGAAGACGAGCGCGCCGGCACCATCAAAAATCTGCAGATGTACAATATGCCGTATATCGATGCAGAACACATCTTACTAAAATCGGGCAGTTCGAGTAAGGAAGCACGCCGCTTGCAGGTGCTAAACAAATATAACATCGTACTCCTTTGCGGTGACAACCTGCCCGATTTTGATAAATTATACGATAATAAACCGCCGGAAAGTAACCGTAATGCTACCACCACACAATTAACCAGGCAGTTCGGCAGCAAATATATTGTATTGCCCAATCCATCGTATGGTGATTGGGAAGGCGCTCTATTCAACTTTAATTATAAACTTAGTGCAGCACAAAAAGATTCTATCATTAAAGCTAACATACGCCTGGATAAATAAGTCCGTGCAAAACTGTATATAGGCTGAGTTGTTCCTTTAATTGTTACTATAAACCATCCATTTATGACCCGTATAGAAAATGATTATCTTAAAGTAGAAATCAGCACTAAAGGTGCCCAGTTAGCATCGCTTTATAACAAAGCCACGCAAACCGAGCATATGTGGCAAGCCGATGCAAATGTTTGGCCCTGGCATGCGCCTAACCTGTTCCCTATTGTGGGCGGCCTGGTAAATAATGAATTACACGTAAATGGACAAACTTATACGCTGCCACGCCACGGCTTTGCGCGGCAATCGGAGTTTGAAGTTCTGGAAGCAAGCGGAACTCATGCGGTATTATCGTTAGTTGCATCTGAAGAAACACTCAAAGTATATCCTTACCAGTTTGCCTTCCAAGTTTTGTATGATTTAATTGACAACGCACTGCGTGTAACTTATAAGGTAATTAATTTGGACGATAAGCCAATTTACTTTTCGGTAGGCGGTCACCCGGCGTTTAACGTGCCGTTTAGAGGTGAGGACAACTACGAAGATTATTACCTGGAGTTTGAAACAGCTGAGAAGCTGGAAGCCTGCCTGCTGTCGGCCGAAGGCTATTTTACCGGCCAAACGCAGCCTGTTGAATTAGACGGAAAAAAACTGCATTTAACCCGTCATTTATTTGATGCGGATGCGCTGGTGTTCAAAAACATTCAATCAAAAGTAATCACCATTAAATCTACTAAGCACCAGCAAACGTTATCGCTGGAGTTTCCGCAATATAAACACTTGGGGATATGGGCTAAGCCTGGTGCCGATTTTGTTTGTATAGAACCCTGGCTAGGCTATGCCGATGCTATAAAGGCATCAACCGATATTAGTGAAAAGCCGGCTATACAAAAGGTAGATAAAGGGCATGTATTTGAAGCACCATATTACATAAGCTTCTAAAAAATTACATAAAATTAACTTTCTTAAAACATTATATGCTGAAAAGGAGTATAATGTTTAAGTTTAATTTTATCTACAATCACATGAAAAAGAAAATTTATCTATTAATGACCGCCATGATGTTAAGCTTTGTTGCTTTTACATCTAATGCAGCTACCAAAAGCGATGAAGGTGTTAACTACAAAGAGTTTTATGCCAACAAAACTGTTGAAGAAAGAAATGCTCGTGTAGAAGAGATCAAAACCCGTGTGGATGAGATCAGAACTATGGACAAATCTGATTTGACCAAAACTGAACGCAAAGAATTAAGAAAAGAATTAAGAGAACTGAAAAAAGAAGCTAACGCTGCTGCTACCGGTGGTGGTGTTTACCTTTCAGTTGGTGCAATTATCATTATCATATTAGTATTGATCCTGATCCTGTAATCAGCTCAATACGACATTACAAAACAAGAAAGGGATTCAAATTGAGTCCCTTTCTTGTTTTAAAACAGGCCTAACTGGCCTTTGCTTAAATCAATATCGTCGTCCTTGCCCTTATTTTTGGGCTCGCTTATATCTATATCCTCGGGGTTGGTTATCTCCAGATCGATATTCTTGGCTGCCTTTTCAGGACTTACGTCCGGCACTTCCTTTTCTTCAGTGACATCAGCTATGATCTGTGTATCGGCTACCGAATCGGGCGCAGGGTCGGGTACATCTTCAGCATCATCGTGCTCGGCTATCAGCTGCACACTTTGCACGGGATGAGCGGAAAGGCGGTTACCCATTGCCTTCATGCCTTTTACATCAATCAGGTCGGTAAGGTTAAGTTCTACTAGTTCCTGTCCCTGAACTTTGCCCTTTAACTGTTCCACCTTAACTACCGGCTGCGCAGCACCCGAAATTAAAATTAGTTTTGATCCCGGTTCTTCGCTTATAAAGCTGCTTTGCTTGCCTATAGGCGTGTTTTCGAACACAAAACGCTTAACCAAATAGTTTTTCGATTTACCATCGTAATGCACTACTGCATAAACCTTTTCGGCATCATATTTTTCAATGAGCAGCATCTTATCATCAAAGTGATTATTAAGATCGAAGCTGGTAAGCTCGTAAGTACCATTAGCCACAACCGTCAAAATCTTATCCTCTCCATCAAACTCGCCTAAATAGCGGCCACGGTTATCGGCGTTCAGACGTTTGAGGTTTTCATCGTACCATATTTTACGACCTGCCAATGTAGAGACCCCTTTGCTTTTCAGCACAATCTTTTTGACGGGGTATTTAGTTACCTGGTTACCCATGGAACTGCGGCCCTTGATGGCTATCAACGCAAAATCTTCATCAAAGCTTAATTTCTTTAACTTAGAGTGCGGTTTAAGCTGGATATTCACCACTTCGGCTTCGCCGTTAGGGTTAGCAGTGAAATACAACATTTTCGACCCCTTAGAGCCTTTAGTTAAGTCGTATTCTTTATCACGAGTAACGCCCACTACCGAGAAACGCTTGATATAGGTAGTGCCACTTTCACCATCTTTATAGATCATGTTATATACCGTACGCTCGTCATTCTTTTTAAATACGGCCACGTGTATAATGTCTTTACCCACAAAAACCTTGTCTTGCACCTTGGTGATCATGCATTTACCATCGGCCCTGAAAACAATGATATCGTCAATGTCCGAACACTCACCTACTGGTTCATCCTTCTTTAAGCCAGAACCCACAAACCCATCCTGGCGGTTCACATACAACTTCACGTTAGCCAAAGCTACCTGCGATGCCTCTACCCTGTCAAAAACACGCAGTTCGGTTTTACGTTCACGGCCTTTACCATACTTTTCTTTAAGCTTGGTAAACCAGGAAATGGCATAATCGTTCAGGTGTTTCAGGTGATGATTAACTTCTTTAATCTCTGCCTCCAAAGCTTTCATTTGCTCGTCGGCCTTCTTCACGTCGAAACGGGTAATGCTGCTCATTGGTTTATCAATAAGCTTCTTATAATCTTCGGGAAGTATAGTACGGTAAAACTTAGGAAAAAAGGGTGTAAATAAGGTATTCAATACGTTAACCACTACTTCAAAGTTGCCTGAGCTTTCATAGTCGGGGTGTTTGTACATCCCTTCCTGAATAAAGATCTTGAGCAAAGTGCTGAAAAAGATCTTTTCTTTCAGTTCCAGCAAGCGGATCTCCAGTTCGCGTTTAAGCAAGTGCTTGGTGTGCGCAACACTTTGCTGCAGTATATCGTTCACACTTAAAAAGTGCGGCTTATCATCTAATATGATACAGGTATTGGGCGATATAGATACCTCGCAATCGGTAAAGGCATATAGTGCATCAATGGTAACATCGGGCGATATGCCCGGCGCCAGGTGCACTACAATCTCTACGTCTCTTGCAGTATTGTCTTCTATCTTCTTAATCTTGATCTTACCCTTATCGTTAGCGGCAATTACACTGTCAATTAGCCCGCCTGTGGTAGTAGTAAAAGGAATTTCGTTAATGATCAGCGTTTTTTTATCGCGCTCTACAATTTTAGCACGCACACGGATCTTGCCACCTCGTTGTCCTTCATTATAATTAGTGGCATCGGCCATACCGCCCGTTGGGAAATCGGGCATGAGGTTAGGTCGCTCGCCATTTAAAACACCAATGGATGCATCTAACAACTCATTAAAGTTATGCGGCATCACCTTGGTAGCTAAACCTACGGCAATACCATCGGCTCCCTGGGCCAGCAGCAGCGGGAACTTTACCGGCAGGGTTATAGGCTCACGGTTACGGCCATCATAACTGGCCTGCCACTTGGTAGTATCGGGGTTAAAAACTACTTCGAGTGCAAATTTTGATAAACGCGCTTCAATATAACGCGGAGCAGCAGCTGAATCGCCGGTTATAGGATCGCCCCAGTTACCTTGGCATTCTATTAATAAATTTTTTTGACCTATTTGCACCATGGCATCGCCAATGGAGGCATCACCATGCGGGTGATACTTCATGGTGTTACCAATTACGTTGGCTGCTTTATTAAAACGCCCATCGTCCATTTCTTTCAAGGAGTGCAAAATGCGGCGCTGTACAGGCTTTAAACCATCGTAAATGTGCGGTACGGCACGGTCTAATATTACGTAGGAGGCATAGTCCAGAAACCAGTTCTCGTACAAGCCATCCAGTGGAATGATATTGTGCAGCTTTTCGTTAGAATCTAAATTATCTGACATATTTGAGAGGTTAAAAAGATGTGCTCTTTTTAATCATTAAATAAGGATTATGGTAATTGCTAAAAATATTAGTCAAATATACTAAAAACAAGCCAAATTACCTATTTGGCTTGTTTGATATATTTGCAACAAAGGCCGAATTTATTATAAACTATGACAAAAATTTCATTGATTTACAGTTCGTTATAAACCTATACTCTTACCCGGAGTTTTTTTATTTATACTAACCAATGGATCATGAAGAGGTTATGCCTGTTTACATGGGCAGCACTGCTATTGCATGCCTGCCAAACTACGCCTGTGAAAAGCAATGGTAGTAATTTAGAGAATTCAACAAAATATGCATATGCTATTACAGATACCAGCCAATGGACCATTGCACCTCAGCATAATCATATTAGCAATGCCCTTAATGTATTAAAAGCGTATGAATTGGGCGATACCGCGCGGTTAAGAAGTTATTTGGCAGACACCATTACCGTGTATTACGATGGTGGTGAATATAAAGGTGGCAACCGTGAATTAATGTATGCCCTCAAAGAAAAGCTTAAACTGCTGAGCAAGCTTCGCATTAAAGTGAACAGCTGCGAAACAGTGCAGAACAAGGCAACCCAACAAGAACGTACAATTATTTGTTACACCCAGTATTATATCAATAACGAACAACACGCAGATTCAACCGATTTAATTGATGAAGCACTGTTTAAAGACAACAAGATCACCGTTTGGCGCAGTTATGCAAGAAGGTATGCCCATTCGGGAGGTAGGGGGTTAAGATAATTGTCAAAATCTTCCCTCCAAGGGGGCTGGGGATGGGCTTTATCTATCCCTTCCGGCCCTAATCATTTGCCCATAATCCATCCGATTGGCCATGGCATTACAGGTTTGGGCAATGCGCTTGGCGCGTGTAGGTATGGTTTTAGCACTATTTATCCAGTTTACAAAATACCTGCGGTGCGATTCGAGCAGGCTGTTAAAATATTCCAAAGCTTCAGGTTCATCGGCCAGGCATTCGTGTACATCATCGGGTACTACTAATTTAAAATCTACATCTTCTTCTAAGTGTACCTGTAACATGGCACCCTCCCGTTTGTGAACGCCCTTGCGCATAGACGCGTTAAGTGTTAGAATAAAATCACCATTGCCCATGGGCATTACAGCAACGCCCGCTATGGGAAAATTATCTAAGGTGCCGCGTACGCGGAAAGATTTGCGGTTACCAAGTTTTAATTGTTGCGCAACATCGGCCGGAATATCAATATACGTCCAGCCGGTCTTCTCCCCCATTTCACCAAATTTGAGGATTACAGCGCTAAAAGTTACCATATTGTTAGGTGAAGTTTACCGTTAACTAAAAATTAAAGGGGTTATGAAGCTAAATGTTAAAGACTTGTTAAATCTTCAATTATAGTAAAAATAGTTGTAACGTTTAGTGATTAGGGTGTGTCTTATGGATATATAAATTATTTAAACACTATAAAATATAAAGATATGAAAACCTTAAAATCAATTTTATTAGGCTTAGCCTTATTAGTAGTTACCAACGTTGTTAAAGCAGACGAACCAGTAGCTGCAAAAATTTCAAAAAACCAAGCTGTTAAAGCTTACATTAACGCCATGACCCAAGGCAAAACCAGCGGTTTAAAAGACGTTATTGACCAATCTGCTAAATTTAGTTCGTTACGCGGCAACAAAGTAGTAAGCTTTGATAAAGCCGATATGCTGAAATATGCCGACCAAAATCAAAATATTCAACAAGCCTGTAACACTACTACTACCGATGTAGAAAGTAACTCAGACTTAGCTGTTGTAAAAGTTGATATGCAATATAACAACTTTACACGTACCAATTACGTAACAATGGCTAACACAGGCGACGGTTGGAAAATCACTAATGTGTATTCTGTTTTCAAATAACAGGTTATTAGTAAATAATAGTTTTAGTTAATCATGAAGAAGCCGCTGCGAGAGCGGCTTCTTTATTTTATAAGCTTTTTTCGCTGCTTATTTAAGGATGAGGATAGGCTGATGTGAGTTTACAGCCAGGGCATGGGTAATACTCTGGTGGGTTAAGTTATAAAAGAAACTATGCTTACCGGGTAATGCTATAATTAAATGCACCTGGTTGCTATCAGCAAAGTTGATGATACCTTTTACCGTATCCTGATCGTAAGCGTAATAAACTTTATAGTTATAACTTTCTAACACATCTTTCAAAGCTTCCGTATGCTCTTTTTCATGATCCAGGTGATTTTGCTTCGGTTCAACATTTAAGATCAATAATTTAGGATTAGATGTGAGATGCAGACTGCGCAGGTCTTTAAGTATATTAAGACGGGTTACGGCCGCAAAATCGCAGGGTACCAGTGCGTACTCTAATGTTTGATGCTGTGCGTTAGGCGGAATTATTAAAACCGGGACAGGACTAATTTTAGCTATGGACACCACCTGTTGCCCCACATGGCTTTCATTGTTGGCATCTCCATCGGTGCCCAGCAGCAGTAAGTCGGGTCTTTCGTTAGTAATTTGGTGATGCACTGCCCGCAAAAGCGGCTCATTACTACTAACAATTTTTATTTGTATACCCGGGTTGCATTTTTGCAATAATTGCTTGCTAACCACCAGCAACTGCTGTTCCTGCGCTTGCCTGTTGTCCTGAATGCTCTCGGCGCTCTGCTGTACAAAATCGGTAGATGGTAAAAGCTCTTCATACATGGATACGTAGTAACTCTTTAGCAGCACAATACGATCAACCTGAATGGCCCTACTTAAATCGGCCGCATATTTTAAGGTATTTAAACAGGTATCCGAAAAATCGACGGGAATCAGTATAGTTTTCATAGCAGAAAAGTAAATGACAGATTATTATCTGTTACAAGATACAGCAACTACAAATACCACACAAATTTAAAGGGCAACTGCAATCAGCCGCTCTTCAAAAAACAGGAACGGCAAAAAGCTTTCTACCCCATTGGTTACCCAGGTAGAACCATCCTGACAATATAATATAGTACGGATAGGCTGCTTTTGTTTCTTTTCGTACTCGGCCAATACTTGCAGGCAGGACCCGCAAGGCGTAATAGGTTTGTTAATTACAAACTTAGCGGTGTATGCAGTCACGGCCATGCTTTCAATAGGATCATCGGCGTAGTTAGCCCCCCAGGTGAACAATGCTACCCGCTCGGCACAAAGGCCAGATGGATAAGCGGCGTTTTCCTGGTTACTGCCATAAATAATTCGTCCGCTTTGCAAACGAAGCGCGGCACCTACGCTAAAGTTAGAATAGGGTGAATGTGAACCGCTCAATGCCTTTACCGCTTCGAGGCATAATGCCTGGTCTATATTGTTAAGCTCGTTGAAGGTTGTGTATTCTTCAAAAGCTATTTTAATTTCGTGGTTAATCATATCCATACCGCTCCTAAAGGAGGGTTTTCAATTTAACTATAAAAATCCTTAATTGCAAATTTAATGCAGGAAGTTATCGGTTTGTACATCAGGCGATAGTTACTTAGTGGTTTCTTTTTTTCTATTAGATTTGTACTGACTCATTTCCACCTTAATAATGACCATCCTTATCCTGCTTATTTGTTTTATATCTATATATCTTGTACTTGAAAATAGTTCATTTACGGCTTCAAGTAAAAAAGAAAACCTAATTATTACTGTACTCTTATTTGGATGCTTACTTGTAGCCATTACCGAATTATTGAGTGCCCTGCAGCAACTTAATTTTAAGGGGCTATTCATTTCATGGGGTTTAATTACCTTAATTAATTGCCGGTACCTTTATCCCAAAAGGACCGTCATCGTTAACCGTATTTCCTTATTAAAGGTTGAGTATTCTAAAATTTGGTTAACCTTAAGCTTATATGAAAAAACTTTAGTTGCCTTTGTAGCCCTGCTATTGGCAATGATAGGTATACAAGGCATTGTTTATCCTCCAAATAATTGGGATTCGATGAGCTATCACTTGGCTCGCATAGCCAGTTGGGTAAGCCACGAAACGGTGTATCATTACCCTACTCATGTTCTGAGGCAAATATATCAGCCACCTTTTGCCGAATACGTAATTATGCACTTTAACTTACTTAGTAAAAGTGACTACTTCGCTAATTCAGTTCAACTTATTTTCCTTTTTCTCACTATAATAAGCGTTCTTTTAATCACTGAAAGTTTAGGTATTAACAGAAAAACCAGACTCTTGGCTGCTGTGCTTGTTGTAACTATACCAATGGTTATTTTACAAGCATCGTCTACTCAAAACGATATTGTTATTGCTTTTTTTGTTCTTACATCTTATTACTTTGGCCTCAAAGCCATAAAAGCACCTGTGTTAAAGAACTATTTTTTAGCCGGCTTAACGTTAGGGTTAGGATTACTAACTAAAGGAACAGGGTATTTATACTTTGCCCCAATAATGCTTTTTTGGGGATTTGCAGCACTTAAACGATTATTTATCACAAAAAACTACAGGTACATCAGCTATTTCATAGTTACACTGCTGGTATTTTTAGTTATTAATTCGGGGTTTTATTACCGTAACTATCAGCTTAATCATAGCATACTGGGTATTGGTAAAAAAGAGTCGGTACAATATGCCAATCAAAAAATTACCCCTGCTCTGCTACTATCGAGCATAGTGAAAAACTCAGGCTTGCATATGGGATTAAAGCATGTGCATGGTTTAGCACATGTTGCAAACGATGCCATTTATAAATTACATGCCGTAACAGGAATCAGCATTAACAATCCTGATGTTAATTTTGCTAATTCGAAGTTTACCACCAACGATTTACCAAGCGATGAAGATTATGCACCAAACTTTCTTCATTTCTTGCTGATTACAACATCATTTATTATTGCCTTTAAACAGATCAGGCGACACAAAAACAGGCAATTGTTGGCACTATGGGGCATTGTAATACTTCAAATGGTTTTATTTTGTGGCTACCTGAAATGGCAGCCATATGCAACGAGGCTTCACACACCCATATTTTTACTTGCAGTACCCCTGTTATGCTATGCAATAGATACCAGCAATATGCTGAGAAAAATTTGCAGCGTCTATGTCCCCCTGTTAATGGTTTACAGTTTAATGATTGTTACCTCCAACAGGCAAAGGCCTTTTGATAAACACCTGTTTAACAGCAGGTATACCAAAATTTTCACGGCGCGCGATGATGTTAAAGATGATTACACTATTGTAAAAGGTATTTTATCAACCAGTAAATACAAGAATGTAGGCCTTGTAACTAACAGCGATGCCTGGACGTACCCGCTATTTTACGATTGTTTCAGCAAAAATATCAACCCCATATACCTCAACGTTAAAAATTTCACCCAAGCAATCCACCCTACCATACATGGCAAAATGGATTGCATTGTAACTACCGATATTAATAAGCGTTCTGTTGATTATAAGGGGGAACGCTATTATAACATAACGCCCGGTAATAAACTTCTATACTTATATATACGTAATTAAGCTACTAAAGCTTCCGGCTCAGCTATTAATGGGTTTACCGTTTCGTCGTCTTTTTCTACGCGCAGGTTTTGTACAATATGTTGCTGACGGGTTGGCGTATTTTTACCCATGAAGTATTCGAGCAGTGCTTTAATGTTGGCATCTTTCAATATCACCGGGTCAAGGCGCATATCCTTGCCAATGAACAAGCCAAACTCATCGGGTGAAATTTCACCCAAGCCCTTAAAGCGGGTTATCTCGGGTTTAACGCCGAGTTTAGCTATAGCATTACGACGCTCTTCATCGCTGTAGCAATAAATTGTTTCCTTTTTATTGCGCACCCTGAACAGCGGTGTTTGCAAAATATAAACGTGACCGGCTTTCACCACATCAGGGAAAAACTGCAAAAAGAAAGTCATGATCAGCAAACGGATGTGCATACCATCCACATCGGCATCGGTAGCAATTACAATATTATTGTAACGCAATCCATCTAAACCGTCTTCAATATTTAAAGCATGCTGCAGCAGGTTAAACTCCTCATTTTCGTAAACCACTTTTTTGGTAAGTCCAAAGCAGTTTAACGGCTTACCCTTCAAGCTGAATACTGCCTGGGTCAGTACATCGCGCGATTTGGTGATAGATCCACTGGCCGAATCACCCTCGGTAATAAACAGGGTAGTGTCCTGGCGGCGTTCGTGCGTGTCTTCAAAATGCAGCTTGCAATCGCGTAGTTTACGGTTATGTAAGGATGCTTTTTTGGCACGCTCGTTTGCCAGCTTTTTAATACCGGCAATATCTTTACGCTCCCGCTCCGATTGCAAAATCCGTTTCAACAGCGCATCGGCAGTTGCCGGATTTTTGTGCAGAAAGTTATCGAGTTCGTTCTTTAAAAAATCGTTAATAAAGGTACGTACCGTTGGCCCCTCCGGACCAATATTTTGCGAGCCCAGCTTGGTTTTGGTTTGCGACTCAAAAACCGGCTCCTGCACCTTAATGGCAATTGCCGCTACTATAGATGCGCGAACATCGGCCGCATCAAATTCCTTTTTATAAAACTCACGGATAGTCTTTACTACCGCTTCGCGAAAAGCTGCCTGGTGTGTACCACCTTGGGTAGTATGCTGACCGTTTACAAACGAGTAATACTCCTCGCCGTACTGCTGCCCATGCGTTAAAGCAATTTCAATATCCTCCCCTTTAAGGTGGATGATAGGATAACGGATATTTTCCACATCCGAATTACGTTCGAGCAGGTCTTTTAAGCCATTTAGTGATAAAAACTTTTGCCCGTTGAAGTTGATAGTTAAACCAGCATTCAGGAACACGTAGTTCCAGATCATGTTTTCTACAAATTCCGGTATAAAACGGTAGTTACGGAAAATGGTTTCGTCGGGGAAAAAGTTGATGGCTGTACCGTTACGCTGGGTAGTTTCTTTTTCAGCTTCATCGCGTATTAATTCACCTTTAGCAAACTCGGCCAGCTTGGTACGGTTCTCGCGGTACGATTGCACGGTAAACGAGGTAGACAACGCATTAACGGCCTTGGTACCCACACCATTTAATCCTACCGATTTTTGAAAAGCTTTACTATCATACTTACCACCGGTATTGATCTTGGATACACAATCAATCACCTTACCCAAAGGAATGCCACGACCATAATCACGGACCGATACTTTATGATCGCTCATGCTTACATCAATAGTACGACCGGCACCCATCACAAACTCATCAATAGAGTTATCTACAATCTCCTTTAGCAGTACGTAAATACCATCATCATAAGCTGTACCATCGCCCAGCTTACCAATATACATACCCGGTCGCAGGCGGATGTGTTCCTTCCAATCGAGCGAACGGATACTATCTTCACTATAATTTACTTCTGCCATATGTGTCTTTATAATCACGTCATTGCGAGGTACGAAGCAATCGCTGCAAGACAGGTAAGCCGGCGACATTTCTACGCAGGGATTGCTTCGTACCTTGCAATGACGATTTATTTCCTATGTCACCCAAATATACTAAAATTATTGGCAACCGTCAAGCAGGTAAGCTACCTGAACTTCATGCAATAGCGGGCTTTATTGATGTTTCTAAAAAACTCAGGCCCCTTTACATTAGTAAGGCAAACGGCCATTGCATAACCAACATGATATTTTTGAACTGCTATAAGCAACGCATACTTGTAGTTGCGGATTTCGGGCAAATCGGCCAAGTTAAAAAGGTAGGTTTTGCCCGCATCGGCATTATACATTTCTAAAACACTTGCAGGCAGCGGCCTCATAAAATACTTATCGTCGTCGCTAAGTGCCTCAGCATGGGCTCGCGCTACATTAAGGTATGTAGAATCGGGGTTGGCCAGGGTTTTACCGGTAATATTTTTAACCTGTTCGTAACTGGCCCAATTTTGTTTAAGTGAGTGTACCTGAAACCAAACTTCAAAATCCTGACCGGGTATAGTCATGGCGTAATCAAAGGTGAAATTTTCGTTATTTACGGCAGGCAGTTCTTTAAAAGGAGCCGGCAGTTTAAAATCTGCCCCGGCGGCATTGGCTTCTTTAACAAAGGATGCAAATTGGGCACTTACTTTAGGTGGGGCCTGTACAGCTTTAGCATTTTTATTTTTTTTGGTTTGTGCTTCGGCTACTCCCGGTGTAATATTGAGCATACCTGCGGCAAGTATTACTATTTTGCTAATTTGCTTTATAAAATTCATTACTGGTAAATACTGCTAACCGTTTAAATATTCTATATTAACAAACGCATCAATGCTTTGGTATCAAAGCAAATTTATAATATTAATTTAAAAAATAAACAGCATCTCTAATAATGAGTATAAAACCTAAACTAAGCAGGTTCGATTTAACCATGATTGTAATCAGCTTAATTATTGGCACCGGTATTTTTAAATCGCCCGGAGAAGTTGCTATACGCACAGGCAGCACACAGTTATTTTTTGCGGCTTGGGTTGTTGGCGGTTTAGTTACTCTTTGCGGCGCCCTTACCTTTGCCGAAATTGGTGCCCGTTACCCAAACACCGGTGGATTTTATAAACTGTTTTCGTACTGCTATCATCCGGCTTTTGCCTTTATGATTAATTGGGTGGCCATTATAGCCACCACAGCATCAGTAGCTGCAGTGGCCTTAATAGGTGCCGAATACCTGAACCCGCTTTTACTCCCGCAAAGCTTACAGAACAGTACAGGTACAAAAATTACTACCATTGTAATGGTGCTCATTGTTTACCTCATTAATTTTTTAGGCATAAAAATGAGCGCAAGGGTGCAAAACCTGCTTACTATTTTTAAAGTAGGAATGATTATAGTACTGTGTTTAGCCATATTTAAAAGCGATGCCAGTACTGTAGTCAGTAAGGCAATAATACCTGTTGGCAATCCAATTGCCCAGTTTGGATTGAGCTTAGTTGCCGTGTTTTTTACATTCACCGGCTATCAGCAAACCATTAATTTTGGCGGAGATGTAATTGATGCCAAGCGCAACATCCCTAAGGGTATATTTATGGGGATAGCAGTAGTAATAGCCGTTTACATGGCCGTTAACTTTGCTTACTTCCAGGTATTAGGCATGGGCGGCTTGCAACAAAACACCGGACTGGCAGCCAAAATGGCTTCGGTTGTATTTGGCGAAACAGGTTCGAAAGTTACTTCGGTTTTAATGTTTGTATCGGTATTGGCTTATGTAAATGTAAACATTATGTCGGTACCGCGCATGTACTACGCCATGGCCGAAGATGGCATGCTGCCAAACATATTTAAACGGGTGAATCCACGCACCCAAGCGCAGGAGTTTGGTATGAGCTTTTTTGTATCTACGGTATTGATCATTTTGTTGTTTGTAAGTTCGTTTGGCGAAGTACTTAACTATGCCATGTTTTTTGAATGCATTGGTTTAAGCACTGCGGCCATAGCTATTTTTATTTTGCGCAAGCGCACCCGGCATTTAGATGGAACAGGCATTTACACTATTAAATGGTATCCGTTGGTACCCATAGTTTTTATTGTTGTTTATTGGTTTGTAACCATTAGCATTTTTATGAATAACCCTAACGCCATGTTGGTTTGCTTAGGCGCATTTGCAGCAGGGCTTATCATTTACTACGCTACTAAGCTGAGCAAAACATCATCCACATAAAATAAGACGGTATCGAACTAAATATTGCAAAATCACCCTTCGAAATTCATGTTTAAACTTTATTTTTATAAACTAATAAGTTTAAACTTTCATGCTTCCCCAAACGCTGGTTCGTACGTGGCATAAATTAACAGGCCATGTTTCCGAATTTTCTTTAACAACCCGGGTATTTCATTCGGTTTGCTTAATTATCATAGTGGCCCTGGCTTACAATGTACCTTTAAACTACTATGTAGGCCTTAAATACATTGCTTTGCTGAGTGCTTGCAGTCTTTTAGCATTTGCCCTTATTTATTACCTATCGCGTATTAAAAGGCAAACCTCTGTGGCCCTGGGCATTTTTATGTTTACCGGCAACCTGCTGTTCACCATTAACTTTTTTCTTAATTCGGGCATCAACGGGCCAACCGATCTTTTTTTTATTGTTACCATGGTGGTAATGGTTACCGTAATACCGGTAAAGCAATACTGGCCACTTATTGCCATTAATTTTACACTGGTTACCGCATTACATATTATACAGTATTACTATCCCTGGCTGGTACCAAATTCGTACGATAATTTGGCGTACAGGTATATTGACATTACATCGGCTTACTGGGTAGTAATGATTGTTACGCTAATTAACTTTTATTTTATCAGGCATAATTATGAAGTGGAGCGGAGGTCGGCTGAGCAAAAAACGGCCTTATTGAAGGTATTAAACGAAGAAAAAAATAAGCTATTCTCTATCATATCGCACGATTTACGTGCACCGCTCAGCAATGTTCAAAATTACCTGGAGATGCTTACCGAAGTAGAAATAACCGCACAGGAATCAACTGATATTATGCGGAAACTGTTGGACTCAACACGGTACACGCTCGATATGGTTAACAACATCCTGTCCTGGTCGCAAAGCCAAATGAGCGGTCTTAAATTCAAGATTACGCCGTTAATAGCACACGAAGTACTGATGCCCCAGTTGCTGTTGTTTACCAACATTGCCAGTAACAAGCAAATTAAGGTAGAAATTTGCATTGACCATAATATTGTAATTGCTGCTAACGAAGGAATGCTGCAGGCAATAGTTCGTAATTTGATTAATAACGCAGTAAAGTTTACTTCTCCCGGCGGTCGCATTATTATTAGTGCCCAAGCCCAAAGTTCAACTTGTGTATTCATGATTAAAGACACCGGTAACGGAAAGCCTGCCAAATTAAACTCTAATATATTTTATTTAAATAACGGCAGCACCACAGGTACTGCTAACGAAACAGGTGTTGGTTTGGGGCTTGTACTTTGCAAAGAATTTGCAGAAGCACTACAGGGAAGCATATGGTTTGAATGCGATTCGGTTAGCGGGACAACTTTTTTTGTAGAACTCCCCTTAGTGGGTGGTAAGCAAGAAAACTTTACTGAAACCCCTTTACAAGTTATGTGAGTTTTGCTTGTTAGCGTTTGCAAAACCCCATGTTTGCAATTTATAAATCAAAACGTTGATGAATAAGTTTACTCGTTAAGTTTATCGGCTAATTTTATCACTTGCTCATCCAGCTTGTTAGCACTTATTTTCAGCAACTTAATCAGATCGCTTACCTCACTTGTGCATTCCATTTCATCAAGCAGGGATATCAACCCTACGATGTTTGCTAAAGGAGCCCTCACCAAATGTGACTGATCATAGGCTACTTCCTTTAAAGTAACTTCTTTCATTTCCTTTTCCAGATCGGCTTGTTGCTTCTTTTTAAGCAGCTCGTCTTCATATTTTTTGCGTTCGGCAACCTGGTATATGGTAGCAGCAAAAAGTGGTTCGTCTTCTCCGTCTTTTTGAAATACCTTAGCACTAAACAGGCAATGAAAATCGGCTTTTGGTGTGCAAATATGAAAGCTTATTTCTTTAACCTCGTTATTCATCGTTAATAACGGCTGAATAAACAATTGATAATATAACTTACCACCCTTATCTAACAGATCGGTAAAATCCTTATAAATAACTTCTTCGGCATTGGCATTAAGCCAAACCAACATTGTTTGGTTGATGTGAACAATTGTTCCGTTTGCCCTGAAGATGAATAGCCCGCACGGTGCCTGATTGTAAAAGGCTTCAAAGTCGGTTTTAGGTGAAGAGATCAGGGGATAGAAGTTTTGCATCAATTAAATTATTATCAGAAAAGAGATAACAATTGATTGCTTCTATTGTTTGAGCGGGCGCGCTTAAATGTGGGCAGTGCCCGGTAGCGTCTAATATAACTAAAGAATTATTAGGCGTGTATCGCTTTATATAATCGCCAATGTGCAGGGGAGCCAGCATATCCTGGTTACATTGAAGTGTTACGCTGGGTACGGTTAGCTTAACAAGATCGCCTCTGCTATCCGAAAAAAACGTAACCCGTGCAAATTCCCTGGCAATATCAGGGTCGGTGGCGCAAAAGTTTGCCGTAAGCTCCTCTCCCAATTCGGGCTTATGGGGATTGCCCATTATTAGCGGAGCCATAGCACTCGACCAGCCCAGGTAATTGCTCTCCATCATCTCAAACAACGCCTCCAGGTCGGCCTTGTCCAAACCACCCACGTAATCGCCGTCGTTAATGTAATAAGGAGATGGGGCAACAAATACGAGCTGGCTAAAATATTCGGGCTTATTAATAGCTGCACGCACACCAATCATGCTGCTCACCGAATGCCCCACAAGAATTACGTTGCGCAAGTTCAAGGTTTCTATGATCTCTAACACATCAGCCGCATACCCATCTAAAGTACTATACCGCAATGAATCATATGCAGACAGATCAGACTGACCCGCACCCACAAAATCGAACACAATTAAGGTATGCTCTTTTTGGTAAGCATCAATTAAATGTCTCCATACGTTTTGGTCGCAACCAAAGCCATGCGCTAACATCATCACCTTATCGCCGTCACCAAAAATCCGTACGTTATTCCGCTTTAAAATATCCATCACCATCCATCAGAAATAAGTATATCAACTTATACGCCGTGAAACTTTTAATGTTCAAGATAAATTAATTTTTGCTGAACCTAAAAAGCGAGCTATAACATTTGCAGGTGGCAGTATATTTATTATGTTGCTAAAGCTCGTTCATGGTATGTTTACAGGGTGCAATAATGCCCATCAGTTTTGAAGTGCGCAATGGGAAAAATACCTATATGCGCAATTTTGGAACTTTGTCGGTTTCCCGAAAGCGGCCGCGACACTTTTATCAATCATATTTAGTTTTAGCAGAAACAATTTATATTATTAAATTTGAGAGTACTCTAACTTTTATCATATCATATGCAGATATATGTCATCATAGCTACCTATAATGCCTCACGCTGGCTTCGTGCTTGTCTTAACAGTTTAAAAACTTCTATTTTGCCGCTTCAGGTAGTAGTTGTTGACAATAATTCGAGCGATGATACCGTAGCTATTATTGAAAGCGAGTACCAAAACGTAATCTTAATTAAAAGCAAAGACAACCTGGGCTTTGGTAAAGCTAATAATGTGGGGTTAAATTATGCATTGGAGCATAACGCCGACTTTGCTTTTTTACTTAATCAGGATGCCTACATTCAACCGGATACCATTCAAGCACTGGTGGAAACAAGCATAAAAAATCCGGATTATTTCATACTCAGCCCTATACACTTGAGCGGTGATCCTACTAAGCCCGACAATCAGTTTGCTAAATCGTATGCAGCGCCTGTAAACTGCAAACAATTGCTTTCAGATTATTTGGCCGATGCCAATAACATGAAAGATATTTATGAAACCAGCTTTGTAAACGCTGCCTTATGGCTTTTACCAAAAGCATGCCTGTTAAAGGTAGGTGGCTTCGACCCTATATTTCCGCACTACGGCGAAGACAATGATTATGTACACCGGGTGAAGTACCATGGTTATAAAGTTGGCATTTGTCCGCATGTTAAAGCTACGCACGATAGAAGTCAAGTTCAAGGCACTACGGTAATTACTCCTGAAAAAAAATTCCATACCCGTTTTATAAGCCATCTTATAAAACTAAAGTATTTGAACACGAGCGATAACAAATTGATTTTTAACGTTTATAAAGGCTTATTGATGAATACGTTTAACAATCTACTTCATTTACGTTTTGCCGATATAATTATGGAATTTAAGGTAGTGAGTAAAGTAAGCTCTTACTTTAAAGAAGCGAAAGAACACCGTGAGTTAAGCAAACATGCTACTGCGGCTTTTTTAACTACGATAAAGGAACCTGTAGCATTAGTCAACTAACACTATATAACAAAAGAAGCCCGGAAAAACCGGGCTTCTTTATATTCAATAACTGAATTACTCAGTAACTAATCAAGGTTAAACGCCTAATAATAAACGTGCAGGATCTTCCAGCAATTGTTTAACACGTACCAGGAAGCTTACCGATTCGCGACCGTCAACAATACGGTGATCATATGATAGGGCAAGGTACATCATCGGGCGAATTACCACTTGTCCGTTTACGGCAACCGGGCGCTCAATAATGTTGTGCATACCCAAAATGGCCGATTGAGGCGCATTAATGATAGGCGTGCTCAGCATCGAACCGAAGATACCACCGTTAGTGATGGTGAAAGTACCACCGGTCATGTCTTCAATGGTTAATTTGTTTTCGCGGGCTTTACCGGCCAGCATAACCACAGCCTTTTCAATTTCGGCCAGGCTCATAGCATCAGCATTACGGATGATAGGAACCACCAAACCTTTGGGAGCCGATACGGCGATAGAGATGTCAGCAAAATCGCTGTATACCACTTCTTCACCTTCTATACGGGCACCAACAGCAGGCCATTCAGAAAGGGCCATACAAACCGCCTTGGTAAAGAACGACATGAAGCCTAATCCTACGCTGTATTTTTCTTTAAATTTATCTTTGTACTTGCTGCGCAGCTCCATAATAGGCTGCATATCTACCTCGTTAAAAGTAGTCAGCATAGCAGTTTCATTTTTAACAGCCACCAAACGCTTAGCTACGGTTTTACGCAGGTTCGACATTTTTTCGCGACGCTCGGCACGGGCACCAGAAGTTGCCGGTTGCGAGGTTTGAGGAGCAGTAGCCGGTTTTGAAGCAGGAGTAGCAGCAGGCTTCTGAGCACCTAAAGCATCTTCCTTAGTGATACGGCCACCAACACCGGTACCGTTAACTGCTTCAGGACTCATGCCCTTTTCGGCCAGTATTTTACCGGCGGCAGGTGATGGCGTGCCAGCGGCGTACGAAGAGCCTGAAGTCTGAGGTCCGGAGTTCGGAGTTGAAGACTGAGCTGACTCCTGGCTTGGGGCTGATGGCTGAGAACTTGCAGCAGCAGCTCCGCCACCGGTAATAGAACATACCACAGCACCAATAGCTAAAGTATCGCCTTCGGCAGCAACAGTCTTTAAAGTACCTGCGCTTTCTGCAGTTAATTCAAATGTAGCTTTATCAGATTCCATCTCGGCAATAGCTTCATCCATTTCAACCTGGTCGCCGTCTTTTTTGATCCAGCGCGATAAGGTTACTTCGGTAATAGACTCACCAACCGGTGGAACTTTAATTTCAATGGTTTTGGCTTCTGTTGCAGCAGGTGCTTGTTCAGCAGCAGCCTCTGGTTTTGCGGCACGTTGGCCCGGTGCGCTTTCGTCGACGGCTGCAGCAGTGCTTTTATCAACAGCTGGAGCAGCGGCAGGCGCGGCACCGGCAGCTTCAATAGTAGCCACTACACCACCTATAGGCAAGGTATCGCCTTCGGCAGCAACAGTTTTTAAAGTTCCGGCACTTTCGGCAGTTAGCTCAAAAGTAGCCTTGTCCGATTCCAGTTCGGCAATAATTTCATCCATTTCAACCGCGTCGCCGTCTTGCTTGATCCAACGCGACAAGGTTACCTCTGTAATAGATTCGCCAACCGGCGGAACTTTGATCTCTAAACTCATGTTTTTTTAAGTTGTATGTTTTTTGTTATCGGTTGTCGGTTGTCTGTTATCTGAGCACGGATACATATTCGTTCCAACACTGACAACAGGAAACCGACAACTGACAACTCTAATTAGTCTGCATTAGTTTCAGCCATTTTTTTGGCTGTATTTTTTACTTTCTCTTTTTGGTTTTCGCTAACCGGGGCTTCAAAAGCCTTAGAGATAATGTACAATTGCTGCGAAGCATGTTGCTTGGCATAACCGGTAGCCGTGCTGGCACCTTCCTTACGCGAAATTACATCTAACTGTAATTCGCTCTTACGGAACTTGCGTAGCATGTAAGGCCATGCGCCCATGTTTTCAGGCTCTTCCTGTACCCAAACAAATTCTTTAGCGTTGGTGTATTTAGCTTTAACCGCTTCCATTTCCAAAACCGGGGTTGGGTATAGTTGCTCAACACGTACCAGGGCAACATCGCTGCGTTTATCGGCCTGTTGTTTTTCCAATAGTTCGTAATAAATTTTACCGCTGCAAAACAGCACACGGGTTACTTTAGCTGCATCAGTAGTATAGGTATCGTCTATCAGTTCTTCGAACTTACCTGTAGTAAAGTCTTCCAGTTTAGATACGCAGGCCGGGTGGCGCAATAAACTTTTTGGCGAAAAGATCACCAATGGTTTACGGAAATCGCGGTGTAACTGGCGACGTAAAATATGGAAGAAGTTGGCTGGTGTAGTACAGTTAGCTACCTGTATATTGTTGTCGGCACATGATTCCAGGAAACGTTCAATACGGGCTGATGAATGCTCAGGACCCTGACCTTCGTAACCGTGAGGTAATAACATGACCAAACCGTTACCACGCTGCCACTTAGTTTCGGCGCTTACCAGGTATTGGTCTACTATTATTTGAGCACCGTTCACAAAGTCGCCAAACTGTGCTTCCCAAATAGTCAGAGCGTTAGGGTTAGCTAAAGCATAACCGTAATCAAAACCTAATACACCGTATTCCGACAGTAAGGAGTTGTATACGCTAAACTTAGCTTCGGTACCTAAGGTGGTTAAAGGGGTATATTCTTCGTCCGTATCGGGCAGGGTAACCACAGCATGACGGTGCGAAAATGTTCCGCGTTTTACGTCTTCACCGCTTAACCTTACCGGGTGACCTTCTTTTAACAACGTACCATAAGCAAGCAACTCACCCATAGCCCAATCAAAGGTTTTGGTTTCGTTTACCATTCTGCGGCGGTCGTCAAAGAGCTTTTCAATTTTTTTGAAAAAACCTTTATCAGATGGCAGGTTAGTTAATTTTTGACCGATCTCTAAAAGTTCGGCTTCGCTTACCTTAGTATCGGTATCGGCATACACTTCGGCCTTGGTTGGCAGGTGTAAACCTTGCCACGAACCGGCAAACATGGCGTTACCAGTTTCAACACGGGCTTTGGCCTTAGTTTCGTCCAGCTGTGCCTGCAGTTCATCACGGAAAGATTTTTCCATAGCTTTAGCATCTTCAGCAGTAACACTGCCTTCGGCTAATAACTTCTGGTAATAAATTTCGCGCGGATTAGGGTGGGCTTCTATAGCTTTATATAACGTAGGCTGTGTAAATTTAGGTTCGTCGCTTTCGTTATGACCGAAACGGCGGTAGCATAAAATATCAATAAACACATCCTCGTTAAACTCCTGGCGATATTCCATAGCCAGGTTAATAACATATACCAATGCCTCGGCATCATCACCATTTACGTGAAATACCGGCGAAAGCACGGTTTTGGCAATATCGGTACAATATGTACTCGAACGTGCGTCTTTATAGTTAGTAGTAAAACCAATTTGGTTGTTAATAACCAGGTGAACAGTTCCACCGGTTTTATAACCATCCAGTTTTTCCATTTGCAGCACCTCGTAAATAATACCCTGGCCGGCTACCGAAGCATCGCCATGGATTAGTATCGGTGCTATTTTATCATGGTCGCCGTTGTACTTGCCATCAATTTTGGCACGGGTAATACCCTCCACCACCGGACCAACAGTTTCCAGGTGCGATGGATTTGGACAAAGGCTTAAGTGTACTTTATTACCGTTAGAGGTTTCAATATCGGTTGAAAAACCCAGGTGGTACTTTACATCACCACCAAACGACGATTCCATATCGTAGTTTTTACCCTCGAACTCCGAAAATATCTCGCGGTACGGCTTACCCATAATGTTGGCCAGCACGTTCAAACGACCACGGTGAGCCATACCAATGGTAAACTCCTCGATGCCTAATTGCGAACCTTTTTCTATAACCGAATCCAGCGCCGGAATCAATGCCTCGGCACCTTCTAACGAAAAACGCTTTTGACCTAAAAATTTGGTTCCTAAAAAGCTCTCGAAACCAACGGCCTCATTCAGCTTGTTTAAAATACGTTTTTTCTCTTCTTTGTTGAACGATGGCTGATTGCGTTTGCTTTCCATCCTGTCTTCAAACCATTTGGTTTTAATAGGATTACGCATGTATTTATACTCGGCACCAATGCTTTCGCAATAGGTTTCCTCAATCAGCTGGCGAATATCGCGCAGTTTGGCGGGACCTAATCCTACTTCAACACCTGCGTTAAACACGGTGTCCATATCGGCTTCGCTTAAACCAAAAGTTTCTAATTCTTTACCCGGAAAGTACTTGCGGCGTTCGCGTACGGGGTTGGTTTTGGTAAACAGGTGACCGCGTGTACGGTATCCGTTTATCATATTCAGCACGTTTATTTCCTTTAAAACATGCTCGGGTGCACCCGAAGTTGCTGCGGTTGCAGCAGTTTGAGGTGCAGATCCTTGTCCGAAATCGAAGCCTTCAAAAAACTTTTGCCAGCCGTAATCTACCGATTCGGGGTCCTGTTTGTAAGCCTCGTACAAAGAATCTATATAGGCAGCGTTTCCGCTATTAACATAATTAAGACGATCCATCTGAATACCAATCTGTAAAACGGTACAAAACTAAGCATATAAGCTGTAAGTTTTACGGTTTTATTTGCTTTTGGTTTGGTAAATTTTATATTTATTGCCTTATTAAGACGTGTAAAACGAACACTTAGTATTGAAAACTTAATAGGTTTGAGTATTTGGGCGTTTCCCTACGGGCCGGGCTATGCGCTCATACGCCTGCAGGCCTTACGCTTTTGGCCGGTATCCGCTACTATCCCTAACGTTGTTTAAACCGGAAACTCAGTAGCAGTAGCTTTGCAGAACTTTGTAAAAACTGTGTATACAGTATGAGCTTGCCGGAGTTAATTTTTCAAACCGTTTTTATGATATAAGCTAATCAAAATCAATAATTAACTTAGTTGCAAAAAATAACACATGCTTAAGCCAAATAAACACAGCCTTCAAATTGTAATTGTACCTCTATTACTTCTTTTAAGTCTTGCGTTCAAATTTAAAGAGGAGGTAATCAACTATTTTGGAACCAATAAGGAGATTACTTTCAGTAAAAAAACATACAAACTATCCTGGAGTTCGCACCCAAACGCAACGTATTATAAACAGGAATATATTCCAAACGGAGATAAAGCCGACACCTTTAACGATATGATCCTTATCGATTTCATTCAGCGCGATATGCCGGTTGCAGAAGTGGTTAAGGCTCAGGTGAACATGCTTAACGAGCGCAAAAAAACTGACAAGATTTGCAACTATACGCTTACCAACAGCGCAAACGGCAGCGAATATATTCTCGACTTTGTGATGAGTGAAGGCAGTGGCCCAACTCTTAAGATTGTGGAGTGGAATGCCTATCGGTACAAGGCTTATACCGATAAGCAAGGCCATAAGGAGTATTACTGTTTGGCGTAAGCCACCGCAGCTATGATAGTAAAGCAAGCAGTTTTTTAAAATCGTTAAAGGAGTACCGTGTTGAACACCGGAAGGCGTTAATTAGTTATCCTATGCCTAATATTCAAATTAAAGCATAAGCATTAAATAGTTCGGGTTATCCTCCCATAAGCCTGAAGTGCTTACGGCACGGGCCAATATCCGTACTACCCCCTAATGTTACCTGACCGTTTTTTTGGCAATTGCACTAATAACATCCACCATGGGTTGTAAATAAGCTTTTTATAAGAGCCTTTAACAATAGTAGTTCTCACGCTGTCGTAGTGTTAAATTTACCTGATGAAATACGCGCCATCCTTATTCTTATTATTACTAATGCTGGTTAGCTGGCAGCATAAGGGAAAAGAAACTTTATCTGAAGAACGGCTTAGCGCACAAACCGACGAAATTTATGATAATCTGGTAAAAATCAGACGAGATTTCCATGCCCACCCCGAGTTAGCAGGCCACGAGATACGAACCCAGGAAATTATAAAACAGTACTTGTTAAATTTAGGGATCGAAGTTAAAACCGACATTTACGGACATAGTGTTGTAGGAATTTTAAAGGGCAAGAAAGAAGGAAGAAAAATAGCCTGGCGGGCCGATATGGATGCCTTACCAAATGACTTTCCCGACGAGGTTGAATTTAAGTCGACGATAAAAGGTGTGCAGCATGGCTGTGGCCACGATGTTCATTTAGCAATAGGATTAGGCATAGCAGAAGTTCTTGCAAAAAACAAGGAAGCTTTGAATGGAACTGTGTACTTTATATTTCAACCAGAAGAAGAATCGTTTAAGGGCGCAAAAGGTATGATAGCGAATGGTTTATTTTCCATAATTCATCCCGATGAAATTTATGGCTTACACGTTACTCATTTACCGGTGGGCCAAATCATGACAAGGCCCAATGAGATCTTCGCATACCAAAAACGAATTAGGATTGAACTCAAAAATGAGCTTTCTAACGAAGAAGCGAAAAAACTTGGTCAAAAAATTCAACGATCGTTATCTCGTTCACAAACTGGCAGCAAGCCCTGGGAACTACAAAACATGGGGGATGCTAATATTGGATTGACAAATTCGAATACAGATTTTAAGGACTATCTTATAATGGATGCTAATTTTAGCATTCGTTCAGAAAAAAACAAACTTTATTTAGAGGCCTATTTGTATGAAACAGATCGGTTCAATCTTCAAAAGATCATACCTGAAATTCAACGATTAATTGAAGAAGAAAAATATAAAGAAAAACTGCTTTCCATTTCATTTACACAGGAAAATCCAACAATAGTTAACAATGAGGAGCTAACTAAAAAGGCAATTAAGGCACTAAAAAGAATCAGTAGGCAAGATGTAGTTATGCCCGATTATGGCCAGATTCCGTATTTTAATGACGATTTCGCCTTTCTTCAACAAAAAGTTCCAGGAGTTTACTTCTTGTTAGGAGGTTCTAATATTAAGAAGGGCATAACAGCAATGAATCATTCGCCTAGTTTTAATGTTGATGAAGAAAGCATAAGAGTGGGTGTCAAAAGTTTTTCATATCTAATAATAGACAGACTAAATAAAAAATAAATCACGATCATCATAGGTATTGTTTCCTATTCACGGTTTATAGCTTTTTGTAACGAGCTTAATATTTCTTTGTAAACAGAGGCATCCGTCATTATCCCTTTGTCTTCAAAATAGTAAGATCTGGAAGAGCTACTCCCGCCAAAGTAGTATTGCTCCATATAAATGCTAAGGGTAACCTGAGTTTGGTTACCTACTTGTTTTAAGAAGAAATTCATCGTTCTTTTTTCGCCTGCTTTTGCTGACAATACATTTCCACTCTTAACAAATACCTTACCTTGTATAAATCCGGCTTGCTTATCTAACGATTGAATAAAAATATCTTTCATTGCTAAGTAGTCTATCACTTTATCAAAAGCAGAGTCTTTACCAAGCGTTATTAAGACCGTTTTGAATGGTTTATCATTTTGCGCGAATGCAGCACTTGTGCTAAAACAAAAAAGAAGCACTATTAATAAATTTTTCATTTTCATTATAGTTAGTTTCAATGAATAATTACCTCTATAAGAGACCATGAGTAAGCAAACATAAAGTTATTTAACGTAAGCGGGGTCTCATAATAAAAGACACTGCACTAACATAAACAGACCAGCAAACTTTCAATGTATGAACGGCTCCGTATTTGGCAATGACGATCAGTTATAAATTTACAACCCATTCAAATCCCCCAAATACTTCTCCGCCTGCTCCATCAGCAACGCCTTTTCTTCCGGCTTCATTTTTTTTAGCGTTACGTAAGCCATACCTATCCGCGGATTTTGTTGCAGTTGAGCGGCGTTGCGGTCGAAGAAGTTCCAGTACAGGCTATTGTACGGGCAGGCCTTATCCCCTACCTTCTTTTTATAATTGTAGTGGCAGTGCTTACAGTAATCACTCATTTTATTGATGTAAGCGGCCGAGGCTACGTAAGGCTTGGAACCAATGATTCCGCCATCGGCAAACTGGCTCATGCCGCGGGTATTGGTAATTTCCACCCATTGTATGGCATCAATGTACACGCCCAAGTACCAGGCATCCACATCATCGGGGTTAATGCCGGCCAGCAAAGCAAAGTTGCCTATCACCATTAGCCGTTGTATGTGGTGCGCCCAAGCATGGTCGAGCGATTGGCCTATGCATTTGTTCAGGCAGTTCATTTTGGTATTGCCATCCCAAAACCAGTGCGGTATTTCGGTAGTGTGGTTGAAAAAGTTCTTCTCGTCGTAACCCGGCATGTGCGCCCAGTATACGCCCCGCATAAATTCGCGCCAGCCAATCACCTGCCTAATGTAGCCTTCCACCTGCGCCAGGGTTATTTCGTCCTGATGATCTTCGTAATGAGCCAGCACTTTACTTACGATCTCCACAGGTGATAGCATCTTCACATTCAACACAAACGACATTCGCGAATGAAACAAGCTGATATGGTTTTGCAGCATGGCATCCTCATAAGTACCAAAATGCGGCAGCAGGTGGTGGCAAAAATAATCTAACGACTTCAACGCTTCCTGCCGCGATAAAGGCCATTCTAAATGCTTCTCATCCACATTGCCAAAGTACTTCACCCCCATTTGGTCGATCATAGTTTTCAGCGCCGATACATTATGATCAAAGGTAATGGCATCTTGTAAAGGCACTTTGTTATCGTACTTTTTACGGTTCTCGGCATCAAAGTTCCAGCGGTTACCTACGGGGTCGTCGCCTTGCATCAAGATGTGTAGCTTGCTGCGCATATGGCGGTAAAAATTCTCCATGAGGTATCGCTTTTTAGCGCCAAAGAAATTTTGCACATCGAAGCGGTCGGTTAAAAAGTGCTCGGAATCGGCAACGCCGGTTTCAATGCCAAGATTTTGGCAAATGCTTTTCAGTTGTTCGTCCAGCCGGTATTCATCGGGCAGCTGGTATTCAAAGCGGGTAATTTTCTCTTTCTCAACAATCCGTTTAAGATTATTTTCGAAGTCCTGCAGGTTGTCCTCACTATCCAGTTTAATGTAAATGACCTCATGGCCTTTCTTCTCCAATTGATGAGCAAAATTGCGCATAGCGGCAAAAAAGGCCAGTATCTTTTGCACGTGGTGCATTACATACTGCTGCTCCTGCATCACTTCGAGCAGCACATAGGTTACATTGGCATCGGTTTTTGTGTACCAGCTATGGTTGCTGTTCAACTGATCGCCCAGGATTAAACGTAGGGTTTTGGCCATGTGAAATAAACACGGCTATGGGGTTGCGGTTTTAAAATGCTTAGTGCAATAAACTCTAAAACATGATGCTGGCTGTTGATCTATTATTTAACCCGTCATGCTGATGAATATCAGCATCCCATTATACAGGTAAACGAATTGCAGGAGCGTAGAAAGTGGGGTGCTGAAATAAATTCAGCAAGACTTCGGAGTAGCAAAAATCGTTCACAAAAGCGTTCACAAACCGTTTATTAGTGTTCACTCGTGAACACTTTTTGGCCTGAAATGAGGTAAAATTACTGATGCAAGCAACCGGAAATATGCACTCAAATGAAGAAAAATGAAGTTTTTTGAAAGTTTCTGAAATTTTATAAACAGAAACGAGTGTTTGCAGCGTGAACACTTCAACCAACTACGTCACCTTTTCTTCCGTCAGCCAAAGCTTTACATACTCGCCTTTAGGGTCAAGTTCAGCTAATGACTTAGGATTAAAATAGCGGTTCTCGCGAGGGTCGTTACCCACGCCGGCAATGTAGGCCCAGTTGCCCCAGTTACTGGCGGGCGAATAATCTATCAGTTTCTCTTCAAACCATTTGGCACCGCGGGTCCAGTCTACCTTTAAATTTTTAACCAGGTAATACGATAAGGCCTGCCTGCTGGCATTGCCTATGAAGCCGGTGGCGTTCAGTTCATGCATGCTGGCATCAATGAAAGGCTCGCCGGTAGTGCCGGTTTTCCATTTATCAAAAAGCTCTTCCTGGTTATCGGCCAGTTCGGGCGCGGCACCTTTAAACCCTTCGGGATCAAAAAACGTACGACTATATTTTTTGAACATGAAGCGAAAATAATCGCGCCACAACAATTCGAGCATCAAGGGGTGGTTGTTGCCATGCTCATGCTTCATTATTTCCCAATAAACCTGCCTGGGCGATATGCAGCCAAACGATAACCAAGGTGAAAGTTTAGACGACAGGATATTTTTATTGCCTTTACCCATGCTTGTTGAGCCGTAAGCCAAAAAGAATTGCTCTATCTGTTCTTGCGCAGCAGTTTCGCCACCTTTAAACGAGTAGCTGGCGCGGGCATCTTGCACAGGCTGGGTTAAGCCCAACTGCTCCAGTGTGGGTAGTTCGCCGGCATCGGCAATTAACGGGGTTACAATACTATCGGGCGTAACAATGCAAGGGCGCACATCACTATCGCGCTCTACCTTCTTTTTAAAGGTGTTAAAGCTATCGGGAATGTCTTTAATTGGAAACGGCAGATCTTCTTTATGATAGAGGGTATGGCCAATGAAGTGTTTTAAATTCAGCTTCATTTTCCATAGTGCGGCCTCCACCTGTTCGGATATGGCAGTTTCTTCAATAGCTACCTCGCGGTGATGATAAACCTCATTTACCTGGTATTGCTCCGCCAATTGAGGGATTACATCGGCCGGATGGCCATGAACTATCAGCAGCTCTCCCCCTAAATTACGCAGGTTCTGCCGTAAATCGGCCACGCTTTCCAGTAAAAATTGCGCACGGATGCTGCCTGTTTTTACAGCCCTGTTATCGTCATCAGCATGAAAATAATGGGGGTCGAAACAATATACAGGCAATACTTTATCAGCTTTGCGGGTGGCTTCAAGCAATATTTCATTATCCTGAACACGCAAATCATTCCTAAACCAAACCAGTATTGTCCTCTCACTCATTCTTTATAATCAATCTAAATTAGTACACAAAAATGGGAATTATTTATCTCTTCTACACTTATCGCTGCAATATTTGACATCATCCCAACACTTTTCCCACTTTTTTCGCCACGTAAACGGCCGGTTACAAACCTCACACATTTTGCTCGGCAGGTTCTGTTTTAATATTCTTTTAGGTGCAGGCATAATTGGTTAAACAAACTAATGTTCTGCATGTTAGAGCAGTTCAGCATATTTAAATGTTCAAACATATGGGTTTTAAAGATAAGAATATTTTAGTTATTGGCGGGAGTTCGGGCATTGGTTTAGCCCTGGTTAAACAGTTGGTGAACGACGGCGCCCACGTAATTAATATATCGCGCAAAGCATCGGCCGAATGGCCTCAAGATGTTGAGCATATAGAAATGGATGTATTAGGCGATGTGAGCAGCCTGGCAGGCAAACTTCCGGAGCAATTACACGGCTTGGTATATGCCGCCGGAAGCATCAATTTGAAACCCTTCACCCGCCTTACAGCCGATGACTTTTTAAACGATTACCGCATTAATGTGCTGGGTGCCGTAGCCGTAATTCAGCAGGCGTTAAAAGCTTTACGTGCGTCGGGTACTGGCTCCATTGTTTTGTATAGCACGGTAGCAGCCAAGGTCGGACTTAGTTTTCATGCCAGCGTTGCGGCCGCCAAGGGTGCCGTGAGCGGTTTAACCCTGGCCCTGGCTGCCGAATTAACTACGCAGCATATCCGCGTTAACGCTATAGCACCATCCTTAACAGATACACCTTTGGCCGCCAGCCTGCTTGGCAGTGATGATAAAAAAGAAGCATCTAACAAACGCCACCCTATGGGCAGGTACGGTCAGCCTGATGATATTGCCTCAGCTACCAAGTTCCTCCTCTCTGATGAAAGCAGCTGGATGACCGGGCAAATTATTTCGGTAGATGGTGGAATGTCGAGTTTAAAATAGAGCCAAGATGCAAGAAACAAGAGACAGGAATATAAAATTAATATGTCCGCCTTAGTCTTGTTTCTTGTCTCTTTCCTAAGCAACTTCTTGCTCTCTACTGACACTAAACATTCAAATTAAGCGTATATTTATATAAATCATAAACAGTAAAACATGGCTACTACCGAGAGTATTCAAAGCGCTTATATAGATTATGTGTTGACCGAAGGCCACGAGCCACAATCGGTTTATTTGTTTGCCAAGCATAATGAAATGACCGAGGAAGAGTTCTACCGTTTCTTTGGATCATTTGAGGCAGTGGAGCAAAACATCTGGGCAGGCTTCGCTACCAAAACCATTACCGAAATTAAGGGACAGGATATTTGGGCGCAGTATTCGGCACGCGAAAGGGCCTTATCGTTTTTTTACAGCTTTTTTGAGCTGCTAAAAGGTAGTCGTAGTTTTGCCATTTATAGTTTAAAAAAACAGCCACGTACTTTGTCGTCACCCCGCGTGTTGCATAACATGCACGTTATTTTTGAAAGCTTTGCTGAAGAGATCTTGCGCGACGGATTGGAAACCGGTGAACTAACAGACCGTAAATTCTTCTCTAACAAATATAAAGATGCCCTGTGGATGCAACTGGGCTTCGTGCTTAAATTCTGGATCAACGACAATTCAGCCGGATTTGAAAAAACCGATGAAGCTATTGAAAAAGGCGTTAATGTAACCTTCGATTTGTTTGAGCGTTCGCCCATTGACAACCTGCTTGACTACGGCAAGTTTCTGGCCAAAAACGGTGGACTTAAACAAAAGATGGGATTTTGAAAGGTTAAAGGTTAAAGGTTAAAGGGAAGTTGCATCGAACTGGGTTGTTTTATATTATCTTTAATCATTTGCCATCCAAATATTTAATCACATCTACACATTATAATTTTCATCGTTTGCAAATCTGCACACCGGCAAATCTGCACATATAATTCATGATACAATACGCTGCAATTTTTGATATGGATGGTACTTTGGTTGATAACAACCAGTACCATTATAAAGCCTGGAAAGATCTGTTTGAGAAACATAATCGTCCGGAGGTTACGCCCGAATTGTTTCATGAAAAGCTAAGCGGTGTACCGGGAATGCCGATTATGCATGAGTTTTTCGCTGAGTATACTGAGGATGAAATGCAGGAAATGTTTGAAGAAAAGAGCCGCAACTATCGTGAAGCATTTGCACCGTTTGCTAAGCCTATCAATGGCTTGGAACGCCTATTAAGAGAATTAAAAGACAATGGTGTTAAACTGGCTGTAGCCACATCGGCAGCGGTTATTAATATCGACTATATGATGAACCTGTTACCCATCAGGTCATATTTTGATGTTATTATAGATGGGCCACGGGTGAGCAAGCCTAAACCTCACCCGCAAATATTTTTGAAAGCAGCGCTTGATTTAGGTGTACAGCCTGAGAATTGCGTGGTTTTTGAGGATTCACTATCGGGCGTAAAGGCAGCTAATTCGGCCGGTATGAAAGTGGTAGGTACTACAACTACTCATACAGCCCAGGAACTGCACCCGGTTAATTTAGTTATTGACGATTACACCGGATTAACAGCGCAAAAGCTGGCTGCAATATTTACTAAAAACTAACATGAGCGAAGATAAAGCGAGAGAGCAAAATAGTATTCCAACCAGCACAGTAGAACGGTCGGCCAGGTTTGTAAAAACCGGGTTTAAGGTAGGCGGCAATTACATTAAGCACTATTCTAAAAAGCTGTTTAACCCCGATATGGACCGCAGCGAACTGAATGAGGATAATGCATCTGACATATACGAATCGTTAAGCGAGTTGAAAGGCAGTGCCCTGAAGGTAGCCCAAATGCTGAGCATGGATAAAAACATTTTGCCTACTGCTTATGTCGATAAATTCTCTCAATCGCAGTACAATGCTCCTCCGCTATCAGGGCCGCTTATTGTACAAACCTTTAGGAAATACTTTGGCAAAACGCCCGATGCTATTTACGATAAATTTAACCTGCGCTCTACCAATGCTGCATCTATAGGTCAGGTTCACCAGGCCGAACTGAATGGTCAAAAACTGGCCGTAAAGATCCAGTACCCTGGCGTAGGCGATTCCATTTCATCCGATTTAAAGCTCATTAAACCTTTTGCCTTCAGGTTATTAGGCATGAGCGAAAAGGAACTTAATGTGTACATGCGTGAGGTGGAAGAACGCCTGGTAGAAGAAACCGATTATGAACTGGAAGTACGCCGGTCTATTGAGTTTTCAGAAGCCTGTGCATTACTTAATAACGTGGTTTTCCCTACTTACTATCCCGAGCTATCCAGCAAACGCATCATTACCATGAGTTGGCTGGAAGGCATGCACTTGAAAGAATTTTTGCTAACCAACCCTTCACAGGAACTGCGTAACCAGTTAGGTCAGGCTCTTTGGGATTTTTACAACTTCCAGCAGCATGAATTACGTGCCGTACATGCCGACCCGCACCCGGGTAACTTTTTAATATTGCCCAATGGTAAGTTAGGCGTTATAGATTTTGGCTGCATTAAAGAAATGCCTGAAGATTTCTATTACCCGTTTTTCTCACTTACCTCTACCAATTTATTAGAGAACAAGGAAGAAACTATCAAAGCATTCCGCAAGTTGGAAATGATATTGCCTAAAGATAATGCACAGCAAATAGACTTTTACTACCGCATGTATCACCAGATGATTAGCCTGTTTGCCAAGCCATACATGAGCAGCACTTTCAACTTTGGGGAATCTGCATTTTTTGACGAACTATACGGTTTCGGCGAGCAGATCTCCAAAATGCCCGAGTTTAAGCAAGCTCGTGGTGTTAAGCATTTTATATATGTGAACCGTACCAATTTTGGGCTATACAATATCCTGCATGAGTTAAAGGCTGAAGTAAAAACGGATACTTATAAGCCGCATGTGGTACTAGAATATTAAAAAAGTTTGTGTTGAAACATATATTAAATTTAAACTAACCTTAACAAATACATTAACTTTTAAAAACCCCCGGCCCTTTCTATTGTTGCTTTGTAGTATATGAAGGTACTGCTAACAGGCGCAAATGGTTATATTGGAGCAAGGCTAATTCCGGCCCTGTTGGAGCAAGGCCATGAGGTAGTATGTTTAGTGCGTGATAAGAAACTTTTTGAAAAACAAAGTCCTTATGCGGGCCAAGTAACTCTTATAGCCGGTGATCTTTTACGCAGCCGCAGTATGGAACAGTTTCCAGCTGATATTGATGCGGCATATTACCTCGTCAACGCCCTACCGCAAACGTCAGGATTTGCCGGTTTAGAAGCACTTTCGGCCGAAAACTTTATAGAAGCAGTTAATCAAACCCACTGCAAGCAAATCATATCATTAAGTGAAATTGACGATCATTTAGGTCAGGCAGGGTTATCGCGTATGCATGTAGAAGACGTTTTACGTCAGGCTAATGCTGCTATTACCATCCTTAAATCAACTATGATTATTGGTCCGGGCAGTATTGCTATAGAACTATTGGAAGGGCTTACCAAAAAGTCACCTATTATTATTGCAACCAATTGGGCCAAGGCACAGGAGCAGCCTATTTCAACCCAAAATGTGGTGGCCTACCTGGTAGGTTGCCTGCTTAACGAAGAGACCTTTAACAGCGAATTTCACATTAGCGGACCGGATGTAATTACATTCAAACAAATGCTGCTGATGTATGGCGAGGTTTGCCGCCAGAAAAAAGTAAAGATCGTTAAGGTACCGCAGGTATCTTCGGCATTATCGTCGTACTGGTTAAACTACCTTACGCCTATTAGTTATTCACATGCTAAAACACTGGTCGAAAATTTAAAGTTCGACTTGGTATCGCGCGATGATGCCATTCAAAGTATTGTTCCTATGCAATTGCAGCCCCTAAAAGAAGCGTTATTGCAAAGCATGCCGGTTAACAACGTGTCAAACTAAATTAACGGTCGTTAGTTTAATGGTTAATGCAAAATCATCATGTTTTAATAACAGGCGGAACCGGCTTAATAGGCAAGCCTTTAACACAGGCGTTACTGGCTAAAGGCTATAAGGTTAGTCATCTAAGCCGTAGTCCCGGTAAAAACCCACAAGTAAAAACTTATTTATGGGATGTAGCCAAAGGCCAAATTGATGCTTCTTGCATTAACGGAATAGATACCATAATTCACCTGGCGGGTGCGGGTATTGTTGATAAACGCTGGACAAAAAAGCGTAAAAAACTATTGGTAGACAGCCGGACTCAATCCATCAAACTTATATACGAGATACTTGATCAGCAAGCTGATCACCAGGTAAAACGTGTAATATCGGCATCGGCTACCGGCTATTACAGCAACAGGGGCGATGAATGGCTGGATGAAAATAGTAGCCCCTTAACCGACTTTTTAAGCACCTGCTGTGTAAAATGGGAAAATGCTGTTGATGAAGGCTTACAACATGGCTTAACCATCACCAAGTTCAGAACCGGGGTTATACTCACCACCAAAGGCGGTGCCTTACCGCCACTATCGTTACCGGTGAAGTTTTATGTAGGAACTGCTTTAGGCAATGGCAGGCAATATATTCCTTGGATTCATATTGATGATGCGGTAAACATGTACCTGCAAGCTGTTGACGGACACTTACCGCCCGATGTTTACAACATGGTTGCCCCTAACCCGGTCACTAACAAACAACTCACCCAGGCTGTAGCGCGTCAGTTGCGCAAGCCTTTATGGTTGCCTAATGTTCCTGCCTTTGCCTTAAAATTAGTGTTAGGCGAAATGAGCATGGTGGTTTTGGGTAGTACAAGGGTATCGGCACAAAAAATACAGGATGCGGGTTACCATTTTAAATACGACAACATAGCTGATGCACTGAAAAATATTTATGGCTAACAAAAAACCCATTACCCTCTTTTGGTTCCGCCGCGATTTGCGCTTACATGATAATGCTGGTTTATATTATGCTTTAAAAAGCCCCAACCCGGTGCTGTGTCTTTTTATTTTCGATAAGGATATACTGGACCATTTAGAGGATAAAGACGATGCCCGGCTTACCTTCATATACAATACCTTGAATAAATTGAAGGACGAGTTGGAAAAGCATAACAGCAGCCTGCTCCTTAAATATGATAAACCCGAACATGCTTGGAAGGATATACTAGCCGATTATGAAGTAGCCGCAGTTTACACCAATCATGATTATGAGCCGTATGCCAAAAAGCGTGATACCGAAATAGGTGAAATGCTAAAAGGTAAGGGCATTGAATTTAAAACATTTAAAGATCAGATTATATTTGAAGGCAGTGAGGTAGTTAAGGATGACGGTAAACCTTACACCGTTTTTACGCCCTATAAAAAAAAGTGGCTTAAAAAGGTTAACGACTTTTATTTGAAAGCCTATCCTACCGAGAAGTATTTCAAAAACTTGCACAAAACCGATCCGTTGAAATGGATTGAGCTAAAAAAGATGGGCTTTACAGAGAGCCAACTGCAATTTCCCGAAACAGAGTACGAGTATATAATTGACGATTATGCCGCAAACCGCAACTTCCCGGCTAAAAAAGGCACTTCACATATAGGGCTGCATCTGCGCTTTGGTACCATCAGCATTCGCGATGCAGCACGCAACTCATTCGAACGGGAACAAACCTGGCTGGGCGAATTAATTTGGCGAGAGTTCTACATGATGTCGTTAGACCATTTCCCGCAAACGGAAAAACATGCTTACCGCCCGGCTTACGACCGTATAGAATGGAGAAACAACGAAAAAGAATTTGAAGCCTGGTGCGAAGGTAAAACCGGTCACCCACTGGTTGATGCCGGCATGCGGGAATTAAATGCTACAGGTTTTATGCACAATCGGGTACGTATGGTGGCAGCCAGCCTGCTCATTAAACATTTATTAATAGACTGGCGCTGGGGCGAGCGATACTTTGCACGTAAATTATTAGACTACGAAGCATCAACCAACATTGGCAGCTGGCAGTGGGTGGCAGGATCGGGGACCGATGTAATGCCCTACTTCCGCATTTTCAACCCGGAATCACAGTTAACGAAGTTCGACCCAAAATTAGAATACACAAAAAAATGGGTTCCGGAATATGGTACAGACCAATATCCAAAACCCATTGTTGATAATAAAGCAGGTAAAGAGCGTGCTTTAAAAGTATATCGTGCTGCGGTAGCTAAATAATTAGTTAGTTACCGTTAATAAAATGATCTCGAAATGTAATACCGAATTAGCCGGAATTCTTACGTTTTGAGATTCGTCTCTTTGAACACTTACGCCATAACCCAATTTAGAAGGAAGAAACAAAGACAACCTGGACCCTGCTGTGCCTTTTTGCATTCCTTCACCAAAACCTATAGCGGCCAAATTATTTAAGGTAAACGAGACCCCCACATTAGTAGTTTCCTGGTCATTAGATGCTGTATCAAAGTTTGTTCCGTTTAACAAGCTGCCGGTATATTGCGCAGTTACAGATCCCGACGGGCTTGGAAATACAGTACCTGTACCCGGTTGAACTACCTTATAATACAGGCCACTTGCAGTTTTGGTGTAACCGGTTAAATTATTTGCAGCCATGTACTTGGTAATTGACTGATCGTCATAAGCAGCCTGATTGTTAATTACATTTACATAACACTCCAAACTTTGGTTACCTGGTAAACGGTTAGGGCCTGTACCGCTCCCGCTTCGTCCGTAAGCCAAACGTGAAGGGATGAGAAATTTAGCCCTCGTGCCTTTAAATTTCGCTAAATTATGCAACGCCGTAATCAAACCTTTTGGCATTGCCGATCCACCATTATTTGTTAATAAACCAAGATAACTATAACTGTGGTTATAAATGGTGTCGGTAGAGGTAAACGAACCATCTAACGATTTAAAACTGTATACTAAGGATACCGGCGTTTCGTAATTAAGCTCGTTGCCGGCGCCATAACCCTGTGCTAATATTTCATAGTATATACCGGTGGTATCGCCATCAGTTAAATCACGCTTCATATTAGTAAGGTTGTTAGTCTTAATATAAGCTTCAATTTGTTGCTGGTCAAAAGTTTTGATATCTACATCGTTCTCACTTTTACGGCAAGAAACAACGCCCATGGTTAGCAATAAAATAAGTGCAAAATAAATTTGTTTCATTTAAAATTAGTTCGTTACATCAAAAACCTCTATCCTGAAATCTAAAATACTGTTAGGCGATAAACCTAAAACTGGTTGGGCATAAGGTCCATAGCCATATCTTGAGGCAAAGATAAGTCTAATAATTCCGCCCTTATTAACCATGGGTATACCAAACTGCCATCCGCGTAATACATCGCCCAAAACAAAAGAGGGAGGAATATCACCCGACTGGGCAAATGGTGTTGCCGAATTTAAGGCCCTGCCGGTATAACCTAAAGTAACACGGCTCGAAGGACTGTAAAGCGTACTTACTGTACTTGGCTTTTCTATAATATAATATACAGTAATGGTATCTGGCCGACCATTAATGTTTTTCACCTTTTTAGCGATATTTGTTAAGTTATTATCGGCCAGGTAATTTTTTATAATAACGCTATCAATACCAACCTGATCTGTATTGATAATAGCAGGATCCTCCACTTTATTACAAGCTGTAAAAAGCAGTACGCACCAGCATAATATTAATAACCTGTTCATCACCTTATTAGTAATTGGCAAATTTACCTTTTTAAAGAATAAAACAGGCAGGTTAACATTATTTAACATTTAATAAGGAATGACATGAAACTTATATGAATTTAAAATTCACTATTTTCAATACTAAATGCTTTGTTCGGGCTTATAATCTACCGTAAGCTGATTTATTTTTTTGAGCGTTTTAGTTAGTAATAATTTTTCTTTTTCACTAACATGATCGTTGAGGTAAGCATTAAACTGTTTTACGATAACCCTGGCCATCCGCCGTTTTTCTTTACCCAAATCTGTAAGGTATATTTTTACCGAGCGTTTATCGCCCTCGTTACTTTGCCGGTAAATAAGATCCATTTTTTCGAGCTGACTTAACATGCGCGATAAACTGGTTGATTTGAGCCCCAGCAAAGCCGCCACCTGCGATACGGTTGTGCCTTCTTTTTCGTCAATATTGATGAGTACATAGCCTATTGACTGCGTGATACCAAAGTCGGCTACCAGTTGGTTATAGCGGTTAGCCATATTTTGCCAAACAATTTTTAGCAGGTAGTCTATGGTTTCGTGTTGATGGGGATGTTTCACTTTATAGGGTATGCATCCCAAAGGTAACTAAATTTAGAAGCTGACTGTTATAATGTGCATTGACAATTTCAACCATTCAACTAAATCATGGCGTATCCCTACGGGCCGGGCTATCCGCTCATACTGCGCAGGCCTTTGCCACCCGGCCGGTATCCGCTTTTATACCTTACGCATAAACTGGAATAAACTTTACTTTTTTCCCTTCAACAAAATATTGGAACAGAATATTATAAGTCCTTTCCGCTTCAAAAAACCGTATCTGTATCACATCAAAAGACCTTCCACTTTCCTTTATTAGCCCATCAACCGCAATTGCAGCTATTATGTATCTTTTATTCTCAAGTTCATTTTTTATACCTTTTTCAAGTAAAGCTATCAAGGGCAGCGATTCAGGCCTTTCATCCTTATCGTTCAGATAATCGCCGATAGGGATAAATCTATTATTTACATCAATGCTACTACCAAACGGAAAAAACTCACCTGCATCTAACAAAAAAACCTCCGCCTGCTGTATTATGCCATTGATTAGCCGCTCCTCGTTACTTTCCATCTATTACCACCCCGCCTTGGTATCATCGCCCCTTGGATCGGCACCCCCTATGTAATAACCCTGAGGAGTTCTTACAATGGCATCAACCCGGCCAATAGTACCTCTCGATGTGATTTTATAACCCTTTTGCTGTAATTTGTTTATGGTAGCCGGGCTAAATGTGCCGTTTTCTTCAGCAAAAACCTCGTCGGGTAGCCATTGGTGGTGGAAACGCTTTGAGGCTACCGCCTGCTGTGCATCCTGACCAAATTCTATCACATTTAATATGGTTTGAAACACCGAAGTAATAATGGTAGAACCACCCGGAGTACCCACCACCATAAACAGCTTGCCATCTTTTTCAAGGATGCTGGGCGTCATGGAAGAAAGCATGCGCTTGCCAGGTTGTATGCTGTTGGCCTTACCTCCTACCAATCCGTACATATTGGGCACACCGGGCTTCGAACTAAAATCGTCCATTTCGTTATTTAACAGAAAGCCTGCACCTTTAACAAAAATTTTGGCCCCGAAAGATCCGTTTAACGTAGTGGTGATAGATACCGCATTTCCCTGCGCGTCTACTATAGAAAAATGGGTGGTTTGGTCACTTTCGTAGCCTACAAAGCTGCCCGGGTTAATACTGCTGCTTGGTGTGGCTGCGTTCCAGTTAAAGCTTTTCATACGCCCGGTGATGTAAGCCGGTTTGAGCAAACTATCTACAGGCACTTTAAAAAAGTCTGGGTCGCCCAAGTACTTTGAACGATCTGCGTACACCCTGCGCTCCGCCTCGGTAATCAACTGCACGGTTGAATCCTGGTTATGGCCCCACCGGCTTAGCGGGTAACCCTCTACGCTTTTGAGTAACTGTAACAGTGCAATTCCTCCGCTGGATGGTGGTGGCATAGTAATTACCTTATATTGTTTGTACTTACCGGTAACCGCCTTGCGCCAAACCGAGTGGTAATTATTAAGATCGGCCTGGGTAATCATGCCTTTGCCCCCTTGCATTTCGGCAACCAATTGCTGAGCCACCTTGCCCGAATAAAATCCCGCACGACCTAAATCGCGGATCAGTATCAAGGTGTTAGCCAAATCTTCCTGTACCAGTATATCTCCTGTCTTCCAGGGAGTTGATTTAGTAAAATAATTCTTCCCGGTAGCGTTAAGGGTATCAAATTTGCCCATATTGCGGTTGAGATCGTTAGCCAGGTGTTCGGTAACTTTGAACCCATTGCGTGCAAGTTTTATAGCTGGCTCCAATACATCAGCCCATTTCAATTTACCGTATTTTTGGTGAGCCTGCACCATGCCATCCACCGAGCCCGGCACACCGGCCGCCTGGTGCGTATATAAACTTTTATCAGGAATCACATTGCCGCTGGCATCTAAATACATGTTGGCACTGGCCGCCGCCGGAGCTTTCTCCCTGTAATCGAGCGTATTAGTAAGCCCGCTTGCCGAGCGGTAAACCATAAAACCACCACCGCCAATATTACCTGCCTGTGGTAAGGTCACCGCCAAAGCAAATTGCACGGCAACCGCGGCATCAACCGCATTACCACCTTTTTTCAGGATGGCTAACCCGGCTTGTGCGGCATCTGGATAGGCACATACCACCATACCTTTAGTATAATGTGGCTGGTTAATTTGTGCATTTAGGTTGCTGGTTACGGCTGTTAGTACAACAGCCGGTATAAGTATTTTTAGCAGTATTGAATTCATGGGTGTTGCTGTATAATGCACTAAAATAGTATAAAGCTATTAAACCACAGTAAATCATCACAGTCAAAGTCTAAATTTTAACTATTGATAATCAACAGTATAGCGTAATTTACAGACCTTTTTAAACTTTGTAACAGCATAACGTGTTAAAACTATCGTTATTTAACAAAAACTACATGATGAAAAAAACAGCTCTACTCCTTGTTACAACCGCATTTTTAATGCTGTTTCAGCAAAAGGCAAATGCACAATTATATAAATCGGCCCTTGGTTTAAAGTTTGGCGGTTACGAAAACGGCATCTCGGGCAAATACTTTTTGAACGAAGGTGCAGCCCTCGAAGGCGTATTAGGCATACGCAACCACGGCCTGGTACTCACCGGCTTATATGAACTGCATCAAACTGCATTTAACGTACCCGAACTGAAGTTTTACTACGGCGCAGGTGCTCACTTGGGTGCTGTAGGTAAAGGCCGTTATCAACGTTATGGCAGCGATGATGAGTTCTACAACAGCGGTAGCATCTTGTTAGGTGCCGATGGCGTGCTTGGTTTGGAGTACGTGATACCCGAAAGTCCGATAGCGATTAGCCTCGACCTTAACCCACGTTTGGAACTTGCCCGCGGACCATTTTTTGACCTCGCTCCCGGCCTTGGTATAAAGTATACTTTCAAATAAAAATCTCAAGTTTATATAGAGAAGGCCGCATTTTTCAGAAAAATGTGGCCTTTTTCGCCTCATAAAGTTTCAAAAAGTTAGATATAATTAGATAAAATTACATTTAATTAGGTTTTTTCACATTCCAGGCGGGGTGTAAGCCAGAGAATGCCGGCACTTGCGTGACCGGCATTTTTCATTATCGTTTTAACTATTATTTAACCACAATAATTTTTGTACTGTATGCTTTTTGTCCCAGCAGTACCCGGAGTATGTAGGTACCTGCCGACAACTCCGACACGTTGACGGGGGTACTGAAATTACCTGCGGGTATGGCGCTGTTTTGGGTGTACACCGTTTTACCAATGGTACTGATTAGTGACAGGGTTAAATCGCCAGCCGAGGGGGCAACAAAGTTAACGTTGAGCTGGGTAGTGGCCGGTACCGGGAATGCCGTTAGCCTGATCTCGTTGTTAGTACTGGTTACACCATCGGTTTTAATATAAGTATACACCGGTGATATAGCTGTACAACCCGAAACTAAGGTGTTTTTAAGCTGGTAGTTACCGCTTTGCGCAGGTACCAGGGTTTGGCCCGTTGCACCGGCTATCAGCACATCATTTAAATACCATTGATTGTTAGCAGTAAAGTTGGAAGACAGCGTAGTACCGTTTTGAGTGATCACAGGCGTTATTAAATTTACCGGAACCCTAACCTGAGATGCACAGCCTGCGCTAATTACCTTCATATCGTAAAAATAATAGTAGTAGGCCAGGTAAGCAGCCTGATCGGGCGGTATAACGGTAGCATTGTTGCCGGTAATAGCAAACACATCATTACCAAACGGATAACCGGTAACGCCTCCATTGCTGCGGTATATGGTGGCACCGTTAGCATAGCTAATGTTGATGTAATACGTTCCGGCAGCGGGCAAGAGCAGGTTCAGGTTGTACACCCGGCCCGGATCGGTTGGGTCATCGGCCTGGAGGCCGGATGCCGCAGGGGTACGGGTTACGGTTACGTTAAGCGTAGCTTGCGATACATCTTCGCCATTGGCATTGGTAACGGTAAAGGTGATACGGCCAGCATTGCCAATGTACAAACGGGCACTTTGAATAATGGTCGGGATTTTTGTAGTAACGATAACCGATGGTGAAAACTGGTTATAACTTCCCTGGAAAACGTTTTTGGTAGCCGGACCTACACTGGCGCTAAAATCATTTAAACCTGCGTAGTAAGTTCCGTTTACCGGTGCTGTTTTAGTGAAGGCGCTTTCGCCCGCAGCTACGGGTACCCCGCCTGTTGCAGTGGTGTACCAAAGCAAGCCACCATTGCCCCTGCCCGATAATAGGTATTGCTTGGTATCATCGCAATACGCTGCCGACAAATTAGTTGGCACCGGTATAGCACCAATGGAGATAGAAGCGGAAAGGCGGTTGTTGGATGCAATGGCATCGTTGGTAAGGCCGGTTTCGGCTGTAACGGTGTAAGTAGCACCAGCAGTAGTATTAAAGGTACCGGCTAATATAAAATCATCCTCGGCCGATGGGTTCAGCGTGCCGGTGTAGGTTTCGGTGATGGTGGTTACCTGCCCGCCCCCTGCCGGCGTTATGGTAACGGTTATGGGTATGTTAACTATATCGCTGGTACCAAAATTTTTGATTCTTACGTTAATTCGCGAAGCACCGGCGCAGGCACCGCCTATGGCACTGTTGCTTACGGCAATAACACCGGCATCGCGCGTGGCGTTTGCAAACTGCACGCGGTAGTCCTGCGTTTCGCCCTTGGCGTAGGTGCCGCATGGGGTAATATCGGCAGGGTTGGTAGTTTCTACCAATACCACCCGCATTAAGCTATAATTACCGGGTACTACGCTGGCAGGCACACTTACATCGGCTGTATAAGTACCTGTTCCGTTTATGGTACCTGTAGTGGCGGCCAGTTCAGTAGCCGGATCAAAGGTACCGTCGGCATTCCAATCAATAAATATTTTAGCACGTTTATTAAAGTTACCACCGCAGGTACCCAACGTTAAACTAAGCGGATACGTACGGCCCTGCTCTAACTGTGCGGTAAGGTTTGTAAAGTTACTATACGTGGTGCAACCCGCCGGCGGCGTATTATTGATGTTTGACAAGGTTATGTTATTGATCCGAGAATCGGCACTGGAAGTTGGAGCCGATGCACAATAGGCAGCACCGCCTACGCCCGTAACTATCAGAGAGTACGCTTGCGCGCCTGTTTGCAAAGTGCCTTTGTGCGAAATGCGGATGGTATAAGTACGACCAGGTACCGCATTTTCTATAAACACCTGCTCTATGTTGTCGCGCACGTTATCGCCGGTGGTGGCGGCTGTGGCAGGGGCAAGCGGGTTAAGCACCCAGGCGCGGTAGGTGTTGGTACCATCGCTCACGTTAATGTCTAAATCGTTAATGAGCTTAGAGCTGCGGTCGTTCAGCGTTCCATCGGCCGATACCGTGGCCGGCAAATCGGTCCAGGCTATGGTGGCCACCAGCGGACCACTGCCCGATGCAATAACCGTAGTATTTGATACCTGTCCCTGTGTAAGGGTATTTTCGTTGATAAGGCTTTTACTGCCCTTGTTTACAATGGCCTGCGATGCCTTGCTCATATCCAGCACGCCCCAGCCGTAAATATAATCGGGACCAATATTACCGGCATCAAACGCGGTATGGCATGCCAGGGCTTTCAGCGTAGCCGAACGCATAAAGGCATTGGCGTTACGCTGTGCATAAAGTTCTTGCAGCAAATAAAGCGAACCGGTTACGTTGGGCGATGACATAGAAGTGCCTGATAAGGTCAGGTAAGCGGTTGTACTGCTATTTCCTGATGATAGAACAGCATCTCCATCGCCGCAAATATCCGGTTTGATACGACCATCGTCGGTTGGCCCGAATGAGCTAAATGAACTTATTTGTACGCCTTGGCGTGTAGTTGGGCCGTAGGGCAATTGATTGATAGCGCCAACGGTAAGCACATTTTTGGCATTCGAAAAACCGGGAATTACATCGTAACCGGTATTGCTGCTAATACTTGCATCGCGTTTTTTTTCCACCAGCGTGCCGGCGGCATTGTAGCCATAATAGCTTGCACCCACTGCCGGGCCCGGGTACCCCCTGTTGTTACCCGCGGCCGATACAATGAGGTAAAACGGTGCATTAACGGCAACCTGATCTAAACTGCGCGACTCGGAATCATAATAACCAAATTTGTAATCTTCAGGTGCATCGGGCCTGCCATACCATTCCCAGCGTGCCTCATCTTCGTCATAGTTCCAGCCGGCCAAAGTACCGTAAGAGTGGTTAGACAGCAACAGGCCAGATGCGGCGGCGGTAATCTCGGTGATATCGTTGTTAAAATCGTATGATTGCAGTGTGGTAGCGTTAAAGGCCATACCGCGCGCCGGTGCATAAACTCCTTTGGCTATCATGGTGCCCGCCACGTGGGTAGCATGCGCATCAGACGCTGATGAATTGCGCAGGGTAATGGTTTTACCGGAAAATTCCTGGTGATCGGTGCGTACGGTTCCACCGTCCCAAATGGCCAGTTTACCGTTCAGTAAGGCGCTCGATCCGGACAGGTTTAAGCCCAGCGAGCCACCCGGTTGCACCGTGTTGGTACGGGTACTGGCCGCAGCTACGATGTTGTTATAAGTTTTGTAATAGATAGGAAACCCTAATGGCGATACACGCTGCAAGGCGGTAATGGTACCAAATTTAGATACCCGGCGCGTAAACCAATTATGGCGGAGCGCCTGGCTCAATGCGGTTTTTAAGTTGGCGTTATAGTCATCGTTTAACCGGGTGGCCAGCACATCCAACTCTGCTTTTTTGGCCGATGTAACCAAAGGTTTTTGAGCCATGGTATTTGCTGCAAAAAATAACAGCACTACACAAAGCGTTATGTTTTTATGAATAAGATTGATGCGCATATAATAATTGGATCCGGCATTACCAGCCCGGCAAAACGTTGGTAATTTAAATAATAATTAGGAACATTTACTGCCAAACATTACATCAAAAATACCCTTTATAAAGTAACGTTATCCTGTTTATGAATTGTTCTTATTTATCAAAATTAAAACCTGTGGCTCTTGTGCTGTTAACCATGGTTTCCTGTTCGGTACAGCAAGCTAAATCATCTGCACCGGTAACACAGGGAATTTCTGGCTTCATTTACCAGGTAACCGGCAACCAAATGCCCATGAAAGGCAAGCCCATACAACGCCATGGCAAGGGTATAGCACGCGAGGTTTACATTTACCAGGCCACTACCCTGCAACAGGTGCAAGGACAAATGCCTTTGTTCACCAAAATAAACACCCATTTAGCTGTAAAAGTTAAAAGCGATAGCACCGGGCATTACCAGGCGTCTTTACCGGTGGGCTTGTATTCGGTTTTTGTGAAAGAAGGCGATCAGTTTTTTGCTTCAGAAACTGATGGTCCGGGTATTATTAACCCGGCACAGGTTATGGCCAATAAAGTAACCAACAGGAATGTGACGGTGAACATTGGCGCGGCGTACTGAACGTTTGACCTTGAACCAGTGTCAGTCTGAGCTTGTCGAAGACTTAGCAAAGCGGCGAATGCTTCGACAAGCTCAGCATGACATCCCTCACCCAGTCATGCCGATGAATATCGGCATCCCACGCGGTAGGTAAACGTTGGTGTACTTATTGCATTACCTACATGGTGAGATGCTGAAACAAGTTCAGCATGACAGATTATTTATTTAAAAACAGCCTTAAAAGGCACAAACTAACTATGATAAACAATACATCCCCTAAAATATTAATTACCGGCGCTACCGGCCAGGTAGGCGGCAGGGTAATTAACCTGCTTCAAAATGAAAGCAGCGTAACCCTGGTGGCAGCAGTACGTTCGGCAAAAAAGGCGACTGACTTTACCGACAGAAACATTGAAACCGTAATTTTTGATTTTGATGATGAAGGTACCCACGCCGATGCTTTAACGGGTATTGACCGCTTATTTATTGTGACCGGCTACACGGTAGATATGCTTAGGCAGAGCAAGGCTTTATTGGATAATGCTAAGAAAGCGGGCGTGAAACACGTGGTACACTTGGGTGCCTGTGGCAGAGATGATACCACTATAGCACACTGGGCATGGCACCAACTGGTGGAGCGTTATATTGAATGGTGTGGCTTTACTTACACCCACCTGCGCCCCGAAACCTTTATGCAAAACCTGCTGAGTTATGGCGGTACGCAGGTAGTGAACAATGGCGTTATTCACCAGTATGTAGAAGGCGCGCGCAAAAGCTGGGTGGATGTGGATGATGTAGCACAAGTGGCCGCCGTTGCCTTGCTGCACCCCGAACTGCACAGTAATCAAACCTACCGTTTGGGCTACGATGCCAAATCGTACTATGAAATAGCCGCGTTAATGACCCAAATTATTGGCAAGGCGTTTGAATACCAGCCGCAAGCGCCCGAAGTGTTTTTACAAAACATGATTGATTCCGGTGCCGAAATGGCCTATATGAGCTGCGTTTACGACCATTATAAACGCTACGCAGCCGGTACCATTCCCGGTGCCGATGATGTATTCGATAATTTTCAGGAGATCACGGGTAAGCAACCTATGACCTGGAATACTTTTATAGAAAAGCATAAGCAAGCGTTCGATTATTAATTACCCAACGCTTACTTATGCTAATAGAACAATAGAATTAATTAACTCTGATTAGTTCTATTGTTTTATCACTAAAGCTGCCGGTTTCCTGGCTCTTTACTACAATTCTGTCTTTGTCGAACGACTCTACAGTCCACTTAGCGGAAACAACCGGTAAGTCGATTTCAACACTGTTTCCAGATTCTTTCAAGGTATAAGGCAAACTGTCGAACCCTGCCGAAGCCATTCCATTAAACTTAAAGTCGATCTGGATATTTTCGGCTTCACTTTTCCACCTGCCTATCAGCAATTTGTTAAACTCTTGTGTACTCATGTATATTGATGTACAATAATTAAACCGCTTTTTGATTAACTCTTACTAATCTTGCTTACCACAAGCGGGACGCTTGCGGCAGCAAAGAGGTTAACAACACCTTATCACAAGCTTAAACAGCGTTGAACATCTTAGTTGATTGATAAGTCGCTTTAATCATTCCTAAGGTATACTCGCCCAACAGCCCCAATTCTTTAAGACCATCAATAATGTTGTTATCATTTAATACCCCTTCAGAAAGATGATACTTTTTTCTTGAATTATCCTCTGCAAGTTGATTGGGAATGGCATTTAATCCCCACACAAATAAAAGATTGTCAGGTTCAGATTCAACAGCTGTTTTCAACAATTTTTCTACTTCTTCTATCTGAATATTTTCAAAATAATTTCCGGCAATAGAAATCATTAATGCTGAGAAAAATATAAACAAAAGATTTTGTGCAAAACGATTCTTTGCTGTGTTATACAACTCCTTGGTTCTACAAGCTATCTCGTCGTATTCGTCATTCGTATATTTCCCATACAGTAAAAAGTCTTGCTGCAAAAATAAAATACGTAGATACACATATACGTCATCAGTATCGTTATTTGCAATAAGTTCTATTGCCTGAAATACATCTCGCTTTTCTTCAATTATATTTAGTTCCTCGTATAAGCTCATATATATACGGTATTGCTTGGTGTTATAAATTTACTACTTTGTAGCTGATCCATACATTAATGGCTCCCCGCCCTGCGCTTCAAAACCCCGCCGGCGGCTTCCTTAATGCTGCTGGTGAACACAAATGCTTTTTCATCAATTTCGTGCACCTTGTTGCGCAGGCGCCTTACTTCCATGCGGGTAACCACGGTGTAAATAATATCTACCGGGTGGCTCACGTCGAAGCTGTCTTTTAAAAAGCCGCGCTCGCCTTTGTAAACGGTTATGCCCCGGCCCAGTTCCATTACCAGCACTTGCTTAATTATATCGCTCTGGCCCGATATAATGGTAACGCCCGTGTATTCTTCCAATCCTTCTATCACAAAGTTAATGGTACGCGAGGCCGCGTAATAAGTGAGGATTGAGTAGAGGGCTATCACCAGCCCCATGTGTATGGCGGCTATTAAAAACAAAACAATGTTAAATACAAAAATGATTTCGCTAATACTCAGGCTCAGGTAACGGCCGGTATATAAGGCCAGGATCTCGCTGCCATCCAGCACACCGCCGCCACGCATGGCCAGCCCCACTCCTAAGCCTAAGAACACACCACCAAAAACAGCCACCAGCAACTTATCCGACGTTATTTGCGGAAACGGGATCAGCAGCATGCACACGCCCAGGCACACAATGGAGATCATGGTTTTAATGGCGAATGTGCGGTTCATTTGGTAAGCCCCCATAATTACGAACGGAATATTGATGAGTACAATGAGGTAAGCGCTGTCTATATGGTAAATTTCGTGTAGCAACAGGGAAATGCCGGTAACGCCGCCATCTAAAAAATGGTTGGGTACTAAAAAGCTTTTAAGTGCAAAGGCGGAGATCAGGATACCTGCCAGGGTGTATACAATATCGGTTATCCAATGCGTAAGGTTTTGGGTTTTCATGTGAGGGCTTAATCAAAAAGTTTGCTAAATATAAACCTTTGTAACAAAACCCCACCCATTTTAAAGCAAACACAAAGGGCCCGCTTTTCAGCAGGCCCTTTGTTTAAATTGGTAAAAGCAGCAGTGGTTAAGATCGTACCGGTAATTGCTTCAGGATATCTTCCACAATTTTGGGTAATTGGCTAACCACCTTTTTTGGATCGCGGCTTAACTCGCCGCTGCCGTAGCCAATCCAAACCGGTTCGTTGGTGCGGGCGTCTATCAGTTCTATAGACAGAACACCTTCTTTAAAGTGTTCTTGAGACGGGTAACCGTAGCCACCGCCATAGCCGCCCCATCCACCGTACATAAACGGACTAAAGCGGTATCCCCAGCCCCAACCCCAGCCTGGTCCCCAACCACCGCCCCAGTAAGGCGAGTAGTAAGTGCGGCGGGTACCACGGCCCACCAGGGTAGAATAACGTACCAGCAAATCGGCACGACCTTCCTGCAGGGTCAGTCCTTTAGCTTTAAGGCCGCTTACTGTAGCATCCTTAATTTTTTGCATAGCCTCGGGGTTGTTGTAATACCGGTTGTTGTTTACGTAATTTAACCGGGCACCTAAATCGTTTTTGTTGTTCAGCACACTATCGGGCTTACGCATTTTAAGATAGGGTGCAAAGGCAAATGATTTGTACTGACTCACACTAATATCATCCTGCCCGGCAGTGTAATAATGATAACCAGTGGAGCAGGCCGAAAACGCGGTGACCATCACCAGCATCAGCCCTATATGGAGTAATTTTCTCATGGATATATAGTTTTGAATAGTATTAATTAGACAACGCAATAACCAAAGGTTTAATACATTATAATAATTTATTTACTCCTTTTTGTGTTAGCTATTAACGTGTTAAAGTATAAGTACTGACGGTAAAGATTTGTTGTCGTTATGGAGGATATAATCTTTAAACACCATGTCATTCCGATCGATAGCGTGGCAATCCCACGGAGACCTGCCTAAACGGGATTGCCACGTCGCTATCGCTCCTCGCAATGACATGATTGTTATATGTTGAAGGGATTTACGACAAATACTTCCCTACAATAGGCATCCTCCTGCCCATGCCAAATGCTTTAGGCGATACCCGCAATATAGGCGGCGTTTGGTAGCGCTTATGCTCGGCGGTATTTACCAGTTTAATAACGCGGCGCACGGTGGTCTCGTCATACCCTGAGGCAATGATTTCGCCCGATGATTTACGGTGCTCTATGTATTCTACCAGTATGGTATCCAGGGTATCATAATCGGGTAAAGAATCGCTGTCCTTTTGATCGGGGCGTAACTCGGCCGATGGCGGTTTTGTAATGGAATTTTGTGGGATGATTTCGCGGTCGCGGTTAATGTAGTTGGCTAACTGGTAAACCTGGGTTTTGTACACATCGCCCAGCACCGAAATTCCGCCGCACATATCGCCATATAACGTTCCGTAACCTACAGCTGCTTCACTCTTGTTAGATGTATTGAGCAGGATGTAGCCAAACTTGTTACACATAGCCATTAATACCACAGCACGACTACGGGCCTGCAGGTTTTCTTCGGCAATATTAAAGGGTAGTCCTTCAAACTGTGGATGCAGGGCCGATTCAAAAGCATCGGTAATAGATTTGATTTCTACCGTTTCGCTCATGCAACCCAAATTGTTAACCAATCCCTCGGCATCACTTATAGAATGCCCTGTTGAATATTTAGAGGGCAGCAATACGGCCATCACATTTTCGGCACCTAAAGCCTCGGCAGCCAGCGCGCATACTACCGCCGAATCTATACCGCCCGAAAGTCCTAAAATAGCTTGCTTAAAGCCCGACTTGTAAAAGTAATCGCGGATACCCAGTATCAGTCCGTGGTATATTTGCTCAATATCGCTTTGGCGTTCGGGCATTAGTGTTACGGGTTGCTGCGGGGTAACGGTTGCATCATCGTTTAACACATAGTAGGTGAGCACCTCTTTAAAGTAAGGCAGTTCATCAACCAGTTCACCTTGGTTATCAAACACCAGTGAACCTCCGTCAAAAACAATTTCGGTTTGCGCGCCTACATGGTTTACATAAAATAGTGGCAGGTTATAGCGTTTGGCATTATCGCTCAATATAGCAATGCGCTCCTCATCGTGGTTGTAAGCAAACGGCGAGGCTGCAATGTTGATCATTACGTCCGGCTTTTGCTCTATCAGCTTATCCATTGGACGTATCAGGTATAGCGGATTTTCAATGGTATTCCACAGATCCTCGCAAATGGTAAGCGCTATACGGCGGCCTTTAAATTCTACACAAGTAAATTCGGTTTCCGGCTCAAAGTAACGGTACTCATCAAATACATCGTAATTGGGTAGCAACGCTTTATTCACCACCTGCTGCACCCTGCCATCGGCAATAAAATAGGCCGAGTTGTGGAGGTCTTTACCATGCGGACCGTTATTGGGTGTGGGTATACCTATAATACAGGCTATATCGGTACACTCGGCGGCTATGGTTTGTGCCGATTGCTCACACAAGTCAATAAACTCGCGGAATTCCAAAAAATCGCGTGCAGGATAGCCGCTGATGCAGAGCTCAGCAAAAACCACCAGGTCGGCGCCGTTGCTGCGGGCAGTTTTAAGCGTATCAATTATTTTAGCCGTGTTCGAATCAAAATTACCTATGTGGTAATTAAGCTGTGCCAGTGCAATGTTCATAGTGAAACTTTGTTATGGGTTTGCTAGTATAAATACAACCATAAACCCTTTATTTTGTTGAAAGTATATGACCATACTCTACCCTGGCAAATTAAAACATTTTTACGCGCTTTTTTTAGTGGCCGCCCTTTTGGCCTCCTGTAAAAACGATAAAAATAAGGTTGATGTAAGCGGCATCAAGCTGGAAGTGCATATGGAGCGGTTCGACCATGACTTTCACCAGTTGAGCCAAAAGCCTAAATCACAACAAGCTGATCTCTTGCAAAAAAAGTACGGGCTCTTTTATGCCGATTTTGTACAGCGCATGCTGGAGTTTGGTACCGTGCGCGATACCGCCTATTTTGATAAGCTTAACCAGATGTTTGCCGGCAAACCTTACCAGGATCTGAAGCACGAGGTTGATTCCATTTATCCCGATTTGGACAAGCAGGAAGAACAGCTTACCGATGCCTTTAAACGCATCAAATATTACTTCCCTAAAAAGCAGTTGCCTAAAGTGTATGCTTATTTTTCGGGTTTCCAGGCGCAAACCACGTTGGGAAATGGCTATGTGGGGGTTGGGTTAGATATGTTTTTGGGCAACAAGTCTAAATTTTACCCCGCTTTATTAGCCACCTTTCCGCATTATATATCGCGCAGGTTTACACCCGATAACATGGTGCCGCGTGTAATAGAAGGCATTATACACGAAGACATGTTTCCGGAGAGTAGCGCCGATAAAACATTTTTGTCGAAAATGGTTTACGAGGGCAAAATGATGTACCTGATGGACCAATTGCTGCCCACCGTGCCCGATAGTATTAAGATAGGCTATACCACCCAGCAAATGGAATGGAGCCACGCCTTTGAAGCCAACATTTGGGGCTACTTTTTAGAGGAAAACCTGCTTTATGAAACCGACTTCCTGAAGCAACAAAAATACCTGAACGAGGCCCCCTTCACTCCCGGCCTGGGTGAAAAAAATGAATCGGCCCCTAAACTGGGGATATTTACCGGCTGGCAAATAGTACGCAGCTATATGGTTAAACACCCCGATACAACTTTACCAAAATTACTGGCCATAAAAGATGCGCAGCAAATTTTAGATGGTGCAGGGTATCATCCAAAGTAAAATTTAAAATCAGCCATAAACAAAAATAGCTTCCCGGTTTAAAACAGGAAGCTATTTTATTATGCGGTTAATTGTAATTACGATTTTAAGATTGTAAATACACCTTTAAGGGAAATAAGGATACCAATAACCAGGATGATGTTAGATACGCTGGTGAAGATAAACCCATGACCAAAAATTTCATCGAGGAAACGGAAAAATACACCTGCCAAACCCACTATAATGGCTACAGTTAAAATCATGTATATGCTTGTTGAATTTGCTTTTTCCAGTGAACTCATAGTGATTGACAATTATGTTTGTGCAAAAATAAAAATGTTTGGTTAATAATCCCTATCCCGCCGCATATATTTTAAATTGTATTTGTGGCAACAGTTACTTTACGCTTATAGTGTTTATAAACTAACCAGGCAGTACCACCGGCCAAAATAAAAACCCATAAATTGCTGAGCGCAATAAGTAAAGAAGCGAACATTTCCCACCCGTTTTGCAGCGCAATAAGTAAGCGGTTATAAAAAGGAATTTGGTATATACCGGTATCATCATTGGCTACAATTTCTTTAGCTACCGTATTATTTTGATAAAAGCTCAGGTCAACCACACTAAACCTCACCGCATCATCAATACGGCTGTTGCTAATCTTTTGATCCACTGTTTCGTCTTTAATGCGCAACATTGCATCGGCCTCTTTCAAAGTGGGTTTCCATTTCTTTTGCTGGTTAGCAATCTCCAGACGGTTGTCGCGCTTTAGTTGAGCCGATAGGTAGTCCAGCGTTTTGTCTTCTATATTCATGCGCCTTACACTCACATGAATACCTAAATGGCTTACCTCATTCATAAATTCTTCCAAATTATTAGCAGGTACTTTAACCGTAATACTGGCGGTAGTTGCGTAAGCCGAAACTTGCTTTAACGAGTCGTTATTTAACCGGATGCTTTGTTCGTTTACAACGGTCGATTTCATATCATGGTGCATCACAATTCCCTTGTAACTTCGGGTCAGTGCGGTTATCGCTTCACTGCTTTTTTCAACGTCTTTTACCTTAAATTGCATTTCTGCGGTTTTTACCAGCTTTGCAGCATTACCGGTAGCCGAAACACTATCGGCCGATTGTAGGCTTACCTCCGCTGCCTTGTCCATACTATTATCATCGCCACCGCTTCTTTTACTACAGGCTCCAAGCAGGCAAAGCGCGGCCAGGAGCACCAATAAGTTACTCATTTTCATAGTATTAAAGTTTAATTTGATTTTATATTGATACCTCGGGATACAGAAAAGTAACCCGGTTATATTTAATTGTGATAAACTTGTTACGCAAGGCAGGAATTACAAACGAGCGCAGACTGGAGAAATATAGCAGGTTGCTGATGTAAAGCACCTCACGCCTTAAAAGCAAAAAGCCTCAACTTGTTCGGTTGGGGCTTTTTGCTCTTTTTTTATAAACACTATAGCGAGCAAAAAACAATGATCGCTTATTCTACTTTTTCTATACTACCAGGTGCTTCATCCGCTTTAAAATAACTTAATACGGCCTGTGCCTGTTTCAGGTTCACCACTTCCTGCAATTCTACCTGGGTAGCTTCCTTTATTTTTTTAACCGATTTAAAGTATTTTAATAATTTTTCGGCAGAGAGGCGGCCAACGCCGGGAATTAACTCCAACTCTGTTGCCAGTGTGCCTTTATCGCGTTTTTTACGGTGAGCGGTGATTCCAAAACGGTGGGCCTCATCGCGCAATTGTTGTATGATCTTTAAGGTTTCCGACCGCTTATCCAAATACATCGGATAAGAGTCACCCGGGTAAAACAGTTCTTCCAGGCGTTTGGCAATGCCTATTACGGTCACTTGCTTATCTATCCCTAAAGCCTTTAAGCTGTTCATAGCCGATGACAACTGACCTTTACCACCGTCAATAATAATTAGCTGAGGCAAAATACCACCTTCATCAAGCATGCGGCGGTAACGGCGGAAAACAGCTTCTTCCATAGTTGCAAAATCATTGGGACCTTCAACCGTTTTAACGTTAAAAAAACGGTAATCCCGCTTAGATGGCTTACCATCCCTAAATACCACAATGGCCGATACCGGGTACTTGCCTTGAAAGTTAGAGTTATCGAAACACTCAATATGGCGGGGCAGCTGGTTCATGCGCAGGTCCTTCATCATTTGCGTGAGCAAACGATCTGTTCGTACATCGGGGTTCAGCTTTTCGTACTGTTCTATTTTATCGCGCTTAAAGAAATGGACATTCTTTTCCGACAGGTCGAGCAGTTTCTTCTTTTCGCCCAGCTTAGGTACCGTGAACCTGATCTTCTCGTCGTCCAGCTCAATATTAAACGGCACAATAATTTCGCGCGAGGTACTGTTGTAACGGGTGCGGAACTCAGAGATAGCCAGCGTTAACAGTTCTTCATCTGTTTCATCCAGGCGTTTTTTGAGCTCCAGCGTTTGCGTTTGAATAATAGTGCCGTTCATTACCTTGAGGTAATTTACAAAGGCGTATTTTTCTTCGGATGCTATGCTGAATACATCAATATCGGTAATAGAGGTATTAACCACTGTAGACTTGCTCTGGTATTTCTCCAGCAAATCGTACTTGCGTTTTAAGCGGTGCGCCTGCTCAAAATCGAGGTTCATGGCAGCGCTTTCCATATCGGTTTTCAGCTCCTTAACTACGTTGCCTATCTTGCCGTTCAGTATATCCTGAATTTCGTTAATGCTGCGGTCGTAATCTGCTTCAGTTTGGTAATCCTGGCAGGGGCCTTTGCAATTACCCAACTGGTATTCCAGGCAAACCTTAAATTTACCTGCCTCTATATTTTGGCGGGTTAATGGCAGGTTGCAGGTACGCAGCGGGTAAGTTTCGCGGATGACCCCTATAATGGTGTGCATCATACTTACCGATGGGTATGGTCCCAGGTATTTAGAGCCATCCTTAACCACATTACGGGTCCAGTAAATGCGCGGATAGTTCTCTTTTTTGATCACTATCCAAGGGTACGTTTTATCATCCTTTAAATCGATGTTGTACTTAGGTTTGTGCTTTTTAATGAGACTATTTTCGAGCAGCCAGGCATCAACTTCGGTATCAACAATAGTGAAAGTAATATGGCGTATTTTAGATACCAGTACCTTTGTTTTAGCATTGATCTGGTGATCTTTTACAAAGTACGAAGACACGCGGTTGCGCAGGTCTTTGGCTTTACCAATATACATGAGTGTATTATGCTCATCCCAATATTGATAAACGCCGGGTTTATGCGGTATATTCTTTAATGCTTCCTTGTAATCAAACATAAACTCAAATTCCCTCAACTTTACCAATGCGGCAAAGGAGTATTAATTGCTTTAAATGTAATAACGGATAATAGGTTTTGTTTGTATAAATGTGCGCTCAATTCAATGTGAGCGTGGACGCTCTCACCATATTTTCGATCAGGCGTAGACGCCTGATCGGGCAGCGTATTTAGTTATGCTGAATTTGTTTCAGCATCCCACACGCAAGGTTGGCTGCTGAGTAATTACCAAGCAATAGGCTCAACGCGCGGGATGCCAATATTCATCGGCATGACGGATAGTGCAAGGGTCGCTCGAAATATCTTGTCTCTTATTTCTTGTCTCTTGTATCTTGTATCTTATCGCTTGTCTCCGGCAGCTTAAAATCCCAGCTTATTCTCCACCTCTGCCGTACCCTGCTGCTGCTGGCTGTAGGCATTACAATCGAGGGTTATATTAATACCGGTTTTAGGTTGGGCAAAATCTATGTTCTGCTTAATGCCTAAAGTTTTATCGGCATAAACTCGTTTCATATACAGGGCGAAGATGGGCAGCGCGCTGTTAGCCCCCTCCCCTAAATTGGTGGAACGGAAGTGGATGGCCCGGTCTTCGCAGCCCGTCCACACCCCGGTGACCAGTTGCGGCGTAACGCCAATAAACCAACCGTCGGAGTTGTTTTGTGTAGTACCGGTTTTACCACCTATAGGGTTACGCAGGCCATATTTGCTGCGCAAGCGCCAGCCTGTACCCTCGTCAACCACACCTTTAAGCATATAAGTCATTACATAGGCGGTTTGCGGGTTCATGGCTTGTACAACGCGGGCTTTACGCTCGTATAGCAAGTTGCCGTTCTTATCTTCAATGCGGAGCAAGTAAGTTGGTTCGGTCCATAAACCTTCGTTGGCAAAGGCACTGTAAGCACCTGTCATATCCAGTACCGATGCATTAAATGTACCCAGGCAAATGGTAGGATAAGGAGGAACTTCACTGGTAATACCCATTTTTTTAATGAGCTGCATAACCGGTTCGGGCGTAACTTCTTTCATAACGTGTGCCGTAACCCAGTTTTGCGAACGGGCCATAGCCTTACGTAACGTTATCATTCCCGGCACAGTTTCGGACGGCGCCGAACCCGGGCACCAGGGCTTGCCGTAACCGTAAATAGTATCGGGCACGTTGTTCACCTGCATACAGGGCGAAAAACCGTTATCAATAGCCACGGCATAGGTGAACGGTTTGGCAGTTGAACCCACCTGGCGCGTTCCCATTTTTACCTGGTCGTACTTAAAGTGTTCGTAATCTATACCGCCTACCCAGGCTTTTACAAAACCTGTTGTGGGGTCCATGCTCATCATGGCGTTACGCAGCAGCATTTTGCAATACACAATAGAATCTACCGGTTTCATGGTGGTATCTATGTTACCATGCCAGGTAAACAGGTTCATGCTGGCCGGGGTATTAAAGTCGGTGCGAATTTCTTCGTCCGATTTTCCCTGCATTTTAAGCGAGCGGTAACGGTCGGAGCGTTTCATGCCCTGGTCTAAAAGCATCTTAAAATCAGGAATTGCTTTCCATAAACTACGGCCGCGCCAGTGTTGGTTAAATTGTATTTGCAGGGCTTTCATATACTCTTTTTGAGCGGCCTCTGCATACTGTTGCATGGTGTAGTTAATGGTAGTATAAATTTTTAGGCCATCGCGGTCCAGGTCGTAAGGGGTATCATCTGATTTATGCATCCCCTGTTCGTTCAATATCCGCTGCACATCCTTACGCAGCACCGAACGAAAATAAGTAGCCAGCCCTTCATTATGATCAATAGGATGAAAATCCAAACCCATCGGACGGGCTTTGAACTCTTCCAGTTGGCCTTCGCTCAGGTAATCTTCCTCGGCCATGCGACGTAAAACAAAGTTACGGCGGCTCAAAGCATTTTCGGGGTGACGGATAGGCGAGTATACACCCGGGCCGTTAACCATACCTATTAGTAAGGCGGCTTGGTCGGGCGTTAATTTATCGGGTGTGGTATTAAAATAAGTAGCCGATGCCGAACTGATGCCAAAGGTGTTGTAAGCACCAAAATCTACCGTGTTCAGGTACATGGTCAGGATCTCTTCCTTAGTATAACGTTGCTCCAGGTTAACCGATATTACCCATTCTTGCAGTTTTTGGATAATGCGTTTGAATACATTGTGTGATCGTTCGGAAAACAGGTTAAGCGCCAGCTGTTGGGTAATGGTACTTCCCCCTTGCTTTTTACCTATTAAGTTATAAAAGATAATGGTAAACGTACGACCAAAATCAATACCCGAGTGGTTGTAAAAGCGGTTATCTTCGGTAGCTACCAGTGCGTGGATCACATTGGGCGATATTTGGTTGTAACGTACGTTAGAACGATTTTGAACAAAGTATTTGCCCAACACCTGTTTGTCTGACGATAAAATTTGTGAGGCCTGATTACTCTTAGGATTTTCCAGATCGCGGAAAGACGGCAGTGGGCCAAACACACCAACGGCTGTAAGCGCTATAATAAGCACAACCAGGGCAAAAAAACCAATGGCTATCTTCCAGATAACCCAGTTGTAACTGCGTATTTCGTGTTGTGTAAGTTTAACTTGCATGCTTTAAAAGTTTTTTTGATAGTAATCTATATAGCTATCCAATAATTTTCGATCGGCTAATTTATCCAGATTTTCCTGAGTGATGATGAAAAAGCTGTATTTGTCGGCAGGCACTTTCATAATTTGCGGCATCAACGGCACAATTTTACGTGCGTATTCTTTAGCATCATCCCTGCTGGTAAACCGGCCGACAAATATAAGCTGATTATCGGCACCAACGGGTTTCAACTGATGTTTTATAGCCGTGCCCTGGTAACTGGTCCGGTTAAATTGCCCTACACCAAACCTCGACGAAGCTAAATTGGTAGTGCCGCTGCTTACATTAATGGCGAAATAATAGTTGGTACTATCGCGATTGTTGAAAATTGAAGGCAGTTCCGGGGCTTTAGGTTGCGGGGTAGACGGTGCTGGGATCGGGGTTTTAGACTGCGGGGTAACAGGAGCAGGAACCGGCTTTTTAACTGCCGACTGCTGACCAGCAACTGCTGACTTTGGATTGGCAGCTGCTAACTGAGAACTGCTAACTGCTAACTTCGGACTAATTACTGCAAACTCTGTATTAGGGTCGCTGTCAATTATGGCAAACCTGCGCAGGGCCATTTCGGCCTGGTTGGCATCTATGTAGGCCAGGTGCTGCCTTACTAATGGGGTTATCAATTCATCGTTAGGATAACTTACTGTTATTTGCAGCAGTTCGGCACGCAACGGGGTAACCTTTTCCTGGTGGCCTGAAGCTATAGCGCGCAGGTAGGCCAGTTGTGGGGCTACCCGGCTATCGGGGTACTGCTTCAGCAATTCATTAGCACGGGTAATTACCTGCGGATACTGGCGCTTGGTGTACAAGTCGTATATCTGGTTATAAAAAGCGTTCAGTTCGGCATCCTTATCATCTAAACGGCGGGCATAGTCAGGGTCGTTAATTACCTTGGCAAAGGTGCTGTTAGGAAACTGGGTAAGGATACTGTTCTTATACTCTTCCGATTTACTTTGGTTTACCTCGGCATACAAGCGGTACAGGTTGTAATAATCAGCCGCCAGGTTATCATCTTTCGGGAAACGCTTGATCAACTGTTCATATATGGCAATGGCTTCTGGCTTATCGTTCAATACATCGCGGTAGAAAGTAGCCAGGTCGAGGTAGGCATTATATATGCGTTGGTTCGACTGCGCCATTAACTCCGGCGTTAGCGGAATGCTTTGCACCAGTTGCTGCTGATAACCGTTAGAAGAAACATCGGCTGTGCTTTTTTGCATCAGAGCCGGTGCAACTGTAGGATCAACGTTTTGCGTAGCGTTTAACGTGTTATTGGTGATATCGCTGTTGTTGCGTACACTGCGTCGCCAGTTATCTTCCAGGCGGCGGTTACCCCATTTGCGCTTAAAATCAGAAAACCCCTGGCTTAAGGCACCTACATTATCAAAGTAGAAGCCGCTGGCCGTAGTAGCCGTATTAATATCCTGGGTAGAAAAATTATCTGCCGTTGCGGTATTATTAGCCAGTTGATTATTAGCAGTAGTATATGGTATAATATCGGTAGCCGCCGTAGTAGCCTCTTGCTGCGCCTGTAAACGGGTCATTTCCTGTACGCGAGTGTTGCGTTCGGCCTCGGGGAGTTTAGCTAATGCTTGCAGCGTATCTTCGCGGGCAATAGTTTGCAACCGGTCCGACAGCAATTGCAAATTATCTGCCTTTTTTTTGATAGTGTTATAACCCGGATAGTTTGGCGAAAGGCTAAGCAGCGTACTATCGTAGTACTGCTTGGCCATGGTGTAATCGCCTTTGGTTTTAAAGCTAATATCGGCCAGGCGCAGGTAGCTCAGGCCTTTTTGATTTTGATTTTTAAGGCTATTTTTAATAGATAAGTTATAATTTTTGATAGCCTCTTCGGTTTGGTTATCGCTGACGGCCAGTTCGCCTAACTGGTAATAGATCTGGTCGGTAAATTCCTCGTTGTTCTCGTTTCGTAATAAGCTTTTTAACCTATCGGCCCGGCTCAGGTGACGACCATTGGCGGTATCTTCTATACGGATGCGGTTGAGCTCGGCGTTAAAAGCCATTACAAAGGGGGCATTGCTTTTAACCACTCGGGTGTAGTTGGCATAAGCATCACTTGGCTGGCGGTTAAGTTCTTGTAACTGCGCCAATATAAACGTCCACCGTAAACGCTGCTGGTTTTGTTTAGCTAACGGAATAGCTTTCTCCGTCATGGCTATGGCTTCGGGGTAGTTTCCTGCTTCAATATAATACTGCATAGCCGCACCATATATATAGCCCGTTTCGGTTTTATCTTTAGGGACGATGTTTTGCAAGGCAGTATCCAGCACCGCCTTGGCCTGGCGCAACTGGTTCAAATAAACCAGTGAACGTATTTGCCAGGCACGGGCCTGTTGTACCAAATGCGGTTTGCTGGCATAAGAACGGATCACATAACTACTGTATTCAATAGCATTATAATAGTCGGCATTGAGGTGTGCGGCTTCGGCCAGCAGTAAGTAGGCATCACCCGTATAATTGCTTTGTTCTTTGATGCTGATAATGGTATTGGCTTTTTGTACTACAGCTTCCAAATCTTTATCGCCCGTGGCCAGATGCGATGCCGTATCCTGGTAAACACTTAGCAGTTGGTCGTAATCATCTACGAAGGAAGAAGCGTAGTTAGCTTGTTTTTCGCGCAGTATTTCGTTAGCGTTAAACAGGATATTATAACGCGCAGTGAGGTTTTGCAACCCGCGGTTAACGGCACTCTCTTTTTCGAGCGAACAGCCAACCAGCCATAACAGGATAAAAGGTAAAAGATGAAAGGTTTTAAAGTGGTACTTCAAGACTAAAAATAAGGTGTAAAAAAGCCAGGCTAATTTACTAAATACTATGCAACACGTTTCATAAATTTGCACAACCTATAGTATAATAGTACAGGATGGAGTGAATCATGAACAAGCCGGTAAACAATTACATAAAATACACAGGAATCGCTTTCCAAATGATAGCTATAATAGGTGTGTTCAGTTTTGCGGGATACGAAATTGATAAACGTGCAGCGCATACTACCCCGTGGGTTACAGCAATGCTATCCTTAACCGGCGTGTTGATCTCCCTCTACATCGTTATAAAATCACTTAAAGATTGAAAAGATTTTTTATTGCATTTGGTATAGCCACAATTATAATAGCACTGCCACCCGCCTTACTAAGTTATGCCGGTAAAGACAGTTCATTAATTCCCGGTTTCTGGCTAATTTTTCAGTTCTTTTCGTCGCTTACTTTCCTAATTTGCCTGAGCGTTATATGGGGTCAAATGCAAAACGGCACCCTGGGCGGGCAAATATTTTTAGGTGCTACCACCTTAAAGCTGGTTTTATGTATGACGTTAGCCCTCGTTTATCTGCGTAAACACACCGTAAACGACGTTGTTTTTGTCCTCAACTACTTTTATCTATATTTCTTGTATACGGCCTTTGAAATTTATAGTTTGTTGAGTAACTTGCGCGTCCCAAATAAAAAGTAAAAATCTCGCAATAAATGGATTTTAGGCACATTTTAGACTCAAGAAAATTATACCTCCGCGTAATTTTAGGTGTTCTATTTACACTAACCACATGTAAAACTTTTGCTATACAGGCAGAAAATGGCTCATTAGAGCCTAAAAATGCAGAACATGAGCAAGTAGAGCATGCCGGTGGCGAACACGAGGCCTTTAATCCAACCACTGCCATTTTGGAGCACATCGCTGATTCGCATTACTGGCACATTGTTGGCGAAACTTCGGTTCCGTTACCTATAATTATTTTTACTGATAAAGGTACAGAGTTCTTTTCTGCAGCGAAGTTTCATCATGGTACAGAAGCTTATCAAGCCAAATATTACACTTATAAACTTATTGAAGACAAGATTCGTGTTGTAAACGCAGCTGGTGAGGTTGATAAAGAAGCATCAAGCCACATCTACGATTTTTCGATCACTAAAAACGTATTAGCTATGTGGATAGCCGGTACAATATTGTTCATCATCTTCTTTTCGGTAGCTGCTGCTTATAAGAAAACGGTTGGCAAAGCGCCTAAAGGTTTGCAATCGCTTATTGAGCCGGTTATTCTGTTCGTTCGCGATGAAATTGCCCGCCCTAACATTGGTTACCGCTACCAGCGTTACATGCCTATTTTGTTAACCATATTCTTTTTTATATGGATCAACAACCTGATGGGTTTAATCCCTATTTTCCCGGGTGGTGCTAACGTTACAGGTAACATCCTGCTTACTTTTGTAATGGCGTTTATTGTATTAATAGTGGTGAACTTCAGCGCTAACAAATACTACTGGAAACACATTTTTATGCCACCGGTACCGGTTTGGTTATACCCAATTATGATCCCGGTGGAACTCATCGGTGTTATCTCTCGTCCTTTCGCCTTAATGATCCGTTTGTATGCTAACATATCGGCAGGTCACATTATTGTGTTGAGCTTAATATCCTTGATCTTTATTTTCAAGACCTTATGGATAGCCCCGGTATCTATCATCTTTGTATTGTTCATGGATGTTTTAGAGTTACTGGTAGCATTCTTACAGGCCTTTATTTTCACGATGCTTACCGCCCTCTTTATTGGAACCGCGGTTGAAGAGCATCACCATTAATCAACTTAGTAAATAATTATACACTATATTTAACTTTAAATTCAAACAAACATGACTGGAAGTATTGCTGCATTAGGTGCAGGTTTAGCGGTTATCGGTGCTGGTATCGGTATCGGTCAGGTAGGTGGCAAAGCCATGGAAGGTATTGCTCGTCAGCCTGAAGCTTCTTCAAAAATTCAAACTGCAATGATCATCGCTGCTGCCCTTATTGAAGGTGTGGCTCTGTTCGGTGTGGTAGTTGCACTGTTGGGTAAATAATTATCCGGCAAAAATTAAAACCTTACTTGCAGCGGTTGGCGGCAGGTAAGGTTTTTTAAACCCCTCACAACCCTCCCTACAGGAGAGGATTTTTATAGAGGGACATTAAAGTTAAAAAGTGTTGGTTAGCTAACAAAGAAATATAAATGGAACAATTATTTGAAGGTTTATTAAATGATCACTTAGGTTTTGTGGTATGGGCTGCAGTAGCGTTTTTAATACTGTTGTTTTTACTGGCTAAATTTGCCTGGAACCCGATCATGAGCGCCATTGCTGATCGTGAACGCTCAATTGAAGACGCCCTGTTAAAGGCAGAAGCCGCCAAAGAAGAAATGGCGCGTTTAACCAACGAAAACGAGCAGTTACTGAAAGATGCCCGTGCCGAGCGTGACTTAATTTTACGCGAAGCCCGCCAACTGAAAGACCAGATAGTTAACGAAGCTAAAACAGTTGCTAACGTTGAAGGTGCCCGCGTGATAGAGCAGGCCCGCCTGGAAATTAACAGCCTTAAAGCTATTGCTATGGCCGATGTTAAAAACCAGGTAGCTACCTTATCAGTTGAAATTGCAGAAAAGATTTTGCGCAAGCAATTTGCCGATCAGCATGCACAAGACGAACTGGTAGCCGATCTATTAAAGGAAGTGAAAATTAAATAAGGTTGTCAGTTATCAGTTGTCGGTTGTCGGTTAAAAATTTTATCTCGGCACAGGCAACAGACAACAGACAACAGACAACTCAATAAAATGTCTGAAATAACAGTTGCATCCCGTTACGCCAAATCACTGATAGACCTGGCGCTGGAACAAAATGCTTTGGAAGCCATTAAGCAGGATATGACCTTTTTTGTTGATACATTAAAGGCCAACACCGAATTACAGGCAGTATTGCGTAATCCTATTATTTCGCACGATAGAAAGCTAAAAATTTTACAAGCCATTTTTGGCGGTAAGGTAAATGTAGCTACTGATGCTTTTTTTAAAATAATGGTGAATAAAAGCCGTGCCGATATTCTGTATCCAACCGGTAAAGAGTTTGTAAATCAGTACAACCTTAAAAATAATATTGTTAATGCAAAGGTAGTTTCGGCTGTGCCACTATCTGATGCTAACAAGCAGCAGATCATCAGCGAGGTGAAAAGCCTGACCAATGGTGAAGTTATATTGCAGGAAAATGTGGATGCATCGTTAATTGGTGGCTTTGTCCTAACCGTAGGCGACCGCCAGATAGATACTTCGGTATCAACCAGCCTGCAAAAATTGAAAAAAGAATTCGCCCAAAAGGTGATACAATAATTTATTAGACACTTATACTAAAAATAAAATTACAAATGGTAGAGGTTAGACCAGACGAAGTATCGGCCATCTTGCGTCAGCAATTGTCGGGATTTAAGTCAGAATCTGAATTAGAAGAAGTGGGTACCGTGCTACAGGTGGGCGATGGTATTGCACGTGTTTATGGCTTAACAAAAGTACAATCGGGCGAGTTGGTTGAGTTTGATAATGGCCTGCAAGGTATTGTACTTAACCTGGAAGAAGATAACGTAGGTGTGGTATTGCTTGGCCAGAGTGATGGTGTTAAAGAAGGCGATACTATTAAACGTACCACCAAAATTGCCTCTATTAAAGTAGGTGAAGGTATGCTGGGCCGTGTGGTAAACACGCTTGGTCAGCCTATTGATGGTAAAGGCCCTATCACCGGCGAAACTTATGATATGCCTTTGGAGCGCAAAGCACCTGGTGTTATTTACCGTCAGCCGGTTACCGAGCCATTACAAACCGGTATAAAGGCTATTGATGCCATGATTCCTATTGGTCGTGGCCAGCGTGAGTTAGTAATTGGTGACCGTCAAATTGGTAAAACTGCCGTTTGTATCGATACCATTATCAATCAAAAAGAATTTTATCATGCAGGTGAGCCTGTAATTTGTATATACGTTGCCTGCGGTCAAAAATCATCAACTGTAGCTAACATTGTTCGTACACTGGAAGAGAATGGCGCTATGCCCTACTCTATCGTAGTTGCTGCCAGCGCTGCCGAACCTGCTCCAATGCAGTTTTATGCTCCATTTGCAGGTGCCGCTATTGGCGAGTATTTCCGCGATACCGGTCGTCCGGCTTTGATCGTTTATGATGATTTGTCTAAACAAGCAGTAGCTTACCGCGAGGTGTCGTTATTATTACGTCGTCCACCGGGCCGTGAGGCTTATCCTGGTGACGTGTTTTACCTGCACAGTCGTTTATTAGAGCGTGCCGCTAAAATCAACGCTAACGATTCGATAGCTAAAGATATGAACGACTTACCAGAGTCTATCCGTCATTTAGTAAAAGGTGGTGGTTCATTAACCGCTTTACCTATCATCGAAACCCAAGCGGGTGACGTATCGGCTTATATCCCTACCAACGTAATTTCTATTACCGATGGTCAGATATTTTTGGAGTCGAACTTGTTTAACGCAGGTGTACGTCCGGCCATTAACGTAGGTATCTCGGTATCACGCGTTGGTGGTAACGCGCAAATCAAATCCATGAAAAAAGTAGCCGGTACTTTAAAGTTAGACCAGGCACAATACCGCGAGTTAGAGGCTTTTTCTAAATTCGGTTCAGATTTGGATGCTGCTACTAAAAACGTGTTAGATAAAGGTGCCCGTAACGTAGAGATCTTAAAACAAGGTCAGTACTCACCGGTAACTGTTGAAAAACAAGTAGCAATTATTTACTTAGGTACCAAAGGCTTAATGCGTAATGTACCGGTAAACAAAGTAAGAGAGTTTGAAAGCGAATACACCAGCCAACTGGAACTGCGCCATCCTGAAGTTTTAGCTGCCCTTAAAGCAGGTAAATTTGATGATAGCTTAACCGGCGTACTGGAAAAAGTAGCTAAAGAACTGTCTGGAAAATATTAATATTTAAGTAGGAAGTAGTTGGTATCAAGTAAGGAGATTTTAAAGTCTTGTTACTTGATACTCGATACTTGATACCCATAAAGAATGGCTAATTTAAAAGAAGTAAGAAACCGTATTACATCTGTAAACTCAACGCAGCAAATTACCAAGGCCATGAAAATGGTTTCGGCAGCTAAGCTGAAAAGGGCTACAAATGCTATTGTACAGTTGCGCCCTTATGCTACCAAGCTAAAGGATATGCTGGCTAATTTATCGGCCAGTTTAGAGGATAGTGCCTCCCCTTACCTGCAAGAGCGTGAGCCCCTGCGTGTACTGGTGGTAGTGGTATCATCCAACCGTGGTTTGGCAGGTGCTTTTAATGCCAACGCCATTAAAACGGCCAACAACCTCATCGCCGAAAAATACAGCGAACAGTTAAGGGCCGGTAACGTATCGGTAGTAGCCATTGGCCGTAAGGCTCAGGAATACTACATACGTCGTGGTTATAACGTTATTGGTGACAATAACGAGGTTTACTCGGATTTGAACTTCAATAACGTATCGAAAATTACGGAAGCTGTTATGCAAGGCTTCATCAACGGTGATTACGACCGTGTAGAACTGGTGTATAACCATTTCCGTAACGCCGCTATGCAAATACTGGTAAGCGAGCAATTATTACCGGTACCTAAAGCAGAGGGTGAGCAAAACAAGGTAAGCAACGATCAAACCGATTATATATTGGAGCCATCGCAGCAAGCCATTGTGGAGCAGCTGATCCCTAAAAACATTAAGATCCAGTTATACCGTGCTGTTTTAGATTCTAACGCATCTGAACATGGCGCACGTATGACCGCAATGGACAAGGCTACAGAAAACGCCGGCGATTTGTTGAAGGCCTTAAAGCTTTCGTACAACCAGGCCCGCCAGGCAGCAATTACCACCGAACTTACCGAAATAGTAAGTGGTGCCGCAGCCCTATCAAACGGATAATTATAAACTTACATATGTTTATTTAAAAGCCTCGAGATCTCGGGGCTTTTTTGGCTTTGCAATTGCCGCTTTAATAACCTTCATTAACTCAATAAACTTTCAAAACAACATTATCATTGTAATAACGTGGCAACCCCATACCGACCAGTATAAATGCAACTGCCACCTCGCTATCGCCTACTAAAAATAAATGTTAATTTTCCATATGCTAAAAGTTATAGCTTTCATTAAAGTAGTGTTGGTACTATTTTTAGGCCTAACTCTTTTTATGTGGATTGTTTATCACGCTTCCGGACATAACGTACCAGCTAAAACTGAATACATGTTTGGATCGTTATTGTTATCTATTGCCGCATTGCTGCTGGTTATAATAATTATAGAAAAACGGTTTACTCAGTCAAGCTAAGCAGTAAAGGGTTTGCTTGCCTTTTCAATCGGTTTAGGGCTGTACGAGCCATCTAATCAGCATTACATTTAGTAGCATCAACTATAACACAGGTTTCGATATATAAAGATCTACATAGTTATAACGCATTGCACCAAAAACAGAAAAGCCCCGACAAAACGCCGAGGCTTTCATATTTTTCTAATTAAGTGGTGTATATTAACTACTCACTACTTAACTAATCAATATTTTATTAATATTGCCACAAACCCAGTTCCCAATCCAGTAAAGTTTTCTTTACTTTTTCAGATTCGTAAAGCTTATCAATTCCTTGGGCGTAATCTTTAATACGCTCATCTTTTTGATTCGATACTTTTACAATTACACTGGCAAACAAGCGTTTCATAAACACATCATCGAAGCTCAAACCAGTTGCATCGTTGTTACGGCTTACGGCTTCTTTAGTGGCCAGTACCTGGCGTGCTTCCGGAAAATAAATCCAAAACGCCGGTTGAAAGTCTGAATCGATACCACCTGCTTTGATCTTAATCAGCGGTGCAATACCAATAATACGTGGTTCAAAAATAGAGCGCTGCTTGTCAAATACCCAGTCTTCTTTAATACGGAAACGTACTACACTGTCTGCATTAAACTCGCCGGCTTGCATACTCGAGCCTATTTTATCACCGTTTTTATCAAACTTATCAACTATGGTACTATCGGCCATTTTTGATTGTGCTTTGCCTGGCGTAAGTGGTATAGCAAAACCATCGCCATTAGGATCATCTTTGCTGGGGTTGGCATCGTAAGCAGTAAGCTCACCGGCAACCACAGCTTCCATCAGCACATCAATTAACCTCGATTTTGGTGAAGCCATATATTGATTCATCTTCTCGCGCAGGTCAATTTCGCGCCATATCCTTTTGGCATATACAACGTCAGCTTCGCGCAGGTTGGCATAAGGAGTTACACGGGCACTTAAAATGTTGGCTTTTTTATAATAGCCATCAATAGGGCGTTCAAAAGGTTTGGCCTTTTTGCTGGTATCAACAGCTTGTGCATTAAACGTAGTGTTAGCTGCGTTGTTTTGTGCACGGGCAGCCACTGCGCGGCTTGCTGCAGTTGAACGTTTGCGTGTAGTGCCTCTCTTTTGAGCGTAAGTTCCCAAACAAAATAAACTCAATAGCCCCACCACAAAAATCTTACGTCTCATATTAGTTTTGTTGTTATTAGTTTGCTGCAATAATTACATCATCCAAACCGCGCTGAGCTCCATCTGGCCCTACAGCTATTACGTTGGTGAAAATAACCCTTGTACCCGGTGTAATGGTTGCCATAGCCGAACGCATTTGACCAGACAGCTCATTACCGCTTGATGACAACAAAATAGGATCTTGCCTTGGTTTAATAATTACCAGGTTAAAGCGTTGAATTCTAAAGTTTGCGTCAAACTCAAAGTTTTCTAACTTAGCAAATACCCTGTCTTGTCCTTTTAAGTTAGCAGCCGAGGTGCTACCACCACTTTTGCCACCAAATACAGTCTTCGGATCAGGTATACGTTTAACACGAAATAAAGTTGACCCTAAAACCTGGGTTTTTCCAGGAGAAGCTTCGCCGGATACGGTTACATTAACTGTTCCGGGTGATGATACCCTTGCAGTGAACGAACCAGCCGAACCACTGATAGAACCACCAGACATGCTTACGCGTAACTTATCTTTAGGAATACCCGGGGCTGATACCGACAGTGGGTTAGGTACGCCGATATATAAAACGTTCATCTTTTCGGCAGCTACAGTAGCCGATGGTTTGGCTACCTGGTATTGCTGAGGTGCTGTTTTGTATTCCTTAATTGTACCATCATTCTGTCTTACTTTAATTGTTCCCACCCAGGTACGTACACCTTCACCGCTTGTTCCGGTAGAGTAAGAACCACGTCCTTCTGACACTTGTAAACGTGATCCGTTAACAGCAATTTCAGGATTAGATTTTGAATCGTATGCAGTTAAAAATACATCAGCTTTGTAAGGCTGACCAGCAATAATATAGCTACTTGGCGCTACAGCTACCGCCTGGAACTTATCCAGATTCACTACAGCCTGATCAACTTCACCTAAGATTTTCTTCACCACTTCCGACTCAGCGTTTTTAGCATCACCCTGAATTTTGGTTAAAATAGTCATGGCAGCACCCATAGGGATACCATCACCAAAGTTAGCCTGCTCCCAGGTTTTTGCAGTGTTGCCGCTTTTAGCTTTAGGGGCTTCAACCGATAAAGATAACTTTACACCTACACGTTCTTTTTCGGTAAGTAAAGCCATTAATTTATCACGGGTTTGATCAATTTTTTTGTGAAGTTCTTCCGCTTTTTTCTCATTAATCATCACTTGTGATGAAATATCCAAATCATCGCGTTTTTTGTAGTCACCAGTTGATTCTTCTATTCCTTCTGCTTTTTCGGCCAGTATTTTTTTCAGCTCTTCTACATAGTTGTTAAGCTCGTTGGCAATAGCACTGGCACTTTTAGCCTTATCGTAAATAGGTTTAGCTCTATCTGGCTGTTCTTTTAGTTTAGTTTTTTCAAATGCGTCAAATGTATTATCAATACCAGCTTGTACGTTTGATTTTGATACTGCTATGTTATCGCTTATGTTTTTAAATGCGTCTAATAAGCTGTCGGGCACGTTAAGTGCCACTAAGCCTAATAATACCAAGTACAGGATGCCGATCATCCGCTGCCTTGGGGTTTCCTTACCTCCAGCCATGTGTCTCTTTTAATTTAAAATAATTGTAATAAGTTAATTAGTTAAATTAATTAGCACGTGGTTGATTCATAGCAGTTAACATATTTCCATATATGTTATTTAACGAACCTAAGTTTTTAGCTAAACGACCAACTTCTTCCTTGAATGCTTTTGAATCTTCTAATGACTCGTTGAAGTTGTTCATGGTTAATGAAAGGTTTTGGTAAAACTTGTTCATTGATTTTAAGTGCGCACTTGAATCTTGTAACTCCAATTCGTAAACAGCGTTAAGGGCCGATAAATTTTTAGCCAGGCTGTTTACCTGATCATGGTATGCTTTTGAATCGATGTTAGAGTTAGCCATCTCAGATAAGTTAGCTGAAGCTTTTTCGAATGATACGCTCAGGTTATCATAGCTTGTACCAGCAGCTTTAACTTTGTTAGCAAACTCAGTAGTTGCAGCACCAGCGTCGGCTACTTTAGAGATAGTAGAAACCTTATCACTGAAAGTTCTTAAACCATCGCCCAGGTTACCAATAAGCTCAGGGCTAATTTTAGCATCTGCCAGCATTTTGTCTAAAGCTGCAGTATGTCCTGTGTTCAGTTGCTGAGGAGCTGCTGCTCTTTTTACCGGTTCGCCGGTGTAATCGTCGGCTAGTTCAGGGTAAGCCTTTGTCCAGTCTACCTCAGTAGCTTCAGATTGTAAGCCTAATAGTAAGAATAATGCAGCTTCTGTTAATAAACCAACAGTAATAAAAGTTGAAGCAAAAGGCCAGTGTTGAATTTTAAACAACAGACCTATAATAACTACCGATGCCCCGATAGATACAATGTTTCCAATTCCGAATTTTCCTTTTTTCTTGCCAGCCATAATTAATTGTTTTGTCGTTTGTAGATTGTTTTATTTGAGTGTTTGAGTGTTTGCTTGTTGATTAACGTTTGTCTCTAAAATCGCGACCTACGAAGTGCGATACGCAGCGGAAACCGATGTATGATTTTGCGGTATCCTGAAACTCGTAGCTACGTGTTGAATTTTGTAAAAAGTAACCAATATCTTTCCATGAACCACCACGTACCACTTTACGTTTCAGCACTTCGGCGTCGGTTGCCTTGGCCTCGTAATTAAAGGTAGGAGACATATCATGCACAAAGGTAGAAGCGGCTTCATCAAAGGCAGACTGTGTCCACTCCGATACATTACCCGCCATATTGTACAATCCATAATCATTAGGGAAATAAGAACGCACGTTTACCGTGTATGCACCGCCATCGTCGGTATAGTTACCACGGCCTGGTTTAAAGTTAGCCAGTAAACAACCTTTAGCGTTTTTAACGTAAGGACCACCCCAAGGGTAATCGGTACCCATACGGCCTCCACGTGCTGCATACTCAAATTCGGCATCAGTTGGCAAGCTGTATGGTAAACGGTGAGGCAGGTTACGCTGATCTTTGTAAGCATCGTTATAACGTGACCTCCAAATGCTGAAAGCACGCGCCTGGTGCCAGTTAACACCTACTACGGGGTAGTTTTGGTATGATGGATGTGAAAAATAACCTTCTACCATAGGCTCATTAGCCGCGTATGAAAAGTCGTTTAACCATACCAGGGTATCAGGGTACACCGGTACGGTATCGCGGAAAATGAAATCGGAACGTTTTTTAGTTTTATCGAAGCGTTGCTCTGAGGCCGTACGCAATACCATCATCGAATAGTTGTATTTCAACAAGCGGGCATCAACCTCGTTACGGTCAAAAACACGGTCGTCACCCTGGTAATACATACCTTCGAGTTTAGAAGCATTTGAGGTTTGGCCTTTACGGGCTCCACGCCAAATAGGATTCTTTTTTACATAATCCCAGTTGATATATTTTTTACTGTTTGCAGCCGGGTCTTTGGCTTTAACGTAATACTTGTCATCGTTAAGGTAAGAGGTAATGGCAATAGAATCACGCACCCAGTTGATAAACTGCTTGTACTGGCCATTGGTGGTTTCGGTTTGATCCATGAAAAACGGAGAAACTGTTACCTGCTTGGTTTGAGAAATTTGCGCAAAGGTTACGTCCTGATCGGTTTGTCCCATTAAAAATGAGCCTCCCGGAATATAAACCATACCGGCGGGCAGCTCAGCCCTGAACGGACGGTTACGCACACCTAATACTTCTCCCCTGTCGCTGGTATTACAACTGCTCAAAGCCACACCCACTAATAACAATAACAAAAGAAAGTGCCTCGTTTTCATGCTTACAATATCTATCCTAATAGTTTGTTTTTGAAGCTCACAATATACTGTATGCATGTGTAATTTAGGTAGTATTAAATACTCAAAAAACACTTTTCAGCATTTTACACAAAGTAACGCACACGCAAAGCCTGTACCAACTGGTCTAAAATACTAATTAACAGTATACTATCAAAGCTTGTATGGCTTATACGTGAAAAACACCCGCTAAGTTGCGGTTTAAACAGCAGTTTTTAAAACCTACTTGTTTACTTGTTTTACGTATTGCTCTACGGCCATAGTCATAGATGGCGCTCCGGGAGTAGGTGCAGGGATATCCAAAATTAAGCCCGCTTCTAAAACTGCTTTGTGAGTGGTAGCACCAAAGGCGGCTATACGGGTATTATTTTGTTGAAAGTTGGGGAAGTTTTGGTAAAGCGATAAAATGCTCGATGGGCTGAAAAACGCAATAACGTCGTAAAACACCTCGGCCAAATCGCTCAGGTCGCTGCATACGGTACGGAACAATACTGCAGGGGTAAAGTTATAGCCATTAGCTATCAAAAACTTTTGTGTTTCTTCAGCAGCTACGTCCGAGCAAGGGTATAAGAATTTTTCGCTCGAATGTTTTTTAAGAACCTCAGCCAGGTCGGCTGCGGTTTGTTTTCCAAAAAATATTTTACGCTTACGGTACTGAATATATTTTTGAAGATAAAGGGCAATAGTTTCTGAAAGGCAGAAGTATTTCATATCAACCGGCACCTCAAAACGCATCTCTTCGCATATGCGGAAAAAATGATCGGCCGAGTTGCGGCTGGTAAAAATAACGCCTGTAAAATCGGCCAAATTAATCCTTTCCTTACGGAAATCTTTTGCAGGCACTCCCTCCACATGAATAAAAGACCTGAAATCTATTTTTAAGTTCAGTTTCTTAGCCAGTTCAGCGTATGGATTCTTATCGTTCTCAGGTTTAGGTAAGGTAACCAATATACTCTTAACCTTTTTCTTTCTGTCTTCCAATTTATATCTATCTAACTACCTAAGTTTCTAATTGTTCAGCGCCTTAATTAGTATTAAAACGGGGCAAATTTCGAGGGCACAAAGATAGATAAATAAATAAAATTTATGAAATCTAAAATTCGAAATTATATTTACGCTACTCCGCAGGTATTGCCATACAAAAATAACCACTACCAGCAACAGAGCCACCGTTAACACATATGGGATGTATTGTGTTGCCAGCAAACTAAAACATAATGATAAGGGCAAAAACACAAATGTGATATTAAAATAAGTAAGGTATAATACCGAAATATATTCGCCGACTAATCTGTTCACATTAAAAACGAAACCTAAAAACCTTAACAAAATAAGCTTTACAGCAAACAAAACAATTACCAGCAGTGCAAACGAGCTAAATAATTGAATACCGCTAATACTATAAAACACTTCGTAATATGAAGTTAACTGGTATAAAAATAAGCCAAAAGTAAATCCAAATAATATAAACAGGCCAATAAATGCCCAGGAGTTCAACAGGTTTTCCTCTTTACTTACCTGCGATAAAATGTGGTTATTATAAAAGGATTGCAACACATTTTTTACATCCCTGCTCATAGCCCGGTTTAGTACCGCCATGTAAACCAGTAACGATACAATGATCAAAATTACCCACTGATCGCGCGTGCGACGAGCCCTCCCCTCTCGCATCATACTTTTTTGATTGCCCTGCGGTTCTAAAAAATCGTATCCTTTGTACACCTTCGCCTTAAACATACTGTCTAAAAACAGGTTTCGGCGGTTAGGATCGGGCCGTTTTATAAAAACATGAGCTAAAGAATCCTGAACGTAACGCTGATGATATTTAAGCGCATTGGCTACCGAATCGAGCAGGTTGCCGGCCGCAGACGGGGGTTGATAATAGCGCCTTTTAACAACGCTATCGGGCCGGGCTTGTTGAACCGTATCGGTTTGGGCAAAAGCCGTTAAGCACATTACACAACAAATAAATACAAATAATGCAATACATCGCATAGTTAACGGCAACCGGCTAATTTGGTGCAAAAGTACCTAAATTTAATAAGCCCTCAAACTGCTGCCGGTTAATACGTTTAATTATAATTCTTCAACAACTATCGTTGCCATAAAGGTATAAGCACATTACATAACAGAGGTGGTATACATCACTGCTACAGCTCCAATACAAAACGTTTGTTTTCCGTATTATTAAATTTAATTACCTTAACCATAAATAAACCTTAACAATGACCTCTATATTTAATTCCCTATCAAGGTGCTTTTCGCTCGTATTGCTTACAATGCTCATAACAAGCAACAGTTACGCACAATCATCTATACCTTTTGAACTAACACCGCAAGGCCACATTATGGTTAAGGCAAAATTAAATGGAATTGAGGGCAACTTCATATTTGATACCGGTGCCGGCTTAACTTTAATAACCAAAACCTTTGCCAACAAAATGGGTGGCCTACATAAACAGGATGGCAGCTACACTGCCTTTCGTGCTACCGGTGAAAAACTTACTGCCGAACTCTATGATGCCCAAACGTTGGCCATAGGCAGCTTTGTGGAGCATTATCCTGTACTAACCATTTTTGATGTAAACCTTGGCCCTATAGACGGACTTATTTCGCTCATGAGTTTCAGGAACCAGCCGTTTACGATTGATTATACTCACAAAAAGATAAATTTTGAAACCAACAAAAGCATGGTAGCTCTTCAAAAGCAAGGTCGCCATGTTCCGCTACAACTGGAGGATTCACGAGATAAAGCACTGTCTATTTTTGCTTATTTTAGAGTAAATAACAAACTGACTCTACAGTTTTCAATTGATAGCGGTGCCGGAAGTAACTCGTACCGTATGAACTCAAAGTATATTTCAGCTTTAAATATTGATACGGCAAACGCCAAAAAAATTGAGATACCGAGTGAGTTTGACCCTAAGCTTAAAACTATTATTTACCAGGCCAGCGTAAAAACCATAACAGCAAAGGCATCACCAGCCATTCAGTGCCAGGATGTAAAAGCATCTTTTATTAACGGCTTGATATACGACGGTATAGTATCCTTAAACTGGATAGGAAAACAAGTTACTTTCGATTTAAAAAAACGGGAAATGATTGTGCTATAGATTTTCAAAATGGCCTGTAAAACAAAATCAGGCCTCCTGCTTTTTTGCTAACTTTGCTGCCCCATGGCAGGTATCTACATTCATATTCCATTTTGCAAGCAGGCCTGCCATTACTGCGATTTTCATTTTAGCACCTCGCAAAAGTACCGTCCCGATCTGGTACAGGCGCTGGCCAAAGAAATATCACTACAAAAAAATTATTTAAACGGTGCCCCTATCGAAACCATTTACTTTGGCGGTGGTACACCATCTTTATTGGAGGCCGGGGAAATCAATTTTTTGCTTGATACCATTGGGCAGCACCATGCAGTAAGTACTGGTGCCGAAATTACGCTCGAAGCTAACCCCGACGACCTGGATAAAGAAAAGGTACAGGCGCTGCGCCAAACGGCCATCAATAGATTCAGCATTGGCATACAATCTTTTTACGATGAAGACCTGGTTTGGATGAACCGGGCACACCGCTCGGGCGAGGCCGAAACATCGGTAAAGCGGGTGCAGGATGCTGGCTTTGAAAACATCACAGCCGATTTAATTTATGGCTACCCCCTGCTGAGTAACGCCAAGTGGGACCATAACATGAGCATCCTGTTTAACTTGGATGTACCCCATGTATCCGCCTATTCCATGACAGTTGAACCCCGTACCGCCCTGGCTGCTTTCATCAAAAAAAAACAAACCCCGCCGGTAAGCGACCAGCAAAGTGCCGAGCAGTTTACGCGCTTAATGGAACGAATGAATACGCAGGGGTTTGAGCATTACGAAATCTCCAATTTTAGTAAACCGGGCCGGTACTCGCGCCATAATTCTAATTACTGGAAAGGCGTACCTTACCTGGGCATTGGCCCATCGGCGCATGCTTTTAATGGCGTAGCCCGGCAGTGGAACGTAGCCAACAATGCCAAGTACCTCAATAGCCTGTCGCAAAACACCATTCCGGCCGAACTGGAAGAACTTACCATAGAAAACCGTATGAACGAGTACATTATGACTTCGGTGCGTACTATGTGGGGACTTAATATGGATAAGCTGGATACCATACAGGCAGGTGCATCATCCCTGCTTTTAAAAGAAGCTAATCAGTTTTTAGATAATAACTGGTTAAGCCGTAATCAGCAGGTGCTTACCCTTACTCCTGCCGGCAAACTTTATGCAGATCATATTGCTGCCCAGCTTTTTTTCGAAGCTGTTTAAATCAATATTTTTATAATTCAAGGTTTTACTCCAAAGAGTAATTATAGCTGTTAGCAAAGCCAACCATATTACGCTTTAATTTTTCAAACGAAAACCAAACACATATTTAATACGTAGTTGTACTAAATTACATAAACTACCATGAAAAAATTATTTATCGCGGCTTTTGCTTTAGTAGCTATGGCAACCGCAACCAACGCACAAACTGTAATGGTTGGTGGTGCAGCCATGTACCCTACAAAAGACATTATTGATAACGCCGTAAACTCTAAAGACCATACCACTTTGGTAGCTGCAGTTAAAGCTGCCGGTTTGGTAGAAACTTTAAAAACTGCCGGTCCGTTTACTGTATTTGCGCCAACCAACGAGGCTTTTGATAAACTGCCCGAAGGTACTGTTGCAACCCTGCTAAAACCTGAAAACAAGAGTACATTAACCAAAGTACTTACTTACCATGTGGTAGCAGGTCGCGTAAGCGCCGCCGACCTGGTAGCTAAAATTAAAGCTGGTGGTGGTAAAGCTGAACTGAAAACCGTAAGTGGTGGTACTTTAACCGCCATGGTTGATGGTAAAAAAGTTTACCTGGTTGACGAAAAAGGTGGAAAATCTTGGGTTACCATTGCTGATGTATTCCAAAAAAATGGGGTTATTCACGTGGTGAACACGGTTTTAATGCCTAACTAAATTATTGCTAAAACACGATTGTAGTGTTCTTAATGAGCCCGGCTGCCCTGAGCGCCGGGCTTTCTTTGTTTTATAACTCATTGTTTAAACATTAAAAATTGAGTTGAAAATTTTATTTAGTTAGCTTTGTGTTTCTAATAAACTATTAAAATAATGGGTTTAATTCTTTCTGCTGTTGATAGGGTTGATAATATATCTAAAGAGGATTTTATTGAAAACTATTTGAAGCCGCGTAAGCCATTGGTAATACGCAAGGCAACCGAAGGCTGGCCCGCTCTGCAAAAATGGACCTTTGAATATTTGAAAGAGCAAGTGGGCGACCAAATTGTGCCACTGTACAACAGTTCGAAGGCCGACCCCAGCAAACCTATTAACGCCGCTACTACAGAAATGAAGTTTGGCGATTACATAGATCTGATACAGCGGGAACCTACCGATTTGCGGATTTTCTTTTTTGATCCCATTAAAAATGTTCCAAGCCTTTTAAAAGATTATCATTCATTTAAAGACCTCATGGGGGGATTTTTAGATAAATACCCGGGTATGTTTTTTGGAGGTGCCGGTTCGGTTACTTTTCTGCATTACGATATTGACCTGGCACACATTTTTCATACGCACTTTAATGGCCGCAAACGGGTAATATTGTTTGAAAATAAATGGCGCGAACGCCTGTACTGTCTGCCATTGGCTACTTATGCGCTGGAAGATTATGATATAGAAAACCCGGATTTTGAAAAGTACCCGGCACTGGATTGCGTGGAAGGTAAGGAAGTAATTTTAGAACACGGTGACACCCTGTTTATGCCTACCGGTTACTGGCATTGGATGAAGTATTTGGATGGTTCGTTCTCTCTATCATTACGTGCATGGGATAAATCATTAGGCATCAAAGTAAAGAGCTTGTACAACCTCACTATCCAACGTAAATTAGATAATTTCCTGAAACAAAATTATCAGAAGCGGTATATGGACTGGAAAGAAGAAATAGCCGTTAAACGTGCCAACAAAGCATTGAGCACTAAAGAACCGAAGTAATATCAGTTGACAGTTGACAGTTGACAGTTGACAGTTGACAGTTGACAGTTGACAGTTGACAGTTAGAAATGCGGAACCCAAATTAATTGTTTTAACTTTATTAGTCTATTTCCAACAACTCAACATCTCAACAACTCAACATCTCAACAACTACGACGAATGATCGGCCACTACCAACCATGCGCCTTTTATTTTGCGCAGCAATAAGGTAAAATATCCGCCGGGTGCATCTTTTTCCCGTTTAAGGCTCCAGGCCCCTAATACAAAGGCATTGGTTTTATCTAACAAGTCAACCTTTAAAATATCAAAGGTTAATTGCCCCATGGCTGCTTTATCGGGGTAGCCTTTCTTGTAATTGTTAAGTGTGGTTTGCCAGCCATATTTAGGTCCGCTTTTACCTACAAACAGTAGCGAATCGGAATGCCAGTAACCTTGCATGTACCCATCCAGGTCGCCGCGGTTCCAGGCCAGGCGCTGATCTTCGAGTACTTTTAAGATAGCAGTTTTATCCTGACTAAAGCAAAAAACTGCGCTCAGCAGTAATAAACCACATAACAATGACTTCTTCATTGCTTAAAAGTAACCATTTACTTTAATAATCTTATAGCTTTGCAGCTTCAATTACCGATACAAATAAAGATATGAGCAACCAGGTGCTATGCTTTGGCGAAGTTTTATGGGATACGTTTAAAGATGGCAAACAAGTGGGCGGCGCTCCGCTTAATGTGGCACGCCAGCTTTTACAGCAAGGTGTACCCGCGTACATGGTTACCCGTATTGGTAACGATGCTTCGGGCAAAAAGCTTCTGGCCAACTTAACCGAGCACAATCTGGCATCGCCATTAGTGCAAATAGACAGATCGCTCCCTACCTGTGAGGTTACCGTGCAGTTAGATGAGCATCAGCAGGCCACATACATAATACCCAAACCAGTATCGTGGGACAATATTAAGCTAAAAGATGACCTGATAGAAAGGGCAAAAAAAGCCTCGGCCATTGTTTTTGGCAGTTTGGCCTGCCGCGAGCAAACCAGCCGGTCTACCCTGTTGAACCTCCTATCGGAAACTAAAATACCTTTAAGGATATTCGACGTAAACCTGCGCCACCCGCATTACACGCCCGATATTATTGAAACACTGGCTGCCATGGCTAACGTCATTAAAATGAACGAAGAGGAAACTAACCTGCTTATCCGCAGCCGCAGCACTTCGTTAAAAGACAAGATCCTGGAGTTTCAAAAGAAATATCAAACCCAAACCATTTGCGTAACCCGCGGCGAGGATGGTGCCATTATTTGGCATAACGATGAATTTTACGAGCATCCGGGCTTTAAAGTAGAAGTAGTGGACACCGTTGGTGCCGGCGATGCCTTTTTGGCCACACTAATAGCGGGCTTATTAATGAAGCTGCCCATCGGTCTTATTTTAGAGAAAGCCTGCAAAGTTGGCTCCTATGTAGCCAGCCAGCGCGGAGCCAACCCCGCGCCCATGAAAGGATAATGAAAAGAGTCAAGAGGATAGAATCAAGAATATAGATATAAAACAACACAGGCGGTCGAAGGATCGCCTGTGTTGTTTTCATCATTGCTTCTCTCCTTCCAGAACTCCTGACTCCTGACTCTGTACTCTTGACTCTCCTCTCCTCATTGTCATTCAATTCTGTTAATTCGGCAAATCGGGGGTTTTATGGCCGCTGGTACAAACTTTAACCAATAATTTTCCGTTCCTTTATTTTAAAGAAAGGTACAGCAAATGCGTGGTTTTGGATTTTCGAAGTATGAACCTAATGAAATTCCGAAAGGCGGTTTCGAGGAATTATTAAAGCTTTTTCTGGAGTTGCTCAACTATACATCGGGCGATGCAGGCGAAGCTTTGACCTGGATGAACGAACTGGATAAGCAATATAATATTACCAATGACGAGTATGGCATGGGTGATTTTATTGACGACCTTAAACAAAAAGGATACTTAACCGAAGACGGGCAAAAAGGAGAGTTTAATATTACAGCTAAAACGGAGCAAGGCATCCGCCAGTCGGCACTGGAAGAAATTTTTGGCAAGCTCAAAAAATCGGGCAAGGGTAATCACCGTTCGCCACAATCTGGCCAGGGTGATGAAAAAAACTCTGAGCGACGCGAGTTTGAGTTTGGCGATAGTTTGGATCAAATAGACATGACCCAGTCTATTCATAACGCCCAGGTTAATCATGGCATCGGCGATTTTATGATGACCGAGCGCGATTTGGAAGTAGAAGAAATGGACTACAAAACCCTGACTTCTACCGTGCTCATGATCGACATTTCCCACTCTATGATCTTGTATGGTGAAGACCGGATAACCCCGGCTAAAAAGGTAGCTATGGCCCTGGCCGAACTCATCCGCACCAAATACCCTAAAGACACTTTAGATATAGTAGTATTTGGCAACGATGCCTGGCCTATTACGTTACAGGACTTGCCTTACTTGCAGGTTGGCCCTTACCATACCAATACCTATGCCGGTTTAGAACTGGCTACCGATTTGCTTCGCCGCCGTAAAACGCATAACAAGCAAATTTTTATGATTACCGATGGTAAGCCAACTTGCTTAAAAGAAGGCACCAAATATTATAAGAACAGTATAGGCCTTGATAGGAAAGTAGTAAACAAAACACTCAATATGGCTGCCCAATGCAAGCGCCTTAAAATACCCATTACGACGTTTATGATTGCCCGTGACCCCTACCTACAACAGTTTGTACGCAAGTTTACCGAAACTAATGGTGGCCGCGCGTTTTACAGCTCGTTAACCGGTTTGGGCGAATACATATTTGAGGATTACATTAAAAACCGTAGAAAAACGGTGAGATAAGATAAGTCCGGAAAACGGTTAGTCCGGGAAGTAATTGATCTAAACTAAAACAACATAACGGACTTACCGGCAAACGGAATCCGCAACAATACAACATGAGCAAATTATTAGATATAACAACACTTGGTCAACTAAAACAAACGGACTATAAAAGCCGGTCGGTTAAGGAAGAATTAAGAGAGAACCTGATAAAACAACTGCAAAGTAAGGAAGGTGGATTTGAAGGCATTATTGGCTTTGAAGACACGGTTATTCCTGATCTGCAAACAGCAATTTTATCGCGCCACAACATTTTATTGCTGGGTTTACGTGGCCAGGCCAAAACGCGGATTGCCCGTTTAATGGTGAACCTGCTGGATGAGTATGTGCCTTATATTGCCGGATCTGAATTATTTGACGATCCATTAGCACCGATTTCCTGGTATGGCCACAATGTAGTTGAAACCCAAGGAGACGATACCCCTATTGCATGGGTACACCGCTCTGAGCGTTATACCGAAAAACTGGCTACACCGGATGTTACCGTGGCCGATTTAATAGGTGATGTTGATCCTATTAAAGCAGCTACATTAAAGTTAACTTATAGCGACGAACGCGTGATCCACTTTGGGTTAATACCACGCGCTCACCGCGGCATCTTCGTAATTAACGAGCTGCCCGATCTGCAGGCCCGTATCCAAGTTTCATTGTTTAACATTTTGCAAGAAAAAGACATCCAGATCCGTGGTTTCAAATTGCGTTTGCCTTTAGATCTGCAATTTGTATTTACAGCAAACCCAGAAGATTATACCAACCGTGGTTCTATTGTGACCCCGCTGAAAGATCGTATAGAAAGCCAGATATTAACGCATTATCCGCGCACTGTAGAAATCTCTCGCCAGATCACCCAGCAAGAAGCTCTGCTTACCGCCGAGCAACGTACTGCGGTTGAATCTGATAGTTTAGTGAAAGACCTGGTAGAGCAAATAGCGTTTGAGGCACGAAACTCTGAATACATCGATAAAAAATCGGGTGTATCTGCACGTTTAACCATCTCGGCTTACGAGAACCTGATCAGCAATGCCGAACGCCGTATGATCATCAATGGCGAAAAGAACACCTTTGTGCGCATCTGCGACTTTTTAGGTGTTATTCCCGCCATTACAGGTAAAATTGAATTGGTTTACGAAGGTGAGTTGGAAGGTCCGGCTAAGGTGGCTAACATTTTAATTGGTAAAGCCATTAAAACCATGCTGCTTCAGTTTTTCCCTGATCCGGAAAAAGCTAAGAAAGGTAAAAAAGCAAGTCCTTATAATGAAGTGGTGGGTTGGTTTGCCAGTGGCAACACGCTATCAGTTTTAGATGACCTGCCTTTGGCCGAATACAAAAAATCTTTAAATTCGGTTGCCGGGTTAAAAGAACTGGTGAAACAACACCACCCGCGCCTCAGCGAAAACCAACAATTACTATTAATGGAATTTGTGTTACACGGCCTGGCCGAGTACTCACAACTGAACAAAGGTTTCCTTGATAATGGTTTTGCATTTTCCGACATGTTCGATAGTCTGTTTAACATGCAGCCTGACGAAGATGATTTGGAAGATGACCAGTATTAAATAGAATAACAAACTTATAATACATCGTCATTGCGAGGTACGAAGCAACCCCTGCGTAGAAAAGTAGTCCGCTACATATCGTGCAGCGATTGCTTCGTACCTCGCAATGACGATTAATAGCTAATTTAAACACATGGAGGGACAAGCCCCTACTATATTTCTCATTTGCATCGGCCTAATACTGGCCGATTTTTACATTACTAATGGTTTGCGCGAGGGCTTTAAAAAGTGGCGCTTTGTACAAGGCAAGCTGTTTTTAATAATATACTGGACGGTATCCATTTTATTAGTTGCTGGTTTAATTGCCAGCATTTATATTAAGTTTAATGTAGGTTTTAAGGGTGCAGTATTATTGCTATTCTTTTTGCTGCTTTTTTGTAAAGTATGTTTCGTACCATTTATATTAGTTGATGATTTAAGACGTTTAGCCTTACGCGTAGCCCGTAAGCGCAACAAGCCCGAGCCTGAATTTCCGGCAAGTGATCCTAAACCACAAGAAACTATATCGCGTTCCCAGTTCTTATTAAAAGCAGGACTTATTGCCGGGGCGTTGCCTTTAGCCGGGTTAAGCTACGGTATTATTAATGGAGTATACAATTACCGCATTCGCAGGCGTACCATTTACCTGCCTAACTTGCCCAAAGCATTCGACGGTATCAGGTTAGGCCAACTTTCAGATATTCATTCGGGAAGCTTTTACAATAAAAAAGCGGTGCTGGGCGGTGTAGAGATGCTTATGGCCGAAAAGCCTGACTTTATTTTTTTCACCGGCGATTTGGTGAATACATTGAGTAACGAAATGAATGGTTACCAGGATATTTTTGCCAAAGTAAAAGCACCTTTGGGCGTTTATTCGGTATTAGGCAACCATGATTACGGTGACTACGCTGTATGGCAAAACGCTGCTGCCAAACAAAAAAATCTGAATGATTTAATGACTACCCATAAAAACATGGGTTGGGATCTGCTTATGAATGAAAACCGCCGACTAAAAGTTGATGGTGAAGAAATTGGCATTTTGGGTATTGAAAACTGGGGTGCGCTAAGCCGCTTCCCCAAATATGGCAAAATGGACCTGGCTGTAAAAAACACCGATGATTTGCCTGTTAAATTACTGCTTTCACATGATCCATCGCACTGGCGGGCACAGGTGCTGCCGCAGTACCCACAAATAGATGCCATGTTTTCGGGTCATACCCACGGCATGCAGTTTGGTGTACAAACCGAGCATTTTCAATGGAGTCCTATCCAGTTCGTGTACAAGGAATGGGCTGGCTTGTACCGGCAAGACGCACAACAATTGTATGTAAACGTAGGCTACGGCTTTTTGGGTTATCCGGGGCGTGTAGGTATTTTGCCCGAAATCACCATTATGGAGTTAAAGTCGGGCGTCGATCCAAAATTAGGATAGTAATATATATAGTTACATACCTTTCTTTCTTGATATACCAATTATCTCAACGTCGTTAAGTTGTAACGACTTAACCATGTGTTCAACTGTTGCTTTATACTTTTTAAAGTGCGGTGTTTCTATATGCTTTTTGTAAGCGGCCGTGTCGGCATATACTTCAACAATAGTAATATGAGAGGGATTGCTTTTATCAGCAACAGCATAGTAACTTAAAACGCCTGGCTCTACCTTAACCGCAGTCTCCATTTGCTCCTTAAGGGCTACGTTGTATTTATCTACTTGCAGCGAATCTATTTCAACTTTTGCTAACCTAACCATTTGATTGTGCTTTTGAGCAGTAGCGGTTTTATCCATTGTAATAAGTGCAAAAATGAAAACGATTAATAGTTTAGCAAACTGGTTCATATATCTATGATTAGTAGTAATGTAACAAGTTTGGCAGCAGCTTGTTTAAACAGCTGTATCTAATGGCAATATCATATACTTAACCTGTTCCATCTACAATACTATACCTTTTTCTTCTTCATTTTTGCTAAAACCAAGCTTGCTTGCTTATCATTGTAATACCAATGAAAAAACACCTCCAAGCCGCCTTTGATGCCTTGCTCTTCAGCAATGTATTTATGGCTTTATGTGCCGTGGCGCAGGGGTTGGTTACCTTTCATATTATTGGGTCGAAGCCGGTTTACCCGGTGCTGGCTTTATTGTTTGCATCCACCTTAGGGCTCTATAACTTTTGCATCCTTATTATTCGCCCTAAACGGCCCGAAACGTCTCCGTACAGGCGGGTGCGCTGGTTTTTTGCGCATCACGGTTTAATGGTGACTATGACCATTGCCTGTTTATTGGCCTTGGTTCCTTTATTCTTTTTGCTGGCAAATTCTTCTAAACTATTGCTTATCGGTTTGGCGGCTTTGTCTTTTGGTTATGGATTACCTTTATTTACGAGTAAAGGCGGTAAATCGGGCCTGCGAAATGTGCCGGGTTTAAAGGCCATTTTAATCACCCTGGTGTGGACGCTAAGCTGCGTGCTGCTCCCTATCTTCGAAGCGCAGGACACTCTGCATATGAGCGTTTCCAACTCCACTACATGGATTATCTTAGCCAAACGTTTTCTATTTATTGCAGCCCTTACTGTACCATTTGATATCCGCGATTTGTTTCAGGATCGTATTGCTGGTTTAAAAACCATACCTGTAGCCTTTGGTGAGCAAAAGGCTTACCTGTTTTGCCAGTTTTTACTGGCCGGACATATCGTATTGCTCTTGCTGTTGCGCAATTACCGACTAACGAGCGACTTTTTTGCCCTTACTACAGTGGGCATCCTTACCGGCTGGCTCATCTTTAAATCAACCTGGCAACGCAATGAATACTATTATTTCTTTTTTTTGGATGGCGTGCTTATTTTACAATACGTTGCGCTGGTGTTATTTGAGTTAATCTAAAAATGGCCTCTAATTACGATAACACCACCTGGTTTTACGAAAGCTTATCCAAGCTGGTGTTCGGGCAGACGCAGGTTAAAGCGCAGGAATATTTTTTTGATAAGATTCAGCCTGATTCATACATCCTGGTGATTGGCGGGGGTACCGGGCAAATTTTAGAAAGCCTGACCCGGCTATATACTGCAGGTTTGCAAATTACTTATGTTGAAATTTCGGCGAAGATGATGGCTTTATCCCGCAAAAGAAACACAGGAGAAAATGACGTAATTTATATCGCAGAGAACATTGAACAGGTTGAATTTAAGCAGCATTTTGATGTGGTGATCACCGCGTTTTTATTCGATAATTTTTCGGAGCTGATGCTGGCTACAACATTTTCATTGATAGATGCACAGGTTAAACCAGGCGGCATATGGCTTAATACCGATTTCCAGTTGACCGGTCCGCTTTGGCAAAAGGTAATGCTGAAGGGTATGTATACGTTTTTTAAGCTGATGGGTGCTGTTGAAGTTACCCAATTGCCAAACGTTAAGCGGGTCTTCAAATTATCAGAATATCATTTACTGGACGAAAAGACCTTTTACGGCAACTTTATATTGTCTACAATCTACCGGAAGTAATCGTCTTTTCAACAGTGCAAGTGTTCACAGCAAAGTGTCTGTTTCTATTTGATAAACTTCATAAAACTTCATTTTCTTTCATTTAATTAGGTTTTTGTAGGGAATGGGTGGAGAAGTTTTTGCAAAGTTCAGCCAAAAAGTGTTCACGAATGAGCGCTTTTTGAACGGTTGTGAACACTTTTGTGAACGATTTTTAATGGTAGTTTAAAGCTGTAGACTGAAGTCTACGGGCATAGTGGTGCGTAGTCTGGAGACTACGCACAGCGCGGGGGCTTATTGCTTAAAACTTATCATTGCGTAATACGAAGCAATCGCTTTTTAAAAAACAGTTTGCTAACTATCTTGCAGCGATTGCTTCGTACCCCGCAATGAAGGATGAGTAATTAGGCTACTTATTCGTAAGCAAATTTATACCCTACACCTCTTACAGTTTGCAGGTATTGCGGTGAATCGGGGTTGTTTTCTATCTTTTTGCGGAGGCGTACAATGTGCATATCCAATGTGCGGGTATTTACATCGGCGTTGTAGCCCCACACTTCCATCATCAGTTCTTCGCGGTTAATTACCTTGTTCTTATTTTTGAGGAAGTAGAGCAAAATGCGATTTTCTAAAATAGTAAGCTCTACTTTACGTCCGCCTTTAACAAGTAGGTGTGTGTTAGGGTGATGTTCCATATCAGCAAAGCGGTATACTTCCGACTTATCGCTGTTCAACGAAAACTTGATCTTATTATCAATCATGGCTACCAGTACATCCATGTTGAAAGGCTTGGTTATATAATCGGACACGCCAAAGTTATACGCCTCAATCTTATCAATATCCTGAGCCTTGGCCGTCATCATAATCACCAGCTTATCGAAACCCTTGGCGCGGATGTTTTCACACACTTCCGAACCTTGCTGGCCGGGCAGCATCCAGTCGAGCAAAACAATATCGGGCGTGTTTTCGAGTATGATCTTTTCCGCATCAATACCGTTGGCAGCTTCAAGTACTTTATAACCTTCTGTTTCCAGGCGTTCGGCTACCAAAAAACGTAGGTTTTCATCGTCTTCTACCAGTGCAATCTTTATCTCTGTGTTCATGGTTTAATTTTCATAAGGCAGGGTCACAACAAACTCTGAACCTTCGTTTACTTTACTCTTCACATGCAAATCTCCGTTCATAAAGTTAGCCAGTTCTTTACAAAAAGCCAAGCCCAGGCCTACGCTTCCGTTTTGATTATACTGATTTTCTATCCGGTAAAACTTCTTAAAAATATTACTAAGCTCATCCTTAGGTATCCCAATTCCTTTATCGGCAAACGAGAAAACAATATTACGCTTTTCGTAGCTTATCTGTATAAAGAGTTCCTTTTGCCCTGGGTTAGAATATTTATAGGCATTCTCAATCATATTCTGAAAAATACTGCCTAATAAAACAGGATCGGTATAAAAGTTATAGATGCCGTCCACCGCATAACCCATCTTAAAATCGGGGTACTTGATGCTGAACGTGTTAATGTACCGCTGTACAAATTCATCGAGGTTTATTTCTGATTTATTAAGATTTATAGACCTGTTTTCTATCTGCGTAAACGAAAGCAGCTTATTCATCAACTCGTTTAACTTATCGGCTTCCTCATCAAGTATTTTACCGTAATGTTTGCGCTGACGTTCGGTGAGTTCGCCATCGCCTTTAAGATTAGAGCCGGCAATTTTTATGACGCTTACCGGAGTTTTAAACTCATGGGTAAAGTTGTTAATAAAATCATACTGTAACTTAAACAACTTTAAGTTAACGTTCAGGTTACGGTAAATAAGCCAACCTATAAGTACCAAAAAAATATAAATAAGCAACACGGTAGCCCCAATGGGTGTAAAACGTTTGTTGATCTCATTATCTAGGTGATCGGCTGCCGAACGGAAATAGAGCTTGTAATCGGCAAAGGCACCAGGAAAGGCTACCTCCGTCCGTAACTCGCCGTTATTGGTATTCAACGGATCGTAAACCACGGGTTGTATCGAAATTTCCTGGTACAGTTCGGGATGTGTATTATTAACGGCAATGGTATACACATCCAGCATAAAGGTCATCATGTTTTGCTTATAGTAAGCCGACGTACGTCCGCCTTTTTGCAACTCACGATAGGCCTTAATCTCTTCGCGCCGTGGAATGTTCAGGTAGCTGATCTTGCTGGGCTTAACATCATAAAAGGTACGGTAAATTTCATCCTGACTGGGCACACGAGAGGTATCGGCTACCACAATGTAGTAATTAAACTTAGCCGCCATGTTCCTAAAATCGTCGGCTGCGGCGTTCACGTTTTGCTTAGTGCCCTGCACCTTTTGTTTAACATAACGGTACTCGTAAACCTCCTTAACCGAAATACCCATGGCATTACCTGTACTACCTGCCTTTTGACTGCCAATGGCAATTTCATCGTACCGTATCAGTTTTACGAAAGGGTAATCCTGAAAAACAGAACCGGCGTAATTTGCTGCCGATGAGGAATCGAGAAAGCCCTGGTAAGATGTAATTTCGGGGATGCGGTTCTGAAAAAAGTCGTTATAGGGCTTCATCATTTGCTCTAGCACGTCCAGCTTACGCGATGAAAACTCATTTTTTACATACTTATCGGTCAGATTATAGGCAATAATAAGCGCAACTACCAGCGTTATAGAAATGAGAACGAAGAAAGCACCTATAAGCGCAAAATTCTTTTGGTATATATTTTTATGCGCTTTCATGGGCACAACAAACTATGGCTTCACTTTCATGTTGCTGTTCAAAAACTTCTCTATTTCGGCATACATATCCATACGGTTATGCTCACTTTTAAAGAACATGCGTTCGTTATCCTTTAAAACGTACTGAACCGGCGTGTTACGTTTTTGCAGTTCGCGCACAAACTGGTTTAGTTCGCTGATGTTGGCACGCGGGTCTTTGGCTCCCTGAAAAATAAGTAATGGCGATTTGATCTTATCGGCATGAAATACCGGAGATATAGCCCTGAACTGGTTGGCATCAGTTTCGGGGTTGCCTACCATTTCGTAGGTCATTTGCAGGCGCGGCTTAAAAAAGGGCGGCACGTCTTTCAGGTAAGTAAAAAAGTTAATAAGTCCATATTGAACTATAGCGCAACTATACATTTTTGGATGAAACGATACGCCGTACAAAGCTGAAAACCCACCAAAACGGGCACCCATAATAGCAATTTTCTTAGGGTCGGCAATCTTTTGATCTACAAGCCATTGTACACCATCGGTTATATCACTTTGTATTTTGCCACCTACCTGTTTAAAGCCAGCACTGTGAAATGCCTTGCCATACCCGGTTGATCCCCGGTAATTCACCTGAAAAACAGCATAACCACGATTAGCTAAAAACTGCACCTCGGCGTTATATCCCCAAACATTACGGCTCCACGGACCATCGTGCGGCATTACCACCACAGGCAGCTTTTCGGTTTTATCGCCAAGTGGCAAGGTTAAATACCCGTTGATCTGCATCCCATCGCTTGCTTTGTAAGCAATGGGTTTCATGGCGCAAAGCTCGTTGGGTTTTAGGCTGGTGTTGAGGTTACTTAATTGGGTTATTTTTGCACCATTACGCTCGTACAGGTAAAAAGTACCCGGATTACGATCCGTATAAGTATTGATGATAAACTTGGTTTCGGCCGTATCGCGGTCTACAAATTTAATAACACCTCCTTTAAGCTTCTCGCGCAAATCGGCATACATGCTTTTGGAATCGTCGTTTAAAAAAAACTTATGCGGTCTATCATCTTCCCATCCGGCATATTCCAGTCGGCGTTTATTGCGGGAATACCCCACTTCGGCAATATCAACCTTGCTGCCGGCATAAATTACTTTTTCTTCTTTGCCGGTTTCCGCATTAATTTGCACCAGCGCCATTTTATCGCGGTTAACGTTGGATAGTGCGTAAAACGATTTACCCGTGCTTGTAATGGCTATGAGGTCAACCTTGTTTTTAAAGTTATTTTTGATGATGGGCCTAAAAGGCATGCGCACATTATCACGAAACAAAATGGTTTCGTCTACCCCGTCGGATGCTTTGGCCAAACGTATATTTCCCTCACCATCGGGGTACCATTCGGTAATGTTACCCGGATTAGCAATGTAAAGGGTTAATTCGCCGTTTTTAATATTTAACCGGTACACATCAAAATTAGCCGGGTTACGCTTATTCATGATGATCGTAATTACATCGGGCTCTTTACGGCTGCGGTTGAGCAGCCTGATGCGGGTTTTGGTTTGGCTAAGCAGGGTGCGAATTTTTAACGTATTTACATCCAGCGCATACATCTTAAATTCGTCAAATTCGGTTACATCCTGGTTAAAAACCAGTTGATTGTTGAACGTCCAAAAATAGTCGCGAATGGAATTATCGGTAAAGGAGGTTGCCATGCGTTCCTTACCATCTACTAACGATTGTATGAACAGGTTTTGCTTGTCTTTATAAGGCTTAAGGTACGATAGGTACTTACCATCGGGCGAGATTTTAAAGAAGCTTTTTTCAGGAGTTTTAAAAAAATCACGTATGGGTATTTGCCTTTGTTCTTCCCTGTTGCACGAAAAAAATGCTGGGAGGAACAACATGAAGAATAAAAATTTAAAACGCTTCAACATGATACGATCAGTCTCTTACTTTTTACAACAAGGTCAAATTAGATAAATTTACTTACCCGCTAAACAATGTCACTACAATTTTACCCGTTAGGTGGATAGCTAAACTATTAGTAAATATATAATTGGCTTCGTGCGCAATTTATTATTTTTGAAATACATGAGGTATATATTTCTGCTGATTATTGCTTTTTTTGCCGGGCCGGTGCTTTTACTGGCACAGGATAATGATCTGCAGCTGGCCCGCCAATATACCCTGAGCGGCGAGCAGCAAAAGGCTTCAGATATTTACCAGCGCTTATACAAGCAAGATAGCGAAACCTATTATTCTTTATACGTTGATAACCTCATTACACTCAAAAAATTAGAGGAGGCCGAAAGCATCACCAAAAAAATGATGCGTAAACACCCCGAAGAAAACCAGTACGTTATTTTGCTGGGTAAAATATATACTGAGCAAGGCCACCCCGATAAAGCCGGTTCGGTGTACGATGATCTGCTAAAAAAGTTACCGGCAACCCCGGGCGGCATTACTGCTTTAGCTACGCAGTTTTACCAGGCCGAAAACGCAGAGATGGCTATTAAGATATTGCAAAGAGGCCGTAAGCAATTAGGCAACGACCAGCTTTTTGCCATGGAACTTATAAGCCTGTACCGGTACAAGCGCGATAAGGGCGGCCTTACCGATGAGTACCTGAACTTTTTGCCCGGCAATCCCATGTACTTGAACCAGGCACAAAATGCAATGGCAACACTGTACGAAGGTAGTGCTGATTACGATTTATTACGAACAGCTTTGCTTAAGCGCCTGCAAAAAGATCCGCAGCAAATAGTATATTCTAACTTACTTACCTGGCAGTACCTGCAACAAAAGGAATACGACCAGGCACTTAACCAGGCACTTGCACTTAACCGCAGGCAAACAAACAGCAATGGCAGCGATGTTTTTGAGCTTTGCCAAACACTGGTAGCCAACGAGGCGTACGATGCTGCCATACGGGGGTACGAATACCTTACCACTAAATTTACCCGCACCGATGAGCTGTATATTCCCTCCAAAATAGAACTGGTTAACACCAAGAGCCTCAAAATAACTACCGGCAAATATGTACATGCCGATTTGTTAAGTTTGGAAAAAGACTATACCGACCTGCTTACCGAATTTGGCCGTACTGCCAGTACAGCCTTTGCCATGCAAAAACTGGCCAACCTGCAGGCCTTTAAACTACACAAACTTAACGAGGCGCAACGCTTACTGGAAGAAGCCATTAAGATCACCAGCCTGCGCCCGCAAACTATGGCCAGCTGCAAACTGGATTTAGGAGATGTATATTTAATGAACGGCCAACCCTGGGAAGCTACACTCACTTACAGCCAGGTTGAAAAGGCCTTCGCCGGTACACCCATAGCCCAGGATGCCAATTACCGCAATGCTAAATTGGCATATTACACCGGTGATTTTAAATACGCCAAAGGTCAGCTTAGTGTTTTAAAGGCTGCCACGTCTCAATTGATAGCTAACGATGCGCTTAACCTATCGTTATTAATAGGCGACAACTTGGTAGTTGACACTGCCGGCAATGCCCTTAAAATTTATGCCCGTGCCGATCTGCAGATCTTTAAAGAAGAGCCCGAAAAAGCTTTGATCACTTTAGACAGTATAGACAAGAAATACCCGGGCAACCCTTTAAAGGATGATATTTTGATGGCTAAGGCGCGTATTTTACTGCAACAAAAAAACTACGCCGCGGCAGCCGAACATCTCAAGCAAATAGTGGCCGACCATCAAACCGAGCTCTGGGCCGATGACGCCGTTTACATGCTGGGCACCATTTATGAAGACCAGTTGAATGATAAGGAGGCTGCTAAAAACTACTTTCAAAAGATCATAACCGATTACCCGGGCAGTATATGGATAGGCAACGCCCGTAAACATTTCAGATTATTACGCGGCGATAAGCCCGACAGCTCATCTTAATTTCTATTTTTGTTACAATGATCATATACAACGAAACTTTTGTGGTTGAAGGCAGCGCCGAAGAGGAATGGCTGCAATGGATACAACAAGAACATATTCCAGCCGCTATGGCTACCGGTTACTTTGCCGAATATAAAATACTTACCGTAATTGACTCGCCCAACGAGGGTGTTACCTATTGCGTACAGTATATTACTGATGAAATGGTTAAATATAACCTGTTTAAAGAGCGCCACCTGCATCATATGCACACGCGTCATCATCAGCAATTTGAAAACCGTTATGTGCTGTTTAACAGCCTAATGAAAACAATCGACTAACCCTCACACCATACACATGAAAATTACTACTACCGCCATTGAAGGCTTATTAATTTTAGAACCGCGCATTTTTCCTGATGACAGGGGCTATTTTTACGAGAGCTACAACAAAAATAAATTTGCCGATGCAGGAATTACCGCTGATTTTGTACAGGATAACCAGTCCTTTTCACAAAAGGGTGCATTAAGAGGTTTACACGGACAAGCTGATCCGTTTGCACAAGGCAAACTGGTACGCGTGTTGCAAGGTAGCGTGTTGGATGTAGCAGTTGATATTCGTAAAAATTCCCCTACTTACGGTCAGCATGTAACGGTTGAGCTGAGCGGCACTAACCACCTGCAATTTTGGGTACCACCGGGCTTTTTGCATGGCTTTGTTACTTTAGAAGATGATACTATTTTCACTTATAAAGTAACCAACTTTTACGATAAGGCTTCTGAAATTGGCGTGATATGGAACGACCCTACTTTAGCCATAGGCTGGGGCGTTGATTTGAAAGATGTACTATTGTCACCAAAGGATGAGATCTTGCCTGCTTTTGCAGATTTTGATAGTCCTTTTTAAGGTTGGGTTATGGTTAATGGTTCATAGATCACAGCCAGCTCAACATCATGTCATTGCGAGAAGCGTAGCCTGGCAACCGCACGCGTTCAAAATGCAGGCGTGCGGTTGCCGCGTCGCTATCGATCCCGCAATGACATGGTTTTTGACACTGCATGAGTGCTACTGCCACTCGAAACTGCCACTACTTTACTCCCCTCTCAAATCCTTAGGCATACGCCCGTGCAGCAAAAATTGCGACCACTTCTCACTGCCGTTAGTCAACGCGGCTTCAGAGGCCGTGTTCCAATCGTAAGTACAATGTACCTGTTCAATATTAAACTGATCACCTTCCACATGTACTAAAGCGTACTTAGCATGCGGTGTCATACTTTCCATAGCAAAACGGTGCTCGCCGTTGCCCAGGTAGGCCGGTAACCCAACACTACCCGGATTAAGGATGATCTTACCGTTACTTAAATATACAATGCGGTTGACGTGCGAATGCCCGCATAAGATAATGCGCTGGGCAATGTGTGCTGTTTTAGCTATCAGATCTTCGTCGTTATAAACAAATACACCGGTAGCTTTCACCTGCTCCAATAAATATTCATCATCACTTTCGGGTGTGCCGTGGCAAACAAAGAACAGGTCATCACATACGGCTGTTGACGGAAGGCCTTTGAGCCAGCTGATGGTTTCATCTGACAAGTCGGCTTTCACTCTTTCCATATTTTCCTTTTCGGATGGTTTGTTCAGGCTTTCCAAAATCTCCCTATCTGTATTACCGCTAATGCAGGTCATAGGCGTTTGGCGGATGAGCTGAGCACTAGCTTCGGGTTCCAGCGCGCCAAACACATGATCGCCGAGGTTAATGATCATGTCAACCTGCCGGGTTTCAATATCTTTAAGCACAGCCTGCAAGGCCAGCGAGTTGCCATGGATGTCGGAGATGATAGCGTAGGTTTTCATAATGGATGGTTTTTTGAGTAACAACTTACTTAGGGTTTTGTATACGCATAAAATAAAAAACGCCATTGTGAGGTACGAAGCAATTGCTGCACAATAAGTCTAAAAGCGACTTTTCTACGCAAGGATTGCTTCGTACCTCGCAATGACGCGTGGAATTATTATAATATGTCAGTCTGAACTTGTCGAAGACTTGAACGCAATGCTAAGTCTTCGACAAGCTCAGACTGACAACCTCCGGCAATATCTTCCCTTACTTAACCGCCGGTGTACCTATTAAATTATACAACTCATCTAATTTAGGTGTCAACACAATTTCTATGCGGCGGTTTTTGGCACGGGCTTCGGGAGTGGCAGCCGTGTCAATAGGTTGAAACTCTCCTTTACCGGTTGCAGTGATCCGTTTAGGGTCTATCTTCTCAACATCGGTTAAATAGCGACTAACCGAAGTAGCGCGCAACACGCTCAAATCCCAGTTATCTTTGATCTGACCCAGGTTAGATACCTTTTGATTATCGGTATGTCCTTCTATGGCGAGGTTAATATCGGCTTCCTTGTTCAGTACCGTAGCCAGTTGTTTCAAGGCTTGTTTACCTTTGTCATCAATCACAATACTGGCCGATGGAAACAGCAGCTTATCCATTAAAGACACGTACACTTTACCATTGCGGATATCAACCGATAAACCGCTTTGCTGAAAGCCTAATAAAGCCTGTTGTAGTTTATTTTTCAGCGCATTGGTCGCTTCATCGCGTTTACGCAAAATATCTTCCACCTCGCGGAGGCGCGCTTCCCGCTTTTGCAAGTCGCCTGCTACCTTGGTTAACTGGCTGGAGTTGGCATTATAGTTACTGTTTAACGAATTGTAATTGCGTTGCAATTCGGTCATTTCGCGGTGAAGGCGCGCTGTATCGCTTTGTAACCGGGCTAGCTCACTTTCAAGGTTATTGGCACGGCTCTGTAAGGAATCGCGGCCGGCAATTAATGCATTATAGGCTTTTGGCGACATAACTTTGCACGAATGCAAAACCGTTACCAGTGTAAGTGCTAATAATAAATACTTTATTTTCATGATGTAGGGTTAAGTAGGTTGATAGTTAGTCGATAGCGTTATTCAGGAACACATTGAGCGGATGGATCTTGGCGCACAATTCGGCAATATATTTGGCCGCGTTAGTTCCGGTTATTTCTTTATCCTTTAAATCACGGTAGGCAATAAAACTTTTCAATTTCAGCAGTTCGATGTTCTCATTACCGGCATCGTAACCTTTGGGTAGCGTCTTTAATCTTTCCTGATCCCTAAATTCACCGAAGCTTTTCTTAAAGTCGGCGGCATCCACAATACGGGTTAAGTCTGCAGCGTTGTAGTCAATTTCCTGCCGAATGGATTTGATATGTTCGCCTTGCGGCATCCAGTAGCCACCTGCTATAAAAGATTTACCCGGTTCTATTTGCAGGTAGTATCCAATTTCTACCGTCTTATTTTTAGTGAGGCGGCCAATGGCCATGTTGGTTTTGTAAGGCGTTTTATCTTTGCTGAAACGAACATCGCGGTAAATGCGCATTACGCACTTTTTGGTTTCTACATCGGCTGCTACACCTGCATCCAATTTGCTTAGCTCGGTAATTAGTTCACCGGCAAAAGCTATTACATCAGCATGTGCCGCATCGTACCGCTCCTTATTGGCCTGGAACCATTCGCGGCTATTGTTCTCTTTAAGGTCGGCTATAAATTTTAAAGTATCAGGATTTATCATCAGTATCTAAGTAAGGCTGGTAATGTATTTTGGGCGATAACCAATACAAGAGTATAATTCGTGAGTACCGGTAATTAAACGGTGCAAGTAAAAAACATCCGCCTAAAATTAACCCGAGGTATAACCAGGGCGATTCCATATTTCCGGTTAAGGTATAAGTTGCCATGGCTATGGTAACCGCTTCAGCCACATTAAATGCATAGCTCACATACATGGCCGCATAAAAGTAGCCTGGCTCTATCTCGAAATGCAAACCACAATGCGGACAGGTCTCCGGCATAGTATTACCACCAAAGCTGTACATTCCACCCTTAAACATATTACCCCGGCGGCACTTTGGACATTTGGCATGCAGCATTGCCCATAATTGAGGTGTTTGAGCCATAGCTTTTAGTATATATGAAATATCCGGCACATGTCCGGATATTTTGGTGTTAGTTTAAATGAAATTCTTCTTTGCCCATATTCATATCCACGTTTTTACGCCGATACTTCTTATACCATATATAACCTACAATAGCAACGGCCAGGTATGGAGCAGCCAGCAAATACATAATACCACCGTTTAAACCATTGGCTTCCGTATTTCCATTTTTAACACCTGCTTCGGCAGTGGCAGAGCACATGGCACATTGGGCATTCACCGTTTGTACGCCTAAAAGCATTAAGCCCAGGCACAAACTGCACAGCATTAATTTTACAGCTTTTATCATGTTCAAATTTACCTAAATTTTATGCTAAAAATTGTAATAAGGCAAAATCAATATATATACAATTACACCACTTACGGTAACGTAAAACCATATTGGAAAAGTCCACCTTACCAGTTTTCTATGCTTTTCTACCTGCATTTGTAAACCACGGTAAAAACTCAACAATATCAACGGCAAAACACCTGCAGCCAGTATAATATGGGTTATTAAAATGATCAGGTATATGGTACGCGAGCGGCCAACTACCATGCTTTCCTCCGGAGATAAAATACCATCACTGTTGAGGTCGCCAAAAATAGTTTCGGGGCCAAGCCAGTGAAACAATATATACGACACAAGGAACAACGACGAAAGGCAGAATGCGGTGATGTTTAAACGCTTATGCCAGGTTATTTGCCCGTGCTTTATGCAGTATAATGATAGCACCAGCAATACGCTGCAAGCCGCATTTAAAAAGGCATTAAGCTTAGGAAAAAAATATAATAGTTGAGGCGATACAGCCGGGGCCGGCAAAATCTTCCGATTAAGTATAACCACCACTAAAAACACAAATATGGAAATACCGGCTACAAACCGGAATATGAATTTATCACTTACATTCATGATCAATCAGGGGCTTTAATTTTGCGCAGTTCTTCTGCTATTTGTACCTTAATTTCGTCATTCAGGCGTATGGCTTCGGGTAAAGAAGTACCGGTGTACCTTCCCCTAATCCGTTTATCGGCATCAATCAAAATCATCTTATCGCTAAAAACAAACTCATCGCCAGCCTTAACCGCGTTCTCTAAAAACCCGTTACGTACCAGGTTATAGATGGCGGTAGTATCACCGGTTAAAAAGCGCCATTTATCGGGAGCTACACCAAAACGTTTAGAGTAGGCCAGCAATGCAGCAGGAGTATCACGCTGCGGGTCTACTGTAATGGTTATAAACTTAACCATGCGGTTTTTACGATAGGCATGTGCCAACCGCTCCATGTTTTTGTTTACTTCATTACACACAGATGAGCAGTGGGTATAAAAAAAACTCACCACAAATATCTTATAATCGAAATCTTGCAGCATCACCGGCTTGCCTAACTGATCGGTAAGGGTAAAGCTGTTCAGCTTGTGGTATATGGTATCGGGGATGTATTTGCCATGGCGGGTGTGACCCGTTTTGGCAACTTGCTTTGGCCCGTAAATAACCAGGGGTTTATAGCGGTTTTTGCCTTTTACGGTTAGTAAATAATATAAAAATCCCGGTACTGCTAATATGAGCACCAGGACTATTAATTTTTTTACCTTAAGAGAGAGGTTATTCATGGGGTAACCTACCTTAAATCCACCCAGTGATGGCTTTCATTGGTAAGTACAAGTATTAATCCTACAATAAATATAACAGGCACTGCAATTGAATAGATTAAACCTACCTTTTCAAACTTCAAGTGCATAAAGTAAGCTACAATATAGAATGCTTTAGCCAAGGTCAAAATAATGTATATTGGGTTAGCTATGTTAATACCGATGTGATGATTAGGTACCATATAAAGCGCAATGAAAAACTCAATAGCGGTTATACCTAACAGGATAAAGAATACCTGCCATATTTTACCGCGAGACATGCTTTCATGTTCGCCGTGTGCTTCGTGTACTTCTGTATGTGGTTGTGATGACATGATCTTTTATATATCAGTGTTAATGTAATTATACTAAGTAGAAAAAGGTAAATACGAATACCCAAACCAAATCAACAAAGTGCCAGTAAAGACCTACTTTTTCAACCATGCCATAAGTACCACGGCGATCGTAAGTACCTAACAGTACATTGATCAATATAATGATATTGATAATTACACCAGTGAATACGTGGAAACCATGGAAACCCGTGATGGTAAAGAACAGGTTAGAGAATTGTTGTGTATACACAGCAGACTCTGTAGTTCCTTCAGGGAAAAACTCTTTAATATCGTGTGGAATTTTACCCCAGCCAAATCCTTCATGAAACAAGTGGCTCCACTCTAAAGCCTGGCAACCTAAAAACATGAAACCACCAATAACGGTAGCTATCATCCACCAGGCAACTTCTTTACGTGAACCACGGTGACCGGCTTCAACACCCAATACCATAGTTACCGAACTCATGATCAATATAAAGGTCATTAAGCCCACAAATACCAATGGTGCGCCGTGCTCAATTGAAGTAAGCGGTACCGATTGGAAAATATGATCGGCTGCCGGCCAGGCTGTTGAGCTGAAACGCAGTGCGCCATAGGCTATTAATAACGATGAAAATGTGAATGCATCCGATAAAAGGAAAAACCACATCATCATTTTGCCGTATTCAACCGAAAACGGAGACCGTCCGCCGGCCCATGGCGTTGTTTTCACTTCATCTATAGGTGATGTAACCGCTGTTGTACTCATTTGTAAATAATGTGCAGGGTGATTAATTCTGGTTCAAAAGTAAAAAAACATAAAGATAAATCCATATAATATCGACAAAATGCCAAAAAATAGAGGTCATCTCCATCCGGAACAAATTTATTACCTGTGGCGTTTTCCGGTAGTTGCTCACGAGGCTTATTATTATTAACACTAATCCTGCCAAAATGTGTAGCAGGTGCATAGCCGAAAATACATAAATAAAAGATTGCGATGCATTAGGGTTAACAAAATACACGCCCATGCGAAAGGTAAGCACGTACCAGGCGTAAACCTGCAATGCAAAAAAGCTTACCCCTAATGCAAAAGTGATCCACAAAAACAAACGCTGCTTATTAAATTGCAAGCCTTTTGCCGCACGCGATGCCAAAAACATGGTTATGCTGCTTAACACAATAACCGCTGTACTATAAACAAAAGCTTGCGGCATGGTGGTTTTTAAGGCATGCCCTTTACCACCTATATACACAATAAAACCACTGGTTAGCGCCGCAAAGAACATGAAAGATGTGAATACAAATATCCACATGTTAAAGCGCTTGGGCGTTAGGTCTAACTTATTTCTATCTTGTTGAAATCGGGCCATCATCTTTACTTCTTCACTATAAAATCAAACAAAAACATTAATTGTACCACCGGCAAATACATAAACGAACCAAACATCAGCTGCCTGGCCGATTTAATTTCCAGTGTGCGCATCAGAACAAAAGACTGATACAAAAATATAAGGCTGCATATTAACGATACACCTCCTACATAATAACCACCGTAACCATAATAAGTAGGTAACAAACTTACAGGTACCAATGCTACAGCAAATATAAAAGTGATTACTGCACTTGCCCTATCGCGCTTGCCGGTTGGTAACAAACGAAAACCTGCCAATTTGTAATCATCATCCAGTACCCAGGCAATAGCCCAAAAGTGTACGAACTGCCACATAAACTGAATCCCAAATAAGATCAATGCAATTTGATCGATAGTGGGGTTAGCTGCTACATAGCCAATAAGCGGTGGCAAAGCTCCCGGTATTGCACCCACAAATACCGATATTGGCGTTTTTTGCTTCAACGGTGTATACACAAAAGCATATAGTATAATGGCGAATACAGATAAAAAGCCCGTAAGCAAATTTAAGCTACCCAATAAATAGGTACCACATACACCCATCAATAAACTAATTACAAGGGCTTGTCCGTTATTCATACGGCCCGCCGGTAATGGCCTGTCGGCAGTGCGGGTCATCAGGCGGTCCAAATCCTTTTCAATAATCTCGTTAAAGCCGTTGGCTGCACCTGTAATTAAAAAGCCACCAACAATTAGTTTAGCCCAGTTAACCCAGTTAATTACCCCATGAACGTTAGTTGAGGTGATAATTTGGCTACCTATCAAGAACGAGATAGAGGCCGAAAATACCACCAAGAAGGTGAGCCTGAATTTCACCAGCTTCACTAAATCTTTCCAAATCATTTGCGCACCTCCGTGTATTTGGCCGAACGCCTGAAGTTCAGCAATAAATAAAATTGTGCACCAAATATTAAACTGGCTAATACAATGTGCGATGCTTGTGCTACGGGCGGCAACGACGCATAGGATAAGGCTATACCCACTCCTATTTGCAGCATAATCATCAAAAATATAAAGCTCATCAATTGCTGATGAAGCGAATGCCTGCTAAAGTTGCGCCTGATGAGGGCGTATAGCAACACATTCAATATAATTACCAATACAGCCGAATCGCGGTGCATGTTAAAGACCTGCCCTACGTTACTAACCCATTGGTTGCGGTCGGCGCCCTGTAGTTGACTAGCAACCTCGTCTACCTTTTCTCTTACCTCGGTTCCGAAGGTAATTTGTATTACACTTAATATAACCGATGCAACGGCTATAAAAACGATAAGCGGTTTGGTTTTGATAAACGGCTTATCTTGTACAACTGCTAAGTGATAGGTATAAATTGTTAGCGCCAATATTACTAAAGCCAGTAACATGTGTACAGTAACAATCCAATCTACCAGGTTAGTTGAAACTACAATGGAACCTAACCAGCCCTGAAACCCAACTAACACCAGGTTAAAGATGCTTAATATTGTGATCCACTTGTTCTCTGCTAAATAGCTAAATGAAAAATAAGCTGCCAACAGTAAAAATACCCCGGATAAAGCACCTATTAAACGGTTGATGTATTCTGTCCAGGTACGGGCTACATTAAATTCTTCAGGCACTAAAATGGACTTGTCTTGCCGTATGCGGGTAGCCAGTTCGCTATAGCCAAATATATCGAGCGTTTTAGCAAATTTCTGGTTCTTAGCTTCACGCTTGGCTACGTAGCTCTGCTTATAATAGGCAGGTAACTGACTCACATCAGTAGGTGGTATGTACCGGCCAAAGCACTTAGGCCAATCCGGACATCCCATTCCAGAGCCTGTACTGCGTACTACGCCACCAGCCAAAATCAAAACAAAAAGCGAAACAATAGTAATAAGGTTGGTTTGTTTGAATCTTGCTCTGTTTGCTGTTTTACTCATTTATTATCCCTAAAAAATAAGGGTATCTGTTTAGGAAATACTTCCGGTACAGATACCCTAAATCATCAGATCAGAAAAGTGATTACTACTTAACTTCTTCGTTTGATTTTTGGGTGTTAACCCAATCTTTATGACTTTCTAAGTTTACCGGATTATCTTCAAAATCGTGCGGTAAGTTAGAACTTAACGTTTGAGAGAAAGGCGTGGTTTGAGGAATAAAATCTTCATCATGACCAGGCTTGCTGTAATCATATGGCCAACGGTATACAGTTGGAATTTCACCTGGCCAGTTACCGTGAATATGTTCAACCGGTGTAGTCCACTCTAATGTAGTAGAGTTCCACGGGTTTTGAGTTGCTTTTTTACCGAAGAATATAGAGTAAAAGAAGTTAAACAGGAACGCTACTTGTGCCAGGGCCGACATGATGGCTGCCCAGGTGATAAACGTATTAACAGAAACCCATTGTTTTAACGACTCAATTTCGGTAAATGAATAGTAACGACGTGGTACACCATCCAAGCCCATAAAGTGCATTGGGAAGAATACCAGGTAAGCACCGATGAAAGTTAACCAAAAGTGTAGGTAACCTAATTTCTCGTCCATCATACGGCCGAACATTTTAGGGAACCAGTGGTAAACACCGGCCAACATACCAAATATGGCAGCCGAACCCATTACTAAGTGAAAGTGAGCAACTACAAAATAAGTATCGTGCAGATTGATATCTAACGCAGCATTTCCTAAAAAGATACCGGTTAAACCACCTGAGATAAAGAACGACACTAAACCGATAGCGAACAACATAGCAGGTGTAAACCTGATGTTACCACGCCACAATGTAGCCAGGTAATTAAACGTTTTTACTGCCGATGGTACCGCAATAATAAGCGTGGTGATCATGAACACACCTCCCAGGAACGGGTTCATACCCGTAACAAACATGTGGTGACCCCATACAATAAACGATAATACAGTAATACCAATTAGCGAGTAAACCATGGCGTGATAACCAAAGATTGGCTTACGTGCATTAGTAGCAATTACTTCAGATGAAATACCCAAAGCAGGCATAATTACAATATATACCTCGGGGTGACCAAGGAACCAGAACAAATGCTGGAACAGGATTGGGCTACCACCTTCAAAAGGCATTTGCTGACCTTGAACAACAATTTCTGATAAATAGAAACTGGTACCAAAGCTACGGTCAAATATTAATAATACAACACCAGCTACTAACACAGGGAATGCTAATACACCTAAAATGGCAGTTAAAAAGAAAGCCCAGATAGTCAATGGCATTTTCCAAAGGTCCATGCCCTTAGTACGCATGTTCAAGATTGTACTCACATAGTTAATACCACCCATAAGCTGCGAAGCCACGAACAATACCATACTAATTAACCAGTAATTCATACCTGCCCCAGAACCCGGCATTGCTTTAGGCAAAGCGGATAGTGGCGGGTAAATAGTCCAGCCTGGTCCTGCAGGTCCTTTTTCGGTAAAGAAAGAGGCCATCATGATCACACTGGCAATAAAGAACAACCAATAAGAGAGCATGTTCATGAATGGCGAAGCCATATCACGCGCACCCAATTGGTAAGGTATTAATAGATTACTAAAGGTACCGCTCAACCCGGCTGTTAATACGAAGAATACCATGATGGTACCGTGTATAGTTACCAGTGATAGATAAAAGTTTGTATCTAACCTTCCGCCTGGAGCAAAGCGACCTAACAAAGTTTCCAATAATGGAAATGCTTTTTCAGGATAAGCTAACTGAATACGGAACAGGATAGACAATATCATGGCGATAACGGCCATAATAATACCAGTGATTAAAAACTGGCGCGCTATCATTTTATGATCTTGGCTAAAAATATACTTAGTCAGGAATGATTCTTTATGGTGATGCCCATGGTCGTGATCATGATGAACTACACCGTGATCCTGAACTGCTAATGTTGACATAATGGCTATCTCGTTGTTAATTATTTGACGCTAATCTGTTTTGTAATACGCTTTGTTTGTAAAGCGGGTTGTCGGCCAGTTTTAACTCTTTCTTAAGCTGATCGGTTAAATAAGGCTTCTGTTGTGCGAACCAGTTCTGATACTCGGCCTGGGTAACAATCAACACTACTTTTTTCATGTTATAGTGTCCGCCACCACAAATCTTGTTGCAATACAAGTAGTAGTTAAAATCACTCTGATCTAATTCCGTCCGCATTTCGGCAGTGGTCTTAGTTGGCGTGAATTTGAAATAAGTTGGCAAACCAGGTACCGCGTTAATTTGAACGCGGAAGTTTGGCATGTACACACTATGTATTACATCTTGTGCAATGATGTTCAAGCGTACAGATTTGTTAACCGGCAATACCAAAGTATCTGCCTGCATATCATCAAAGCTGTTTTTATCCTGAAAGCTTACGCCCAACTTGTTTGTTCCGGTAACCAATTTATAATTTTTCAAACCTAACTTACCATCTTTACCAGGGTAACGTAATTCCCAAGCAAATTGGTGACCGGTAATGTCTACATTTAACGAAGCAGGTTCGCCTTTAGCATCTACGGTGTTAGTTATTTTCCTCCAGGTTAAAAAACCGAATACAACCAATATGGTAAGAACAATGGCTGGGGCTACCGTCCATATTTTTTCAATGGTGTTGTTGTGAGGATAATAGTATGCTTTACGTTTATCAGATCCTTTGTATTTAAAGGCAAACCCAAACAATAATACCTGAGTAAGTAAAAACACGGCAAAAGTTATCAGGAACGTTGTCCAGAACATGGTGTCCAAAGTTTTACCATGTACCGAAACCGCATCGCCTAAAATCATACTTCCGTGTACAGAGAACGAATAGTAAACACCTATAGCACCTACCACTAAAAATATGATAAAGCCAACGGCCATAGCGTTGTTCCAGTTAATGCCTTTTTTCCCTTGCATTTGCAGGGTAAGGTCATAAACTTTAAAGATTTTACCTAAAATGCCTATCACTATACATACAATCAAAAACATGAGCGTATAGTAACCTACAGTGCTCCACATGCCGGCTGTTTGTGCTGTGGTATCGCCGCTATCAGTAGCTGTAGCGTTAGAACTTGTGCTCTGCGCCATAACCAGGTTGGTACCCAGCAAAAGGAGCATCGCTATCAGCGAGAAGAACTTTTTATAATTTATCAGATGCTTGAATGCCATTTGTATCAGTGGTTTGGTATTCTAAAAATGAGTTGCAAAGTTAGCAAATATTAAATGTGGTGATGCAGGCTTTCTTCCAGTAACGGGTGCTTTTTGGGAACCAAAGACTCAAACCTGCTTAATGCACTTAGCATCAGGAAAGTAAATAATCCGGAGAATCCAACAAAAATAAGCAGCTCTGTAATACCAAACTCACGGTGTGTTTCCATAGTGCCCGGCATGATCATCAAGTAGTAATCTAACCAGTGACCAATAATGATAATGATGGCCGCAATTTTCATACGGTTCAAAGAACGTTTATCATCATTCTTCATCAACAACAACAATGGTGCTAAGAAGTTAAGTACGATGTTCAACCAAAACCACCATTTGTATTCAGGCTCCCAGCGTTTGTAGAAGTATACACTCTCCTCAGGCATGTTAGCATACCAGGTAAGGAAGAATTGTGCAAACCATACATAGGTCCAGAAGATAGAGAAACCAAATATAAGCTTACCTAAATCCTGCAGGTGACTTTCGTTAACCCATGAAAAATAGCCGTTTTGCTTTAATATAATTAATACCAGGGCTATTACTGCTAAACCACTAACGTGTACCGCAGCCAGGTTGTACCAACCAAACATGGTTGAAAACCAGTGAGCCTCTAAAGACATCACCGTACCAAAAGCGTATATAGGAAAGGTAAAACCAAATATAACCAAAAATATAGCAGAAATCTTGAAGGCCTTATTGTAGTTAAGCATACCACCAACCGAATCTTCGTTGTTAGAATATGTTACTAACATATTACCTAAAATGGCATACAAACCCAAAAACACTACCAGTGTACCGTAGAAGAAAGGCTTATTTAGGAAAGCTGATTTACCAGCGATAATTGCATCGTAAATATTGCTACCCGGAGTTGTAAGTCCGTCAGTAGCCCAGTGTGCATATAGATATGGTGCGTTAACGGTATGTCCTTCGTGTACTTCGGGGTGGGTTAAAAATAAACCGGCACCTACTACTACTAACAATATGGCAATAGCGATCCATAAAACCTTTACAAAGGCATGTGGTATACGTAAAAACGCTACCGACCAGCCTGCTTGTGCCATGTACTGATAGGCCATAAAGAATACTGCAGCCACACAAACTCCTACAAAGTAGTAGCTCATAAGCAACAGGTTCGAAAACGTACGTACTGCATGATGTTCAGTATGGTCAATTAAAAAACCGTACAAAATGCCCAGCACGCCTAACACGATAGCGATAAGGCTATAAGTTTTGGCTTTACCGGCAAATTCAAATCGTTCGTTAAAACTATGTTGATGAGTGCTCATTAAGCTATAATATTATAAGGTTTGTAAATGGTGAACATACATAATTACTTTCCAGCGCTCCTCTGGTGCCAGCTGAGATGCGTATGAGCCCATGGCATTTACACCATAAGTAATGGTATGATATATTTTACCGTCTGTTAAATCTTTCATGGCACCACCACGAGACGACTGACCTTTTGAGTATGATGGAGGCGCAGGGTAACCATGTTGCACTACTGTACCATCGCCCTGTCCTTGTGTACCATGGCACGGCGAGCAAAAAGATTCGTACAACTTTTTACCTTCAGCATAATTAGCTTGGGTAGCAGCCAGCATATTCTTCACTTCAACAGCGGCCTGATCGTAACCAGCGCGGGTGTTAGGATAGTCAAAACGGGTGAAACCTAAAGGAATGGTACCTGCTGGTGGTAACTGTGCAGTTTTACCATCCTTAAAGTTAGGGTTCTTTTGGTCTGGATCGTACGCAATATGCTCATACATATTGGGCGCATATTGGTAACCGGTGCTGGTTTTATCATGACATGATGATACCACTACTGTAGCAGCAATAGCGATCATGGTTGCACCGAATATTTTTATTTTATTCATAGCTAACATACTTTCTTTCATTGTGCTTTACTTCAACTGCACCGGCTTCTTGCAATAAACGGGCTATATCTTCATGTGGTACGTTGCCTTTAGCATCAACAGCTATTACAAAACGATCATCAGTTGCTCTAAGGTCCATAACACGTGGTGCACGGCCCGGGAACAAGTGGGTAGCTGCGTAGAAAGTAAATACCATGCCAAACGCCGCAAACAGAATGGTCCACTCAAATGTAAATGGTACAAAGTTGGGCATTGCAAAATTTGGTTTACCACCTATGTTCATAGGCCAGTCGTGTACCAAAGTATAATATAATATACTAAAAATAACAGTACCACCCAGGCAGCCGAAAATAAATGCTGCGTAACCCAAGCGAGATTCTTTTACACCTAACTTAGCTTCAATACCGTGTATTGGCATTGGTGTATACACATCGTAAATAGGAATACTGTTCTTCTGTAAGTTTTCGATACCGTGCATCATATCATCCGGATCATCGAAACATCCTAATATAAATTTAGTGCTGCTCATGGTTATGCTTTATGGTATTGAGTTAAATCAACACTGTCGTATTTTTCTAATGCTGTGGTATAATCGTCAACGTGCGTAGGATCTAAATGACCACCGTCTATCAATTTCTTTTTAGCTTGCTCACTTGATGTTTTCAGCAACAGTTTCACCTCGGCCATAGCCACTGATGGTAAAACGCGGATGAATAACAGGAACATGGTAAAGAATAAACCTATCGATCCAACAAAGATACCTACGTCTGTCCAGGTTGGGTAGAACATCACCCAGCTTGAAGGGATATAATCGCGGTGCAATGAAGTAACGATAATTACGAAACGCTCAAACCACATACCAATATTTACAATGATTGACAAGATCCATGCGAACGGAATATTGATACGGATCTTTTTGAACCAGAACAACTGTGGAGTAATAACGTTACAGGTCATCATGCTCCAATATGCCCACCAGTATGGACCGGTTGCACGGTTGATGAAAGCGTACTGTTCATATTCTACACCCGAATACCAGGCAATAAAGAACTCAGTGATATAAGCCACACCCACGATAGAACCGGTTAACAAGATGATCTTGTTCATAGATTCGATGTGGAACATGGTGATATAATTTTCGAGACCTAATACCTTACGTGCAATTAACAACAGCGTTTGCACCATGGCAAAACCTGAGAAGATAGCACCCGCAACAAAATACGGAGGGAAGATAGTGGTGTGCCATCCGGGTTCTAATGATGTTGCAAAGTCAAACGATACAATAGTGTGTACCGAAAGTACCAGCGGTGTAGAAATACCGGCCAAGATCAATGACACAGTTTCAAAACGTTGCCAGGTTTTCACTGATCCTGTCCATCCGAAAGACAATACAGAGTAAATACGGCGACGTAAACCTGTTGCACGGTCACGGATACTTGCAATATCAGGTAATAAACCAGTATACCAGAATATTAACGATACAGAGAAGTATGTAGAGATCGCAAACACGTCCATCATCAACGCCGAGTTCCAGTTTACCCATAATGAACCATATTGGTTAGGTAAAGGTAAAGTCCAGTAAGCCAACCAAGGACGGCCCATGTGACCGAAAATATAGGTGGCTGCGCAAATAACCGCAAAAATGGTCATCGCTTCTGCAGAACGGTTAATGGAGTTACGCCAATTTTGACGGAAAATCAGTAACACTGCTGAGATCAAAGTACCAGCGTGACCGATACCTACCCACCACACGAAACCGGTGATGTCCCAGGCCCAGCCTACTGTTTTGTTCAAACCCCAGGCACCAACACCATACCAAAAGGTATAGCTGATGGAAAACAACCAAAGGGCTGCACCTAACGAAGCCATCGTAAAGCCGATCCACCAGGCCATGTTGGGTTTATTTTCTACAGGGAATAAAACCTCGTTTGTAATTTGGGCATAGGTAATGTCCTTGCCCGTTATTAACGGTTCCCTGATTATTGATTCACTGTGAGATGCCATAGTATATAAATATCTATCTCGTGTAATAATGTTTAAGCCTCTGTTGGTAATCTGTTTCTAACCTTTGTTTGATAACCAATACCTGGTTTTACGTTCAACTCTTCCAATACATAGTAAGTTCTTTCGCTCTTTAAAGCCAATGAAACTTCAGATTTCGGATCGTTAGCGTTACCAAAGATGATTGCGTTTGCAGGGCAGGTTTGCTGACAAGCTACTTTAATATCACCATCGGCCAACGGACGTTTTTCCAGTTTAGCATTCAATTTACCGGCTTGGATACGTTGCGCACACATAGAGCATTTTTCCATTACTCCACGGAAACGTGTTGTAACATCCGGGTTTAAAACCAGCTCAGTATGGTCATTTTGTATATAGTTCTCAAAGCGTGAATCGTTCCAGTAGTTAAACCAGTTAAAACGACGCACTTTATAAGGACAGTTGTTAGCGCAGTAACGGGTACCAACGCAACGGTTATAAGTCATTTGGTTTAAACCTTCGCTCGAGTGCGTGGTAGCTAATACCGGGCACACAGTTTCGCAAGGTGCGTGATCACAGTGCTGGCACAGCATCGGTTGATAAGTAACCGATACGTGATCTAAATCTTCCAGCTTGCTGATCTCTTTCTCTTCAGTAACCGTTTTTCCTTTTTCGTCGAAGCTGTAGTAACGGTCAATACGTATCCAGTGCATTTCACGACGACGGCGAACCTCATCGCGACCTACCACAGGAATATTGTTTTCGGCGTTACAAGCTACCACACAGGCACCGCAACCGGTACAAGCATTTAAGTCAACCGCCATTACCCAGTTATACTGCGGGCGTTCGAATTCGGCCCAAAGGTCATAAGTCTCTTTTTTCTCGTGACCTTCGTGCTCTGATTTCTTCAGGTATTCCTGCAAAGTAGTTTCGCGAACTACATCGCGGCCTTCGTAAGAATGGTGTGTTTGAGTTTGAGCGAGCTCTATTTTATCACCGCCTAATTTTTCAATTTGGGCAACTGCATTTCCCTGGAAAGTACCGTTAGATAGAACCAGGAACGGATATGCATTTTTACCTACTTTATCTCCAACTTTACCTGCTTTGCTCCTACCGTAACCTAAAGCAATAGAAATAGTACCTTGTGCTTGTCCTGGCTGTAACAGAACAGGAAGCTCAGTACTGTAACCGTTAGCAGTGATCTTAATCAGGTCACCATCTTCCAGCTTCATGTCTTCGGCTGTTTTAGGTGCAATGGCTACAAAGTTATCCCAGGTAACTTTCGATACCGGCTCTGGTAATTCCTGCAACCATGGGTTGTTGGCGTATTTACCATTACCTACGGTTGTATTTTCGTAAACCTGTAATTCTAATTTGCCTTCAGTAGCAGCAATTTTGTTGCTTTGGGCTAATATGGTTTGCGCTACACCATTTAAATCGCGGTTAAATACTACCGGAGCTACTGGTTTTTCAGCAACCTGGATAAAACCGGTTTGCAATACAGTTTCCCAACCGTTTTGGCCGGTTAAACCACCTTTAGCTAAAATAGTAGTGTTCCAGGTGTTGCGTACAAAAGTGTAGTAGTCTTTAACGGCATTATCGGCCCATATTAACAAGCTTTGTTCAGCCTGGCGGGTATCATATACCGGGTTAATGGTAGGCTGCACAATGGTGTAGTAACCTTCTACCGCGTTCTCATCACCCCATGATTCCAAGTAATGATGGTTTGGCGCTACAATGTTACAATCGGCTGCAGTTTCATCATTATAACCATTGAAAGAAACTCTTAAACGTACTTTTTTAAGTGCGTCTTCAAATGCGCTGCTTTGGTAATAGTTGTAAACCGGGTTAGTTCCTAAAAACATAACCGCGTCCACTTCACCGCGTTTCATTTCTTCAATCAGGGCAATCATATCGGCATCATTACCCTTGTATTGGTATGATGGATTGTCCAGATCAATAGTAGTACCGTAGCTGCCTAACAACGAGTTGATGGCATTAACCAATACTTGGGTAGCTACATCATTGCTTCCGCTAACTACCAGGGCACGGCCTTTGGCAGCAACCAGTTCTTTACCGGCTAAAATGATAGCGTTATCAGCTACATTGTTACCCAATTTTTTAGAACCAGGTAAAGTTGTTCCTGATATTACATTGTACAGGTTAACAAGCGCTAATCCTTCATGCGATACTTTAACAGGGATACGCACGTCTGCATTACTACCGGTTAAGCTCATACCGCTTTCAAACTGAATTAAGCGCAGCATTTTGCCGCTCTTAATAGCTTTTTCGTTACGGCGTGAAGCAAACTGACGGGTAAACTCGGCAGATGAGATCCACGAACCCAGGAAATCTGCACCAAAACTTACTACTAAATCAGCACGGTCAAAACGGTAGTGAGGCAATACTGCCTTACCAAAACTATTTTGGTTAGCTTGGATGATACCGGTGTAAGAAACGGCATCATAAGTAATATGTTTAGTAGCAGGATACTGTGCAACAAAAGCAGCAATGGCACCTAATGTAGATGGGCTATTGATGGTTGAAGTAACCAAACGTATTTTTTTACCGCTTGCTTTAATAGCAGCCAGCTCGTTTTTAACATAGCTGTCCATAGCACTCCATGCGGTGTCACCACCATCTTGCATAGGGCCTTTAAGGCGGTTGGTATCGTATAAATCTAATACCGAAGCTTGTACCTGCGCGCTTACACCACCTTTACCAAATAAATCGTTGGGGTTACCTTCAATTTTAATAGGACGGCCTTCGCGGGTTTTAACCAATATAGCCTGACCTTCATAACTTGATACGTAAAAGTTAGCTATACCTGGAGTGACCTCTTCGGGTTTAATTAAGTAGGGAATTGATTTATGAACAGGAACTTTTGAACAAGCAGCCAGTGAAACTGCACCAATACCAAAGCCAACCGTTTTTAAGAAGTTACGGCGAGGTGTGGTACCGGCAAGCCCGTTACCGCTCAGCACTTCCTCAATAGGAATAGGCTCAGCAAACTCATGCTTGTTTAATTCAACAAACTCTGGCGTTTTGTTCAGCTCTTCTAAACCTTTCCAGTATTTTTTATTGCTTTCCATTTAAGCTATATAAACTGTAAATTGCTAAGTTTCTTAATTATTAATAGTGACACTTACCGCACTCTAAGCCACCTAAAGCAGCCGCAGTAACTTTTTCGCCACGTTTTAAGCGGTCGTGTACCTGCATCATGTTATCATAGTATGCATTGCCTTTGAAACCGGTTTCGGTACGTTTGTGGCACTGAATACACCATTTCATGGTAAGAGGTGAATATTGATAAACCTCTTTCATGGTTTGGATAGGACCGTGACACTGCTGGCACTCAATACCTGCAACCTTTACGTGCTGCGAGTGGTTAAAGTAAGCCAGATCGGGCAGGTTGTGTACACGAACCCACTGAATAGGACGAGCCTTAGTAGTATCGTATTTTTGCGTACCCGGATCGTAACCCAAAGCATCATATATCTTGTGTATTTCGGGCGACTCGGTTTTAACAACCTTGTGGCAGTTCATACACACGTTTAATGATGGTATAGTAGCGTTCTTGCTCTTGTAAGCACCACCGTGACAGTACTGGCAATTGATCTTCATTACACCTGCGTGTAATTCGTGAGAATATTTAATTGGCTGTACTGGTTGGTATCCCTGATGAACGTTAGTGTTCCACATGCCTACCCAACCCCAGCTTGCAAAAGCAACGGTACCGGCCAGTACAAAGAAGAATACTAATTTTTTATTCTTAGCTAATTTTTTGATAGTAGCTAAACGATCAACCGGCGCAGCTTCAGGAGCAGCAAATTCGTTTTGCTCTTCTGGCAACAGGCTTTTACGTTTCAGGATCACACGTTCCAGCGTACCAATAGCACGGTTTAAAACAAATATGATAATGAACGCAATGATGATCACACCAATTAAACCAAAGATCATGGTGTTGCTTGGCTCGCTATCGGCAGTTTTGTTATTAGGACCGTCAACAGGAGGAGCAGCCTGCATTTTCTTATATTCTTCACGAACATAACCAATGATGTTGGCTACATCACCGTCGCTCAACTCGGTGAACACGTTCATGCCCGCCTGGTTGTATTCGTTGTAAACTTTAAGTGCCTTTGGATCTTTAGCGGCTATTAAAGCCTGGTTGTTTTGAATCCATTTGGTTAACCACTTGTCATCTGTTTCAGATGTCATAACAGGACCCAAAGCAGGACCTGTCATACGCTGATCGAGCTTGTGACATGAGGTACATTTAGCTTTATACAAAGCCTCACCCTTGGCCACATCAGCCTGAGCACGAGCGGTAAAGCACATAGCAGTTAGTCCTGCTACAAGTAAAACCGACCTTGAAAACTGTTTAAAAAGTAATGAGATATTTCTCATAAAGCGTATTTATGCTGAATAATTTTTGTGTTTGTGAAACTCTTTCAACTGAAAATACATAGGTATCCCGCTATTTTCAGTCCACAAAAGTAAAATTTTATAGGCTATGGCTGACAAATTAGTGACAGTTGTTTCTAATTTATAATCAGTCTAAACTAATTGCAAAATAGCCCTTAAACTGGGTTAAGGGCTATTTTCGTCGTATTTAAAATATTTTTCTTTCTAACCGCTATTTGCAGTTTTCTGAAAAATATTTTTATTGTTTTAATATCCAGGCGAATATCAGGGGTACCACAATAGTAGCATCACTCTCTACTATAAACTTAGGTGTATGAATATCCAGCTTACCCCAGGTTATCTTTTCGTTAGGCACAGCCCCTGAGTAAGAACCGTATGAGGTAGTAGAATCAGAGATCTGGCAGAAATAGCTCCAAAATGGAATATTTTCCATCTCCATATCCTGGTATAACATCGGCACTACACAAATCGGAAAATCGCCGGCAATACCACCGCCAATCTGGAAAAAGCCTAAACCTTTACCTCCCGAATTTTTTGGATACCAATCGGCCAGCCAGGTCATATATTCAATACCACTCTTCATGGTACTGGCTTTTAACTGTCCTTTAATTACGTAAGAAGCAAAAATATTACCCATGGTACTATCTTCCCAACCCGGTACTACAATTGGCAGGTTTCTTTCGGCAGCGGCCAGCATCCAGGAGTTTTTAGGGTCAATTTCATAATACTGTTCCAAATCGCCGCTTAACAGCATCTTGTACATGTACTCATGCGGAAAGTAACGCTCACCTGCATCTTCTGCATCCTTCCAAACCTGGTGAATGTGCTTTTGCAAACGGCGAAAAGCCTCTTCTTCGGGTATACAGGTATCGGTTACGCGGTTGTAATGGTTCTCTAACAAGTCCCACTCATCCTGCGGACTCAAATCGCGGTAGTTAGGCACACGTTTGTAATGCGAGTGTGCTACCAGGTTCATAATATCCTCTTCGAGGTTAGCACCGGTACAGCTGATAATATCAATTTTACCTTCGCGGATCATTTCGGCTAATGAAATACCCAGTTCGGCCGTACTCATAGCACCAGCCAGGGTAACCATCATTTTACCGCCTTCCAGCAGGTGTGTTTCATATCCTTTAGCGGCATCCATTAAGGCAGCAGCGTTAAAGTGCAAATAGTTTTTCTCAATAAACTGAGATATAGGTCCTCTTGTAGTGCTCATCTTAATCCTTTTTAATCAGCCGCAAAAGTAGGGATTTAGTTTAGAAAACTGAGGAGAGAGTTAAGGGGTTATTGCCAAAATTAAAACTTCGTTAACCAAAGCGACCCAAAGCAATCTCTTGTATGTATCATTGATTTTGAAGCTATCTGAACGGAATTTACTGAGTTGAAGAATTTACAGAATTGATTCGCGTTGATTAATGGACAGCCCCTTATGTTAAAGCTACGTTGGCCGGAGGCCGGATAATAGTTGCCGCTCGGCTGGAGCCGAGCAGCGGCGTAAGATGTTTCTTCCTCTCCTCTGGAGAGCGTGGGTGGGCCTTTCGTTATCTCCCAGCGTCGGGCGAAAGCGGGGAAATGACAAAAAAGAGGCTATTCCCAATCCCTCCCCTATTCAAACAATAAACCTACCTTTACGCTTATATCACCTTCGCCTGATATTCATGAAAAAAAATATAGTTCTGTTATGCCTGCTTGCTACAGCATTTTTAAATACGCAAGCGCAACCTAAATTTTTACCCAAGTTTGTGCGCAAAATGCTGTTTGAGAAAGATAGCAGCCGCAGTTCGAGTTTCTTTTTGCTGCCTGTGTTAAGTTCGGCACCCGAAACCGGGTTAGAACTGGGCGCATCAACCTTATACTCTTTCTACACCGATAGCAGCCGGCTTACCCGCGTATCTAACGTATTTGCTTATGCCACCTTTACCACCGAAGGCCAGCAGCGGGTGAGCTTGAGCAGCAGCTACTGGTTACCGCAAAACAGGTATCATTATACGGCATCTGTAAGCTATATTAATTTCCCCTTCAACTTTTACGGGATAGGTAACTCCACCCAAAAAGCAGATGAGCAGCGCATTAGCGAAAAGCGCTTTAAGATCAACTTTAGTGGCGAAAAACGATTAGGGCAGTATGTGTATGTTGGTTACGTATTGGGCGGGTACGATTATAAATACCGCATTGATAACACAGGCAAAAGTTTTGAAGCTGACCTTACCCTGCAAGACCGTAATGGCGGGGCAGGTTTTTATGCCGGACCTAACGTAACCTTCGATAATAGAAACAACAATACTTATACCACCAAAGGCATGCATTTAAATGCCTACCTTAATGTAATGCACGGGTTGTTTTCGGATAATAATTACAAAGGGAGTTTCCTGAATGTGGAGTACGCCCAGTTTTTTGCGTTGAGCAAACGTTTTGTATTAGGACTAAATGTGCAGGAGCAAAGTTTATTAGGCAGCCAAACGCCGTTTTACTTACTGCCTGAGTTAGGCAATGATGAAATAATGCGCGGTTACTATAATGGCCGTTACCGCGACAAAAATATGTTGGCCGGCCAAACAGAACTCCGCTATCGTTTGAGCGACCGCCTTGGCCTGGCGGGCTTTGTTGGTACCGGCAGTGTATTTAAAAACAGTTTTAGCTTTAGCCAACTTAAACCTAATTACGGCGGCGGCCTGCGTTATTTCTTCGATACCGAAAAAGGGCTCACTATGCGGGTAGACTACGGCATTGGTGAAAAACCGGCCGGCGAAAAACGCCAGCAAGGATTTTACCTGAGCTTGGGAGAAGCATTCTAGTGAAGTTGCGGGGGAGAGAAGTTGGCTTCGGGTTTTGAGGTGCGAGGTACGAGGACTTTGGTGCGGGGGTTCGGGGTACCCTCCTATCTTATCTTACCTTAAATCCTCACCTCCCAAATTCCTATCCTATCCTATCCTATCCTATCCTATCCTATCCCCCGCTCCCTCTCTAAAACTTTATTAAGAAATCCTCTTTTACCTGCCCCGGCCTAAAATAGAGCAGGCCCAGCCAAAACAAACTGACTGATGCCGTTACCTTTTGGTGTGAGGTCATGATGCTCCATGATGTTTTGGTTAAAGCGTTTTCGGGGATGTTATTAATTATGAGTACCATATTAGGATGCACGTTGGGGAGCAGCTTTTTAAAGTAGTCCATAGCACTTTGCGGATTACGTTGCACATCTAAAAACACCACATTGGGCGGGATAACGTCTTTCCAATCCGTGGTATTATCTATGTTCTTCAATAATGTATTTGGACATACTTGCTGTAAAATAGCAAGATCAATTACATCATGTTTGCCTAAAACCCAAATAGTATGTGGCTTGGTGTCGGCTGCAATGCGGTAAAGGAGTTTGTCGGTAGAATTTAATTTTTTGCCAAAACCTGCTTCTTTTTCAATGTCGGCATATACTTTTTTATTCGAAAAGTCGTAAATTACTTCATCAACCAACCGGTACACAAAAGGCGAATGCAGCCCGTGACGGTTTTTAGCTTTACGCTGATGAAGAAAGTGGCTTAAAGCAAACTTTAGGGTAAACATGGTTGTAAAAATAAGTAAAGCTTTAATATTTTGAAGAAAGAGGCAGACGTGATTAACGAGGCAGAAATCCATTCGCTCATCCGGTTACTGGATGACCCCGACCGGGAGATCTACGAACATGTGCATGAAAAAATCATGTCGTATGGTCCCACGGTTATAACATATTTAGAAAATGCATGGGAACAGGCTTTTGATCCTATCCAGCAGGAACGCATTGCCGATTTAGTACACGAAATTCAGTTTGGCCTGGTAAAAACCGACCTGGAGTTATGGCAACAAAGCGGCGCCTTTGACCTCTTACAGGGTGTACTTATTATTAATAAGTACCAGTATCCCGATTTGGATGAGCAAAAAATCATTAATCAGATTGAAGCTATTAAGCGTGATGTTTGGATGCAAATGATGTTTGAAGGCAGCCCTGCCGAACAGGTGAAGCTTATTAACCATGTGCTATACAATATTTATGGTTTCAGCGGCAATACAACCAACCACCAGGATCCGCAAAACAGTTACCTGAACCAGGTGCTGGACACTAAGAAAGGTAACCAGATTTCGCTGGCCATCATCTACTCTATAGTTGCCCAAAAACTGGACATCCCCATTTATGGCGTTAACCTGCCGCAACACTTTATTTTGGCTTATTTAGATGAAACCGCTAAAACAGAATTTGAAAGCGGCATCCTATTTTACATTAACGCGTTCAACAAAGGCTTCATTTTTGGAAGGCGCGATGTGGATCAATTTCTGAAACAATTGAACTTAAAGCTCGACAAGCAGTTCTATGAACCTTGCAGCAATACGGATATTGTACGCCGCATTTTACGCAACCTGATCAGTGCTTATGAAAACCTGGGTTCTACAGAAAAAGTGCAGGAATTAAATGAACTTTTATCGGTATTAACCTAATTTTTTAGTTTAGTACTTTTATCTATCTTTAGGCATACCAAACGATATGCCTAAAGCTTTTTTGCTTCTCCTCTTTTTATTGCTCCAGCCGTTTCTCATTACTGCACAATCGGTTAGGTTGAAATATTACTGCAATCAGCTTAACAGACTAAATACACAAGTTAGTGAGGGTAAGGTAGCCAAACAGACAGCAGCTAAAAACTTTAGGGTAGTCATTCAAAAGATATATGAGGAAAGCAAGTTTAAGAGCAATGCCGCCTGGGTTTTTCCGTTAGCCGGGTATAGTGCAAGTGCTATTGGCGGCATCAGCGGGAACGGTTATAATGATAAAGGCTACAATTATTTAGATGGTAATAAACACAAATCCCATCCCGCTCACGACATCTTTATAAAGGACCAGGATCAAGACAATATAGATGACAGAACCCAAAAACCTGTCAGTGTATTAGCTATAACTGATGGTGTGGTATTGGCCTGTACCAACGCCTGGTTAGCAAACAGCAGTTTACGCGGCGGAAAATACATTTGGCTGTATCATCCACAACTCCATATTATTACCTATTATGCACATAACCGCAAAGTTTTTGTGGTGCCCGGAGATGTGGTAAAACAAGGGCAAGCAATTGCCGAGGTTGGCCGTACCGGTTTTAACGCCAGCAAGCCACGTTCACCAACTCATCTCCACTTCTCTGCATTTAAATTGGTTAATTGGGTTCCTGTACCTTTTAATCCTTACCACAACCTAACTAAAGCAATAAGCCATGAGATCCATTAGCCTTGTTATATTCCTGTTTGTAGCCACATCGTTTGTAAAACCAAACACCGTTGTAACCCGTTTTAAAGCACCAACAGGTTATAGCAGGATAGCAACAACGCCTGGTAGTTTTGCGTCATGGCTGCAAAACCGCCCCCTTAAGCCGACAGGTACCCATACGCTAACCTACCGTGGTAGTGTTGCCCGTACAGACCCTTACACCGCGGCGGTAATTGACATAAGCGTTGGCCAGCAAGATTTGCAACAATGCGCCGATGCCGTAATGCGTTTACGGGCCGAATACCAGTATAGTAAAAAGGATTATAAAGCCATCACCTTTAATTTTACAAGTGGCTTCAAATGCGATTTCGTTCACTTTGCCGAAGGCTATCGTTATGAGCAAAGCGGTGTATGGAAAAAGCTGGCCAAAAAAGATTACAGCTACAACAGCTTTCTAAAATACATGAACCTGGTTTTTTCTTATGCAGGTACGCTTTCTTTGGAAAAGGAATTGCAAAAAATAAACAATGCCAATGATTTAAACATAGGCGACGTGTTTATCAAAGGCGGTTCGCCTGGGCATTGCTTTATAGTGATGGATGTAGCGGTTAATAAGGCGCATCAAAAGAAATTTCTTTTAGCGCAAAGCTTTATGCCGGCTCAAAATATCCAGATTGTACAAAATGGATCACCTTGGTTTAGCTTGACTGGCCCAGCTAATATCCCTTATGGAGAGTTGATTAATGCGGCTTACTTGAAGCGGTTTTAGATAAGCCGCTGTTCAGAGTTTAACTTATCAACTCTGATATTAGTTCAATCTTTGTGTTAATGTTTTTCAAGGCCTTGTCGGGAGTTATATCATTTGCTTTAAATCCATAAATATCTTTATTGCAATTATCGCAATATTGGGTATAACCATTTACATCGTTTGTTTTGCCGCATTCACAAATCCATACATCTTTCTCTTTAGATGATAACATTTGCTTCTTAGTTGTCTTTGTTCCACGCTCTTTAAAGTTTTCGTTTATTACGGATGTTAAGGCCTGAAGTGTTTTTACATCATCTGCGTTATAAAACGGTTTATTGAACGTTACTATTTCTAAACCTTTCTTTTGCTTCTGAAAATCAGGGTGAGTAAGCAGTGTTTGAACATATTTGAAATCCATTAACTGAGTGTCGTTTATTAAACTAATCAGCGCCGAAAGAATATGCTCATTGGTTTCAATAATTACACTTTCATAAAGCATAATAGTTCTTGATTCTTCAGAGAAAGCCACCACATAAGCAAGCATCTTTTCATAAAACTCTTTGATAGTTATATTTAACAGCTGCCCTGATCCTATAGCCTGATAACATTTTAATATAAAAGGGAATATCTCTTTAACCTGATTGGTGGTTATAAATCCCCACTGGTCATCATCAAGCTTAAACAGCTGATCTTTGGCTTTTTTAAGGAGATTCTTTTTCCTGTAAAGTACGTCCAATCTTTCATAACTAACATTTTCAAACTTTTCGTCCGAGTCGTCGAGTGTATGTACTTCGTTAATAGCATCCTCTAAAACGACTGCGGTTCCAATGGCTGTTAGCATAAACATCGACTTGTTCTTTCCCGATATCTCGTCCATATCAATGCTCAGTCCAACCACACAATTGGCTCCTATTTCATAAGCAGCCAATTTTACTTTATGTATGGCTTCATCATATAATGAGGTTAACTGTCTTTGATAAGACCCGGCTCTTCCGCCAAAGAAATCGCTAAAAGCCGCAAATACATCACTAAAAATATTGGTACCGGCAACAAGATGTGCAGTAACTGGTTTTAAATGGCGTTTTATATTTCTTCCTTCAATAGTTGAAGTAGTTACAACGAGTACGTCTTTAGGGTTCGGCATAATAAAGTTCAGAGAGGGCAATATAAAAAAACGCCTGTATGAATTTCCTCATACAGGCGTTTTTTACAAAATTTCCTTTGGTTTATTATTTCACCGCTAACCAACCATTAGCATCCATCCAGTTTTTTAAACGATCGAACCATTGGTCTTTCGTGGTTTTATTGTTTAAGCCAAACCCGTGACCACCGGCTTGGTAGGTATGCAATTCACCCTTTACACCGGCTTTCACCATTGCCTGGTAAAATACAACGCTGTTCATAACCGGTACGGTTTTATCGTCTTCGGCATGTACCAAAAAGGTTGGCGGGGTATTAGCTGTTACCTGCTTTTCATTCGAGTATAGATCTACCATCTCTGGTGTTGGTGTTTTGCCCAGCAAATTCTCTCTCGAACCTTTGTGAGCCAATTCAGCCAAATTAACTACCGGATACAGCAGCACACCAAAATCGGGGCGCACGCTGATGTTGTCTTTGTTGTCAATTACTATCTTATCAAAATGAGTTAGGGCTGTTGAAGCCAGGTGACCACCAGCCGAAAAACCAATGATACCTACCCTACCCGCATCAACTCCCCATTCCTTTGCACGCTGGCGCACCAACTGAATAGCGCGCTGTGCATCCTGCAAAGGACCAATGGTTTTATCCACCATTATGGAATCGCTTGGCAAACGATATTTCAGGATAAATGCGGTGACCCCTATTTCATTAAACTTACGGGCAATAGCATACCCCTCGTTTTCCATGGAAAGGATACTGTACCCCCCACCGGGGCAAATCACGATAGCAGCGCCGTTGCCCTTCCCTTTTTCAGGGAAGAAAGGCAACAACACCGGGATACTGATCTTACCGGCACGGGTATTTACCATATTTTCGATATAGGTACCCGCCGGTGTTTTCTTAGAACCGGGCACTCCTTTCGGGTACAGGTTTACGGGCTTTCCCTCTTGTGCAAAAGCAAAATTTGCCATTATTGCCAGCGCTAATGCGGTTAAAGTAAACTTCATATTGTTTTAAGTTTTAGGTCCACCAAATTCCATAAGGTATGCTTTCAGAAACTCATCCAGCTCACCGTCTAATACGGCTTGTGCATTGGAGGTTTCATGATCGGTACGCAGGTCTTTTACCAGCTTGTATGGGTGCAGTACATAGTTGCGGATTTGCGATCCCCACTCTATCTTCTTTTTGCTGCCCTCAATAGCATTACTGGTTTCCTGGCGCTTACGCATCTCAATCTCATACAACTGCGATTTTAACAAGCGGATAGCGTTTTCCTTGTTTTGCAACTGTGAGCGCGACTCCTGGTTTTTAATCACAATGCCCGATGGCTTGTGGTATAAACGCACCGCAGTTTCCACCTTATTTACGTTTTGCCCGCCTGCACCACCCGAACGGAAGGTTTCAAATTCAATTTCGGCCGGGTTTACATCTATCTCAATGGTATCATCAACCAGGGGATAAACATATACCGACGCGAACGAAGTGTGGCGCTTGGCATTAGCATCAAACGGTGATACCCGTACCAAACGGTGCACGCCATTTTCGCCTTTTAAGTACCCGTATGAAAAATCGCCTTCAAACTGTAGCGTAACGGTTTTTATACCGGCCACATCACCCTCCTGCGAATCCTGCTCGGTTACCTTGTAGCCATTTTTTTCGCCCCACATAATGTACATACGCATGAGCATGGCCGCCCAGTCGCAGCTTTCGGTACCACCGGCACCAGCTGTAATTTGTAATACGGCATTCAGCTGATCTTCTTCGGCCGAAAGCATGTTTTTAAATTCCAGTTCTTCAACCGCTTTAGTTGCTAAATCAAACTGATCTTTTACCTCCGCCTCGGTTGCATCGCCGCTTTGTATAAACTCGTAAATTACGCCAGTATCTTCTACCGTGGCCAGCACTTTTTGGTAGGCATCCGTCCAAATCTTTTTAGTTTTAATGGATGCCAGTACCTTCTCGGCCTCTTTGGGTGCGTTCCAAAAATCGGGGCCTATGGTTATTTCCTGTTCTTTAGCTAATTCTTCCAGCTTTTTATCGATGTCAAAGATGCCTCCTCAGGGAAGCTGCTCTATCCCTCAAGTCTTGAACTTGTTCTTTTGTCATATGGCAAATATATATTAATTCGTAAAGTTTAATTAACACAAAAAAGGCCCCGATGTTATCGGGACCCTTATATTAGATCTGCAAAAAATTTGTATTAGGCAACCATCAGCTTGTTCACCAAGCCGTTTAAATCGGCCTGATTTCCATTAAGTTTTGATAGCATAGTACCTAAGGCAAATTCTTCGGTTTGTTTACTGTTGCTTTGCTGAACCAGTTGTTTCATTACAGCAGGTATTAATGAATTGGCTGTTGCTTGCGCAGATGCCATATCAATGCTGTAAAATTTGTTGATCCGGTTAGCAAACTTATTGATCATACTGGTCACTAATGATTCGTTATTAGAACCGGAAAACTGGAAATAGTTAACCAGATCTTTAATATGTCCGCTTTCCATCTGGTTTTTTAATACTTCGATGATAGAACTTGAAGCTTCGTTAATTACCGCTTCACGTGATCCGGCTGGTATTACCGGGTTGTTCATAACAGCCGCACCGGCATTATTTTTTACAAGCAAAAAAAGTTTTTCAAACATGGCTAAATAGTTTAAAGCAGATTTAATAATATGATTGCGAAACGGTAAAAAAATTGTTAATAAACCAAATATAATAAATAACTGTTCTGAATTTCAAAATAAATTGTCTGAAAAATTCAATATTTATCAATTCAAAAGTGTACTTAAAACACTAAGATTATAGTGTATTTTTAACATTAAGTACGTATTATTAATATAGATTTGGCTGGAAAAGCAAACATTAAAAGCTTACTTTTGGTTGTACACAAACACATCAATTATGCTGCCAAATATTGATTTTACCACCACCCAGGCCTACCAGTATCTGACCGATTATTTCGAGGATATGGAGGCTACACACCTGAAAGACCTGTTTGCTAATGATAAAGAACGCTTTAGTAAATTTTCAGTTTATTTTGAAGACCTATTATTTGATTATTCTAAAAATCGCATAGACGAAAAAGGTATAGCTTTATTAATACAGTTAGCCAAAGAATAGTTTAAATGAGGCAATTGCAGCCATGTTTAACGGCGAGGTAATTAACGCTACCGAACAACGCCCCGTACTGCATACCGCCCTGCGTAATCAGAGCAACCAACCGGTTTTGGTTGATGGCAAGGATGTGATGCCCGATGTGAATGCGGTATTACAACACATGAAAGAATTTAGTGAGTCGGTTATTAGCGGCGACTGGAAAGGTTATACCGGCAAACCCATTACCGATGTGGTTAACATTGGCATAGGCGGATCGGACCTTGGTCCGGTGATGGTTACCGAAGCATTAAAATCTTACAAAACCCGTTTGAACATGCATTTTGTATCGAACGTTGACGGTACCCATATAGCCGAAACCTTACGTGGTGTTGATGCAGAAACTACTTTATTCCTGATAGCCTCCAAGACCTTTACCACCCAGGAAACTATGGCCAATGCCAACAGCGCCCGTGCCTGGTTTTTAGATGCCGGTGCCAGTGAGGCCGATATTGCCAAACACTTTGCCGCATTAAGCACTAATGCCTCTGCGGTTGAAAAATTTGGCATTGATACCGCCAACATGTTCGGTTTTTGGGATTGGGTTGGTGGCCGCTACTCTTTATGGAGCGCCATTGGACTTTCTATAGCTTTGAGTGTTGGCTTCGATAACTTTGAAGAGTTGTTGGGTGGCGCCCACGCTATGGACAATCACTTTAAAACTACCGAGTTTGAAGAGAACATCCCGGTAATTGCCGCGCTTATGGGCGTTTGGTACAATAACTTTTTTGGAGCTGAGAGTCAGGCTATATTACCTTACGACCAGTACATGCACCGCTTTGCCGCTTATTTTCAGCAAGGTGATATGGAAAGCAACGGTAAATATGTAAGCCGTAACGGCGAGCCGGTTGAATACCAAACCGGACCCATTATTTGGGGTGAGCCTGGCACTAACGGTCAGCATGCTTTTTACCAGTTAATTCACCAGGGAACCAAAATTATTCCTTGCGATTTTATTGCACCTGCACAATCGCATAACCCTGTAGGCGAGCACCATACGCTATTGCTTTCCAACTTCTTTGCCCAAACTGAAGCTCTGATGAACGGCAAAACCTATGATGAAGTAGTGGCCGAACTGAAAGAAGCTGGTAAAAGCGAGGAAGAAATAGAAGTACTGGCACCTTTCAAAGTATTTGAAGGTAACCGTCCTACCAACTCTATCTTGCTTAAAAAGATCACCCCGCGCAGCCTGGGTTCGTTGATTGCCATGTACGAGCATAAAATTTTTGTACAAGGTATTATCTGGAATATCTACAGTTTTGACCAATGGGGTGTTGAACTCGGTAAGCAACTGGCCGGTAAAATATTACCTGAGCTACGTACCGAAGACGATATAGCATCGCATGATAGCTCAACCAATGGGCTAATCAACCAATATAAAGAGTGGCGGTAAGCATCCTGTAAACTTAACAGCTTTCCCATATTTAAAGTCATCCCGGCTACAACTGGGGTGACTTTTTTATTTTATGGATTAAACCCTTTTTATAACAAGCTATCTAAAAACTATAACCACCATTCACTATCAACCTATGAAAATTTTCACAAAAGCATTAATGTTAATGCTATTAACTACTATTCTAACTTCCTGTAGCGTACTGCAAAGCATTAACACCAATGCCTTACAAATAGGCATGACTAAAGAAGAAGCCCAGCAGGCACTAAAGATAAAACCATCCGGAATTGTGGCCGCTAAAAATTTCCCTGAGGCCAAAACCACTGTTGAGGTGGTGTATTACTATACACAAATTGACACTAACGGTTTCTGGTTGTATTTTAACAACAATAAACTAAGTAAATGGGAACCGGCAAGCGCACATCACCAGCCTTATTTGGATGATTTGGTGCCCATGAGATAACCATACTAAACAACAATGCCCGATAAATTATCGGGCATTGTTGTTTAATTTATCTTAGTGTAAACCGGTGGCGTATCTTTCATTACCTTAATTTGGTAAAGCTTCGGCCAGTTCTTCCCCGTTACAAACATGCGCTTACCTGCTGCATCCCAGGCTATACCGTTTAGCACATCAGCTGGTGCCGGGCGTGGTTCGGGGAACAACGTGGTAAGGTTTATACGACGTAACACAGCTCCTGTTTTTGGATCAATAACTACAATATCATTGCTTTGCCAAATGTTAGCGTAAAGCATCCCGTCAATATATTCCAATTCGTTTAAATTATTGATAGGCCCTTTGTCATCATACACCTCAATTTCTCTTACTGTACGGTAATTGTCTTTATCCATTATAAAAATCTGGTTGGTACCTGTGGTGGTATTATATAGGTATTTACCATCATTACATAGGCCCCAGCCTTCGGCACCCTGGGTATAATTAAATTTGGAAATAAACTTTAACGTGGCTTTATCATACACATAACCTACCTTTTCGTGGTAAGTAAGCTGGATCACTTTATTATCAATCACCGTTACACCCTCGGCGAAGGTTTCGCAATCAATATCAACCTTTTGCAAAATCTTACCGTTCAAGTCGGTTTTACGCAGACTCGATTTTTGTCCTTCCTTACAGTAGCCGCCATCGCTTTCGTACAATACGCCATCATGGTATTCCAGTCCCTCGGTAAACGAGGCGGTATCATGCGGGAAAGTCTTCACTACTTCAAACGTGTATTCTTCGGGTGCTTTAGCTGCTAACAGGTTAATATTAGTGCTAACTTCTTCGGCCTTACCGGCAGTGTATATCTTTGCGGTAATAGTTTTTGCGCCTAAGCCCAGGGTATCGGTAGACAAATCAAATGCGGAAGAATCTTTACGGTTAGCAATGCGGGCCGAATCTAACAAGTACACTACCGAATCAGCCTTGTAATCGGCCGGGTAGCTTACTTTAATGCTCACCTTATCGCCCTGCTTGTAATTACTACCCGCCTCGGGTGTAATGCCTATGTTGACCGGTTTGTTATTATCGCCGCAACCGTAAGCTGCCATCAATACAGCGGTTACAAAAAGGATATACTTATGCTTCATTCAAAATTTTATTAATAGGCCGATGGCCAAAAGGCATCTTCAATATGTTTTAAGGTATATGTGTTTTGTGGGGTGAATAGTATAGCCACAATATCAAAACGTACTTCGCCCTGGTGGTTCATTAAATAAATATATTCGTCGGCCGCGCTGGCCATTAGCTTTTGCTTGCGATCGTCCACAAAGTCTTCAGGTTCGCCAAAGCCGTTGCCCGTGCGCGTTTTAACTTCGGTAAATATAATGGTTTGATCTTTATAGGCAATTAAATCGATCTCGGCTTTTCCAAAGGTCCAGTTCTCATCCATTATTTCGTAACCGGTTGCTTCCAAATGCGCTTTAGCAATGGCCTCACCCCTGCGGCCTAAATCGTTATGGGTCGCCATTATTTTATAATGACCGAACCCAGGTAATCCACAATATGCTTTTCTATTTTCTTCATTTGGATGTACTGGCTCATAATGATATCCTGATCGGCCGGCTCCTGTGCACTTTGCAAGTCCAAACGTAACTGGTCTAATATCTTACCTACCTTTTGCTTCTTTAAATGAAATATAGCACCCAGTATGGTGGGTTTCATGTTCATTTGCTCTTCGTGGATGAAGATGCGGTGCATATTATACCAGTTCTCACTTAGCGTATATTTAGTGGCCAGCAGGTCTACAGTTAAATCAACCATAGGCTTACTTTCATGATGGATAAAAAACTTTTCATCGGGCAATACACCGTTTTCCAGTTGCTGCTTGTAAATGGCTACAAAATCTTTACAGTCGGCCTGTTCAAACTCCACGTCACTTAATTCAGCAATAATGAAGGGGCCTATATAAGTATTGGCAATATTATCCCAATTGATAATCTGGTTTCCGTAAAGCAGCAACAACCTGATGATCTCACGCTCCTGCGTAATGCTGGCGTCAGTCCGTTTATTTTCATTAAAAACAGGTTCTTCATCAAAAAAGTGCGGCTCGTCGGGCATTTCGTCCGGCTGCTGGTAGTTTGACCGCTGTTGCTGCTGACTGTCTTTTTTGCTTTTGGCCAGCTTCATTTTATTAAGCTCGGTCAGCAAAATGCGCTCGTCTATCTGTAATTGGTGACTACACTCGCGTATAAACACCGATGCTTTGATAGAGTCAGGTATCTTGGCAATACTTTCCACTATTTCACGAATCACATTGGCTCGCTGAATAGGATCGGTACCGGCTTCTTTTAATAAGATGCTGGTTTTATAAAGAATGAAGTCTTTCTTGTTTTTATCGATATGTGCCTTGAACGCACTGCTGCCCACTTTGCGCACGTACGAATCGGGGTCGTCACCATCGGGGAACGACACTACCTTTACGTTTAGGCCTTCTTCTAAAATAAGATCCAACCCACGCAGCGAGGCTTTAATACCCGCTGCATCGCCATCATATAATATAGTGATGTTCTTGGTGAAACGACCGATTAACCTGATCTGCTCTACCGTTAATGAAGTACCCGATGAAGCCACCACATTTTCGATACCGGCCTGATGTACCGAAAGCACATCGGCATAACCTTCTACCAGGTAGCAGTTATCCTCATCGCGTATAGCTTTCTTGGCGAAGAACAGTCCGTATAGTACGTTGGACTTATGGTAAATCTCCGACTCGGGCGAATTGACATATTTAGGTACGTTCTTATCGGTCTTTAGCGTACGACCGCCAAAGGCAATTACCCTGCCGGTGAATCCATGAATAGGGAACATTACCCGACCACGGTACCGGTCGTATAGCGTACCGTTATCGCGCTTTACCGAAAGGCCGCTTTCTTCTAAAAATTGCGGCTGGTAACCTTTTTTAATGGCTTCAGAACTGAATGCTTCCCAATGGTCGGGCGAGTATCCCAACTCAAACTTCTTGATCACCTCCGGGGTAAAGCCACGTTCCTTAAAATAGCTCAAGCCTATGCTTTTACCTTCGGCGGTATCCCACATCGCTTCCTGAAAAAACTTAGCGGCGTAACTGGTTACCACCATCAGGTTTTCTCGGTAGTTGTTGGCCTCGGCATTTTCGGGCTTATCCAGCAGCTCTTCTACCTCAATATTATACTTTTTGGCCAGCCATTTAAGCGCTTCGGGGTAGGTGAACTTTTCCAGTTCCATTAAAAAGGTAACAGCAGAACCACCTTTACCTGTGGAGAAATCTTTAAAGATACCTTTTGCAGGAGATACCGTAAACGATGGTGTTTTTTCGTTAGCGAACGGAGACAAGCCTACGAAATTGGCACCGCGCTTTTTTAACTGCACAAACTCACCAATTACCTCGACAATGTCGATGGCTTCCATGATCCTATCTACCGTACCCTTTGTAATCATCCTTTAAAACAAGGTAACAAAAATATAGAATTATCTATTGAAATATCCGAAGCCTCTGCCCTTTTATCTATTTTAAAATATATACATCTATTATACAGGCGGCTACGTATAAGCCTGTATATTTACCAAACGCTAATGAAACTACTAACAATTGCTGCTCTATTACTTACTTCCTTATTTGTTGCATCTTGTCAAAAAGCTGATCAAAACGAAGTAACCGTAAACTATTATATGAAGGCTACCAAAAATGACAAAGCCTGGGCTGCCCTCAATTTAACCAGTTTAAAAAAGACCGGTAACGATACCCTGACTATAAAAGCACAAGCCATTCCCGAGGGCGGCACCTTACCCGATGAAACATTAGTACTCACCCTGGTAGCTAATGCCAATGGACAATACCAGCCAGTGAGAACTAAATCAGCTTATATCACTACGGTTGGCTTAGATGTAGTAACCAATACTTACGGATTAACCAACGAGTCCACCAATATTATAACCATTACAGAGATAAATGAAGCGAATAAAACGGTGAAAGGCTCATTCAACCTTAAATTTAAGAACGCAAACCCCAAAGCACCAGTTACCGACGTGATCACCTTTAAAAGCGGTGACTTTTTCAGCAACATACTTTACCAATAACAGCCCAACGATATTAATCTAACTTCAAACCTTAACCTATCACACGCTATAATCTCCTAAGATTATGGCGTTTTTTGTTTAGTGTACTAACCATTCAAACATGCGCAAACAGTTTATGCAATTAATATAATGGGTATAGTTCAAATATGTATTTTTGCGCTTCAAAAATAATTGAACATGAGCGATCGTATTAAAATTAAAGCGCTGCTGCAAACCACACCGGCAGACCAGGAAGTGAACGTTAAAGGATGGGTACGCACCTTCCGTAATAATCAGTTTATAGCTTTAAACGATGGCTCAACCAATAGCAACATTCAAATTGTTGTAGATTTTCAAAACACCGACGAAGCCTTATTAAAACGTATAACCACCGGCGCCGCGTTAAGCGTTACCGGTAAACTGGTAGCCAGTTTAGGTAAAGGCCAGGCCGTTGATATTAAAGCGACCAGTATTGAAGTTTTAGGCGACAGCGACCCGGAGAAATACCCGCTGCAACCTAAAAAACACAGCTTAGAGTTTCTCCGAGAAATTGCCCACCTGCGTTTTCGTACCAATACATTTGGTGCCATTTTCCGTGTGCGTAACAGTTTGTCATTTGCAGTACATACCTTTTTCCAGGAACGCGGATTTGTTTACTTGCATACCCCGGTAATTACGGCATCGGATGCGGAAGGTGCTGGCGAAGCTTTTAAAGTAACCAACTTAGATCTAAATAACCCACCGCGTATAGAAAGCGGCGAGATTGATTACAAGCAGGACTTTTTTGGCAGGGCTACCAACCTTACTGTATCGGGCCAGTTAGAAGGCGAACTGGGGGCTATGGCTTTGAGCGATATTTATACGTTCGGACCAACGTTCCGTGCCGAAAACTCCAACACTACCCGACACTTAGCCGAGTTTTGGATGATTGAGCCTGAAATGGCTTTTTATGATCTGGCCGATAACATGGATACTGCCGAAGCTTTACTGAAATACGTAATTAAATACGCTTTAGAGCATAACCGGGAAGACATTGAGTTTTTAACCCAGCGTTTAACTGAAGAAGATAAAAGCAAACCGCAACAGGAACGCCAGGAAATGACCTTGCTGGAAAAACTGCAGTTTTGTTTAGATAACGACTTTGAACGCCTGACCTATACCCAGGCTATCGATATCCTAAAAGATTCGACGCCTAACAAAAAGAAAAAATTCCAGTACCTGATTGAAGGTTGGGGTGCCGATCTGCAATCGGAGCATGAGCGCTATTTAGTAGAGAAGCACTTTAAGAAACCGGTTATTTTGACCGATTACCCTAAGGAGATCAAATCGTTCTACATGCGCCAGAACGATGATGGCAAAACCGTAGCCGCTATGGATATTTTGTTCCCCGGCATTGGCGAAATTGTGGGCGGTTCGCAGCGTGAAGAGCGTTTGGATAAACTGGAACAACGCATGGACGAGATAGGCATCCCTAAAGAAGAACTTTGGTGGTACCTGGATACCCGCCGCTTCGGTGGTTGTCCGCATGCCGGCTTTGGTTTAGGCTTTGAACGTTTGGTACTGTTTGTAACCGGCATGGGCAACATCCGCGATGTGATCCCTTTCCCAAGGTTCCCGAAGAATGCGGAGTTTTAGTAATTATGATTTATAATTCAACGTCTGTTTGGCTATTTCATGGTGCTAATGGAAGGTTTAGTAGTGGCGTATTTTCCGAGATTACAAAAGCTGAATCTTGGATAGCAAAGCATAAGCTAACAGGTGTACTTACAATGTATCCAGTTGACGAAGGAGCTTACGACTGGGCTGTAAGCAACAATTTTTTTGAGGTTAAGACAGATGATCAACTTCAGCCATCCTTTATTCAAAAATTCACTTGTGCCATTCAGGAGCATTATCATTATGAAAATGGTGAACGAGATACCTAAAACAAAGAAAGCCTTTTGATCACTCAAAAGGCTTTCTTTGTTTTATTTCTCAACATGTCATTTCGAGCGATAGCATGGCAATCCCACAGCGACTTGTCTAAATGGGATTGCCACGTCGCTATCGCTCCTCGCAACGACATATGTTATTTAGATCTTCCTACAGCAAATCAAATCCAATATCTTTCCTGAAATATTTACCATCGTAATAAATACGACTGGCATCCAGTGTAGCTTGTTGCAAAGCAGTAAACATATCATCCTGTAAGGAGGTAACAGCCAACACACGGCCGCCCGTGGTGATCACATCCTCACCCTGCATACCCGTACCGGCATGGAACGCTATTGAACCGCGTACATTATCTAAACCGCTAATCACTCTATCTTTCAGGTATTCTCCAGGGTAACCACCGGCCACACACATAACCGTTGCCGCTATTTTAGGGGATATGACTAATTCCTTTTCGTGAAGGTTATTTTCGGCAACCCCTAACATCAGTTCCAATAAATCCGATTCTATGCGTGGCAGTACGCTTTCGGTTTCGGGGTCGCCCATGCGGCAGTTATATTCAATAGTGTAGGGTTCGCCTTCGCAGTTCATCAGCCCTATAAATATAAAGCCTTTGTAAGGGATACCTTCCTGTTTTAAACCTTCTACAGTAGGTATCACAATGCGTTCTTCTACCTTTTGCATAAAGGCAGCATCTGCAAATGGCACGGGCGATACTGATCCCATACCGCCGGTATTTAAACCGGTGTCACCTTCGCCTATACGTTTATAGTCTTTGGCTTCGGGTAATACTTTATAGCTGTTACCATCGGTCAGTACAAATACCGATAGCTCAATACCTTGTAAAAATTGCTCAATCACTACTTTGGAGCTGGCTTCACCAAATTTAGCTTCGGTAAGCATTTCTACCAGTTCCTGTTGCGCATCCTGCAAAGTCAGGCAAATTAATACGCCTTTTCCTGCGGCCAGTCCGTCGGCTTTTAAAACTATGGGTAAACCTTGTGTAGCTAAATAACTTAATCCCTCCTGTAAGGTATCGCGTGTAAAAGTTTGCGATGCTGCGGTAGGGATGTTATGGCGTTGCATAAACTGCTTCGAGAAATCTTTACTTCCCTCTAACTGCGCCGCTTCGCGCTGCGGGCCAACTACCGGAACATGCTTCAGTTGCTCATCGTCTAAAAAGAAATCATGAATACCCTTTACCAGCGGCTCTTCGGGACCAACAATAACCAAATTAACGCCGTTACTCAACACAAAAGTCTTAATACCTTCAAAATCGGTCACCTTTAAGTTCACATTAATACCGTACTGACCGGTACCAGCATTACCGGGTGCAATAAAAAGCTTTTCGCATTTGGGGCTTTGGGTAAGTTTCCAGGCAAAGGCACTCTCACGCCCGCCCGAGCCAATAAGCAGAATATTCATGGCGGTAAAGATAGTAGTTTTTTGTTAGTCCGTAGAGTTAAGGAAGTCTGCCGGTATGTTCTTTCAATACGTAACATTATTGTTTTTCAACCTACAAATCTTCAAAAAACTTACATACTAACGGACTCACTGACTTATCAACTCCAAAAAAAAGCCTACCTTTACCTGTCATAATGGCGCTCAACAGCCGTTGGCGCAATTATTGGATTAAACGGACTATATTTTATAAACATGTTAGGATTTATCAGTAAGCTTTTTGGAAGCAAATCAGAAAGGGATGTGAAAAGCATTTTACCCCTGGTTGAAAAAATAAAAGGCGAATTTGCAAAGCTCGACACCATCAGCAATGATGAATTAAGGGCTAAAACCATAGATTTTAAGGAAAGAATTGCGCAAGGCCTGGCCAGTATAGATGAGCAGATAGCCGCTATAAAAAGCGATATTGAAACTAACCTGGACATGGAGGTTAACGCAAAAGTTGACCTTTATACCCGTGTAGATAAACTGGAAAAAGATCGCAATAAAGAACTGGAAGTAATCCTGTTGAATATATTACCCGAGGCTTTTGCCGTGGTTAAAGAAACAGCCCGACGCTTTGCTAACAGCTCGGGTATTGAAGTTACCGCTACAGATTTCGACCGTCACTTATCTTCCCATAAGGGAAATGTGGTTATTAAAGGCGATAAAGCCTTTCATAGCAGCACCTGGAAAGCAGCAGGCAACGATGTTACCTGGAACATGGTACATTATGATGTTCAGTTGATTGGTGGTACCGTATTACACAACGGTAAAATTGCTGAGATGGCTACGGGTGAAGGTAAAACTTTAGTGGCTACCCTGCCTGCTTACTTAAACGCACTTGCCGGCGAAGGTGTTCACATTGTAACGGTGAATGATTACCTGGCACGTCGTGACTCGGAGTGGATGGGCCCATTATATGAGTTTCACGGTTTATCGGTTGATTGTATTGACAAGCACGAGCCAAACTCAGAAGAGCGCCGCACCGCCTACCTGGCCGATATTACCTTTGGTACCAACAACGAATTTGGTTTTGATTACCTGCGCGACAACATGACGCGTACGCCTGAAGAACTGGTACAACGCAAATTGCATTTTGCCATGGTGGATGAGGTCGATTCCGTTTTAGTGGATGATGCCCGTACGCCTTTAATTATCTCAGGCCCCATTCCTCGCGGCGATGAGCACGAGTTCCATATGCTTAAACCCCGTATAGAGCGTTTGGTGAATGCCCAAAAAGGTTATATCAACACTGCTTTAAACGAAGCTAAAAAACAAATAAACGAAGGCAAAGCCGGTACCGATGAGGGTGGTTTAGCTTTATTACGTGCGCACCGTGGTTTACCTAAGAGCAAAGCCTTAATTAAGTTTTTGAGTGAAGGCGGTAACCGTACCGTACTGCAAAAAACAGAGAACTATTACATGCAGGACCAGGGCAAGGAAATGCCTAAGGTTGATACGGAACTGTTCTTTGTAATAGATGAAAAAAACAACTCGGTTGAACTTACCGAAAAAGGAATCGAATTAATCACCACATCGGGCGAAGATCCTAAGTTCTTTGTAATGCCTGATGTAGGTACCGAGATAGCCAAAATAGAAAAATCGAATTTAAGTGCTGAAGAAAAAGTAGCACATAAAGACGAATTGATGCGCGACTTCTCAATTAAATCTGAGCGGATCCACTCTATTAACCAATTACTGAAAGCTTACACCCTGTTTGAAAAGGATACCGAATACATCCTGGACGAAGGCAAGGTAAAAATTGTGGATGAGCAAACCGGTCGTGTATTGGATGGCCGCCGCTACTCTGATGGTTTACACCAGGCTATTGAGGCTAAAGAGAACGTTAAGGTTGAAGACGCTACCCAAACCTTTGCTACTGTTACGCTGCAAAACTATTTCCGTATGTACCACAAGCTTTGCGGTATGACGGGTACTGCCGTAACTGAAGCCGGTGAGTTATGGGAAATTTACAAATTGGACGTGGTAGAAATACCAACTAACGTTAACGCCCAGCGCGATGACCGTCAGGATTATGTTTACCGTACCGTACGTGAAAAATACAATGCCGTTGCCGACGAGATTGTGAAGCTTACAGAAGCTGGTCGCCCGGTACTGGTGGGTACTACCTCCGTTGAAATTTCGGAATTATTAAGCCGTATGCTTAAACTGCGCGGTATCAAACATAACGTGCTGAATGCTAAAATGCACCAGAAAGAGGCTGATATTGTAGCCGAAGCTGGTCAGGCAGGCACGGTGACCATTGCTACCAACATGGCTGGTCGTGGTACGGATATAAAATTAGGCAAGGGTGTTAAAGAAGCTGGTGGTTTAGCCATTGTAGGTACCGAGCGCCATGAGTCGCGCCGTGTGGATCGCCAGTTGCGCGGTCGTGCCGGTCGTCAGGGCGATCCGGGTTCTTCACAGTTCTTTGTATCGTTAGAAGATAACCTGATGCGTTTATTCGGGTCAGAGCGTATTTCGAGCCTGATGGTTCGTATGGGTATTGAAGAGGGTGAGGTTATCCAACACTCTATGATCACCAAATCTATCGAGCGTGCGCAAAAGAAAGTGGAAGAAAACAACTTTGGTATTCGTAAGCGTTTGCTGGAGTACGATGATGTGATGAATTCACAGCGTACCGTAGTTTATGCTAAACGTAAGAACGCCTTATTTGGCGAGCGTTTGGATGTAGATATTAGCAACACTATTTATGATGTAGTTGAAGATGTAGTTGCCGAATACAAAGAGTCGAACAATTACGAAGGCTTCCAACTCGAAATGATCCGTTTATTTTCGGTGGACCCTGAAATTACGCCGGAAGAGTTTGCAGCTGCCAACGTTAACAGTTTGGTATCGGGTACCTTTAACGTGGTAACCGACTTTTATCAACGCAAAACTCATGGTATTGCCGAGCAGGCTTACCCCGTTTTAAAAGATGTTTACGATACCCGCGGCGAATACGTAGAAAACATTGTGGTACCATTTACCGATGGTGTACATGGCATACAAGTAGCTGTTCCGTTAAAGAAAGCTATTGATAACCAAGGCTTAGAGGTATTTAAATCGTTTGAAAAGAACGTGACTTTATACCTGATTGATGATGCCTGGAAAGAGCATTTACGGGAAATGGACGAGTTAAAGCAATCGGTACAAAATGCCGTTTATGAGCAAAAAGATCCGTTATTGGTTTACAAGTTCGAAGCTTTTGAATTGTTCCGTCAGATGCTGGCAAACGTGAATAAAGAACTGGTGAGCTTTTTATTCAGAGGCGGCATCCCGGTTCAGCAGGCACCCGAGGAAATTCGCGAAGCCCAACCTGAACCTAAAACCGATATGCGCCAGATGCGTATGAGCAAGCCCGAACTGGCAAGTGACGGCAGTGAAATACAGGTGGAAGATATGCAGGAACCTCAAAAACAAGTACCGGTTAAAGCCGAGCAACGCATTGGCCGTAACGACCCCTGTCCTTGTGGCAGTGGTAAAAAGTTTAAGAACTGCCACGGCGCATAGTGAGTTAACCGTATATTAGATTAAACGTCATTGCGAGGTACGAAGCAATCTCTGCGTAGGCACAACTGCCATACATAGTTCAGAGACCGCTTTATATCTCGCAATGTTGTTATAAGAAGAAATGAGATTTACCAAATCAATAGCAAGCAATACAGCTGTCAAGGCATTAAAAGCCATGGCGGTTTGCCTGTTGCTATTTATAATAGAGCACAGTGCACAAGCGCAAACACGGGGCAAGCTTGAAATTATTAAAGATTCGCGAGTTGATTCATTAATAGCGCACCGCTACAGTAGCAGTAAAAGTGGCGCCAAGGCCACCGGCGGTGCTATATCTGCTTATGGTTACCGGGTTCAATTTTTTAGTGGCCCAAACCGCAAGGATGCTTTTGGTGCGCAAAATCGCTTTCAGCAAATGCATCCCGAAATGCGCACTTATATCAACTACAAAGAGCCAAATTTTAAGGTAAAAGGAGGCGACTTCCGTAGCCGGCTGGAAGCAGCAAAATTAGTTCAGGAACTGAAAGGCATATTTAGTCCATTGTTCGTTATATCCGAAAAGATAAACCTACCCAAACTGGAAATTAACACAACCCCGCAATGATCAAAGAACAAATACAGGAGCTTTCCCAAAAGATATTTAACGATGTGGTAGCTAACCGCCGTCACCTGCACACTCACCCGGAGTTATCGTTCAACGAAGTAGCTACTTCAGCATATGTAGCAGCTAAGCTCGATGAACTGAATATCCCTTACGTGCGCATGGCCGATAACGGTTTGGTGGGTTTGCTAAAGGGTTCTAAACCGTCGGACCAGGTTGTGGCCCTCCGTGCCGATATGGATGCGCTTCCCATCACCGAGGCCAATGATGTACCTTACAAATCGCAAAACGTAGGTGTTATGCACGCTTGTGGTCATGATGTGCATACCTCATCATTGTTGGGTACAGCTACCATATTAAGTGCCTTAAAAGATCAGTTTGGCGGTACTATCAAATTTATTTTTCAACCGGCCGAAGAAAAATTACCTGGCGGCGCTAACTTAATGATTCAGCAAGGCGTGTTGGAAAACCCTAAGCCGCAAGCCGTGTTAGGCCAGCATGTAATGCCATTGATTGATGCTGGCAAGGTTGGTTTCCGCGCCGGTAAATACATGGCGAGCACCGATGAGATCTACGTTACCGTTAAAGGTAAAGGCGGCCACGGTGCACAGCCGCAGCAAAATGTAGACCCTGTAATTATTATGGCGCATATGCTAACTGCACTGCAGCAGGTTGTAAGCCGTTTTGCCGACCCCAAGAGTCCTTCGGTATTATCATTCGGTAAGGTAATTGCCAATGGTGCTACTAATATTATTCCCAACGAAGTTTACCTGGAAGGCACCTTCCGTACCATGGATGAACAATGGCGCAACGAAGCACATATCCGCATGAAAAAAATGGCGGAAGGCATTGCCGAAAGTATGGGTGGCAGCTGTGAATTTAATATTGTGAGAGGTTATCCCTTCCTGATTAACGAAGAGAAACTAACCGCATCGGCACGCGCACATGCCGAAGAATATTTAGGCAAAGAGAACGTGCTTGACTTAGATATATGGATGGCTGCCGAAGATTTTGCCTACTTTTCGCAAGTGGCCGATAGTTGCTTTTATCGCTTAGGTACCCGTAACGAAAGCCGTGGAATTACCTCTGCCGTGCACACACCAACATTTGATGTGGAGGAAAGTGCGTTGGGTATAAGTACCGGTTTAATGGCTTATATGGCTTTGAAGCAATTGGGAAATTAGTGAGTCATACCCACCATGTCATTGCGAGGAGCGATAGCGACTTGGCAATCCCATTTTGACCGGTCGCCGTGGGATTGCCACGCTAACGCTCGCAATGACATGATTTTTAATAGTCCCATAAAACAGAAAAGCCGCTTAACGCTGCTTTTCTGTTTTATGGAAAGTGAGTACTACTCAGCTTTTATCTTTTCAGTTTTAGCTTTACCTAAAATCTCTGCTAACTTAGCGTCTAAGGCATCGCCACGCAAGTTTTTGGCTATTACTTTACCCGTTGGGTCAAGTAAGAAATTTTGAGGGATAGCTTGTACGCCGTACATTTTAGCTACCTCGTTATCCCAATATTTTAAGTCCGACACATGCGTCCAGGTTAGGTTATCCTTTTTAATAGCGGCAATCCATTTAGCTTTGGCATCGGGACGGTCTAACGATACGCCTAACACCGTAAAGTTGCGGTCTTTATACTTGTTAAAGGTGCGTACCACATTAGGGTTTTCCTGGCGGCAAGGGCCACACCATGATGCCCAAAGGTCAACCAGCAAATATTTTCCTTTAAAAGAAGAAAGCTTGATCATAGCGCCAGTGGTATCGGCCATGGCAAAATCGGGCGCTATGGCACCAATAGCTACGCTCTTCATCTTAGCTAACTGTTCGGCAAACTTCTTACCCGACTCACTATCTTTAAGTGCAGGTGCCAAGGAAGCATACAAGGGCGCAATCTCAGCATAATCGGCACCGTAGGCTATATTGCGCAAAAGGTTAAGGCTAATTAAAGAGTTAGGATATTGCTTAACAAATTTCTTGTTTATGGCATCCAATTTTTCATCGGCCATTTTATCCATATCTTCTATTTCTTTTTTAAACTCAGCTGATTCCTTTTGCTCAGGAGTAGCGGCTTTGGTTTTTGCGGTCATAGCCGCGTAGATATCGCTCACCGGCTGGTTAGCTATTTTGTAAATCTGGTTCTCGGCATTTGTTGGAGTACCTGTAACCGTAGCAGTTTGCATAGAATCAACCGCATTAGTTACAGAAACAACACCTTTTTCCAGGTAAATACTTTGATAATCGCGGCTTTTATTTAACCCGCTACCAGCTTTATTAAGCAGCAAGTAGGCCTGCATTGGAGAAGCCGGCGCAGCACCTTTAAATTCAAACACACCATTTACCACGGCTACCGAATCGTCAATGGTTTTGCCATCTTTACGATATTCCAAATATGCCTTGGCCGGTGTACTAACCTTACCAATTTTTCCCTTTACGCTAAAGGTAGCTGCCGGCGCTTGCGCCATTGCTGCAAAAGGCAGGGCGGCTAAAAGTGTTAATGCTGCTTTTTTCATTTATAGTTTTGAATTGCTTTTTATAGAACGGAATAGTATGCTGTACAGAAATTTACCTGAGGCAGTATGCTGTATCACAAATCTAACATAGTACACACGCAAATACAATAGTATTCACGCTTTTATCATTATTGTAATTAAGTGTTGATGCATTAGTTGCCAGCTTTATAAAGCACCTATTTTTTCATATAAATAGCCAATTAGTACAAAAAATCATAAATTGCCATTTTTACAAACACATTGGGCCATGACTACCGAAACCCTTGATATTAAGATTACCAAAGCCGCACAATCGCGCCTGGCCGAAACAGATTTCAGCAAACTTGTATTCGGGCATACTTTTACCGATCACATGCTGGTGGCCGATTATGCCGATGGCGAGTGGAAGAATTTTCAAATAGTTCCTTATGGCGAAATTGGATTAAGTCCGGCTATTTCTTCCCTGCATTACGGACAAGCATTTTTCGAAGGCTTGAAAGCTTATAAGCATGAAGACGGACAAGTATCCGTTTTTCGTCCGGATAAGAATGCTGCCCGCTTTAACAAATCGGCCGCACGCCTTTGTATGCCCGAACTACCTGAGGAACTGTTTATTCAAAGCATTGCCGCTTTGGTTGATGTGGAACGTGGCTGGATTCCTACTGCTGCCAATCACTCTTTGTATATCCGTCCGTTTATGTTTGCTACCGATCCCTATTTGGGTGTGGTGCCTTCTAAAACGTATAAATTCATGGTGCTTACCTGCCCGGTTGGCCCCTACTTTACCAAGCCTTTGCGAGTGAAATTTGAAACCAAATTTACACGTGCGGCCGAAGGTGGTTTTGGCTTTGCCAAAGCAGCCGGTAATTATGCAGGTGCCATGCTGCCTACATTAAAAGCGCTTGAAGAAGGCTTTGACCAAATGATATGGACCGATGCTAAGGAGCACCTTTATGCCGAAGAAATGGGCGCTGCTAACGTAATGTTCTTTTTAGATGGCAAACTGGTAACCCCATCAACCCGTGATACTATTTTAGATGGCGTTACACGCGATACCGTAATTGCCATGGTGAAAGACTGGGGCATCCCAGTTGAAGAACGCCTGGTTTCGGTAGCTGAAATTGTTGAGGGAGCCAAAAATGGAAAGTTAACAGATGCTTTTGGTGCCGGTACCGCCGCTACTATTGCACCGGTTGGTTCTTTAAACTACGAAGGTGAGGAGTTTCCGTTGAGCGATCCGGCTACACGTGAGTTTTCTAACCGGGTATTCAATACCTTAAATGATATCCGTTATGGTCGTGCCGAAGATGTGCATGGGTGGAATTATATGGTGTAAGCACACTTCCCAATTAAGGGGGTTTTGAAATAAAGAAAGGCGCTTCCTTAATCAGGAAGTGCCTTTTTCGTGTTTTGTACTCCGTCATGCCGATGAATATCGGCATCCCACTGATAGGCAGCGAACATTTACTTCGATTACCCTGCTTATGAGTTGCTGGTATTCATCAGCATGACGACTTAGCTTAATTACTTGTCTTCTTCTTCATTCATCGGCACAACCAGTACCGGCACCCTCGAATTTCTAACTACTTCTTCAGCTACGCTGCCCATCAGTAAACGGTCGAAACCACTGCGGTGGTGGGTGCCTATAATAATCAGATCAGCGCCGAATTGTGCTGCGCAATTGATGATGCCATCAGCACTGGAACCATAATCGGTATATTGCGTAACGGTTATACCCTCACTATATTTTTGAACTATCCGGTTAAGCAACGCATCGGCCGATTGGTTTTGCGCATTAATCATTTCTCCGCTATTCACATCGGCAATTCCTTCAAAGGGCAAACCAAAGGTGGTATCATTCATAGGTGAAACTGATGCCATTATGGGTTCTATGATACTCACAATCCCTACGGCCGCATTAAACTGACGTGCCAACTTAAATCCGTATTCTGCAGCATGGTCGGCATATTTGCTTTCATCCATGCCTATTAAAACTCTTGTAATATTCATATCTTAAAGGTTTAACGGTGTCTTAATTATAACAGTTGAAGTGGGATATGTTTTGGAAGAGCGGGGTGAAAAGGTGCATGGAGCGGGAAGCATCTTACCTTTAACCCCGCTCCCCACAACATATTAATACAGCAACCTAAACTTTATTGTATGCTCTATCGCTTTCAGTTCGGCAAGTACCTGCTCATCATAACCCGAATTTACGTCGGTTATAACGTAGCCTATTTGGGTATTGGTTACCAAAAATTCGCCTAAAATATTGATATTATGGCGGGCAAATACTTCATTAATTTTAGCCAGTATGCCCGGTACATTCTTGTGGATGTGAATTAAACGGTGAGCATTATTAACCCGTGGCGGTTGCAAATCGGGAAAATTACAGCTGGTATGGGTTTTACCCTCGTTCATAAAGGCTGTAACCCGTTTGGGTATAAAATCGCCGCTACGCGGATTGTGCTTAGGGTCGTCGAATATGATGATACCGTTTTCGCAGGCAGTTTCTATCAACTTACGACTGTTAACCTTGCCAAAACAGCCTATCACTTTTAGGCGACCGGCATTTTGCAGTTGTGCAGGCGTGGGCTGATTAGCTTCGTCGCACAGCAATACGCCGGCTTCCTGTAAGTAGCTCTCCCTGATCTCTTCATGCTGGCGGATGTTATAACCTTCCTTTTGCATTTGCGAAATTGCCTTTTCATCTATCTTACCTACCACCAAACATTTAATGCGGTTTTTAGGGTACGAAATGGCACGGGGCAAACGGTTAATGTATAAAAACTCATCGAAGCTGGGCGTAACATGGTCGGCTTTTTCCACTACCGATTTACGCTCAATATTTTCTGTAAAGGCAAAGAACTTCTTGATCATGCCCGATTCCTTCAATTGGAAATCCGAGTAACCATCTCCTATACCAAAAATATCGCCCGGCAGGTTGAGTTCCTTTAGTAACTTAACCTTTCCCCCTTCTTGCGATAACGGGTTCGTACGGTCGTAACCAACAATATTATCGTTCTCATCAAACTCAAACGTATTGGCATATATGTTTTCTTTCTTGATATGGTATTCGGTAACCACAGGCGTAATAAACCCTTTGAATCCGCCTGATACGATGAGCACCTCATCAGCATGATTTTTAAAAAATTTGCTGTTGCGCGAAAATGATGGTGATACCTTTTTACGCAATATCTTCACCAGTTGTGTAAGGTGCCCACGGTTAGCTTTTAAAAGCTTGATGCGCCCTTCCAAACTATCAGCAAAAGAAAGCTTGCCTTCCATTGCTAAATTAGTAAGATCTTCAATTTGCTGGTAGATACTTTCCCGGTCGGGATGCTCCTTTAAGCTGATACGCGCCAGTTCGTCCAGCGCTTCTACCTGTGTAAAGGTACTATCAAAATCAATTATATAATACTGCCCCATGGTTGCGGGCAAATATAGTTTTTTGGTTGATTAGTTGATTGGTGAGTTGTTGATTAGTTAAACGGATTAATTAGCAAAACTTATTATCCGTCTTTGTGAGGAACGAAGCAATCCCTGCGTAGAATGGTAACCTGCTGACATGTCGTCAAGAGGTTGCTTCGTTCCTCGCAATGACGCGTTTTAAAAACACGAAGGTTTGAACTAATTAACTTTCAAGGCTTCACAAACTTCCTTAATGCTCTCCGCTACCGGTTTAAACTTAAAACCCAGTTCTTTCACAATTTTGCTGTTATCATAATTCTGCTCTACGGTAGCAGCGCGGGCGGCTATCTTATCCAGCGATGGGTCATTGCCGGTTATTGCGCCTATTACAGAGGCGCCGCGCCAGGCCATTTCCAGCATCCAGGGTTTAGCTTCAGTGGTGGGAGGGTTAAGGTTGAAGCAAAGCGCAATGGCTTCCATCAAATCTTTATACCTCCAGTTTTCGGCGTTGACAATGTAACGTTCGGCGGTTATATTGCTATTCATCAGGGCTATCATGCAGCGCGCTACGTCTTCTACATCAACCAACCCGCAAGTGCCACGGGTATAAAATTTGAGGCCTTTACGTACGGTTTCAAAGATTTTACCGCTACCATCAGTACCTGCAGATGGGCCAATAATAACCGAAGGATTAACAATCACGGCATCCAGCCCTTCGGCAATACCACGCCATACTTCCATCTCGCTTTCCAGTTTCGATATGGAGTAGATGTTATTGGCAGGCGTTTCTTCGAGGTGATTTTTTTCGGTAATGAGTTGTCCGGGTTTAGCCTGACCAACGGCCGCAATAGAACTTACATGCACCAGGCGGGCATCATGTTCCATACATAAGTTGACCACATTGGCCGTACCCATAACGTTAGTACTTATCATGGGCTCCTTGTGGGCCTCTTTGAAAGATACCCATGCCGCACAATGGTATACCTGCGTAACACCCTCAAAGGCATCTTCTAATTTAGGCGTGTCCAATATATCAGCTTCCACCCAATCAATTAAACCAGCATATGGCTGCAGTATAACGGGCATAACCGAGGTGCTGCGTTTAAGGCATCGTAAGGGAATATTTTGTTGGGCAAGCTGCCTGGCAAGTATGGAACCTACAAAACCTGTTGCACCGGTAACCAGAATCATGTACGTGGGTTAGTTTTACAAAAACAGCGCAATTTAATTTAAAAAATGGATATTTGAACTTTTGTAAATACGGATATGTCGTTAGCGGATTTCTTTACCCCGGTTGATCTTACCAATATTGCACCCGGCGAGGGCTATAAACCCAGCCAATTAGGCAGCAAGATTGAAACCAACAGCACTTACTTTCCAGACCTGGAACAAAAGCCCGACCTGGTAATTTTTGGTGTGCAGGATGACCGTAATGCTGTTAACAATAGTGGTTGCGCTTTAGGTCCCGATTACGTTCGCGAAAAACTGTACAGCTTATACGAGGGCGATTATACTTCTAAAATATACGACCTGGGTAACATACGCCAGGGCGCAACCATTAACGATACCTACTTTGCCGTAAAAACGGTAATTGCCGAAATGGTGAAACAGGATATTGTTGCCGTGGTTTTAGGCGGCGGACAAGACCTCACCTATGCCCAGTACCTGGCCTACGAGGAAATGGAGCAAAAGGTAGACCTGGTAGTAATTGATTCACACTTCGACCTTGATGAACAAGCCGAAATGGAAGAAGGCGATGCCACCACCTCGCAATCATACCTAAATAAAATATTTTTACACGAACCTAATTACCTTTTTAACTTTAGCAACCTGGGTTATCAAACTTACTTTGTAAGTCAGGATAGTTTACGGGTAATGGACAACCTGTTTTTTGATGTGCACCGCCTGGGTGAACTGATGGGCAACGTTAACGTGAGCGAGCCGGTGATTCGCAATGCCAGCACCATTAGTTTTGATATGGGCGCAATACGTTCGAGCGATGCAATGGCTAATGCCAATGCTACGCCCAACGGCTTTTACGGCGAAGAAGCCTGCCAGATGTGCCGCTATGCCGGTTTTAACGATAAGTTAAGTTCCATTGGATTTTATGAGTTTAATCCTGCTTATGATAATAACGGACAAACGGCTACTCTACTGGCCGAAATGATTTGGTACTTTTTCGATGGTTTTTATAACCGTAAAAAAGATTTTCCATTGCAGCCTAAATCACAATATCTAATCTACAAAACCACATTAAAGCACGAAGAGCACGAAATTGTGTTTATAAAAAGCAAAAAAAGCGACCGCTGGTGGATGCAAGTACCCTACCCTTCAGGCGGATCTTTAAACGAGCGCTACCACCTGGTGCCCTGCCGTTACGAAGACTATACCACCGCTATTAACGGCGAGATGCCGGATTTGTGGTGGAGAACGTTTCAAAAATTAGCGTAATAACCTCACCCCAACCCTCTCCAAAGGAGAGGGAGTTTATTATAGCCTTGTTCTCTGAGGAGGGATGGGGAGTGCCTTATACCAAAACCCTCATCCATACGTTAAATACATCATTTAATACGCAATGTTCAAAAGACTATCCGCCTATATATTTACGCTATTGCCTGTATTGGCCATGGCTCAAACACCCGAAACCTTTACCATTAATGGCAAATTGGATGATGTTAAACAACCATTTAAAGTCTATTTAAATTATCCATCGGGTAATCAGCGGATCTTGGATTCAACAACATTGGCAAACGGCAGTTTTCAGTTTACAGGTAAAGTTGCTGCACCGGTAGGTGCCATTTTAGTATTGGATCATAGAGGTGTTGGCTTTAAAGGTGTAAGCAAAACCGATGATATACTAAACTTTTATGTAGATAAAGGGAATATTATTATTGCTGGCGAAGATTCTATTGCCCGCGGTCGCATTTCCGGGTCGGCTATTAATAGCGATAATGAAATACTGAACGCCATGCTGGCACCCGTTTACAAGCAAGCACAAGCATTATACGCTGAAGCGCAGGCAGCAAAGCCCGATCAGCAGCAATCGCCCGTGTTTCAAAACGCTATGCAAGACCGCTTTAAGGTAGTTCAAAAAGACCGCGAAAGAACGTTGAAGATCTATATTGCCAATCATCCTAAAAGCTACCTGAGCTTAATGGCTATCAGCTCCATGGGCGGACCATCAGCCGATGTGAATGAGATTGAGCCTTTGTACAACGGCCTGTCGCAAGAATTGAAAGATACTGAAGCGGGTAAGCAACTAAAAGTGTCATTCGCTCCCTTAAAAGCTACAGCTTTAGGCAGCACAGCGCCAGATTTTACGCAGAACGACGTGGACGGCAAGCCGGTTACGCTATCCTCATTTAAAGGGAAATATGTACTGCTCGATTTTTGGGCATCATGGTGTGGTCCTTGCAGGCAGGAAAACCCCAACGTGGTTAGGGTTTATAATAAGTACAAAAACAGGAACTTTACGGTTTTAGGCGTATCGTTAGATAGGCCTAACGGCAAAGCCGACTGGTTGAGAGCCATTAAAGATGATGGCCTGAACTGGACACAGGTATCTGATTTGAAATTTTGGAACAACGCGGCGGCAGGTTTATACTTTGTTCAATCCATTCCACAAAATTATTTAATAGATCCCCAGGGTAAAATAGTAGCCAAAAATTTGCGCGGTGCCGATCTGGAAGCTAAGTTGATTGAGTTATTAGGAAAGATTTAGGGATTGGTAGTTGGTTGTTTTATCCAATCCCCTCCTTGGAGGGGGGGCTGGCATTGCGCGGTAGCAGGGGTGGGTCTTTAATAAGCAACTACCAAACTTTGCATCTTCATACCCTTACCCCTCTCAAGAGGGGATTTTTAAAGATCAGCCTATTCTACAAAAATCACTATCTTTACCATTATACTAAAAGGTGATGGTGCTCCACCTAATTGAACCGCTTGCAAAAGCTGATGACGCCTGCCAAATAAGTTGTAAATTTATTGCATTGCAGGTTTATGTTTAAAATTCCTACTTTAGAGCGCTACGCAGTTTTATCTTACTTTTTAAAGTGGACTATCATTATTGTCCCTATTGCTATAGCTATTGGAAGCGTGGTTGCTTTGTTTTTGTGGCTACTTAATGCGGCTACTCATTATCGCTTTGCGCATCCGTGGTTATTTTACCTCTTGCCGGTGGCCGGGGTGGGCATTCACTTTTTATACAAGATATACGGCAAGTCGGCCGAGCGGGGCAATAATATCATTATCGATGAAATACATAAGCCGGGTGGCGGTGTGCCTAAACGCATGGCTCCGCTTATTTTAGTTACCACGGTTGTTACACACCTTTTTGGCGGTTCGGCCGGGCGCGAAGGTACTGCTGTACAAATTGGAGGCAGCATAGCTAACTTTATAGGCAGTAAATTCAATCTGCCTCCTCCCGATATGCGCATGGTGCTTACCGCTGGTATTGCCGCCGGCTTTGGCGCTGTGTTTGGAACGCCGCTGGCAGGTACTATTTTCGCTATTGAGGTGCTGACTATTGGGCGCATCCAATATACAGCCCTGTTACCCTGCCTTATAGCAGGCGTAGTTGGCGATGCCACCGTTGCCGCATGGGGGGTGCAGCATACCTCTTACCATATCAGGTATATCACTATCGAACAAACGCTATTCGGTCATCATATAGCGGTTAACTTTTGGCTGCTGTTTAAAGTGATGGTGGCTTCAACCTTTTTTGGCTTGGCGGCATATATTTTTACAGGGTTACTACACTGGGTTAAAGCGACTGCAAACGCTTTTATTAAAACCGGTTGGATGATTCCCGTTTGTGGTGCGCTTATACTGATAGTGCTGACTTTTATTTTAGGCAAGCCTGATTATTTAGGCTTAGGTGTTGACCCACAGCAAGCAGGAGCAGTAACCATAGTAACGGCTTTTGAGCAAGGCGGCGCACATCTTTTTAGCTGGTTATGGAAATTAATTTATACGGTTATAACGTTAGGCACAGGCTTTAAAGGCGGCGAGGTTACACCACTGTTTTATATTGGTGCTACTTTAGGTAATACGCTGGCCGGTATCATGAACGCCCCGGTAAGCCTGTTTGCAGCACTTGGCTTTATAGCTGTATTTGCTGGCGCAACCAAAACACCACTGGCCTGTACTATAATGGGTGTCGAGCTTTTTGGTAGTCAGCATGTGTTGTTCTTTGCGGTAGCTTGTTTTACAGCTTATTATTTCAGCGGAAAGATTGGGATTTATAGTGCCCAGAAGCCCCTCCCAAATCCTCCCCTAGAGTAACCCCATCTTAAACCTCGCCTCCTGGTGGTGATTTAGAGGGGACTTTATTGTAGACTTTTGGCCACCTCATTCACCAGCAACTGGGTCCAAAGGCTGTACATTTTGCCTGATGGGTGTAAGCCATCGTAAGCTACTAAGCTTATATCGGCGCTGGCCTGGCGCGAGATGGACGTAATATCGGTATAGTTTATACCAGCCTTTTCACTTTCTTCTTTGTTGATGGCGTTGTAAGCATTTATCTCGTTTGCTATCTGAGCCTTATCCTGCCCTTCAGCAAATGGCGTTACGCCCCAATCGGGGATGGAAACCACAAATACCCGCTTTCTATTGCCGCTTGCATAAGCTAAAGCTGTATTGAGCAGTTGCACAAATTCGGTGCGGTAGGTATTGATGTTATATTTTCGGTACTGGTTATTTACGCCTATTAGCAAGGTTACCACATCAAACTTTTGAGTAATGGCACGCGCATTAATTTCACGGATTAGTTCATCGGTGGTCCAGCCGGTACGGGCAATGATCACAGGATCGGCAACTTTGTAATTGGCTTTATTTAACGCGGTGCTTAATTGGTATGGGAACGATTCAGCAGCAGGTACCGATTCGCCTATAGTATACGAATCGCCCAGGGCAAGGTAAGTTAAAGCTTGTCCTTTACCAGTGTATTGCGGGTTAGCAGTTACTGCCGGAAATTGATAATCAACATCGTCCATATTTTTGCCGGAGCATCCAGCTAAAGCTGTTATAGTGAGTAATATTAAGCTTAATATTTTCATTCAGAAATCTCCATACCAAACTGTACGGAAATTTCTTGTTTCAGGATTTTTTTCACTTCATTTATATCTACCGGGTGGCCCAATTCACGCTGCATGGAGGTTACGTCTTTATCGTCGATACCACAGGGTACCATGTAGCCAAAGTAATCTAAATTGACATTGACGTTAAAGGCCAGTCCATGCATGGTTACCCAGCGGCTGCAACGCACACCCATAGCGCAAATCTTACGTGCATGCTCATTATCGGCATCCAGCCAAACACCGGTATAACCGGGATAACGGCCGGCGGTTATACCATAATGCGCCAGTGTTTTTATAACGGCTTCTTCCAGCGTACGCAGGTAAAGGTGTATATCGGTAAAAAAGTTATCTAAATCTAAAATAGGATACACCACCAACTGGCCCGGGCCATGATAGGTAATATCGCCTCCCCTGTTTATGGGGTAATAAACTGCCTGGTGTTCTTTCAATCCGGCCTCATCCAACAATAAGTGTTCAGCTTTACCGCTTTTACCCAACGTATACACATGCGGATGTTCGCAAAAAACAAGGTAATTAGGCGTTAATATTTCTTCCTCGGGTTCGGCACCGGCCAATACCGCTTGCTGACGGTTACGTAATTCGGTTTTCAATTGTACTGAGGAACTGAACATTTCCTCCTGCTTTTCCCAGCCCTCTTTGTAATCAATTAAGCCCCAATCCTGAAACTGTACCTGCTTGTTCTTCATGGCTTATCCTTTAACGTAACCTAACATATAATCTTCGTACTGCAAATACTCCACCTTGTAATCCTGGTTAATATTCCCTTTATGTAAGTTCACATCTACATATCCTTCAGTAGCAAATTGAAATGGCAGTAAAGCAATATTATCTAAAAACGACACTTCTTTTTGTCCGTAGCATTTGTAAACTGCTTCTTTAGCGCACCAGCACACGTAAAGGTGTTCTATCTTATTGTCGGCACTTATGGTAGACCGTTCGGCCGGGGTTAAAAATTTAGGTGCAATGCGTTCTACCTTTTGCTTAATCTGTTCAATATCAATACCTACCGGCCTGCTTTTACTGATCATTACGGCAGCATAATCAAAAGAGTGGCTTAACGATATATGATAAGGCAAGTTAACCAGGTAGGGTTTACCATGGCTATCTATTTTACAGTCTATATACTCGTTAGTATCCAGCATGGTACGGAGCAAAACGCGTGTGCTCAACCAGTGCAAATGACGTTTGCCATTAGCCAGCTGCTCAACGTAAGCTTTTTCCTGCTCATTAAGTTGCAATTGCTGATATAACGCATCGGCCTCTTCCTCAATGCGCCAAAGGGCAAATTCGGTATCGGCGTCCACTTGTTTTCGGTATGCTATGGCCATATGTTAAATTACAAAACAGAGCGCAAAATTAGCTTAATTAATTATAATTTAGTCCGTGTAACCCGTCACCGTAAAATGATATTATCAGACAAACGTATTTTAGAAGAAATTGAAAAAGGACATATTATTATAGAACCCTTTAAGCGCGATTGCCTGGGTACAAACTCTTATGATGTGCATTTGAGTAAACACCTGGCCACCTATCGCAACCGGGTATTAGACGCTAAAGTACATAACGAAATTGATTCCTTTGAGATCCCTAAAGACGGCTTTGTGTTGCAACCCGGAACCCTTTATTTAGGCGTAACGGTAGAATACACCGAAACCCATAAACACGTGCCTTTTTTGGAAGGAAAATCGAGCACAGGGCGTTTAGGTATTGATATACATGCCACCGCAGGCAAAGGCGATGTTGGCTTTTGCAACACTTGGACGCTCGAAATTTCATGCGCTCAACCGGTAAAAATTTATGCGGGTATGCCCATTGGCCAACTTATTTACTTTGTGGTGGAAGGTGAAATTGAAACGCTCTACAACACCAAAGGAAACGCCAAGTATAACAATCCTACTACACGCCCGGTGGAAAGCATGATGTGGAAAAATAAATTCTGATTTTAACGTTATTAACTGATAACTAAGTAACTTAATATCAAATTTTTTGTTCAAAATACTGTATCCTTCATCAGATTATATACTCCTGCCTGCACTATGAACATAAAAAAAATAACCGCCGGATTATCCATATTGGCTCTCACTACTGTGGCTACTGGTTTTGTGTTCAACGAAGACCCGGTTATCCAGAAAATTATAAACCAGCTGGACAAATGGACCAACGACCAGCCGCAGGAAAAGGTTTATTTACAGTTTGATAAACCCTATTACGGCGTAGGTGATAATATTTGGATGAAGGCGTATGTAACCGTTGGTTCTGAACACCGGCTATCGGCTTTAAGCGGTGCTTTAAATGTGGAGTTGATTGATGATCAGGATTCGATTAAGCAATGGATTAAAGTACCTATAAGCAGCGGCATAGGCTGGGGCGACTTTGCCTTGAGCGACACCTTGCAGGAAGGCAATTACCGCGTTAGGGCTTACACCAACTGGATGCGCAATGCAGGAGAAGATTACTTTTTTGAAAAGAACATTACAGTTGGTAATGCAGCTACCAACACGGTTTTCACCAAAGCTACCTATAGCTATACAAAAGCTAATAATGCTCAAAAAGTGGATGCCACCATTAACTATGCCGATTTGGATAATGCACCTTACGCCGGTAAAGAAGTTAACTACAGTGTACGAATCAACGATAAGCAAATACTTAAAAATAAAGGCATCACCGACGATAAAGGTAATTTGGCAATCAGCTTTTTAAACACAACGCCCAGCCCTACCTCATCGGGCAGTATAATAACCAATATTAAAATTGCCGATAAAAAAACGATCACCAAAACCATCAGCTTTAAAGCAGTATCGGGTCAGGTAGATGTTCAGTTTTTTCCGGAGAGTGGCAATATGGTTAACGGTATACGTTCAAGAGTGGCTTTTAAGGCTGTTGGCCCCGATGGCTTAGGCGTTGATATTAAAGGTGTAATAACCGATAACGAGAATCATGAAATTGCAGCCCTAACTACCAAACACCTGGGAATGGGATTTTTTGCCATAGCCCCCGAAGCCGGGAAAACCTATCAGGCTAAAATCACATACCCCGATGGCTCGCAAAACACCATCCCTCTGCCCAAAGCGTTAGAGCAGGGATATGTAATGATTGTTAATAATAACGATACGGCAAATGTGCTGATCAGGATTACGGGTAGCAGTTCACTTAGTAATCAAAAGGCTTATGTGGTTGCCCAGTCGGGCGGTGTTATATGTTATGTAGCCAACAATACCACGGGTTCAACTTCCTTTAGCGCCACTATACCCAAAAGCAAGTTTCCATCGGGTATAGCGCAGTTCACACTGTTTTCGGCCACGGGTGAGCCTTTGAACGAACGCATTGCTTTCATAAAACGCAATACGGATATGCTGAACTTAACCGTAAATGCCGACCAACCGACTTCGGCCCCACGCCAAAAGGTTAAAATTAATATCAACGCGCGCAACAATAGCGGTAAACCCGTTATAGGTGCATTTTCTGCAGCGGTGATTGATGAATCGAAGGTGCAAACTGACGAAGATGCCGAAACTACCATACTATCGCACATCTTGCTAACGTCTGATCTGAAAGGTTATATTGAGCAGCCTAATTATTATTTCAACAAAACAAACGAAAAAACCGCTGCCGATCTGGATGTATTGATGATGACTCAGGGTTATCGCAGGTTTTCCTGGAAATCATTATTAGCCGATCAGTTACCTGCTATAAACTTTCAGCCCGAGAAAACATTACAAATATCGGGAACATTAAAAACACCGGGCGGCAAACCCATTCCTAACGGAAAGATCATGCTGTTAACTACGGCTGGTGGTACTTTTATTTTAGATACTGTGGCCGATGCACAAGGCAAATTTGCGTTTAAAAACCTGGTATTTAAAGACAGTATAAAGTTTGTGTTGCAAGCGCGTACAGCCAAAAACGGCAAGAACGTAGAGATTACTTTAGATAACCTGCCCGCTAAAACCACCATCAGGAACAGGAACCTGCCCGATTTGCAGGTGAACAGTTCGGCCGCTTTAACTGCTTACTTAAAGTATAGTAAAAAACAGTACGATGAAGAGGCCAAATATGGCTTGGGCAATCATACTATTGTTTTAAAAGAGGTTACCGTTACCGAAAGACGCAAATCGCAGCTTTCCAACTCATCAAACTTAAATGGCGCGGGTAATGCCGATCAGGTAATAACCAGTGATTTCTTTGAAAAAAATGGTTGCGTTACGTTAGATCAGTGCTTACAGGGCAGGTTAACAGGCGTTGTTTTCAGAGGTGGGATACCGTATTCTACCCGTAGCTTTAACAACCCCATGCAAATTATTGTAGACGGAATTTATGTAGATGGCGACTTTTTATCAACCATTCCTCCTATGAATATTAGTAGTGTTGAAGTATTACGTACCATAGGCAATACTGCAATATACGGCAGCCGGGGCGGTGGTGGCGTAATGATTATTAACACCAAACGTGGTGGCGAAACTAATTACACTGCATCTCAAATATATGCACCTGGCATTATAACTTATACACCTAAAGGCTTTTACAGCGCCCGGCAGTTTTATTCGCCCGCTTATGGTGACCCTAAAACAAATACCGTGCTGGCCGATTTACGCACCACTATATTTTGGAAACCAAGTATAGTAACCGACGCCAGCGGCAATTCGAGCTTCGAATACTTTAACGCCGGCAGCAAGGGTACTTACCGCGTAGTTGTTGAAGGTATTAATGAAGACGGGCATTTAGGCAGGCAGGTTTACCGCTACCAGGTACAGTAAGTAGCTTTATACTAAGCTACTTACTGTAGAATAGAAAGTTTGGCTAACGGCTATTATATTGTAAAACAGAAGCTTTAATGTACATCATCAGATCATAGTCTGAAAGTTTAACGAGCATGTTATATGGTGGCCGGTACTTGTCCATAAAAATCTGCATCTGTTCATCATTTAAAGTAGCTAACTTAGTTATGGCGCGCTTGTTAAAACGACTGTCTACGTAATTTCGCTTTTCATCATTCAACAATATTTGACGAAGCTTTTTCTTGTTTTTATTCTTTTTAGAGAGTGAAGCATAAAGTATATCAACATTGATGGATGTTAAACTGAACGCCTCAATAACTTTATATTTTCTAAACTCAAATACTTGCTTAAAATCAGTTCTGAGTTGCATAGAATCGGCATTACTTCTCCTGCTTTTCACGGTAACCGCTTTCAGCACTTGAGCACTTTGTGCAAGGTGCACAACCATATTGTCTTTAAGATTTATACAAGATATAGTATCGGGCTGGTAACCCATGCACCAAAAAACTACGGTATCATGAAGTAACTGAGTTTTGGTTAAAGATAACCCGAATTGCCCCTTTGCATTACTCAATAAATTACTTTTTTGTGCCAGAAATTTAATATTAACAAATGCTATACTTTGCTTGGTTGCACTATCAACCACTATTCCTTTTATAGTTTGAGTATAACCATGCGAACCTATGCCCAAAAGCAATAAAAGAAAAAAGCGACACCAATATTTCATATAATTAATGCAACAGATAGTTGATAAGCAAATTTAAATCAGGAAGCTTATATTAGATGATGTATTAATGTTAATATAAGTTAAATACATGATGCCTGGTAACATAACTATCGTATACCATTCTTTTAAAATACAGCAGACTTAATTTAAGCCTTTTAGGTATCTTTGCCCCATATATGCCAACCGAAGTACAGGAAGAAACGCTAACGCTTGAAGAGATACTGGCGAGCCTTAAAGAAATGCACCGCCTTATATTATGGAATGATGATGTGAACTCTTTTGATCATGTGATTCATTGCATGATGAAGTATCTGCAGTACTCCGAACCACAATCTGAAAAAATTGCCTGGAAGGTACACAACGAAGGAAAATGCGCCGTACTCGAAGGCTCCTTTACCGAAATGGAAGTTTACCGAAAGATATTACAGCAGGAAGGCTTGACTGTTACGGTTGACTAATTGGTTGATTGGTTATATAAGGCAAGTCCCACCCTTCTTTCTTTGTTTTAGATTTCCTGAAAATTCAACATATCAACTACTCTTTATTCAACCAAAGCTAACACTCCGGCAAGCTTATGGGGATGTTAATGGCCAGTCCGCCGTCTGAGGTTTCTTTGTATTTAGAGTTCATATCCAAGGCAGTTTGCCACATAGTTTTCACCACTGCGTCCAGGCTTACTTTAGCATTATCGGGGTTGGTTTGCAGTGCCAGTTGGGATGCCGTGATGGCTTTGATAGCACCCATGGTGTTACGTTCTATACAAGGAACCTGTACCAATCCGCCAATAGGGTCGCAGGTTAGGCCAAGGTGATGCTCCATTGCAATTTCGGCAGCCATAAGCACCTGCCTTTGTGAACCACCTAAACACTCGGTTAAAGCCGCTGCTGCCATAGCCGACGATACACCGATTTCAGCCTGGCAACCACCCATAGCAGCCGATATAGTGGCACCTTTTTTAAAGATGCTCCCCACTTCGCTGGCAGTCAGTAAAAACTGGATGATCTTATCATCGCTGTAAGCATCACAAAAAATAACGTAATACATGAGCACGGCCGGTATTACACCTGCAGCTCCATTGGTAGGTGCGGTTACCACGCGGCCAAAAGAAGCATTTTCTTCATTTACAGCAAGCGCAAAGCAACTCACCCAATCTAATATATTTTTAAAGCTATTACCAGTTTCACGAATTACGCTTAGCCAATCGTTAAAATTTTCGTAGCTGCGGTCGCCCACCAACCTGCGGTTTAACCCGGCAGCACGACGGGCCACATTTAAGCCGCCAGGCAAACAACCGGTAGTGTGGCACCCGCGATAAATACATTCTTTCAACACCTTTAATATTTGAAGCAGGCCCTTGCGGGTTTTGGCTTCGGGGCGCCAGGCCAATTCATTTTCCATGACCACATCAGAGATCTTAAGACCGGTTTTGCGGCACCAATGAAGCAGTTCGTTAGCGGTTTCAATAGGGAAAGGTAGGTCAACTTCCGTACCATGATCATTTTCTGCACCTTCTTTTACCACGAAGCCACCGCCTATAGAGTAATACGTTTCGGAAATGGCCTTGCCTGTGCTTAAAAACGCCTGGAAGGTTACGGCGTTAGGATGAAAAGGCAAGCTCTGGCTGTATAAAAATAGCAGGTCGTCCTCAGCAAAAAAACTTACCGGTTGCTGCCCGCCCAATAGCAAGCGATGCGATTGATGGATGTGCGCTATACTGGCATCCAGTTGGTCTACCGCAAAGGTAACAGGGTCGTGGCCGCTCAAACCTAAAAGTATGGCAATATCGGTACCATGGCCCTTGCCGGTTTTGGCCAGCGAGCCGTAAAGCAAAATTTTGATCTGCGCCACTTCCTGCATCACATTTTGCTGTTGCAAAACCTGTACAAACTGCTGTGCCGCGCGCCAAGGACCCAGTGTATGCGAACTGGATGGCCCAATGCCAATCTTAAAAATATCGAATACCGAAATTTGCTCTCTTTGCATGTGCTGCAAATTTACGCATAGCATATTATTTAAGTTATCACAATTGAATCTATTTACGAAAATTGACGAATTGTTATCATCTAACTTTTACGCGCGGATTGAGGCTATCGCATGAAGCAATATTGCTTAAAAGTTATAAAATAATAGATGTGCTGATTTCCTATTTTCCTGATAATATTTTTACTTCCTGCACAAAAATTTAATAGTAAAGAAAATATGACATAAAATTAAGTATTTGTTAATCAATGCCATCCGAAAATACTATAAAACTAGATCAACCACTGAACAAAATCCTGTTATTTGCATTATACCTGTAATTTAACCACATAATCAATCACCTTAAAAACAAAAAAATGGAAAATTACGACTCGTCATCTGCAGCAGCAGGAATCTTTTCGGGTATCTTTGGCTTACTCTACCTGGTATTCCTGGTTGTAGTAATTGTTGGCCTTTGGAAAGTTTTCGAAAAAGCCGGTAAACCAGGCTGGGCATCTCTTATCCCTATCTATAACCTTGTTGTTTTACTTGAAATTGTAGGCAAACCGGTTTGGTGGATAGTTTTGTTCTTAATTCCTTGCGTAAACATTGTATTTTTAGTTTGGGTATGGAACTTACTTAGTAAAAGCTTTGGACAGAGTGAAGGATTTACAGTTGGTATAGTGCTGTTGCCGTTCGTATTTATACCTATGTTGGGTTTTGGTAATTATACCTATTTAGGCCCTGCTGGCTTGGGCGGTGTAACTAACTTCAATCCAAAAGATTTCCGCGATCCGTTTAACAACAACAACCCACCTACCCCTCCAACACAAGTTTAATTACATGTGGGGTTTTAATACCATATATTGCCTTAGCAGCCAGTACGTATTTATCGACTGGCTGCAAAAGCATTTATTACCTTGTCCGTTTAAATATATTACCGGTATCGATTGCCCGGGCTGTGGTTTTCAACGGGCGGTTGTTCAACTACTTAAAGGGAATTTTGCCCAAAGCTGGGCGCTTTATCCAGGCGCAATCCCCTTAATGATCCTGGCAGTTATTTACTGGCTCGATAACAGATACCATTTTGACCCGAAGCAGTATATAAAAACTCCACTTGCAGTATTAACAGGCTGCTTGCTGCTGGTAAGCTATGCTTTTAAAATGCTTGGTTAAGCATTTAGGTACAGAAAGATAATGCCTTTCAGCTAATTACGACAATGTTTCTTGTGAGGTTAAATGATTATAATCTTTCAAAACTATCTCTAAGAACTGCAGGCTGTTAATATCTTCTCTTGCGGCAATACCCAAATGTTCTCTAACTTTTTCGGCCATGTTGTAAACAACCATTGTATTACCGGTTTGCGTATAGGTGCGTATCACCTCATGTATTAATTCCACATCGCGGTCGCCAAGCTGGGCGGCTTGTGTATACTGAGGTTGGTAGTCTTCTTCAGCCGGGCTAAAGGCAATATGCTCGGCCTGCGTGCGTGGTTCGGTTTTAATCAATGTTGTGCCGGCTACCATATCGCCCACACGTTGTTTATTATCAGATACGGCAACGCTTATTAATGCGCATAAGCCAGATGTTAATGTAAAATCAACAATGCGGAACAGCCAGCGTAATAAATACTGCCCTATGGTGGGTTGGGCACCATCAATGCTCACTACTTTAATTTTACGCAAACGCTTACCAACGCTCTGCCCGTTTAAAAACACTTCGCAAACCAGGTCGTAAAAAACATATAATGAAGCATATACCACAATTAGCACAACAATTAACACATCGCTTAATGCTTCGTAACCACGGCTCATGAGTATAATGAGTCCGGTTAAAATAACAATTGCGGTAAAAATGGCCATGTCAATTAACCTGGCCAGTATACGGTCGCCTAAATCAGCCACTTCGTAGTCAATATCAATATTTTGGGAGGTGTGTACGGTAACAGTTTGCATGCTAACAAATATATAATCAAAACTCAATTAAATATTGAAAGCTATACAATTTCTGTTTATTTTAACCCGGTTTTAAACTCATACCTAACCCATGCGCGAACCTTTATTTGTTAAGCAAAATACCGCCAAATGGAAAAGCTTTGAAGAAGGTATTTCAGGTACGCCCGATGAATTGGCCGACCGCTTTATACAAATAACCGACGACCTGGCATACGCCAAAACCTTCTATCCAAAATCCAAAACCACTGCTTATTTAAACGGGCTGGCGGCTACCCTTCATCAGTCTATTTATAAAAACAAACGCGTTAAAACTAATCGTTTTAAGCTTTTTTGGGTGTACGAGTTGCCCCTGCTGTTTAAAACCTATCACAAGCCATTACTGTATTCGCTTCTGTTTTTTGTGATGTTTTGTTTATTGGGAGCACTATCGGCCAAGTATGACGACCAGTTTGTCACCCTCATATTAGGCCCCGAATATGTGAACATGACCAATGAGAACATTGCCAAAGGCGACCCATTTGGCGTATACAAGTCGCATGATTCATTTACCATGTTTTTTGCCATTGGTGCCAATAATATATATGTATCCTTTATTACGTTTGTAAGCGGTGTATTTGCATCGGTAGGTACGGTGTACTTCCTTTTTCAAAACGGCATTATGCTGGGTTCATTTGAGTATTACTTTTTTAGCAAAGGGTTGGGCTGGCAGTCTATACTGGTGATCTGGATTCACGGCACGTTAGAAATTTCGTCTATAGTAATTGCAGGTGGTGCTGGCCTGGTTATGGGCAATGCGCTGCTGTTCCCCAAAACATATAAACGCATGACCTCCTTTGTTAAAGGTGCTAAGGACGGCATGAAGATAGTAATTGGCCTGGTGCCTATATTTATAGTAGCAGCCTTCTTTGAAAGTTTTGTAACCCGCCATACCGAAATGCCTGTATGGCTTAGCCTGAGCATTTTGGGCGGGTCGCTGGCATTTCTTATTTGGTACGTTATCATCTACCCTAATAAATTGTATAAAAACCCAACCTTATATGCAACAACAGCAGAACATTGAGTTAGCCAAAACCCGCGATTTAGGCGAAACCATCAGCGATTCTTTTGTTTTTATTAAGCAAAACTTTAAACCGCTGTTTAAAGCTGTACTTACCTTTTGCGGCTTGTTTATTTTGGCAACTGCTGCTACCTATGCCATGCAGCAGGTAAAGCTAATAGATTATCAAAAAAGAATTTTTGCTAACCAGGGCTACCAGGCGTTTGATGGTTATATGGACCGTTTTGGCATTGAGTATGTTTTGAGCATGTTCTTTTTGTTGTTGAGCTATACCATAATGAGCACAACCGTACTCAGCTATATGGCCCTTTACAAGCAAAAAGGCAACATTGCACCCACTAATGATGAAGTATGGAGCCATATTAAACATTATATATGGCGTGTGTTAGGCGGCACTTTTTTACTTAGTATTTTGCTGGTAATAGCCACCATGTTATGCTTGCTGCCGGGTGTATATCTATATCCTATATTTGGGTTGGTATTTCCCATTATGATTATGGAAAACGGTAGTTTTGGATATGCCTTTAGCCGTGCTTTCACTATAATTAAAGATAACTGGTGGACCACCTTTGGTGTATTGTTCGTAATGGGCATTATTACCTATATAGGTTATATGATATTTGCTTTACCCACGCTTGTAATCACCATAATAAACCTGCTTACCCACGGCAGCGGTACTACAACTACGTCTGTGCCGGTTGCAGCAATTAGTGCTCTAATACAACAGGCGGGCCAAATTATATACGTGTTGCCTTTAGTAGCATTAGGGTTATGCTATTATAACGTAACCGAAATAAGAGAAGGTACTGGCTTAAATGACCGCATAAACCAATTTGGCACCAACCGCCCCGATAGCAATTTACCTGCCGAAGAATATTAACATGCGCACTATATACCTGCTGTTCTTTTTATTACTTCCCCTGTGTTTTGCCCGGGCCGGCCAACCAGTTATAAAGTTTAACACCAAAATTGCAAAGCCTAAAGTAAAGCCGGTATTACGCATGGATAGTACCCGGGTTGATGTGCGCTTTACAGATAGCGTACGCATTGCCCAATTTAAAAAACAGGAAGCGTTTAACTATCATGATGTGGCTTCGCAGCCCTCGTTATGGAGCCGTTTTTGGCGCTGGTTTTGGCAATTATTCAAAAAGGCAGAGATAAGGCCTACTTATAACACCTTATATTATATTGGTATATTTTTAAAATACTTTATCATAGCACTTGGTTTGGCTACTATAGCTTTCTTGATTTTAAGAGTATTGGGAGTTGATGTTACCGGCCTATTTAAACGCAAACCTGCCGACGCTAGCATGACCTATGCCGAAACGTTGGAAAACATACACGAAATTAATTTTGATACCGACATTGACGCCGCCATTGCACAGCGCAATTATCGTTTAGCGGTTAGGTTGCTATACCTAAAATCTTTAAAAGAGCTGAGCGATGCAGGATTGATTTATTGGCAGCTCGACAAAACAAATACGGCTTATATTAATGAACTTACCAACGCCAAGCAACGTGAGGCATTCTCCGTTTTAACCCGGCAATTTGAATTTGTATGGTACGGGGAGTTCATTATAAACGGACAATCGTTTCAAAATATAAAAACCTTGTTTGCCAACTTTAAACAAACCCTGGCATGAAAGATTTTAAGATCATAACCTGGGTTGGAGCCATATTGCTGCTGGCTTATCTGGTTGCCCAATACAACAAACCAGTACCGGTAAACTGGTCGCCTACCTTATACTATGGCGATAAAATACCATTTGGTACCTATATACTGCACAATCAGCTGAAGACCATATATCCTGGCAGTACAATAAAGCGCACTAATGCACCGGTTTATAACGCTTTGCACAACACAGGAGCAAAAGGCAATTACTTTATAATAGCCAGCACCATTAATTTAAATAAGCTTGACTATAAAGAACTGATTAAATTTATAAAAGCAGGTAATAATGTATTTATGACTGCTTTTAACTGGGATGGATTTTTAGCAGATACCCTGCAATTGAATACCCAGGCCGAATACAACAAAAATAACACGTCGTTAAATTTTGTAAATCCACAATTAAAGCGCCCTAATTTATACAGTTTTCAACGCGATATATGCAGCCAGTACTTTAGTGTGTTTGATACAGCGCATGCGGTAGTTATCAGTCAAAACACATTGAAGCATGCCAATTATATTAGCTTCGCATTTGGCAAAGGGCATCTATACTTATGCGCCAATCCACAACTGTTTACCAATTACAGCTTACTTACTCCGCAAGGTGCCGATTACGCCGCAAAAGCCCTATCCTATTTGCCGGTGCAGCAGAACATATATTGGGATCAGTATCAGAACAAAGATATTGAAGTAGACCGATCGCCTTTGAGGGTTATATTTAGCAATGACAGTTTGCGCTGGGCCTACTATATAGCGTTAATAACTGCCCTTATATATGTAATATACGAGGTTAAACGCAGGCAGCGTATTATTCCGGTTATAGAACCGCTACAAAACAACACGCTCGATTTTGTGAATGTGGTTGGTCAGGTATACTATGAGCGTCGCGACAACGGCAACATTGCCAATAAAAAAATCACTTACCTGTTAGAGTACTGGCGCACTAAATACTACCTGAAAACTACGGTGCTCAACATGGAATTTGTAAATGCGCTGGCTCAAAAAAGTGGTATTGACACTGATTTTGCCAAAAGGCTCATTAATTTAATTAACTACATACACGTACAGCCCAAGGTGAACGATGAGGAACTTATTGAACTAAACCAGGCTATAGAAAAATTTTATTCTCAATCCCGTTAAATTATGGAAGAAGAAATATTTGAACAAAGAACCGACCTTACCAAACTCAGCGAAGCGGTAGCACAAATTAAAGCTACCATAGGCAGTATTGTGGTTGGCCAGTTAGATACCATTGATCTGCTGATTACCGGTATACTGGCCGATGGTCATTTACTTATAGAAGGAGTTCCTGGCGTAGCCAAAACACTAACCGCCAAGTTAATTGCCCGCGCCATTGATGCGCAGTATTCCCGTATTCAGTTCACCCCCGATCTCATGCCATCGGATGTGATCGGAACGTCGGTGTTTAACCCCAAGACCACTGAATTTGAGTTTAAACGCGGCCCCGTGTTTGGTAACATTATACTAATTGATGAGGTAAACCGTGCCCCGGCCAAAACCCAAGCGGCATTGTTTGAGGTGATGGAAGAGCGTCAGATAACGGTTGATGGTCATCAGTTTAATATGGACGAGCCTTTTATTATTTTGGCTACCCAAAATCCCATAGAACAAGAGGGCACCTACCGCCTGCCCGAGGCTCAATTAGACCGTTTCCTGTTCAAAATAGAAGTAAAGTATCCTACCCTGGAAGATGAGATAGCCATTTTGACCCGCCAGCATCAGCAAAAAACGGCTACACAGTTAACCGATATAAAACCAGTGCTTTCAGCGCAGGATATTATCAGCATACGCAAGCAGGTACGCGAGTTGTATGTGGAGCCTAAGATCCTTGAATTTGTAGCTAAGATCATCCACGAAACCCGTAATAATAAATCTCTTTACCTGGGCGGGTCGCCACGCGCCTCCTTAGCCATAGTAAACGGTGCTAAAGCACTTGCCGCCATGAAAGGCCGCGATTTTGTAACCCCTGAAGATATTATTTGGGTTGCACCTGCCGTACTAAGGCACCGCCTGATGCTCACCCCCGATAAAGAAATGGAAGGCGTTACCCCTGATGAAGTGGTGGCACAAATTATTCAAAAAATAGAAATACCCCGGTAATACGCGTGAAAAACTTCATCAGCCTGTTTTATACCAACCTGTTTTTAACCCGCCGCTTAATGGCCGGGCTAATAGGCTGTATTATTTTTTTCCTGTTCCGCTTCTTTTTTGAGTGGCTGGGTGTACTACCCGAGTTATTCTTCGGTGCGCTTTTGATACTAACTTTGCTGGATGTGTTATTGCTATACCGTACCCAAAACGGTGTATTCGCTCGTCGTGAGGCACCCGATCGCCTGAGCAATGGCGATGATAATCAATTGGCCGTATACATTGAAAACTTTTACCCATTTAACATAAAAGCAGGTATTATAGATGAGATACCGCACCAGTTTCAAAGGCGTGATGTATGGTTTGAAACCAGCGTAGCATCGCGGCAGCATAAGCTTATCAGTTATTTATTGAAGCCCTTAAAGCGCGGCGAGTATGAGTTTGGTATAATCAGGGTGTTTGCGCATTCACCTTTAGGGCTGCTGAGCCGTCGTTATAATTTTGCTGAAGAGGAAGTGCTGCCGGTATATCCATCGTTCCTGCAAATGCGCCAGTATGAGTTGATGGCTATTTCGAACCGGCTGAATGAGATGGGGATTAAAAAGATTCGGAGGCTGGGCAACAGCATGGAGTTTGAGCAGATCAAAACCTACGTACCCGGCGATGATTACCGTAACATCAACTGGAAAGCATCGGCAAGGCAGGGCAGCTTGATGACCAACAGTTATACCGACGAAAAATCGCAGCAGGTATATTGCATAGTTGATAAATCGCGGGCTATGAAGATGCCTTTTGAAGGGTTAAGCCTGCTCGATTATGCTATTAACGCCAGCCTGGTTCTTTCTAACGTTGCCCTGCTTAAACAAGATAAGGCAGGCCTGATAACCGTTGCAGAAAAAATTGGATCTACCATCCCGGCCGACCGCAAGCCAGCACACATCAACAAAATATTAGAGGTACTGTACAAAGAAAAGACCCGCTACCTGGAAACCAATATGGAAATGTTGTACACCACCGTAAGGCGGGTTATTAAGCAGCGCAGCCTGGTAGTGTTCTTTACAAATTATGAAAGCTTATCTTCTTTAAACAGGCATCTACCATTTTTAAAACGGATTGCCAGTCATCATTTACTTTTAGTAGTATTTTTTGAAAATACCGAGCTTAAAAAACTAAGTCAGGAACAAGCCAAAGATGTAGAGGGCATATACATTAAAACCATTGCCGAAAAGTTTGCTTACGATAAGAAGCTAATTGTGAAAGAATTGGCCAAGCACGGTATACAATCCATCCTAACCGCTCCACAAAACCTAACTATCAATACGGTTAACCGATATTTAGAATTGAAAGCAAGGCAACGGATATAAGTTTAGGAGTTTAGTAATCCTAATTGTCAGTCTGAGCTTGTCGAAGACTTGTACGCCTATCTAAGTCTTCAACAAACTCAAACTTACTGATCTTGATATATTCTACATTCCCGGCAATCGCACACCTGCAGATTTCAGATCTTTCAAGATCTGTTCGTGCAATTGGAGTTTGGCAATGCCAAAATTGCCAGGCTGTACCCATACCTGCACGCTAAACTTTATCCCGTCAAAATCTATTTGTGAAATGCCGATATTTTTTGCGGGAGTTATCAGCAAATTAGGCATGGCATCAACCGATTGATTAAGCGTTTTAATTACCTGATCGGTATCAACAGCAAAACCAAGTTTTATTTCAATATCCAACCTACGACGGCCTTCGCGCGACACGTTGACGATAACCTCATTAAACAACTTCCCGTTGGGAATAATCACCGTTTTATTGTCAAATGTGAGTACAACAGTGTAAAATATTTCTATAGAAGTTACCTTGCCATCCTGCCCCTGGGCTATAATATTATCGCCGATATCAAAGGGTTTCAATAGCAAAATCATCACTCCACCTGCAAAGTTTTGCAAAGTGCCCGATAAGGCCAAACCTGCAGCTACAGTGGCGGCACTTAATATAGCGGTAAAGATGGTAAGTTCCAGATCCATGATCTCCATTACCACAATTACCAGCACTATGTGCATAGCTGTAATGGTAAGGCTTAAAAAGAAGGGCTGTAAAGATGAATGTACTTCCCGGCGAGCCATACGCATGGTCATGCGGTTACGAATGAACCTGATAAACCAGATTCCAATTAAAAAAACAACTATGGCTATGAGTAACTTGGGTCCGCGGTTGGCTAACCACAAGTAAGATTTATTATAAAGATCGGTAAGGGAGGGAGTGGCGGCAATTTGCGCGGCCTTGAAAACAAGAATATTAAACAGCTGAATTAACATTCAGCAAGTTTACACTTACGACATTAAACTACAAAATATTTCGGGTGCGTTCAAATTAACCCACGCTATTATCCTGGTCTGCAACTGTCTCTTTCTTTGGGTAATGTGTTTCATAATACTGGTAACATATCAAACGATATGCCTTTACCTCACTTATTTATTATTTGCAACAAATTTAATACATGTTACGTATGAAAGTGTCACCAATTAATCATTTGATTAATTTAATATAACTTTAAATGTCATACTAACGTAGTTGTATAGTTTTGAAAACAAGAAACCCTGTCTGGAAAACCAGACAGGGTTTATAATTATATGTGTATGAGCAAATATTACATCATACCGCCCATGCCGCCCATTGGAGGGGCACCTGCACCGGCTTGTGATTCTTCTGGATCATCAGCTAACACAACTTCAGTTGTCAGCAACATAGCTGAAATAGAAGCAGCGTTTTCTAAAGCCACACGCGATACTTTAGTAGGATCGATAACACCAGCACCAATCAGGTTCTCATATTTATCGGTACGTGCATTGTAACCAAAGTCGGCACTGCCTTCTTTAACTTTTTGCACAACTATAGAACCTTCAATACCTGCGTTTTCGCAAATTTGACGTAAAGGCTCTTCAATAGCACGTTTAACAATCTGGATACCGGTTTTCTCGTCTTCGTTTTCGGCAACAATATCAGCAAAAGCTTCAACCGCACGAATGAAAGCTACACCACCACCAGCTACGATACCTTCTTCAACGGCAGCGCGGGTTGCGTGTAAAGCATCGTCAACACGGTCTTTCTTCTCTTTCATTTCAACCTCGGTAGCTGCACCAACATATAATACAGCAACACCACCCGATAATTTAGCTAAACGCTCTTGCAGTTTCTCTTTATCGTAATCAGAGGTAGTGGTCTCAATTTGAGCCTTGATCTGGTTAACACGGCCTTTAATAGCCTCAGGATCACCAAAACCGTTAATGATCGTAGTGTTATCCTTGTCGATAACGATCTTCTCAGCAGTACCTAAGTAAGTAAGATCGGCGTTTTCTAATTTGTAACCTCTTTCTTCAGAGATAACGATACCGCCTGTTAAAGCAGCAATATCTTCTAACATGGCTTTACGACGGTCGCCAAAACCAGGAGCTTTAACAGCAGCTACTTTCAGTGAACCACGAATTTTGTTAACTACTAAAGTAGCTAAAGCTTCGCCATCTAAATCTTCGGCAATAATTACCAAAGGCTTGCCAGTTTGAACTTGTTTTTCCAGGATAGGAAGCAATTCTTTCATCGAAGAGATCTTTTTATCGTAGATCAGGATGTAAGGATTTTCTAATTCTGCTTCCATTTTATCGGCATTGGTTACAAAGTATGGAGATAAGTAACCACGGTCGAATTGCATACCTTCTACTGTTTTAACTTCAGTTTCGGTACCTTTTGCTTCTTCAACAGTAATTACACCATCTTTACCAACTTTAGCCATTGCGTTAGCTATAAGGGTACCAATAACTTCATCATTGTTAGCCGAAATAGTAGCTACTTGTTTAATTTTGTTATTGTCGTCGCCAACAGCTTGTGACTGCAATTTAAGGTTAGCTACAACAGCAGCAACCGCTTTATCTATACCGCGTTTCAAATCCATTGGATTTGCACCAGCAGCTACGTTTTTAATACCAGCAGTAATAATAGCCTGAGCTAATACAGTTGCAGTAGTAGTACCATCACCGGCAATATCAGCAGTTTTTGAAGCTACTTCTTTAACCATTTGGGCACCCATGTTTTCCAAAGGATCTTTCAATTCGATCTCTTTAGCCACAGTAACACCATCTTTAGTGATAGCAGGTGAACCAAATTTTTTATCGATAATTACGTTACGGCCTTTAGGACCTAAGGTTACTTTAACTGCGTTAGCTAAAATATCCACACCACGTTTTAATGCGTCGCGTGCTTCAACATTGTATTTAACTTGTTTTGCCATTTTCTTTTAATAATATTTAATGAGTGAACGAGTGAGTATTGAATGAGAGAATGATTACTAAACCATCCGCTAATTCAGTCCTTCAATCCTTGATTATAATATGCCGTAGATGTCAGATTCGCGCATCATTAAGTACTCTTTACCATCGATAGTAATTTCGGTACCTCCGTATTTGCTATATAAAACGTTATCACCTACCTTAACGGTCATAGGCTCATCTTTTTTGCCATCACCAACAGCTACTACAGTTCCTTGTTGAGGTTTTTCTTTAGCAGTATCCGGAATGAAGATACCCGATGCAGTCTTTTCTTCGGCAGGAGCAGCTTCTACTACTACTCTATCACCAATAGGTTTAATGTTTAATGACATACTTATAAATTAATAAATAAATTTTAGTTGTTTAGGTGCTATTCAACACTAACTATGCCAATACTACCATGCTTTAATTAATGACAGACATTAGCTGATGTATTGGCAGAAATAAAAATTAGAGGTTAAATTAACTGTTAAGAGATGTCACCTAACCATCAAATAACAATGCCACGTTGGCAGAACTAAAAAACAAAAAAGGCCCCAATAGTTGGAGCCTTTTTCAAAAATATTATGGAAAGATTATTTCTTGGTAGTATCAGTTGGTTTAGCACCTGCACCAGGTAATGTTAATGGAGCGCTGCTACCTACAGGACCGCTTGGCTTAGAAGCTTTTTGAATTTGTTCCTGATAATCTGAACCGGTTGTACCACCAGTATTGCTTTTAATAGCAACATTGATAGCTAACGATAATACCATTAAAGTAATAGCCAGCACCCAGGTACCTTTTTCTAAAATGTCACCGGTTTTTTGAACACCCAATAATTGAGATGAACTGGAAAAATTTGACGATAAGCCACCACCTTTAGGGTTTTGCACCAACACAATTATGCCTAATAATAAACAAACCAGTATGGCAACAATTAATAATACTAAGTACATCTTTTATATGTTAATTTATTTTTTTCTGTAGGTTTTCAATCTGGCTGGCAAAGTAACGTCTTTTTTCCGGATTTTTCAACATTAATATTTTATAAGCAGCTATAGCTTTGGAGTATAACATTTGGTCGGCATATATGCGGGCAAGCGTTTCGGTTATCAGTTCTTCCTGATCTTGTTCGCTTTGCTTGCCTTTGTTCTCATTATCTAACTGGGTGCTGCTTGGCGGCTTTATTTGAGGTTCTTCCTGTATAAAGCGTTCTACTATTTCTTCAGTAGTGCGCTCTTCCAATACCTCCTTAACATGATTTTCGGTTATAGGTGGAATGCTACCTGCAGGAGGCGCAGGGTTAGCAAAAGGCTGATATACGCTGCTATGCTTATTGCGGGTTTTATCAAGCCACCACATAAAGCTGTAAGGCATTTTATCATCGTGGTAGCGGGTTACGCTACCCTCTTCGGGCGAAAGCTGAGTAGCTTTTGGCGCAACAGGCTTCGCAACTACAGGTGCTTTATACGGTTCGGGCTCAGGTGCCTTTGGCGCTTCAGGCTCTACTTTATTGCGGTCGGTAAAAGCTTTATCAAATACAAAATAATCGTTAGCAGCTATATTTTCTATAATAAGCTGCTGCGTTTCGTTGAACGGTTCTTCTTTGAAGATTGGCGGGGCAAATTTTGCGTCGGTTTTGTCTGCTACTAATTGTTCGGGCTCAGCGGGGGGCACATCATTTTCTTCAATGACCTCGTAATAGCTCTCTTCTTCCGGCTCTTCGGTAATTGGTGCTGCTTGTGGTGTTTCCGGTTTAACAGCTGCTTTACGAACGATAATTTGCCACGGGTTAACAACCGGCAAGTTGCCCGGCGATTTAACAATTTTTTGCAATGCCGTGCTATCGCTAAACCAGGCAGCAGCTTCGCTAAGCTGCCGCGTATCACCGTTGCGGGCCTGTATAGCCCGAAGTAATCCACATTGCGGAAAGCTGAAAAGCAGTGTTTCTAAATATTGTTGTTGCGCGGGTTCAAGCTGGGTATCGCTGGCCAGTACCTGCTTAAAAATTTTGGTAGGTTGATTGCTAATATCTTGTTGCACGTGGTTGAAGCTACTAAAATGATTACCAGTTTGCAAAGGCTTTATTAAATATATCCTCGGTTAACTGCTGATTAATAATCCTGATCAGTCCTTGCTCCTGAGAATTTAAGTCGCCCGTAAAATCGGTGTAACGCGAGAACGACTGCTCAAAATCGGGCGAAAGTTTTTTGTCTTTATTGTTCACATACTTTACGTTTACCGTAATGGTTAAACGGGTTGCGGTAGCAATAGGTGCTGTAGTATTATTAGTTGCCTGTACCGATACCGGTGCAATGCTATAACCTGTAATAGCACCTTCAATGGTTGCATCGGCCTCGCCCCTCACTATCCCCAAACGTGTTTGCGACCTAATCCGGTCTTTCAGGGCTTCGGTGAAAGTTGTACTTAAGTTATTGACCACCAATGGTGCTGTATTTTCAAAAAACACAACGTTGATGGTTTTCATATCGGGCGGTATAGATGCCCCGTTTAAAGTAATAGAGCACGATGAGTAGAACAGGGCCACCGTTACCACTATAAAACTTAACACTTTCTTTTTAAACATTACAGGTTCAGTTCTTTTATTTTACGGTACAATGTGCGCTCGGAGATCCCTAATTCGTTAGCTGCCAGTTTACGTTTGCCTTTATGTTTTTTTAAAGCCTTACGTATTAAATCCGACTCCTTTTCTACCAGCGAAAGCGATTCTTCCACTTCCTCAGCGTGAGGGGTGATTACGGCATCGTTATTATTATTGTTGTTGTTGTTATTGCTATGATTATTAACAACGGGCTGTTGAATGGTAAATTGTGCTTCCTGGCGGGCCGGCAGCTCAATATCATGATAAAGCTGACTCAGCGTTTGTGTATTGGGCTTATAGCTACCCGATGCTCCACCATGTTCAATTATTTCGGCCACCAGTTTCTTCAACTCCACCATATCCCGCTTCATATCGAACAATACTTTGTATAAGATATCGCGCTCTGAAAAATCTTCGCGGGGCTGGTTATCCAGGCGCATAGGCAGGTTGCTGCGACCTGCCTCATGGGGAATGTAGGTTAACAGCGTAGCAGCAGTAATCGTCCGATCTCGTTCCAATACAGCCAATTGCTCGGCTATATTTTTAAGTTGACGAACGTTACCCGGCCAGTTATAATTAGTTAAAACCTGCTGAGCACCTTCATCCAACTGCAATGCAGGTGAACGATACTTATCAGTAAAGTCAGCCGAAAACTTACGGAATAGCAGGTAAACGTCTTCCTTTCTGTCGCGCAATGGCGGTATCCGCAGAGGAACGGTATTTAAGCGGTAATACAGATCCTCGCGAAACTTGCCCGCTTTAACTGCCTCGTAAACATCTACGTTGGTGGCAGCAATTACACGTACGTTAGATTTTTCCACTTTGGATGAACCCACACGAATGTACTGACCCGATTCCAATACCCGCAGTAAACGCGCCTGGGTACCTAATGGCATTTCCCCTATTTCATCCAAAAATATGGTACCGCCATTCACAGTTTCAAAATAGCCTTTACGTTCGCCTACAGCACCGGTGTAAGCACCTTTTTCGTGCCCGAACAGTTCTGAATCAATAGTACCTTCGGGTATGGCTCCACAGTTTACGGCAATAAAAGGCCCATGCTTACGCGGACTCAACTGGTGAATTATGTGCGAAAAAGCTTCCTTTCCGCTCCCGCTTTCCCCGGTAATAAGCACCGAAATATCGGTAGGTGAAACCTGGTTAGCTATATCTATAGCCCGGTTTAACAACGGCGAATTGCCAATGATACCGAAGCGTTGTTTAATTTCTTGTACTGTCATAGGTTGTAAAAAATAGAAACAAGAACCAAGAGACAAGAGCCAAGTTTAAATCGGATTAACAGGCTTAGTGATCACATGCTCTCTGAAAGCAAAGATCATTTTTTGAACCTCTTCTAGTAAACTTAAACAAATCTCTAATTTTTCTATATTTCCATACTGTCTTCTTTTACATATTAACAACTGTGTCTCTAACTCAAAAGAAGAAGTTAGCGACGTCGATAGAAATTCAGCTGTGTGTATATTAGTCCTTTTACCAGACCCTTCAGCAATATTTGAAGGTATAGAGCAAGAGCATCGATTAATCTGGTCAATCAGATTATAACGTTCTGTTGAAGGTAGATCACCACAATAACTATAAGTAAGACCAGTTAGATCCATTGCCTTTTGCCAAACTTTAAGGTTCTTAAAATTGTGCTTCATCAAACTTAGTTCTTGTTTCTTGTCTCTATATAATAGTTCCCATTAAAGTTGCCGATGTACATCTTTCAGCCATCACATAAGCATACATGCCCGGTTTATAACCTTCTTTAACCGGAAAAATCACCATCGCGTTTTGATCGTTACGGCCGGCATAATCATTTTTAGATTTTTTGGAGAAGCCTTCTATCAGCACCTTTTGCACCTTACCTAACTGCGCTTGCATCCGCACATGTGAATGCTGCTGTTGTTTGGCTACAATTTCAGTTAGACGAGCGCTTTTTACGGCATCAGGAATATCGTCGGCATAGCGTTTGGCGGCTAAAGTACCGGGACGCTCGGAGTACATAAACATATAGGCAAAATCGTATTGCACGTAATCCATCATGCTTACAGTTTCTTGGTGTTCTTCGTCTGTCTCGCTGCAAAAACCAGTGATCACATCGGTTGATATGGCACATCCTGGTATAATACGTCGAATGGCATCAATACGGTTAATGTACCATTCACGATCGTAGGTACGGTTCATCAACTCCAGCACACGGCTATTGCCCGACTGTACCGGCAGGTGAATATACTTACAGATATTATCGTGCTCGGCTATAGTGTGCAGTACTTCATCAGTAATATCTTTAGGGTGTGAGGTAGAAAAACGTACCCGCAACTCCGGACTTACTGCAGCAACCATAGCCAGCAATTGTGCAAAGTTTGTCCCCTTAATTTCGGCAATACTAATACTTTCGCCTTCCACTTCAGGTTTCCATTTGTAAGAATCCACGTTTTGGCCCAGTAATGTAACCTCACGATAGCCACTCTCAAAAAGGTTTATGCACTCTTTTATAATAGATTGCGGATCGCGGCTGCGTTCGCGGCCACGGGTAAATGGCACCACGCAAAAAGAACACATGTTATCGCAACCCCGCATAATGGATACAAAGGCGTTAATGCCATTGCTATTTAAACGTACCGGGCTAATATCAGCATAGGTTTCCTCACGCGATAGCAGTACGTTCACGGCTTTTTGGCCGCTATCTACCTGGTCTATCAGGTTAGGTAAATCGCGGTAGGCATCAGGACCTACTACTACGTCAACCAGTTTTTCTTCTTCTAAAAATTTCGCTTTCAGGCGTTCGGCCATACAGCCCAACACGCCTACTATCATACCCGGATTATTAGACTTGGCCACCTTAAATTCTTTCAGGCGGTTACGCACCCTCACTTCCGCGTTTTCGCGAATAGAACAGGTATTAATAAATATCACATCGGCATTGGTAAAATCCTTTGTGGTTTCAAAGCCTTTGTCGAGTAAAATAGAAGCTACGATCTCGCTGTCTGAAAAGTTCATGGCGCAGCCATAACTTTCAATGTACAGCTTACGACCATTATATTTTTCGGGGGTTTGCTCCAGCATCAACGCTTCACCTTGTCTGCCTTCATCATGTACTTTATCCGGAATAAGCAAATCCATCATGAGTTTAAAATTTTGAGTTGCAAAAATAAGGAAATTTTAATTAATAGCGTGACAGATTGGCAGCATATTATAAAAATGTGCTTTCGATTTTATTGACCTTGCATAGGGCGAATCTTGGTAATTAATGATGTAAAAACTACTGATAAACGCGATAATAAGCCCAAATACTATTGATAGTGTCTTTGTTTCAATTCAATTAACTATTTTGGGAGAGGCAATTAAAAGCAACACTATAAGTTTGATTATAAATAGAAATGGGATATAAATGGCAATAAAGTTTTTAGAACACAAGTGGCAAAAAGTATTGGCCACTGTTTTATTAGTTTTCTTGTTTTTAATAACCGTGGTGGCCTACTTCGTGAACCGTTATTGGTCGCCTATTTTGGCCGATAAGGTGCGCAGCACGGTATTAACCAGTACCGATAGCCTGTACCATGCTGATTTTACCGATGCCGACCTGCATATTGTACAAGGCAAACTGGTTATCCACAACCTCACGCTAAAGCCCGATTCTGCCGTTTACCAGCGCAGGTTGCGTTTGGGAATGGCACCCAACAACCTCTATACCCTTAAAGTTAAACGCATCGTATTTAAGCATATTCATCCCCTAAAACTATACTATCATAAACAGCTGGATATAGGCCAGATTATTTTAAGCGAGCCCGAACTGCAGGTTAGTTACCAGCTCAACCAAAAAGCCGATAGCACCCAAAACCAGCTTAAGGCCTGGCAACGCATTAAGGGAATTCTTAGATCTGCGCACATTGGCGAGGTAATGCTGAACGATGTAAAGTTCATGTATAAAGATTATTCGGGCAATGAGCTTAACATATCGGAACTAAAAGAAATGAACCTGCTGGCTAAAGATTTGCTAATTGATTCCACCACGCAAACGGATGCTTCGCGCTTTTTATACTTTAAAGATATACAACTGGAACTTAACAACTTCAGTCGCCCCACCGATAATGGATTGTATACCTACAAGATCAGGCAGCTGCAATATTCCACCCTTACCTCTAAATTATACGCCACCGGTGTAGCTTTAACCCCGGCCGCCGACTCGCTTTTTTTAAACCGGAAAATACGTACCTGGTTCTCTTTCGATACCGATACGCTCAAACTGAACGGCTTCGATTTTAAAAAGTATAACAAAATCCGTTTACTTAATGCCCGTCACATGCTGCTTAAGCGGGGCAACTTTACAGTATTTACTAATCCCGGGGCACAACCAAAAAAAGGAGATCGTTTGATCACCTTTCCTAACGTGGCTATTCACCAGCTTAAAAACAAGTTTACCTTAGATACTGTGGAACTCAACCGCATCCACATTACTTATAAAGGGTATGGAAGAAAATCGCACAAGCAGGGAATGATTTCATACAATAATACTCGCGGGAACATCTACAATATTACCAACGAGCCCGATGCGTTAAAAAGAAATAACATTACCCGTGTTCGCCTTAATTCGTACCTGATGGGTGCCGGTCCGCTGGAGGCAGAGTTTACTTTTAACCTCACCGATTCGGCCCGGAGTTATACCTACAAAGGCTGGGTGGGTGCTATGGATCTGGAAAAGCTGAACAAGGCGGTTATGCCTTTTGGTTTAGTGGAAATTAAATCGGGCTGGTTAGATAAATTGAACTTCGACTTTAAAGCCAACCGTTATGCTTCTAAAGGGAACGTTTCATTTTTATACCATAACCTTAAAATACATATTTTAAAGATGGATACGGTTACCCAAAAGTACAGGCACCGGGCCATCGTTTCCTTATTAGCCAATGCCTTAATTGTAAAACGTAATAACCCCGATAAGCCTGGCGATAAATCCCGTACTTACAACATTAATTACGTGCGCCAGCCCGATACCCCATTCTTCAAAAGCGTTTGGAAAACCCTCGGCATTGGCATTAAAGCCAGCGCCGGTTACGATGATGCTACCGAAAAAGAAGTAAAACAGCACATAGCCCAGCACATGGCCGATAAAGAAAGGAGACGGGTTAAGAAAGCCCTTCGCCGGCAGCGCCGCGCCACACGAAAAAGGCATAGACATTAAACTGCAAAGTGTTCACACGCGAGGTGTTAGTTTTGGCTCGTGAAATTTCAAAAAATTGCATTTTCTTTCATTTAATTAGGTTTTTGTAGATTTTAGAAGAAGATATTTCGGGATAATTCAGCCCAAAAGTATTCACGAGTAAACACTTTTTGAACGGTTTGTGAACACTTTCGTGAACGATTTCTCTGCCTTATTCAGGCGTCTACACCTAACTGAACGGGCGATTTGGCTTTGCGAGATAGCTTCGTACCTCGCAAAGAAAGGAGTGATATCAACACCTACTGCAACAACAACTTTAAGTTAATCCCGAAATTGGTAAACGCTGTATTAAACGTTTGTGAGGTATAAGGCTTAGTAATGTTCGAATCGTAAAAGAGGTTGAAGTTAAAGCGCTGGTTAATCACGTAGTCTATAGACGGGCGCACGGTGATATTTTTGGCTCCGGCCGAAATTTCAGCGGTTTCTACGTCGGCCCGGTAGATCACAATCTTATTATCACGCAGGGCGAAGTCCATTTTGAAGTTGAGGTCGTTATTTAGCTTAAAATTGCTGAACAGGCCAAACGGAAAATGGAAGTTGCGGGTACGGTAACCAAAGCCAAACACCATAATTTTTTCGTTTTGCTGCGCCAGCTGGCTATTCAATAAGCTCAGGCTCATGGTACGGCTTTGGCGGTACTCGGCATTTACGGTCATGCTGTTCTTAAAGCGCACATCCACCCCTACCAACGGCACAAACTGCTCGAACAAGGTTACCTGGCTAAACTGGAAGAAAGGTAAAAAGTCGGTATTTACATCGCGCTCGCTTGGGGCACCGTTCAGTTCCTTGTAGCGGATCAGCGAGTTATAGCTGTTTACATTATAAGTAGAGCGGTACCCGTGGCGCAAATCGAACGAATCGAAAAATTCCCTGAACCAGCTCACGCGGCTTAAACCGTTGTAGGTAATCTGCCAGTTGGGGATAGGTATTTTAGGGAAGCTATTCAAACTTACACTACCCGCATCTTTACCGCCATATGCCGCCATAAATGCACCTACCAACACATCCTGCTGGTTAGGGCCGTAACCATCGCGGTAACCATTTGCTGATGAACCTGCCGAGTTAGCGTTTTGCTGACCTAAACGCTGTGAAATTACCTGGCGGTTATCCAGCAGTTTTTGAAAAGTAGACGAATAATTATTTGGCCCTTTGTCCTTACTGAAAGCGGTACCAATAGAAAGGAACGACACGCTATACGTACCCGACGTAATAGGGCTTAAACTTTCAAAATTATTAGTACTTGAATTAAACTTGTAATTGGTTTGAAAGTTACGGTCCTGCGTACGGAAAGCGGTGAGTTCTATGCTCAAATCGGCAAATGGCCGGATGGTGCTTCGCAGGTGCATGTCCTCATTCAGCGTATTGGTGTAAAGCTGATTTTGCAAAGTATCGGTACTTAACCAGCCATTGGCCACCGCCCGCGGACGAATATCGGACTGGCTGCCTAATAAAAAGCCAATACCCGGAGCGTTATAGCTAAAATCCTGACCGCCAAAAGAGGTAGTTGGCAGGTAGCCGGGTAAGTAAGTGCCCTCGCTGCGGGTATAGGTACCGCCTATATTTTTTATACTGGTTAAAAGGCCTACCAAAATTTTGGCGCCTTTATTCTCCTTACTATCGGCATTGTTAAACTTGCGGAGAGCAGCAAACTTATTGTAAAAACCGGTAAGGTTTAAGGTAGGGTTTATTTGTACCGAGCGCGAATTTTGAATGGTGTTACCTACATCGTAATTGGCATCGTCTATTGCAAACTTGGGTTGGGTTTGCCAGTTAAAGTTGGTGCTGTAACGCGCAATGGTACTCACCCAATCCAATCCAGGCACTTTACCAATAGGTACGGTATAATTAAAATTGATGGTATGGTTATAATTGGTGGTACGGCCCAAACGTTTCAGGTTTTCCCAAAGGGTATCGCGTTTTAAGCCATTTACCCGGCCGGCAGGTTCATCCACTACCCCCAGGTTGGTAGCGTCAATATCCATCTGTAATGATTTGGTTAGGTTCCAGCCTATCCCGTAAACACGGGTAATGTTAAAGTTTTTGTTGAAGTTGGTGGTAGGAATTGGTAAAAAATTATTCGGGTCGTTATTACGCAAGGTATTTTCCGAATAAAAACGATCGAAACTGATGGCAAAGTTTAACCTTGATGGTAATATGCTAAAGTTAAAATCTTTCAACAGCGTAAGCATGTTGTTTTTAATTGCCTTTTCAAAGGGTGTATAATACCGGGCCTGGTTTAAATAGTTATAGGCCAATGCTACTTTATATACTTTTTGATAATCGTTTTCAGTTATAAAATCGTGGTGTTCATATTCCGAATAGGCATAAGTACCGGTCAGGTTTTCTACATCCCACAGGCGTACCGGTTCGGCAGGGTTAACTTTGGTTTTATGCACATTAGTGAAGTTGATGCTCTTGCGCATGGTATAGTCCTGTGCTATCCGCTTAATCTCATCTTTCTTTTCCTGCGTTGAAGCATTGGCTATGGCATCTTTAAGTTCCACATCGGGCTGGGCCGGGTTGTATTGCGGCATAGCTACCTGTTGCGATAGGTTTACATACATGGGTATGTGCATCCCGGTTTTAGTAAGAAAAAGCTTGCCTAATTCCAGGCTACCGGCTACATCAAAAGTTTGGTTATCGCTCCGGCTGCGTTCGCTTACCCGTTGTTCTATCGACCCAAAACCAATAGTGGTCTTGCTCCCGGCTAAAGATAAATCACCAAAATCGGCCAGCTTAGCGTTCAACCGTGCAGTAGCAGCCCAACCGCCACGCTGGTCAAAATCGGTCAGGCGTAATTCGTTGAACCACACCATAGCCGATTTATCGAAGCCACCTGTAGTTTTATACGGGTTACGCACCCCTAACATTATGGCACGCAAACGGCTTAAATCGGGCTGACCTTTAATGGTGATCTTGTTGTTACCATCCATTATGGTAAAAGGCACAGTTAAAGAAGCTTGCCCGTTGGCAATGGCGTTATCGCGCGCCAGTTTAGCACGGGTTAAAGCGGCCAGTTCCAGGTCGAGGTTATTAACTTCGGGCCATATAGCGTTGGGATCGAAAGTACCCGGACGGGTAATTTTAAGCGGAATTTCATACTCGTAATAACTGTCCTGGTAATCTACCCCTAAACGGATAAAAGCGCTCAGGTCTTTATCGTTCAGCTGGTCGCCTTCGGCATGGATAAACATTTGCATACGCTTGTAAGCACGCAAGTCGTTATAAAAAGTACGGTAAGCCGCGCGTGAGTAACCGTTACGCAGGTTCAGCACTTTCAAAGCTAACGATTGCTCGTTCAGGCGGGTATCGGTACGCAGGTTATTATAATCGCGCTGGCGCTCAATACCCGGCGGCAACACATAAGGTATGGGGCTGCGGTTACCGTTGGCTTCTACGTTAACAGCCTGTACGTTCAGTGTCGAATTGTCGAGCGGGGCATTAACCAGTGCCGGGTCTGCAATTACTTTGGTGGCGTTGTTTTCTACGTTGTAGGTACGCCACTCGCCACGTACCAGTTGCAGGGTACCCATCCGCACAATGGTAGTATCGGCAAAGTTGGTCATAAACATCCGCATGTAACGGATGGCCTTAAAATCCTGAATGTTACCGGCACGCGATTGATAACCTGCAATAGGCACCCTAAACTGGTACCAGCTTACCTGCTGGGTGGTACCATCGGGCAGGGCCACGTTTGAAGTCACCTTATCGTTAATAAAATTTTGCCCTACCACTAGATCGGCCGGGCGGATAGATACTTTGTATTGAAAATATTCATCGGCCTGGCTCATACCGTTATCGCGGTTCAAATCTTCCCCATCGGGCAAAGAGGTAGAGGCCGAGGTAGATATGCCAAACTCAGCCTTCGATTGCTCGGCAGTTTTAGAGTTACCCTCCGTACCATTATAACGGCTGTAACGCTGCAAAATACTGGCCCGGTTTTGATCCAGCTGCGGACCCTGGTAGTACTGGTAATTATCTGACGATGGATCGGCCGCTAATATATTAGCAGCGGCCGGTGCTAACTGCGCCCTTACCTGCTGCACAAAGCCCGAAAACTTGGTTTGCTCGCCGGTATCGTTCAAGCCATCCAAACCAATATCCTGCAAACGGCGGGCATCGGGGTTACTATCAAACGCATTAATCACCGGTTGCAGGCGTGGCACACGGCCCCAAACGGTTTCATCGGTTGCGGCTGTGCTACCATCGGGCGGTAAACCATTTTCAACAGACTTACGACCATCCTTTAATATATCTTCGGATATGCTACCTAGGTTAAGGTATAAGTCGCCACCTTGAGAGTTAGGTTTATAAAGGAACGGGTCCATTACCCAAAACTCAATGTACTGTACATTTAGCGATTCAAAATCGTTGGTTTCCAGCTTACGGAACAAACCACCCCAGCGCGAGCGTGGGTTTTGCAGCGTACCATCGGGGTTTACGCCGGTGGTGGTATAGTTGTACTGACCACGTACGTTAGGGTAAAAAGCCAGATCGAGCGTTGGCAATAACAAAGGTTGGCCGGTAACCGACTGGCGGTAAGGCAACACTTCTGTTTCCAAAACCTGGCGCACGTAGTGGTTTGACAGATCGGCCCGGGAGATATTGAAGGTAGAACTCGAATTATAAAAGATAGGATCGATATTATAGAACGACAAGCGTGCGCGGTTAAAGCCGTAGCTCAGGTCATTAAACAACCGCGACTCGCCAAACAGTTGCGGCGTACCCGATATTTGCCAGGCTAAGGCGCTTTTTAAATCGATAACCGATTGGCTGCTTTCAAAATCGTCCAAATACGAAGTACCTTTTTTTGAACCCGCAAAGTTCAATGCAGCCGGACTACCCGGAATTAAACGGGCCACCTCGCCATTAAAACTAATGTATGATGGTGCCTTGGTATTTATGAGCGGCAACCTATCGATCATACGCGTTAACCAGCGCGATTCGGTGCTGTAGTTCACATCCATCCCCATAATGGTATTGGATACCGACTCTTCCCCGATGATTTGCTTTTGGGTAAGCGGCTGCTCGGTTAAGTGCATAATGGTACCACCCAGGGCCAATTTTGGGCTGGCCCTATAATCGAACCGGGAACCGTATAAAGTTTTTTGCTGGATGCCGAACAGTTCGTTATTTTCTATATTGACGGTAAGCGGCTGCCCCGATGCTAACAGCGATTGGTTAAGCACACGAATCCGGCCAATGCTGTAATCTACCGTAAAATCGGTTCCTTCTACCAAACGCAAAGCACCAGCATTTACCACTACCGATCCCTGCGGAATGTTAACCGCATTCAACTGAAATTCCGAACCCGATTGAGAGGAGTAAGTACCCTTAATTACATAACGGTTTAACTGCGGAAAGAACTGCTGGGCAATGGTGCGTACCGAATCATACAGCGGCTGATACACATAACGATTGAGCAATTGCGGACTACCGGCCATCTTACGGGCCAGGTCGCTACCAAACGGTTCTACAGTAGGGAACATAATGCGCCCGTTTTGCGAGTCGATAGTAATCCCCTCTAAAAAGTCGAAGTACCCATCGGGGCGGCGGTCGTTTTGCTGGTTCAGCCGGTCTAAGTTGGTTAATTGCAGCCAAAGCTTGCCTTTAATGGTGGTATCACCTTCAGTTAACAGAGGTTTCTCTATGTTCGATTGATCATCTAAACGGGCAATGGTCATCCGGAAATTTGACGGGCTAACCTGGTAAGCGCCTAAAGAATAGATGTTCTTCATCATCAAATCCCACGTTGGCAGGTTGGTTTTCAGGATCTCATTTTTCAGCAACTTAACATATAATGCCTTTGGATTGGCAGCATCAACCGGAATATCATTAGAGAACTCTCCTACCTGATACTCCACGCCATTGTAAGTGTAGCGATAGGCCACTGCCAGCACCTCATCATTGTTAAGCGGATAGTTTAGCGAGATATAACCCAATTGCGGATGCAGGGTAAATTCTTTGCTGGTGAGCTTGCGCGAATAGGGCAGCTTAGCATAGTTATCGGTAGCGCCCGATGGCTGGAAAAAGTTGGCTACATCGTTAGAGTTAGTCAAACGTCCCTGGTTAGGCAAACTCAATAACCGGTTCATTAACGAGTTGGATTGCTGCGTGAAACCCGGTCCCTGGAAACCGGCTGGTAAACCGGAGAAGCCCGGTCCGCCCTGTACCAAAGCCGTATTGAAAGGCTGGTTCTCACCCAAATCTAACAAACCGATGATATCGCGCGAATCGGTAGTGGTGTTGGTACGGTTGGTGGTCCAAACCTCTACACGGGTCACGGTTACGTTGGAACTAATGATAGGGATATTAGCCAGTGCCTTGTTATAGTTATCGCGGAAATATTTAGCCAGGAAATAGTGACGATTGGCTTCATAATCGGCCGGGGTAAGGCGGAACTCTCCTTGCTGCGAGCCGTTAGTAATGGTGATGGTTTTAGCCTGCGAACGCTGCTGCGAGAAAATACTGGTTACATCTAACCTGCCAAACTTCAGCTTCGTTTTTAGACCGAACAGCGCCTGGCTTCCGCGTATTAACGATGTATTCAGCGGCATGCTTACTGTACCGGCCTCTATTTTTTGAATAATTTCATCGGGCTTGCCGGTATAATCGAGCTTTACCTGGTTTTCGAACTGAAACTGGGCATCGGTATTATAGTTAGTAGCAATTTTCAATTTATCGCCAATGGCACCCGTAATATTCATCTGGATGCGCTGGTCAAAATTAAAGTTGAACTGCTTGCGTTGCTGCGTGTTGAACAGTGGGTTTTGGTTACTGTTCACCTGACCGGCAAATACCAACTGCGCCGACCCCTGCGGACGGATATCTATAACATTGCTGCCAAAGATCTGCTCAAACGTACGGCTCCGAATTTTGATCTGTGGGATAAAGCCCGGCTGCTGCGAACTGTAGGCGTAATCATCAGTGAGTTTCTTGAAATACTCGCGGCGGTTTTGCTGTTGGGTAAGCTGCAGGTATTCTACAAACGTTAAGTAACGCGGGGCGCGGTAAAGCAGGTTGCCTACCTTTTCAATGAGTAAATAACGGTTGGTAGCGGCATCGTACTGTATGGTGCGCACCAAATTAGGCGGATCGTTTTCAAAACGGCCTTCCCTCAGCTTAAAGTTCTTCGATTTTTCGCTTTTGTAAGGCACGTTAATGGTCAGAGAATCTTTACCGGTTCCGGGTTTCTTTTGGGCAAAAGCATCCCCTATTCCGCTGCAAACAGAGCATAACAATAGCCATACAATTAATTTTGCAGTAAAATTTTTATCCAAGCGAACGTATTGAATTTAACGTTATAATTATAAGGTTTTTAAGGCGTATTTAATCAGTTGCTCCACTGTTAAATTATCGTTATTCCGCCCTAATTCCAGATCAATCACTTTTTCGGCAGCGTTGCGGGCAAAGCCCAACATTACCAATGCCGATAGCGCCTCATCTTTAACCGTATTGTTAGCCGGCATGGAGGTTAGTGTATCTGGTCCGTCCTTACGTAACTTATCCTGTAGCTCCAAGATCACACGCTGGGCCGATTTAGGTCCGATGCCTTTGATCCGCTGAATTTGGGTAACGTTACCCTGCACAATAGCCGCCTGAATTTCCTGAGGAGTAATGGACGACAGCATCATGCGCCCCGTATTTGGCCCAATGCCCGATACAGAGATCAGGTGCAGAAACAGGCGTTTCTCTCCTTCGTCGAAAAAGCCATAGAGGGTATGGCCGTCTTCTTTAACGTGTTGCCAAACGTAAAGCTTACAACGCTCGGCATCGCCCAGTTTAGAGAAAGTATTTAATGAAATGTTGATATGATAACCTACGCCACCTGCATCAATCACCACATAGGCAGGGCTTTTAAAAACCAGCTTGCCATCAATATATGCGTACATGTTTATTCGATATGTTTAAATTAGTTAGGGAACCCAAATTTACTAAAAAAGGTAAAACGAGGGCGTATACGTTTTACCTTTTATAAAAGATTTAGGCCCGCCGTTGCGGCAAGCCTAAATGACATATTTTTGATGAATTATTACAGATCAAGCAGCAAGCCTTCGGCTTGTGCTTTTTGCTGCGCATCAACTACCGCAATGGTAATCATGTTCACAATTTCGCGCACCGAACTGCCCAATTGCAGAACGTGTACCGGCTTTTTCATACCTAACAAAATTGGTCCTACCGCTTCGGCACCGCCAACTTCCTGTAATAGTTTATAGGCAATATTACCCGATTCCAGATTAGGGAAGATCAGCGTATTAGCCGGTTTGCCGTTCAATGAGGAGAACGGAAAATTGTCTTTCAATAAGCTGGAGTTCATGGCAAAATTGGCTTGCATTTCACCATCAATAACCATATCAGGGTATTGATGGTGTAGTATCTTTACGGCTTCGCGGGTTTTTTCTGGCACCTCGCCTTCGTTTGAGCCAAAGTTTGAATACGACAGCATGGCTATGCGGGGGTTGATGTTAAACTGCCTTACCGAACGCTCAACCAGTACGGTAATATCTACCAGGTCTTGCGTGGTTGGGTTTACGTTTACGGTGGTATCGGCAAAAAACAACGGACCTTTTTTAGTGATCATCATGTACATACCGGCTACCCTGTTTACGCCGGCTTCGGTACCTATAATTTGCAGGGCTGGCTTAATAGTACTTACATAATTTTTGGTCAAACCAGATATCAATGCATCAGCATCGCCAAACTGCACCATGCTGGCACCGTAGTAGTTACGGTCGCGCATCATCTTTTTAGCTTCGTACAAGGTTATACCACGGCGCTGGCGTTTTTCGTACAGGTATTGTGCGTATTCGTCCTGGCGCTCACACGGAATCAGCGTGTTGATGATCTTTACATCCTCCAGGTCCAGCTTATGTTCAGCAATAATTTGCTTGATCTTTTCCGTATTACCTAATAAAATAGGAACAGCTATACCTTCATCTTTTACAATTTGGGCAGCACGTAAAATTTTGTAATTATCCGCCTCTGCAAACACTACACGTTTAGGAGCTTGCTTGGCTTTGCCGCTGAGGTTACGCATCAGCTTATCTTCGGCACCAATACGGGTACGCAGAATTTCATGGTAAGCTTCCCAATCGGTAATTTGCGTACGGGCCACACCCGATTCCATAGCTGCTTTAGCCACCGCCGATGACACCTCGGTAATTAACCGCTGATCCATTGGCTTAGGGATAATGTAATCCCTGCCAAAACGCAGGTTAGTAGTGTTGTAAGCCAGGTTTACCGCCTCAGGTACCGGTTTCTTGGCCATTTCAGCAATAGCATAAACGGCGGCTATCTTCATTTCCTCGTTAATGGCGGTAGCGCGTACGTCTAAAGCACCACGGAAAATGTAAGGGAAACCCAGCACATTATTCACCTGGTTAGGGTAATCACTACGACCGGTAGCCATAATAATATCTTCGCGCGCTTCCTTAGCTATCTCATAAGTGACCTCAGGCTCGGGGTTGGCCATGGCAAAAACTATAGGGTTTGGCGCCATGCTCTTCAGCATATCGGCATTTACCAAATTACCTGCCGAAAGACCGATGAACACATCGGCATCTTTCATCCCATCGGCCAGGGTTACCACATCAGTACGGTGGCTGGCAAATTTCAGGCGGATCTCATCCAGGTCGGTACGGTTAGGGGTAATCAGGCCACCAATGTCAAACATCAGCAGGTTCTCCACCTTTACGCCCAATTGCAGGTACATGCGGGTACATGATACTGCAGCAGCACCGGCACCGTTTACTACCAGTTTAATATCTTCCAGTTTTTTACCCTGAATTTCGCAGGCATTCATCAGTGCCGCGCCCGATATAATGGCCGTACCGTGCTGATCGTCGTGCATTACCGGGATGTTCATCTCGGCTTTTAAACGGCGCTCTATTTCAAAACAGGTTGGTGCCGATATATCCTCCAGGTTAATACCCCCAAAGGTTGGCTCCAGTGCCTTCACTATATTTACAAATTCATCTACATTTTTGGTGTTCAGTTCCAAATCGAACACATCAATATCGGCATAGATCTTAAACAATAAGCCCTTACCTTCCATCACCGGCTTACTGGCTTCCGGACCAATATCGCCCAAACCTAACACAGCTGTACCGTTACTAATTACCGCTACCAGGTTACCTTTGGCAGTATATTTATATACATCATCAACGTTGTTGGCAATTTCGCGGCAAGGCTCGGCTACACCTGGCGAGTAGGCCATGGTTAAATCGCGTTGTGAATTGGTAGGCTTGGTTGGAATTACCTGTATTTTGCCGGGACGGCCTTTTGAATGGTAATTCAGCGCATCTTGTTTACGTTTCGAGTTATTATTCATCTTCTCCTATTCAGTATTCAGGTGGGCAAAATTACAATTCCTTTTTTAACTGTCATTATAATATAGCTGATTATTAATTAGGTGCGGGGAGGTTGGGTGCGGCGAGCGGGAGGTTGGGTACGGGGAATTAAGGAGCGAGGTGCGGGATAGAGGTGTTGAGGAATAGGTATTTCGGTTATTAAACGCCTGGATATAATTAATTCGGGCGTTGCCTATGGCCCGGGCTGTACGCTCATACTACACAGGCCTTAGCCACGGGCCGGTATCCGCTTCCATCCCTAACGCGAAATTCGAAACAGAAAAGCCGCAATAACAAAACGCTGTCGCGGCTTTTTATATATCAAACTTTAAAAGCTGTTTTAAATTAAAAACATGTCAATTGCGAGCAAAGCGTGACAATCCCCGCCAGACTTGTTTACACGGGATTGCCACGTCGCTATCGCTCCTCGCAATGACATTTTTTTTGGTTCATATTGCGTCTAATCTTTATACCGCATGTACAGTTTTTTTAATCTTCCTATATGCGATCTATTTGACCGGTAGTCGAGTTTATGGCCGGATGAAATGACCATCTACTTTAACAGCTTATCTAACTTCTCTTTGGTTTCCGGAATTGCTTTTAATGTTAAAGCCTTTTTAAAACTGGCAATGGCATTCGCTTTATCGCCGGTTGCCATATATAAATCACCCAATGAATCGTAACAATTGGCACTGCCGGGATTGTTGGCAACATTGAGTTTGAATAATGCTTTGGCCTTAGTGAATTGCTTAGCGCCCATCATTTGATATCCAAAACTATTAATCTGGCTTTCATCTGGTTTTACAACATATCCCATTTGGTCCGATACGTTTTTATAGTGTGCTACCAACACAGAGTCCAGTTTAAAATTTGGGTTCTTTAATTCACTATCGTAAATTTTTAACTTATAAAAACTAAAAATAAACCTAAGCGCATCATACTCGCCAATCAATCTTACCGAAGGATGGTTGTCATCAACATAAAACTTGTATTGGTAACGCAACTGGTTCCTATTTTTAGACAGCTCCTTAATAAAAGCAAGATTGCTCCGGATAAGCCCTGTAGAGCCGCTCGTGTCTTTTTGGACAGTCAGGGTATCAACTCCTCTTTCCAAACGATTGGCCATAGCCATAAATAATGTTTTTCCCTTATAATTTGAAGCGGGCAAAAGCACTTTTGCTTCTTTTACAGTCCTGTTGTTATCCCACCATAATGACGCATCAAGAGAGACATAAGCATTAAACAAGTTGGGTTTATGCAGCAGCGTGTTTATTACCGTTAAACCACCAAGGGAATGGCCAATAAAGGTTTTATATGTTGTGGTAGGGTAAGTTGCATTAATATGAGGAATGAGTTCTTTCTCCACAAAAGACATGAACTTATCACCTTCGCCAACAACTTCAGGCAATTCTTTATCGGTACCGGTTGTTAGTTCTGTTAATCTGTTCGAATGCACAATGCCAACAACAATCATAGGCGGGCATAGGCTCGATTCGGCCATGTGCTCCGTAATACTTACAACGGTATTGAAGTTTTCATTTCCATCTAACAAATAGATCACTGGATAATTTCCCCTATCTTTTATTTTGTTACCACCGTTGCTTGAGGGGATATGTATCCAAACTTTACGGTCTTTACCTAAAAAATTTTTGAAGAAATAGTTTCTTCAAAACCTGTAAAAAATGGGCTATTTTCCTGTGCAACAGCACAAACGCTAACCAACAAGAATACGATAGAACAGAGAATTGATTTCAATGATTGTTTAATGAGGTGATTGTAAGTAATACTTTAAGAAGCTTTTTTTTATCAGACGCAATTTTGGAAGTTATGTGACAGATACTGTAGTAAATTTTCCATTTTTAAACCAATTGTATAGCAACCATAATTAAAAAAGCCGAAACAACTATTGTTGTTTCGGCTCCCAAACTTACATTAAGTTAACGTTATTCAGTTTAATTAGTCTTTATACTGCAATTGCAATTTTTCTATAGTAGCTAATGCTTCTTTAATACCATCGCGCTGGCCGGTAAGTAAGGTCATGTGATCAGCATGGTCAACGTAATCGGCTATGTACTCATCATATTTAGCAATGGCTGCACGTTCGCCGGTTACAATGGCTTCTAAAATAGCCGAATCTTTATTGCTGCTTAAAGCTTGTTTAATAGTTAACCAGGTACGGTGTACACCGCCTAATATTCCGCCGTCTTCGTTTTCTGCTTCTTCGCCATGTTTGGTAATGTGCTCTTTCAGTTCTGCAGCATATACAATTCTTTCACCTTCAAATTGCAAAAACAGCGCTTTCAATTCAGCTGATTGTGTTGTATCGGCCGATGACTTGTAGCCTTCTTTACCATCGTTTACTAATGACAGGATGTCTTTTAAATCGCTAACTATTTCGTGATTACTTTTCATGTGTGTTGTTTCTAAATCTATTCATTCAACTATCGCGTTAGCTTAATGTTTTACACTTTACATTAAAAGTATTACTGATAGTTGTCGCCCAAAAGCTCACAAAAAAGCCGCAGTAACTTATCAGTCGCTGCGGCTTATAAATATCCTGTTCGTTTATTTTAATGTCTATTAATTGGCCATTACCGCTTCGGTACTCTTATCTAACGTAGCCAGTTCTTTTCCTGCTGGCACACCCGGCTTACCGGCGGCCAAACCTGGAGCAACTATTTTTAATTTAACCCCGGGTGTAGCTTTATTACCACGGATATTATTCCATATACGCAGGTCTTCCAAGTCAACGCCGTACTTGTCGGCTATGCCGCTCAAGGTTTCGCCTTTGCGAACGGTATGGGTAGATTTTGTTTTGGTTTCTGTTCCGGTGGCATCATCGGGTATAGAAGCATATACCGGTTGTATAGGCGCAGCACTTGGCGATAAACTTTCACCGTTTAAAGCAGCGTAAAGCAAACCGTATTTTTCTTTACCCAGTTGCGGGATAACAATACGGCGCGGAGCCTTGGTGGTACCGTTAATAATACGTTTGGTGTACGATGGGTTAAGCAAGGCTAACTGGTTAGCATCTAAACTTAATACACGGGCCACATTGTTTAAGGAAACAAATTTATTTACCAAAACCGTATCGGTATTTAAAGTAACCGTGCATGATTGCGGGATAATGCCATGCTGATCTGCATATTTCATCACATACATGGTGGCTATAAAAGCAGGTACATAACCACGTGTTTCGGCAGGAAGATACTGGCGTATAGACCAAAAGTCGACCGCGTTGGCTTGCTGCATAGCACGTTCTACGTTGCCTTTACCACAGTTATAGGAAGCAATGGCTAACAACCAATCGCCAAATTCCTGATAGGCATCTTTTAAATACGCAGCAGCTGCGTAGCTGGCCTGTATTGGGTCGCGGCGCTCATCAACATAACTGTTCATGTTAAGGCCGTAAATTTTAGCGGTGGCGTACATAAACTGCCATGGTCCGGTTGCTCCTACCCTGGATACAGCATTAGGATCGAGCGCTGATTCTACTACCGATAAATATTTGATCTCATCGGGGATCCCAGCATCGCGGAACGCTTTTTCGTAAATAGGGAAATAGTATTTGGATAAGCCCATAATGCGGCCAATATCGCTTCGGCGACCACCGGCTGTGTAGCTATTGATATAGGCTTGTACAAATTCGTTATAATCTAAAGGAACATCGCGGCGGATAGAATCTAAACGGATGCGGAATGCAGAGTTTTCGTAAGCATTTTGCTGTATCTGAGCAACTACCGCGGCAGGCGCAACGGCAACACGCTTGTATACCTGGCCATAACTTTGCTCATACATGGAGGTATCCTGGTAAGCCGGCTCTTGTGCCATAGCTTTGTAGGATTGAGACGCGATAAGACAAACAACAATTGTAAATAGTTTCTTCATTATCAGGGTACTATGGGCACTGGCAGATAGAAATTTTCTGCAGCCACTAATTTATTAACTTTTACGCAAAGCAGCAAAATATGTTGCGAAATTTAACAATTCCGCTTCGCCAAAGGCTTTGGTGAGTAGTTGTAAACCTAACGGCAAACCTGCCGAATTATTTTGAACAGGCAATGAAATTGCCGGCACCCCAGCCAACGAAGCCTGTACGGTAAATATATCTTCGAGATAGGTTACTATAGGATCAATGTCTTGTCTGCCTATTTTAAAGGCAGGTTCGGGCGCAGTTGGCGTGAGTATAAAATCGTACTGCTGCAAAATTTCATCGGTACGTTCTTTAATTAAACGCCGTACCTTTTGGGCTTTAGCATAGTAGGCATCGTAATAACCGGCACTCAGCACAAACGTGCCTAACATTATGCGGCGCTTAACCTCTGTACCAAAGCCTTCGGAGCGGGAACGTTTATAGGTAGTCACCAAATCTACCGCGTTAGGGCTGCGGTAACCGTAATGAACACCATCATACCGGGCCAGGTTAGAGGAAGCTTCGGCCATGGTGAGGATGTAGTAAGTAGGCACAACATAATCCAGGTACTCAAAAGATACCGGTTCTACTGTATGACCATCGGCTTTTAAATCTTCAATAGCTTTTAGTAAAGTCGCTTTAACTTCGGCATCCAACCCTTCGCTATCAAATACTTCTTCTAAGTAAGCAATCCGTTTTTTGCCGGTTGATGGCTGCAATTGTACGGCATAAGCAGGTACAGGCGTTTGGGAGGCAGTATTATCGTAAGCATCCGGTCCGGCCATTACTTCCAGTAACAGCGCGGCATCTTCCACCGAGCGGGTTAATGGTCCGGGTTGATCGAAAGAAGAAGCGTAAGCGATAATACCATGACGCGAAACTCTACCGTAAGTAGGCTTTAAACCCACTACACCGCAAAATGAAGCAGGCTGGCGGATAGAGCCACCCGTATCGGTACCAATAGCGGCATGGCACATGCCGGCTTGCACAGCCACTGCCGAACCGCCCGACGAGCCACCCGGAACGCGGGTTTCATCGGCCATGTTTTTAACGGGGCCAAAGTAGGAGTTTTCGTTAGCGCCACCCATGGCAAATTCATCACAGTTGCAGCGACCGATTATAATGGCATCCTCGGCAAGCAAACGCTCCACCACGGTTGATGAAAATATAGAAGTAAAGTTTTCGAGTATTTTGGAAGAGGCTGTTACCTGGTGGCCTTTATAGCAAATATTATCTTTAATGGCAATTACCATACCTGCCAGGCGGCCGGTGGTTCCTGTTTTAAAACGGGCATCCAGTTCAGTAGCTTTTTGCAGGGCTTCCTGCTCAAACACCTCGTTAAAGGCGTTGAGGTGAGCATATTGCTTAATGTTAACCAGGTAATTTTTTACCAGTTCCTCAACGGTAGTGTTTCCACCCTGCAGGTCGTGCTGTATTTCCGTTAAGGTTGCGTAATTTTTAGCCATAGGCTGCTAAAATAAAAAAACTTATCAGTTGATAATAAATAATTACCTCCTGATAAGTTTAATAAGTTAAATAACTACTGCTTTTAAGCTATCCGGTTACGGATGAACGTTGTTAGTTCTTTCCTCTGTTGTAGTAGTTCTTGTCGTTGTATCCTTCGGATCCTTGTTCGATGCATCCTTAAATTCTTTAACGCCCTGGCCTAATCCTTTCATTAGTTCAGGAATTTTGCGTCCGCCGAATAAAATCAATATCGCAACGATAATTAGAATAATTTCTGGTGCACCTAATCCCATGATTTGTTAATTTATATTTTAATATTCTTTTTTGATAGTATGGTCCGGCTCCACAGCAACCGTTTCTGTATCGGCAACTGCCGTATGTGTTTCTGTTTCGCTAATTGAATTACGAACTACAGGCTCCGACGGTTTTTCATCGAAGTTATTTATTTGATTGTGCAACTCGCGTTTAACACCTTCAGAAGCATCCTTGAAATCGCGGATGCCTTTACCTAAACCACGTGCCAGTTCGGGCAATTTATTACCGCCAAAAAGCAATAGGGCTACAAACAGAATTAGTATTAACTCGGGTGTACCAATATTTAAGAAGAGGAAAACCGAACTGAACATAAGTTATTTATTTAAAGGTACAAATATATACAATTATAACTCCACATTGTTCCACTTATTGTGAAGCCAACCACGATTTAGGATTAACCGATGTACGGCCCTGGTTCAATTCAAAGTGAACGGAGGTTTCGCCGGTTGATGGGTCGGTAGCGGCAACACCTATAGTTTGGCGGGTGCTAACTTTTTGCCCGGCGCTCACGCTAACGGATTTTAAATTCACATAACCGGTAAAATACTCACCATGACGAATAATGACCAGATAGGTTCCGCTTACGTCAATTACCTTGCTTACCTCACCTTCAAACACCGCCCTTACCGGCGAGTTACTGCTGGTGCGAATATCAATACCGGTATTATCGTTCTTGATACCATCCTGGTAATAAATACCAAAACCTTGAATTACCTGCCCGTTAGCAACCGGCCATGGCAAGCGTCCACGGTTTCCTAAAAAGTCATTTGATAATTTGGCAGCCTCGGGCGTGGCCGATAATACCTGTGAATCGCTGCTACGGGTAATAGCTTTTGGCTTGGCTGCTACCGCAATTTCGGCAGCCGATTTATTTTCGGCTTTGGCCCTCTCAGCGGCTAAGGCGGCTCTTCGGGCAGCTTCGGCACGGGCTTCAGCTTCTGCCTTACGGCGGGCCTCGGCAATTTCACGGGCAATGGCAGCGTTTATAGCGCGGTTAGCTTTGGCAATATTGGCACGGATCTCCCGCTGTTGTTTGCGCAGGGTGACTTCCTGTTTCGACAGACCAACCACCACCTGATCTTGAGAAGATTTTTCTTTGGCCAGCGTTTCCTTTTCCTTCTTCTGCTCTTGTAATAAATTGCTCTTTTCATTTTTTGTACGATCGAGCTGGTTTATTTTAACGTGAAGATCTTGTTGAGTACCTTGTATAGACTGCGCCTGACGCTCGCGGTAAGTACCAAATTGCTGCAGGTATTTCAATCGTTTATATCCCTGGTTAAAATCCTTCGCCGCAAATACGAACATCATTTTATTGTAGGCGCTTTGGTTATGATAGGCAAACACAATCATGGCCGCGTACTCCTTTTTCAGATCGTCCAGCTGTTGCTGCAGGGTGCGTACGGTGTTGCTGTTCTGATTGATTTCGCTGTTCAACAGCCTGATCTCGGAGTTAACCGTGGTAATCTTTTCTTCGCGAAGCCCTATTTGGGCTTTAATGATATTTAACTGTTTTAAGGTCGACTTTTTATTGCTTTGTGTCTCCTGCAATTCGCGGCGCAGGTTTTCCAACTCGTTGGTAAGCTCCATGCGGCGGCGCTTTAATTCGGCACTGCTTTGGGCATGTGCTTCAAATATGCCAAAGGCAAATACTAAAAACAGTACGATCTTTACAATTTTCATCCGCTCCAAAAATATCGAATTTAATTGGCAGGTTCAAATCCGCCGGGAATACTAAATGGATATTCTAATACGCGGTTAAATTCGGTACGGTTGTATTGCAGCTCGGCTTGTATACTCTTGCTTTGTACGTTAGATACAATGTTGATCTGCGATGGCACTATTCTACCCTCGGCCTCAATGAACTGGCTATTGGTTACCTGTAAAGATTGCCTTGCTGCTGCGTTGGCGAAACTGGTTTTGGTCACCTTCATATCGGGCCCTACCAGCAGGTTATACACCAGGTTTTGCAGGCTGCCGTTAATGGTAGTATTTCCGCTTACCGATGTTTCTACCTTGCCATTCTCGTTCAATAATTCTTTAATGGCATTACCCACCAAAAGAGATTCTACAGTTTCGTAGTTAGCTTGCTTGCCAGCATAAGTATGAATAAAGCTGAACGGTTTTTTCAGGTACACGCTTTGGAGCTTGTTTAAAACCAAAATACTATCAGGTGTAATTAAGGCACGGGCTACTTCGATGCCTAACAAGGCGGTGATGGATACCCAGATCTTTTTACCATGTTGTATGCGGATGTTTAGCGTAACATCGTTGCTTTTACCATCAATATTCAACTTGGTTTTAGCCCTGCCCGAAAACGTATTGAACGCTACTTGCTTGGAACGGATGGCTTCCAACTTAGCTAATGCGGGATTGACGGTTGGTTTTACGGCAGCCGAATCGGCCTTGCGGACTATCACTTGCTTTTTTGCTTTACAGCCAAATATTGCTGCTATGCAAAAAACAACCAGCAGCTTATTCAATATACTTTTTCTCATTTATCTTTCTATCTAAAACGGGCGATTGTGCACCGTATTCTTTGGCCTTTCTCCAATTTTGTAAAGCAGCTTCGGCATTACCTAACTGAAACATAATGTCACCGTAATGCTCCGTTTGAGTGGCACTTTTAGCGTTACCATGCGCCAGGGCCTTTTCTATCCACACCTTGGCATCAGCATACTTTTTAAGCCTGAACAGTATCCATGCATAAGTATCTTCGAACGAAGCCGTGTTGGGCTGCAGATCGATACTATGCTTAGACATTTGCGCAGCCTTTTCCAATTGCTCACCCCGTATAGACAGATAATAGGCGTAGTTGTTTAATGTGTAAGAATTATCGGGATTATAAGTCAGCGATTTATCGTAAGCTATATCCGATTTGGCGTTGTCCTTCAGCTCGTGATAGCAATCGCCCAAGGCCGAATAGCTTTGTGCCGACAGGTCTTTGTCCTCCAGTTCGAGTGCTACCGCGTTCTTCAAATAACTTAAAGATTTGGCAGCATTCTTTTTTTGCAGATACGAAACGCCCACCAGGTAATTCATCCAGGCCTGGTTTGGAAATAACGACAACGCGTTTTCGCCATCCTTAATAGCCTCGTCCAGGGCGTTTTCGCCAAGGTCTAACCGTACCAGTTGCTCGTGTACAATGTAAATTTCGGGTTTTAGCTGTACTGCTTTCTTATAGGCCTCCTTCGCTTCCTTCAGTTTGTTGTTTTGCGCCAGCATATCGCCAAAAATGGCTTGTGCTTTAGCATCCTTTGGGTGCACGTTGGTAGCAATACGGCTCAGTTCGAGCGCGCTGGCTTTGGCGTTAGGATCGGGAAACTTAGGTGTATAACCCAGTATGATACGTATCTTTTGATCAATATCTAACGTGGGCGCGGCAAAAGCCAGTTCCAATTGCTTATAACTGGCCTCGAAATCCTTTTTAGTACGATAGGTATCGGCCAGTGCCAAATGAAGCATACCATCGTCGGGCTTTACTTTTTCGCCCCGTTGTAAAACTTTCAGGGCCTTATCGGTAAGGTTGTTAGAGTTGTAAATTTCGCCCAGCATGAGGTAATAACGTACCTGGTCGGGGTTGGTTAATAACAACTGCTCCAGTTCGGCAGCAGCTTTATCAATATTGCCTTGTTTTAAATAAATCTTTTGGCGGTTAGCTACCAGTTCATCATTTATACCGGTGAGTTGCTCCAGTTTGCTATATACTTCCAGAGCCGCATCATATTTTTGTTCGATGAAGAGCGCACTGGCTTTATTAAAATAATGTTCGGGCTTGTTGGGGTTAAGGCGCAGCAACTGGTCAAAAACTCCTTGCAGCTTTACAATATCATTGGTTTTCTCGTAGCTATCGGCCAGGGCAACCCAGTACCATTCGTTATCGGGTTTAAGGCTCACTGCTTTTTCGAGCAGTTGCTGTGCCTCAGGCAGGTTTTTTTGCAGCTTACGCAGGTTCGAAAGCTCGTACATGGCCGCATCGTTACCGCCATCGAGCTTTATAACCTGGGCAAATAATTCGGTAGCGCCTTTTTGGTCTTCAATGGTTTTCTTTCGAAGCGCTTCAAAGTAAATTTGCTGCACTACCAGGCTATCGGTAGAAGTTGCCGGAATGCGAACAGGCCTGGCAGCTGTGTTACCACCGTTACCTTGCGCAGCAGCCATTACCGGAACCAGCAGCAATCCTATACCTAAATAGCCTAATTTCATTTTTATTTATACTACACCTGTATGACCGTAGCCGCCCATACCGCGCGATGTTTCGTTCAACACTTCTACCTGCTCCCACTCTACTTTTTCGTGTTTGGCTACCACCATTTGAGCAATACGGTCGCCCGTGTTGATCTCAAAATCAGTATCCGAAAAGTTAATGAGCAGTACTTTAATCTCTCCGCGGTAATCGGCATCAACCGTACCCGGCGAATTTACGATACCAATACCATGCTTAAACGCTAAACCACTACGCGGACGTATCTGTGCCTCAAAACTTTCAGGCAGTTCAATATGCAGCCCGGTGGGGATTAGCTTGCGTTCCATAGGTTTGAGCACCACGGTGCCTTCCACATCGGCCCGCAGGTCCATACCCGCAGCGTGCAGGGTTTCGTAAGCAGGCAGGTTGTTTTTCGAATTGTTGATAATACGGATGATCATTTATCTTTTAAGTATAGCCATTATTTGTTTCCGTTCGGCCATAAACGCGGCACCAGCAAATACAACCAGCAGCCCGTTGCCAATGAGCAAGCTGCGGTTAAACACGCTGAATGATAAAAATACGATTATGATTGAACTTATAATGTACGTTAGATTTTTTTTGAGGTGGTAAGGGATAGGGTAATTTTTTTGTCCCCACAAATACGAAAGCACCATCATGGTACCATAAGCGGTTAATGAAACCCATGCCGAGGCCATGTAGCTGTATTTAGGAATAAATGCAATGTTGAGCACAATGGTTAAAATTGCCCCCACCCCTGATATGTACAAGCCGTATTTGGTTTGGTCGGACAGTTTATACCATACCGATAAGTTCATGTAAATGCCTAAACTTAAATACCCTAAAAGCAATAACGGCACAGCTCTTAAACCCGACCAGTAAAGTTCGCGCTGCACCAGGTCCCGGCCTTTAATAAAGTATTTCAGCAATTCAATATTGGCTACCAACGCTACAAATATTAAGGAAACGGCTATTACAAAATAATCCATAATAACCGCGTAGGTGTTACCGGCATTTTCTTTTTTTGCCTGACTAAAAAAGAAGGGTTCGGCACCCAACCTAAAAGCCTGAACGAAGATGTTAAGGAACACTGCAATTTTTGCACAGGCACCGTAAATACCGGTATCAATAGCCCGAGTTGCTTCGGGCAGGTATTTACTGAGCAGCAGCTTATCTAAATTTTCGTTGATCACGAACGATAGGTTAGCCACCAGTACCGGCCAGCTGTACAACAGCATTTCCTTAAACATAGGTCTGTCGAACTTAGGCCGTAGTTGCATAAACTCGGGCAGTAGCAATACCAGCGTTAAAGCACTGGCTATTAAATTTGATAAAAACACATAGCCAACCCAACCGGCCCTAAACCAGCTTTCTACCCAAATATAACCCGGTAACTGGTTTTCGATAACATAGGGCAAGCCATATATAAAAAGCAGGTTAAGCAATATAAATACAATGATGTTTGTACACTTAATTAAGCCATATCGACCTGGCCGGCCATTGGCTCTTATACGTGCAAATGGGATCACGCACCAGGCATCCAATATTAATACGGCTATAAAAAAAACAACATATTTAATATAATCATCCAACGGTGAATTTGGATCGATGCGCACGTAAGAGGCAATGCTCCCAATAAAGGGCAGCACACTTAACAGGAATAAAAAGCTTATAGCCAGTATAGCGCCAAAGGTATTGTTGTAAACCTGCTGCTTCTCGTCGGGGCGTTTGTTGAGGTACCTGAAAAAAGTAGTTTCCATACCAAAAGCCAGTATGGGGTTAATCATAGATACCCAACTGAACATGGTTGTAAATGTGCCGTACACTTTGGCCGGATAGGCACTTACATAAACCGGTGTTAAAAAGAAATTAAGAATACGCGGTGCAATGGTGGTTAAACCATATACCGCCGTTTGCCCGGCAAATTTTTTAGCAGTTGACAAATTATTTGGATTTTTATGTTCAGGTTGATAGTTAATGGTTAATAGCCAAAAAATTAAAAGCAGAAAGTACTGCTATGAACTATGAACCATCCACTATGAACTTCTTGTCACTTCTTCACTACCTCAAAGTTACGATAGTTTTTCAGTTCGCCCTCGGAGGTGGTAACGGCGGTAACGCGGGCCGGATCGGGACCTTCTTCGCACCATTCCAAAAACATTTCCATGAGCGATTCTTCAGCTTCGGCTTCTATGTACACGTCGCCGTTGGGTTCGTTCTTTACAAAACCGCGCACACCTAATTGGTCGGCCACGGCTTTGGTAGTTACCCGGTAAGATACACCCTGCACCTTGCCTTGTACGGTTATATTTAAATGCTTGATCATTTAGCCTTCTATTATCAAATGCAATAATACGGCTTATGATATAATTAAGAAGAGATTAAAGTAAACGTTTTACCTGCGTATCGGCCGTAATTTTCATACCGTCTAACCCGGTTAGCAAATTCAGTCCGGGTTTTTTTCCGGCTTCCAGCGAACCTACTTCATCATCAATACCTAAAAACCGGGCACCGTTTATGGTTCCCCACTCCAGCAGCTTGTTAATAGTTAAAGCCGGGAAGTTTTGCTGCAGCGTACGCATTTCGCTTAAAATGCAAAGCTTATCGTTGGAGGCCAAACTATCGGTACCTAAGGTAATATTGAAGCCTTCGTCTAAAAACAGATCAATCTTTGGCAACTTACCCTCAATGTATAAATTTGCATTAGGGCAAAAACACCAGTTAATTTTACGGTCGAAACGTTTAACGAAATAAATGTCTTTTAGATTAGTGCAGGTATTATGCACCAGCAATATGTTTTGCTGGTTACTCAGTAACGGAATAACCGATTGAATAGAATTACGGGCTTGCGGTTTAAAGTAGCTGATATCCATCCCAAAAGCTTCGTACATTTCAATAAATTTACCGTTTTTGTAACGGTAAAATTTATTTTCGTCTTCACACTCCTGGTTATGCATGCTCAACAAATTATCGTTGGCATCACTATAGCTTCGTATTAACTTAAATAACTCTTTAGAAACAGAATAAGGCGCGTGAGGTGTGAGCGATGCTGATAAAGGCTTAAACTGTTTAAGTAATTCAACAGCATTGTTAAAGGCTTCTTCGGCACGTTGGGGCAAAAAGCTAAACACTTCCACAAACGTATGGTAGTATAATTTGCTATCCTGTTTAACTTTTAAACTATTGATGCTGTTAGATATATCGCCAACGGCTATTATACCATTATCGTACATTTCCTGGTCAGCGCGCAAAGCGGCATCCTTTATGGCGGCATCGTCGCCGTTGCGCAGTTGCTGCACGGCCTTAATAAATTCTACCAAACCTGTACCCTGCTGCGTTTGCTTGTGCAGGTGCGAAAGCTCTACATGGCAGTGGGTGTTCACAAAACCGGGACAAATAACACCACTTAGCTGTTCAACCTCTACGCCGGGTTGTGCAAATGCGCTTACTGATACTATCTTACCATCGTCGTCAACGGTAACAATTCCATTTTTTATCGGATCGGCATTAACAGGAAAAACGTAATCGGCTCTAAAACTTTTCATTTAAATGAAATTTATCGTATCAATCATCCACACTCATCTTTAACAATGTATTGTAGTATATTATTTTAATGACTATCTACTACAATTAACTTTTAGTTGTTGTTTTTTAATTTTACATTTCAAAAACTTGGTCATAATTAGACCCGGCAATTTTTAATTACCTTTGTAAGGTGAACGCAAATAATAGTAAGATTGATATCCGCAGCCTGAGCTTGGAAGCTCTGCAACAACACTTTATTACGCTTGGCGAAAAAAGCTTCAGAGCCAAACAAGTATATGAGTGGCTGTGGCAAAAATCATGTATTTCATTTGAGAACATGAGTAATATTTCAAAAGAACTTCGCACCAAACTCGAAGAAAAATTTACTATTAACAACGTAATAATAAATAACTCACAGTTTAGTGCGGATAAAACTATAAAAAATTCTTTTAAGTTACACGATACGCATTTAATTGAAGGTGTTTTAATTCCTACAACCGAGCGTATGACGGCCTGTGTATCATCGCAAGTGGGTTGCAGCCTTACCTGTAAATTTTGCGCCACGGGGTATATGGACCGCAAACGCAACCTTAACCCCGATGAAATTTACGACCAGGTGGTATTATTAAGCCAGCAAGCCCAGCAAAATTATGGCATTCCGCTTACTAATATTGTTTACATGGGCATGGGCGAACCCCTGCTTAACTATGCCAACGTATTAAAATCCATAGAGCGCATTACCGCCGAAGACGGTTTAGGGATGGCGGCCAAACGTATTACGGTATCAACCGCTGGCATTGCCAAAATGATTAAAAAACTGGGCGATGATGAAGTGAGGTTTAACCTGGCTTTATCCCTTCACGCAGCAAATGATACCAAGCGTAACGAAATTATGCCTATAAACGAGCAAAACTCGTTAAAGGCACTGGCCGAAGCATTAAAGTATTTTTACAGCAAAACCAAGAGCGCAGTTACTTACGAGTATATAGTATTTAATAACTTTAATGATGAATTGCAGGATGCTGTAGAACTGGCCAAGTTTTGTAAGCATATCCCTTGCAAGGTTAATATTATTGAATACAACCCCATATCATTTGCCGATTTTACCAATGCCGGCGAAGATAAGATAGATGCTTTTGCGGCTTATTTGCGTAAGCAAGGCGTAATTACTAACGTGCGTCGCAGCCGTGGTAAAGATATAGATGCCGCTTGCGGACAGTTAGCGGTTAAAGATCAGGCTGCTGCTTTAGTTGATTCGGAATAATTCGATTGAATCCCCAATTGTTAACTCTGTAAAAACTGCTTAAATTAAAACGACTGTCATTTCGAGTGATAACGAGAAATCTTTTTAAAGTAGCATGTAGCCAACCTATTATCCAAAAGATCTCTCACTATCGTTCGAGATGACGTTTAAGGTTTTTTGGATGTCTTCTAAAAATATTTTTCCTTGATCTGGATCAGGAACCTCACTCCTCTTTGCCATAAACTACCTTTACGGTTTTTAAGGAACTGCCTAATAGCTTCGTAAGCTTGCTTATTTTCCTGAAATGCAGTTGGGAAGTTCTTCACCGGCTCGCAAGCCATTTGCACATCGTAAGTATTTTCTAAATTGGAGTGCCTGCCGCTGCCATCGTGACCAATATTTTGTATCAGCGATTTAGCAGGGTTAAGCGTTAAACCATTTTTCAGGAAGATAGACGCATACCAGCGGATGGCCCATGAGTTATTTTTTCCGGATTTAAACTGCTGCATTTGTTTCCAGAAGTTCATGGTGCCTTCTATGGAAAACTCATGAATTTTGCGCTGGTCAAACTGCTGCATCAGTTTATCAATATCGGGTTCAAAGCATTTCCACGCCCTTGCCCAGGTAGCCCAACCCCAGCTGGTAGCAGCGCGGTAAAAAAAGGTTTGTGGCAGGTTAGGCGTTTTTAAATCGTACATATAAGCGCCTATGTGCATTACCTCCGGCTGGTTAGCGTATTGGTCTAAGGCTTCATTAAAGTATTCGAGCGTATAGGGCGATGAAAGCAGGTCATCCTCAAATACGATAACCTTGCCATACTCATTAACCAGTTGCGTAACCCCGCTTATAATGGAATTGGCTAAACCGACATTCGCTTTACGCTCTATAACTTTTACCGATTTAAAGCCCGTCACCAGTTTAGCCTGCTGCCTGATCTCGACTATCTTGGCCTCATCAGCCCCGGTTTTGGCACCATCCGAGAATATAAATAAACGCGACTCAGCCGCCAATTCATTTTTTTGCAAATAACTGAGCGTACGGCGCATATGATCGGGCCGGTTGTAAACAAACAGGGCTATAGGCGCCAAATTTTGCATGCTCGTTAAACAGGATTAAAATATTTCGGTTTGCTGGTTATTTTTGGTGCACAACACTGTGTAAGCGTTAGCGAGTTGCTCTTGTTTTTGTTTACCCATAATGGTACCAAGACTGCTCTTAACCATAAACTCAGCAACAATTTTAATATCGGTTAGCACGCTTTTGGCTTTCTTTTGATTGATGTAGGTATTGAATTTAGTTACCTCGGGTTCAATCATGGAAGTCAAATCGCTTACAACTTCAAAACCCTCGGTGCGCAGCAGGTAACGTAATGAGGTTGGTGTGTACACGTTGATGTGTCCGTAAGCAAGAAAGTGCTTGATGCGGTTATCCACGTTGGCCTTATAATCGCGCGGTACCTCTATCACGCACATTTTAGCTACCCGTTTCAGTTCGCGCAGCAGCAGGCGTTCGTGTTCTACATGTTCTAACACGTGTGAAAGGATGATAAGATCAAAACTATCATCTCCGAAGGGCAAATGGTAACCATCAAAAACCTGTACTGATCTTAAGTCTTTAATACTGCGCGATTTGATGTAGTCTACCCCGCTATCAGAAATTTCAACGGCATGGTATTCGGGCGCAAAGTTTTGTTCGCTCAGGAGTTTCAAAATACTACCATCGCCTGCGCCAACTTCCAGCACTTTGTTAAATGTGCGACCTTTGCATACTTCTACAATGTGCTGTGCCTTGTATTTAGCACCAAGCATGCGCCAGGCCTCATCGTGAGTTTTATAAAATTCGTCGTACGCGGTTTTAACGTTGCCGCTCAGTTTATCGTCGGCCATGGATTAAATTCCTAAGCAGTTATCGGCTTTGTAAAATACCGTGGTGGTTTTGTAATAAAATAATCCCGGGGATATGCCGCTGAACGGAATTTGCTTAAAGCCTTTATCCAGCAGGTAATTAATTCCATCGCGGTAACCCGGCCGTTCCGAATCGTCCAGCACAATTACACCATTTGCCGAAAGTGCTTCAACCGCTTGTATACAGCAGTTTACACGGTCGCGGCCATCTACAATAATGATGTCGAATTCTTCGCCCAGTTTAACCGGCATGCGGCAGTAGTCGCCATCACGTTCCAGTTCGCAAAATATCATTTCGGCATTTTCGGGCTTGGTGGAGCTTATCTTATCAAACCACTCCTTATCGTGCTCAACTGATACCACAATACCCGTACGTTGCGCATAAAAAATGGTAGAATTACCTGATCCAAATTCAAACACTGCATGTTCAGGGCGCAGCCTGTCTTTTATAAAGTCTATAAACGAATACGTTACCCAAGGGATAGGATTATCTTTCCCATCTACCGGGGCCTTCCTATCAAATGCTTTGAACCAGCCAATGGTATCCAGGTAGCCTTTGCTGTTAAAAGAGAGTAACGAACGCAGCCTTTCGGGCTGCTTAATCAAATCTATAAGTAACGATATATTGCTCAACGGTTGAATGCTTTGTGAAAAAGTGAAAATAAGAATAAAGATTTTAACATCATTATTCCTTGCTTATTTACTTTAGGAATGGCCAATATTATAAACGCGGCACTGGCATAAGCAATTAATGTAGCTATGGCGGCCCCCATCATTCCCATTTTTGGGATTAAAATCAAATTAAGTACAATGTTTACAATGGCACCAAAACCGGTACGCAAAAAAGTAAGCTTGTTCAGGTTTTCGGCAATGAGGTATTGGCCGCTGGCCGCTCCTAAAAACACAAACACGCCCGACCAAATATGCACCGATAACACCGGTGCAGCGTAGGCATATTCCGGCTTGTATAATTTATAAATTAAGGGTGATGCAAAGGTGATCACAATGGCAGCCGGTACACTTAAGTATACCATTAGGTCATATAGATGCTGGATCCGTTTCTTGTAACGTGCAGGATCGTCCCTGCGCGCGTTTAAAATTGCCGGGAACAACGACGATACAATAATGGCCGGCACAAAGTTCCAGGCCTCGCTCAGCTGCGCTACCGTGGCGTAGGCACCAGCTTCTTTAACGCCTACCATGTTTTGCAGCATCAGCTGGTCTATCTTCATATATAGGGCCACCATGATGCCCGATATAATTAAGGGCCACGAGTAGGTAAGCAGTTTGCGGGCAAGCGTGCTGTTAAAATTCCAGTTAAAAACACTTCGTTGTTTGCGCTGGTAAGTAAAGAAGTAACCTATAGAGAGCAGCACCACATCAAACAAATAGGCATATACAAAATATACCAGTGGCATGTGCTGGTAAATCAGCGTCATTTTTACCCCGGCCGATAGCAGGTTACCTAACACCTGCACCTGCATGATATATTTAGACTGTATTTGCGATTGAAAATAACTATCGACCACGGTAAACGCCTGTGCAATGCCAATAAACGATAGAATGAACACATAGCTGTAAGGAGTAGCCTTAGCCGGGTAAATCATGTACGCCCCGTAAATTAGAGGGATACACATAATTCCTGAAACTACTTTCAGCCAAAAAGAGGTACCTAAAATAGCATCACGATTTTCGGGATATTGGTGAAGCTCCTTTACAATAAATTGGTCGAGCCCCAGGGTGGCAATAGAGGAAAAGAAATAGATGTAAACCGCACCGCCGGTAATAATACCGTTGCTGGCCCGGCCCAGGTAATTAGCCACCTGTATGCCTACTATCATTTTAATGAGCAAACTGCCTATACGTCCCACAAACAACATCCCCGTATTTTTAAAATACTTTTCAAGGGCCTGCTGGTCAAATCCGGGAATATTAGGTATGCGCATATTGAGGCACAAAGGTATAAAATGTACAATAGTATGCCTGCATTATAATTAACAGCTTAAAAGCAATCATTTATTTAATAAATTCTGTTCTTTTGCCAAAAGCATTTACGCATACCTTATGTCAAATACAAATCAAGCCATACCCAATCACCCCGACTTTAAACCGTTGCACTCCTACTCGCAAGACGGTGAAGATATATTGCTAAGGCCATTGCTGGTTAGCAGCACACCCAATTATGATCAGTACAAAGGTTTCTTTATTGATATTGGTGCTCACCATCCTTTCAGGCATTCTAACACCATGCACTACTACGAACAAGGCTGGCGCGGCATTAACATTGAACCAACACCCGATGCCATTACGCTGTTCAATACTTACCGCGAACGCGATATTAACTTAAACATAGGGGTTGGCAGTGAACGTGATAAGAAAACGCTTTATTGCTTTGAGGATTCTTCCCTCAATAGTTTTGATAATAGCTTGGTTGATTCTAATGACGCCTACAAAGTAGTAAACACTATAGATGTAGAGATTTATCCTTTGGCCCAAATATTAGCAGAGCATTTGCCTGCAGGTACCACCATTGACTTTATGAGTATAGATGTGGCTGGTTTGGACCTGTCTTTACTGCAATCAAACAACTGGGATTTGTATAAGCCACGGTTTATTTTGGTGGAAGATGTGGATAGCAGTTTTAATAAAGTAGATGCTACAGAAGAGATCTATCAGTTCTTATCGACCAAGGGCTACGAACAGGCCTATAAAACACCGCATACCTTATTGTTTAAACAAAAAAACCCCGCATAAGCGGGGTTTTTTAATGATATGATGAGTTTGTGATTATTGGTTCACAAACTTTTTAGCATTGATCTTACGTTCACCTTCGTTTAAGAAGATCTTACGCAAACGGATGCTTTGAGGAGTAACCTCAATGTACTCATCGGCCTGGATGTACTCCATTGATTCTTCTAACGAAAACTTGATAGCAGGTGCGATACGCACGTTGGTATCACTACCAGATGCACGCATGTTGGTTAACTGCTTACCTTTAGTTAAGTTAATAACCAAGTCATTATCGCGGATGTGCTCGCCCAGGATCTGACCTTCGTAGATATCAACACCCGGCTCAATGTGGAAACGACCACGATCTTGCAATTTATCAATAGCGAAAGCAGTAGTTTTACCAGTATCCATAGATACCAATACGCCGTTAGCACGACCAGGGATAGTACCTTTCCAAGGCTCGTATGCTTTAAAGCGGTGAGCCATAATAGCCTCGCCACCGGTAGCAGTTAATACGTTGTTACGTAAACCTATGATACCACGGGCAGGTATTTCAAACTCTAAGTGTTGTAAATCGCCTTTTGGCTCCATTACTAACAAATCGCCTTTACGTTGTGTTACCAACTCAATTACCTTACCGGCAACATCACCAGGTACGTCAACAGTTAAAACCTCAATTGGCTCGCATTTGGCACCGTCAATTTCTTTAACAATAACCTGTGGCTGACCAACCTGCAACTCATAACCTTCGCGACGCATGGTTTCGATCAATACAGATAAGTGAAGGATACCACGACCGTAAACCAGGTACGAATCAGGAGATTCAGTTTCCACAATTTTAAGGGCCAGGTTTTTCTCCATCTCTTTGTACAAACGATCGCGCAGGTGGCGTGATGTTACAAACTTGCCTTCTTTACCAAAAAACGGTGAAGTGTTAATGGTAAACAGCATGTTCATGGTAGGCTCGTCAATATGGATAACTTCCAATTGCTCTGGTTTATCAAAATCGGCAATGGTATCACCAATATCAAAACCATCAATACCTACAACTGCACAAATATCGCCCGAATTAACTTCGGTAACTTTAACCTTACCCAAACCTTCGAAAGTGTAAAGCTCTTTAATTCTTGATTTTTGGATAGTGCCATCGCGTTTTACTAAAGATACCGGTTGGTTTTCTTTAATAGTACCACGTGCAACACGACCCACTGCAATACGACCTACGAAAGATGAATAATCTAACGAGGTGATCTGCATTTGTAAAGTACCTTCGCTAATAGGAGCCGGTGGAATGTTTTCCAGAATGGCATCCATTAAAGGAAAAATATCTTCGGTTTTTTGTTTATAGTCGGTGCTCATCCAACCTTGTTTAGATGAACCGTAAATAACCGGGAAATCCAGTTGATCTTCAGTAGCCTCTAAGTTGAAGAACAATTCAAAGATTTGCTCGTAAACCTCTTCGGGGCGGCAGTTTTCTTTATCTACCTTGTTTACAACTACAATTGGTTTCAAGCCTAAAGCCAAAGCCTTTTGAGTCACAAAACGGGTTTGAGGCATGGCGCCTTCAAAGGCATCGCATAACAACAATACACCATCAGCCATTTTTAACACACGCTCAACCTCTCCGCCAAAATCGGCGTGACCAGGGGTGTCAATAATGTTGATTTTAATGCCTTTATATTGAACTGATACGTTTTTAGATACGATGGTAATACCTCGCTCGCGTTCCAGGTCATTATTGTCCAATATCAGCTCGCCTGTTTCCTGGTTATCGCGGAAAATGGCGCAGCTATGAAGAATTTTGTCAACCAATGTGGTTTTACCGTGGTCAACGTGTGCTATAATAGCAATATTACGAATTTGATTTTGCATGAAATATGCCGCTAATTTTGCGCAAAGATACGCTTAATAAATGGCATTTAAAAGTGATGATTGCTTTTTACAATTCTTTGAATATTAGGCCATAGCGTTAACTATATATCTTCATTTATAGTTAACAAATTTTTGACAACGTGATAATGCAATATTCTTCGGTTGGTTTCAAACCACCCATGCCATCCATCTATCCATGTTGTTGTAAAACTTTGTTTTAAATGGTATGGATCTTTCCTGAAATCAAGTAGTTGCACGTAAATCGTCTTCTCGCCTTTTAGGGTTATGTAGCCTACATATTGCTTACTCCAATATTTGCTATCGGATTCCCATTTTTCACAATATTTTGCAAATCTCTGCTTAGACTCTGACATTTGCTTCTTAGCAAGTTTAAGGCTTACCTTATCACCAGTAGTCTCACTATTTGCAATTGTACCACTCCAGTTGTATTCATTAAAACGTTTTGATGCGTCACAATACTGACTTAAAATTTCTTTATCAATACGTCTTACCAATGAACTATCTGGTGTATAAAATTTGTAGTCTTTCCAATGCCCCTCATTCCCAAATAACTTTTGCGAACAATCTGCAGAAAATATTGCCGCTTGAGAGTTTTCAAATTTAAGAACAACAATCCCCTTCCCTTGCACTATCATCAGCTGCCTGCAAGGCAACACCGTAGTTTTGAGCTTTAACAACCCCGGGGTATTGACAGCATTAATAACAGAAAAAAGCTTTTCATAACATATGCAAAATAAGCTTTTCAAACGGGTTATTAACTAGCAAAAGCCCAGCACAAAAACTTAGGCATGGCTTTGGCCCAGGTAGCCGGGTTATGTTCGCCGCCTACCATTTCCAGGTATTGAATATCGGCAGGGCGGGTGTAGCCTTTGGCTTCCAGCTCTTTTATGAAGTCAACGGTATCATCAATTGAATCGATAATGCCGTTCTTGTTGCGGTCGGCCGCTTCATCAGCAGTACCTGTTTGCAGCCAGAATTTAAGATCGGGTTTGCCGGTGCTCTCGCTAATTAAACGGTGCACAATTCGGTCGGCGTCAGTATACCCATCAGTCAAATCCTTGCTTCTCCACCAAAAAGAGCCGGAAAACACACCCACCTTATCGAAGATCTCCGAATGGTTCCAGGCAATGTCCAAAGCCGATAATCCACCTAATGAAAAACCCGCATAAGCTGTAGTTTTGAAACTGGAAAAGCCTGTCTCTTTGTAAACGGCAGGCAATAGCTCTTCAGTTATAAACTGGCTGTACAAACCGGCCTTGCTACCCCGCTGTTTAAAATCGGGCTTATTAGCCACGCCATATTCCTGTATGCGTTCTTCACCGGCGTGTATGGCTATTACCATTAAAGGGTCTATACCGTAACGCTCGTACTGGTGCTCGAGCGTAGCTTTTAATTGAAGAACTTCAGCGTCTTGTCCGTCGTTTAATAACAACAAGCTTTGGGGCGTGGTGCCTTCAGGCAAATATATAGTGTACGTAACATCGCGATTAAGCAAAGCCGATGTAATATTCTTTGTGCTTTCTATAACAGGCATAGCGGTTTCGGGCCAGGCAGTGTGCATTTATTTTTCAGTTTAAATAAAAGGTTCAAAAATAAGGCCTTTTACTACTTATACACAAATATTGCCCTTAATGTTGCCTAAATCAAACAAACCGACTATCTTACCCTTATCAAACTATATAACTGACTAATTTGACTGAACAATATCACCGTTGGTACTCCCACAACCTGAGCAGGGATATGGAAATGCTGGTTTATGGCACTCGCGGCTATCCGGTTATCCTCTTCCCAACATCTATGGGCCGCTATTACCAAAATAAAGATGCCGGCCTTATTGATAGCGCACGCTGGTTTGTAGATAACGGCCTGGTGAAAATCTACTGTATAGATGCTATCGACACGCAAAGCTGGTACAATAAAGGCATTCATCCGGCCGATAGGGTACGTACCCACATGGCGTACGACCAAATGCTACACGACGAAGTAGTTCCCTGGGCCATGCATGAGACTGGGGTAGGCAAAGTAGCCATGGCGGGCTGTAGTTTTGGTGGTTACCATGCCGCCAATTATGCCTTTAAACATCCGGAAAGGGTGGCGCATATGTTTAGCATGGGCGGCGCTTTTGATATTAAGATGTTTGCCGATGGTTATTACGATGACAACATTTTCTACAACAACCCGGTCGATTACCTGCCCGGCAGCAACAATCCCGGCCTGTGGCACATGAACATTATTTTAGGCACATCTGAATATGATATTTGCAAGGGTTATAACCATCAATTGTCAAACATTTTAAACCATAAACATATTAATCATTGGTTAGATGTAAGGCCATTTGCCCGGCACGACTGGCCAATATGGAAAGAAATGTTTCCGCATTATTTATCGACGATTAGGTAAAGGCGAAAGCAAGAGTATAGAATCAAGAATATAGAGTCAAGACGGGCATCAGTCCTCTGAAAACAGACAACTGACAACAGAACACAACAACAAATAACAATATAACTACTACCCCATGAAAAAGATAGGCATCTTATTTGGACAGGAAAACACATTTCCGCAGGCCTTTGTAGACCGCATTAACGAGAAGAAAGTAAAAGACATTACTGCCGAATTTGTACGTATTGATAAGGTAATACAAGGAGAACCATTGGATTACGCCGTTATAGTTGATCGCATATCGCAGGATGTACCCTTCTACCGTGCAGCTTTAAAAAACGCAGCCATATCGGGCACCGCAGTTATCAATAACCCTTTTTGGTGGAGTGCCGATGAAAAATTCTTCAACAATGCCTTAGCCGTAAAATTGGGCATACCGGTACCTAAAACGGTATTGTTACCATCTAAAGATCATCCAACCGGTACATCAGATCAATCATTCCGTAACCTGGCTTACCCACTGGATTGGGATGGCATTTTTGATTATGTAGGCTTCCCGGCATATATGAAACCTTTTGACGGTGGTGGCTGGCGCGATGTTTATAAAATTGAAGACAAAGAAGACCTTTGGGCCAAATACGATCAAACGCATCAACTGGTAATGCTGCTACAGGAAGAAATTATTTTTGACGATTATTTCCGTTGCTACTGCATTGGCGGCAAGCATGTGCGTATAATGCAGTACGAGCCACGCAACCCGCACCACCTGCGTTATGAGCATGGAAAGGCACCGGCTTCTAAAGAACTGTTGGCTACCATAACCGACTATGTATTGAAGCTTAACCAGTATTTGGGTTACGATTTCAATACTGTAGAATTTGCCGTGCGCGATGGTATTCCATACGCTATAGATTTTTGTAACCCTGCCCCCGATGCCGATATCAAAAGCGTAGGACAGGAAAACTTTGACTGGGTGGTGGAAACCGCTGCCAATTACGCCATTGAACGAGCACAGGCTCAAAAGCCAGATATGGATAATCTAACCTGGGGCCAATATGTAGCATCGTCAGTAGGCAAAAAGGCTCTGGTAGCCGTTAAAGCAACCAAGGGAGCCGATGTTAGCGTAGCACAGGTAGATCACCCTATTACCGACGAAGGAAAATTCACGGAAACAGTAAAGGTTGCAAAAGCACCCAAAGCGGCTAAACAACCGGCTGCTGAAACTAAGGCTACCAAAGCCGCTAAACCAGCAGCAGTTAAAGAACCTGTAGCCGTCAAAGAGCCGATTGCCAAGGAAAAATCAAAGAAACCAGCTACTAAAAAGATGTAAAGTTCATTTACCATTGTTTGGAAAGTGTGTGTTATGAAACTTGAGCAACGCAAATGACGCTTGAAAAACCGAAACACTGATGACATACGTCAGTGTTTCTTTTGAATATATACGATGGACCACGAACTAACCGACGGCGACAAACAGGTACTAAGAGATGTTGAGCAGTATGGTGTGCACATTGTGCATGTGCTGGCCGATGAAAATTTGCCCGGCTTTGGATTTTCAATAGGCTTTTATAAAAACTTCCGGCACCCCGAGATCATCATTGTTGGCTTGCAGCAGGAACTGATCCATTCTATTATTAATGATATGGCTGAGGAAATTAAGAAGGGGGATATGTACTTCCCTTACTCCTACTCGCCCGATATTCTGGAAGGTTTCGAGTGTTATTTTACACCGATTGAAAAAAGCCATTATAAGGATTACCTGGGTTACGCCCATTGGTTTTACAAGGGCGATGATTTCCCGGTGTTACAGTGCATTTACCCAACGGTAAAGGGTGTTTATCCGTGGCAGGATAACTGGCCCGAAAGATTAAAAAAGACACAGCCAATATTAGGACCAGTAAATAAATAGACGATGAACGAGTTTACCATTGGGGTTGAAGAAGAGTTTATGGTGATAGACCCGGTAACCCGGGAACTGAAATCGCATGAGCAAAAAATTGTGGATGGTGCCCAGCGCATTCACGAAGACCAGGTAAAAGCCGAAATGCACCAGGCCGTAGTAGAGGTAGGTACGCATATTTGCCGTAATACCGAAGAAGCCCGTAAGGAAGTAGGTAAGCTCCGCCTGACTGTAGCCCAGTTAGCTGGGGACATGGGCTTGCGCATTGGCGCTGCTGGCACACATCCGTTTTCGCAGTGGGCGCATCAGCTCATTACCGAGCACCCCCGGTACAACGAAATTGTAGATGAATTGCAGGATGCTGCACGCTCTAATCTTATCTTCGGGTTGCATGTGCATGTGGGCATTCAATCGCGCGAAATGGCTATCCATATTGCTAACCAGGTACGCTATTTCTTGCCGCACGTATTTGCCATGAGCGCTAATTCACCGTTTTGGGAGGGCCGCAACACCGGGTACAAATCGTTTCGCACCAAGGTATTCGATAAGTTCCCTCGTACGGGCATCCCCGATGCGTTTAGTAGTATAGAGGAGTATGATAACTACATTAAGCTTTTGGTAAAAACCAATTGTATTGATAATGCCAAAAAAATCTGGTGGGATATCCGCGTACATCCGTTTTACGAAACCATAGAGTTCCGTATTTGTGATTGCCCTATGCTGGTAGATGAAACCATCGCTTTTACCGCTATTTTTCAGGCTTTATGTGCCAAGCTATACAAGCTTCGCCAGCAAAACATGAAGTTTATTACCTATCCGCGTGCCCTCATTAACGAAAATAAATGGCGTGCCGCGCGTTACGGTATTGATGGTAAACTGATAGATTTCGGTAAGCAGCAGGAAGTAAACACCAGGGCGCTTATTTTGGAGTTATTAGATTTTGTGGATGATGTGGTGGACGATTTAGGCTGCCGTCAGGATTTGCAATACATTCACCAAATACTGGAGCATGGCACCGGGGCCGACCGCCAACTGGCCGTTTACCAACAAAAGAACAGTTTGATAGATGTAGTAGACTTTATTACCTCTCAAACATTAAAAGGGATTTAAGCACGAGCATGGCAAAAGATAAGCAGGAAATTAAAGTAGCTATATTAGACTTATACGATGGCATTGCCAACCAGGGCATGCGTTGTTTTCAGGATATTTTAGAACGTTACAAAACCACTCACCACTTAAATTTAACCTACCAGGTTTTTGACGTGCGCAAAAGCAACCACGTGCCGGGTACCGAATTTGATATTTACATTTCGAGTGGCGGTCCGGGTAGTCCGATAGATAGTGAGGATTCTGAATGGGAAAACAATTATTTTGATTTAATAGACCGGATAGACGAGCATAATCACACAACCAATAGGGCAAAAAAACACGTCTTTTTTGTGTGCCATTCGTTCCAGTTAATGTGCAGACGAATGCGTTTGGGCGAAGTAAATTTGCGCCGTTCGCCGTCATTTGGCGTATTACCTGTTCATTTAACTTCAAATGCTAACAACGAACTAATTTTTGAGGGCCTGCAAGAACCTTTTTACACGGTCGACTCACGCTCGTGGCAGGTAGTCAATCCGGACGATGACCAATTTAAAGCAACTGGCGCTACATTAATTGCTATAGAAAAAGAACGCCCGCACATAGATCTGCCACGCGCGCTGATGGCTATCCGTTTCAACCGGTATTTCGTAGGCACTCAGTTTCACCCGGAGGCCGATGCCATTGGGATGAAAGCTTACTTAATAACCGACGAAAAAAAGAAAGAAGTGATTGACGAGCACGGGGAACAAAAGTACTACGATATGATAGAACACCTGGAAGATCCGGATAAGATCATGCACACACAAAACACGATCATTCCTAACTTTTTGAATGAGGCGATTACTATGCTACAGCAAACCCACCTGTCAGTCTGAGCCTGTCGAAGACTTTGTGAAGCGGCGATGCTTCGTCAGTCTCAAGGTGACAATGGTTTTGTATCCTTTTCCACCAGTCAGTCTGAGCTTGTCGAAGACTTAGTAAAGCAGCAGTGCTTCGACAGGTTCAGCATACAATAACAAAACTATTTTAAAATGCATCAATACTTTGTGTATATCCTCCTTTGCAGGGATAACTCCTATTACACCGGAATTACAAATGATTTAGAGCGGCGCTTTGAGGAACACAGTAATGGAATTAATTTAGCTTGCTACACTTATAAAAGAAGGCCACTTAAATTAGTGTATCATGAAAGATTTCCGGATGTTCATCAAGCCATCGATTTTGAAAAGCAAGTCAAAGGCTGGAGAAGGGCAAAGAAAGAAGCATTAATAAATGGTGAATGGCATTTGCTACCCGAACTATCTAAAACAGCGAAGAAACAGCCGGAATCCACCCTTATCAGTCTGATCCTGTCAAAGACTTAACAAAGCGACAAGTGCTTCGACAAGCTCAGCATGATAAGCGGAAAAGTACAAAAACCAACCTGTCAGTCTGAGCTTGTCGAAGACTTAGCAAAGCATCGAATGCTTCGACAAGCTTAGCATGATAATGAAGTAAAAACATCACATCACCTATGGAACCATCAGCACGCCAAACGTTCAACGCTAACTTCAATACCGAAAAATACGCGCAATTTCTGCAACAGCTTAATGCCGGTCAGCCTAAGGAAACTGCATTTCGTTTGGCCGAAACGCCTATCTTTTTAACGGCCGATTTCCGCGACCGCCTGATACTGGCTGGTGATGATATCCTACAAACCATTCTGCAACCCAACTTCAAAGAACTCACCGAACGGGCCATTCCTGCCAAATGGCGTGTGCCAAATGAGAATGACCAACCACATTGTATAGCACTCGATTTTGGCGTTTGTAAAGATGAAGCGGGCAACATTGTGCCTAAGCTTATTGAATTGCAGGGCTTCCCATCGTTATACGCCTTTCAGGCGTTATTAGCGGATGTGTATAGTAGCGTATATGATATTGACGAAAGCTGGACCGGTTACTATGGCGGCATGAATAAGGCAAGTTATATAAATTTGCTTAAAAGAACCATCCTCGGCCCGTACCAGCCTCGCGAGGTGGTTATTATGGATGTAAATGCCATGGATCAAAAAACCGCTATCGATTTTTTTGTGACCCAACAGTACATTGGCACCCCCATAGTTGGGTTAGACGAACTGAAGCAAAAAGGCAATCAGTTGTTTTATGAGGTAAACGGCGAAGATCAATTGATCAAGCGCATTTATAACCGCTTAATATTTGACGAAATTGATACCGGCGGCAACCCGTTCGAGAACCGGATAGATATACGGCAACCGCTTGATGTGGAATGGGTATCGCACCCTAACTGGTTTTACCGCATCAGCAAATTCACCATGCCTTTCCTGCAAGGTGAGGCTATTCCTAAAACTTACTTCTTGCATGAGTTGGAAAGCATTCCTGCCAATCTGGAAAATTATGTTTTGAAACCGCTGTTCTCCTTTGCAGGTCAGGGTGTAATTATTGATGTTACTCCTGCGGATGTAGCGGCCATCACCGACCCCGAAAACTGGATCTTGCAGGAAAAAGTAAACTACGAACCTGTTATACAAGCCCCCGATGATGGCGTAAAAGCCGAAATCAGGCTATTATATTTATGGCCCGATGGCGATGCCAAACCAACGCTGGCTATTAATCTGGCTCGTTTAAGTCGCGGTAAAATGATAGGTGTGCGCTATAATAAAGATTTTGACTGGGTGGGCGGAACTACGGCGTTGATGCCAAGATAAACACAAAAAAGACCGTCATTGCGAGGTACGAAGCAATCTCTGTACAACAGTTAATTCGGCTACATTTCTACGCAGGGATTGCTTCGTCGCTATCGCTCCTCGCAAGGATGAACATTTTATGAAGGCCTCCCTGCCTAGGTAGGTTGGGAGGGGCTTCTTTTTTACCTTCTTATTATATTACATTCCCTACATTTGTAACATGAGTTTCCAAACCATAATAATTGTATTGCTTTTTGCAGCTGCCATTTTTTATGTGGGCCGCATGGTATACAAGAGCTTATATGTTAAAAAGGGATGTGGCTCTAACTGCAAATGCGGGGTCGATTTTTCTGATATAGAACCCGGCAAATCCAGGGCTTAATCTCTCCTCTTGTTATCATACCACATTTGGTATAAAAGCGTTAGTTTTGTGGCGCAGAACACACTAACCTTTTAATGACCCAAAAACAAATTTTTCAGGCCGATAATCCTAAACGTTGGAATAGTTTTAAATGGCTTAGCCGCCTGTTGCTGGTATTTTTAATTTGCGGTTTAGTAGGCGCTGCAATTACTGTAACCTCCAAGCAATACCCAAATCTTCCTAATTTAATACCTACTCAAAAAAAACTGACCAGTGCCGAATTAAACCGGCTTAAACGCACCACCAAATACCGAGATTTTACCATTGAAAAGGCCAGGATTTGGGAAACAAGGCGGGCCTTGCGTTTGCATCAGCTCAAACATCCAAACAATAAATACCGCATTAATGCAGGCTTTTACCATGCCTGGGAGCCACAAGCTTATTATTCCTTGTTAGACCATATTGGCAAACTGGATATGATTGTGAGCGAGGGCTTTGCCATGACGCCCGGTAAAGACACCATTACTGCGAGGCTGGATACCGGCTTAATAAATTTAAATAAGCGGTACAAAAAGCCGGTTATTATATCGCTGAGCAATTACATCAACTACACCAATAACACCGGCGCGTTCGATAGTAAAGATGTGGTGCGAATTATCAATGACAAAAAACTGCGCACCGGTTTTATTAATAACATTGCCCAAAACTTAACCAAGTACAAGCTTAAAGGTCTCAACCTGAGCTTCGACGATATTAAAGACCGCAATAAAGCTCCTTACAAAGCCTTTCAGCAGGAACTGTATGCCACCCTGCATGCGCAAGGCTTTTTAGTAACGCAAAATGTATTGCCCGAGGATGATGAATTTGATCTCAGGTATCTGCAAAAGGTGAATGATTACCTTTTCATTATGGCTATTGATCAGCATAACGATGGCAGTAACGCAGGCGATGTTTCGCACCAGCACTGGGTAGAACAAATATTAGATAAGGTATGTGAGCAGGTACCCAGCGAAAAGATTATCCTTACCATAGCAGGCGGCGGGTTCGATTGGCCGGAGAACAACATAGGTCAATCGGTTGGTTATCAGCAGGCCGTAAGTACAGCGCAAGAGCATAAAGCCCCCATTACGTTCAACCCCGAATCGGCCAATTTAAATTTCAGCTACAGAGGTACCGATAGTGTTGACCACCACGTTTACTTTGCCGATGCAGCCACCAATTTCAACATCATCCGCATGGCAGATGATTGGGCTACCGGTGGTATAGCCCTTTGGCGCTTAGGTTCCGAAGACCCAAGGTTATGGTCGTTCTTTCAAAAAAACTTATCTACCGATTCGCTACGCAAAACCGGTATCGAAATTAAAAAGCTGACCACCGTGGGTTTAAATAACCGGATTGATTATGCTGGTGACGGTGAGGTACTGGACCTGGTATCGGTACCCAAAGCAGGAAAGATCGATGTACAGTTCGACCAAAAAAACTTCACCATTACCGGTCAAACCTATGTTGAACTGCCTACCAAATATGTAATTCGCCGTTACGGGTATGCACCCGGTAAAGTAGTATTAACATTTGATGATGGCCCCGATCCTAATTACACGCCGCGTATACTCGACATCTTAAAAAAAGAAAAAGTACCGGGTTCATTCTTTGTGGTAGGATCCATGGTAGAAAAGCACATCCCTATTTTGCGCCGCATATATGATGAAGGATACGAAATTGGTAATCACACCTTTTTTCACCCTGACATATCGGAAATTAGTTTACAACGGGTAAGCCTGGAACTAAACGCTACCCGTAAGCTCATTGAATCGGTCACCGGGCATAGTACCGTATTATTCCGTGCACCATTCAATGCCGATGCCGAGCCGCAAACCCTGGCCGAAATTATACCGGTAGCGCAAAGCCGTAAAGAAAATTACATTAATATAGGCGAGTTTATTGACCCGCACGATTGGGAACCGGGCGTATCGGCCGATAGTATTGTGGCCCGCACTATTAAGCAAGCCCAAAATGGATCTATGATCTTACTGCATGATGCCGGTGGTGACACACGGGAAGAGACCATTAAAGCCCTTCCGCGCATTATAGAATATTTTAAAACTCATACCTATGATGGTGTGCATAAATACCAGTTTACCACCATTGCCGATGTATTAAAAACCAGCAAAGACAAACTAATGCCACCCGTTACCGATGATGCCAACAGCGGCGTTACCGGCAAGTTTTACGATATGTTTAACTCGGGGCTTTTTTACGGTAACTGGTTTATATTATATCTGTTTTTGTCGGCTATATTTTTAGCGGTCGGGCGTATCATCTTAATTGGTATACTGGCATTAAGGCAATTCGCGCTTGATAAAAAGGCTCCCGATCACCATGTTGATGTTAATAGCCTGCCGCCCGTAAGCATCATTGTTCCGGCTTATAACGAAGAGGTGACGGCCATGAACACTATTCAAAGTCTGTTAAAACTGGAGTATCCGCATATGGAAATCCTGTTTATAGATGATGGGTCGAAGGATAAAACTTTTGAGGTGGTTAATACTGCTTACCAAAATCATCCTATGGTTAAGGTGCTTACCAAGCCCAACGGGGGTAAGGCCTCTGCCCTTAACTTTGGTATTACACAGGCCAAGCACGACTATGTGGTATGTATTGATGCAGACACTTTGCTAAAAGATGATGCCATTATACACCTGATGGCTTATTTTACCGATGAGGAAATTGGCGCAGTAGCCGGTACCGTTAAGGTAGGCAACGAAACCAACATCATCACCCGCTGGCAGTCTATCGAATACATAACCGCCCAAAACATGGACCGTCGGGCATTTGATCTGATTAACAGCATCACCGTGGTTCCGGGTGCTATTGGTGCTTTCCGTAAGGAAGCCATATTTAAGGCTGGAGGTTTCACTACCGATACCCTGGCCGAGGATTGCGACCTTACCATGCGTATTTTGAAACAAGGCTACGTTGTACGTAACGCCGGTGAAGCCATTGCCTACACAGAAGCTCCGGAAACGATTGATATGCTGCTTAAACAGCGTTTCAGGTGGAGTTTTGGCGTAATGCAAAGCTTCTGGAAAAACCGCGACGCGCTGTTTAACCGCAAGTACAAGTTTTTTGGGATGGTGGGTATGCCAAATATTTTGATCTTCCAGATCGTGCTGCCGCTTTTTTCGCCCCTGGCCGATCTGATGATGATAGCCGGCTTCTTTAGCGACCACCCCGAAAAGATCTTTGCTTTTTACCTGGCCTTTATTTTCATCGATTTATTGGTGGCTATCATTGCTTTTAAAATGGAAAAAGAGGATTATAAAAAGCTGATTTATATTATTCCGCAGCGTTTTGTGTGGCGACAGTTAATGTACTATATACTGTTTAAATCTTTACGCAGGGCCGTAAAAGGTCAGCATAGCGGCTGGGGTAATTTAAAGCGTACAGGCAGCGTAAAAATGGAAGACCAACGGCAAAGCGAATAAAACAACAGACTTATGAAGATACTGAGCTTTATCGTTATCCTACTGTCAGCCTTTATAGTGAAGGATCATAAGTTACATCAACCTGTGAATGAACTTAACCGGCACATTGACACGAGTAGTTTATTCACCGGTACCTTTACCGACGATTACGGCATCAAATACACCATAACCGATACCTTGTGGATGCAACAACCCCGTACCCGCTTTCACATAATAAAATGGAATAAAAAGGAGCAGTATCTTATTGCCCGTAATGATGCCAAAAACCCCGGTGAAGGCGGACTCTATACCCGTATAGATTTCATGCAGTTCAATGGCATGGCTCCCTGGTTATGGGGTTATTGCCTTACGGTATATGATGCTAAAACTGATGCAGCCGCCGAAGCCGTAGCCATAGCCGACCGCAAAAACCCGCGCAAAGGTTGTAACGGGTACCCGTTTTCGAGAATGAAGCGGGTGGAGTAAACCCCTCCCAACACTCGCCAAGGAGAGGGCTATAATTGTAAATTATATAATTCACTTTTACCTCCCTCTTGGAGCGGGCTGGGGACTATTTCTCAATCAAACAAACCGCGTAAGCTACTACACCTTCTTCACGGCCAATAAAGCCCATTTGCTCGTTGGTAGTGGCTTTAATGGAAATATCTTCTTCGCTGATGCCAGCCGCCTGGGCTATCTGTGTTTTCATGGCGGGGATGTGCGGGTTGATCTTGGGTGCTTCTAAACAGATCATGGCATCGATGTTGCCTATGCTCCAGCCTTTTTCTTTAAGCAGTTCTACTACATGCTGCAGCAAGACGAGACTACTGATGCCGCGCCAGCGTTCGTCGGTATTAGAAAAATGATAGCCAATATCGCGCAGGTTGGCCGCTCCTAACAAGCCATCGCAAATGGCGTGCACTATTACATCGGCATCGGAGTGACCAAAGGCACCGGCGTGGTGCGGTAGGGTTACCCCACCCATTACAAACGGATGGCCTTCTTTCAGTTGGTGCACATCAAATCCAAATCCTACGCGTAGCTTGCTCATATTATTTACTGCCAAAGTTAGCACTTACTGTAAAACGCAAGGTATTAGCCAACGGACTTTTTTGCTGGGTAGCCAACAAGTAAGCTAAATCAAGGTTAAAAATATCGTATTTGAATCCAGCACCCAGCGTGGCATACTGGCGGTTACCCTTAGCTGGATTTTCGTAAAAGTAACCTGCTCTTAAAAAAAACTGCTTGTTGTAACCATATTCGGCACCGGCGGCATAGCTAATTTCTTTCAGTTCTTCTTTAAAACCACCGGGTGCATCGGCAAAGGAGCCAAAAATACCGGCAGGTATCGAGCGGTCGTCATCATAACCGCCTATCACGTTTCCTTTAGCATCGCGTATGGGTGGTGTGGGTGCCATCAGTTTATTCAGGTCGAGCGTTAGCGTAAACTGACTGGAATTATCCAAGTACCAGGTATCGGCAGCACCAATCCTGAAATTGGCCGGTAAAAAATATTGCTGCCCATTACTCGCAAAACTCATTTTAGTGCCTAAGTTGGAAAAATTTGCCCCGAATGACATTTGCGCATCTTTACCAAACTGCCTTGTAGGGATGGTGTAATAGGCCGATACATCGGCGGCTATGGCATTGCCCGCTTTGGTTTGCTGTCCGTTTAAGGCAGCACCGTTGGTTAAACCCGAGTGAATATAACGGGCGGTTAATCCCAATGAAAAATTTTCGCCAAACTTGCGCGCAAATGTACCGTCTATAGAAAACTCATTAGGGCTGTAGGTGCCTTGGTTGGTTTGGTTGGCATCAATAAGTTGAATGCTGCCTAAATTAAAATACCGCATAGATACGCCTATGGTATTGCGGTAATCGAGTTTGTGCGCATAACTTAAATAAGCTAGGTTAATGCCCGATACCAGGTTACGTAACCACGGGCTGTATGACAATGATGCATTGTCCTGACCTTCAATAAAAGCCAGTTTGGAGGGGTTCCAGTAATTAGCGTTAACATCGGGCGAAAGGGCCACTCCTGCATCGCCCATTGCTCCCGAACGCGAATCGGGTGTTATGGTCAAGAATGGCACTGCCGTAATGATACCGTTGTTGATACTGCCGTTAGTGGTTGTCCCTGTATTATTCACAATACCCTGTGCTAATAGTACAGCAGGTAGCATACAATAGGCCACAATTATCGCACAAAACTTAAAAGTTTTCATTAATACAAATTAGCTGTAAATATTCTTAAAAAACTATGGTAATATATTAATACCCATTATAAATTATTATAATTACCCGTTATAGCTATAATTTTAATTTCGTGTAACATAGCAGGCCAATAAACCGTAAAAAAGCCTGATTTAAAACCTACTGTTTATCACTTTGAAATAATACCTTTAACAGGAATTTCTTAAATTTACTTTCTAATTTTTATATAAACATGATTAAGCATTTTACTAAATCTGCTTTACTATTAGGATGTGTGGGATTGATGCTGGGCAGTTGTAGTAAACCAATGCGGTCGCAAAAAACCGGTATTGTTTACAATAACAAATACAATGGCGGTTACATGCGTTTCCAAAAAACCCACCCTGCCCCGGGTCCGGGACTGGTAGCTATTGAGGGCGGTACATTTGTACTGGGTGGAAGCGCTGAACAAGATGTTACTTACGATTATAACAACACCCGTCGCAGGGTAACTATAGGCTCGTTTTACATGGATGAAACCGAGGTAAGCAACCAGGATTGGCTGGAGTACTTGCATTACCTGAGCATACATTACACCGGCGACAGGGAGCTATATTACAATGCCGTACCCGATACACTGGTATGGCGTCGCCCGCTATCTTACAATGAGCCCTATGTAGATAATTACCTGAGGCACCCTGCTTTTCAGGATTATCCGGTGGTAGGTGTAACCTGGGAACAGATCCAGGATTACTGTACTTTTCGTACCAATCAAAGCAACGAGAACCTGTTGCGCGAATCGGGTAAGTTAGCTGCCTGGAAAGACATGAACGGCGGAACCCAGGGCGCTGCAGCTGCCGGTACTAAAGAAGCTTTTGACACCGATATTTATTTGAACGGACAGTATAAAGGGCAGGGTGTGGATGGTAAAAAAATGATGGCCGACCTTAACCCTAATGCTAAACCAGGCGCCAGCGGTAAAGCTACCCGTACCGTGCGTATGGAGGACGGGATACTTAAACCAGCGTACCGCCTGCCTACTGAGGCCGAATGGGAATATGCTGCTTTAGGTTTAGCCGGTAACACCGAGTTTGAAAATATTGAAGACGGGAAAATTTATCCTTGGAATGGAATGGGTGTGCGTTCGCCTAAAAAACGTACCCGTGGTATGATCTTAGCTAACTTTAAACGTGGCGAAGGTGACAACATGGGTGTAGGCGGATCATTGAATGACAAGGCCGATATTACCGCTCCGGTGCGTTCATACGAACCTAATGACTTTGGTTTATACAATATGGCCGGTAACGTAAACGAGTGGACGAGCGACACTTACCGCCAGATGACTTTTGAAGATGTGGAAGACTTTAACCCTTACCGTGGTAATGAATACACTAACAAACGCCTGTCTGACCCTGAAAAAGGCATTTACGCAAAAGACAAATATGGCCGCCCCATTAAGGATGCAGCTAAATCAAATAAAAAACTGCCTTGGAACGAGTTTATAGCGCAGCAGCAAGGTCAAAGAGCAACACCGGCAACAACTGTTGCACCTCCGGCAGGGATACCTGCTGGTTCAACTACCGCCGCTTTGAGTGGCAAGCCTTTTAAAGCCGATCAAAGGGGTTTTGCCGACTCTACCGATAACAGCCTTTATGGGATAACCACACTGGTTAACGATCACTCTAAGGTATATAAAGGTGGGTCATGGAATGATAGGGCCATGTGGATGAACCCTGCTACCCGCCGCTTTATGGATCAGGGCGAAGCAAGTGCCGAAGTAGGTTTCCGCTGTGCTATGAGCATGGTAGGCGCGCCCGAAATTAATCCGAACGGTAAATCACATTTCAGCGTGAAAAAGCCTAAGAATTATTCACCTAAGAAATAGTATATCTCTTATACAAAAAATGAAAGCCGGTTACTTAAGTAGCCGGCTTTTTTGCTTTTCAAAAATTTACTGCTTAACCAAGCGGATATACTTTTGACCACATCCGTCTAATACGGTATAGGAGTTCATGCTATTTCCATAATTTTGAAATACCATTTCCTTATTTGACCAAATGGTTCCAATCCCTATAGGAATTTCCAAATCTTGAGGAGGCTTGTTTTCATCGCTTACATCTCCCTCGTACGATGCCCATTCAATTCCTTCCAGCGTAACCGCATATTCTGAATCGCTTTTACTATCATTCTTTGATACAGTTACCTTGCCCTTAATAACACTATCTGGCAACGAAAGGGTATAGTAATACTCACTTTTAAACTTCTCTATTTTAACTGTGAGGTTGCAAGTTTCGCCCCCTTCTTCATAGGGCTTCTGTATGTATACACCTTCTATAAAATCAAAATTGGAAATTTTGACCGTGTTGTTAACTTCAATTACCTTAGCTACTTTCTGAGTATCTTTTTTAGCTGCTATATTTTTTGGCTCAGCCGATTTTTGTTTACACGCAAATATGGAGCAGGCTATTGCAGCACTGAAAAAAACTACTTTTCTGTTGTTCATGGGTAATAGGTTATAATAATCAATAACATGTGGTTTGATTTAGCTGTTTGAAGTTATTAAATACATGCAACATTTGATTATAATAAACAAATGTTCTCTTTTAAATATCTAATGCAAAATATGGCACTATCAATATTTGTTAAAAAACCGAACCATAGATAACTTAGTAACAAATGACTTTAGCGGCTATCTAATAACAAAGTATTATTGCTCTTAACTCGACAGTTATTGATATTTAGACATGAACAAGATAAAGATAGCCGTATATATAAGCATGCTTAGCTGTTTAGCTTCTTGCAAGCAATTCAGTAAATCGGGTTGCGAAAGTGGTATTGATATAAAGGTATTAAACAAATCGGGCAGTAAACAGCATATTAAACTGAGCACATCTGAAAACTCTTTTATCAATTTTGATATACCCTCAACAGCTCATGAAAAGGACACCTTATTATGTTTCGATAAAAATCCTAAAGTCGACGGACAGTATATTCTTCAAATAAAAAGCATAGGAATAGACAGTACCAGCTATTTCGGGTACTATACCAATGGGTATCCATTAGGTTCCCGAATTGAGATCACCATTAATAAGGATCGTTTTACAGCCAAAGAAATTATCAGTGGTGGAAACTATTGATTAACTACCGTTTGTTTAAAGATTTCCCTGTAAGCATTGCCACTGTTGTTATATAACTGAACAGACACATCCGCACTGTTCCAAGCCTGGCCGGTCATGGCAGCGGCCATACCTGCAAACGTGGTGGTATTAATGGTAGTGCCTTTATAGTCCGAAGCTTTTAAGATAGCATTGCCGTAAGCTACCACATAATCGGTACTGTCAACCGTGCGATAAATATAACGGTCGATGTAAACATTTTGATAGTTTAAAAGTGTTGGTGGCAGGGTAAGTTCATAATACGGATCGGTTGGCGATACCGCTATGGCCAGCTTTACGCTGAAATTTCTATCGTTTAAAAGCAGGTTGGTTTTCCAGGTATCGTTTAGCTTACCCGTTGGCCCAACTAAACTGCTACTGGTGGCCGAGTTAATGGTTGATTGATAACGATACATACGGGCACCAACATCGGCTGTGGCCCTGGTATATACCTTAATGTTTGACTGCCAGTTGCCCTGGGCCAAGCCTTCTAACGGAATGGTGTAAAAGCTTCCGGCCCTGCTTGCCCTTTTGGTAAAGGTGCGGGCACCGCCATCAAAAAACACCGCTACTACAGAGTCGGTATTGGCAATATCTAAACTTGTTTTGGGAAATGTAACCAGTATTTGGTTTGTATTGGCTACCGTATCGGCAGTATTGGTAGTTCCTTCTTCATTAGCTTTACGGCACGATGAAAAGGTGATGGCCATTCCGCAAACAAAAACAATGATCTTAGCAGGAGTAAAAATCTTCATATGTATTAATAACGTCTAAAAAAACATGCCAACGTAGTATGCAAATTTAAGTTTTGTACTTTTCTGTATTACAATCCATTATAGAAAACCGTACGACTATTGTGTAAGCGCATATTGTACAAGGTTGGCACCCATTTTTAAGGCCTTTTGACGCACTTCAGGGCTGTCTCCTGCATAAGTGCCCGCATCTTCCCATCCGTTACCCAAATCGCATTCTACGTCGTAAAAACACACTAAACGACCTTTATAAATTATACCGTAACCTTGCGGCCGTTTACTATCATGCTCATGTATTTTGGGCAAACCGTTGGGGAAATCAAACTTTTGGTGATATATGGGGTGATTAAGGGGCAATTCCACAAAGGTAAGTTCAGGGAATACTTTTTTCATTTGCGGCCTAATGAATTTATCCAGTCCATAATTATCACAAATATGCAGAAAGCCTCCACCTGTTAAATACTTGCGCAGGTTGCGTACTTCCTGATCGGAAAAGATGACGTTACCATGCCCGGTCATAAACACGAATGGGTAATTGAATAACTCCGAACTGCCTACTTCAACCGTTTCGTCGTCGGGTTTAAAGTTGGTCTTCAGGTTTTGATTGCAAAATTTAATGAGGTTGGGCAAAGCAGTTCGGTCGCCATACCAGTCGCCGCCACCGTTATATTTAAGGCGAGCCAGCGTGTAGGTAGGAACAAGTTGGTAACTGCAAAGCAGCAAAACCAGTATGCAGAGGTATAGGGCTTTGTACTTCATGGTAATTTTTTGAAAGCCGTTGTAGTTATACTGTGTTGTATCGATGAGTGGTAACGAAGCAAACTTGCATCTTAAACGCGTGCGGTTGCCACGCTATCGCTCGCAATGACATATTAATTTATTATTACTCCGCTCCCCGCATCTCTTACCCCGCTCCCTTTATAAACTATCTGTTCAAAAAGTTTACTTCAAAGCAGGCTTCGAGTGCAGCAGTTTCGGTACGCAGGCGGCTTTCGCCTAAAGTTATGGGTTTGAAGTCGTTTTGCAAAGCCTCGGCAATTTCTTTTTCGGTAAAGTCGCCTTCAGGACCAATCATTATCAGGCTACTTCCCTGTAGCTGTAGCTGCGAGGCCAGGCCCACTTTATCTTCTCCAGGTAAGCAATGTGCTATAAACTTTTGTCCTTCATGAAACTGGCTTACCAGTTTGCTGAACGGCTGCATACTGTTAAGTTGCGGGTGATAAGCTTTAATGGACTGCTTTACGGCCGACGTAATAATCTTATCCAAGCGTTCCACCTTGGCATCTTTACGTTCGGAACGCTGGCACTGTATCAGCGATACCTCATCAATCCCTATTTCGGTAGCTTTCTCTAAAAACCATTCCAGGCGTTCAATATTTTTGGTTGGGGCAACGGCAATGTGCAGGTAATGGTTACGCTTACCATACTCGTGCTGCCGCTCGGTAATGGCCAGTAAAGTTTTCTTAGGATGTGGGTCAATTATATGGGCGGTGTACATACCACCACGCCCGTCTACCAAATTAACAGTATCGCCATTTTGAAGGCGCAAAACCCGTATAGCATGCTTGCTCTCCTCTTCGGTTAACGAATAATGGGTTGCAGCGGCAGCAATATCGGGGGTATAAAAAATTTGCATAAGCGGTTAGGCTTAGTGTAGATCGGTAATGTCTTCTTCGTTCAACAACAATTCCAGCTTAACCGATTCAATGTTTTGATCTGATTTTTTAAGTACCGTGATGTTGTAACCGTTGGCCTCACGCTGTTCACCAACCTCAGGTATTTTGCCAAAGATCTCACTTACCCAGCCCGAAACGGTATCAAAGTCACCATCTTCAGGAAGATCATGCGGCAATGCTTCGTTCACATCATAAATAGAAGCTACGGCGTTTACAATGAACTCACGGTCGTTCACCTTATCAACAATTGGCTTTTCTTCGTCAAACTCATCCTGAATTTCGCCTACCAATTCTTCCACAATATCTTCCAACGTAACCATACCTGCTGTTCCGCCAAATTCATCAAGCACAATGGCTATCTGAATACGCTTCTGCTGCAGTTCGGCCATCAAATCGTTGATCTTTTTGGTTTCGGGTATAAAGTAAGGCTTACGGATAATGTCTTTTAATTCAAATTCGGTTTTGCGGGCCAATAAAGGCAAAATGTCTTTAGCGTGAACAATACCTACAATTTTATCAATAGACTCGTCATACACAGGCATACGTGAATAGCCTTCGGTAATCAAGCATTCTAATAGCTCTTCTTTCTCCGTTAACAGATTGATGCCTGATATTTTGGTACGGGGCACCATAATATTCTTCACTACACGCTCATTAAAGTCGAATACGTTCTTAATAAGTTCGTGCTCGTTGGAATCTAATGCACCGCTTTCCTTACCTTGTTCAAGCAAGTACTGTAATTCTTCGGATGAGTGGTGCGATTCGTCGCCATGAACGGCTGTTACACCAAATAGCTTAAGTATAAAATTAGCAAAGGTGTTCAACAACCAGATTGCCGGCCGGAACACCACAAAAAAGAACCTTAAGGGAACAGAGACTGCCATGGCCGTTCGTACCGAACGCTGAATAGCCAGTGTTTTAGGTGCTAACTCGCCAAATACAATATGCAACACCGTAATGGTGATAAATGCTACCACGTGGCTAATGTTAATAGCCAAAGTAGAAGCGATATCTAAGCCAAACATAGAGAACACGTTGAGCATGATCTTGCTCACCACCTCTTCGCCCGCCCAGCCTAAGCCCAGCGAGGCAATGGTAATACCCAACTGCGTAGCAGCCAGGTAACCATCTAAATTATGCATAATACCCCGGGCCACTTTAGCCATACGGCTGCCGGCTTTAGCCTGAATTTCTATTTGTGAACCACGAACACGCACAATGGCAAATTCGGCGGCCACAAAAAAGCCATTCAGCAGAACCAAAAATATGGTTAGGAAAATATGAAAACCGTTTATGTCTAAATCAGGGCCCATCTATTAACTTTGATACTCGGGAAAAGTAGCCTGGTATAATTCCATGCTCTCGGTAATTACTTTAAGCGCGTAAGATTTACCCATTAAGTGCTCAATGGTTACATTCTTGCCTTCCAGCTTTTTGTAATCTTCAAAAAAGTTTCTGATCTCAATCATAGCATGAGGAGGCAAATCGGTCAGGTCGTTAATATAATTAACCGACATGTCGTTTTTAGCAACTGCAATAATTTTATCATCCTGCTCGCCGCCATCAATCATATGCATCACACCAATTACCTTGGCTTCAATCAACGACATTGGATATACGTCAACAGAACATAGAACCAATATATCTAACGGGTCTTTATCGTCGCAATAAGTTTGAGGAATAAAACCGTAGTTAGCCGGATATATTACCGATGAAAACAATACGCGATCGAGTTTTAATAAACCAGAATCTTTATCTATTTCGTATTTCGCTTTCGATCCTTTAGGAATTTCAATAATAGCATTTACTACTTCCGGAAGGCTTTCGCCCGGAGATACCTGATGCCAGGGATGTTGTGTACTCATGTAAGTTTGTATGAATATTTAATAAATTAATGTTCGTCAATTTTGTTTGTTGTACCCTTGTCTCTTTTTAAAAAAGCTATTACCAGAGGTATACTGGTTACTACAATTAAAGCAATTACAATGTACTGCAAATAATCTTTAAGTCCCGGATATTTTCTGCCTAAAAAAAAGCCCGAGAGCGTAAGTATGGTTACCCATGCTACGCTCCCTACAAAATTATATAAGGTAAACTTTTTAAGGTCCACTTTTACAATACCTGCAAAGATAGGTGCAAAAGTTCTGATTATTGGAAAAAATCTGCCTAATATAAGTGCCATGCCGCCATGCTTGGCATAAAATTCTTCGGCCATGGCTATATAACGCTTTTTAAAAAAGAAGGATTCTTTCCGGGTATCCATAAAAGGGCCCGTTCGGTAGCCAAACCAATAGCCGGTATAGTTACCTAAAACTCCAGCCACGATCAGTGATGCCACAAGGGTATAAATAGGCACATTTAATATACCGGTAGCACATAAAAGACCTGCCATAAACAGCAGGTAATCGCCCGGTAAAAAGAACCCGAAAAACAAACCGGTTTCAGCGTAAACCACCACCAGTAATAAGTAAAATCCTCCTTTACCAATTATGGATTGCGCATCTGTGAGGTTTTGCAGGTGTTCCCAGAAGTTTTCCATTTACAATATTGTAAAACTACAAATATTAATAACAATTTGTAGTATTTAGCCCCTGTTCATGGGTTAGTATTAAACCAGCTTTTACGATTATAGTTTTACGATCCCTACTTATATTAAGTTGCTGATCAATGCAGGAAATATACCGATGATCAAAGTAGCAAGTGCCGAAAAACCTAAAACCACTTTAAAGTAGCCTGGTACGGTTAATTCTTCATGTTCTGCCGTGCGGAAGTACATTGCTATAATAACACGGAAGTAGTAGAAAATACTGATAATAGCATTAATAACTGCTATACCCACCAACCATACCTGGAAGCGGGCCATAGCACCAGTAAACATCAAAAACTTACCCATAAAGCCGGCAGTTAACGGTATACCTGCTAAGGAAAGCATAGCAATAGTTAATACAATAGCCAAAAACGGGTTGCGTTTGCCCAAGCCATTAAAGCTTTCAAAGTTATCGCTGCCTAACTGTTGCTGCACTAATATTAACACGCCGAAGGCAATGATAGACGCTATAGAGTAAGCAGTAGCGTAGATAAAGATAGCATTGCCCGAAACCGAACTTAAAGCTACAATAGCAAACAGCAAGTAACCCGCGTGCGAAATACTCGAGAAAGCCAGCATGCGTTTAAAGCTGTGCTGATATAAGGCAGTTAAATTGCCTACGAATAGCGTAAGAATGGTGATGATCAATAGGGTTGGCATCCAAAAATCTGCCAGTGGTGCAAAGCTTGCCGAAAACAGGCGAAGGAACGCAGCAAAGCCAGCCGTTTTAACTACGGTAGACATGAACGCAGTGATCAGCGTAGGTGAACCCTCATAAACATCAGGCGTCCAAAAATGGAAAGGTGCCGCGCCTACTTTAAAGCAAAGACCAATGATCATTAATATAATACCGGTATGAAACAGCGGATCGATACCACGCGGATGCGCTATAGCCCAGTTACGGATAGCTTCTAACTGGAAAGAACCGGTAGCACCATAGATCAAAGTGATACCGAACAATAAAAACCCTGTAGAAAAAGCTCCCATCAGGAAGTACTTTAACGATGCCTCATTTGAAGCAAAGCTCTTTTTATCAATACCGGCCAAAATGTATAAACTTACCGACATGATCTCGATACCAATGAATAGCATGGTGAGGTTGTAGTAAGAAACCATAACGATGATACCCGCCAGTGCAAACAGGATGATGGCAAAATACTCTGCCACATTATTACTAATGCGTTCAAAATATCCCTTCGATAACATGAGTATTAACAGTGTAGATACGATAGCAGTACCCGAGAATGCTATGGAAAAATTATCGAACAACATCATATCATGATAAATAGGCACTGCGCCGTTGTTCCATTGGTAAATGGCCGAAGCCAGCGCCAGCAATAAACCAGCAATAGTAACAGGCAGCAGTAAGTTATGCGCTTTATACAAGCCCAGGTACAGCAGCACAATTGCTAATATTGCTATGATAATTAATGTGGTCATATTATATGTAGATTCTTATTTCAAAAACAGCCAATTCCTCAGCTATAAGATATTATTGTTTATGTAATAATGCGGTGGTTATTTTACCGTTCACTGTGTTCATTAAATTGGTTACGGCCGCTTCCGATAAGTGTAATACAGGTTGCGGGTAAACGCCTATGACAATGATAAAAGCGCAAATGATCCCTAATATCAATTTCTCGCTGAATGTAACATCGGTAAATAAAGCGGTAAGTGCATTGGTTTCGCCCTGCATTACATTTTTGTAAACACGCAGCATGTACACGGCACCTAGTATGATGGTTAAGCCCGATACAATAGCCATCCACATGTTATAACGATAAACACCGTTCAGCAAAAGAAACTCACCAATAAACCCATTGGTTAAAGGCAGTGCTACTGATCCTAATACAATAATTAAAAACAGGATAGAAAACTGGGGAGCCACTTTAGCAGTACCACCCAATTCGCTGATGTCGCGGGTTTTTAGCTGGCGTTGAATGATATCTAAAATGAAGAATAAGCCCACCACTTCTAAACCGTGGTTCAGCATCTGGATCATGGCCCCTTGCAAGCCCTGAACGTTCCAGGCCAGTACACCGGCAGCTATTAAACCGACGTGCGCAATGGACGAATAAGCAATTAAACGCTTGCCATCTGTTTGCCTGAAGGCGATGATAGACGCATAAACAATACCAATAATAGCCAACCAAAGCGGATTATTTTGCCACTCGTAAAAGCCAACAGGTGCAATAGGAATCATCCAGCGGATAGCGCCATAAATACCCATTTTCAGCATAATACCCGATAACAGCATAGTACCTGCGGCAGGAGCCTCAGTATAGGTATCGGGCTGCCAGGTATGCAACGGGAAGATCGGCATCTTGATAGCGAATGCTAACAGGAAAGCACCGAATACATATGACTGCTGTAGCGGCGTTAATTTCAGTTCGTAAAATTTAAAGATATCGAAAGTACGGTCGGGCGTTTGCAGGTACAGGTATATGATAGCCATCAACATGAACAGCGAACCGGCGAACGTGTAAATAAAGAATTTAAGTGTAACCTTAACCCGGTTTTCACCACCCCACATACCGCATAAAAAGTAAATAGGTATTAAGGCTACTTCCCATCCAACGTAAAATAAAAAGCCATCTAAAGCGGTAAACACCAGCAGCAAACCAAACTGCATGAACATAATTAGCGCATAAAATGCAGATGCGTTTTTATACTCGTGTTTAAACGTAGTACCAATAATCATGGGCACCAGCAATACCGTTAATATTACAGGAATGATGTTGATCCCGTCAATTGCTGCTATAAAATAAATACCCATTTTAGGGATCCAGGCATGCTCAGCAACAAATTGCAAACTGGCATCGGCCTTGTATTGGGTTAAAAAGTAAACACCCAAAGCCAGTTCAAGCAGCGAAAATAAAAGGGCAACATTTTTTACAGCATCGCCTTTAATAAATAAAAGCGCCAGGGCTGCAAGTAAGGGTAAAAGAAGTAAAATACTAACCGTCATGGTATGTGCAGTAAACGCTTAACTTAAATCTTAATTAAACTATATATGAGTATGGCAATAACGCCTATCACCATCATAAACAAATAGAAGCCTACGTTACCGGTTTGCAACAGGCGTAAACCTCTTCCCGCTTCCATAGGTCCTTGTCCTAATCCGTTAACAATACAATCAATACCCATCTTATCCACCACTTTGTAAAAGAAAACAGACAGGCCATCTAAAGGCTTGCGTATAATGGTATCGTATATCTCGTCGATATAAAACTTATTGAAAGACAGCTTAACCAAAGCAGGACGCTCTGCATCATCAGCTACAGGTACATCGGCTTGCTTAACGTATTTTACAAAGGCATAAATTAAAGCTATAACAGCACCACCAACCGATACCGCCATTAACATGCGCTCCGTGTTTATGGCCATAAACATTTTACCGGTATGCGCTAAAGACGGACTTAACACCGGCTCAAGCCAATGTTCTAACCAATGATGACCTCCCAACGCTTCGGGCACACCCATGAAACCACCAACGGTAGACAGGATAGCCAATACGATCAACGGAATAGTCATGCTTGGTGGTGACTCATGCAAATGATGTTCCTGCTCGTGCGTACCGCGGAAACTTCCCCAAAAAGTAAGGAACATTAAACGGAACATATAGAACGAGGTCAGCATGGCACCTATCACACCAAATATGTAAAGTAAAGGGCTGTGCATGTAAGTATGCGCCAGTATTTCATCCTTGGAGAAGAAACCCGCAAACGGTGGAATTCCTGCAATGGCCAGCGTACCAATCAGCATAGTAATGAACGTTACCGGCAATTTGCCTTTCAAGCCGCCCATGTTGCTCATATTTTGTTCGCCGCTTACTGCGTGGATTACCGAACCGGCACCCAGGAATAATAAAGCTTTGAAGAAAGCATGTGTTAACACGTGGAAGAAAGAACCAGTGTAAGCGCCAACGCCCAATCCTAAAAACATGTAACCCAGTTGCGATACAGTGGAATAAGCCAGTACCTTTTTGATATCGGTTTGTGTTAAGGCTATTAACGCGGCTAAAATTATGGTGGCTACTCCTATAACGGCAATTACACTTTGTGTAACCGGTGCCAGGGTAAATAATATGTTAGAACGGGCTATCATGTAAATACCAGCGGTAACCATGGTAGCTGCATGTATTAAAGCAGATACCGGGGTTGGACCGGCCATGGCATCGGGCAACCAGGTAAACAATGGTATTTGAGCCGATTTACCGGTAGCTCCTACAAACAGCAACAAGGTAATTAAAAGGATAGTTTTATCGCCGGTATGCATACCGGCTGCTTTGGTAAATACATCGGCATAAGTGATGCTACCAAAAGTTTTCATGATAATGAACACCGCAATGAGGAAACCCAAGTCGCCTATACGGTTCATAACAAAAGCCTTTTTAGCGGCATCGGCGTAGCTTGGGTTAGTGAACCAAAAGCCAATGAGCAGGTACGAGCAAAGCCCTACACCTTCCCAGCCAATGAACATAATGATATAGTTGCTGCCCATTACCAGCAGCAGCATGAAGAATACGAAAAGATTTAAGTAGGCAAAGAACTTACCGAAACCGGCATCGTGGCTCATGTAACCTATAGAGTACAGGTGGATTAAGAAGCCAATACCTGTGATAATGAGGAGCATAATAGAACTCAGCTGATCTACCAGGAACGAGAATGGTACATGCAAATCGCCAACCTTAATCCAATCGAACAGGGTAACGTTGATAGGTGCACCGGTTGCTTTAACCTGTAGAAAAGCGCCTACGCTTAAAGCAAATGATAACAAAACCATTAAACTGGCCAAAGCGCCAATTATAGATTTAGGTAAAGAGTTGCGGCCTAATCCATTAATTACAAAGCCTGCCAGGGGCAGCAAAGGAATAAGCCATATATATTTATCCATATGTGTGTGTTTTGGTTGCGTAGATTGGGGTTTCGAGGTACGGGGAAGCTTACCCCGATCTTCGTACCTTGATCCTCGCTCTCTAAATTACCATTTAAGTCTGTTCAGTATATTTACGTCGATAGAGTTGGTGTTGCGATGGATCATGACGATGATAGCCAGCCCAATAGCAATTTCGGCAGCGGCCAGCGCCATAATAAAGAACACGAACACCTGCCCGTTAGGATCGTTACTGTAAACCGAAAACACGGTAAGCAACAAGTTAACGGCATTCAGCATCAGTTCAACCGACATAAAAACTACAAATGCGTTGCGGCGTATTAATACACCTATAACGCCAATTGAAAATATGATAGCACTTAACAGAATGTAATGATTAAGCGGAACGACCTTTAAGGCCTGGGTAAAACTTTCCATTAAATTGTAGCTTTTGTTGATTTAGGATTACCGTCTTTAGTGGCCAGCAAAACAGCGCCTACCATGGCCGATAACAGCAGGATAGACGATACCTCGAACGGCAGCAAAAACTCATTAAATAATACCTTACCCAGGTTTTGTACCGATCCCAGGTTTACATCTTGCAGCACAACCGGGTTAGATTTAGCCAAGCCTTTCATGGCGGCTACCAGCGTTACCAGTAAAGTACCACCGCCTATTACGCCTGCCAGTTTTACATACAGGCTTTTGCTGGGCTCGGTATCTTTATTGAGGTTGAGCATCATCATTACAAACAGGAAAAGCACTAATATGGCCCCCATGTATACAATAAAGTTTACAATGGCCAAAAACTGCGCATTTAAAATAATGTAATGAATAGTGAAGGTAAAAAAGGTAATAATAAGGTACAATACACTGTGCACCGGGTTTTTAGAAAAAATTACCAGCAGTGAAAACAGGATGGAAAGAAATGCAATAAAGTAAAATATACTCATATGGCTTGTAAGCAGAAATACCTCTGCAGGTTGTGGTTAGCAGCCGGCAAAGGTATCATTCTTTTTTATTGGTTTAAAGGTGGCTCAACTAATTTGTCTTTGCCGTATATAAAGTCTTTACGTGTAAAGTCGGTCGGTACAATATCGCCATCTAAATAAATGGCTTCTTTAGGGCAGGCTTCTTCACATAGTCCGCAAAAAATGCAGCGCAACATATTAATTTCGTAAACGGCTGCATACTTCTCTTCGCGGTACAGGTTTTCTTCACCCTTCTGGCGTTCAGCGGCAGTCATGGTAATAGCTTCGGCCGGGCATGATAAAGCACACAAACCACAGGCCGTACAACGCTCTTTACCATCTTCATCGCGCTTAAGTGAGTGCATACCCCTGAAGTTTTCAGAAAATTCCCGTTTTTGCTCGGGGTAACGTATGGTTACATCTTTCTTAAAAAAGTGCTTCATGGTAATGCTTAAGCCTTGTGCTATAGCAGGCAGGTAAGCGCGTTCCCAAAAATTGAGTGGCTTAACTTCTAATAATTTTCGCTTATTACTTAATGGTTCCATTTATAGGTTTAAGCAAAGTGTTTGTATAAAGTATAAATTACACCGGTTAATACAATGTTACCAATAGCTAACGGTATTAACGTTTTCCAGCCCAGGTGCATCAGCTGATCATAACGGAAACGCGGAATAGTCCAGCGTACCCACATAAAGAAAAATATGAAGGCAAATATTTTAGCAAACATAACCACCACACCTAAAATAGGTGCCCAGGTAGGGCCTAATAAAGTTGCCATATAATCCATACCGGGATAGTTATAGCCACCAAAATACAGGGTAGCCATTACTGCCGATGAAACAAACATGTTAATATATTCGGCAAACAGGTAAAAGCCCAGTTTCATGGATGAATACTCGGTATGATAGCCACCTACCAACTCTGTTTCGCACTCGGGTAAATCGAACGGACTACGGTTGGTTTCGGCAAAGGCACACACAATGAATATCAAGAAGCCCAGTGGTTGGTATAGCACATTCCAGTGCCAGCCGTGCTGTTGTTCGGCAATTTCTTTTAAGCTTAAAGTACCGGTTAACATCAACAGGGCTATTATAGACAAGCCCATTGAAATTTCGTAACTGATGTTTTGCGATGCAGCGCGGATAGCACCTAACAACGAATATTTGTTGTTGGATGCCCAGCCACCTATCATAATGCCGTAAACACCTAAGGATACCACACCAAATATGTACAAGATACCTACGTTAATATCGGTCACCTGCAAATCTATAGTGCGAGAACCTATCACGATCTGTTGTCCCCACGGAATAACAGCAGAGCCGATACAGGCCGTCATGATAGCCAAAGAAGGACCAACTATAAACAAAAAGCCACTTGCTTTGGTAGGGATGATCTCCTCTTTCATGAACATTTTGGCACCATCGGCCAGAGGCTGCAAAATACCGAATGGGCCTGCACGGTTAGGGCCTACCCTATCCTGCAAAAAGGCGGCAACCTTACGTTCGGCATAGGTAGAGTACATAGCCACCACCAGGCTAATGCCAAATATGATGACTACCAGTACCAGTTTTATTATCAGATCAGCAGTTTCCATTACAGTCTTGTCTCCCGTTCAAATTGTTCTTTATTAGCTTCCTGCAGTACCAGGTTCTTTTTTACCACAGGTAAAGGCACCAGCGTATCGTAATGATTGGAGCTGATTACCGATTGGTGCGAAATTTTGCGCGGACCTTCAATTACCCAGTCGGCGGTTTTCTTTTTGTCGAAACGGCAGGTATTGCAAATGAATTCCTCCACCTCGCCGTAAACGTCTTTACGGGCGGTTACCCTTATCACGTCTTCGCCTTTGTACCATAAGGTCACCTTGCCATTACATTTTTCATGATCGCAATTGCGATGGGCATCAACCGGCTTGGTAAACCATACGCGGTTTTTAAAGCGGAAAGTCCTGTCGGTTAAAGCACCTACCGGGCAAACGTCTATTACATTGCCCGAAAAATCGTTATCAACTGCTTTTTGAATGTAAGTAGATATTTCAGAGTGATCGCCACGGTTTAAAACGCCGTGTACGCGTTGGTTGGTTATTTGATCGGCCGTGTAAACACAACGGTAGCACAAAATACAACGCGTCATATGCAGCTGGATCTTATCACCAATGTCTATTTTTTCGAAAGTACGGCGGTCAAACTCGTAACGGGTTTTTGATGCACCATGCTCAAAGCCCAGATCCTGTAAATGACACTCACCTGCCTGGTCGCAAACCGGGCAATCCAATGGGTGATTAATCAACAGCATTTCCACTACGCCTTTACGTGCTTCAATTACCTCAGGTGAGGTAATATTTTGCACTTCCATGCCATCCATTACCGTGGTACGGCATGAAGCGATCAGCTTAGGCATAGGGCGCGGATCTTTTTCTGATCCTTTGCTCACCTTCACCAAACAAGTACGGCATTTACCACCACTGCCTTCCAACTTGGAATAATAGCACATAGCGGGTGGCACAATGTCGCCCCCTATTTGCCTTGCAGCATTTAAGATCGTTGTGTTTGGCTCAACATCAATACTAATTCCGTCAATAGTTACTTTAACCATTATTAACCTTTATTTCTAATAAAAGCGATATAATCGCCGCTCATTATCCTTTTGTGTTCAGGCTTTGGCTTTTGCCGGTAAACATATACCCAGCACCTGATATTTTTATTGGCATTTAACCGCACCAGTTTCCTTTTGCGGCTGTACTCTTCTCCCTCGTATTCATCCAAAGTGGTAAACACCTTTTCGGGATCTGTAATAAGGTAAACTTCACCTTTTACATTATGGAGTGCTCCGGCTTTTTCAATATATCCCGGGTACTCTCCTAAATTATATAGCTCTCCTTTTAACGAGCCGTTACCCTTAAACTGCAGAAACTTCTGCAATGGCTGCAATACTTCATGATCAAAATGCTTTAACAAGGTTCCGTATACAAACAAATAATCCATTTGCTATACTTCCATTGTTTAAGCGGGTATTATAATTGGTATTCTTTAACTACGGCGTGTCCGTTTTCGTCAACGCCCATTTGAACATCAATTAAAGCACCCTTCAATATCGGCGATTCCTGTAAAACCGGCTTCAAATTCTTAAACAAGATCTCCGGATCATGCGCGGTTAAAAAGAATATTGCCCTGTTATTATCTTCATCTAACTCATAACTGTCGTACTCACCTACCCTATGGTAAGTTACTACCCGTTCTATCTGATCCTGCAGTTCGTCTAAATAATCGAAATCTTCTATCTGATAGTTAAACTTGATAACTACGTCGTGTAATTCTGCCATTCTAATAATAAGTTAAATAAATTTTTATAATAGTAACTTATTAGTTATCAGTTTATTATTAACATCTAAGCTTGAGCTTCTGCGATAACCAGTGGATCTGCATAATGTGCTAATCCGAAATTACCTGCCACAGCAGCCGACGGATTAGTTACGTGCCATTCAAACTCATCTCTAAAGTGACGTATAGCACTGGCCACCGGCCATGCTGCCGCATCACCTAACGGACAAATGGTATTACCTTCTATTTTCTTAGATACATCTACCAACAGGTCCATATCGCTCAACTTACCATGACCATGCTCTAAGCGGTGCAGCACTTTTTCCATCCAACCTGTACCTTCGCGGCAAGGTGAACATTGTCCGCAGCTTTCATGGTGATAAAAGCGGGTAAAGTTCCAGGTATTGCGCACAATGCACTGGTCTTCATCAAACGCTATAAAACCGCCCGAACCCATCATCGTTCCTGTAGCAAAACCACCTTCCGATAAACCTTCATAGCTCATCAGGCGGGCATCACCTGCAGCCGTTTTCAATATTAAGTTAGCCGGCAAAATAGGTACCGATGAACCACCGGCCACTACTGCTTTCAGGCGTTTACCGTTGGCTATACCGCCACAATATTCATCCGAGTAAATAAATTCTTCAACCGGTAAACCCAGGTCAATTTCGTAGACTCCAGGATTTTTCAGGTTTCCTCCTGCAGAGATCAGCTTAGTACCGGTACTACGACCAATACCTACTTTAGCATACTCCTCGCCACCATCACGAATGATAGGTACCGTTGCTGCTATAGATTCTACATTGTTAACCACCGTAGGGCAACCATACAAACCCGCAATAGCCGGGAATGGTGGTTTAATACGCGGGTTACCACGCTTACCTTCCAACGATTCTATTAACGCGGTTTCTTCGCCACAAATGTAGGCGCCACCACCCGGCTGTACGTATAGTTCCAGGTCGTAACCTGTACCTAAAATATTCTTTCCTAAAAATCCTGCGGCTTTCGCTTCAGCAATAGCTCTTTCTAAAATACGGATTTGCGGCATCATTTCACCGCGTACGTATATGTATGATGTTTTAGCACCCAGGGCATAACTACCTATAATCATTCCCTCAATTAACAAGTGAGGGATATGAGTCATCAGGTAACGGTCTTTAAATGTACCGGGCTCCGACTCGTCTGCATTGCAAACCAGGTAACGTGGTACACCTTCGGGCTTAGCCAAAAAGCTCCACTTCATGCCGGTTGGAAAACCAGCACCACCACGGCCACGTAAACCCGATTTTTTCACCTCTTCCACCACATCTTCGGGGGTTAAGGTTTTCAGGGCTTTCTCTACCGATTCGTAACCACCTTTAGAGCGGTACACATCATAGGTATTGATGCCGGGTACGTTGATATGTTCGAGTAATAATTTGCGTGCCATTAGTTATTAGCTTTTACAGTAAGGTCACTAATTAACCGGTCAACCGACTCCGGAGTCAGGTTTTCATAAAAAGTGTATTCGGGGCCTATTTGCAGCACCGGGCCAAAGCCACAGGCAGCTAAACATTCCACACCGCGCCAGCTAAACAAGCCATCGGGTGTAATATCACCTTCTTTAACGCCTAACTTTTGCTCAATATGATCCATTATTTTTTCGGCACCTACCAAGCAGCAAGGGCCTGTGCGGCAAACCTCTAACACGTACTTGCCTTGCGGGCGTAAAAAGTACATGGTGTAAAAGGTAGCTACCTCATACACTTCAATCGATTCTATTTTAAGGTATTCGGCTACCCTGTCCATCGCCTCAGAGCTTAACCAGCCTTGCTCAGCCTGTACGGCATGCAAAATAGGTAACATAGCCGATTTTTGCTTGCCTTCAGGGTAACGGCTTACCATATCAGCCATCTCGGCCAGTAAAGCCGAGGAAAACTCAGGCGTTGCCTGCGTTTGAATATTCTCTACTCTAAGCATCTAACTCTCCGGCTATAACGTTTAAACTGCTCATGTTAATTATCGCATCGCTCAATAACATACCACGGCTCATATCGGCATACATGCTGTAATTGATAAAGCTTGGCCTGCGGAAATGCAAGCGGTAAGGTGAACGGCCACCATCGTTAACCAGGTAAAAACCCAGTTCGCCATTGGCACCTTCCACCGAATGATATACTTCACCAACCGGGGTATTGATTTCGCCCATCACAATTTTAAAGTGATAGATCAGTGCTTCCATGTTGTTATACACTTCCTCTTTTGGAGGCAGGTAAAACTCAGGTACATCTGCGTGAAATATGTTTGGATCTTCTTTTTCTATTTTATCCAAAGCCTGCTGAATCATGCGCATGCTTTGTTTCATTTCCTCGTTACGTACCAAAAAGCGATCGTATACATCGCCTGTTGTACCGACAGGAACCTCAAAATCAAAATCCTCGTAAGAGCAATATGGATTCATGGCACGCACATCGTAATCTACACCAGTAGCACGTAATATAGGTCCGCTCCAGCTATAATCTAAAGCCGCTTCCTGGGTTACCGGGGCAACGCCACGGGTACGGTCTATAAAAATCCGGTTACGGTTAAATAACGATTCGAACTCGTGCAATACTTTAGGAAAGTTAGCCAAAAACTTACGGATCTTAGCAAAGGCTATATCGTTAAAGTTACGCTCGAAACCGCCTAACCTGCCCACATTGGTAGTTAAGCGCGAACCGCAAACTTCTTCATAAATTTCGTAGATCTCCTCGCGGTATTCCATCATATACAAGAAACCGGTAAAGGCACCTGTATCAACACCTAATACGCCATTGCAGATGATATGATCGGCAATACGGGCAAGTTCCATAATAATCACCCGCATGTAATCCACCCGTTTAGGGGTTTGAATATTCAGCAGTTTTTCAACCGTCATGTGCCAGCCCATGTTGTTGATGGGAGCCGAACAGTAGTTTAACCTGTCGGTCAACGGAGTAATTTGATAAAACGGACGATGTTCGGCAATCTTTTCAAAAGCACGGTGAATATAGCCTATGGTTGATACGCCGCTTACAATGCGCTCGCCATCCATTTGCAACACATTTTGGAACACGCCATGCGTGGCCGGGTGCGTTGGACCCAAGTTAAGGGTGGATAACTCGCTTTGCAGGTTGGTATCCGTAACAGTATTGGTATTTAACGAAGGAAAATTCTGCATAGGTTATCTTCCGAAATAAAAATCTTTTTTATCAACCCTGTTAGGGTCTTCTAACGGGTATTCTTTCCTCATTGGGAAAACCGACATATCGTCTACGTTTAGGATACGAACCAAATTGGGGTGACCTTCAAAGTCAATTCCAAAAAAGTCATAAGTTTCACGCTCCATCCAGTTGGCACCGTTCCAAAGTACGGTGGCCGTAGGCGTGCGTACATCGCCGGCAGGTAAAAACACTTTTACGCGTATGCGCACATTGTGTACCAGGCTATGCAAGTGATAAATTACACCTATTGGGTTTTCCAACTCGGGGTACTGTATGGCGGTTATATCGGTCAGGTAAATAAACTGCAAGGCGGCATCCTGTTTTAGATACGTCAGCACATCTATTATCGCATCCCTATTAGTTTCTATAGTTAGCAATCCGTAAGGCTGGTCAACTGTTTTAATCAGTTCTCCAAACTTTGCAGTTAACTGCTCCAGTAATATCTCGTTATTTAATGCACCCATTACTGTATTCCGTATTGAGCCAATAATTTAGTGTATTCTGGTGAATCCCTGCGACGCAGCGATTCGGTTTGTACCAGTTTCTGAATGTTCATAAAACCGTCTATAATACCTTCGGGGCGTGGTGGACAACCGGGAACATAAACGTCAACCGGGATGATCTCATCTATACCCTGCAAAACAGAATAGGTGTCAAATATACCTCCGCTTGATGCACAAGCACCAACAGCCATTACCCAGCGTGGTTCGGCCATTTGTAAATACACCTGCCTCAATACAGGAGCCATTTTTTTGGATATAGTACCCATTACCATTAGCAGATCGGCCTGACGTGGAGAAAAGCTTAAACGCTCGGCACCAAAGCGCGACAAATCGTAATTGGAACCCATGGTAGCCATAAATTCAATTCCGCAACAAGAGGTAGCAAAAGGTAGTGGCCACAAAGAGTGTGAACGCGCCAAACCAATAGCCTTATCTAAAGAAGTAGCAAAAAATCCTGAACCTTCAACACCCGGTGGGGCGTTTACAATTTGAACATCACTCATGTATAATAAATGCTAAATCCGCTTAAAACGGACACCTACAAATTTATTATAATTAACGTGAAATTGTATAGTGTAATATGTACAAGCAAGTATTTAGAAACAATCTAAACTGGCTTAGTTCCAGTCGAGTGCACCTTTTTTCAGTACATAAATGAAGCCTAACAACAAGGTTGCCATAAAGATAAACATTTCAATCAGCCCTTCGGTACCCATAGCTTTAAAGTTTACCGCCCAGGGATACATGAAGATCACTTCCACATCGAACAATACAAACAGAATAGCTACCAAAAAATATTTGATAGAAACCGGCGTACGCGCATTACCCACCACTTCAATACCCGATTCGAAAGGGGTTAACTTATCGGCCGTTTGACGTTTAGGACCCAGTTTGTGGGTAAAAAACATAGTGGTTACCACAAAACCAATAGCAACCAGCATTTGGATGATGATGGGCAAATAATTAATGGGTAAACTTTGTGATTCCATGCCGCAAATATAACCGATTTAATGAATAATAAAAAAGGCTGCAGTTACCCGCAGCCTTTTATCAAAATTTAATTATTAATATTATTTACCCTTACCTGCACCGGCTTTTCCTTTTCTTGAAAAGAAATTAACGGCTTGGCTATTAGCAGGATCGTTTTCACGAGCCTTTGTATAGTATTCAGTAGCTTTTGCCTGATCCTTATCCTTATACTCGGCGTAAGCACCTAAGTAAGCATAAGCTTCAGCCAAATTTTTCTTATCAGCGTCTACCGGAGCTGTTTTAGCTGAGGTGAGCTCAATCAACTTCTCATAAAAAGGCTTAGCAAAACCCTGGATGTTGTTTCTGTCCTTCTCCTTTAAATCATATAGCCTTGCACGGTATAATGTTACTGTGGTATTTGGAGTTGCAACTTTAGATTGTATGTAAGCAAATGCCGAATCTGCTTTGGCTAACAACATAGTATCCGCAACAGGCTTTGGTGTAGCTTTGCTAGAAGCTTGATCTCCATAGGCAAAGTAATAACTAAAGCCCTCTGAAAAATAATCATTTAACGTTGCTTTTTTCGACTTAGAAACATATTGCTTATAATTATCGCCGGCCTTTTCGTACTGACGCTTAGCGTAATATATCTTAGCAATATCCGCATACAAATCACCTTGAGTAGTGTCCATTTTCACAGTTTTCTCTAAGGTTTGCAACGCGGCAGTTGTATCTTTAGCTGCAAGCTGTATACGACCTAAATAGTAGTAATCGTAAGGAATAATACGTTTTGAATCGGCTTTGCTCATCCAATTATTCATTGCGGTAGTTGCAGTAGCAACATCGCCGTTTTCAAACGCAGCGTAACCTAAATAACGGTAAGCACGTGCGTTAGCATTGGGCATTGCAAGTAATGCAGCAGCCTCTGTTTGCAGATCTTTAAACTTACCAGCCTGATATAAAAAGTCAGCGTAGCGCAAACGGGACTCTACTGACATATCGGTTAAGCTTAAAAATTTGCGGTATTGCTCCACAGCCTCATTTATTTTTGCTGATGCTTGGGCCGGTACTTTTTGAGCCCAACGAACGTCTGTTTCGGCCCACTCGCGGTAAGCCGGACCATAGTTAGCGTCAATAGCTATTGCATCTTTAAACTCTTTTTCTGAGTCTTCCCAGTTGTTGGCAAATCTCCATAAAACACCTGTAGCTACTTTTGCTGCTGCCGATTTTGGATTTATATTTAACGCTTCAGCGTATGCCTTATAAGCATCGTTGCTTTTCAATTGCGAACGGTATGCGTCACCCAGTGCTATATATAACTCAGGGTCTTTGTTTACTGCAATACCCTTTGTTAAAACTCCTATAGCTGCATTTGCATCTGGATTTGGATCTAACATATAACCCTCGCCTACATATTGGTAAGGCTTGGCATCTTTACCGGCCAATGAAATAGCTTGGTTAAAATTGGTAGTAGCACCAGCCTGATCCTTGTTAACACGGGCTACAGCACCTAAACCAGCGTAATTAAGTGCAGATTTAGCATTTGCTGCAATTCCTTTACTAAAAACTGCCTTAGCAGAATCCGGATAATCCTGTGCTAAATAAACCCAACCCAGGTAAAAAAAATTTTCATCTTTGGTAGCCTGAGTGGTAGTCAGGTTCTTTAGCATCGACTTAGCTTTCTGATATTGTTCGGCGTCAATAGCTTTCTTTGCGTCGGCAAGACTTTGCGCAAAAACTGATGAACCTATAAATACCAGCCCTGCTGCTGTCCCCACAATTTTATTGATCTTATTCTTCATGGCTTAATTTTATAGTTTTAGTATCTATTAATTTTTAACAATGTTTATGTCCCTCGGTGGTATAGACTCTGGTAATAAACCCGATTTTAAAATTATCCGTTGTCCTCTTTCGCCTTTTAAAAAATCTGTAAAGGCGGATGCCAATCCGTTTGGCCTGCCTGTACTGTTAATTACGTATAAACTGCGACTGAGCGGATACTGTTTTAGAGCTAGTGTTTCCTGTGATGGTTTAAAGTACTGCTTACCATACTTGGTATTTGACTCATCTCTGACACCAACAATCTGTATCTTATTTGCAGCTTCTGCATAATCCGCATCGGGCTCATTCAACCAACTGTAACCAACAATACCAATTGCATTTGGATGTTTACTAACATAAGTAACCACATCCTTGTCAGTACTAAGCGCATAAACATTTTTTTGTTTTAGCTCCTGATTGCCCGATAAGTCCTTCAAATACCTTACCAAACTGGAATTTGGATTGTCAAAAACCACATTCTTGTCAGTCATGGCAGTACCACGTAAAAGTGCTTTCACCTCATTTACAGTCAGTAATGTATCGGTTGAACCGGCATTAACAATAATGGCAACGGCGTCGGATGCAAAGCGTGTCACCTCTGGGGAAAGCGTACGATTTTTTAAAATAGTTAGTTCGCTCGGCTTTAATTCACGCGACATGATGGCGGTTCTGATGCTATCGTTCAACAACATCCGCAATAAATCGTTCTCATTTTTGTAAACGAATACCGGTTTGGTTTCGGTGTATAAAGACCTAAATACGTATTGCTCCTGATCTAATATTGGCTCAAAAGATTCATCGACTACAAACTTAGCCGTACCAGTTGTTGCCGTATCGGTATTATCGATTTTTTTTGCCGGTTTCCGCTTACAGGTAGCAAAGGCTGTTAATACAATTAAGCAAGCAATAATGATTTTTAAGCTATTGTTCATAATCGTCGGTTTTAATAACTCGTATAAAACGCAGAATGCCGTACGCAATAAATAGTCCGCCGAAAGTGTAGCGTTGTGTATCGCTCAGTGGCAAAGGCAATGCCTTCCAAAACATAATTAGCAAGCCCAGGATAGATATCCCAATGAATAGGGCTGCTCCTAAAATAAGCAAAAACCGCCTTTTGGGCGATTTTTGCTTATCAAAATCTCTATTTAGCATTAATAATTATTGATCTGCTAAGGTAAACACCACCGGTACCGTATACTGTACACGTACAGGACGACCGTTTTGCTTACCTGGATTCCATTTTTTTGATGATTTCAATACGCGGATAGCTTCTTCTTCTAAACCTGAACCTAAAGTACGGCCAGCAGGTTTAATATCGGTTAAGCTACCATCGCGTTCTACCACGAAGGTTACGTTCACACGGCCCTGAACACCATTTTCCTGAGCTACCGAAGGGTAACGTAAAACTTTGTTCAGGTATTTGTAGAACTGCTCAATACCACCTGGGTATTCGGGCAAAACCTCAACCGAAGTAAAGATCTCATTTGAAGGAGCTTCTACTACAGCGGCGCTAACCGGTGCATTACCAACAGGCTCGTCAATACGAACAGATTGGGTAGGGTCACCCTTGATTTCTTTCTGACCGGGGTCGGCTACTTTCAGATCCTCTTGTGTTGGTGGATCTTTTTCGCGAACCTGCTCATCGGGTTTTACTATCGGTGGCGGAAACTTCACCTGATCCACTTTAGGCTTTTGCGGCTCAGCGCTTGGCGGCGGCGGAGGTGGAGGTGTTTTTTCGTTAATTGGCGGCGGAGGTGTTAATACCACTTCCTGAATTTGTACCTCTTCTTTTTTAGCAGGTATTAATCCTTTGATTTTATTGATAATGGTTGGCAACGATACGGCAAATACAAATAATGTTCCTGTAATTAACAGGGCAATCATTGTATTACGCGCATTGTTTTTACGCAGCTGGTAAGCTCCGTATTCTTTGTTGCGGTCATTAAAAACAACATCAAGCCACTCTGGTTTTAATATGTCTAATTTCGATCCTAATATAGCCATGGCTTTAGTATTTAACGTTTAAAAGTAATGTCCTAAAATAAACCATCTCTCTTTAGCAAATCTATCTCAGCTTGAGTTATATCTACTATAGCATATGATTTAATACCGGTAATATGTAATTCGTCCAAAACATCTATCACGTTTTTGTAAACAGATTTTTCGCTTGGCTTAACTAATACCAAAATGTCTTTTCCGGTGCTTTGTTTAACTTTCGCAGCTTGCTCTATAAACACTTTACGGATACCGTCTTTACCATAGTTTTCTGTGGCCGGCGGTGTTAACGATTCTCCCGGTACACCTATAAACCACTCTAACCTGTTACCTTTACCTAAAAGCACAGTCATGGTTTGAGATGCTTTTACCGGCAGCTGCTCTTTTGTAACTTCATCTTTATCCGGCATGGCTAAGTCCATAGCCTTAGGTTTATTGAGGGTGGTAGTTAGCATGAAGAAGGTTACCAATAAGAAAGCCAAATCCACCATTGCTGTTAAATCAACACGTGTAGATTGTTTCTTACTTCTTACCTTCCCGCCTTTCTTGCCACCCCCGCCGGAGGTATCTAATTCTGCCATTTTATTATTTTGCTCTTAATGAAGTTATTAAACTAAACTTGTTTACTTTTTGCTTTTGCAGTATGGCTATAATACGCTGCATGGTTGGGTACTCTTCGTTGCTGTCTCCTTTTATAGAGAAACGCAATTCCTGGTTATTGATGTTTTTGGTAACCACACGTGCTTCGTGAATCCAGTTGAACAATTCGTTACTAACCGAATCTGTTGGAATACCACCTATCTGAGCAACCATAGCTTTACGTTGTTCAACGTCGGAAGCCAGGTACTGTTTAAGACGCTGAATAGGAACACCCACGTTATCTAAACCGACAAACTGCTTAACTTCGTTTGGTGTAAAACCAATATTGTAAATTTTACCTACTTGCAATAACGTTTGCTTGCGTGCTTCTTCACCATCAATGGTTAAGAAAACTTTCTTTTTACCTACCGTTAAAATAGCCACATCACTCTCGGGCAAAGTTTGCTCAATTGTTGATTTAGGTGTGTCAACCGCAACCGGATCTTCAACCTTAGGCTTAGCCGTTAATATAAAGAAAGTAAGCAACAGGAACGCCACGTCGCACATAGCGGTCATGTCAATTGCCGTACTTTTTCTTGGAACTTTTACTCTGGGCATTTTCTTTATCTTATGAAAATCAATACTACAATTGGTTAATTATCAACTGCTCCGCTATACTAATACAACGGAGCAGTTTTTATATCAAAACCAAATATTAGTATCCTCTTTCTTTATTTTTGTGTGATGCAGCAAACGTTTGTACAATGCTGAAACCAGTTTCATCAATTGCGTATGTCAACTTATCAATTTTAGAAGTAAAGAAATTATACATAATAATTGATATAGCAGACGTCATGATACCTAAAGCAGTGTTAATTAACGCCTCAGAGATACCAGTTGCTAACTCAGAAGAGCTTGATGCACCTGAATCACCTAACGACTGGAAGGCCTTGATCATACCTGTTACTGTACCTAACAAACCAACTAATGTACCTACTGATACTAAAGTGGCAATGATTGTTAAGTTTTGCTCTAACATAGGCATTTCTAATGCAGTAGCTTCTTCAATGTCTTTTTGGATAGCTAAAGTTTTTTGATCAACATCCAGGTTTTGCTCAACTTCCATTTCGCGGTATTTTTTCAAACCCGATTTGATAACGTTAGCTACAGAACCTTTTTGTTTATCACACTCTGTGCTTGCAGCATCGATGTTACCTTGATTTAAGAAAGCATTGATCTTTCTAACGAAAACATCAACGTTTCCAGTACCAGAAGCTTTACCAATTACCACAAAACGCTCAATAGAAAATACGATTAGCATTAAGAACATGGTCATTAAGATAGGTACAATGAAACCGCCTTTGTGTACAGTACCGAAGTAATCGGCAGGAGCGCCTTTTTCAACATCACCACCTTTGTAGTGACTTGGATCGCCTAATACGAATATGAATATGCATATAGCAATCACAAAGCAAATAGGAATTACTAGAGAAGCGAAAGCGCCTGAGTTGCCAGAGCTTTCATTTTTAACAGGAGTAGTTGGTTTTGATGGTGCGGTTGCCATTACTTTAAATTTAGTTTTAGTTTTTGTTTGTACTATTGAGTTAATTGAATATGCGTGTTACAACGAATAACAAATTTATAATTTTAACTATATAAAGTTATACAAAATGTTATTCTTTACAATTATTTAATGTCAGATTTTTACGGATGTTATTTTTTGCAATCTATTACATAACGTAACCACTAACATATAGTGTATCCCTTCGGACAATATTTTGCAATGAAAACCATTTTTTTTAATAATAACAAGCCTTCTGCATTAAAATTATGTAACTAAACTGATATAAGGGTTTAATATAGTGTAAAAAATACCCTAACACAGCCCAAACGTATGTTTTAAAACGTTTATAACAGTAAATTAAGTGTTATTGGCTTAAAATGTTTTTCTTTTTATAAATAACATCTGCTTAGTTACTATTATATTAAAATATTGATAACAAATAGCGTGTAATGTTAAATAAAAAGCAACGATAATTTCTTTTTAACCTCCTGCTTTCTTGGTTTTGTAACCTTCGGCTTGTAACAATGTTAAAATTTTATCGCGAAAATCGCCTTGAATAAGTATTTCGTAATCTTTTACAGAACCGCCTACACCGCATTTAGTTTTGAGGGATTTGCCTAAAACTTCGAGGTCTGCTTCGGCGCCGGCAAAGCCTGTAATGCGTGTAAGCAGTTTACTCCCCCCTTTACGGTCAAGGTATATTTTTAAGTTTTGCTGCTGTGGTGGCGGGGTTGTGGCACCATTCTGGTCGTTATGGTCGTACTCAAAATCGGGATTGGTAGAATACATCACCCCTCCTGTACTGTTTTTATTTTTTTTAGACATGGCTTAACGGCTGTATTGCGATCCTACAATAACTTTCAATGATAAAGGTACGATCTTTACCTCGGTAGATGCCTCCAAGGTTTGCGGCTCTCCATCTATATGGGCCGGTCCTGCTGCTTTACGGGTGATCTTAATATCTTTACCCCTTATAATTTCTACAAAGCGTGAGGTATCGGCGGTTTTGGTGAACATCCTGAAACCCATTTCCGGAAAACGGTATAATGGAAAAGGTTTGATCACGCATACATCCAGCAAACCATCCTGTACAGATGCCTTGGGCGATACGTGCGCATTATTACCGTACTGGGAAGAATTGGCAAAGCTGAGCATAAACGCTTCACGATCATACGCTAACCCGTCAATTTCCAGGTGATAGCTTTGAGATTTATAGCTGATAATTTCTTGCAGGGCGGCTTTAAAGTAGGTAATAAATCCACGCGTGGTTTGCCGTGCAAATACCTGGCTTATATGTGCATCAAAACCCATACCTGCCATATTAAAGAACCATTGGCCGTTCATTTGGCCGGCATCTATCAATTCAATATTATTATCATTAATGTTTTGGATGGCTTTTGCGGTATCCATTGGGATGCTTAAAAAGCGGGAAAGGCCGTTACCCGACCCAAATGGCAAAATCCCTAACGCAGCCTGGGTACCAACCACAGCCGATGCCACCTCATTCACTGTACCATCACCGCCTACGGCAATAACCGATTGGTAGGTTTTACTGGCATCTTTAGCAAGCCAGTGTGCATGACCGGGTTCTTCGGTGAACACGATAGTAGCATCAATGGCCTCCTTGTTAAGGTGCTGTTGTATCAGTTGGGGTACATGATCTTTCGATTTACCGCCCGCAACCGGGTTAATTACAAATAAGACTTTCCTCTTCAAGTATTTTTATTTTCGCCATCAAAAGTAACCCTATTTTCGGCTTTTGTAAAATTGTTTTACTTTTGCCTGCTGAAAGTGGACTGATTTGATAAAGCTGCGCAAGCGGCCCGGATTGCAACCACGTAAAAAAGTGCTAAACCTTCTATTTCTTTTTTACTGCATTCCTTTCAAAACGGTACCTTTCTCAAATATATTTTAAAAAACCGACAGGAAATATTATGCCCTATTTATTTACTTCAGAGTCCGTATCAGAAGGACATCCCGATAAAGTAGCCGACCAGATTTCGGATGCGCTGATAGATAATTTTTTAGCCTTTGATGCCGATTCGAAAGTTGCCTGCGAAACGCTGGTAACCACCGGGCAGGTAATACTGGCAGGTGAGGTAAAATCGAAAGCATACCTTGATGTACAGAAAATAGCCCGCGACGTAATTAACCGCATTGGTTATACCAAGGGTGAGTATATGTTCGATGGTAGTTCTTGCGGCGTGCTTTCGGCTATTCACGAGCAATCGCCCGATATTAACCAGGGTGTTGACAAGAAAGACCGCGAAGAGCAGGGTGCCGGCGACCAGGGTATGATGTTTGGCTATGCTACGGTTGAAACCGATAACTACATGCCCCTGGCTTTAGATATTGCCCATGCTTTATTAATTGAACTGGCAGCCGTTCGCCGTGAAGGTACCGATATTAAGTATTTGCGCCCAGATGCAAAATCGCAGGTTACGTTAGAATACAGTGATGATAACCAGCCGCAACGCATTCAGGCCATTGTAATATCTACCCAGCATGATGATTTTGACGAAGATGAGGCTATGCTGGCCAAGATTCGTGAAGATATAATTGGTTTCCTGATTCCTCGTGTAAAGGCCCGTTACCCTAAATATGCTCACTTTTTTAACGATGATATTACTTATCATATTAACCCAACCGGTAAATTTGTGATAGGTGGTCCGCATGGCGATACCGGCTTAACCGGCCGTAAAATTATTGTGGATACTTATGGTGGTAAAGGTGCACATGGTGGTGGCGCATTTTCGGGTAAAGATCCATCGAAGGTTGACCGCTCGGCTGCTTATGCAACCCGCCATATTGCTAAAAACCTGGTAGCTGCCGGTGTTTGTGACGAAGTATTGGTACAGGTATCGTACGCTATTGGTGTAGCACAACCTATGGGTATTTATGTAAATACTTATGATACTGCCAAAATTGGCCTTAACGATGGTGACATTGCCCGCAAAGTTGAAGAACTGTTTGATATGCGTCCATACGCTATTGAAACCCGCTTTAAACTGCGCAATCCAATTTATAGCGAAACCGCTGCTTATGGTCACTTTGGTAAACCAAGCCAAACAGTAACCAAAACTTTTGTGAGCCCTGAAGGCCGCGAAGTAACTAAGGAAGTGGAACTGTTTACCTGGGAAAAATTAGATTACGTAGAAAAAGTAAAGCAAGCCTTCGGTTTGTAATAATTGATTCTCTAATATAATTAAATGGGTGCCCAATTATCATCGGGCACCCATTTTTTATTACTGCAAATTTTTGAAATAAGTGATTGCTTCTCAATTCATAACAAGATGGGATTATGATGCTTTTAAGGAACCAGCCATTGCCCCTGCCACTCATGATTTTTATTTAAGGTAAATCTTGCTCTGCGGTTGCCTTCTTTACTAAGCTTCAACCATTCTAATGCCTGTATTTTCACTTTAACTACTGCGAAATTTGCATATCCCTCCATATCAGTTTCGTTAAATGCTTTGCCACCTAAATATTCCAGGCCATCCATAGGTTCATTGATAACCGAGGAGGGCGATGGCTGTGCCAAATAAGACCGCCGGCCTTTATAACCATCCTTAGTCCAGTAGTGTTGTGTATCGGCATCTTGCGCATGAACTTCAGCAGTACCTTTTAAAATAACCTGCACTTTTTTTCCTTCATCATATTTTATAATGGTCAGGCGGTTATCCCGTTTAATTTCTGCTACCTTTCCCGAACGTACATCGGTATAAAAAACAAGGCTGTTACTTTCGCGTAATGCTTCCCTTAATACCACCGTATAAGCGTTTATATAGTCGGCAGTGTGGTTACAAACGGTAATAGTGGGTGTACCTCTCTCCTCTTTACCTATAGTAATAGTATTCCACGCTTCAGTAAATATTTCTTCAAAGGTATTATCCAGCTCCATTATCAGTTTATTTCTATAGTTACGTAACGTTTTCGGTTAGCATGCGTCTTATCTGTACTTTAATAGTATTTGTTGTTCTTTATAAGGTCAGTTAATGTAAAAGGTTTGTTCGGATACTAACAAACCTTTTATTGTTTTACCTTATTTTAGCCACAGTAGCCGGTATACGTGCCGCCACTTGCCCCGGCAATACTACATGCAATTTGCCCGGCAAAGCCAACTCATCACCCGCTTTTCCGTGCAAATACACGCCCATTATACAAGCCTGCTCCGGTGTATATTTTTGTGCAACTAAAGCGGTTATAATACCTGTTAATACATCGCCCATACCGCCTACAGCCATAGCTGCGTTACTCGAAGAATTAAGATACAGCACGCCATTTGGCGTAGCAGTTATAGTGTAAGCATTTTTTAATACGATACAAATGTTCAGTTCCTGAGCTTTTTGCCTTAATGTTTGCAGCCGTTGCCACCAACTACTATGCTCGCCAAACAAGCGGTCAAATTCTTTCATGTGCGGAGTTAATATACTCCCTGCCGGTAGTTGTGTAATTAACTCCGGGTTGGCCGAAAGCAGGTTAAGTGCATCTGCATCTACCACCACTGGCTTTTTAAAATTATCCAGCACATAACGAAGCAATTGCAGCGCATCATCGTCTTTACCTAAACCCGGACCTATAGCCACCACACTAAACCGATCCAGTTCTAACTGGGGTAGTTTACCTTGCTCACGTACAATAGCCATTACCTCGGCCTGGTAGCTATTTAAAGCCGTCAATCCACTTTCTGGAATGCAAGCCGTTGTTAAACCGGCACCCGCATACACACAAGCTGATGAACATAGCAATGCGGCGCCCATAGTTTTAGCTTGACCAGCTATTAACAAAGTATGACCAAACGTACCTTTATGACTAAACCTTGTACGAAATTTAAGCATTGCTTTAACATCGTTATACTCCACCAACTGATAAGGTGATTGCAGCCCAATAATAAAGTCTTGGTTTAAGCCAATATCTACTGCTTCCCAGCAATCGATATAAGGTTCGGATTCGGGCAGCAAAAAGTTAATTTTAGGCTGCTGAAAGGTAATGACCAGTTCGGCCTGTAAAACCGTGGTATCTTTCTCCAACTCCCCATCGGCATAGAAACCGGTAGGGACATCAACAGCTACTATAGTCTTTTGTAAACTATTCAGGTAATCAACCAACTTTTTATAATTTCCACTTAACGGCTTGTTTAAACCACTCCCCAACATAGCGTCAACTATAATGTCGCTGGCTTCGGTAGGTATTGTATCATCCGGTTTTAATTCATTTATCACGAGAGGCAATTGCTGCAGGCGCTTTAAATTCTCTTTAAAATCTTCCGATTCCTTTTCTGAGTAGCGCACCAGTTTTACATCAATGCGCGCATAATCATGTTGGTGCAGCAAACGTGCAATGGCCAAACCATCGCCGCCGTTGTTACCAGTACCACAGTAAATGCTTATGCTTTGCCCTCTATCAGGGAAATGATTGATAAACCATGTAACAAAGGCCTTGGATGCCCTTTCCATCAAATTAATGGATGAGATAGGTTCGTTAGTTATGGTGTAAGCATCCGCTTCACGAATTTGGGCAGCAGTTAATAATGGTACCATACTTATAGAATGGGATTGTAGTTAGTTTGTTTGCTATACTTAAATGGCGATCATCTTATTCCTGTAACGAATAATAATTTTCTGTTTTAGAAAATTACTCACATGTTGTTAGCAACTAATTCTCATTATAATTAAACAAATAAATTACAACATCGTTCCTTATTTAACTAAATACAACAATTATGTCAGAAACTAATTCAGAAGAGCAGCACATTGAAAAAACAATTGATGCCTTAGAAAACAGCATCGAAAAGGAAAGCCAAACAGGTTCAACCGCCAGCATCAATAGCTGGATTAAAACGTTGACAGATCGCCCGGGTTACAAAACCATAGCACATGATCTGGAAAAGCTTAAAGAAGCTATTGCCGATAAAGATGGCAAAAAGGTTTACACCTTATTAGAAAAATTAGGTAACGAAACCGTGAAAGCAGCCGAAAAAGCTGAAGGTAAAGAAAATGCCGCTATTAAAAAGTTAGGCAAAACTCTTTTAAAAGGTTCTAAATTTATTGAGAAGTTAGTAGGTAAAGACGAAGAAAAGTAGTTATTACACTATTGCAAAAAAGAGAGGCTATTCGATAAGAAAGCCTCTCTTTTTGTTTGATGGAGTTAGATATGCATTTCCTTGGCTAAAAACACGCCGGTAAAACTTTCTTTCACCTTGCATAAGCCTTCGGGAGTACCTTTGTAAAGGATGTTACCACCACCCGATCCTCCTTCGGGACCCAGATCTATAACATGGTCAACCACTTTAATAACATCGAGGTTGTGCTCAATTACCAAAACGGTATTGCCTTTATCCACTAACTGATGCAACACGCCTAAGAGTACATTAATATCTTCAAAGTGCAAGCCGGTAGTTGGTTCATCTAATATATAGAAGGTGTTACCGGTATCTTTTTTGGAAAGTTCGGTAGAGAGTTTAACCCGCTGTGCTTCACCGCCCGATAGGGTTAATGATGATTGCCCAAGTGTGATGTAGCCTAAACCCACATCGTTCAATGTTTTTACCTTACGGTGGATAGATGGCATGTTTTCGAAAAACACGGTGGCGTCTTCAATGCTCATATCCAATACATCGCTGATAGATTTGCCACGGTAGCGCACTTCCAGCGTTTCCCGGTTGTAGCGTTTGCCTCCGCATTCTTCGCAAGGTACCTGAACATCGGGCAAAAAGTTCATTTCTATTACTTTTTGTCCGGCACCCTGGCAGGTTTCGCAACGGCCGCCTTTAACGTTGAACGAAAAACGACCCGGTTTGTATCCCCTGATCTTTGACTCGGGCAGTTGCACATACAACGCACGAATATCAGAGAACACTCCTGTATAAGTAGCCGGGTTTGAACGCGGCGTACGACCAATAGGCGTTTGGTCAATCTCAATTACTTTATCAATATTTTCAAGTCCCTCGATCTTATCATAAGCCAAAGGCACTTTTTTAGCACGGAAGAAATGATGGTTTAGAATAGGGTACAGCGTTTCGGTGATCAAACTCGATTTACCACTGCCCGATACGCCGGTTATCCCGATCAGTTTTCCCAAGGGAAACTGTACGGTGACTTTCTTTAAATTATGGCCGGTAGCTTTCTTTAAGGTAAGTACCTTGCCGTTCCCTTCTCTTCGCTTTTTGGGTACCGCAATTTCACGGCTGCCATTCAGGTAAGAGGTGGTAAGCGTATTCACTTCCATCAATTGGGCAGGTGTACCTTCGGCAACTATTGTACCGCCGTGTACACCGGCAGCCGGACCCATGTCAATTACATAGTCAGCCTCTAAAATCATATCCTTATCATGCTCTACCACTAAAACGGTATTGCCTAAATCGCGCAGTTTTTTAAGGGCTTTAATCAGGCGGTCGTTATCACGTTGGTGCAAACCAATGCTCGGCTCATCCAAGATGTACATTACGTTCATCAACTGCGAGCCTATTTGCGTAGCTAACCGGATCCGTTGCGCCTCTCCACCCGATAAGGTACGCGCGGTACGGTCGAGCGTTAAATAGCTCAAACCAACATCCAACAGGAAAACGATACGCGCACGGATCTCTTTCAGGATCTCCTTGGCAATCACGTTCTGGCGTTCACCTAAGCGATCTTCCAGGTTCTCAAAAAACTCCTGCAGGGTTTTAATATCCATACTGGCCAGTTCAAAGATGCTTTTCTCGTCTATTTTAAAGTGAAGAGACTCTTTCTTTAAACGGGCACCTTCGCAAACCGGGCAGGTTTTCAGCACGCGGTAAGCTTCCAGGTCATCACTTACACCTTCACTTTTACGTTCCTGCTGTTCTTCCAGCATGCGGATAATACCATCGAACGTTACCTGGTATTTTTGCACATTCCATTTGTTGTACTCCACATCAACGGTAATAATTTCGTTCGAACCGTTCAAAATGATGTCCAGCGTTTCGCGCGGTAGTTTCTCTAACGGAACCGATAAGGAAAACTCATACTTTTTGGCCACTGCTTTCAGCACATGGAAGATCCATGTTTCGCGGTATTCGCCTATTGGGGCTAAACCACCACCGGTAATGCTCAGCTTAGGATTAGGGATTACCGATGCTTCATCTACTACAAAAATGTACCCTAAGCCGTCGCATTTATCGCACGCACCATAAGGCGAGTTAAACGAAAACGTGTTAGGTTGCGGTTCATCGTAAGAAATACCCGAAACCGGGTCCATTAAAAACTTACTGAAGTAGGATACATTGTTATCCTGATCGGCAATACGGATAATGCCTTTGGCCGTTTTTAAGGCCGCTTGTACTGACGTGTATAAACGCTTGCTATCCTTTTCGCTTACTACCAAACGGTCAACCACAATATCAATATCATGGATCTTGTAGCGATCTACCTGCATTTTAGGTTCCACATCTACAATAGCGCCATCCACATAAACCTTTAGGAAGCCCTGTTTACGGATCTGCTCAAAAAGTTCGCGGTAATGGCCTTTACGTCCTTTTACCACCGGCGCTAAAATGTTCACCGGTTGCCCGTCAAACTTTTCCATAATGGTGCGCAGAATCTGGTCTTCGCTCATGCGCTCCATTTTTTGGCCGCTTACGTACGAGTAGGCCTCGCCCGCACGGGCAAACAGCAAACGCATAAAATCGTAAATTTCGGTTATGGTACCTACGGTAGAGCGCGGATTTTTACTGGTGGTTTTTTGCTCAATGGCAATAACCGGACTCAGGCCAGATACCTTATCTACATCCGGCCGTTCCATACCCCCCATAAACTGGCGTGAGTAGGCCGAAAATGTTTCCATGTAACGGCGCTGCCCTTCAGCATAAATAGTATCAAATGCCAAAGATGATTTCCCGCTGCCGCTCAACCCGGTAATAACTACCAGTTGGTTACGCGGAAAAGAAACATCAATATTTTTTAAATTGTGTACCCGGGCTCCATACACTTCCACATTACGTTGCTCGCCAAGGTCAATTGTTTTTTCAGTCATATATTATATAAGCAACAAGTACTTAACTTGTAAAAAGCCGCTAAGTTTTCAGCAAGCTATAATTAACTCATAAAGAGGCGCAAATATACATAAAAGGCCGGCTTGCACAATGCAAGCCGGCCCAAATTGCTCCGTAAATACTAATTTTTTTAGTTGATAGCCACAACTTCGGTAGGCGTAACATTTGCCCACACGGTAGGATAGCCGTTTTCTACCGGCTTGTCTATCACTTCTTTCATGGCAACCAGCTTATATACATAGCGGCTGGTTTCGCGGTTTAAGTGCATATAAAAGTAATTACCTTTGTTTTGGCGGTTAATAGCTTTATGTACCCGTGGCGAACCCGCGTTATACGCGGCGGCGGCCAGTGTCCAGCTATCAAATTCATTATAAAGTTCTTTGATGTACTTGCAGGCGGCGATGGTTGATTTGCGCGTGTTTAAGCGCTCGTCTTTACCTTTGCCTACTTTAAGGCCGTACTCGCGGGCTGTACCCGGCATAAACTGCCATATACCGGCAGCGCCACGCGGCGAGCGTGCTGTTTTTTTGAAACCCGATTCCAGCAACGGAATGTATTTAAAATCTTCGGGGATACCGTAAAGCCGGAGTATGGGCTCTATTACAGGGAACCATTTACTGGCTTTTTCCTGTAATTCGTCGGTTTTTAAAACCTGATAACTATGCTTCCAGATAGAATTTCTGATCTTTCGGTTAACTTTTGCATTGTTGACTGGAACGTCTTCATCGGCAAAGTTTAAGTTTTCATTTGTACTATTTTTCCATGCAAAATAGTTAATAAAGGCACTACTGTTTTTCAACGGCTTCTTGTTCGGTACACTGTAAACAAAGAGCTTTGAAATGATAAACAGCACACAAATTACGGAGCACGTAACTAAGTGTTTTTTAATCATTCAATTTTATTTAGTTCAACAATACAGGTTTAGGTGTGTGGGCAAAGGTAGGCAAACAATCCACACAATCAAACACTTACGCTTGCTTAGTGTTTTGGCGATGTGGAAAACTTTTAAAAACAATGCGTTTAAAGCACATTGAAGCCCTATTTTGAATGTGGAAAATTTTTTTAATTATTGGTAAATTTTCGTACTTTTGACCTCTGCTTTTATAAGCGCATAACTAAAAAAACATGTTTAAAAAACAAGGGAACAGTCGCGACGACAAGTCCAACAATTCTTCCGGAAGGCGTACCGGCAGTGGCGATCAGCCACGTAACAGCTCTTCTCCACGCACCCGTAACGCAGGCTCAGGTTTTAAGAAATCAGACTCATCCGATTCTAAAAAGAGATACGGAAATGATGATGCATCAGGTGGTGATAAAAAGCCATTTTCTTCTTCGCGTAAATCCTCTTCGGGGGGCTTTAATGCCGAAGAAAAACCTAAAAGAAGTTTTGGTGGTGCATCGGCCGATAAAAAGCCTTTCTCATCAAGAGGTGCCAGTGGCGACCGTCCGTTTAAAAAGAGCTTCGAATCTCGTGGTGATAATACTAACCGCGATTTCAATAAAGAAAATTCATCGAGAGGAACCGGCAGCGACAGGCCTTTTAATAAGGACTCACGCGGCGGCGCCGATAAGCCATTTGGCCGTAGTGCCGGATCGCGCGGTGGCAGCAGTGCCGATAAACCTTTCAGTAAGTTTTCACCACGTAGCGCGGAGGATAAACCACGCAATCGTCGTCCGCCTGAAACTAATAACGTACCTAACCCCAATGCCGATAAGTCATATAAAAAGAATGACAGCTTTGGCGGCGAAAAACGCAGGACCCACAAGCCACGCAATATAGATAATGCCGAAGGTGGCGAAGAAAGAAAACCATATAGCAAGGCATTAGGCAGCAGCCGTACCTGGGATAACCGTACCGACGAAGAAAAGGCCGCACCAAAACGCGACCGTAGTGAGTTTGAAGAAGAACGCCCTACCCGTGTAATCAGAGGCCGTAATAAAAAGGCGGTTGAAAAGGTTGACGATCACCTCATTCGTTTAAATCGTTACATAGCTAACGCCGGTATTTGCTCGCGCCGTAAGGCCGATGAGCTGATTGCTGCCGGTGTGGTTTCGGTTAATGGTGAAGTAATTTCTGAACTGGGCCATAAAATTGACCCGAGTAAAGATGTGATCCGTTACAACGGCGAAACACTGAAACGCGAAAAAATGGTTTACGTGTTGCTGAACAAGCCTAAGGATTACATCACCACAACCGAAGATCCGCAGGAGCGCCGTACCATTATGGCACTGGTTGATAAAGCGAGCAAAGAACGTATTTACCCTGTTGGCCGTTTAGACCGTAACACAACCGGTTTAATACTCATGACCAACGATGGCGACTTGGCCGATAAGCTTTCGCACCCACGCAACAGCGTTACCAAACTTTACCAGGTTGAACTGGATAAGGCGTTAACACAAGGCGACTTAAATAAAATACAATACGGCCTGGAGCTGGAAGACGGTGTAATTAAGCCCGACTTGGTAGCTTATGTTACCGGCGGTACTAAACGTGAAATAGGCATACAAATCCATAGCGGTAAAAACCGCATTGTTCGTCGTATTTTTGAACACTTAGGTTACGATGTGGTAAAACTTGACCGTACCATTTATGCAGGCTTAACTAAAAAAGACCTGCCCCGCGGCCGCTGGAGATACCTTGACGAAAAAGAGGTAATTCAGTTGAAGCATCTGGTGCAGGTGAATAAAGCTTAATGCACCCTCGGAAGTTCCGAGTCTATAGATATTAGATGTCATTTCGGCGGTAGGAGAAATCCGGGCGTTTGAAATGACATTTTTTTTTGGGGCTTATAATAATAAATGATTGCCATTTCGAACGATAGTGAGAAACCTTTCTCTAATGATAAATTAGTGATGTTTTCACTTTAGTTTGTGCTAATAAACGCGGTCCGTCTGCTCTTGGCCGCAGAGGCCCATTACTTTTGTCATAGCCACAAAAGTAACAAAAAGGCCTATTGATGGCAATCCCTGCCTTTGCCCACAAGGCCAACTCCCGGCCGGGTGCCATCAATGCCCCACGCTTTTTTTAAACACCGGCATCCCACATGCAAAGTAGCCTGCCTAAGTTGTTACGCGTTCACCTTTATGATGGGATGCTGATATTCATCGGCATGACGGGAGGATTTTTCTCTCTCTTTTGGAGGGGCCGGGATAGAGTTCTTCGTCATCTTCCAGCTTCGGGCGAAAGCGGGGCAGCACAAGGTAGCCTGTGCGGCTGGAAAGGGCCTTTTAGATTTTGCCTAATAAAAAAGCTAAGCGGCAAGCATGCAAATGGCAAAATATAAACAGACCTTGGTGCTGCCCGGCTTTGCAGGGTAAAGGCCTTGTGCGAAAAGCATAGGGAGGTGACTTGAATTTTTGCTTCTTTTGTTTCAAGACAAAAGAAGTAGCCCTCCGCGGCAATGAGCGGACAAAGTAAGTTTATAAGCACTGACCCAACTTCAAAACGCACAATCCATAAGTCGCTTCCATGGCAATAGAGAAAAAACACCGTAAGCCTATTTAAGCCCTCCCTTCCGGGGAGGGTTTGGGAGGGGCTTCTTTTTTATTACCTTGCGTTCTTCTAAATACAAAATTAATGAAGAAGTTATTGTTTTTATTAAGCATGTTACCAGCCATGCTTAACGCCCAGCCCAAACCACCTTCTACCTACGATCTGCTGATTGGCACTTATACTCAAAATGGCAGCGAGGGCATCTACGTATATCGTTTCTATACCGAAAGCGGTCGTCTGGCTTATTTAAACCGCACCACGGGTATCGATAACCCTTCGTATTTGTGTGTATCTAAAAACGGCAAATTCGTATATTCGGTTAACGAGGTGGGCGACGACCGCAAGGGTAGCGTAACCGCATTTACATTCGAACCTAAAGTGGGTACCATTAACCCTATTAATAAGCAGGTTTCGGGTGCGGGGCCGTGCTACATTTCGGTTGATAAAGATCAAAAGCATGTGTTTACGGCTAATTATGCTGGTGGCAGCATGTACGTTTTCCCGGTTAATAAGGATGGTTCATTAAGTCCTGCCTCTCAAATTTTGCAGGACAAACCCGAAGGCTTGGGTACCGACAGAGCACGTCAGGATAAACCTCACGTACACACGGCTATGCTATCTCCGGATGAAAAGCATTTGATCTATACCGATTTGGGTACCGACAGGCTCAATATTTACAAATATAAATCATCGCAGCCGCAGCCACTTACACCCGCCACGCCCGATTTTGTAAAGATTACGCCGGGCGATGGTCCGCGACATATTGAGTTTAGTACCAACCGCAAATACCTTTATGCTATTACTGAAATGGGCGGTAACATTATTTCCTATAATTACAATAACGGACAGCCTAAGCAAATTCAAACCATTAGCATGCTATCAGATGGATCCAAGCAAAAAGCCGGTGGCGCCGATATACATGTATCGCCCGATGGCTTGTTCTTGTACGCCAGCAACCGTGGCGATGCCAACGAAATTATAGTGTATGCCATAAACCAGGAAACCGGCCTGCTAACGTTTATTGAACGCCAAAGCAGCCGTGGCAATCATCCCCGTAATTTTACGATTGACACAAGCGGCTCATTCCTGCTGGTGGCTAATCAAAAGAGCAATAATATTGTGGTGTTTAAAATTAACCGGACTACAGGCAAGCTCACTTTAGTGCGCATTAATACCGAGGTAGATAGCCCAACCTGTTTGAAGTTTACAGCAGCGGAGTAATATACTTCAAGAAGCTACCTAGTTTTTAAAGGAATTTTTGCTTGTATAACAGGATCATTGATGAAAGAAGAATTTCACTTTGATAAGGTGCAACTGTTTAATACGTTTACTATCATAGGTTACGTGTTATTAGTAGGTCTTTGTTTTGGTGCGCCGTATATCATTTCAATTATATTTCATGTTCACCTTTTTTGGCTTTTCAATTTGCGCTTGTGGGCCGGCATCGTAATATTCAGTTGTATAGCATTAGCCAACCGGTTTTTGAACCGAAACATTACCATTAGTTTTGATGACACTTATATATATATTCAGATCAACGAAAAGCAACTGAAGTTTTTGAAAGAAGAGATTACAGGCTTTTACAGCTATAATTATAGCGAGGAGCGGCAATCGGCTGTGGAGTTTAGTTTCCACTTTAACAACGGCAAAAAAATCAGCTTTAGTGATGGCAATTATCAACCATCGAAGTTTGATGAAAGCAAGTATGCAATGCTTAAAAACTTCGTGCAAACCATGGAAAAAGAGTTTGGCTTTAAATCTTTATTAACCTACAAAAACTGGTTCCATAAAAGAAGACACCGGGTTTGGTATAGTACTGATGGTATTTTGTTAAAATGATTTTAATGATGCGGCTATAAAACCGTAGTTAAACTAAAAACGCCGGCGTTGATGCAACGCCGGCGTTTTTTATTAAAGCTTTTTAATATCTTATTGCTTGTTGAACGTATATACCACATAGCCTGTACTGCTACCAATAGCAACCGGGGTTTTTAATACCATGCTGTTACCATCGTTACTTTCAATTAATAACTGGTAACCTTGTTGTACATTTTTGGCTTTATCGCCTTCAAATATCTTTTTAAACTGGAACATTTGTCCGTTAGCACCATTGTTATTAACAGACCAGAAAATAGTTTGCGACGGGCCGCTGTTCAGTGTATACATACCGTTACCGCTATTAGTCAGTTTCCAGGTACTTCCTACAAATGCAGACGGGCGGGCTTCATCAAACACGTTTGAAACTGCGCTTTCAATTAATCCCTGGTAGCTTACATTAGTTACGGTCCAGGTACCGGTAAATTTACCACGACCTACGTTAGAAACGCCTGTTGCGGCATTTTGAGTTGAACATGAAACAGCTGTAAGGCCAATTACCACGGCCATTAAAATAACTTCGAGTATCCTTTTCATATAATTTGAATGTGTTTTGAACTTATTATACACAAATCATGCCTGCTTGTTTGTGGTATGGGCAAGTTAGTTCAGCTAAGCGTTAAACACGTTTGCTATTGGCTATCACTTCCAAATAAAAATTCTCATACTCAGGCAAAATATTAGCCAGGTCAAATTTACGGGCGTGTGTAAGGGCGTTTTCTTTAAACTGGTTCAACCGGTCGTCGTCCTGCAGCATATAAATGGCACGCTCGGCCATGCCTTCAACATCACCAACATCTCTCAGATAACCGGTATAACCTTCTTCATTAAGCTCGGGCAAGCCACCGGCATTACTGCTGATAACCGGTACCCGGCAAGCCATGGCTTCCAACGCTGCTAAACCAAAGCTTTCAGAAACTGAAGGCATTAAAAATAAATCGGATACCGACATGATCTCTTCCACTGCATCCTGCTTACCTAAAAAGCGTACGCTGTGGCTTACGCCTAAATCGCGGGCCAGTTGTTCGCACTCGGGGCGGTCTTCACCATCACCCACCATCAATAATTTAGAAGGCAAAACTGCATTAACCCTCGCAAAAATGCGGATTACATCGGGCGTGCGCTTTACCTTTCTGAAATTAGAGGTATGGACCAGGATCTTTTCTCCTTCGGGCGCTATGGCTTTTTTAAAGTGGCCTTTGGGGCTATGGCTAAAACGACGGAGATCAATGAAGTTGGTTATCACCTTAATGTCTTTCTCTATCTCAAATAAACGGTAAGTATCCTTACGCAAATGTTCGGATACGGAGGTAACGCCATCGCTTTGGTTAATTGAGAAGGTAACTACCGGCTTGTAAGTACGATCGTTACCTACCAGGGTAATATCGGTACCATGCAGGGTAGTAATTACCGGGATATGGATGCCATAAGTAGCCAGGATTTGCTTGGCCATAAACGCTGCCGAAGCATGCGGAATAGCGTAGTGCACGTGCAGTATATCCAATTTTTCGAAACGGACCACATCAACCAAACGGCTGGCCAGTGCCAGTTCATAGGGTGGGTACTCAAACAAAGGGTACTTGCTTACGGCTACCTCATGGTAAAAAAGGTTTTCAGAAAAAAAATCGAGCCTTACGGGCTGATTGTAGGTAACAAAATGCACCTGATGACCGCGGTCGGCCAGGGCTTTACCCAGTTCGGTGGCCACAACGCCGCTACCGCCAAAGGTTGGATAACATACTATTCCAATTTTCATTAAAACAAGATAATGCTTAAGTGTAATGAGCTTACCCAACAGCATTTTAACCTGCAAGTTGTACAGATGTTACGGGGTAGTTCCATGCCGCAAGTTTAACAGCAATTTATGGCAAATGTGTTAAGCGTGTGTAAAGATTGTGTAGTTAGTATGAATGCAGTTCAGGAACACTTTTTTACTCCCCCCGACTCTTGACTTATCGACTCATGGACTCTTCCTACTTCCTTACTCTTTAAGCCTGTGTTATCCACCAGGTATTACCAAAGGCATCTTTAATTCCGGCACCAGTACCATAGTCCTGTTTGGTGGGTTCAATTATGCTGGTAGCACCATTATCCAACGCCTTTTGATAGGTAGCTTCACAATTGGCCACATAAATGAACAAACCTGCATTTTGTACAGGATATTCTTCGGTAGCATCAGTAAACATAATGGTGTTAGAACCTATTTGCAGTTCGGCATGCATATAGCGTGTGCCGTCGCGCATCACCTTCACTTTTTCGGTCGCACCAAAAACGGTTTGCATAAAAGCAAAAAACTTAGCTGCACCATTTACAATGAGGTATGGCATAATACGCTGGTAGCCTTGAGGGATGTTTAGTTCTTCCATATTTGCATCTATATTAACCATATGCGTAATAAGACATTACATACCCTTTGCCACGGCCTCATAAAACACATCCATTATGCGCGGACGAATGCGGCGGCTATTTAACAACTGCGAATCTTTAGGATATACCCTGTTGGAGAGGAAGATGTATACCAGCTTGCTTTTGGGGTCAACCCATACGCAGGTGCCGGTATAGCCGGTATGTCCATAAGTTTCGGGCGAAGCCATGTTTGATGGATAGTGCTTGCTCGTTACCGGGTCCCACCTGTCGAAACCTAAACCACGGCGGCTTACGTTAGATTGCCTGGCGGTAAACATGGCCACCGTTTCGGGTTTAATGTATTGCACACCACCGTAACTACCACCGTTAAGAACCATTTGATATAATATAGCTAAATCATTGGTGGAGGCAAACAAACCGGCATGACCCGATACTCCACCCACCAAAGCAGCACCCTGATCGTGCACGTAACCGGTTAATAGCGTATGCCGGAAATAAGTATCATTTTCGGTAGGTACAATTTGCTCTTTAGTGAAGCGGTTGCGAGGTAGAAACCCGGCGGTTTGCATACCCAGCGGATTGTAGAAGTTGTTTTGCACATACACATTAAGCGGCGTGGCTGTAACAGTTTCCACAATTTCCTTCATAAAGTACATGCTCAGATCGCTGTACACGTATTGTCCGCGGGTGCGCAAACCGGTGTTAAGCATTTGCGGCCACATTACATCACGGAAATAATCTTTGCGGATAAAATAGCCATCGGCTACTTTGGTAGGGTACATAGCCGATGAATCGGAACTATGGTCTGTCGGCTTAATACGATCCTGGAACGGAATGTATGGTATAAGACCTGCCTGGTGCAACATTAACTCGCGTACCTTTATGGTGTTTTTATTGGTGTTGCGCGCCAGGGCCACGTAGCTTCCCACGGTAGAATCTAAACCCAGTTTGCCTTGTTCTACCAGTTGCATCACCTCCATGGTAGTAGCCGATATTTTAGTGACCGAAGCAATGTCGAATATGTCGGTAATTTTATCGGGTTGGCTTTTATCGTACGTATGGTAGCCGTATGCCTTATTGAAGATCACCTTGCCGTCTTTGGCTATCAATACAGCAAAACCGGGTGTGGCCTGGTCGTTAATGGCTTCGCGGGCAATATTATCAATGGGCAATAACAGATTTTCGGCTTTAATGCCTACCGCTTCGGGCACGGTGTACTGCAAACGGGTTTGGGCGGTTGTAAACCCCGACCCGGCCACGTATTTAACCGATAAACTTTTGTCGAGTTTATGCGTAATGGCTACTCCTCCGAAAACGGACTGCGCCACGTAACCCGATGCTATGGGAGAAATGCGCGCACACCAAATAATAGGTGTACTTACCACATCCAGCTTATTCAGCGGAATACCGCTCCCCCAATAAGCAATTACCAGTTTTTTCAGCTTATCGTTCATGGTGATAAAGCTGAGTAATTGTACGTTGTTCAGGTCAATATCGGTCAGTTGCAAAATAACCGTATTGTACAATTTCAGGTCGTCGGTTAGCGCACCCATGGTTTTGTAGGCCAAACCATTGAAGCTTTTCACCTTGGTATACTTGTTCAACAGGCTATCAAAAACAGGCGCGTCGGTATGGGTGAAGCGTACACTGGCTACGGTACTTTTATCCAGTTGTTGCAGGGGAATAATATTTTGCTCATTGTTCAGCAAAACGGTTGATTGCCCGCTCAGGTTTTCTTCAGTTACGTAATTAGTGCCGGTTAGGGCAGGCGGCGGCGGGTTTTGGGCACAGGCGGTGTTTAATAATACAAAGCCCGATATTACGGCTATAAACCAGCTACACTTATTTCTTTTCATATACTTTTTCGCCGTTTACAAAGGTCTTTAACACTTTAATGAGGGGAAGGTCGGCACCTTTAGCCTTCATAATATCTTTATCCAGTATTACAAAATCGGCATATTTGCCTACTTCTATACTGCCTTTTTCTTTTTCTTCAAAATTTGATCGGGCAGCCCAAATGGTCATGCCGCGTAAAGCTTCTATCCTATTCAGCGCGTTTTCCTTTTGAAAGCCTGCAGCCGGAAAACCCTTCATATCCTTACGCTCGGTAGCCGAATAAAAGGTATACAAAGGGTTAATATCTTCCACCGGGAAATCAGTACCTAAAGGCAGCCAGCCGTTCTGTTTCAACAATTGTTGGTAAGCGTAGGCTGTTTTTAAACGCTGGGCACCCAGGCGGTCGCCGGCCCAATACATATCCGACGTGGCATGCGTGGGTTGTACCGATGGGATAATACTGTTCTCGCCAAAATATTTCAGGTCGGCCGGATCAACTATCTGCGCATGTTCTATGCGCCAGCGGCGGTCGTTCTTCCCTTTTAGGGCGTTAGCATATATTTTCAGGATGGTGCGGTTGGCCGAATCGCCAATGGCATGGGTACACATTTGAAAACCCTTAGCGGCTATACGCTGCGCCACATCCTCAAAATGTTTTTGACTGCTTAGTAAAAACCCTTTCCAGCCTTTTTGGTCATGATAATCTTGCAGTAAACAAGCCCCGCGCGAACCCAAGGCCCCATCGGCATATACCTTAAACGAGCGCACATTAAGGCCTGGTGTTTTATACACGCCACGTTTAAACAGGTAACTAATGTTCTCTTCATTGTCCGACAGCATTACATACATGCGCATTTTTAATGCTTTTTTGTGCTGCAGTTCGGCAATGGTGTTTACCATGGGGTAGTCCAGTCCGCAATCATCAACCGTGGTTAAACCAACGGCAAAACAGTTTTTTTGCGCACCCATTAAACCGGCCTGTACTTGTTGTTCAGATGGTTCGGGTATTTTATGCGTTACCAAATCCACCGCATTATCAATCAGTATCCCGGTTAGCTGGTTGTTAATGGTTTGCACCTCGCCGCCATCCAGCTTTTGCCCGGCTTTTACCCCGGCAATATTTAAGGCAGCCTGGTTAACAATTGCGGCATGACCATCTACACGGGTCAGTATTACCGGCCTCACCGGGAACAACGAATCCAATTTACCTTTGGTGGGGAACTGCTTGGTAGCCCAATCGTTTTGGTCCCATCCCCGGCCTATGATCCAGCCGTCCTCGTTACGTACAGCATAGGCCTGTACCGAATCGACTATTTGATCCCAGCTTTTGGTACCCTCCAAATGTACTTCCTGCAAACTTAAACCGTAGCGGTAAAAATGCGTATGTGCGTCAATAAAGCCCGGGTATACCGCTTTACCGTTGGCATCTACCACCTCGCGGGCTAAGTAAATTTTTTCCAGGCTGTCGGCTTTACCAACAGCCACTATTTTACCGCCGTTAACCACAAAAGCTTCGGCAGTGCTAAAATTACTATCAACCGTATATACCAGCGCGTTTTTAACCAGCATATCGGCATTATATTCCTTTTGTTTACAAGCGGCAAAGAGTAGAAGGATGAGCGCGGGCCACAAATTTTTCATATCGTATCAAAAGCCCCTCCCCAGCCCTCACCATAGGAGAGGGAATTAATTTAAATGCTTAAAAGCCCTCCTTCCCGGGGAGGGTTTGGGAGGGGCCGCTTTTATTAACAACGTTTCAAAGGTAAAGTTATGCCATCAAATATTTAATTTAGCCGCTGAAATTGGAGGGGATTTTTTAATGTCGGATATAATACAGCTTTTACCGGATGCCGTTGCTAACCAGATTGCCGCCGGTGAAGTGGTGCAACGCCCGGCTTCGGCGGTAAAAGAACTGGTGGAGAATGCGATTGACTCGGGTGCAGATAAGATACAATTACTCTTAAAAGATTCGGGCAAGGCGCTAATACAGGTGATAGACAATGGCTGCGGCATGAGCGGCACCGATGCCCGCATGTGCTTTGAGCGCCATGCCACTTCAAAGATCCGTAAGGCCGAAGACCTCTTTGCTATCCGTACCATGGGGTTCCGTGGAGAGGCCATGGCCTCTATTGCCGCTATTGCCCAGGTAGAAATGAAAACCCGCCGTCATGAGGATGAATTGGGTACTTACATTTGCATTGAAGGTTCGGAAGTAATAAGCCAGGAAGCTTGTGCTACCAGCGCAGGTACCTCTATATCGGTTAAAAACCTTTTTTATAATACCCCTGCACGGCGTAACTTTTTAAAAAGTAACCCGGTTGAGCTACGCCATATTATAGATGAGTTTCAGCGGGTGGCACTGGCCCATCCCGAAATATTTTTCACCATGCACCACGATGGGCAGGAGGTTTACCACCTGCCGGCCTCGCAACTGAAGCAGCGCATTGTGCATTTGTTTGGTAATAATTACAACCAGCGTTTAGTTCCGGTTGAGGAAGATACCACCATTATTAACTTGCGGGGATTTGTAGGCAAGCCCGAGTTTGCCCGCCGTACCCGTGGCGAACAGTTCTTTTTTGTAAATAACCGTTTCATCAGGGATAATTACCTGAATCACGCAGTGATGATTGCCTTTGAAGAGCTATTGCCCGAAGACACTTACCCGCTTTATGTGCTTTATATTGATATAGATCCGAGTAAGATAGACATCAACGTGCATCCTACCAAAACGGAGATCAAGTACCAGGATGAAAAGGCCATTTATGCCATTATCCGTTCGGCGGTAAAACGTTCTTTGGGCAGGTATAACATTACCCCTTCGCTCGATTTTGACCAGGAGAACAGCATTGAACATTTAATTACGGCCAAGCCGCTGGAAGAGATCACTCCGCCGAGCATTAGCTTTAACCCTAACTTTAATCCTTTTGACCCGGTAGAGAAACCTGCCCCGCGCGAAAGCAGCTATCAAAACAGCCATAACCCGTACAAAGGGGGCATGACGCAAAATTGGGAAACGCTGTACGAGATAAGTAAAAAAGACGAACAGCAACAGCAGGAGATACTGCCCGATGACAGCTTTGAAATCAATAACCAAACGGTAAGCAAATCGAGCGAGCGGCAATTGTTCCAAATTCAAAACAAGTACATCCTGTCGCAAATCAAATCGGGCTTTATGCTCATTAGCCAGCAGGCTGCGCATGAGCGTATTTTGTACGAACGTTATTTATTGCAGCTTCAAAACCATTCGGGCACCAGCCAGCAGAGTTTATTCCCGCAAACGGTGACCTTAAACAGCAGCGACTTCACTCTATTAAGAGAGTTACTGCCTGATATTAAAGCTTTGGGTTTCGACATACGCGAATTTGGCAAAAACACCGTTGTTGTAGATGGTATACCGGCCGATGTAAACCCGGCCAGCGAGCACCAGTTACTGGAGCATTTGCTGGAAGGCTTTAAAAACAATATGGCTATCCTCAAGTTAGACAAACGCGATACTTTAGCCCGCACTTTAGCCCGCAATGCCGCCACCAAAGCCGGAACCAAACTCACGTTAGAAGAAATGAACTTACTGATAGATCAGCTTTTTGCCTGCCAGCTACCCAACATTGCGCTGAATGGCAAGCCGGTGATCAGTACCTTTACCATGAACGAACTGGCCGACCGGTTTGAGAAATAAAACGGATAATAGAGTTAAGAGTATAGAATTAAGAATATAGATATTTAAATGCAAAGCCCTTTTAGTAACCTTACACCAGTAGTAAAAAACCTACTGATCATTAATGTAATATTTTTTATTGCCACCTGGGTACTGCAAAGCAGCGGCATAAGTTTGGTAAGGTGGCTATCGGCCTTTTATCCGGCATCGCCATTGTTTAAGCCATGGCAAATTGTTACTTACATGTTTATGCATGCCAACATAGGGCATATATTTTCGAACATGCTGGGCTTGCTGTTTATGGGGCCGATAGTTGAACAAACGTTTGGCTCTAAACGCTTTTTCAACTATTACTTTTTTACCGGCATAGGTGCTTTAGTTTTACACTTTGTGGTACAGGCTATTGAACTGCACCAGGCTACCGGCTTGTTTTATGTGAACATTGATACTTTTGCGCCTCAAAATGCGCATCAGTTACAGGTGGTACAATCTGTTTTAAGCGAACCTATTCTGGGCGCATCGGGCGCGGTGTTTGGGGTGCTTATGGCCATCTTTTTATTTTACCCCGATCTGGAATTTATTTTATTTCCCATTCCAATTCCTGTAAAAGTTAAGTACTTTGTACCAGTGTACGTGTTGTACGAATTGTTTAGCGGCGTAATGCCCACACAGGGCGATTCGGTAGCGCATTTTGCACATTTAGGCGGCGCATTGTTTGGTTTTATTTTAATAAAGATATGGGGCTTTAAAAAGCCAAACAATTTTTATTAACTTATGTAAGTTATGTTATAAATAGTTTTTCATTTTATGAATTCCATCTGGCAAGATATAAGGTACAAGTTTCTGCAATCGGGCAGTCGCATTAACCTGCTTATTGGCATTAATGTGCTTGTATTTTTACTGATCAATATACCGGCAATTCTTTTGCGCCTGATGGGCAACAACATGCTCGATTCGTTTGCGAACGAATACATTGCACTCCCTGCATACCTGCCAACTTTGTTAACTCATTTTTGGACTCCGGTTACTTACATGTTTATGCATGCCGATATTTTTCACATCCTGTTTAATATGCTCTGGCTGTTTTGGATGGGACAAATATTTGAGGAATATTTAGGTAATAAGCGTTTACTGGGCTTATATATAATGGGCGGACTGGCCGGAGCTGCTTTTTACATTTTAAGTTTCAACATATTCCCTCTTTTTGCCGGTGTTTTGCCCGGCGCTACCGTAGTTGGAGCATCGGCCAGCGTTATGGCTATTGTGGTGGCTACTGCTACCCTGCTGCCCAACTATACCATTTACCTCATGTTTTTAGGACCGGTTAAGTTAAAATGGATAGCCGTATTTTATGTAGTGATTGACTTTTTGAGCATTACCGGCCCTAACGCCGGTGGCGAACTTGCCCACCTGGGTGGTGCACTTTTAGGCTTTTTATACATTAAGGCGCTTAATCGCGGGCAAGATTGGGGCCGCTCTGTTGATAATGTGTTTACACAGCGCCCTAAGGTTAAAGTAGCCACTCAAAACAAAACCTATCAGCAGCCAAGTGTTTCTACTCCACGCCAGGAAGAAATTGACCACATATTGGATAAAATATCGCAAAGCGGTTACGATAGCCTGAATAAGCACGAAAAGGAAGTACTGTTCCGGGCAAGCAAACATGAAGGTTAATAAGAAAAAACAACTCAATTTTCTTGATAAATTATTCTTGTGGATAAGCTTTCTGTTTGGCATATCGCTGCTCATCAGTTACCTGGCACCAGTTACCGATCCGCGTAGTTTTTGGCCTATCGCATTTTTCGGGCTTGCCTATCCACCGCTTTTACTGGTAAATCTTATTCTTGCAGTTTATTGGTTATTGCGCCGAAGCCGGTATATTTTGGTTCCCTTGCTTTGCATTTTGGCTGGCTGGGGTATATTAAGAGATAACTTAGGATTTCGTTATTCCCAATCGGTAACCGAAGCTGTTGAACCCAACAGTTCGTTACTGCTCATGACTTATAACGCGCACTCGTTTAAACGCTATGGTGCCAATAACGACTCTACTACCAAGCACCAGATCCTGACGCTTATTAATGACGAGCAACCCGAAATAATTGGCATCCAAGAGTTTTATACCCGCAAAAAAGGGAAGTATGCGCTTGTAGATTCCATGAAAAAAATAATGGGAACTACTTTCTATTATTTTGAGCCATTCAATTTCAAGAAAGCTAACGAGGCAATGGGCATAGCTGTGTTTTCAAAATACCCTATAATTAACAAAGGCATCATCATGCTATCAAATGCTGGCAGCGGCAACCAGTGTATTTATGTTGATGTAAAAAAGAATAATCAAATATTTCGCTTTTACAGCATTCACCTGCAGTCTATTCGTTTTGGTCCTGATGATTATGATTATCTGGCCAAGGTGTCAAAGCAAGGTGATGCTGATATTACCTCTGCCAAACGTATAGGTGGTAAATTAAAAAGGGCCTTTATGAAACGCAGCGAACAGGTTTTTAAGATAAAGGACCATGCTAAAAAGTGCCCATACCCTTACGTTATAGCGGGTGACTTTAATGACACGCCTTCGTCTTACGCTGTAAATCAAATGGCCAAAGGCTTAAAAAATGCTTTTCGCGAAAAGGGTTCCGGCTTTGCCCGTACTTACAACGGTAGTTTCCCTAACTACCAGATAGATTATATTATGGCCAGCCCTAACATTGATGTGGCCAGTTATCATATCGTTCAAAAGAAACTGTCCGATCACTACCCGGTTTGTAGTAAGTTATTGCTGAAGTAAAAGCGTTCACGCAAGTGTTCACAAACCGTTCAAAAAGCGTTCACGCGTGAACACTTTTCGGCTGATTTCGCGCAAATCTCACCTCTCTCTTCAATCACAAAAACCTATTTAAATGTAAGAAAATGCAACTTTTTGCAATTTAATGCGCAAAAAATAATACATCCGGCGTGAACACTTTGTCTCATTTTTTTATATTGGATGGTTAGGTGTTTATAGTTATTACTACCGCGCCTTTTCTTTTCTGCGCAGTACCATTTTTTTGACCCCCGCTTTATACAGTGTTATTACAAAAAACCATCAGCCTTAATTAAAAATTGTAAGTTTGCGCACATGAAACAAAATGTATTTGTTTACAATACTTTAACCCGTACCAAAGAAGAATTTATACCGCTTGATGCCCCTTATGTAGGCATGTATGTGTGTGGCCCAACCGTTTACAGCGATGCCCATTTGGGTAACGCGCGTACCTATATATCTTTCGATCTGATTTTCCGTTACCTTACCCACCTGGGTTATAAGGTACGTTATGTGCGTAATATTACCGATGCCGGCCACCTGGAAGGTGATGCCGACGAGGGTGAAGATAAGATCTCCAAAAAAGCAAAACTTGCCAAGCTGGAGCCCATGGAAATTGTGCAAAAGTACAGCACCGGCTTTCATGATGTAATGCGCACCTTTAATGTGCTGCCTCCGAGCATTGAGCCTACCGCAACCGGCCATATTATTGAGCAGATTGAGTTAGTTAAGATCATGCTCGAAAAAAGCTACGCTTATGAGGTTGATGGTTCAGTATACTTTGACGTAGAGAAATATAACACAATACAAGATTACAGCATCTTAAGCGGCCGCCATCTTGAAGATCTTCTCACTAACACCCGTACACTTGGCGGTCAGGACGAAAAGCGCGGCAAACTTGACTTCGCCTTGTGGATTAAAGCCAAGCCAGAGCACTTAATGAAATGGCCTTCACCCTGGAGCGTAGGTTTCCCAGGCTGGCATTTGGAGTGCTCGGCCATGAGCCATAAGTACTTAGGCGAGCAGTTTGATATTCACGGCGGTGGCTTAGACTTGATCCCTACGCACCACACCAATGAAGTAGCGCAAAATGTGGCTTGCTATGGTAAAAGCCCGGCTAAGTACTGGGTGCATACCAATATGCTGACGGTTAACGGGCAAAAAATGTCGAAATCGTTAGGTAATAGCTTTTTACCGCACGAACTTTTTAGCGGCGATAACCAAATCCTTAATAAAGGGTACAGCCCCATGACCGTGCGCTTTTTTATGCTACAGGCTCACTACCGCAGCACGCTAGATTTTAGCAACGACGCTATGGAGGCATCCGAAAAAGGCTTTAAACGCCTGATGAACGCTTGTACCCTGCTCGACAGCTTGAAAGCATCAGCTGCAACTGAGGTAGAGATACAACCCCTGCTTAGCCGTTGCTACGAGGCACTGAACGATGATTTTAATAGTCCCATTTTAATTGCCGAACTATTTGAGGCGTCGCGCATCATCAATTCGGTGCATGACAATAAGCTTAAAATTGACGAAGCAAACCTGGAATTACTTAAAACGGTGATTAACACCTTTGTAACCAACATCCTGGGTTTGAAAAATGAGCAGTCCAGCAGCGATGAGCTACCGCAGGTATTAGATTTTGTGGTTAACCTGCGTAACGAAGCAAAAACCAACCGCGATTACGCAACATCCGATAAAATACGTGATGGCTTGCAAAAAATAGGCTTCCAATTAAAAGACAGCAAAGAGGGCACCACCTGGAACAAAGTATAATTAAAGGGCCAGGGTGTTATAGTAATCAAATACCCTGGCCAAATCTTCGTCCTTTTTAAAGTTAACCGGGTTGGTTTTTACATAAGTTTGAAGCTGATCTTTTTTATCGGCCAGGACATTTAAAACACTATCCTTGCTTTTATTGAGCTTTTGCATTTTGCCATTTTTAAAAACATAATAAGCAGTTATATCCTGAAACTTCTTGGTTACAGTTGCATCATAGTTTTTAACTGCATTAATCGTTTTGCCACTGTACTTTAGTAATGCAGTTTTTCCATTACTTGATAACACTTCGTAATAGGTAGCCGCGGTTTGTTTGTCTATTTCAGGATAGCGGTTGGCATAAGTGGCTTGCACAGGTAATTTAACATTAAAACTTACAATGTCTTTTTCAAACTTCATCTCTTTATCCTCACTATCATATTTGAAGAGTAATACGTCATCAAGGAGATTGTAATTGAGCTTTAAGTTGTCATACACTTTACCATCTGCAGCAGTGGCAGTCCCTGGCATCCAAGTTTTATACAAAAATGGTGTGCCTTCTACATCGGTATATGACCCTGCTCTAATAATGTTGTTTTGCCCGTCCCTGAAATACTCAACACCTAATTCACCATTTTGGGCATTTGCAGTTGAAATAGTTAGGGCCGAAAACGAAACAAAAATTGCAAATAGTTTTTTAATCATAACTGTGAGGGTTTAGCATTATTATCAAAAAACAATTTAAGAATGATAATCCGTATTACAAACATTAAACTAACAAATACTTTGTTGTAAGTCAGTGCAGTAACTATTTATACCTTGTAGTTGCACAATAATATAATTCAAATTAAGTTAACCATTACAAGCACATTTGCATTTTAACTATACTACTATTTAAAAGTATTTTTATTTTGCGCCTTCAATCTAAATATGAAAATGAACAAAGCTATATTAGCTATAGCTGCTCTGAGCTGTTATGCTGTAACAGCCGTTGCACAAAAAAGCGCAACCGTACAAACTGTAATTAAAGCCGAAGACGAATTTGCAAAACTCTCTGCCCGCAAAGGAATGAAAGATGCATTTTTAGCTGTAACTGATGTAGAAGGTATTGTTTTTAAGCCCGATGCTGTTAAGATTACCGAATTTTACGGTCGCATTGATAAGCAGCCCGGAACCATGAACTGGACACCAAAGGTAGCACGCATATCGGCCAACGGCGATCTGGCCTTCACCGCCGGACCATACACCTACCAAAACGGCAAAGCCGATGAAGATAAGGTTTACGGCGATTATGTATCCCTGTGGCGCCTGGATGCAACATCCAATAAGCTGAAACTGCTGATGAACCTGGGCATACAGCATCCGCAAGGCGATAATGGGCAGGCTACCGACATTAAAGAACCCGATTCGGTTAACAAGGTAACTGCCAGTAAAGATCCATTTAATCCTAAAAAGATTATCTTAGATAACGACCGCCAGTTTAACCAGGGACTAAAAATTTCGACCATGGGCGCTTACAAAGAATTTTATGTACCGCAGGGCCGTTTGTATTTCCCTGGTTTTGAACCCATCACAGATAAGGAAAGCGCCATAAAGTTTGTGGCCAACCAGGCTATCGTTATATCGGGCGAAACACTTAATGCCGGCAGGGCCAGCAGTAATGATCTGGCTTATAGCTACGGCCGGGCACGCATTCAAAAAGGCAATATTGTAAGCAGTTATAACTATGTACGTATTTGGGAAATAGATGCCCAGCACCGCTGGAACGTAACACTTGAAATATTTTCGGCAATAGAAAACGAGTAAGTTTCAGTAAAACCCATTAATATTTAAGCCTGCCCCAAGCAGGCTTTTTTGTTGTTATACTCGGCCGGATATTAGTATTGAGGTAGAAAATTAATGTGAAGACTTAATATCTATATAATAAAAGGTAACTTATTGACAGCTAAGCAAAATATCAGCTACATTTGCTTTATATATATATGAAATTAGTAGCCGACCTTAATCCTGAAAATGAACTGAACCGAATACTTGCGCTATCAGAGTACAATTTAGATTATGATACCCTAAGTAGAAACTTTGAAGATCTAACCTTGCTTGCAGCACGCTTTACAGGTACCGAAATTTCTCTCATTAATTTGCTCGATAATTATACGCAATGGACGGTTGCCCAGCATGGGATTGCGTTAGACCACATGCCACGCGAGGAATCTGTTTGCCAATACACCATTAATGAAGAAATTGATTTTGAAGTACCCGACCTGAGCACAGATATACGTTTTAAACACTTAGACTACGTAGCAGGCGGAATTCAACTTAAGTATTATTACGGCGTACCTATAACCACCAGTAACGGTCACAATTTAGGTGCCTTGTGCGTTTTGCGTAAAACACACCACGAGCTGGAGCCAGAGAAAAAAGCATTGCTACGCATTATAGCACGCGAGGTAGTTAACCGCCTGAATACCTTTAAACAGGCAGAAGCATTTAAACTAACCATTAAACAACTAACTGATACCAAACGCATGTTGGCTCACGATATACGAGGCCCGCTAAGCGGTATTGTAGGCCTTTCGCAACTGGGTTGTGAAGAAGCCCGGGCTGGTGATGTAACCGAACTGCCCGACTATATGAAGTTAATTCATGAAAGCGGAACATCGGCCATCAATTTATTAGAGGATATTTTAAATGCCGAACTGGATGCCGCACAGCAACAGCCAGGCAATAACTATACCTTACATACACTTAAAGATAAAATGGTTGACCTCTTTACACTTCGTGCTTTAAAGAAGTCCATTTTATTTGCGGTAAACATTTCATTAGATACTGCTAACCATCCGTTTGCTAAGGGCCAACTTCTACAAATCATCGGCAACCTGGTATCAAACGCTATAAAATTCACACCCGAGGGCAGGCAAGTAATTGTAAATTTAGAATTAAAAACCCTGCCTTTGCCAAAGTTGTACATACAGGTAACCGATTCGGGCGTGGGTATGGAACCAGCTCAGGTTACAGCCTTACTGGAAGGTTCGGGCCAGTCAACCACAGGTACCGATGGTGAAACGGGCTACGGCATAGGACTAACACTGGTGAAGCAAATCATTGATAAAATGCATGGTTCCATGTCTATAGATTCGGTTAGAGGCAGTGGTACCACGTTTCATGTGATGTTGCCTTTGTAATTTGTAACATTTCGGTTTTTGCTTTCTCTAACGTTAAATTAGTGGAAATATACTTTGTATATTTCACCAAAATGCAAATAATGTTATGAGTGAGGTTCCTTTAATACAGATTCAAAACCTGTCTAAATCATACGGTTCAAAACTGGTGCTGAAAAATCTGTCGCTGGATATTTATCCCGGGCAGGTAATTGGCTACATAGGCCCAAATGGTGCCGGTAAATCAACCACGGTTAAGATCCTTACAGGGCTCATCCCCGATTTTGAAGGCGAAGTACTGGTTGATGGCATCAGCATGCAGCACGACCCGCAGGAAATTAAGAAACGCATCGGTTATGTGCCCGAAAACGCCGAACTCTATGATGTGCTTACTCCTATGGAGTACCTCGATTTTGTGGGCAAGTTGTACGATATGCCCGAAGACCAGTTGCACACCCGTGCCGGTAAACTGCTTACTGCGTTTGGCTTAGGCAATAATAAGGATGACCGCATGGACACCTTCTCGAAAGGGATGAAGCAAAAGGTGTTGCTTATATCGGGCATTATCCATAATCCGCAAATTATTATACTGGATGAACCGCTTTCGGGACTGGATGCCAACGCGGTGATTATGATCAAGGAATTAATTATGCGGCTATCGCAAGAGGGTAAAACTATATTTTACTGTTCGCACATGATGGATGTGGTAGAAAAGGTAAGCGACCGTATTTTATTGATTAACAAAGGGGAGATTATTGCCGACGGAACTTTTGAATCGTTAAAGCAAAGCCACGCCGATACCCTCGAACGCGTATTTGCCAAGCTAACCGGCCGCAACGAATCGGACAGTGAAACCGATGCCATTATTAATGCTTTTGACTAATAGCTGATTATTGATGGATAAATTATTACTTCGCCTGGTTAGTTTGCTTATGCCGGCGCTGCAAAAAACCGGCGTTGACACCAAACAGCTATATGAAATTTTAAAAGTTAAATTGCTGATGGACGGGCGAAGGCCTCATGCTATGTTTGCTGGCCGTCGTAAAGCTTCAACGGCTAACGGCAAAGCGTCGAATCCTATAATGGTATCGTTAGTTACGGTATTGATGGGCATATTTTTAGGCGTAGTTCTATTCTTGTTTAAAATGCCGCTGGTTGCACAAACCGTGTACTTCAGCATGTTTATGGTATTAATGGCGTTAACGCTCATTACCGATTTCACCAGTGTACTACTTGATGTTCGCGATCAGTATATCTTGCTGCCCCGCCCGGTTAATGACCGTACTTTAGCCTTATCGCGTATATTACACATTAGCATCTATGTTTTCAGGCTGGCATTTTTGCAGGGCCTGGCCGGTATAATTATTATAGGTTTTACCGATGGTTTACTGGCGGTTCCGTTGTTTGTGCTACAAATTATACAGGCAACGTTTCTGAGTATCCTGCTGGTTAACGTAGTATACTTAGTAATGATGAAACTGGTATCGCCACAAAAGTTTAAAGACATTATCAGCTATATTCAAATTGCTTTTTCTGTGTTGATTTTTGGTGCGTACTACCTTTTGCCCCGGCTAATTGATATGTCGGTATTGGCTAAAATTGATATTTTGCATTATACCGTATCTTACTTTTTACCACCTGTATGGATAGCAGCCATTAATGAGGTGCTGATACATCCCCCCCGCGCCACATTACTAACCAGTATTGCCGCCATCATTGGAGTAACCATCCCTTTGGCAGGCCTATGGCTGGTAGCTAGTGTACTTGCTCCGGGCTTTAATAAACAATTGGCTATAGCGGCCACTTCAGATGGTAACGTTAACAAACCTATAGCACCCGGATCGGTTAAAAAACCAAAGTTTAATTTGATCGGTCGCCTGGCCAACCTGGTAGCCTCTGATCCGGTTGAAAACGCCGGCTTTCGTATTACCTGGAAACTGGCTGCCCGCATACGCGAATTTAAAATTAAGGTGTACCCGGCTTTGGTGTATGTGCCCATATATTTCCTATATACAACACTGAGCGGAAAAGGCAATTTAGACCAGCGCATGTATAAAATACAACATTACCCGGCCTATATCATCCTTATTTATTTAAGCACGTTCACTATATCGGCTATACTTCAAAACATTTCGTTTACCGAAAAATACAAACCGGCATGGGTGTATTATGCGCTACCTATTACTACGCCAGGTAAAATTTTATCGGGAATGTACAAGGCCATTGCTACCTTATATTACCTGCCCTATTGCCTGGTTATAGGCGCTGTAAGCATAGCTATATGGGGCCCACAGGTGATTAATGATCTTATACTTGCCTTTTTTATAGGGCTCACCTACGGTATTTTAATGGCGTTATTTATGGTTAAAGGACTACCATTTTCTAAGCCGGTATTGGTTAAGCAATCGGGCGGGCGTATTGCCACTTCGCTTGTTATAACGGGCTTTGTTGGTATTGTTGGTTTCGGTCATTACTATTTATCGAAATGGGAAACCGTAATATGGATATTAGTACCGGTTTCTATAGCTCTGTATTGCCTTATGCTATACTATTACAAGCGCCAAACCTGGGAAAACATCGAGTTGGAAGAGTTTTAACGCCGCCTTCCTCTCTACTATTAATTAATATATTATCCAACATATAAAATAGTTTGTTGTTACCATAGTAATCTACCATTTACTATGACAAACAATTTAACTACTAAATTATTATGCACCGGGCTCGTATTTGCCACATGGCTTGTACCGGCCTATGCACAAAAGGGCCTGCCCTCTAAGCAACCGTTTACCGCAACGGTAAATACCGTTTACCCCCAACACGTTGATTTTAAAGAAACCTTAGCCAGCAATCTTAGCGTGGCACCTGGTCTAAAAACTTCCGTAGTGGCTACTGGTTTGGGCAAACCCCGCATTATGGCGGTAGCTGACGACGGCTCGCTCTATGTAACCCGCCGCGATGTGGGCGACGTACTACTATTGAGCGATAAAGACGGCGATGGCCGCTTTGAAGACTTAAAAACCGTATGGTCGCAGTTTTTAGGCGTGCATGGCATTACTATACACGATGGCTACCTGTACCTGGTTTCACGTAAATCGTTAAAGCGGGGCAAAATACAAGGCAATGGTATGGTAAGCGATACGGTTACCCTGATTAGCGACCTGCCCGATGGAGGTCAGCATGATAACCGCATGATCTCTTTTGGTCAGGATGGCAAGTTGTACATGACCGTGGGCAGCGATTGTAATGATTGCGGCGAAACTAATAAGGAACATGCTACCATGCTGGTGATGAACGCCGATGGCAGCAACCGTCGTATTTTTGCCCGGGGACTGCGCAACACTATAGGATTTGATTGGCAACCCGAAACTAAGGAAATTTGGGGTTGTGATAATGGTACAGACTGGCGCGGCGATGAAATTCCTCCCGAAGAGCTAAACAGAATTGAAGATGGCGGCGACTACGGCTGGCCCCTGGTATTTGGCAAGCAAGTAGTTGATCCTACCCGCGAAGACCCGTCAGGTACTACCAAAGAGGCTTATGCAAAAACTACCAAGCCATCGGTAATGACCTTTGCAGCGCATAGCGCTCCTATAGACTTTCGCTTTATAGGTAACTTAGCGGGTTTCCCTACAGAGTATAAAAGTGATGCATTAGTAGCATGGCACGGCTCATGGAACCGTAAGAACCCGGAAGGCTACAAAATTCAGCGAATCCATTATGTGAATGGTCAGCCTGTATCTGTACATGATTTCTTTTCGGGCTTTTTAAGCAAAGACGGCAAAACACGCTTTGGCCGTCCTGCCGGTATCATTACCGCTAAAACAGGTAAGATCTATGTATCTGATGACGAGAACGGGGTGATTTACTGTATTATGCCGGCTAAATCATAATAGTGAATCTTCAATAATCTTGCTCATCACACATTAAAGCCTCATCCTTCCCATAAAGGGATTCAATAGCATTAAAATATAGCAAATGACTACCACTAAATATATCATTACTGGCATTGCCTTATTATTTGGGCTTAACAGCCAGGCACAAACGCCGCAAATTAAATTTATGGCACCGGGGGTATACCCCGAAGGCGTTACATTTAATAGCAAGAACAACCTGTTTTATGTAAGTTCGGTAACAACAGGTACAATTGGTACTGTGGATATGCAGGGCAATTATAAAACCGTTTACACGGATCCTTCACTTAAATCTACCTATGGTTTAAAGTTAGATCCCAAACGAAACCTACTGTGGGCATGTGTATCCGATGGTAATTACAGCCAGTATTCCGACTCAAGTACTTACAAAAAAATGGGGCGCTTAATTGCTATAGATATAGCCACAGGCAAAAAAGTGCAGGATATTAACCTGGCTAAGCAGTTCAAAGGCCAGCATTTTATTAATGATATGGCGTTTGATGCCATGGGCAATATCTATGTTACCGATAGTTATTTGCCGGTAGTTTACAAAGTTGATCAAAGTGGCAAAGCATCTGTTTTTGCCAAGAATGATCTGTTCGATAGTATAGATATTGGCTTAAATGGAATCGCGTTCAACCCGCAAGGCTTTTTAATAGTAAATAACAACAGCCAGGGTGCGCTTTACAAGATTGACTTAAAAAACCCTAAGAACGTAACACGCGTAAAAATAAAAACGCTTTTTCCCGGTGCCGATGGTATGCTCGTGGGTACTTCTGGAAGTTTGATACTCGTTCAGAATAAGAGCGTTGATAAAGTGCATCAGCTAATCAGTACCGATAACTGGCAAACTGCAGAGGTGCAAGGTTCCACTTCTGCGGAAGACCGCTTTCAGCAACCCAGTACAGGTACCATGGTAAACGGACAGGTTTACGTGCTCAATTCTAAAATGAACGAACTGGCCGACCCTACTAAACACCCGTCGAAAGAGTTCAGTATTCAGTTAGTACAATTCCGACCTGCTAAATAGTAAGCTACTATAGTTCAAAACACAAAAGCCCTGTAATATACTACAGGGCTTTTGTGTTTGTATAAAATGAAATGTTTAATACTTAGCCACTGCTTTAAAAACAGGGAAGTTAAAGATGGTTTGATAAACTATTTTATGTCCGCTATTATTTAAGTGAATGCCATCGCCGGCCGAGTAAGGTCTAAACAAACCATATGACGGCGTGCTCAACCTGCGGAGATAATCGGCTATGTGACCCGGAAAACCACTGATCATTTTATCATTCAAGGTTTTAAGCCTTTTTCTTTGCTCGGCAGTTACGAAGTTACGGGGCTGCGTACCGGTAATAATATATGGAATATCGTTAGATGCAATTAAACGCACCATTGTGCGGTAGTTCAGCATAATTTCTTCGTCCCTGAAATTAGCACCTATATCGTTGCTGGGTAAATTTATAATGATTAATGCCGGCTTAAGTTTGAGCGCGGCTGTAACATTTTTATTAGTATCAACCGCAGGGCGCCACGGCTTTGGTGCAGATGTACTGGTAGGAAGCAACTGGTAAGTGGTATAGCCACCAACTCCAAAGTTAACTACTTTAAAGCCCTTGTTGTCGGCCTTTAACTTACCATTTAAACGACCGGCCCAGCATGAATCTGCTTTACTTGCGCCAAAACCTGCCGCAGTTGATGAACCCAAAATCACAATGGTTTTAGTGGTATCGAGAGGAAGTGCTCCAGGGTCAAGGTTAAGCGGATTAGATGGAATATTAATTGCCGAATTTGAATTACTCAGATCTTCATCAGTAAGTGAATCTTTTCTACAAGCCGAAGCTATAACAATAACAATTAACAGAAAAAATACCTTTAGTTTGCTATAGTACATTATCTTAATTAGGGAACGCTAAAATAAATTATTTTAAGCTTATCATCAATGCTTCAATGTTATTATTTAAACATTTGTTCCATTGACTTTCAGCGAGATAAACCTTAACCTACCAGGAATGGTGCAATAGCTGTACCATGCCGGGTAACATGCGGCAAAAGATGCTTTTTACTACTTATTAACTATAAAATTAATTTGATTTTATGTTAAAGTATCCTATCAAAACTCCGCTTCTATTTCATGGGGTATAAATTACCCAACAATTGGGAATACATTTGCTTATAAGTCATCGTTTATTTGCATTATAATTAATAGATGTTGTTGCTTTCATTATCTTTCTATTAACAATAGTTAACAAATAATTAAAACCAATACAACCACCGTGTGTTGATATTTCACTAAAACATCTATTATTATGGCAACAGCAAAATCAAAAAAACCAGAAGAAACTACTGAGAACGTAGAAGAGTCAGCATTGAAGGAGTTATTTGTTGATGAACTAAAAGATATCTATTGGGCTGAAAAGCATTTAGCCAAAGCGTTAGTGAAATTAGCTAAGGCAGCAACATCTGATGAGTTGCGTTCGGCATTGGAAACCCATAAAACTGAAACTGAAAACCAGGTAACCCGCTTAGAGCAGGTATTTGAAATGGTGGAAGAAAAAGCATCTGCAAAAAAATGTGATGCTATGGCAGGTTTGATTGAAGAATCAGAAGGTATTGTAGAAGATACTGAAGATGGCAGCTTAACCCGTGATGTAGGTATCATTTCGGCCGCTCAAAAATCGGAGCATTACGAAATTGCTTCTTACGGTACTTTACGCACTTTAGCCAATACATTAGGTTACAGTGAGGCAGCTCAATTATTAGACGAAACCTTAGCTGAAGAAAAGAAAACCGACGAACTGTTAACCCAGTTAGCCGAAAGTCTGATCAACCCATCAGCCAAAAAAGAGAAAGCTAAATAAGCTTATAATTTATACTCTTCTAACTATTATTAACAAGTTAGCAGTAATCCTTGCATGGAAAAGTAGTATACTGCTTGCCTATGCAGGGATTTGTCTTTTCATGATATTTAAGTTGTTCTTAAAACAGCCCACTAACATTATTAGCAAAATACTATATTTGCAACCGTTTTATAAAAAGATGAGTGCAGGGTTGAACTTTAAATTATTAGATCAGGATTTGCTACTACTGCCAGAAAAGGCCGTATACTGGCAACAGGAAAAAGCATTAATTGTGGCCGACGTACACCTGGGCAAGGTGGGTCATTTTCGCAAGGCCGGTATTGCTGTACCTACGAAGGTGGGGCACGAGGATCTAAGCTGTCTCACCAAACTAATTGACCAGCATCAACCTCAAAAGATTTTATTTCTGGGTGATCTCTTTCACAGCGATATGAACAGCGACTGGCATGCCTTTGCCAGTTGGCGTAAACAATATGCTAACATTGCAATGCAATTGGTTATTGGCAACCACGATATTATAAAGGAACAGCATTACCACGATATTGACATATCCACCCATCACGAGCTACAAATGGGTCCTTTCCTGATGCTGCATCATCCGCAGGGTAACGCATGTTTAGAGCAGCACGACCACTATGTATTTTGCGGACATATACACCCCGGTGTAAAGCTGATAGGTAAAGGACGACAATCGCTCACCCTACCCTGCTTTGCCTTTAGCAACCAGCAGGCAATATTACCCTCGTTTGGGAAATTTACAGGCAAGGTTGATATGCGCCACTTACCCACAGATAACGTGTTTGGTATATTAGAACGTAAAGTGTTTGCCGTATAATACCTATTTCTTCAAATGCTCGTTGAGGGATTTTTCCAAATTGTGAAACTGCACATTACGTTCTAAAATACGCCATTTACCATCAACCAGGTAAAACGTTGGTATGGTGGTTATCACCCAATTTGTTGCATTGGCCGATTCATTTCCGTTCAAATCGGAGTACTGCGGCCAGGTTAACCCATCGTCTGTAATAGCCTTGGTCCACCAATCGCGTTTATTATCTAACGAAACACTAATAAAACCAACGTTTTTAATACTCACATTATTGATGATACCTTTTAACATATCCTGGTGATTGATACGGCTAACCTGGTTACCGGCTTTCCAAAAATCAACCACATATATTTTCTTATCCAGCTTAGTTTGATCAAAAGCCTTTCCATCAGGTGTATTACCGGCAATAGCTGGCGCGTTGGCACCAGGCAATACTTTCATCAGCTTGCTGAGCTTTTCTCCAACCCGTTTGCCTTCATCGGTATTTTTAGCAGCAGAACTTAACTTTTGATACAACTGGTTGTAAGCAGCCGGGTCACTGGTATAATCTAACTCTTCCATTGCATGCGGAGCCATAACGCTGTTAGGGTATTGATCCAGAAAATCTTTAAACGCCTTTAATTTTACGCCATTTACATTGGCGGTGGCCATGTTTAATCGTCTTTGCAGGTTGGCATACTCCGCATTGCCACCCATATAGGCTTTAAAGTTTTTGATCTTTTCCTGCAATTGCTTTACCAGCAACTCAGCGTTGGAACTAACATCATCTTGCAAAACATGGTAAGCCGAGAGCTCCTTCTGTATTTGGGAAACTGATATAATTTTTGGATATCGCTCTAAATGAGCAGCATCGGCTTCTATAGTGTACTCACCAGGTTCCAAGTATACTTCAAACTCATTAGTGCCCTCCACCCCATTACGGTTAATGCTTAGAGTGCCATAGCCGGCATTCTCAAGCACTGTATCTTTTTTAAAAGCTCCGTTAGCAATGTTATCACCTATAACACCGTTACCAGCCGCATCGGTTACTAAGAACACAGCATTGTTTAAGCCGGGCACTTTACCGTTAAAGGTAATATGAGGTGGTTTGTTACAACCCGCTGCTACCAAAGCCACGGCTAAAAAACTTATTATTTTGTTCATTTTTTCTAAAAAAAGGCTATCCTGCTAATATAGTATTTTGCTGTTAAGTATATAAAAAAGATAGACTATTTTTAGAATGTTTCTAAATAGACAATAACCTGACAATTACTCAAATCAATACATAGGTTTCGGGTTATATTAAATATTTTTGCCTGATTAAAAATTCTGAATATAATGAGTGAATTAAAACAAACCTTTAACTCTTCACTGGGAAAAAAGCTGGTCATGGCTTTAACAGGCTTGTTTCTGAGTCTTTTTCTAATTGTGCATTTAGGTGGTAACCTATTGCTTTTTAGCAACGATGATGGTTACAGCTTTAATATGTACGCCAATTTCTTAACGCATTTTCCGCCAATTGAGGTTGTTGCTTATTTGTTGTACCTGGCTATTATTGTGCATGCAGTGTATGCGTTAATATTATCCCTTAAAAACCGTAAAGCAAGGCCGGTAACTTATGCAGTTGATCCTAAATCGCCGGTTTCATTCTCATCAAAAAACATGGGAATATTAGGCAGTATCTTACTGGTGTTCATTGTAATTCACATGGGCGATTTTTGGTACAAATATAAATTCACCCACGATGTAGGTTACAAAGAGTACCGTACCAATATTACCAGTGGCGAAAGAACCGTAACCGATTTTAAACCGGAAAAACCTGATTTTGAGCATTCGTTATCATATGCTGATAATGTAGAAATTACCCGCGTTAAGGATTTACACACCCGTGTTGCCAACAGCTTCAGTATTTTATGGTATGTAATTGTTTACGTTATTGCAATGGTTGCCTTGTCGTTTCACTTGCTGCACGGTTTCGAAAGTGCTTTCCGCACGTTTGGCTGGGTACACCGTAAATATTTGCCAATTATTAAATTTTTTGGCGTTTGGCTGTTTGCCGTTATTATTCCGCTTGGCTTTGCAGCCATGCCAATTGTATATTATTTTCAAAGTTTAAAGTAAGGTGAATAGTTGATTAAGTTATACGGTGAATGGTTTCAAGCAAACAACTTACCTAATCAACACAATCAACAACTCGATAAAATATAATTTAGAAGAAACATGAGTTTAGATTCTAAAATTCCAGAAGGCCCATTAGCCGAAAAATGGAGCAAGCATAAATTTAACCTGAAACTGGTTAACCCGGCTAACAAACGTAAATATAACGTTATTGTGGTAGGTACCGGTTTAGCAGGAGCATCGGCTGCGGCATCACTGGCCGAGCTGGGTTATAATGTTACCGCGTTTTGTTTTCAGGATAGTCCGCGTCGTGCGCACTCTATTGCTGCACAAGGTGGTATTAACGCCGCCAAAAACTACCGTAACGATGGTGATAGCGTTTACCGTTTGTTTTACGATACTATTAAAGGTGGCGATTACCGTGCCCGCGAAGCCAACGTTTACCGCTTGGCTGAGGTATCGGTTAATATCATTGACCAGTGTGTGGCACAAGGTGTTCCTTTTGCCCGTGAGTACGGTGGTTTGTTAGATAACCGTTCGTTTGGTGGTGCGCAGGTATCACGTACGTTTTACGCCCGTGGCCAAACAGGACAACAATTACTGTTAGGTGCCTTTTCGGCATTGAACCGTCAGATACATGAAGGTAAGGTAAAAATGTATACCCGTACCGAAATGTTGGACGTGGTTGTGGTTGATGGTAAAGCACAAGGTATTATTACCCGTAACTTAAAAACCGGTTCTATTGATACGCATGCAGCACATGCCGTACTATTGTGTACCGGTGGTTATGGTAACGTATTTTATTTGTCTACCAATGCCATTGGTTCTAACGTAACGGCAGCATGGCGCGCTCACAAGCGTGGTGCATACTTTGCTAACCCTTGCTATACGCAGATTCACCCAACCTGTATCCCTGTATCGGGCGATCACCAGAGCAAGCTTACGCTGATGTCGGAATCGTTACGTAACGACGGACGTGTTTGGGCTCCTAAAACCAAAGAAGTAGCCGAAAAGCTGCAAAAAGGCCAGATCAAAGCAAGCGAGGTTAAAGAAGATGACCGCGATTACTTCCTGGAGCGTAAATACCCGGCCTTTGGTAACCTGGTGCCTCGTGATGTGGCTTCAAGGAATGCTAAAGAAATGACCGATGAAGGTAAAGGTGTAGGTGCAACCGGTTTAGCGGTTTACCTTGACTTTGCCGACTCTATTAAACGTTTAGGTGAAGAAACCGTAAAAGCAAAATATGGTAACCTATTTGATATGTACATCCAGATAACGGATGAAAATCCATATCAGCAGCCTATGCGTATATATCCTGCGGTACACTACACCATGGGTGGTTTATGGGTTGATTATAACCTGCAAACTACTATCCCTGGTTTATACTGCTTAGGTGAGGCTAACTTTTCCGATCACGGTGCCAACCGTTTAGGTGCTTCGGCGCTAATGCAGGGTTTAAGTGACGGTTACTTTGTAATCCCTTACACCCTGGGCGATTACCTGGCTACCATTGGTCCAAAAGCTATTGATACCAGCCACCCTGCATTTGAGCAAACCAAAGCCGATGTTATGGCACAGGTTAAAAAGCTGTTATCGCTTAAGGGCAATAAAACGGTAGTAGAATACCACCGCGAACTTGGCCACATTATGTGGGAATATTGCGGTATGGCCCGTACAGAAGAAGGTTTGAAACATGCCAAGCAATTGATTGCCGCACTGAAAGCTGATTTTTGGGTAAATGCTATTGTAACCGGCGAAAACGAAGAGATTAATGCTGCTTTAGAGCGTGCAGGCCGTGTAGCCGACTTTATTGAATTAGGCGAACTAATGATAGACGATGCTTTAATGCGCCGTGAATCATGTGGTGGTCACTTCCGTTTAGAGTCGCAAACACCAGAAGGTGAGGCTTTACGCGACGATGAGAACTTTACTTTTGTGGGTGCCTGGAAATTTATGGGTGAAAACCAACCGGAAGAACTGCATAAAGAAGAGTTGGTATTTGATAACGTTCACTTAGCACAACGGAACTATAAATAAGATAGTGAGTGGTTGATTTGTTGATTAGATGAGTGGTTTTTACTGCATCAACAAATGACTGATCAACCCAATCAACAAAATTTTTCATATCCCAAATCTATAATAAGATGGATAACGCAAATATGAACCTGACGCTGAAAGTATGGCGTCAAAAAAATGCTCAAACTGCTGGTAAGTTCGAAACTTACAAAGCTGAAAATATTTCGCCCGACATGTCATTCCTGGAAATGCTCGACGTGGTGAATGAAAGCCTTACCAAAGTAAAACAGGAGCCGATCCATTTTGATCATGATTGCCGCGAAGGTATTTGCGGTATGTGTTCATTATATATCAATGGCCGTCCGCATGGTCCTAAGCGTGCTATTACCACCTGCCAGCTACACATGCGTAGCTTTACAGATGGTGAAACCATTACTATTGAACCATGGCGCGCTGGAGCGTTCCCGGTAGTTAAAGATTTAGCTACAGACCGCTCTGCTTTTGACCGTATACAACAAGCTGGCGGTTACATATCGGTAAACACCGGTGGTGTGCCCGATGCCAATGAGATCGCCATTCCAAAGGTAATTGCCGATGAGGCATTTAATTCTGCAACCTGTATTCAGTGTGGTGCTTGTGTAGCTGCTTGTAAAAATGCTTCGGCTATGCTGTTTGTATCGGCTAAAATCACTCAGCTGGGCTTATTACCACAAGGTCAGCCTGAGCGTTACCGCCGTGTGCAAACTATGGTAGCCCAAATGGACCACGAAGGTTTTGGTAGCTGTACCAACACCGGTGCCTGCGAAGCAGAATGCCCTAAGGAAATCACCTTAACCAACATTGCCCGCATGAACAATGACTTCTTCACCGCTAAATTCTTCAAAGAAGAAGAGGTACACGAAGTGAATAACAACTAAGCTATTAAGCATTTAAAAAAAAAGGCTACCTATTAAGGTAGCCTTTTTTGTTTGGTTTTATTGCTGGCCTATCGTTGGCGGGAACTTCAAAAAAGATTAAATAAAAAAGGGGCTAACCATCGGCAGCCCCAACATAAAATCTATCCTCTATCCCTAAAACTCAAATTCATTACTCGGCATGCCTATTGGTGCACCTGGTGGCATATCCAATGGTTCGGCTGGTTGAAACTTATTAGGGTCCTTGTCGAACTCACTAATTTGCGATAGGGCAAAATACATGGCTGCCTTTTGTTTTGGCGCAGCGCCTGACATGGCACTAACCATCCATGTCCTGAGATCATTAATTTTTAACAGGGCCTCGCCGCGTACGTTGTCACCCGCACGACTGTTAGCCGCCAGGCCCAATAAACTTTTCAAGGTCAGGTTATTTACCAGAATCTGCAGTTCGCCTTTATAGCCTGCGGCTAACGGGGCTTTCCAGGTTTGCGCTATCAGTTTATCCAGTACAGGCATTAAGCCTGGTTGTTTACTGTCGCGGGCATTATATTCTATTAAACGGGCTGCACGTTCCGGGTCTAACAGGTAGCCTAACGTAGTCCCAGCTGCGCTTTCAGCTGCACCTATAGGGTCGAACGTTACACCGGTGTGGCCGCTAAAGGTTTCTACCGAACTTGGGTAACCCACAGGGCGCGGTGGTATTTTTGCGATCAAACCTTCTGGCAAAGCTAAAGCTGTTGGTGTAATGGTAGATAATAAACCATTTATAGCAGCCCATTGAGCGTCAGGATTTACCATACGGGTTACCACCTGTCCATCATTTTTAAGGGCATGGGTAAAATACAAACCGCCAATAGAGTTAGACACCGCCTCTATCTGGTAGCGGTGCAGCAGGTACATAGGAACCAGCACTTCTTCCAGTGTAGACATTGGTGCATCCTCCCTAATTGCCTTCTCCGAAAAATTATCCAGAACATGACGACGCACGGCCATCAGCTTAGTTAGCTGCGCGGTAGCATCAACGCCTTCATCCCATTGATGCGATAGCGGATGCACTCCCCCACCAATGTCTGGGATGAATATATGTCCTTGTGCAAGCGTTTCCTTCATAACTTTATCAAGCGCCGCATTTTCATCAGTTCCTTTGGCAAACTCAGCATATCCCCAGGTGATGGCACGCTTATCCCAGCTGCCAATACCTTTGGCGTAAGCATCAGAAAGGTCGATACTACCATCCGCTTTCATGGTAAAACGCGGGAAAGGGTAATCCATTACCGAAGCCCTATCATGTGTACTGCTGCTAAAGTTATGATACAAACCCAGGGTGTGACCAATTTCATGAGCCGATAACTGCCTGATACGGGCCATTGCCATTTGCTCCATTTGTTTAGTTACAGGCTTACCATCCACATAAGGTTGCAATAAGCCTTCAGCTATCAGGTAATCCTGACGATGACGATCAGAACCCAACGTAACCACACCTTTAATAATTTCGCCTGTGCGTGGATCGGTATAAGATGAGCCGTATGAGAACGCACGCGACGGGTTACCTGTACGGTTTACCCAGTTCACCACGTTATACCGAATGTCCATCGGGTCGGCATCAGCAGGCAGTTCTTTAACCAAGAATGCGTTTTTAAAACCTGCTGCTTCAAAAGCCTGGTTCCACCAACCACCACCTTCAATCAACGCTTTCTTAACCATTTCGGGTGCTCCCCGGTCTATATAATAAACAATGGGTTCTACCGCTTCACTTACCGCAGCACCGGGGTTCCTTTTAACCAAACGGTGACGTGCTGTAAAGCGCTTCATTAAGGGCTCGCTCATGGGTGCCGAAAAATCGTAGTAACCAAACTGGTTAAAGCCCGAACGCGGATCGAACTTACGTGCCTTGTAATTACCATCAGGCAGTTCCACAAACGATTGATGCATGCGTACCGTTACAGCACTTGGGTCGGCTGCAATACCGCCTCCCCTGCCACCTCTACCACCACCACTACCTGCAAAGGTTAGCAGCGCCTCAAACTCCGTATTTTTAGGGAAATTTTTAGTGTTATCTATATAAACGGCTGAGCGCGTATCATCTAAACGGTACCCTCCGCCTGCACCGCCACCTGCTCCACCACGACCAGCAGCTGCGGCACTGCCAATATTACCACGGCCACTTCCCAGGTTATCTCCTATTTTCTGACTGTCTCTAACCAAAAATGGAGTAAGGTCAATTAACACCTTATCGCCTTCGGTAGCAACAGGTGCAAAGCCCCATAAAACTGATTTCGCAAAGGCATTCTCTACAGCCTTCTTTTCATCTTCGTTACCATTAACTGCGCGGTAATAAGTAGTTGGCTGTACCAAAAATACTTTCGGTCCTACTTTCATAAATTTGGTAATTACTGATGAAGCCTGACCACGTTCTGGTCCGCCATTACCTACACCATCGGTTAGGGAACTGAAGTATAAAAATTCCTTGTCAAAATTATTAATCTCCAGGTATACCTTACCACTGCGCTCATCATAATAAAAGTTAAAATACCCTTCAAACTTTTTTAGGTTTTGGGTTATGGAACCAATGGAAGCTGCCGGACGAGCTTCAGTATTTCTGCCGCCCCCTTCTCCCGGAGACTGTCGGTTTTGTGCATGCAGCGTTCCGCTCAAAGCCAGCAGGCCAATACTAATAGGTAAAAAACATTTCATATACATTGAAGTTTATTTAAGTAAGTAGATGCATTGCTTATATTTCAAGCAAAAAATCCCGATAAAATAGATTTTTATACAAAAATTTCATTTTATAGAGTAAAATTTTAGAAATGTAAGCACTTTTTACCGCTATTGACTAAAATATTGGTACATTAACAAAAATGTTATATTAATATTAATGCGATAGCAAGCTTTTTTTATACTCAAAGGTTTTTTTAAGTTAACATTAACTTAATTAAATACCATTGCGGTAAAAAGCAACCGATTTATAAAAAAACTTGTTAGATTACCACCATATTACAAACGATACAAACACTATACTATTCAGGATTATATAATTTTATGTACAGATCGGCACATTTTAATGAATACCATGCTATAAATGGGGTTTGGGATGAAATGTATAGTGACAATTCGGCTATACGGGAGCATTATGAAAAGGTGATCAAATATTTGTCGAATGAGTCGACTGATAATTTGAACAAGAAGGAAGATCTGGCACGCAGGTTATTTATGACCCAGGGTATAACTTTTACCGTTTATAACAGCGGCGAGGGGATAGAAAAAATCTTTCCGTTTGATATAATCCCCCGCATCATTACGGCATCGGAGTGGAACTTTGTAGAAAAGGGCATCAAGCAAAGACTTACAGCGCTCAACTTGTTTTTAAAGGACGTTTACCATAACCAATTCATTATTAAAGATGGCATAGTGCCTATGGATGTGATTTACTCATGTCCGCACTTTTTACGCGAAATGTACCAGCTGGATGTGCCGCATGATATTTATGTACACATTGCCGGTATAGATCTTATCCGTGATGAGCATGGCGCGTTTTATGTATTGGAAGACAACCTCCGAACCCCATCGGGTGTAAGCTATATGTTGGAGAACCGGGAAATTACCAAACGTTTATTCCCCGATCTTTTGCCGCAATGTAATGTGCGTAGCGTTACCGAATATCCTACCATTCTCTATAAAAACCTGCTGGCCCTATCGCCAAGGCAAATCAGCAATCCCACTATTGTGCTGTTGAGTCCGGGGATATATAATTCCGCTTATTTTGAGCATACCACGTTGGCTCGCCTAATGGGTGTTGAATTGGTAGAAGGGCGCGATCTGGTAGTGAACAATCACAAGGTATACATGAAAACCACCACCGGGTTGCAGCAAGTTGATGTAATTTACCGCCGGGTTGATGATGAGTTTTTAGATCCGCTGGTGTTTAACCCCGCAAGCGTATTAGGTGTAGCCGGTTTAATGAGCGCTTACCGTAAAGGTAACGTAGCTATTGTAAATGCTATTGGTAACGGTGTGGCTGATGACAAGGCTATTTACAGTTATGTGCCCGATATGATCAAGTATTACCTGAACGAAGAACCATTACTTAAAAACGTACCCACCTACCAGTTGCGCAACGCAGAAGAACGTGAGTTCACCTTTGCCAACATTAACAGCATGGTGGTAAAGAAAACCAATGGCAGCGGCGGTTATGGTATGCTAATGGGCCATGCAGCCGATGAGCAGGAAATTGACGACTATAAAAAAGAGATCCTGAAAGATCCACGGAACTTTATTGCCCAGCCTACCATCAGCCTATCGGCAGCACCATGTTATATACAGGGCATGCTGCAGCCTCGCCGCATAGATTTACGGCCATATGCCCTATGCGGTCCCGATGGTATTGAGATAGTACCCGGTGGATTAACCCGTGTAGCATTGAAAGAAGGCTCACTGGTAGTGAACAGTTCGCAAGGGGGCGGCAGTAAGGATACGTGGGTATTAGCTTAATGTAGAATTTGGAATGTTCAAATTCGAAAGAAAGCAACTACTCTATTATATATCAACAGAAAAGTCAAACATAATTAATTTCGAATTTGAACATTCGAAATCCGAAATAGCAGCATATGTTAAGCAGAGTAGCAGCAAGTTTTTATTGGTTAAGCCGGTATATTGAACGGAGCGACGGTATTTTAAGAATGCTCAAGATCAACTATAATTCATCGCAGGATGCAGTAAGGGAATTTACCTGGGAACCGGTGATCCGTATCTATTCGGGCGTGGATGAAGAACTGATGCGTACCCTGAACAACGACAGCCGCTCGGTGCTTACTTATATGGTGAGCGATAAGACCAATCCTAATTCCATTATGAATATGATTACGCTGGCCCGCGAAAACGCCCGCAGCGTACAAGAACATATTACCCGAGATTTGTGGCAATGCCTGAATGAATATTACCATACCGCCAAAGATCCGGGGCTCGATTCCAAGCTTCAAAACGAAGACCCCATTACAGCGCTTGACACACTGATCAAGCAAATTATGCTTTATTATGGAACCGCAGAGGTAACCATGGAGCGCGGACAAGGCCGCAGCTTTATGAACATTGGCAAGTACCTGGAGCGCAGTATACAGGCCATAGATATTTTAGATGTAAAGTTTGGGTCTGCTAATGATAACCCCGACCTGCTGACCGACACTACTTACTGGAAGCATTTGCTGCAATCTATTGGTGCTTACGAGCTTTACCTGAAAACTTATCGCGATGGCATTGAGGCTCAAAATGTAATGGAGCTCATTATTCTGAATACAGATTTTCCGCGGTCGGTTATTTACTCGGTAAACAATATACACCGGTATTACGAAAGGCTGAAGAACGAAAGTAACTTGAGCAGCTACCGCGACATTGCCTTTCAGATTGGCAAGCTGCAAAGCTACATTCAGTATAGTTCGGCACAAAGTATACGGCAGGTAGGCTTACACCAGTTTTTAACGCAAATTAAGAAAGACCTTTTTGCCATTGGTGTATCGCTCAACGAGCATTATTTTGCTAACTCATAAATTAACAGGGCACACCCCTTTTGTTAGTCTGAGCCAGTTGAAGACTAAACAAGGTGGCGAATGCTTCCACAAACTCAGCATGACAGGTACATTTATACGAATGCTACTCATTATCATAAAACAAGATGCCTGAATTTAAAATACAGCACATTACACGCTATACTTACGATGCATTGGTGCGCGACAGCGCAAACCAAATCATCCTGTTTCCAATTGTTGATGTAAATCAGGACGTATTAAAGCATGACCTGACCATAACAGGTAATCCCTTAGTTGACACCCATGTTGATTATTACGGCAACGAAGTTGGAAGCTTCACTTACCTGGAGCCGCATAATCGCATGGTCATCAATTCGGAAGTGTTAGTGACTACCCATCATAAAGACCTGCCTACCGATTTAGTACCGGCCGAAGAGCAGTGGCGAACCTTAACATCGTTGCAATACATTGTTCCTTATATAGACTTTTTAAAGCATGAGTATTTTGAGGCCCTACCCGAATTAATGGGCGTAATAAATAGTGAGAAACAAGCTGATGATACCCCCTACCAAACAGCCTTACGCTTTTGCGAGTACGTGTATAAAAACTTCACCTACCTGCCGGGGGTGACTACAGTAGAAACAACCATTGACGAAGTTTGGCCCCTAAAAGCAGGTGTTTGCCAGGATTTTGCGCATATCTTAGTATTGATGCTGCGTTTATTAAACGTACCAGCCCGTTACGTAAGCGGCTACATTTGTCCTAATCATAATGGTATGCGCGGCGAAGGTGCTACCCATGCCTGGGCCGAAGCTTACCTGCCTGATTATGGCTGGCTGGGTATAGACCCTACCAACAATTGCATAGCTAACGAAACCCATGTGCGCCTGGCCGTTGGCCGCAATTTTTCTGACTGTTCACCGGTTAAGGGAGTTTATAAAGGCACATCGGGCCATTTACTGGAGGTTAAAGTAAGTGTGGAATACAGAGACCAACCCTCAGTTGCCGACACTGATAATGAAGAATTACCAGGCAACAGTTTTATACAAGCCACACAGGCCGAAGAATTTACTACCAACAGTTACCAACGTTATAAAGAAGCTATGTTGCTTCAGCAGCAACAGCAGCAGCAGTAGCAGCCTTGTAGTGGCAGTGACAGTCTGGTTATAGTCGTAAGTCAATAGTACTAAGTTCAAAGCAATCAACCATAAACAAAGATAGCCGCATATTGCGGCTATCTTTGTTTATGGTTGATTGGAGCTCATCTGCACATCTGAATCAGCACATTATTAAAGCTTCGGTCCGCCAGTGGCAGCGCCGCCGCCCCCACCGCCCAGGTCGTCGGGGTTACCGCCGCCGCCATTGTCCTGGTCCTGGTTTTTCTTTTGACGTTTTTGCTCGCTACCGCTGTTACCAAAACGGTATGAAACAGTGAAAGAGATAGTACGGAAAGAGAAACGACGGTACGACTCGGACGTGTAAGGAATCCTTGCCGTAGTGTTATCTATTATAGAACCGAACTTACGGGTATTAAATATATCCCTTACGTTTCCACTCACATTTAAGGCTTTGGTTATATCGTAACGCACGCCGCCATCAAAGCCAAATAATGCCTTGCTGAAACCTTGCGCAACTACCTGCTTACCCTGGTAATCACCACGTAACTGGAAGCCTAATTTTTTAACCGGCTTAATGTTAGCCGTTAAGTTACCGTTGAACGCATAACCCGATGTAGATGGAATATTATAAGTAAGGTCGCCTTCAATGCTGCGGTAATACACATTTACGTTACCTGTTAAATCAAACTTGGTTGATGGGGTAACCTTGGCAATTAACTCATAACCGGCATTAGATGCACTGGCAATATTCTGGAACTGCGTAAGTATAATGGACGAACTCAACGGAGTACGTACCTGCTGAATGTTCTGATTTGTTAAACGGTAGTAAATGGAAGAAGTCAGCGTAACGGCATTCCAGTAGTTGATATAACTTAACTCAAAAGAGTGTGTATCCTCTGGCTGTAAATTAGGGTTACCTTGTTGATAGTTCAGTGGGTCACTACGATCAAGGAACGGGGTTAATTGCCTATCGCGCGGGCGACTTACGCGGCGGGTATAGCTCAATTGCAAGGTTTGGTTTTCGGTTAGCTTATCACTTAAAAACACACTTGGATAAATCCTGAAGTAGTCTTGTTTGTATTGCTGCACACTGTCTACCAAACGGGTTTTAATGTGAGCATCTTCTAAACGAGCACCAATTTGCAAACCAATTTTGCCAAACTGCCTTTGAAAGTTAGTGTAAATAGCATGTACCTGCTCGTTATAGATAAAATGGCTCGAACGCGTTCTGTCAAATACAAACTGGTTAGGCGTACCATTCAATAAAGTATCGGCTCTAAAATCGTTATCGTTGCGGTTAATAGTGCTACGATAGCCGGCTTCCAATTTACTGTCTTTGCCCAAAGGCATAGTATAATCGGCCTGAAAATTTAGGTTACGTTGTTTGCCATTAGTATTGGTATTTTGTCTGAAAATACGATTACTGCGTGTTGGACTATACACATCATATATGGTAGAAAGATCTTCATCTCCATCCTCCTTTTGAGTGGAGTAACCAACATTGGCGGTTAACTCCTGCCCTTGTTTTTTATACTTGTGGCTAAAATCGGCATTGAGATCGAAATTAGTACCTGAGTTACCCGAAAAGTTATTTTGGGTAGTTAATTGCCTCAATACATTTTGTGAGGTGGTATTGGTAACACCATTCTGAAAACGGTCGCGGTCGCGGATGTTTATATTATCCGACAGCGTAAGCACCGTTTTAGGATCGAGGTTAATATCGATACCTGTACGTATGTTGTGGGAGTTGAATTTGAAGGTTTGATCCGATTCCTGGTTTTGAAAAATGGCCGTATCTCTACCCGGATAAGTGATCCGGTTGGTATAACCGTTACCAATACGGTTGGCCTTACGATAACTGTAGTTACCAAATAAGTTCACTTTAGAAGTTTGGTACGATAGATTTAAACTACCGTTAGCCGTTTTTTGGTTACCTATAGTACCCGATACCGAACCGTTGAAGCCTAATTGCGCGTTTCTTTTTAAAATAATATTGATGATACCCGATTGACCCTCGGCATCGTATTTGGAAGATGGATTAGTGATCACCTCAATGTTTTCGATAGCACTGGCTGGAATAGACTGTAAGATATCGCTCACGCTACCACCCGATAAAGCTGATGGCTTACCATTAACCAGCACCCGTACGTTGCTTGATCCGCGCAGGTTAACGTTACCTTCCACATCAACCTGTACCGATGGCACGTTGGTTAACAGATCGGTAGCTGAACCACCCTGACTTACCAGGCTTTGATCTACACTAAATACTTTTTTATCGGTAGCTAATTTAATAGTGCTTTTTTGAGCGGTTACCACCACTTCTTTTAAAACACCTTTGGCTGCACGCAGCTTAATAGTACCCAATGGTACCAGTTTGCGGGAAGCATTTATTTGAATACTATCTCTTGTATAAGTTAAGTAGCTTACAAAGGTAGCCCTAACGGTATAAACACCATCTTTCAAACCATCCAGCCTGAAGTTTCCGTTTGCATCTGTTTGTGCACCTTTGGTGGTTTTATCAGCTTTGTTAGTTAAGCTTACGCTGGCAAAATCCAAAGCCTGGTTAGTGGTGGCATCTACCAGCTTACCGGTTATAGTACCGCCAGCAGTAGTTTGAGCACCGGCTTTAGTGGCTCCTATAATCAGAAAAATAAAAAATACACGTTTTAATACCCAAAAATTCATGGTGCAAAAATCGGCTTTATATTTTTAGCCTGATAATGCGCCATGTAACTTTGTTGAAACTAAACCCGTAGTCAGCGTAATTTTTTCATTACGATGTTATTCTATATATAGGAATACTATGCCTTTTTTACTACCGCTGCCAGTTCTTTTATTTTAGGAGCTTTTTCGTAAGCTTTCACCAATTTGTGCTTATGATCGTATATGGCTATGTAAGGCGTGTTTCTCACACCGTAATAAGTAAGCACCTCATAAGTACGCCCTTCGGTACCCACCGTAAAATTAGGATAGGCCGATATACCAAAATCGCGGTAAAAATATTTTACCATTTTATAATCTACCGGGGTAATCATCACCACTTGTATATTGGCAAAGCTTTTCATCTGGCCTTTCATTTCGTACATCAGCTGCTGGCAATGGCTGCAATCGGGCGAAAAGTAAACCACCATAACCGGCTTATTCTTAGGTAAATTAGCAGGAGTACGGTAAGTACTATCGGGCGCTGTTAAAATACGGTATGGGGCTATGTTTTGAATATTGCCTTTATTTTGCGCCTGGCTGCAACCAGCAACAATAACCAAGCTTAAAAAGAAGAGTAATTTTTTCATATGGTTTGTAAATACATTTTATGTGTAATGTTATCAGATCCGTCATTGCGAGGTACGAAGCAACCGCTGCACGCCAGGTAAGTAGGCGAATTTTCTATGCAGTGATTGCTTCGCACCTAGCAATGACGCTATTTTATTATATCAACTAAGCTTCCAGCAGTTCTACCTGCCAGGCAATATGCTCATCGGTTATAAGGTATAACGCACCATTCACGATAGTTTGATAAACGGCTTCAAATAAATTAATATAATTGCTGGGTTCTGCTTTAATCAACTCAACCACTTTTTGATTATATTCATCAATAACAGTAAGTTGACCCTCACAACCCTCGGGCTCAATGCCATAACCTGCATCGGTTGGTTTTATAGTTTCGGTTAGCAACTGAGCCTCCTGCACATCACAGCGAGATTTTATATAACTACCCACCGAGCCATGTACCACAAACGAAGGCAAAGGCTGCGGCACCAGTATGCCTGATGTTACATACACTATTAACTGATGCGGGTAGGTCAATTGATAGCTGAAGTAATCGGCCACTTCCGAGCCTTCGCGTTGAGAAGCCGTCACCTTATGGCTGTCCAGCGGCTTGCCAAACAAGCTAATTACCTGATCGAGCAAATGCGGACCCAAATCATAAACCAAACCGCTGGCTTCTACACCGGCTGTTTCTTTAAAAGCTTTAGGGCTCAACACTGGTTTATACCGGTCGTACCTGAAATGCACTTCGGTCAGTTTACCCAAACGGCCGCTTTCTATCACCTCCTTTACCGACAGGAAATCACTGTCCCAACGGCGGTTTTGATATACCAGGAAATGTCGTTGCTGTTGTTTGGCTAAATCAAAAAGTTCCAGTAACTGCGCAGTGGTGGCAGTAGCCGGTTTTTCTACCAGTACATGTTTACCCGCTTGCAAGGCTTGTTTGGCTTGCTCGTAATGCAGGTGATTGGGCGTATTTACAATTATCAGTTCAATCTCTTTATCACCTAACAGCTCTTCCATGGTATTGTAACTTACAATGCCCGGATAATATTCGGCTGCGTTTTTATGATTGCGCTCCAATACGCCTTTGAGCTTAAAGCCTTTATGAGCATCTACAAACGGCGCATGAAACACTCGGCCCGACATCCCGAAGGATAAAATACCGGTTACAATAGGTGATGACATAATACAATTATACAGTTTTAATTATCGAGATAAAATGAAAGCAGCAATTTGTATCAGCTACCTGCACATATTACTTAACCAAAAAGGGGACACTTTTCAGTATCCCCTTTTGTTAATCACTTATTAAAAACTATTACATACCCTTTTGGATAGTTTCAATAGCTTGCAGGTGGTTTTTCAACACCGGTAAAGTTTTAATAGCAAATGATTTAATTTCGGCGTCTTTAGCATCAGTTGTTTCTTTTTCGAAAAGATCAACAGCATTTTTGTGTTCTTTCACCATTACATCAACATAAGCTTTATCAAAATCGGCACCTGTTTTAGTTTGCAGGTCGCCCATAGTTTTTTGCTTATCCTCACCTACAGTAGTTGGCAGGGTAATATTTTTGGTTTTAGCCAATTCCATCAGTTCTGCATTTGCACCACCATGATCTTTAGTCATCATAGCTGCAAATTCTTTAACCTTTGCATTAGTAGCTTTAGTTTCAGCTAATTTTGATAACTCAACTTCGGCCATACCGGCATTAGCTGCTGCTACCGCAAATTCTGCATCATCGTTAACAACAGCTATACCACCGGTTGCAGTTGCGTTGGTTGACGTATCTTTAGTATAATTTGCACTATCGGCATTGGCTTTGCTATCGTTGCTGGCACCGCCACCACATGACTGGAATGCTAAAGCGGCCAGCGCTAAAAACATTATTGAACTTAATTTTTTCATGATTATGATCTATATTTAATTGTTGATTAATAATACAACAACAATTGTCCGTTTGGGTTTCAATAAAAATTGAGCTAAATATTTCTGCACGCCAATATGGTGCTATAGTTAAAGGATTTGTTATTTTTGGGCACCAAAAAAATTGATATGACTTTTCCGGCAGAATTAAAATACACTAAAGATCACGAGTGGATCAGGGTTGAAGGCAACGAGGCTTACATAGGCATTACCGAATTTGCTCAACGCGAATTAGGTGACATTGTATATATAGATATAAATACTGTTGGGCAAGACATCAGCAAAGAAGAAGTGTTTGGTACAGTTGAAGCCGTAAAAACAGTTTCCGATTTATTTATGCCTATTGCTGCTAATGTAATTGAAGTTAACTCTTTGCTGGATAGTCAGCCCGAACTGGTGAATACCGATCCTTATGGCGATGGCTGGATGGTGAAAATCAGCCTGACCGATCCATCAGAAGTTGAAGGTTTATTATCGGCCGATGACTATGCTGCTTTAGTAGGCGCTTAATACAAATGACCGCTTTTTTAAAATATCAAAAGCTCACCTTAGGGTGGGCTTTATTTGTTTTGGTGATGTGTAACCTAAAGATGGGCGAGTTAGGGCATTCCCCACGCTTTTTTCCTGGCTTTGATAAGCTGGTACACTGTGGCTTCTTTTTTATGTTTACCGCACTAACGTTGCAGGGCATTGCCCGCCAAAAGGGCAACCTTACTTTAATAAGTTGCGTAAAAGTGTTTGTTATTGCCATTGCATTTGGTGCGTTAATAGAGATTTTACAGCTTTATATATTTACCTGGCGCAGCGGCGAATGGAATGATCTGTTTGCTGATAGCGTTGGTGCGGGCATGGCAGCATTCAGCAGTTTTATTATAGCAACAGCCCTAAATAATGAAAAGAGTTAAATTTATAGCAGCCACTATCCTTTGCATAGCCCTATCATCTTGCGGCATCTTTAAAAAAGATTGTAACTGTCCGCATTTTGGAAAGAACAAGGTGAAAGCCATTACGGTAAGCCAGGCAGCTTAACTACCGCTCAAACTACACGCCTTTTTTTACAGAAATCAAACACATACCTTATTTGGATTTGATTTAAATAAGCCCTATGTTTGTTTTCGCGTTATGAAGACTCTATCGAAACTGCAAATAGGAAAAAAAGGTATCATCAAAGAGTTTACAGATCTGGAGATGTCTTTAAAACTCATGGAAATGGGTTGCCTTCCCGGTGAAGAAATCACAGTGGAACGGGTTGCGCCTTTGGGTGATCCTATTGCCGTTAACGTATCAGGTTATATGTTGAGCCTGCGTAAGCAAGAAGCTTCAACCATTATTTTACAGTAGTTTATTGCATTGAAGGCAGAGATCAGAGTTGCACTTGTAGGAAATCCTAATACCGGTAAATCAACACTTTTTAACTTACTAACCGGTTTAAACCAAAAAATTGGAAACTTTCCGGGTGTTACAGTTGATAAGAAAACCGGATTTTGCACCCTGCCCGATAATCGCCGCGCAGAAATCATTGACCTTCCTGGTACGTATAGCCTTTACCCTAAAAGTCGCGACGAATCTATTGTCTTTTCGGTTTTAGCTGATAGGGTACACGAAGCTCCCGACCTGGTGGTTGTTATATTGGATGCATCCAACCTTAAACGTAACTTACTTTTATATACTCAGGTTGCCGATTTAAAACTACCCGTTATTGTTGCCCTCAACATGATGGATGTGGCTAAGAAAGACGGCATCACCATTGATATTAATGCTTTAAGTAAAAAACTGGGTGTATCTATTGTCCCTATATCGGCCCGCCGTAATGAGGGTATAGATGAGTTGAAAAAAGCCATTTCATACGCTAACAAATTTGCCTTACAGCAAGATAGTATAGACGTAAAATCTATAGCACCTCAATTGGTAGAAGCTATAGGCCAGGAGTTGCAGATAGATAATCCTTACTACGCTTTGCAACTGGCTCATCAGCATGAAACCCTTACCTTTTTAAGCGATACAGAAAGTAACCGCATTGAGCAACTGGAACTGGAGCACGGCTTTCATACACAAAAGGCACAAGCAACAGAAACCATTGCGCGTTACAATTACATCAACGATCTGCTTTACGATACGGTAAAGAAGCAAGAATCGGCACAAGAAGAAACTACCAGTAACCGCATTGATAGGATATTAACTCATCGCGTTTTCGGCTTCATCATATTTTTCGGCATCCTCCTATTCATCTTCCAGGCCATATTTGCGTGGTCGGCCTACCCAATGGACCTGATAGAGACACTATTCATCTGGATGCAAACAGGGGTGCACAATCTGTTACCAGCCGGGCCGCTTACCGATTTGCTGGCCGATGGGGTAATAGCCGGACTTAGCGGCGTACTGGTCTTCATCCCCCAAATTGCCATCCTGTTTGCCTTCATAGCCATATTGGAAGATACCGGCTACATGGCCCGCGTTACTTTTATGATGGATAAGGTGATGCGCAAGGTGGGTTTGAACGGAAAATCGGTTGTACCGCTCATTGGCGGTTTTGCCTGTGCGGTGCCTTCTATTATGAGTACGCGTACCATCGAAAACTGGAAAGATCGCATGATCACCATTATGGTTACTCCGCTGGTGGCCTGTTCTGCTCGTTTACCGGTTTATACCTTGCTAATTGCATTGGTTGTACCCGACCGAAATGTTTGGTGGATTTTTAACATGCAGGGTTTGGCGCTTACTGGCATGTATGTACTCAGCCTGGTATCGGCCATTGTGGTGGCCTGGGTTATGAAATACATCTTAAAAGCACGTGAACGCGGCTACTTTATTATGGAGTTGCCGGTATACCGCATGCCCCGTTGGAATAATGTGTTACTCACCATGTTCGACCGGGCCAAAACCTTTGTACTGGAAGCCGGGAAAGTAATTATTGCAGTGTCTATCATACTTTGGGTGTTAGCTTCTTATGGCCCTGGTGACAATTTTAAACAAATAGAGAAAAAGTACAGTGAGCCGCAGTACGGTCAAAAGATGAAGCCTACCCAAGTAGAACATGCCATAGCTTCTGAAAAGCTGGAAAGCTCATACGCCGGTTACTTAGGCCACTTTATTGAGCCTGCCATAAAACCGCTGGGCTTCGATTGGAAGATTGGTATTGCCATTATTACCTCCTTTGCCGCCCGCGAAGTGTTTGTTGGCACCATGGCTACCATTTATAGTGTGGATGGCAATGGTGATGAGATACAATCGGTAAAAGCAAAATTAGGAAGCGCCCGCAACACCCAAACCGGGCAACCTACCTTCACCCTGGCGGTAGCCTTTTCGCTCATGATGTTTTACGCCTTTGCCATGCAGTGCGCCAGCACCGTGGCCATTGTATACCGCGAAACTAAAGACTGGCGCTGGCCCGCGGTACAGTTTGTGTATATGACCCTATTGGCCTATGGAGCCAGCTTTATTACTTATACGTTGTTGAAGTAATATACTCTATTAAACGCTATTCGTGCTTTCCTGTCTCCGTTTGGCACTTTCATTCTCGCTTATAACTTCAATACTCAAAACAAGGTTTCCCTCTAAATAATCAACATAAAAACAAGCTAATTTATATTTCAATATTTATTGAAAGTTCAATATATTTCGTATATTGTTATGTAATAGCAACAATGCTTTATATAAAAAATAAGGAGGTTAAAATGAAACTGTCAGACATTAATGTTCAGCAATTAATTTTTTTGGCCGGTTTAGGTCAAATAGCCTTGGCAACAGGCAGCGTAGTCATACCTAAATTATTAAACTGGAGCAGCGAGATGGCCAAAGTACAACCACTCATTAAACAGATTTTTTACACCTACGCCTGTTATATCCTGGTTTTTAACTTATCGTTTGGTTTGCTCTCTGTGTTCGTAAATATTGACCTTACCAATGGAAGTAAATTAGCCACGCTCATATGCGGGTTTATTGCTGTATACTGGATCTCTCGCGTAAGTATACAGTTCTTCTATTTCGACAGGGAAAATTTTCCATCAACTAATTGGCATAAGCTTGGAGAAGGCATATTGGTAACGCTATTTGTGTTTTTTAGCGCAGTATACAGTTATGCATTCTACTTCAATTTAATAAAACTGTAGCCATGACAACCGAAATGTTCCCCTTGGTTTGTTTCGCGCTGTTAAATATTGGCGTGATATTAATAGGCTATGTATTGATAAAAATGCAGCAGCTTGCATTAAGCTGGCTATTATTGGTTTTAAGCGTGGGGCTTATATATTTTCTATTTAGGTCCGAGCCCCCCATTATGCAAATGCTGTCGCTCATAGCCACTACGTTCACTTCCATGAAAGTCATTTCTGTTACTGGTGAGTACAAGGAAAAGGCACTAACACTCACCTTTAAACAATGGCTGGCTTTTGCCATAGGATGGGTGGGCATGCGTGCCAAGCCTTTTGAGACATTAGGTGGCGTAGCTTTACCACAAGCCTGGTCCATGATTAAGTTTGGATTAAGCCGTGTTGTTGCAGGGACGCTTCTTGTTTTGCTGGCACGGCAAGTAGTGGATCTTTCTATAAATACCGGCCTGATATACATCCTGGTAAGCGTCATGCTTTTAATTGGGCTCAGCCTCATCTTGCATTTTGGACTATTAGGTATTAGTGCAGGTACTTGGCGTTTACAAGGCGTAAGTACATACGTTTTGTTCAAACAACCTGCCCAAGCTACCAGCCTTAGCAATCTATGGAGCAAACGCTGGAACCTGGCTTTTAGTGAAATGACATCTATTGCCATATACCGACCGTTAAAAAACAAAACAGGTAGTGCAATTGCTCTTTTGCTGGTCTTTTTGTTTTCGGGCCTATTGCATGAGGTGGCGCTAAGCTTACCCGTGCATAGTGGTTATGGATTGCCAACGTTATACTTTTTCATTCAAGGTATACTGGTTTTGTCAGAAAAAGCTATGATCCTTAATAAAGTCAGCTTTTTACAGCACCGGATATGGGCTCGTGCGTGGGTGTTTTTTGGGTTGGTAGTACCTATGCCTTTGCTGTTTCATGAGCAATTCATTAAACAAATTGTATGGCCATTGGCAGGGTTAATTTGATCTTCAAGAGGTAATAATTGTAACTGCTGTTAAAATTAACATGCCTACTGCTTATATTTGAGCAGGAGTTTTAGTGGACAAGATAGACGTTTTAGAAAAGTATTTACCTAATGGTGCCGCGCCACTAATTGGCCGCTGGATTGACTATTTCAAGTGCGAATTCAAAATTTCGCGCAGCCGCAATAGTAAGTTTGGCGATTATCGTCCGCCGTTTGGTGGTAAAGGGCATCGTATATCGGTAAACCATAATTTAAATCCTTACGCTTTTTTGGTAACCACCGTACATGAGTTTGCGCACCTGCATACCTGGAACCAGCATAAGCATCTTATTAAGCCCCACGGTGCCGAATGGAAAGGCAACTTCAAAAAGATGATGCAGCCATTTTTTGAAAAGCAGGTTTTCCCACCCGATATTACATCGGCTATAACTTCTTATTTGAATAATCCCGGCGCATCCAGTTGTTCGGATTTAAACCTTTACCGTTCTTTAAGAAAGTATGACGCTGCGCATGCTGCTGCAACCACGGTAGAAAAGCTTCCTATAAAAGCGGTATTTAAACTGAAAGACGGCCGGGTTTTCCGTAAGGAGGAACAGTTACGCAAGCGGTTTCGATGTATTGAGGTGAGCACAAAGAGGATCTATTTATTTAGCCCTGTGGCTGAAGTGGAATTGGTTGAGGACGTGGCTTAGTCTTTCCACCAGTTAACTTTGGACATAAAATCTGGATTTAACGTTGTGAGGTGCTCTTCTAGCAATCTAAAATCTTCAGTTAATATTTTCCGTGTCAATATTTTAGCGCCATTAGGATACTCCTTCACGAACAAATCACCGTCCATTGTTTCAGGGTAATCCTCACTATGATAATATATAGGTAAACCTGCTTTCAACATTTCTTTTGCGCCCCAATCAGCACCTTCATCAATGATTCGTTGCGTTGGGTCTAACTCATAAATCTCTTCGAGGGTCATCATAACAACAAGTTACTAATTATTTTATTGTTACCTATAACGCCTGGGTATCCAATACGTTTATATTCTCAAAAATAGGTTTAAGCACATATTTAAGTTGAACTAAGCCGGTATCATAGGTTTGGGTATCTTCTAACAACAGATCTACCCGGTTTTGTATATGCTGAAACAATGGCTTACCACCACCCAATATCAATGGGTGTACCGATACAAGCATACCACTCACCAGCCGTTTTGCCAACATGGTTGCGGTTAAGCTGGCACCACCAAAAAGCCATATACTGCCTCCTTCTGAGTTTAAAATTTCGTTTACTTTATTGTCGAAATCCACACTCTCAATCACTTCTACCTTTTGATGGGAAACCGGTGCTATGGTGTCTGAAAACACATAGATCTTTTGGATAGTGGGAAAGTATTCGTCTTCGCTACCGGCAATCATCTCATAGCTTCTGCGGCCAATAAACATCGTGTCGACGTTGGTAAAGAACTCCGTCATTCCATAATCCTGATCTGTCAGGCACCAATCGTACTCACCGTTAGGGCCCTCCATAAATCCATCGAGGCTTACGGCCAGGTTCAATACAACTTTCCTCATTTAGTCTTTATCTTTTTGATTATGCTCCTCGGCCCAGCGCTGGGCAAATGATTTTTCGGCGACGTTAGGAAGGTCACGGTGTTGTCCCCAAGCTTTTTTAAAGAGCGTCTTAAGTACAAAATTCTTCACTTTTCCACCAAAAAAGTCGGTTAATTTACGGCTGAGCATAGCTTTTTTCCACATGGCCCAACCCCATTTTTCAGGTTTGGTTACTATCTCCGCTTTTACCGCGTCTCTACGGTTTAGTAGTAACATTTTATGAATATCAATTTTCACCGGGCACACTTCAGTACATTTACCGCAGAGCGTTGATGCATAGCTTAAATGTTTAAACTCCTCCATGCCCTTCATATGCGGCGTAATAACCGAACCAATAGGCCCACTATAGGTAGTATTATACGTATGCCCGCCTACGTTTTGGTAAACCGGGCAAGCGTTTAAACACGCACCGCAACGGATGCAGTATAAACCCTGACGCTGATCTTTTTGAGCCAGCAGATCAGTACGGCCATTATCAAGCAATATCACGTACATTTCCTCTGGACCATCGCTTTCATCTGGCTGGCGTGGACCGTTTAAAATGGTATTATAAACAGTTAAATTTTGGCCGGTGCCATGGGTAGACAGCAGTGGCCAAAACAGGTCGAGGTCGGCCATTGAAGGGATGATTTTTTCGATACCCACCACGGCAATATGAATTTTAGGAAAGGTAGTACTCAAACGGGTGTTACCTTCGTTTTCGCTTAGTGCTATACTACCGCTATCGGCTATCAGAAAATTGGCACCAGTGATGCCTACATCAGCCTGCAAGTATTTATCGCGTAATAATTCACGTGCCTTGGCAGTAAGCTGTTCGGGGGTAGAATCTATAGGTGTACCAAATTTCTCGTGAAAAAGCTTGGCAATGTCTTCTTTAGAAAGGTGCATAGCCGGGGTTACAATATGGTAAGGCTTTTGTCCCAGCAATTGCACAATATATTCACCCAAATCAGTTTCCAGCGATTCAATGTTATTCTCGGCCAAAAATTCGTTCAGGTGAATTTCCTCGGTAGCCATGGTCTTGCTTTTAACCACCTTTTTGGCACCGGCTCTTTGCATAATGTTCAGAATTTCCTGCTGGGCTTCTGCAACATCATTGGCCCAAATTACCTTACCACCACGACGCTGAAAATTGGCTTCAAACTCGGGTAAGTACTTGTCCAGGTTTTCCATTACCCGCCATTTAACCACATGCGCTTTGCGCTTAGCCGTTTCTAAATTAGCCAAACGGGCCGTACCACGGGCAACTGAGGTATGGTACCTGCCCATGTTAAAGTTAATGATGCGACGATGGTCCTGATCAAATGCCTTTTCTTCCGAATCTGCCAAAAATTTATCGGCCGTAACTCCCATAGTTGCGAAATTAATGTTTTTAGTTCATAATTGACGGTGCATAGTTCATCGCCAAATTATGCTCACATAATACATATCAACAAAAAGCGCCATGCAGGGTTCTAACCGCATGGCGCTTTATTATTTTAATGGCTTCATACGTTTACAGAACCATTAACTATGAACTAATAATTACCTGCTTGCAGGCATATCGTTTTTAACGTCAACCACAGGGCGGGTATCGCGGTTAGCTAAATCCCAACCGGTATAAAATACCAACTGCGCGCGTTTAACTAATAAAGGAAAATCAATTTTATCCACTTCATCGCCTACACCATGGTAATCTTCGTGTACGCCATCAAAATAGAACACAATTGGCACACCATGCTTAGCAAAGTTATAATGATCAGAACGGTAGTATATACGTTCCGGATCTTTAGGGTCGTTGTACTTGTAATCTACAGCTAACTTGATATAAGTATTGTTAGCGTTCTCACTAATTGTATGTAGGGTAGTGCTTAACTTATCCGAACCTATCAGGTAGCAATAATCTGGTAAACCTTTGTGTGCCGGATCGCGGCGACCTATCATATCAATATTTAAATCGGTAATGGTATTAGCCAAAGGGAATACAGGATGCTCCGAGTAATACTCCGAACCCAATAAGCCTTTTTCTTCGCCTACGTTACCTAAAAATAAGATGCTGCGACGCGGACCTTTTTTATCTTTTTTAGCTTGTGTAAAGGCACGGGCAATTTCTAATATACCTGTAGTACCTGAACCATCATCATCGGCACCATTGTTAATACGGTCGCCTGGGGTACCTTCTGTTAACATTCCAATATGATCGTAATGCGCAGAGAATACTAAAACTTCATCTTTTAATTTCGGATCTGAACCTGGCAAAAAGCCTAATACATCAACCGCTTTAGCATCTTTCACTTCAGATGCGTAATCGGCTGCCACATCGGCCTTGATAGTTTGAGCAGTAGTTGCTGTAGCCGAAGCCGATTTCAACTGATCGTAAGTTTTACCACTTGCTTTTAATAACTGATCGGCAATGGCCGGAGTAATAGTTAATGCCAACGGACGAGCTACCACCGGGCGCGGTGTAGCCGATTTAAGGCTAATACGCTCGGTTAATTTACCGGCCATATTGCCTGGAGTTACATTATTTACCACTAATATCAATGCCGGATTTTTTTGACGAATTCCTGCAGTTACCCTGGCAGCAGCCATCATAGCAGCTCTTGGATTGCTGGCGTCTACCGCTACACCTGGCTTGGCTTCACCAATTACCAATACTACTTTGCCGGTTAGGTCGGTATTAGCTAATTCAGCTTCGGTACCGTAACCTACAAATACAACCTCATTGGCCTTTAACGTTTGCGTACCGGTTCCGCCTCCCGAAGAATAATCTTTACCATAAGTAAGCGTGGTGCCATTTATAGCGAAGGATTTGATAGCAAAAGAAGTGTTTGTTAGCGGGATATCTAAGAAATAAGAACCATTTACAGGCGCCTGCAATCCCATTTTTTCGAACTCGGCGGCCAAATAAGCAGCGGCCTTATCGGCACCGGGCTTACCCGTTTCGCGACCTTCAAAAGCATCAGATGCTATAATAGTAAGGTGTTTTTTGGCGTCTTCAACGCTTATGAACTTAGCGTATTTTACCGCCGTTGCATTTTGTTGGGCACATGCCCCAAGTGTGGCCATTAAGGCAACACTGCATAAAAAGTTTTTTTTCATTTGTTTGCTTAGCAATTATTAGCAATGTGCAAGGTAAGTAAAAACTAACCCACCTGCTAAGCAACAAATATGTGACTTTAACTATATATTAACAAGACATTTTACCAACGCGTGTAGCATGGCGCCCGCCTTCAAATTGGGTTGCAAGAAAAGTTTCTACAATAGTTTTAGCGTCTTCTAAAGAAATGAAGCGCTCCGGGATGCACACAATATTAGCGTTGTTGTGCTGACGTGCTAAGGCAGCCAGTTCAGGCAGCCAGCAAATTGCTGCACGTATGCCCTGATGTTTATTAGCGGTGATAGCAACCCCGTTGGCACTACCGCAAACTAAAATACCGAAATCAAATTCACCGCTTTCAACTGCCGAAGCAACCGGATGTGCAAAGTCAGGATAATCGGTAGACGTAGTATCATGAGTACCGAAATCTTTAACAGTTGCTTGAGGCAACCATTCTAACAATGACTGCTTATAATTAAATCCTGCGTGATCAGAACCTATGGCTATTTTTAACTCAGTATTCATTTTTGGGTTATGGTTAATGCTTATTAATTGATGTTTTTGGAATAATGGTTGTTATTTTATTACTCATTATACTTTCACCTTAACCGTCCGATTTCATAAGTTCGTTATGCTTTTTTAGTTTGCGTTTCTGTACCGATCCTGCAACTACAATTCCTACTTCGTACAGTACAAATAATGGGAGGCTTACAATACCCATAGTCATCATATCGGGGGTTGGTGTTATAACTGCTGCTATTACCAATATAGCCACTATAGCATAACGCCTACCCGAGCGCATAAACTGCGGGGTAAGTATACCCAAGGTAGATAGGATATAAACCAATATAGGTAACTGGAATACCAATCCTGATGCCAGTGTTAACGTAGCAACCGATGACAAATAAGAATCGATGGTAAAGTTATTTTCTATGATTGCACTTACTTTATAGCCGGCTAAAAAGCTGATAGATTCAGGGGCTATAACAAAATATCCAAACAGGATACCCAGTATAAATAGAAATGAGGCATAGAAAACGAAGCCTGACGCGGCTTTGCGCTCCTTATCATGCAGGGCCGGTTTGATAAACCGCCATATTTCCCATAAAAGGTATGGAAACCCAAGAACAATACCCACAATTAAGCAGGAGTTAATTTGCAGGGTAAACTGCCCGCCCATTTCGGTATTAATAATTTTACCCGGAATAGAGGTTATGCAAAAGCCTGGTTTTTGCAGATAATCACCCAGTTTACAAAGCATACGATAGGTCCAAAAGTCACCCCGCATAGGGCCCATGATCACTCTATCGAAAACAAAATCGTAATAATAAAATGCAAGGCATACAAATACCAATATAGCTATGCAAGATCGTATTAAATGCCATCTTAGAATTTCGATGTGGTCGAAAAACGACATCTCCACTTCAAGATCACTTGTCTTTTCTTTTATTGCTTTTATTATTTTATTATCGCTCATGTACTGAAAACAAAAATACCATTCTGTATATACATACGAATGGTATTGTAGTTTAATTTTTATTTCATGAAATTATTCTGCTATCACAAAGCTTTCCATAAACTTGGTGGTAAAATTACCAGCTCTGAAGTTTGGATCGCGCATCAATTGCAAGTGGAACGGTATAGTTGTTTTAATACCTTCTATTACAAATTCGCTAAGGGCACGTTCCATGGTGTTTAACGCCTCTTCGCGTGTTTGAGCCACGCAAATTAACTTAGCAATCATCGAATCGTAATTAGGCGGAATCACATAACCACTATACACATGTGTATCTACACGTACGCCATGGCCACCCGGTGAATGAAAGTTGGTGATTTTGCCTGGTGAAGGACGGAAACCATTAAACGGATCTTCGGCATTAATACGGCATTCTATGGCGTGCATAGTAGGCTCGTAGTTTTTACCCGATATTGGGGTGCCTGCTGCAACTTTGATTTGTTCTTTAATTAAATCTACGTTAATTACCTCTTCGGTTACCGGATGCTCTACCTGTATACGGGTGTTCATCTCCATAAAGTAGAAATTGCGATGCTTATCTACCAAAAACTCTATAGTTCCGGCACCTTCGTAACGTACGGCTTTGGCACCTTTAATGGCAGCCTCACCCATTTTTTTACGAAGTTTTTCGGTCATAAATGGTGAAGGTGATTCTTCAACCAATTTTTGGTGACGACGCTGAATAGAACAATCGCGCTCAGAAAGATGGCAAACTTTACCATACTGATCGCCCACTACCTGTATTTCAATATGGCGTGGATCTTCCACATATTTTTCGAGGTACAAACCATCGTTACCAAACGCAGCACCAGATTCGGCACGGGCCGAGTCCCAGGCTGGTTCAAATTCCATATCATTCCATACCACACGCATACCGCGGCCACCACCACCGGCAGTAGCTTTTAATATAACTGGGTAACCCACTTTATTGGCAACCTGAATGCCTTGTTTAACATCAGTTAATAAACCATCAGAACCTGGTATAGTAGGTACACCAGCTTTTTTCATAGTTTCTTTAGCCGATGCTTTATCGCCCATACCATTGATTTGGTCAGCTGTGGCACCTATAAACTTAATACCGTACTCCGCGCAAATGGCAGAGAACTTGGCATTTTCAGAAAGGAAACCGTAACCAGGATGTATGGCATCGGCGTTAGTTAATTCAGCAGCCGATATAATGTTAGGAATATTCAGGTAAGAATCGCGGCTGGCGGGAGGGCCAATACATACGGCCTCATCGGCAAAACGTACGTGCAGGCTATCACGATCAGCTGTTGAATATACGGCTACCGTTTTAATGCCCATTTCCTTACAAGTACGGATAATGCGCAGGGCAATTTCGCCACGGTTAGCTATTAATATTTTTTTAAACATGTTTTGTGTTAGTTAAGTGGTTGATTAAGTTAAGTAGTTGATTAAGCTAGTAACTACTCACCAATCAACCATTCACTAATCAACTTAACAGTTACATTGGTTCAACTAAAAATAAAGGCTGGTCATACTCAACAGGTGATGAATTATCAACCAGTACTTTAACGATGCGGCCTGATACTTCAGACTCAATTTCGTTAAACAGCTTCATAGCTTCGATAATGCAAAGCACGCTTCCAGCCGAAATTTCATCGCCTACACCAACAAAGTTTGGCTTATCGGGAGATGATGAACGATAGAAAGTACCAATCATAGGTGACTTAATAGTCACATACTTAGATACATCAGCAGCAGCTGGCGCATCCGTTGGTGCAGCTATATGCTCTACAGTTAAAGGCATAGCGGCCGGAGCAATTTGCTGAGCAGCAGGTACTGTAGCAGTAACTATGGTTGGAGCCTGGTTAGTCTTGATAGTGATCTTAAAATCGGTCTGTTCAATAGACACTTCGTTTACGCCTGATTTTGACACGAAGCGGATCAGATCCTGTATTTGTTTAATATCCATATTTAGGTACAGTTGGTTTTGGATAATATTTAAAAACCTAAGTTATAACAAATTAAATGAAAATTGTTGCCAATATTAGTAAGCCCATTTCAAATACAACGAACCCCATGTAAATCCTCCGCCAAAAGCAGCCAGTACAATGTTGTCGCCTTTTTTAAATTTGCTTTCCCATTCCCACAGGCAAAGTGGTATAGTTCCGTTGGTAGTGTTACCGTAACGCTCAATGTTAATAACCACTTTATCCTCACTAATACCCATGCGGTTGGCAGTGGCATCAATAATACGCTTATTAGCTTGGTGCGGTACCAACCAGGCAATATCATTGGGGGTTAAGCTGTTGCGCTCCATAATTTCGGCAGCAACATCGGCCATATTGGTTACGGCAAACTTAAATACAGTTTTACCTTCCTGGTAAGCATAATGCTCGCGGTTGTCTACTGTTTCGTGCGAGGCCGGCTTTAATGAACCACCGGCTTTCATGTGTAAAAACTCACGGCCCGAACCATCACTTTTCAATACAGAATCAATGATGCCATACCCTTCGGTATTAGGTTCAAGCAGGGCACAGCCACAGCCATCGCCAAATATGATGCAGGTGGCACGGTCTTCATAGTTTACTATCGACGACATTTTATCGCCGCCTACTACTAATACCTTGGTATGCCTGCCGCTTTCAATAAATGCAGCACCGGTAGCTAAACCAAACACAAAGCCCGAGCAAGCTGCCTGCAAATCATATCCCCAGGCATTTTTTGCGCCAATTTTATCGGCCAGAATATTTGCCGTTGCCGGAAATATCATATCTGGTGTAGTAGTGCAAAAAATGATCAGGTCAATTTCTTCGGCGCTGATGCCACGCTTTCTAAGCAAGCCTTCCACAGCTGGTACAGCTAAGTCGGAAGTAGCCAAACCTTCGCCTTTTAAAATGCGACGTTCTTTAATACCTGTACGACTGGTAATCCACTCATCGTTGGTTTCAACCAGCGCTTCCAGTTCGTGGTTAGTGAGCACATAGTCGGGCGCATAGCCATTTACAGCGGTAATTGCAGCCTGTATTTTATGCATTTAGTTATATTTTAAACGAAAGCCTGTTTAATTTTTTCAACCAGGTTACTCTCTGCCATGTTTCGCGATAATAGCACCATGTTTTTAATAGCTTCGGGGCTGGAAATACCGTGCCCTACCACTACCGGGGCATTCACACCTAAAATAGTGCTACCGCCGTACTGCTCATAATTAAAGCGATTAAAGAACTCATCGTTAAAGCCTTTTTTGCGTGCAATTACATAGTACGATTCGGCCATTTTAACAATAACGTTGCCGGTAAAACCATCGCACACAAAAACATCCGCAGCATCGCCAAAAAGGTCACGACCTTCTACGTTACCTACAAAGTTGTATTGCGATGAATCTTTCATGAGCGGGTAAGCAGCAAGGCTAAGCATATTACCCTTTTCTTCTTCTTCGCCAATGTTCATGAGCGCCACCTTGGGTTCGCTTATACCATATACTGCTTCTGCAAACAAGCTACCTAACAACCCAAATTGTAAAAGCATATCGGGTTTACAATCGGCATTGGCACCTACATCCAACAAAATACCCAAACCGCCTTTCAGTTTGGGTACAATAGCAGTTAAAGCCGGACGTAAAACACCAGGTATAGTTTTAACGCTAAACATAGCTCCTACTAGCATAGCACCGGTATTACCTGCAGAAGCAAAGGCCTGAATATAGCCATCCTTCAACAGTTTAAAACCTGTGGCAATGCTCGAACCAGGCTTTTGCGCAATGGCTTTAGTAGGGTGCTCGCCCATACCTATCACTTCGGTTGTGTGAACAAACTCAAAATGATCGGGGTTGAAGTCGTTTTCCTGAAGAATACCGGTAGCTACATCTTTGTCGCCTATCAGCACCAGCTTTTGCTCGTGTGGCAATACCTTATAAGCCTCGATAGCTCCTAAAACAGCGGCTTTCGGAGCATAATCGCCGCCCATAATATCTAAGCCTATCTTCATTGCAGAAAATAAGGCTTAAACTGTGGCTGCTTTTTCAATAAGTACTTTACCGTTGTAGTAAAGATTACCATCAACAGAATAAGCACGGTGTGGCAAATGCACAGCACCTGTAGTAGCACAGGTAGTTAAAGTAGGCGCTACAGCTTTATAATGCGTTCTGCGTTTATCTCTTCTTGACTTGGAAATTTTGCGTTTTGGATGTGCCATAACTTATTATAATATCATTTTAATTTTTTAAGCGCGTCCCAGCGTGGGTCGGCACTTTTCTCTTGTTCATCACCGCCCGATAGTTTATTTAAACGATCAAGCATATCTTTATCACAATCACGGTTGCTTCCTTCGTTATTGCACGAGGCAACAAAAGGTACTGCAACATTGATGTACTCGTATACTAACCCGGCAATAGCAATTTCTGTATCGTTCTTGCTCAGGGCAATTATCTCATCATCTTCATCAATCTCTTCATCACTAAACTTAAAGATCTGCTGTTCATGAATATCAAGCGGCTGCATGTATTCAGATAAACAACGATCACAAGTCATTTCCACTTTTCCGTAGATATGAAAATTGAGAATGATCATGGTTTCCTGTTTATCCAACTCCACGTTGCATTGCAGGTCGCCTTTCTTTACCAGCGAATAATCAAACTCTTTGAAAAATTCGTTGTCTATAACGTACTCAAATTCATGCCGGCCTAACTTGAGGCCAGTAAACGGTATTGAATATGTTCTTAATGATTTCAATGAGCGATAATTAGCCCGCAAATGTAGACATATTTTATGGAACGAAAAAACGTTTTTTCAAATTTGGGTAACGAGTGTATTACACTGTAATTTAATGATAATGTTAACCCTATATCTTCAACCTTACATTGATCTTCTCGAGCAATCCGGCTAGCTGAATCATAATAAATGAAAACACCAGGCATTTAATCAAACCGCCGGTACCTTCGCTTAAATATTCGGGGTAGCCTACATCCAGCATACCGTAGATGGGATAAAATATAAATGGGATCAAATAACAGGTAAACGTGTTGGTACCAGCCGGTTTAATAAAGTTAAACCACTTATACTTATCTTTAACATCAACCACGTACAGGAAAACCATATAGGCAACCAAACTTATGGCAGTACAAATTAAAACCCACGATGGGGTATCGTGCGCTTTAGAAATTCCTCCGCTTACGTAGCGCACAATAAAGCCAAGGTTGGCTAATATTACCGCCAGCAAAATAATGCCGGGCCAAAGCAGGTTCATTTCCTTGTTTTGCATTAAACGCATATACATTACCGATATCACAATGCCCGCCATAGTAAAGGCTTGCATAGCACCGTTACCGGCTAACCATATATAGCTTTTCCATTGCATTATAAAATCGAGCCAGCCGAAATGAAAGTCGAGGTTGATGAATATGAACATAATCCATGCCGCAGCCTGGATCCATAAAACGCCTTTAGAGTAATGATAGATAAGCGCACATAGCATGTACGACCATCCTATTAATCCTAATATTCCCCACCAGCTAAAATGCAGCCATGTGGAATGATTAGGGTCGTTACTTTTATACAGGGCCGACATGGTTACCAACAATACCAGGCCAAAGCCCCGCAGCAGGTTTCGGTTTAAGTTGGATGTGCCTCTGTAATCTAAAAATATAAAGAAGAAACTGAATGTGAGTAAGCTTTCCCATACAGGCTTGGGCAGCATGGTGGCCACATCATCGTAGGTTTCCATATTAGCGTGAAAAAAGCCAATAAGGATCAGGGCCAGCGAACGGGTAATAATACGCAAAGGCACATGGCTACCGCTACTTTGCCTGTTTTGAAACGCAAACGGTATAGACAGGCCAACAATAAACAAGAAGCCAGGAAAAATAACATCGGCTAAACCTAAGCCATCAACGTTATCGCCGGCATGTTTAAGCCATAACGGCACATTGGGTACCCCTTCCAGATCGTTCACAAAGATCATGAGGAACATGGTAACCGCACGGAAAGCGTCGATTGACCGCACCCGGGTGTATTGGTTATTCATTATTTGGTAGACGAACTAAATTTACAACTGGTACCAAATAGTAACGGCTGTAATATTAAAACATTGCCACCTGTTTCTAACAGATGTATGGTAATGGTTAATCCCTATCGCGACTTAGCTTACTAAATTGCAGCGGATTTTCGTTAAGCAAAGCCGTTTCGCGGCGGCGCTTAACTATGTGTATAGCTTCAAACAATGCCTCGCGAAACGACACTTCGGACGCCTTATTTTTGCCGGCTATATCGTATGCCGTTCCATGATCGGGCGAGGTACGCACGAAGCTTAATCCGGCTGTGTAATTAACCCCCGATTCAAACGAAATCTGTTTAAACGGAATCAGCCCCTGATCGTGGTACATAGCCAGTACGGCATCAAACTGCATATAGCTGCCATTTGCAAAAAAGCCATCGGCCGGGTACGGACCTAAAGCCAGTATATCGTTGGCACGTGCTTCTTCTAAAGCTGGAATGATAATATCCTTTTCTTCGTTGCCAATTAAGCCGTTATCACCAGCATGCGGATTTAAGCCCAGCACGGCAATTTTGGGTTTACGGATCCAAAAGTCTTTTTTCAGACTGGTATTCATCAACTTTAGCTTAGTCAATATTTTTTCAACCGATAACGACTGCGCTATTTGCGCCACCGGAATATGACCAGTAACCACACCTACTTTCAGGGTTTCGCTAACCAAAAACATCAGCACCTCTCCTGCCCCATCACGCTGTTGCAGGTATTCGGTATGGCCAGGAAAGTTAAAAGTTTCGCTTTGGATGTTGTCTTTATTAATAGGAGCCGTTACCAGCGCATCAATCTCACCTGCAAGCAAATCATCAGTTGCACGTTGTAACGATATTAAAGCGTATTTGCCGCCAATTTCATTAGATACGCCCAGGTCTATCTTTACATCTTCTTCCCAACAGTTAATAATGTTAGCTTTTTTATGATGAGCGTTAGCCGGACTATCGATCACGTTAAAATTAAGATCGTGCACCTGCACACTGCGGCGGTGAAAAGAGGCAACCTTAGTATGGCCGTAAACAATAGGAGTACAATAATCAAATATGCGGGCGTCGGCCAGTGTTTTAATAATGATCTCTAAACCGATGCCGTTAACATCGCCTACACTAATACCTATTTTTAACTTCTCACTCATTTTGTTTTTAGATTACACAGATTGCTCCGTTGTAGCTTACTATTAATTACACCGTTTAATCGTATCAATACAGCGATACATGCATTGTGTAATCATGCTTTATCATCGGTGTAATCGCCACTAAAATCAGTGCAATCACAACCAAAGCAATGCAAAGAAAGGATTTTCAACAATAATGTATACCATACCATCGCAAATATCACGTAATTTGTAAAAATTCGAGTACATATAATGTCATTAGTCCGAGCAAAAAAACACCTGGGTCAGCACTTTTTAACTGATAAAAATATAGCATCCAAAATAGTGGATAGTCTGCGCCCTACTGATAAATATACCCAGGTGCTGGAAGTTGGGCCGGGTATGGGCATCCTGTCCGATTTTTTGCTGCAAAAAACCGAGTATCAAACCTCACTTATAGATATTGATACCGAGTCGTATATATTCCTGAAAAAGAAATACCCGCAGCTAAAGGAACGCTTGATTAACGCCGACTTTTTAGAAATGGATTTTAGTAAGGTATTCACAGTTCCATTCGCCATTATTGGCAACTTTCCTTACAATATATCGTCGCAAATACTATTTAAAGTATTGGATAGCCGCGATCAGGTGCCCGAGATAGTAGGCATGTTTCAAAAAGAAGTAGCCGAACGCTGCGCATCCAAACCGGGCAGTAAAGAATACGGCATATTAAGCGTGTTTTTGCAGGCTTATTACAAAGTAGAATATTTATTTACCGTAAAGGCAGGCGTATTTAATCCACCGCCTAAAGTGTTATCGGCAGTGATCAGGCTTACCCGTAACGAGGTACCTACCTTGGCCTGTGACGAAAAACTGTTTTGGCAGGTAGTAAAAGCTGGCTTCAACCAGCGCCGTAAAACACTGCGCAATGCACTATCCTCATTAATTAATAAAGAAGCCATGGCTACCGACGCCACACTCGACCTCCGTGCCGAACGCCTGAGCGTAGCCGACTTTATAGAACTGACTAACCGCATAACTGCAAACCGATAAATTATATTTTTGTATATTTGATTATGGACATACAAGCTGAAAAACTGGAAATTATGAAGCTTTTACTTGAAGTGGATAGTGCCGAAATACTAAGCGAAGTAAAAGCCGTTTTCAAAAACAAAGGGTATGATTTTTATGATGACTTGCCTCTATCGGTTAAGGACAGCATTGAAGCCGGGCTAAAGGACGTTGAAGAAGGCCATATCTATAATCATGATTTGGTAATGCAGGAAGCAAAAGTCCGTTATGGCCTTAAACATTAATTGGACCGCAGAAGCAAAGCAGACCTACGGAAACATTTTAGAATATCTGCAGGAAGAATGGTCTATTAAAGAGGTAGAAGTATTTATTGAACGTACCGAAAACCTATTGCTCATTATCGCTCAACAACCTTATATTTTCAAAGCATTCGCTTACAAACAAATCAGACAGGCCATTATCGGAAAGCAAAACTCATTATTCTACCTGGTTAAAAACAATGGAATATTTTTATTGGCCTTTTGGGATAACCGACAAAATCCTGTAAAAAATAAATTTATTTAATGTCTGCTACAGCAAATAACAATATACTTATTGTCGACGACCTCCATCCTATCTTCATAGAACAAACGGAAGCCTTAGGTTACACTTGCGATTACCGTCCGCTTATAAAATTAGACGAAGTACTACCGATTATAGCCAATTATACAGGCTTAGTGGTACGCTCCAAATTTCAGGTTGACCGGGCATTTTTTGATGCCGCTACAAACCTGAAATTTATAGCCCGTGCAGGTGCCGGTATGGATAATATCGATGAAGCTTATGCTAAAGAAAAAAGTATCCAATTAATGAACGCGCCCGAAGGTAATATGGATGCCGTTGGCGAACATGCTGTTGGAATGCTTCTTTCGTTAATGAACAACCTGAACCGGGGTGATGCGCAGATCCGTAATGGCCAGTGGCAGCGTGAGGCTAACCGTGGCTACGAATTAAAAGGCCTTACGGTGGGTATTATTGGCTATGGGCACATGGGTCAAAGTTTCGCAAAAAAGCTAAAAGGCTTTGGCGTTGATGTAATTGCCTACGATAAATACAAAACCGGTTTTAGCGATGGTTTTGCCCGCGAGGTAAGCATGGAAGAAATTGTAAAACACAGCGAAGTATTGAGCCTGCATGTACCCTTAACACCTGAAACCAACGGTTTGGTTAATGATGAGTACCTGTTCCATTTTCGTAAGCCCCTATTTTTGTTGAACACTTCACGGGGTAAAGTCGTGCAAACACAGGCGGTGCTCAATGCCATTAAACAAGGCAAAATAATAGGTGCCGGACTGGATGTATTGGAAGTGGAAAAGTTTCCGGCTTTGGGTGAACAAGCATGGTTTGATGAACTAAAAAACAGCGGCAAAGTATTGTTAAGCCCGCATGTTGCAGGATGGACATTTGAATCGTATAGGAAGATAAGTGAGGTGATGGCCAGCAAAATAAAAACATTATCTTGGTAGCATAAAACACCCTCCTTATCAGCACATGAAGATATATATGAGATCAAGATTGTTTTCTGTTTTATCTTTCACTGCTGTTGTTATCTGCGCGCTCTGTGCCAACTGTACAGCACAAGTATCCGATTCTACTTATTATAAGCATAACAAAGTTTATTATATGGCAGGCTTTGGTATAGGGGCAGGACCAATTGGAATACAGGCCGCGCTTAACGCTACTATTTTACGAAATGGTTATGAGCTTACCGGCAAATTCAATGTGCAAGATCACATTATAGATCTTACTACCGATGCTATCGATTTAAATAGTCAGGAATATGCCTTGTTAATCGGAAAGAAATTAACAAGGCATCATTTTCCTATTTGGTAGTGTCGGCAGGGTGATCAGCCATAAGATTTGAACATCGTAATGAAGGCATACCAACTCCAAGCAGTAAGCAGATTCAATTTTTCAGTTATGACTATACTTATGAAAACAAACGCACTGCAGGAATTCCCATTGAGTTTAAATACTTCAACAATTCACTTTCAAGATTTGTACCTGTAACGGCCGTTTTTGCCGTAAACTTAAATACTATCAGAACTATATACAGCTTTTCGCTTGGCTTGCAATTTGGTAATACGCGAGAGCGCCTTGTCAAAAAATCTAACAATTAAAAATTTGGATATTAAAACTTAAATATCCTATCTTCGTTCTTATACAGGAGCAAGACTATGCAGGCGTAAGCGCCATCATAGTCTTGTTTGTTTTTAGTAGCGGTCACGTCCTTCTTTGAATATCAAGAAGGGCGGTTTTTTTTGATAGCTATTAGCTAATTATCTATTTAACATATTGTGTTTTTATGGCAGAGGTTTCATACTATACCAAAGAAGGTTTAGAAAAATTAAAAGAAGAATTACAGTACTTAAAAACAACCGGTAGGTCAATTATATCTAACGCCATTGCCGAAGCACGCGATAAAGGCGACTTATCTGAAAACGCCGAATACGACGCAGCTAAAGAAGCGCAAGGTCATCACGAGGATAAGATCAGGAAAATGGAGGAGGCTTTAGCCAACGGCCGTTTGCTTGATGAATCAAAAATTGATACTTCTAAAGTTCTGGCACTTTCTAAAGTAACCATCAAAAATTTAAAGAACAACGCTACCATGACCTACCAGTTAGTGTCGGAAAGTGAAGCTGACTTAAAAGGTGGTAAAATATCGGTAGCATCGCCTATTGCCAAAGGTTTGCTGGGCAAAAAAGTAGGTGACAAAACCGAAATTACCGTACCCGCCGGCAAAATTGAATTTGAAATTATGGAGATTAGCAGGTAAGTGAATAGTTGATTGGTTAAGTGGCAAGTAGTTTAATTACGCTTACCTTTTAACTAATCAACCATTGAAAAACCACTTAACTATTCAACCACTCACTACATAACACTCACCAACCATGTCAACTGTATTTTCCAAAATTATATCGGGCGAAATACCGGCTTACAAAGTAGCCGAGAGTATTGATTACTTAGCTTTTTTAGATAACAGTCCCCTGGCCGAAGGCCATGTGCTGGTCATACCTAAGCAGGAAGTTGATTATATTTTCGACGTTGAAGATGAGTTGTATACCGGCTTAATGCTGTTTGCTAAAATTGTAGCCACAGCTATGAAAACCGTAATCCCCTGCAAAAAAGTTGGCGTGGCAGTAATAGGCTTGGAAGTGCCTCATGCACATATTCATCTTATTCCTATGAACGAGGTAAGCGACCTTAACTTTTCGCGCCCAAAACTAAGCTTTACGCCCGAAGAACTGGAAGCCACTGCCGAGAAGATTAAAGAAGCGTTGAGGGAAGAATAACCTTTTAGAATCAAGAATATAGAATTAAGAGTCCGGATAGGAAACTAAATTGAAGCTAATGTCTATATTCTTGATTCTGTATTCTTGACTCTCCTACTCTTTCTTTTTAATCTGTAGCGGCGAAGCAACCCTCCTTGTATTTTCCTTCACAAACGATTCCCAGCCTGAGTAGCTGATCTTACTGGCACGACCGGTGGCTATTTTCTGAAAACTATGACAAACCGCCACGGCCAGTCCGTCGGTAGCATCTAAAAATTCTGGTGTTTCTTTGAAGTTGAGTAAGCGTTGCAGCATGCCGGCAACTTGCTCCTTGGTAGCGTTACCGTTGCCTGTAATGGCTTGTTTGATTTTACGGGGCGAATACTCGGTTACCGGAATATTACGCGAGAGTGCTGCTGCAATGGCTATTCCCTGCGCCCTGCCAAGCTTAAGCATTACCTGGATGTTTTTACCGTAGAACGGCGCTTCAATAGCCAAGGCATCGGGATGATAATTATCTATGAGTCCTATAGTTTTCTCGAAAATGCGCTGCAACTTGAGCATATGCTCATCGGTAGTGCCCGGAATTTTGATGCTACCCAGGGCAATTAACTCTATTTTCGAGCCGGTTTCTTTAACTAAACCGTAACCCATTACCGCTGTTCCTGGGTCGATACCTAAAATTATGCGTTCTTTTTGCGGTTGTATAATGCTCACTTAACAAAGATACGCTTTAAGGATACACTGATATACTTAGCTTTGCAATATGTGCAAATAAGCATCCCGGTCAATAAAGCGGGCACCCAGGCTTTCGAGGTGTTCGGTGTGTACCTGGCAGTCTATCAAATTATAAGCCTCGCTTTGGCATAAAGTAATGAGTGCTGTTTTGGAGGCATTACTCACTTTACTAAACATACTTTCGCCGCAAAAAACTTTACCGGCATGTACACCGTAAAGGCCGCCCACCAGTTCACTGTCTTGCCAAACCTCGTAAGAATGTGCATGGCCTAATTGGTAAAGATTTATATATGCCTGCTGCATATCGTCAGTTATCCAGGTACCGTCCTGGTCTTCGCGTGGCACTAATGAACATGCGGCTATTACCTGTTCGAACACCTGATTTTTAGTAACAGTAAACACACCCGATTGCAGCACTTTACGCATGCTTTTACTTACATGTAACTCATCGGGGTACAACACAAATCTTTCATGAGGTGCATACCATAAAATGGGCGTATCATCGCTATACCATGGGAAAACACCATGCTGATAGGCCAAAATCAGCCGTTCGGACGATAGGTCACCGCCTACGGCCAGCAGTCCATCGGGTTCGGCCAGTTGGGGTTCAGGAAATACAAGGCGCTCATCTAAGCGAAAGATCATGAGTGCAAATATATCTTCTCTTTGCTAATTGCTACGTTTGTCAAGTAATTTTACGCTTTAACGCCGATTAACTTTATTGATTTAGCAATTCAGCATTAAAGCCGGTTATAAGTTTAAACAGATCGTTGTACTCGTTGAGCGGTAGTGTTTTGCTTATATCATACACATCATGATAGGCTTTAATGCCTCCCATAGTATAAATAAAAAATGCAGGTACACCTTTTTCGGTAAACCAGTAATGATCGCTGTTGGCTGCCTTGCCACGTGAGTTTACCTTAACCAAATAGTTTCCCTTGGCGTTCACTCGCTTTAACAGTTCAAATTCTTTAGCATGCAATGTAGCATTAACAACCGTAATACCCTCACTACCAGTACCTGCCAAATCGGTGTTAATTAAAAATCGGATGTTTTTTAACGGCACCAGCGGATGTTCGGTAAAATATTTGGAACCTAATATGCCCGCCTCTTCACCGCCAAAGCACATAAAGGCCATGGTATAAGGCTGTGGGTGAGCTGCATAATATTTGGCTAAACCCAATGACATGCTTATACCGCTGGCATTATCATTAGCACCGGGAAAATAAGTTTTACTACCCATACCGCCTAAATGATCATAATGAGCGGTAAACATCAATACAGAATCGGGTTTTATAGTACCTTTCACTATACCGCAAATATTAGCTGCCCTGAAATTACCAATCAGCTTATTATCAATATCAACACTAATGCTTGCAGGCAGGCTTGCAATTGCTTTTTTATCAACTTCAATGCCTGTATAATCGGCTACTTCCTGTGCTACCGACCAAGTGAGTTTGTCCTTTACAGTGAGTATAATGCGGTTTTCAGCATCAATAAAAGTCACGCTGTCTTTTTGTACCAAGGTGCCTTTTGCCTTGTTTCCACGGCTATCAGGTGTGATGATGAAGTCTTTGCCGGGGGTTAGGGCAATACCATTAAGTACCACTTCCATTTTGCCGGGGAAAGTATTTACAGGAAAGCTGAAGCTTTGAAAATAGTCCTTACCGCTCATGGGCTGCAGTCCATAGCTTTTAAATTCACCGGCAATAAAGCGACCTGCCTTGCCCATGCCGTCGTTGGTATAGCCCCTGCCCCAAAAGTAAGGAGAGGTTAAAGTATCAACCAGTCGGCGCGCGAAAAGGGAGTCTTGTGCCAATGCAAAATTAGCCGCGAAACAAAGAAAGAGGGTAAGCTTTAATTTCATAGGTATGAATAAGGAGAACTCCAAATTAGACGTTTTAGGCGAAAATTCACTTCAAAAAAATACATAAAGTTTCATATTCTTTCAAAAAAGTACAAATAATTAGATTTAATTACACAGCCTACACCGCTCTAACCGCCTCCAATTTAATTACCTTATCTTTGCAATAATTCAACACATCCATGATCAAGCAATCTCTTCAAAACCTAAAAATAACTGCGCTGAACGCCATGCAGGAAGCCGCCCTTGCCGCCGCTAAAAAAAGCGATGTCATTGTGCTTTCGCCAACCGGCTCGGGCAAAACTTTAGGATTCCTGCTTCCTCTTTTGGGTAACCTTCAAAATGATATAAACACTGTTCAGGCCCTCATCCTGGTACCATCGCGGGAGCTGGCTTTGCAAATTGAGCAGGTGTTTAAAACCATGAGCACCGGTTTTAAGGTGAACTGTTGCTATGGCGGTCATGATGTTAAAACGGAACGTAACAACCTCTCACACCCACCGGCTGTTTTGATAGGCACGCCTGGTCGTATTGCCCACCACCTTCGCCGCGAAAGTTTTAGTACCGATACCATTCACACGCTGATACTGGATGAGTTTGACAAAGCACTGGAGTTTGGATTCCAGGAAGACATGACGTACATCATCAGGCAGTTGCCTAATGTTAAAAAACGTATGCTTACCTCGGCCACTAAAATGGACGACATCCCATCGTTTACCGGGATACAAAAGCCTGTTACGCTCGATTATTTAACCAATGCGGCTACCGTACCCGATATCAGGCAGATGGCTGTTATTGCCGAAGGTGAAGATAAGCTGGAAGCGGTTTTTGCCCTGCTATGCAAGGTAGGAAGCGATTCTACCCTGGTGTTTTGTAACCACCGCGATGCCGTAGACCGCATAAGCGACCTACTATGGGACATGGGTATTCCGCATGGGATCTTCCATGGTGGTATGGAGCAGGACGACAGGGAGCGCGCGCTGCTAAAATTCCGGAACGGAAGCCATAAGATATTGATCACTACCGACCTGGCCTCGCGTGGCTTGGATATCCCCGAAATACAAAATATTGTACATTACCAATTGCCGCATAACGAGGAAGCGTTTTTGCACCGCAATGGCCGTACTGCACGGATGCACGCCAAAGGCACCTCCTACCTGGTGATGGCACCCGATGAAAAACCGTCGTACCTGAAAGAGATTCCCGAAATGGAGGATCTGTCGGCCGAACCGGTTTTGCCTAAACTATCGCCCTGGGCTACAGTTTATATTGCCGCCGGTAAAAAGGATAAAATAAACAAGGTGGATATTGTAGGGTTACTATTAAAAAAGGGCGAACTGACCCGTGATGAACTGGGCCTGATTGAGGTGTTAGACAATTCATCGTACGCGGCTGTAAAGCGCGATTTAATTGAGCGAACCGTACAATTAGTGCGCGGCGAAAAAATAAAGAACAAGAAAATTAAAATAGAAATATCCCGATAAATATAAAATACCATGAGCAACAACGACATCATGAAGAAGCTGCGGGTAGCTATGAAGTTTACCGATGACGATATTGTAAAGGTTTTAGACCTGGCCAACTTCCGCATTACCAAAACTGAACTTACTGCCATTTTCCGTGCCGATGATCACCCTAACTTTAAGCCCTGCGGCGACCAGATACTGCGTAACTTTTTGAACGGGTTAATTATTTACAAACGCGGTGTAAGACCTAAAGCAGAACCAAAGGATCAAGCGGAGTAACTCCTCCTAAATCCTCCCCAAAAAGGAGGACTTTAAAATCTTATTGTTTATTGCCCCCTCCCGGGGAGGGGCTTACTTCAAGCGCTTTAATCCCTCTTTAGCCTTTTGCTCTATACTGTTTTCCTGCTGATGGTTTTTAAAACCAATGGCCATGTTGTAGTAGCTGGCGGCGCGTATAGCATCCTTGCGCAACTCATAAATATTTCCTGCTTTTAAGGCCGACATGGGCGCAAAATAATAGCTGGTGCCTTTGCCCGTATTAATGGCTTGCTGGTAGCTATTCAAAGCATTACTGTCGCGTTGCAAAGCATCGTATACCCGGCCTAAGCGATAATAGTATTCGGCTTTATCATGCACGGTAGAATAATTTTCGGCACCTTTTTCTTTAAGTAGATTTAATGCTTTTTCGTACAAACCGCCATCAAACCATAGTCGCGCGCGTAGCAGGTTGGGGTTATATTGCGGGTCGGTAAGTTCGGTAAGGGCGCGTTTATCCTTTTCGTTATAAGTGTAGCCTTTGGTTTTAGCCAATTGGGCAAAGGCTTCGTAGCGTTTCAGGTTACCATCCAGCAACGCATCCCAAGCCAGGTGCAGGTAGGCATCTTTTATAAAATTGACGCCTTTGTTGGTTTGCAGGAACTTATTGAAGTAGTTGTTAGCAGTCTCGTCGAGGATGTTCATCTTCGCAAGGGCCGTAAGATAATCCAGGTATGGGTAAGGCTGGTATTCGACCCCTTCAGGGCGTTTGCCAAAGTATTTAATAGCTTCGGTACTATGGCCGGTGCGCAGTGCTACATAGCCTTGTATGTAACTTTTGAGCAGGCTCCCATTATCCATCTTACTGGTGTATTGCAACATCTTGCTGTAGGCCTGCATATCGTTCACCACATCGGTTTGCAGGTAGGTAGTGTAAAAAACAGCTTCGTCATAAAACATGGCATAGCTTGACTGCGACAAGTGCGCAGTTACGTTTTGCAGCAAGTTAATACCATTGTTGATATTTCCTTTGATGCCAAAAACGTTAAGCACACTTTTCAGGGTACCATCGGGCAGGGCACCCAACGCCACATTAACCACACCTAACGGAATATCATCGGGCAAAAATGCTGGAAACTTTTTATTATTTTCGTTCAGTAAACGATAAGCTTTATTGATGGCAAATCCGGCAGTGGTGTTATCGCCAAAACGGCTATTGAGCAATGCCCATTGCAGGTTTACCTGGGCCAGCGCAAAGTTGCGCCAAGGCGATGTCTCGTCCTCATCTTCCAACTTATCTAACCGGGTGGACTTGTTGCCTTTCAAGCGGTCGTAATCGGCCTTGCTTTCGGTGCTCAGCATCCAAAAGTAATCATAATAATTATCGAGCAGCAGGGTGAAGCTATTTTGCGGATGCACAGCCTTTTCGCGGTCAATGAGTTCGCGGGCGGCTTTCAGCTTAAAACTTAAGATGTTTTTATAAGCCTGGGCACAGTTGGCGTTGACATCAAAATTGGCCCGGGCCACTATGCCGGTGAGCAAGAAAATGAAGAGAAAAAGAAAATGCCTGGTCATTACAAAAAAAGGCGCCTTTATGAGGCGCCTTGTATATTTTAATTGAAAAGTTAATTATGCAGTTTGCTCTTCTTCAACACCCATTTGCTCATCAACCAAAATACGACCGCAATGCTCGCAAACAATGATCTTTTTACGCTGACGGATATCTGACTGGCGTTGAGGCGGAATTTGGTTAAAGCAACCCGAGCAAGAATCGCGCTGAATGGTTACCACAGCTAAACCGTTTTTAGCGTTTTGACGTAAACGGTTATAAGCAATTAACAAACGCTCCTCAATTTCTTGAGTGGCTTTTTCGGCCTGTGCATTTAATTCACCTTCTTCTTTTTCTGTTTCGGCTGTAATGGTGCCTAACTCTGCTTTTTTAGCATCCAGGTCACTTTTACGTGCTTCTAAATCGGCTAAAGCTTTATCATAGATCTGAGTTTTTGAAGTGATTTCAAAACCAAATTCCCTGATCTTTTTCTCACTTACCTGAACATCCAGTCCTTGTATTTCAATTTCTTTAGAAATTGCATCGTACTCCCGGTTGTTTTTAACCTCGTTCAGCTGACCTTCATACTTTTTAGTATTAGCCTGTGCATCACGGATTAAGTTTTTTCGGGTTACAATTTCATCCTCTAAATCATCCAGTTCATTTTTTATTTTTTGGATGCGGGTTTCCAGACCGGCTACATCATCCTCCAAATCGGCAACTTCCATTGGAAGCTCGCCTCTGATCTGGCGAATTTTGTCGACCTTGGTATGGATAGTTTGCAGGTCAAATAAAGCTTTAAGCTTCTGTTCTATGGTTTGTTCCATCAAATAAAATATTTTATGGGGTTTGTATTAATTTCTGTTAAACGGACGGCAAAAGTACTAAATTTTTCCCGTATTATTTCATACAATAAATGCTGTGTAAATTGCTCACTCTCAAAATGTCCAATGTCGGCAATTACTATTTTACCTTCCGCATCAAAAAATTCGTGATACTTATAATCGGCGGTCACAAAAACATCGGCTCCCGCCGCTATAGCCTGCTTCAACAAAAACCCGCCCGATCCTCCGCAAACAGCTACCTTTTTTACCGGCCTGCCCGTGAGTTCGGTGTGGCGTATTACCGCCGCCTGCATCCGGTTTTTAACATGTGCTAAAAAATCGCTTTCGGCAACCGGCATATCCAGTTCACCTATCATGCCCGCCCCTACCTGCTGATGCTGGTTGGTTAAGGTGTACAGGTCATAAGCCACTTCTTCATAAGGGTGGTTCAAGAACAGCGCCATCAAGATCTTGCTCTCCAGGTGCGCCGGGTAAATGGTCTCTATCCGGGTTTCTGCTTCGTGATGCTGTTGCCCGGGCTGGCCTACGTAAGGGTTGGTTTCTTTACTGCCTTTGAAAGTACCTGTACCTTCGGTATTAAAACTGCATTCATTATAGTTGCCCACATTACCTGCACCTGCGTTGAATAAAGCATTGCGTACCATCTCGGCATGGCTGAGTGGCACATAAGTAATCAGCTTTTTAAGCAAGCCGTTTTTAGCCGAAAGCGTGCGGGCATTTTTTAATCCCAGCACCTGGCATATCCGCGCGTTCACACCACCCATTACATTATCCAAATTGGTATGGATAGCATACAGGGCTATATTGTGGCGTATAGCTTTTTCTACCACGCGCTCCACATAAGTTTTGCCGTTAAACTTTTTTAGTCCTTTAAAAACTATAGGGTGATGTGATATAATAACCTGGCAACCGGTAGCAATAGCCTCGTCCACAATAGCCTCGGTACAATCCAAAGAAATAAGCGCCTGGCTAATTTCCTGGTTAGCGTTGCCTACAATAAGGCCCGAGTTGTCATATTCTTCCTGGTAAGCCAGCGGCGCTATACTTTCGAGGTAAGATGTTAGTTCGTGTAATTTCATTAAGAAGTATATCCACTGCCCATTTTAACAATCTGCATGGTTTCGTAAGCCATGTCTTTATTATAATCGTTGGCAATGTTTTTATGATTAATTAAGTCAACAATGGTACCTATCAAACAAAAACCACCGGTAAGCAAGTAAAGTATACCCATACCTATTTGCCCAACTACAAAACGCTGCACACCGGCAACCACTACAAAACCCAGCAGTGTAAACAATAAAATATCGTTGGCACTACGGCGTTTGCCCTGGTAAATAAACCTGAAATTATTTAACTGATCTTCGGTTAAGCCGGCGGTGGCTTGCTGCAGGTAAGCTAACTCTTCGGGGGTAATGCCCGAAAGAGCGAAAAATGGGTTTTGTTGCATGGCGATAAGTTTGTACTTTTTAAAGATAGTAATTTGCGTACAATGTTATGACATTGTAAATTTTGATTTGTTACAAACACCAATCCCATTTTTGTATGCACAAAAAAAGCCCCGGATATTTCCGGAGCTTATCTATATATGAATGAAGACGATTAGTCTACACTGTGGTTAGATTTGTTCATTAAAAACAGCGTTGAGGCAAATGCCGACAATACGCCAATTAACAAGGCACCAAACAAACGTCCCGAAAAGTCACGCGTGTTGTGTTCTACTTCCACATAGTTTACGTAGATAAAACCTACAAAACCGGCAATAACACCACCTATTAATAATATTTTAAGGCTTTGTACCAAACCTTCTAAAAAGCCCATTTTACCGTTAAGGTCATGGTCGCGGTAACTTTTCAAGCCTAAAAACAAACCTAATACCGGTATAATAATAGATATATATTCAATAGGCGATACCTGGTCGTTAAAAGTAGTATAACCGGCCCAGCGCATAATAAACAGCCATAGTCCGCTTAAAATCCCTATAATTATTCCAGATTGAATTGCATTTTTCATAGTAATATTGGTTACGATTGATGTATTGTATATTGGTATTATGATGTAAAGGATTATTTGCATTGATTTGTTTTTAAAAGATGCAAGAGACAAGAAACAAGAAACAAGAATTACTAAGCAGTGCACTCACTCTCTATTACAATCATTATAACTTGTTTCTTAGCTCTTGGCTCTAACTTCTATCTCACAGCGGCATCTTTTTTGCTTACATTTGCACTGTTTTGAATATTCGCGATATATTAGAAAGATACAAGACCGACCAACGGGTAACAGGACTGGCGCAAGCACTAAACAGTTCTAAAAACCCAAGAGTTCAGTTGCGTGGTTTGGTGGGATCGAGCGATGCCACCGTGGCGGTAGCATTGTATTTTTTACAGCACAAGCACCAGCTTTTCATTTTACCCGACCGGGAAGAAGCCAGTTATTTTCAGGCCGATATAGAAAACCTGACCGGCAAGGAGGTACTTTTATTTCCATCCAGCTACCGCAAGCCTTTCGAATTTACTCAGCCCGATAGCAGCAACGTTTTAGCACGCGCCGAGGTGTTGAATGAATTGAACCATTCTACCGAGTACGGACAAATTATTGTTACCTACCCCGAAGCCATTGCCGAAAAGGTGATAGACCGCTCTTCGCTAGAGAAAAATACGCTTGAAATTGCGGTAAACAACAAGCTGAGTATCGATTTCATTAACGAGTTTTTAATTGAATATGATTTTGAACGGGTTGATTTTGTGTACACGCCCGGTCAGTTCTCTATACGTGGCGGCATTGTAGATATTTTCTCTTTTTCACACGACTTACCTTACCGGGTGGAGTTCTTTGGCGATCATATTGAGTCTATCCGTACGTTTGAAATAGAAAGCCAGCTTTCGGCCGAAAAGGTGAAAACGGTTACCATTGTACCTAATGTACAATCAAAGTTCCTGACCGAAAATAATATATCAATACTCGAATACATTGAAGGCAATACCCAGGTATGGATTCGTGATGTGCAGTTTACGCTGGATATTATACAAGATGGACACAAAAAAGCCAACCAGCTATGGAAAGCTTTAAGCGCCGACGAAAAGAACCAAAACCCTGATTGGATAGATCCTAAATACGCCTTTACCGACGAAAAAATGATTGCCGATCAGCTGCACGATTTTGCACTGATTGAATTTGGCAAGCAGTTTTTTTACACGCCCGACCATAGCATCAACTTTGAGATAAAGCCGCAGCCATCGTTCAATAAAGATTTTCAGCTCCTTATTCATAATATCAAGAATAACGAGATTGATAAGATTGAGAATTACATTTTTACCGATAGCACTAAGCAGGTAGAACGCTTATATGCCATATTTGAGGACCTCGATAAAACAGTAAAATTTACGCCGGTACATGTTTCAATACGTGAAGGGTTTATAGACCGTGATCAAAAGCTGGCCTGCTATACCGATCACCAAATATTTGACCGGTATTATAAATACAAACTGCGCAAAGGTTACCAGCGCACCCAAGCCATTACCCTTAAAGAGTTACGCGAGCTTAAACCGGGCGATTATGTTACCCATATTGACCATGGTATAGGCAAGTATGCCGGCCTGGAAAAGGTAGAGGTGAGTGGCAAAATTCAGGAAATGATCAGGCTTATTTATGCCGATAACGACCTGTTATATGTGAATATCAACTCCCTGAACCGCATTTCTAAATTCAGTGGAAAAGAAGGCTCGGTGCCAAGAATGAATAAACTGGGTACCGATACCTGGGAAAAGTTAAAAAAGACCACAAAAAAAAAAGTTAAAGACATTGCCCGTGACCTGATTAAGCTTTACGCTATACGTAAAACTAAAGAAGGTAACGCTTTTTCTCCCGATAGTTATTTACAAACCGAACTGGAGGCCAGCTTTATTTACGAAGACACGCCCGATCAGGAAAAAGCTACGGCCGATTTCAAAAAGGACATGGAATCGCCACACCCTATGGACCGCCTCATTTGCGGCGACGTAGGTTTCGGCAAAACAGAAGTGGCTATCCGTGCAGCATTTAAAGCCGTGGCCGATAGCAAACAGGTAGCCGTACTGGTGCCAACCACTATTTTGGCGGCCCAGCATTACAAAACATTTATCGATCGGTTAAAGGGCTTCCCTTGTAATGTAGACTTTATTAACCGTTTTAAAACCAATAAACAAATTAAGGAAAGCCTGGCCAAACTAGCCGAAGGTAAACTGGATATTATTATCGGCACTCACCGCCTGGTAAGCAAGGATGTGAAGTTTAAAGACCTGGGCCTCATGATTATTGATGAGGAACAAAAATTTGGTGTGGCCACTAAAGAAAAACTGAAAGCCATGCGTGCCGATGTGGATACACTGACGCTTACTGCAACGCCAATACCGCGTACACTGCATTTCTCGTTAATGGGTGCGCGCGACCTTTCTATCATATCTACCCCACCGCCAAATCGCCAGCCGGTGGTTACCGAGCTGCACGTATTTAATGATGCGCTGATCAAAGAAGCGGTAGAGTACGAAATTGACCGAGGCGGACAGATCTTCTTCATTCATAACCGAGTGGCCGATTTGCCTCAACTGGGCGGCATGATCCGTAAACTGGTTCCTAAAGCGCGTATAGGCATAGCCCACGGGCAGTTAGAGGGCGACGACCTGGAAGATGTGATGCTCAAGTTTGTAAGCAACGAGTACGATGTACTGGTGGCTACTACCATTATTGAGGCCGGTTTGGACATTCCTAATGCCAATACCATCATTATTAACCATGCCCACATGTTTGGCTTGAGCGATCTTCACCAAATGCGTGGTCGGGTTGGCCGGAGCAACAAGAAAGCGTTTTGTTATTTGCTCAGTCCTCCCCTGTCTACCTTAACATCGGAAGCCCGTAAACGCTTAAGCGCCATTGAAGAGTTCAGCGACCTGGGCAGCGGCTTTAATGTAGCCATGCGCGATTTAGATATCCGCGGCAGCGGTAACTTATTAGGCGCCGAGCAAAGCGGCTTCATAGCCGAAATTGGCTTTGAAATGTATCATAAGATATTAGATGAAGCCATTCAGGAACTTAAGGAAGACGAGTTTAAAGACGTTTTTCAAGATGATAAGCCACGACCATTCATCAGCTTTACACAGATAGACACCGACCTGGAAATCCTGATCCCTAATGAGTATGTAACCAGTTTAACCGAGCGTTACAACCTGTATTCCGAACTCTCTAAACTGGAAAACGAAACCCAGCTTATCGCCTTCGAACGTCAGCTGGCCGATCGCTTTGGCCCTATACCCCGCCAGGTGAACGATCTGTTTGATACCCTGCGCCTGCAATGGCTGGGCAAGGCCATTGGTTTTGAAAAGATCTCACTGAAAAAGAACGTGCTGCGCGGCTATTTCCTTACCAACCAGCAATCGGCCTACTTCGAATCGGCAGCCTTTATGCAGGTATTAAACTTTGTAAAGAATAATCCCCGTAAAGTGAACATGAAAGAAGTGAAGAACACCCTGCGTATAAGTATTGAGGGTATAACCAGCGTAGTGCAAGCTGTTGATACTTTAAGTGAAATAGGTGTTGGTGTAGGGGTTTAAAAACCCCTATGTGTGTAACTAAATATATTTCCGCAACCTTCATTGCAAATAACAGGCTCCACCTGACTTAATGTAAGTATGCCAGGTTTAATGGTGTAGTTAAACTTTTGACTGGTGTTGTCGGCTTTAATTAATATGACTGTTGTGCCGTCTAAAATTTTGTAAGTTTTGTATTCTTTATAAACTAGGGCACCGTTAAAACTGCCATCTTCTTTAAACTGTATAAATTCTAGAGGCTCCTTCCCAAGCTTACTTGTACTTACTGTGTTACCTCCTGTATTAACATAGCTTTCGTCAAATCTCCACAAGCCTGTTAATGCGTTAGTTTTAGCTTTTTCCTTTTTACAAGCAATAGTAAATAACATTAGTACTGCTAACAGAATTTTGATAGAATTTTTCATGATGAGGTTTTTTTTATACAATACGTATAACTTACACCTAATGTAACACTTATAAATAAAAAACTCCTGCAAATTTTTGATCTGCAGGAGTTCATCATGTCACTTATCTAACTATCTATTAATACGGTTTAGCCTCGTGGGCTACATCTTCAGCCTGCTTTACCGCTTCGGTGGTGTCGGTTTTTCCGCTACCCAGCTCAGCAGTTTTTTTGGTAGCAGCGGCTTTCAAACCTTCAGCTAAGCGTCTTCCATATTCAGCATCGGCTTTGGTAAAGTTTTCTACCATTTTATCTTGAATACGTGGATCGGCGCCCTCAAGGTTATTTACCAGGTTATTAATCAAGTCTTCGCGTTCCCATTCTTCAAACATGTTCCAACGCTCACCGGCTTGTTTAAAATCGTTGGTACGATCAATTTTGCGACGAACTAATTTAACAGTCTTATATTCCGGCTCATGGTCGGCACCAGCTTTTGGTGCTTCATGTAAGCCGTTTAAAGTTGATGGCTCGTAGTTAACATGTGCATTGGCTCCGGGAACAGTATCAACCCGATAAGCCATCTGCCCATCGCGCTGGTTGGTAGCCACATGCGTTTTGGGCTGATTGATGGGCAATTGCAGGTAGTTTGAACCTACCCTGTAACGTTGCGTATCCGAATAAGAGAACGTACGTCCCTGCAACATTTTATCATCCGAAAAATCAAGTCCATCCACTAAAACGCCCGTACCAAAGGCAACCTGCTCTACCTCGGCAAAATAGTTTTCCGGATTTTTATTGAGGGTCATCATACCCACTTTTTTCCATGGGAACAAATCTTCCGGCCACAACTTGGTATCATCTAACGGATCAAAGTCGAGTTCGGCATGCTCATCATCACTCATGATCTGAACAAGCAGTTCCCATTTCGGAAAATTACCCTCCTTAATAGCTTCGTATAAGTCTTGTGTAGCGTGATTGAAATTTTTTCCTTGTATAGCTTCAGCTTGGGGCTGGGTAAGGTTCTTAATGCCCTGTACCGGTTCCCAGTGGTACTTTACTAACACTGCTTCACCGGCAGCATTAACCCACTTGTAAGTGTTCACACCCGAACCCTGCATTTGGCGGTAGTTAGCCGGTATACCCCACGGTGAAAACAGGAAGGTAAGCATATGTGTACTTTCGGGCGTGTTGCTCATGAAATCGAAAATACGGCCACCATCCTGGCGGTTAGTGATAGGATCGGGCTTTAAGGAGTGTACCATATCCGGAAACTTCATGGCATCGCGGATGAAGAATACTTTCAGGTTGTTTCCTACCAAATCCCAGTTACCATCTTCGGTATAAAACTTAACGGCAAAACCACGCGGGTCACGGGCAGTTTCGGGAGAGTGTCCACCGTGTATAACTGTAGAAAAACGTACAAAAACCGGCGTTTCTTTTCCTTTAGTTTGGAACAACTTAGCACGGGTGTATTTGCTAATGGGCTCATCGCCGACGGTGCCATAAGCTTCAAATACACCGTGTGCTCCTGCACCACGAGCATGCACTACCCGTTCGGGTATACGTTCACGGTCAAAATGCGATATCTTCTCTAATAATTGATAATTTTCTAACGTAGCCGGACCTCGATTCCCTACCGTACGCGAATTTTGGTTATCGGTAACAGGATGACCCTGGCGGGTAGTTAATATTCTTGAACCCTCCTGACCTTGGTCATTTTGACCTGTTGTTTCTTCGTTGTTCATATTTATAAGTTTAATTGGTTTCTTGTTTAATTATACAAATGTAACATGACCGTTAACCCAAGCTACTCTTATCAATTAATAAGATACAGTATAGATTTTAGCTATAAGTTATATAGGAAATATAGATCATTTTCTTACAAGCCATTTACCTTACTTACAACTAATAACAATTATTTTTGAGTCAACGGCTCATGGTGTGCATGGCAAGCATCCGCGCAGGTAATACATGCTTCAGCACATATTTGACAATGATCATGTTGGTGCTTACCACATTCCGCTGCACATTTACGGCATATCTCTTCACATAACAACAAATATTGCAGAGCAATATCCGAGTTACGTTGCAAAAGTCGTGCGGCCTGGAAACATAAGTCGGCACAATCATAGTCCGTGCGGATACAGGATGCCATCATTTTAACATCTTCCTCATTTAAACAAGCACTTGCACAACTTTCACAAGCCAGTGCGCAATTCAGCAGCTTTTTTATAAGGTCTTGATATGGATTGTTTTTCATATTAGTTAATTTACCCCTATTAATACAATACTTTTTATATTGATATGTTTATAAAAATAAAAAAAAAGAAAGGTGCGGCTTAAAGCCGCACCTTTCTAAAAAAACTATCACTCCAAGTACTTATTAATTATCATCTTCCTGATCTTCATCAGGCACGCCGGTTACTACGTATATCTTTTTACCTGTGCTGTCGCGCTGCTCATGCAGGTATACGCCATCAGGGGTTACATAGTATTTATCACCGTTTATTTTTACTTTACGGCTATCGTTAGGCAATTCATCAATTACATCGCCTATTTGAGGCAAATTGTTATTATCGTTACCATTTACTTGCGCACCGTCAGTATTTAATTCACCATCCTTTCCGGCTACACGGTAAACCAAACGTCCGCTGCCGTTAGTAACGGGCAGATAATACACACCGTTCGATTCGTAATATTGCTGACCGTCAATAGTTATCTGCTCGGCATCATCAGGCAACTGGTTAATTTCGGCACCTACAGGCGGCTCAACTACAGTATACTGATTATTGTATTGCTGATAGTAATAACCATTGCTGTAGAAATAAGGGTTACCGCCCCAAGAAAAAGGGTAATAGCCAAATGGCAGCACGCCTATGCTCAAACCAATGCGCGGGTAATAGTAGCTACTGTAATAACCGCGATAGTTATGATAGAACCCACTATAAGGACGACCATAATACCCTCTTACACCTCCACGGTAATAAGAACGACCGCTGAAGTAGCTACCCCGGCCTATACCGCCCGGACGACCATAATAACCCGGACGACCAGCGTTACCTCGGTAACCATAACTACCACCACGCAGCGAACCCAAATTACCTCTCGAAGAACCATAATTACCTCTTGGTGAATTATAAGCTCGGCTACGGTCAAAACCACCGCCACGTTGTATGCTAGCAGAACGATCACCTCCGTTAGGCCTTATCCCATAACTTTGACGGCCCGGGTTATTACCGCCACGTGGCGTGAAACTACCTCTATTACCACCTCCAAAACCGCCACCAGGATTACCGCGTTGCGAAAAACTTCCGCCGCCCGAACGGCCTGAAAAGCCGCCGCCACCTTGGAAGCCTCCACCGCGCGAACCGCCGAAGCTTCCACCACCTCCACCGCGCGAACCGCCAAAGCCTCCGCCTCCGCCACGCGAACCACCACCTCCGCGTTGTGCGTCGGCTGTGTTCATTAGGGAAAGGGTGGTTATAACACTCAATCCCAGGCAGAGCAAATATTTATTAAATGTTTTCATGTATGTATGGAATATAAAACTGGTTAACCAACCAGCTGTTTTTTTTGATTTGAAGATTTGACTTTTAAAATAAGCCACGGTTTAATTGCAGTGATACGAATTTGTGTAAGCGCAAAGTCACGCTATTTAACTGTAAGTAAAACCACCTTACTATAACCGTGTTCTTTATAAAAACCATATAAATGACTACAGAAAACAACAACGGTTTAAATGATCAGGAAGATTATTTAGATACAGATAATGACAAGATGCAGGATGCAGGTAATGCCGATGCAGCAAAGTTTAATACCGACGAACAAGAAAGGTTTATAAACGACCGCGAAAACGGCGAAGTTAATAACCAAAGTGAGGAAACCGCCGCCCCAACCGGAGAAACCGGACCACCATTAACTACTCAAGGCAACATTGAAGAAATAGAAGAAAACATGGGTGGAACTACTAACCTGTCTTTAGACCAGTTGAAGAAAGCTCATGACCCTGAGGGGAATGACGGCGAGTAGGCAGCTTAAGCAAGAAGCGGTCTATCATTAAATAAAAATGACAGACCGCTCTTTCTATTACTTAGGTAATTGTATATATTTAGCTTTCAAAACGTTATAAACGTATAGCATATAGATATCATGAAAAAAACCATTTACCGCATCGCGTTAATATGCGCACCTTTTTTAAGCCAAGTACCGGCGGCATATGCACAATTAGGTGTTAACATAGGCTCTACACCACAGGGTATAAACTTTATGGGTGAAATTGATCCAAAGTTAAAGGGATCGCCATATTTATTTGAAGGCTGGGCCAAAGGATCTGTTGTATTGGAAGATGGAAAGTCTTATAACGACTTAGGCTTAATGTATGATGTGCTGGCTGATAGAGTTATATTTAAATCGGACATAGGAAAAATGCAAGCATTTACCGTTCGCGTAAAAGAATTTACAATTGACACGGATAAAGGCCAACACACCTTTAGGAGCGGTTTCCCTGCTATTGATGGCGGTTCGGACCGTAGCTACTACCAGGTTTTAGCTGAGGGAAATACCAAACTATTAAAAAGAACAACCAAACAAATTACAGAAGCAATTGAGCCAGGTGCAATCACCATGTCGAAGAAATTGCAGGATAATATTAAGTACTATGTACTTATCGATAATAAAATAGTAAGGGTTAAAAAAGACAAAAAGGCTATTCTATCCTTGTTAAAGAATAAATCGGCCGAGTTGGAAAACTATATATCTAGCAACAAACTGAACTTTAAAAACGAAGACGATATTGTAAAGCTTGTAAACTATTACAACAGATTAGCTTAATACAAAATATTATAAAAGAATGGCTACCATAGCAGGTAGCCATTCTTTTATGCTTAAAAAGCATAAGTTAATAGCAAATACAGCTTTTGCACCTTCAATTGTGTTTCCTGAGTGGCTAAACTTCCTCCATACTCATAACGTAATTGCAATGCAAACCTATCTATTTGCGCTCCGGCCCCTAACAAAAGGCCCAGTTCGTGTTTTCGTAAAGTTGGAATTACCAAACCTTCTGTTTGCTTACGGCTAGTATAAAACTGCTCATCAGTTATAAGCTTATTAATGCTTTTTATAGCTAACCCGTTAGACATTCCTGCATTTAAAAAATAGTTCACTTTAGCGTTGTGAAACCAATACCTTATCATGCTATTGATTTTAATAAACGATAAACTAACTGTAGCATCATAGTTGTTGTAACGTCCTTCGTTAAAATACTCAACGCTGTTACTCCTACCTTTAAATGATGAATAAATAGCTTCATTATTGATAGACCATCTTTGGTTACTTCCAGGTATAAAAACATCAAGACCTATACCTGCAGCAATATTAACAGACTGCTTACCATTAAGCGCGTTTAAGTAAACATAATCGGGCTTTGTATTGCCAAACCTACTTAGCGATGCGCCAATAATGGCATTGAACTTCAAATGGCTTTTTTGTTGTTCCTTTTCATAAGTAGCGTAAGATTTTAAACAAGCATAATAGTACTTATAAGCTGCAGAAACGTCTGGCAAGGTATATTTTGTGTTATACAATTTTTCTTTTATATCTGAACACCCATTTAGGTACTCAGCTAATTGAGTAAGGAAGCCTTGATTTTCAGCTATATGTGGAGAACCATTAAGATCCTTCAAAAACCTTTTGTATCGCAATAGTTCATAATTGTTATTACGATTGATAAACAAGTATACCTCTTGATTACCGTTTTTAAAGTAATACAAGTTTTTAGGTCCGTCGAAGATGGTTAGTAAGAAAGCATCATATGTCTTAATTTGGAACTCAGATACATAGGTGAGTGATTCAACCTGGTTAGATACAGAATCGACAGAGACGGTGGCCTTTGTATACTTAATATTATTTACACCAAAACCATTAATATCGGCAACACCATACTTAGTAGTTTTGCTTTTTTGTGTTGTAGCAAAAAGCACCTCAGTGGGGCTCATATCCCAATCATGATATTCCACAAAGCCTTTGGTGGTATCACCTTGTAAAGTAATAATATATCCTGGTTTTAGTTTTTGCTGGCTATAAGACGTTAAAAAGCTACAAAATGCAGCAAATAAAATTAATAGGGTTTTAGGTATATAGTTCATGACCTAAACTTATGAAATTAAGCACAAAAAAACCCTTTTGCCTTGCGACAAAAGGGTTTTAAGATTTAAGTTGTGAAATTAAGCAGTTACCACTACTAAAATTAAACGATAACCTTGGTTACCACTTATAGTGTAACCTTCTTTATCTACACCGGTAATGCTAACAGGTATAATGTAACGACCAACCGGCAGTGCGCTTGGGCGCAAGATGATGGTAGTAGAACCATCTCTGCTTCCAGCTGGAATTGCAGCAGTACCATTCAATGTATAACCAGCAGCTGGCATACGTACATAACGAGAAGCAGCCGCTGCTATTGTAGCATTGTAAGCGGTAATTTTAGTATCGGCCGCATCAACCGCAAGCGATACATTCAAAGCCTCACTCGCTGCATCTTTAGCAGAAAGATGTACAGGTATAGGCAAAGTTACATTTGCACCTGTAGTTTTTTGAGGACTACTGAAAGTTAATGTAGTGTTAGTTGATGGTATATCAACAATTTTATACATTTCAGCATCTTTGTTAATGCCGTATGCACCGTCGTCATATCCTTTATCTTTCAAACACGATGATAAGCTTAAAGCAACCAGCGCAAATGATAATATTATAGTGAATTTCTTCATTGTTTGTTTGTTTAATTGTTAAACCTATTTATCCCAAAAAATCGCAGACGTTTGTGCATTGATTGTACCCTGTCCTACAACATTAGCGGAGTTGTTGTTGTATTCAGATTGAGGATAAAGCAACCTTAAAGGGATATTTAATCCGTTACGGCTACCACTTAACGAAATAATAGCAGGATCACTTGGAACGCCTAATCTTCTGTAATCAACATAAGCTTCAAAATTGCTTAAACCTATTAAGGAAAGGTATTTTTGATATGCTATTTGTTTGATTGGATCACCTGTTGCGTTTAATGCAACGTTAGGTCTTGCAATATAAGTATTAGCGTCAGTAGCTGAAGCACCTAAGTAAGCATAAGATTCTCTGATAGCAGCTTCATAAGCAGTTTGAGCCGTACCAGTAATCCAACCTCTTTGAATAGCTTCTGCTTGCAAAAACAGGCTCTCTACTGAAGTAATTACTGGCTGCGATTGAGTAGGACTTACAGCCAAACCTGGGCCAGCAACATCCGACTGGTTGTTTGCGCGGTAAGGATCGCTGTTAGGCAAGGTTTCGCCAAAGTTAGTTCCTCTGTAAGTATCAGCAGGAGTTAACGGAATAGCAGCAGCACTAAATACGCGCGTATAACGAATATCGTTATTAGCTTTATACGTGTTTAAGATATAGTTGTTAGCTCTGTTATAGCTATCCAAAATTCCTAAAGCAGTAACTTTATAAGTGTTGTAGTATGGATTTTGCTGACCATCAGATACTGCATAACCAGGGTTAACGGCAGCCGTTTCGCCAGCGCCAAGGTAACCCGAACCATCTGCATTTATCTGTGCTATTACTGCAGCACGCGCTGCAGCAGAAACTACTTGCGATTCGTGAATAAGCAATTTCAAACGCAAGGTGTTCACAAATTTACGCCATTTTGTAACGTCTCCATGAAACATGATATCAGAAGTTACAGCTATTGGGTCTGCTGTTGACGAAGCAAATAATTTGGCAGCTGCATCCAATTGCACAAAAAGGTCTGCGTAAATGTCTTCTCCTTTATCATATCCAGGCAAGATGTTTCCTTGAATATCAAAAGCTTTGCTATAAGGAACATTGTTGTACTGATCTACCAGGTACATAAAGCCATTTGCTTTTAACGTTTTTGCAGCAGCTTCATAAAATGGAGATCCAGCAGCTTTTGCTTTCTTCTCCATCAAGTTAATGTCGTTTAAGATATCGTACCATCCAGTCCACTGTCCAGTTTGAAAACCGGTAGTAATATTGTAAGACTCTATTTCAATAGATTGACCGTAAGATCCTGAACGTGACCAGTAACCCATCCAGAATGCGGCATAATCAAAGCTGGTTCCGGTTCTTGAGGCAGTAATTGTTAAAGTACGTGGTAATAAAAGATTCGGAGTAATTGATGCCTCCGTAGGCGAGTTCGGGCTATCGTTGATATCGAAGAACTCTTTTTTACAACTCGTTGTTACTAACAACGAAAGTGCAAAAAACGAATATGCTATTTTCTTCATGTTGTATTTATCTTAATGTAGTTATTAGAATGTTATAGTAACACTACCACCAAAGGTTCTTACCGGAGGATTGATACTTGAGTTACTAATACCTGCAGTATTACCGGATGTTACACCTGTTGTATTATTACCAAAGCTTGCTGCTGCTGCGCTGAATTGGAAATCAGGGTCAGTATACATGTTAGATTTTGGTAACCATAATGCTAAGTTACGTGCTGACAAGGCTACGTTGATACTTCTGATCACACGCTGTTTGCTAAGCAAACTGGCTGGAATATCATAACCGATTGACAACTCACGGAATCTCCATGAAGAAGCATCAATTAAGTAGTTAGAAGCAACACTTCTGGCCGTTCCGGTAAAGAAAGTTTCCGGGTTTGTTAAAGTTACACTAGTGTTTGGAACATAAGCACCATTAACCAAATAAGTAGAGTTAGGGAACACAAATTTTTCGCGGCTGTTGATTGCTGAAAGTTCAGAAACACCAGTCCAAGCCATTGCGTTACCTATATCAGAATAAGCCATATAACCACCTTTGTATTCAAACAAAGCCGATACGCTTAAACCTTTATAACGTATAGTTGGGTTTAAACCTACAATCCATTTTGGCAAAGTGTTACCAAACACCTTAGTAGTAGGGTCAGGTGAAGGAGCACCTGTTTGAGCGTTTACAATAACTTTACCTGTTGCAGGATCTCTTAAATAATCTGTAGCTCTGATCACATATGCTGGCGAACCTATGATAGCATAGTTAGCTGCGTAAGTATAGCCACCTTGAGAAACTTGATCTAAACCTGGATATAAAGAGGTTACCTTATTGGTGTTATAGGTAGCGTTAGCTTTGAAGTTAATACGAACAGGGCCTAAATCAACTAACGGAGTTAAGCCTAAGTCCATTTCCACACCTTTATTAACGAAAGATGCAGCATTTAAGGTATAAGTAGTATAACCTGTTTCAACAACCGTATTTACTGGCACTATTTGATCAGTGTTGTTTTGACGGAAGTATGTTGCTTCTAAACTGATACGGTTTTTCAAGAAACCTGCTTCAAAACCAAACTCAGTATTTTCAATAGATTCTGGTTTTAACAATGGATTTGTAAGCGCATCATTAGCACTGTAGCCAGGTAATGAGCCATATGGATAACCGGCACCTTGAGTAAAGGTTGGAGCTAACTGGTAAGGAGTAATATCAGCATTTGCCGTTTTATTCCAACCACCTCTTATCTTCAAGTAAGAAAGCACATCATTCGTTTTCAGGAATGGCAATGCATCTGATAAAACTACAGAAGCATTAACACCTGGGTAAAAGAATGAGTTTGTTTCAGGGCTTAACAATGAAGTTTGTTCATTACGACCAGTAACCTCAATGCTTGCCCAGTTCTTGTAGCTTAAACCAGCACTACCGTAATAAGCAAATTGTCTGATTTTACGACCAGCCGAACTGCCTGTTAAGTTACCTGTACGTTGGCCAATGTTAAATAGATCTGGAACAACAAGGCTAACTGCACCTACACGTGTATCACGGCCGTTATCCTGACGCAGGTACGAGCCTAAAACACCAGTTAATTTAAAGTCTTCAGTTAATTGCTTATTAAAGTTAGCAAACACTTCAGATGACAATCTTTCTAAATTGAACGAGCGTTCTTCAAGGTTAGAAGCTAAAGGACCAAAGTTTCTGATGTTAACACCAAATTCACTTGGTGTTTCACCGCGCGATGTTCTTCTTTCAGTAACATTTTGCTGAGTTAAACCTGCGCGGTAATTTAAAGTCATCCAATCAGCAACTTTAAACTCCATGTTTAAGTTAGCAATTAAATCTGTTTTTTTACCTTGTTTACGCCAGTTATCAATAGCAAAATAAGGGTTCAAACCGTAGTCAGTATAATAATTATTGTACTGAGAATAAGGATCGTTTTCAAAATCCTTGTAACGGGTTAGCGGTATGTAACCTGCTGTGTTAAACAACAAGTTCATTAAGCCTTGATTTAAACCTATGTTTTGTGAAGAGTTGAAATCAGACATACCTTCCTGATCGAAGATATTATAGTTTTGCTGAATGTAGTTAGTGTTTACACCAATTTTAAAACGACCATATTCTCTGGTTGCATTCACGCGGATACCAGTTCTACGATTTTTATCATCCGGAACAATACCATTAACATTTGCATCCTGCAAACTAATGAATACATTTTTTTCTGCGTATGAAATGTCGTTTTGAATAACCGAACCGGTATTGTAGAATTTCTTTCTGTCGTTAGTGTTTTCGTAAGGAACAAACTGGTTATCTAAATCGATGCCGTTAGCACGATAATCTGGACCAATTTGAATGTACTTACCATCATAACGAGGTCCCCAAGACCAGTTTTCGGTAGAAGTATAACCACCAATAGTGTTGAAACTGTTACCGCCGCCACCTAAACCGAATTGCTCCTGAAATTTAGGAAAGAAACTGATGTTTTGGAATTGTGTAGCATTACTTACAGTAATAATAGGCTTACCATCTCTGGAACCTTTTTTAGTAGTTACTACCAACACACCGTTACGTGCATCAGAACCATAAATAGCAGCACCTGCAGAACCCTTTAATACAGTTACATTCTCGATGTCGTTAGGGTTGATCGATGATAAGTAGTTAAGATCTGACTGTACACCATCTAATAATAACAATGGATTGTTATTACCAGTTAATGAACGGATACCACGTAAGTTAATTTTAACGTTTTCAAACACACCACTGTTGGTGGTTGTAATGTTCAAACCAGATACCTTACCTTGTAAACCGTTAGCAAGGTTAACTGCATTACCTGCGTTAATAACCTCATTTGGTACAGTAGTAGCTGCATAACCAATATCCCTTTTTTGTCTTTGTATACCAAGAGGAGCTGTAATTACAACCTCACCTAATTGGCGGCTCGACGATTCAAGAGATACATTTAAATTACCGCTACCTGCCGCTCTTTCAAGCGGAGAGTAACCAATAAAAGTAAATACAAGCACTGCATTCTCAGGTGCACTCAAGGAATACTTTCCATCAGGACCTGTTTGGGTAGCTGCACTACCGTTTTTGACTTTGACAGTAACACCTGGAATTGGCAAACCGTCTTCTTTGGCGGTTACCGTACCAGTCACTGTTCTGTTTTGTGCATACACTTGCGCTGTAAGCGTAACAAGCAGACACAAACATGCTAGTAGAATTTTCTTCATGTTGTTATTATAAGATCAGTTAATAGTTATTTAATAAAAGTAGACATTGGTTTGCATATAATCAAAATATATGTTAAAAAAAGTTAAACATTATAAACTTAACAATTTCATCACTTTATTTAGTACTATGTATTGCATAATACATTCCAAAACATATATCTTTGCATTATGCTTGTAGAGAATACCCAAACCCAAATGCGAAAAGGCATACTCGAGTATTGTATACTCTGTGTTATTGCCAAAGGCGAGATATATGCTTCTGATATCATTGCCGAGTTAAAAAAAGCGCAACTCCTTGTAGTTGAGGGCACTTTGTACCCGTTGCTTACCCGTTTAAAAAACAATGGCCTCCTCAGTTACAACTGGGTGGAGTCAACTTCGGGGCCGCCGCGTAAGTACTATGTACTGTCGGAAGAAGGACGCGCGGTGCTCAATCATCTCGATAAAACCTGGCAAGAGCTTGCTTTTGCCGTGCAAACATCTATTGAAGGAAGAAGATAATTAACTTAACAAACGATCAATCATCATGAACAAAACAATTATAATTAACATAAATGGTACTGTATTTCACATTGAGGAGCAGGCCTACGAGCTGCTAAAGGAGTACATGACCGACGTAAAACGTCACTTTTTTAATTCAGCCGATAGCCTGGAGATCACTACTGACATTGAAAACCGTATTGCCGAAATGTTTACCGATATACTGGCCCGCGAAAACAGGCAAGCCATTATAGATCAGGATGTGGCTGAAGTTATTGAGCAAATGGGCTCGGTTAAAGATTTTGAATATGCTGAAGAAAATGGCCCTACCGGATTTGAAGAACCTGCCTTTGCGCACGATCATAGTAGCCGCCGCTTGTTTCGCGACCCGGAAGATCATTTAATTGCGGGTGTTTGCTCTGGTATAGCTAATTATTTCAATGTACCTCCCAATTGGATCAGGCTGTTTTTTGCGGTAGCGCTCTTATTTGCCGGAACCGGTGTTTTCATTTACGTGATATTATGGGTTATAGTTCCTAAAGCCCTTACCCGTACCGATAGGATGGCCATGAAAGGTGAGCCCCTGGATTTGCAGGGTTTCAAACGCAATTTTGAAGCTGAGCTAAACTCGGTAGATGGCCGTTTACAAAATTTACGGGCTGAAGCACGCCCGCTGATCTATAAAACACGTGATTTTATAAGCGATTTTTTCCATCACCTGGGAATCTTTTTTTCGGGTGCCGGTAAGCTTATCATTAAAGCGTTGGGTATTGCCATTATCTTATCATGCATAGGCGGCATTATTGCTATTGTATTTGCTCTTGTAGCAAGCTCTTTTTTCGATGGAAACAGTTTCTCGTTGCCTGATGTGTTTTTTAGTTACAGGCACATTAACCAGGTACGCATTGCCTTTGCCCTGCTGGCTATTATTCCGCTAACTACTATAATAGTAGTATTATCAGCAGCGGTGTTCAATACTACTAACATTAATCGTTCTGCCGGTATTACCCTTTTTGTAATTTGGTTAAGTTCATTGGCCGTATTGGGTTATCATGGCTCGAGGGTTGCTGCGGAGTTCAGGGAATCAGCCGGATTTACACAAACTATAAATCTTAAACCTGCCGCAAACCAGGTATATTATTTACAACTGAACGAGGCCATGTTTTTAACAGCCGAAGATAGTGCCCGGCTCGATATCAAAAATAAGTTCAGGAATATGGTACTCACCAATGATGATGATAACGATTTTGAACAACGTTCTGTAAATATTGATATTGAACGCTCGGATGTGCCTTACCCGGTTTTAGTAGAAGAGTTTATTGCTCGCGGCTCCAATTACGAAACTGCGTTAAGCAATGCCCGCAACACGCACTATGTGTTCAGCCAGCAAGACTCAGTTTTAAAATTTGATAAAAAACTGCGCCGCTTCACTAAAAATCAATGGCATAACGAAGAAGTAAGACTTACCCTGCGCATACCTTTAAGCGCAACTATAATGGTAAACCAAAAGATGCGTCGCTACATCAATAATTACATTGATGTTAACGAATGCTTTCCAGAGGGTACTAACCATAATGATAACGACCCAGCACCGTTTATAATGACAACAGATGGTTTGAAATGTAAATTAGACAGCTCTGTTACCGGCTTAAAACATAAAGCAGTTGATGAAGGCGAAATTATTGCAGAACCTAATGAAACCAGTTCTGCTATTGTACCAGCACCCGATACTATTTATATAGACAGCACTATTGCTGCTCCGGCACGTAAACCTGTTATTATACGCAGGTACCACACTAAAAAAAATTAACACTTAGCATCCCTGCCCGGTTAAACCTGTTCATGATGATATGGCCGGGCGGGGGTTCTAAATTTCAACTCAATTGCGTAAGATGCTATGGCATACAGGTATAACTCTCGTTATATATAAATAGACGGTATTTTGGAAGCTGCACAATCACCAATCTTAATTATATTTTAGATTTTGTGTAACCACACCCTACCTTTTTGCATCTTACTACCAAATAACATAAACAGGCTGCTTATACAGGCAGACTAAAAAATCAAAAACAAACAAGTTTAACATTTTTAAAAAGACCGAAAATCTTTAAGTGGAAATCTATTGCCTAAACTTTACACTTTTTAAAATCCTAACCGCCATGAAATCGATCACCTATAAATTATTAACCGTACTTGGCCTCGCATTTAGCTTTTCTACAGCGCAAGCGCAAACTGCCGTGCAGCCAGGCAGAATAACCGGCACTTTAATTACCGAAACAGGTAAACCAGCCGACTATGCCACCGTAAGCTTACTAAAAGCAAAAGATTCAACTGTTATAAAAAGCAGCTTAAGCAACGAAACCGGTCATTACAGCATTGAGCGGGTTACACCCGGCACTTATTTAGTTAAAGCAACCATAATTGGTTATGATAAAAGTGTAAGCGGCCCGGTTACCGTTGCCGCTAACGCTACTGCTAATATTCCTGTGTTAAAATTAGTACCTGCTACCAGCAGCTTAAAAGCGGTGAACGTAGTGGCCACCAAACCCTTAATTGAGCGCAAAATAGACCGTACCGTTCTTAATGTAGAAAATAGCGTATTAGCTGCGGGCAACTCGGCCATGGAAATTTTAGAACGCGCCCCGGGCGTAACCATTGATAAGGACGATAACATTAGCCTTAAAGGCAAACAAGGGGTAACCGTAATGCTCGATGGTAAGTTGACCTACCTTTCATCGGCTCAATTGGCCAGCCTGCTGCGCTCAACCGATGGTAATACTATCCAGTCTATCGAGATCATTACTAACCCTTCTGCCAAATACGATGCTGCAGGTAACTCTGGTATCATCAACATTAAATTAAAAAAGAACCGCAGTGCAGGTACAAACGGCAGCTTTACGGCAGGTGCCGGCTATGGCCGTAACCATAAAGCCAACACTTCGTTAAACATGAACCACAAGGATGGCAAGTTGAACATATTTGGTAATTATAGCTACACCAACAACAAACGCCCGCAAGATTTAACCCTTAACCGCATTATTAACGATAATGGCATAAACACCTTCTTTAATGAGTCGACAGATATAATGGGCCGCCGCAATTCGCACAATTATAAATTAGGTGCCGATTATGAACTAAGCAAAACCAATACCCTTGGTGTACAGGTAACCGGGTATAACTCATCGTTCGATGGCAATACCTTCAATAACACGTTAATTAACAATAACGAAAACGTTAGAAGCGCGGTAACCACCACTAACAATGCTTCTATGGAACGTTACAACAACATTGCAGCTAATATTAATAACCACATTGTATTTGATACCCTGGGTAAGGAGTTAAGCATGGATGCCGATTATTCTAACTTTTGGAACCAGCAAAGTAACAACTACGCTAACAACTATTTTCAAGCCGATGGTAATACATTAAAGTACGGTTCGCTATTGAGAAACAGCCTGCCTACAAAAATCAACATTGCTACCTATAAAGCCGATTACACTAACCCTATCGGTAAAACTATGAAACTGGAAGCTGGTATGAAATTCAGTTATGTAGGCACCAACAACGATTTGCGTACCGATTCCATATTAAATGGCAACTGGGTGGTTGATAAAGGCCGCACCAACCTGTACAAATACACCGAAAACATCAACGCCGGTTATGTAAACTTTAGCCAAAGCTGGAAAAAAACATCGGTACAAGCGGGTTTACGTGCTGAACAAACCAACTCAAAAGGCGATTCGAGAGATGTTGCTAACGTAACCACCATAAATGAAAGGCATTACCTAAGCTGGTTTCCAAGTGTATTTGTTAATCACGAATTGTCAGACAATCATAGTGTTGGTTTAAACTACAGCCGCCGTATCGATCGCCCGAGCTATGACGATTTAAACAGCTTTGTGCAGATATTGAACGCCTATACCTACCAACAAGGCAACCCGAATTTAAAACCACAGTTCACTAATTCTTACGAGCTATCGTACACCTATAAAAAGAAATATAACGCTACTTTAGGCTACAGCCTAACTACCGATGTGATGGTGGAATTACCAAAACAAATAGATAAAGAAAAAGTAACCTTTATAACCCGCGAAAACCTGGCCGAGCAAATTAATTACAGTTTAAATATAAACGCACCGTTTACCATTACCAAATGGTGGAGTATGAACAACAACGTAACCGGCTTTTACTTGGGCTTTAAAACCAGTTCGCCCGAGCTTAATTTAGATAACGGACAGTTTGCTGGTAATGGTAATTCTATTAACACTTTTGTACTGAGCAAATCGGTAAAAATGGAGGGCACATTTAATTACCAGTCGCCTTTAACTTATGGTTTGTTTCAAATACGCAGCCAATATAGTTTCGATGCAGGTATAAGCAAATCATTTGCTCAAAAGAAAGCCACCTTAAAGTTTTCGGTGAGTGATATATTTAACACCCGTAAGCAAAACCTTAATGTTAACCAAGGGAACTTAAACTTCCAGGTATTTCAAAAAAATGAAACCCGTGTAGCCCGCTTAACCTTTACTTACAATTTTGGTAATACCAAATTACAAAGCAGAAGACACCAAAGCGGTGCCGATGATGAAAAGAGCCGTGTAAAATCGGGCAGTTAATATTAGAGTGACAGAATTAAGAATACAGAGTCAAGAAATACAGATAACGCCTTCTTGATTCTATACTCTATTTTAATTTACCATAAACACCGCGTTACTAAACAACAGTTTTCCGTTTTCCCAAAAACTGCGGAACAACGGGTCGTCGGTTAAGTAGACTATGGTACCGCGGCCCATATCCTGCACACCGAACAATAATCCGCTACTTAACTTTTCCTTAGCTTTCTGACCAACAAATCCCGATACATAGCTGTCCTTTTTTAATACCCCCACGTTTACATCTCCACCTTCCAGGTAATCATAAATATCATCACCCAGTTTTAAAGTGTAATAGTATGATGGATAACCGTAACCCAACGGGTGTGTATTATCCAGGTATACTTTATATATAGCACCTGGCACATTGTTCTTAATTGATTCGCGGTCGCGGCTATCATAAGCGGCCAGGTCGGGCGCTTTCTTTTGTACTTTATCGTCCTTCTTCTCTTCCTTAGTTTTCAGGGCGAAACCTTTCTTATCAGCCAACTGACTTATTGCACCACCCATGGCAATCAGCTTACCACCATCGCTTACCCAATTCTGCAGTTTTTCGAGCGGGAAGTTACTATACCGGCCATCGGGGAAAATTGCTACATCAAAGTCGCTCAGCTTAACGCGGCTTAAATCCTGGTAACGCACTACCGATACCGGGTAACCTATCTGCTGTTCAAAAAAGTGCCAAACTTCACCCATATCGTTCGATGAAACACCCTCGCCCGATACCAGCATAACCCGTGGTTTGGTAATATAACCAATAGCGCTCGACCCTAAATCGGCACCTTTATCGGCAAAGCCGGTAGTTAAGCTCACCAACTCACGGCGAAATGTGTTAGCCGTTTGCATAACCAAACTGTTAAAAGTCTCCTTATTGTTCCCAGCCCTGGTTATAATTAGCGAACCTGCATCAAATTTTTTGCCGCCAGCCTCAAAAGCCTGCGAGGCAAAACGAACCTTTATCCCTTTTTGCAATAAGACCGATAAAAACTTCACATCATTTACAGAATGCCATTTAGCTACATAGGCATAGGCCTTATCATTTACTATAGCAACGGGCCTGTCGACCATTGTTGCGGCAACCGGCTTAACCGATTCTGTTAACCCGTAAGCTTTTAAACCGTAGGCATAAGGTAAAGACCACGCGGTAATATCATACGTGTTTGAATCGGCAATAAAGGTTTTAGGTTCCAGGAGCACATTTAATAATACTGCCTTTGGCTGATAGGCATTAATAACCATATCGTTTTCCTTCACATTATAAGTTTCAGTTTTGCCCGAGAAATAGTTATATCCACTTACAGCACGGTTTACCCCATAGCCATATTTAATTCCGTTGTGATCCAGCAACTCGGCCAGTTTAGCCAGCTTATCAGCATCCTCATTCCTGATCACATAGGTTTTGTAAATACCTGGCGGATTTGTACGGCTATTATCAAAATACTTTTTATACTCGGCTAACACTTTTGCAGCATTGTTGGATGCCGTTTCTACCGTGCTTAAACCAGTAGTATGGTGATGCGCAATACGATCGGCCAGGGTCAATGTATCACCGCCACGTGTAGCAACTGCCAGCCCGCCGCTGGGTCCTCCACCCTGCTCATAGGTCATCCCAATAGAGCCATTATACAAGGGGTAGGTATCACCATACGATGGATAAAGCAAATCGAACACTTCCTTGGTGAAATATAACCAGCCATTTTGGTCGAAATATTTAGCATTGTTACGGCCAATGGTAGTTTGAAACTGGCGTTGCCACGAGGTGATGTCTTTATGGAAAGGCTCGGCGGCCGGTGCAAAATAATAAGGATTGTTAAAGCCCTGCTCATGGAAATCTACATGCACCTGCGGCAGCCACTTGTTATACAAACCTACACGGCCCTGCACTTCCTTTTGTGTTTGCCATGCCCAATCGCGATTCAGGTCAAAGTAATAGTGGTTTACACGGCCGCCCGGCCACGGTTCTGCATGCTCACGCGATGAAGAATTGGCATCGGGTAACAATCCCCGGGTTTGGTTGTAAAAATTCACATAACGGTCGCGCCCGTCCGGGTTAAGGCAGGGATCTATAACCACCAAGATATTCTTCAGCCAAGGTTGGGTACGGCTGTTGGCGGGGTTAACCATATCGTACAGTGTTTGCATGGCTGCTTCGCTGCTGCTGGGTTCGTTACCATGAACGTTATAGCTTAACCAAACAATTGCCGGGGCATTGTTCAGCGTAGCCGGACTATTACTTAAACCGGCCAGATACAAATTATGTTGCCGGATGTCTTCCAGGCGAGCTATGTTTTCTTCGGTACCTACAAAGGCAACCCTTAGCGGGCGCCCTTCGTTTGTAGTGCCATAAGGCACTAATTTCACTTGCTTAGAAGCCTGAGCCACATATTTAAAATACTCTGCAATACGATAATGGTAAGTATACTGGCTACCCAACGGGTAACCTAAAAATTCGGCTGGCGATTGCAGTGCTTGTGCAAATGCGGTGCAGGTAAAAGTTATGCAGATGAGTAAAGTGTAGAGTTTCTTCATGCAGAGGAAATTAAAATGGTAAACCGCGGCCATATACCGCAAAGCAACTTAATAAAAAACTTAGTCCTTTTTGTATGGAAATGGCAATTTCATCCTGATATCATGGTCGTTACCGGTACTGTTGGTAAATTTGGCTTCTTTCATTACCCGTAAAGCTTCTTCATCGCACCCATAACCCAGTCCATTAACTACCTGCAGGTTTTTGGTATTGCCATCTTTATCAATAGTCAACTCTACGTTTACAGAGCCCTTAACATTATTTTGCCGGGCCTTTTCAGGATAAATCAGCTTACCGTACAAAGCGTTATAACCGCCTATCAGTTCTGTAGGGGACCGCATAGAAACCTTGGCCATATCCACATACATACTTGTCGGATTTGTATTACCACCGACTGTAGGCACCTGATAAACAATATCAAATTTTTTCAAATAATCCTGAAGCGGGGCCAGGCCAATCTTAGCACGTCGTATATTCACATCAACCTCATTCTCTATCGGGTACAATTGTCTTACATTATTATGGTCGAGCATTTGTGAGCCATATACTTGCTTTTCACCGTTACCTGTTTTCACCCTATCTATCATTAATGCTAACGACGACCAGTTCAATTCCCCTTTATTGGCAGCTTCAGTTAAGAGCGGCAAATATTCAACCTGCACTTCATGATCGCTATGTTGGATAACCATAAATGCCGTAGACATATATTGTTCGCCAACCAGTGTTTTACCCGGATAGCCGTATTGAGTTATCATCTTTTTTATTTTAACCAGATTGGCGGCATCCAATACACTTTGTTTCTGCATCAGCTCATTTACCTGGAGAGAATTCCAGCCATATTTCTTTCCAGCCGCGCTTACCGGTACGTTGCGGTATTGCTGGTCGGTTCGGGCTATTTTGCTAAGTTGTGCCATGAGTTGCTGGTTGTAATTTTGAGCAACAGCTGTGTTGACGCAAAGGCTTATTAAAATCAGGAAAGCCGCTTTTTTAAAAAAGGTCATTGCAAGTAAAATATTTACAGCCCTAAACTAATAAAAACAATTTCATCATTATTATTCACCGTTAATTTAATTAGGATGACACTATTAGATTGGCTATCTTAATATCTTTGTCCTGATTTATGACTCCCCTACAGGCACTACAAAAATATTTTGGTTACACCGAATTCAGGCACCAGCAGGATGCTATAATAAAGCAAATTATAAGTGGTGGTGATGCCATGGTACTCATGCCTACGGGTGGTGGTAAATCGCTTTGTTACCAGCTGCCCGCCGTATTATTGCCAGGCTTAACCATTGTAATATCGCCTTTAATTGCCTTAATGAAAGATCAGGTAGATAGCCTGAACATTAACGGCATCCCGGCTGCTTACATTAATTCCAGCCAAACTACCGGCGAGCAACAGGATATTATCAGCCGCTTAAAAGCCGGGCAAATTAAACTGTTGTACCTGGCACCCGAGCGTTTATTCAGTTCAGAAAGCAGGTTAGTGGCTTTTCTTAAATCGTTATCGGTCAGCTTAATTGCTATTGATGAAGCTCACTGTATTTCACATTGGGGGCACGATTTCCGTCCGGAATATTTGATGCTATCGAGCTTTAAAACCGAGTTTCCAACTGTACCCGTTATAGCGCTTACCGCCACGGCCGACCAGTTAACAAGGCAGGACATCAAAGAAAAGCTTGCATTACATCAGCCTGCCGAATTTGTATCGTCCTTTAATCGCCCTAACATTAGTTACCGGGTAGCGCCTAAAAAGAACAATTACCAGCAGCTTTTAAATTTTTTAGATACCCATAAAGACGATTCTGGCATTATCTACTGCTTGTCGCGCGCTTCAACCGAAGACCTGGCTTCCGATTTGCGAGCGCAGGGTTATCAGGCCAGCGCTTACCATGCCGGGTTAGATCACGAAACCAAATCACGTAACCAGGACCAGTTTTTACGCGATGAAGTAAAAATAATGGTGGCTACCATTGCCTTTGGGATGGGCATCAATAAAAGTAACGTACGCTACGTAGTGCATTACGATCTGCCTAAAAACATTGAAGGCTATTACCAGGAAACCGGTAGGGCCGGGCGTGATGGTTTGCCCTCTGAGGCGCTACTGTTCTTTTCAACAGGTGACGCGTTTAAGCTGCAAAAGTTTGCAAGGGTAGATGGCAATGAAGAGCAAAGCCGTATTATGCTGAAAAAGCTGGACGATATGGTGAAGTTTTGCCAATTGCAAACCTGTCGTCGCCAGTATTTAATGCATTACTTTAACGAGGCATTTGCCGATCATTGTGGTTCCTGCGATGTATGCCTCACCGAATTCAAACGCTTTGACGGTACAATATTAGCACAGAAAGCGCTATCGGCCGTAGTAAGGTTGAACCAGCGTTTTGGGATTACCTATGTAATAGATTTCTTACGCGGATCGAAAAGTGAAAAGATCCGTACTGAACATAAAGAATTAAAAACTTACGGCATTGGTGCCGATGTGAGTAAGGCCGACTGGCAGCGTTACATTAGTCAGTTAGTTATACAGGGTTATTTACAGGTTACCGATGATGATTACCATACCATTAAACTTACCCCAACCAGTGATGCCATTTTAAAAGGTCAGCAAAAAATTGAGTTTACCCTGACCGAGGACATTGAAGTGGCTACCGAAATTCAGGTGCCGGTATATGAAGCGGGTTTATTACAGAATTTAAAAACCATACGCTTTAACCTGGCCATGAACGAGAACGTGCCGGCCTACATCATTGTATCGGACGCTACACTTTTAGAGATTGCTACCTACCTCCCACAAACGCCTAACGAGCTGGGCCGCATTTCGGGCTTTGGCGAAGTTAAGCTGGTGCGTTATGGTGACGCATTTTTACAAGCTACGCTGGCTTACTGCCATCAGCATAACCTGAGTTCAAAAATTGATGCTAAGCAGGCTAAAGCACCTTCTCGCGTTAAAAAGACTTCCACCGCTGCCAGACCATCGGCTAATAAAACCCAGCGCGAGAGTTTTGAAATGTACAGGGCTGGTATCAGTATTACCGAGATTGCTTCCATGCGCAACCTGGCGACCACTACGGTAGAAAGTCACTTATGCAGTTTTATACAAACCGGAGAAATGCAGGTGAACGAAATGGTAACGCCCGAAAAAATGGCTGTTATTCAAAATGCTGTTGCAGATTACGGTGCTGAAAGATTATCTCCGCTTAAAGAAGTTTTAGGAGAAAACTATAGCTACGCCGAAATTAAGGCAGTGGTTAGTTGGATGAAAAAAGAAGCTTAGAAAAACTTCCCAAATATGTTATTGCGAGGAGCGATAGCGACGTGGCAACCTCACGCACGCATATCTAAACGCGTGCGGTTGCCACGCTCCACTCGCAGTAATGACAGGGTGGTTAAAACTTACACATACAAGTTAGAACCGCAATACTTGCAGAAGTTAGCGTCACCGTCGTGGCCTTCACGGCTACAGTTAGGACATGATTGCGGCTGATCGCTCTGCTTGTTTTGCTTAGCTGCAGTAACTAAATCATGGGTGAGGATGCCGGTAGGCACCGCTATAATGGCATAACCAATGAGCATCACCACCGAGGCTACTAATTTACCTACTGGTGTAACCGGCGAAATATCACCGTAACCTACCGTAGTAATGGTTACAATAGCCCAGTATATACTTTCGGGTATGTTAGAAAAGCCATTCTCGCGCTTTTCCACCAAATACATAATAGAACCCAGTATAATAGCCAGCGTAAGTACGGTTAGCAAAAAGATGCTGATTTTACGTAAGCTGCCCTTTAAGGCTATGGTTAAAAAGTTAATTTCGGTAAGAAAACGACTGAGCTTAAAAATACGGAACACTCTTAACAACCGTAAAGCTCTGAAAACCAATAACGATTGCGCCCCTATAAAGAAAATACTCAGGTACGAGGGGATCAAGGCAATCAGATCGATAATACCCAGCGGACTCAAAACATATTTTATAGGTTGCTTAATGCTGATGAGCCTTAATATATATTCAATGGTAAATAAAATAGAATAACCCCATTCGGCATAATAGAAAGCAGTTCCGTATTGCTGATGAAAGCTTTGCACACTATCCAGCATCACCACTATTATGCTGGTAAAAATAGCGAATAGCAGCCCTACATCAAACGCTTTGCCTGCCGGAGTATTCGATTCGTAGATAACCTCATGCAGTTTAAAACGCCAGTCGGTAGGTTGAGGAGATGCCATGCTTGCTTAACCGCTTATTGTGTTAATAGTTGCCGGTAACCAACTTCCTTATTACTTACCGGTATTTAATTTAGCCAAAGCCTTGGCATAGGTACGGCCTAACTGACCTACAATAAAACGTTTAGGCATTACCCGCATAAAAGAACTTCCTATGCGGTTAAGCAGTCCGGGAATATGGGTGTACTTACGGTGCTGCAATGCATATAGCCCCTCTTTAGCGGCCTGACTTACCGGCATCAACCAGCCTTTAAGATCATTAAACTTTTCTCCCTCGGTCATCTCGGTAGCAATGCCACCGGGCGCATAAACGGTTAATGAAAAATTAGGGTTTTTAATTTCGAGCACCAGGGCGTTAATAAAATTCATAACAAAGCCTTTAGTACCAGAGTATATAGCTTGGTACGGCACAGGGAACAATGCTGCCATGCTGGATACCACCATTAAACCACCCTCCTGCTTGCCTGTTTCAAAATGCCTGGTAAACTCAGTTGTAATGCGCACTACGCTCCTTACATTGGTTTGCAGCATACGTTCAAAATCAACCTCGGTTAATTCTAAATGGCTGCCAAAAAAGGTAATTCCCGCATTTAAAATAGCAGCGTATAGCTCTTGTCCGTTCAGGCTTTCCGCAATTAAACGGTCCACATCGGCGGGTACCGACATATCGGCCACTACGGTTTTAACCTGTACACCAGCCTGTTTTTCCAATTCTGCTTTTAACTGATTTAATTTATCGGCACGGCGGGCAGTTATAATGAGATTAGCCTTATGCTGGTAAGCCAGTTGTCGGGCCATTTCGTACCCCAAACCAGAAGATGCACCGGTTACCAAGATCCATTTGTTACTAAAGTTGAGCGCTTTCACAACTTCAAAGCTACATTTTATTTAAACTTTTTGCTAAAAAACAATGCCCCGCTTAAGTAGCGGGGCATTGCAATCATCAACATAACACTTTGGCAGGTTATCTTACAACAGCAGCAGTGCTGTTCTTACTTCCTTTCAAAGTTTGCAGTTCAGCTCTTAAAGCATCTATTTGTTGCTGCTGCTCTTTAATGGCACCTAACAAAACCGGCACCAGGCTTTGCATATCCACCTTGGCAACATCTACCGAACGCTGCTGGTTTTTACCGGCAGGATACAGTATACTTTCTGTTTTAATTATGCCAGGTAATACTTGGGCCATATTATCTGTATTAAAGCCATACTGTGTACCGGCCGGCAATTTTAAATTATTAAACTGTTTGGTATCATACTGGTAAGTTACCGGCTCAATTTGATTGATGGCGCTTAACGCACCGGATATAGGCGTAGTATTCTTTTTTAATTGATTATCGGTAACCGTGGTTTGGCTAAAAGCCATAGTGGTAAATGTAGATAATGCCAAAAGCACCATCATGAATTTAGTAGTTTTCATGTTTTGAAAAATAAAATGTAAGTAATAAAAATGACAGCGCGCTCCGTAAACCAGGTTTACAAGCTGCTTAAAATATAACCGGGGAAATTATATTAACTATTGGGCGGGGGCGTAGGCACATCGGGGTAAAAACAATAAGGAAATCTTGTTTTTACGAAAACCTGATGCTTTACAGTTAATAGGAAAACAGGCTGGGAAAAATTGAAAGCTGTTAATTCATGAAAATAATCTTTCACAGATTCTACGCGTGTTTCCGACTCTTTAACCGGATCTTCGGCACTGGAATCATCCGTTTTTTCGGTAGACTGCACACTCATGTTAAAAGCCGAAATAACAGGAATATGATTGCTCTCCAGCATGGCTATCAGCAGGCAAATTACAGCTATATATTTAAAAACAAAGGCTTTCAATCGAGTCCAGTATTAGTGCAACAGTATTATGGTGTTCAATATATTAAACGGGCAAATCAAAAATTTGTTTCAGTTGAGAGGCTGCGATAACGTGAAATTCTTACACGTTGAGGTTCCAAATTCTCTCGGCTTTGCGGCCAATGAGCCAAAATGAGGCAGCTAATATGGCAAAGAATACCGTACCGGGAATATGGTTCCACAGATATTCAAAATATTTGGTGTAGATAAATATCAGTACAAACGTAATCCCAAACTCCCGTGCAATAGCATCTTTGGTTTTTAAACCGTATAAGGTAAATCCGGCCGCTACGGCCATTGCAATTATCCCCCAATAAAAAAGGCTGATCTGCTTAACCACCATCCATTCTTCCAGCTGACCGTAATTACCAAAAATACTTAGCAGCCAAAGTGAAATAAACAGGTATAACAAGCCCACCACATAAGTTAGCTCCCAAAACCTGTCCAGCCATTTTTTACCTTTTAGCAGGTAACAGCCACCCAGTAGTACTAAACCAAATAGTACAAAACGCAATGGATAGTTCATTCCTAAAAAGTAGTAGCTCCATTTAGTTTGATAGCCGGTTTCGGTGCCAAACCAACTCCCTAACGATACCAGCGCAAAAAGCCATATCATCCGCGAATTGAGTTTCCAGCCCAAAAACCCGTAAACCAATACCGAAACCAGGAACAAAAGTGAATAGTGGCCGGACCCGTTATCGAAGGTTTTGCCCAGGTAGGCTATGCAGCAGGCGGTAAAAAGCACACCTGTAAAAATGGTGGCCTCGTTACTGAATACCCGCTCGGGGGAAAGCTGCTCGCGGCGGCGGCCCAGTATAAAAGCACCTACGGCCAAAGCACCTGCACCTATACTTATTACAATATCAGGAGTATCGTATAAACTCTTTAACCACTCAATCACCTTATCGCTTATAATGAGTGAGCCAACGGCAATTACTCCGCATACCAGCGCAATCCAAAACGAATATTTGGCTAACCGCATCCAATCGAAACCCTTAACTTCTGTTGAAGTGCGTAACGTTTGAGCCATATCGGGTGAAAGCAATTCTTCCTTTTCCCAGTGTGATATTACACGGTTTAAAAATTCGCTTTCCTGTTTATCGAGATTGAGCTTCATTGATTTGGTTAGTGGTTTGTAGATGGCAGTTGACGCCACGACATCAACGTTCATCTAAAGCACTAATTTAAGTAGAATTTAATTAATATTATAATTGACAACTCCGACCATAAATTATGACCCAATAACTATTAGCTATTTAACAACTTCAGCACATCTATCCTGTCCTGCGCCAGTTGCTCTTTCAAACCATCCAGCGAAGAGAATTTAACGTCGTGCCGTACAAAATTAAGGAAGTTCATTTGCAGGGTTTGATTGTAAACGTCCCTATTAAAATCAAAGATATTAACTTCAATGTTTCGGGTCATGCCGTTAATAGTAGGGCGATGACCTATATAGGCCATTCCCTGAAATGTTTCGCTTCCTAATTGTACACTGGCTGCAAAAATACCATCCCCCGGAATGAGTTTGTAATTTTCTTCCACCAGCAAATTAGCCGTTGGGTAACCTATTTGCCGGCCTATTTGGTTACCGCGTATAACCTTACCGGTTATAAAAAAAGGATAACCTAAAAAAGTGTTAGCCTGCTCAATATCAGAATTTGATAACGCTTCGCGGATGCGGGTGGAACTGACGGCTACATGGTTAATATCCTGTTCCGGTATCTCAATTACTTCGAAACCATATATAGGTGCCGCCTTTTGCAGGTCGGCCAGTCCGCCGGCACGGTCTTTACCAAAGCGATGATCGTACCCGATGATAATTTTGCGTGTACCTATCCTGTTCACCAGCACATCGCGGATATAAGCTTCGGCTGTTTGATTGGAGAAATCCCTCGAAAACGGCGTAATTATCAGGTGGTCTATACCTAACTCTTCCAGCAGCGCTGCGCGTTCCTGTATGGTGGTAATCAGTTTCAAATCCTGGTTCTCGGGATGAATGATCATCCGGGGATGCGGGAAAAATGTCAGGATAACCGTTTCACCACCGGTTTGCCGGGCCAGTTCCTTTATACCGGCTATAATTTGCCGGTGCCCCTGGTGCACACCATCGAACGTACCAATGGTAACAACGGCATTTTTAAGCGGCGTAAAGTCGTCTATATGGTGGTATATTTTCATAAAGCAGCCCCTCCCTGGGCCTCAACAATAGGTTGAGCTTTTGCTTTTAAATCGCGGATCACATTCACCAACTCCATTACCTCCCAGGCATCTTCCACCTTAAAGTTGCCGCTGCGGGTACGCCTTAATTTAGATAAATAGGCTCCGCTGTTTACCGCCTTACCAAAGTCGTATACCAAAGAACGGATATAAGTACCTTTACTGCAAACTACTTTAAAATCAACTTCGGGAAGCTCAATTCGGGTTAGTTCGAACTCGGTTATGGTAACGGTGCGGGCTTTCAGTTCTACTTCTTCGCCACGACGCGCTTTTTCGTAAAGTCGCTCGCCATTTACTTTAATAGCAGAATGCGCAGGCGGGAATTGCTGAATTTCACCGGTAAACTGCGCGCATGCAGCCTTTAAAACATCTTCATTTAAATGACTGGTATCGAACGTTTCATCTACTTCCGTTTCCATATCGTATGAGGTTGTTGTGCCCCCCAATACCATAGTGCCCGTGTATTCTTTTTCTTCGGCCTGAAAGCTATCAATTTGCTTGGTCATTTTGCCGGTGCAAACAATTAACAGCCCGGTAGCCAGCGGATCCAGCGTGCCTGCATGGCCAACCTTCAGCTTTAAAGGTTTGAAGGCGTTGCGTACTTTGCCAACAATATCGAAACTGGTCCACTTGTAAGGCTTGTTTATGAGCAACATTTCACCTTCGGCAAAATTGAAGTCTTTATGTTTGGAATTTAATTCGCTCAATGTATCAGAATGAAGATGCAAAGGTAATAATAAGTGGAGAGAGTCAAGAATGCAGAATCAAGAGTACAAACAATAACAAAAACGCCTGTCTTGTGGCAAGACAGGCGTTTTAAAATCTATATTCCTGATTCTGTATTCTTGAATCTTTTAATTATATCACTTCCAAATTATGCCCGGTCATGTATAGGCCAATAATAACCGCGCCTACCACAATACGGTACCAGCCAAAAAGCACAAAGCCTTTGCGTTCTAAAAAAGTAATGAACGTACGGATAGCCAGCAATGCAACTATAAACGCTACCACATTACCAATAGCGAGTAGTTTGATCTCTTCGCCGGTAAAAACGTGACCATCTTTATAAAAATCGTACAGCTTTTTAGCGGTTGCTGCAAACATGGTGGGTACTGCTAAAAAGAACGAAAACTCAGCAGCTGCGGTACGGCTCAGTCCTTGCGACATACCACCCACAATAGTAGAGGCCGAACGCGAGGTGCCGGGAATCATGGCTATACACTGAAAAAAACCGATTTTTAGGGCAGTTAGATAACTGATTTCTTTCTCCTCGGTAACAGTAGCTCTGTTAAACCATTTATCAACAAATAGTAATATGATACCGCCTATAAATAAAGTTATACCCACAGTAAGGGCGCTTTCTAATAAAGCATCTATCTTTTTACTGAGTAACAACCCGAAGATCACAGCTGGTATAAATGCTACTAAAAGCTTTATATAAAAATTGATAGACTGAAAGAAGCGTTTAAAGTATAGCACTACTACAGATAGGATGGCTCCCAGCTGTATAGCAACCGTGAACAGCTTTACAAAATCGTTATTGGCAATGCCCATAGCCGATGAGGCAATGATCATATGCCCGGTTGACGATACCGGTAAAAACTCGGTAAGGCCTTCTATGATGGCCAAAATTATAGCCTGAATTAAACTCATGCGTTAGGTGCTGGCTTTTTTAAGATAGCGTAAAATGCCAACCCGAAACCGGCTAAAACCACCAATGGTGCTATTACAATTTTGGTGTTGCTATAAATATCGGTATTGCCCGACATGATAACGAAGCCTAACGCTACAATTACAATGCTGGCTGCAAGTAACTGGTAATTAGCTTTACCAAACACAAAGCTAACCGGGGTAGTAACCGTAGCAGTAGTTTTGGTTTCGCCTAAAATAGATGGCCTTGGTGCGGCCGGATTAGGCTTAATGTATTTTTGTGCCATAATATTATCTGTATAGTTGATATATTTTTAAACGTAAAAAACGGTTGACCGCTAAGAAGGTACTAAAGCCCGAGATAAAGATCCCCAGCAAAACCACACCTGCGAAAATGATCCCGAACTCCACATAGTTTTGCAGTACCACCAGATCGGGCACCTGCTGGTAAGCCAGGTAAAGGGTACCTACTAATATAATGGTAGCTATAAGCGCACCCAGCAAACCATGCCATATACCATACAACAAAAACGGCTTACGGATGAAGCCTTTAGTTGCTCCAACCAACTGCATGGATTTGATAAGGAAACGTTGAGAGTAGATAGCTAAACGGATGGTATTGTTAATTAAGGCAATAGAAACTACCAAAAATATAGCTGTAAAGCTCAGGATCACCAAGGTGATACTGGTCATATTTTGGTTCATTTGGTCAACCAGCGATTGCTGATATTTCACTTCTTTAACCATTGGGTTTTTACGCAACTCGTTGGCAAAACGGGTTAAATCATTGTTGTTGGCATAATCGGCTTTCATGTATACATCTATTGATGGCGAAAGCGGGTTAACCCCCAAAAACTTCACAAAATCTTCACCTAAATCCTTCTGCAAATTACGGGCAGCTTGCTCTTTAGGCACATACTGACTGCGTTTTACATGCGGGTCGTTAGCCAGTTTCTGTTGAAATTGCACCACTTCAGTTTCTCGTGCGCCTTCGTCAACAAATACGTTAACAACCATATTCTCTTTTATATAACGCGATAAATTGTTGGCGTGTACCAGTATCAACCCCAGCATACCTACCATGAGCAGCACCATAGCAATTCCAAAAACCGTTGAAATATAAATGGTTTTGGTTTTTTTGGCGGCCGTACTTGCTTCAAATTCTTCCATATTGTACCAGTTGGGTTGCGAAGTTAAACAACACGTGGTTAAAGGTAAAACTTTATTAACTATAAATGCGATTTAGATAAGTTGCTGTAACCCATTTTAACAAAATTTAACGCATAAAGCGATATAAACAAAGCCTTGTTGCTTGTGTTATCAGTCTATAAATACAATTAAATATGACCGAGCCAGCTAACTCCTCCAACAAACCCTCGCCATCCGACACACCAACCGAACGCCCTAATGATAACGGCGGCGAAGTTGTAAAAAGAAAAGAGGATAAAGACTATAACGAAGACGATGCCGACTTTGGCGACGTAGCCAAATCGCATGAGCAAAGTGAAGAACCGGTGAATCCAATAAAAACTCCACCCGATGAGTTTGCCGACCCAGAAAAGGACAATCCGCCTGTAAAATAGAATCAAGAGTACAGAGTCAAGATTCAAGAGCGAGTTAAATAGAGTCTTGATTCTTGACTCTGAACTCTTGACTCTCTCCCCTATCTATTCCTGCCGAGTTAAATTGCAGGTCGTATAGTTTGCGGTAATAACCTTCTTCAATGCGGAGCAGCTCCTGGTGAGTGCCTATTTCTTTGATCTCACCATGATCGAGTACGATGATCTTGTCGGCTTTTTGAATGGTGGACAAACGGTGTGCAATTACAATAGCGGTACGGCCGTCCATCAGTTTATCAATGGCGTTTTGTATCAGGATTTCCGTTTCGGTATCTACGGATGAAGTGGCTTCGTCCAAAACCAAAATTGCCGGGTTGTATACCAGCGCACGCACAAAGGAAATGAGTTGCGCTTGTCCGGCAGAGAGGGTTGCCCCACGTTCCATTACATTATAATCATAACCACCGGGTAAACGTTCAATAAACTCATGAGCACCAACATCTGTAGCGGCGGCAATAATTTGCTCGCGTGTAATTGACGGGTTATTCAAGCTGATGTTATTGGCAATAGTATCCGAAAACAAAAACACATCCTGAATAACCGTAGCAATTTGGGAGCGTAAATAGTTCAGTTCATAATCCTTAATATCCACGCCATCAACCTGAACGCTCCCCTGTCCTATTTCATAAAACCGGTTCAGGATATTGATGGTGGATGATTTACCGGCACCGGTTGCCCCAACTAAGGCCAGCGTTTCACCGGGTTGAATATTGAAGCTGATATTTTTAAGCACCCAATTATCATCATTATAAGCAAACCAAACATCTTTAAATTGAATATTACCGCGAAGGCGGCCGGTTTGTACGGTGCCATTATTAGGGGCTACTTCATCGGTGTCTAACACTTTAAAAATACGATCGGCGCCAACCATGCCCATTTGCAGGGTGTTAAACTTATCGGCCAATTGACGTATAGGCCTGAACAGTAGATTTAGGAACGTCATAAACGCTAAAATTTTACCCGGCGTAATACCATGTTCATCGGCTGTTAACGAGGCCATTTGCTGATCGCTTAAAATACGTTTACAACCATACCAAACCAGCAAGCCTATTGAACCTGCCACAAAAATTTCCACCACCGGGAAAAATATGGAATAGTACCAGTTAGACCGGATATTGGCATCGCGGTACTTTTCGTTCACCACATTAAATTTGCGCATTTCCTGCGCTTCGCGCGAGAAGTATTGAATAATGCTGATCCCGGAAATATGTTCCTGTAAAAAAGTATTCAGCTGTGCTACATGAGTCCGCACATCCTGAAAAGAAGATTTGATAGCTTCTTTAAATATATAAGTAGCACCTAACAAAAACGGCAACGGTATTAGCGTGACCAGTGTAAGTTTCCAATCTTTCACCAGCATACAAATAATCAACGCCAGCACCAGCAACAGATCACCTATAATGGAAATCAGCCCTTCCGAAAAAATATCGGCAATGGTTTCCAGGTCAGATACGGTACGGGTAATGAGCATCCCGATGGGTGTACGGTCGAAATATTTTAACCGCAGACTCATAATGTGGTTAAACACATGCACCCGCAAATCGCGGATAACAGACTGACCCAGCGCGTTGGTGGAGTAAGTTTGGTAATACTGTGCAACCGTTTGTACGGCTAACTGCAATATCATCAATATCACTATAAACACCAAACCATTATAATTGCCGGCCAGTATATACTTATCCAGGCCAATTTCCATTAGGATGGGCTGCACTAATGTAATAACTGCCAAAAAAATAGTGAGCAGTGCCGCAATAATAAACGTACGCTTATAGGGCTTAACGTACTGCATAATACGTGTGAGCAGCTTCCAATCTAATGCTTTACCTGTTACCTGGGACATGTTTTTTTCATTTCAGAATTTGAATGTTCAATTTCGAATTTGTTTTTAAATACGTTAATCGTCATTGCGAGGTACGAAGCAAACACTGCACGATAGATAAACCTGCAACTATTCTACGCAGTGTTTGCTTCGTACCTCGCGACGACGCGGGATAATTATTTACTTCGCATCATAAATACGGATACTTTACTTGTGTTAAATACAAACCACAAGCAGGCACCGATGTTCCGGCATTGCTGCGATTTTTACTTTCAATAATTCGACGGATGCCTTCCGGCTCAATTTCTTTACGGCCAACCATGAGGCAAGTACCTACAATGGCACGTACCATGTTGCGTAAAAACCGATCTGCCGATATGTAAAACACCAGACTATCGTCCTTACGCACCCATTCGGCATGGGTAATTTTACAATTGTTGGTTTTTACCTGCGTGTTTGATTTGCTGAAGCAACTGAAATCGGTATACTCCATCATCATTTGAGCAGCTTCGTTCATTAGTTCAATATCCAGTTCACCTTTTTTAATTTGCCACGAATAGTTTTGCCTGAACGGATCTTTGGCAAAATGAATATGGTACTCGTAAGAGCGCTGCGTGGCATCAAAGCGGGCATGCGCCTCCGCATCAACCGGGACAATGCGCTTAACAGCAATATCGTGCGGTAAAAGGGCGTTAAGGCGAGCTAACTCCAGTCCCCTAAAGGAGATGTTTGAACTTTGCACCAGTTGCTCATCAACTGCTGCTTCCCCTTTAGGGTGTTGAGGGATATCCAAATGCACAAATAACTGCCTGGCATGCACCCCTGTATCGGTACGGCCTGCGCCAGTTGTTTCTACTGGCTGCCGAAGCAGTATCGCTAACGCTTCGTTCAATTTTTGCTGTACGGCTATAGCGTTAGGCTGTGTTTGCCAACCATGATAACGTGTACCATCATAGGCAATTTCCAAAAAATAACGTTGTAACTGAGCCACGGCGCAAAGGTAGTAAACTGTAAATGAAGCTTAGGTCATAATTTAACCAAACAATTTTATCTTTGCCGTGCTAATACATTTAATTATGATACAACGCGTACAAAGTATATACCTGTTTTTGGCCAGCCTGGCCATGTTTGCCCTTTACCTGGTTACCATAGCCAACAACGTTTATATTAATAACACACCCACTAATGTAAAGGTTACCGGTCTTTTTCAGGATGTAAACGGGGCACAGCAGCATATCCTTACCTTTACAGCCCTTACCGCCGTAACTGCCGTTGTAGCATTACTACCACTGGCAATTATCTTTTTTTTCCGCAACCGTAAACGCCAAGTTATGTTTTGCTATGGTGCTATACTCGTTATAATTGGCCATAGCTTTTGGCTGGCTCAAACAGTTAAAAAAGCGACTGATGGTGTATTGCTGAACAGCAATAATTTTGGTGTGGGTTTGTTTTTGCCGCCTATTGCCATATTGTTAATGATGTTAGCTGTGAAAGCAATTCAAAGAGATGAAGCGCTGGTAAAATCGGCCGATAGGTTGCGGTAAAATATGGTTTATCCCCTAAGTTTTTGTTAATTAACTGGCTTTCATAGGAATAACGGCACAGGGTCATTACTATCTCATTTTCAATCGTCTATTTGAAAATCCATTAATTTAACGTACCTTTGCACCCGATTTGGCGATGTTGTCGAATCTGTTATTTTAATTCATGAACAACCCATTTATTGAACTGGGAATCCGTCATGATATTGTTAATGCCATCACTGAGTTAGGATTTGAAAATCCAACGCCAATCCAGGAACAGTCAATTCCGGTATTGTTAACAGGCAGCAACGATTTTGTCGGATTAGCCCAAACCGGGACCGGAAAAACTGCTGCTTTTGGCTTACCATTATTGGAACTGCTGGATTTTGAAG